>ERZ761609.4-NODE-4-length-408381-cov-31.104539_pt1 | contig 408381 bp, 389 predicted proteins | sample MGYA00511163_ERZ761609 | MGnify/ENA primary metagenome ERZ761609 (study PRJEB28899, sample SAMN02445070) | bioreactor sludge metagenome | biome: EBPR sludge | place: Australia: Brisbane, Thorneside Wastewater Treatment Plant | collected 2011-12-16 ... | reverse complement strand
TGACCGCAAGGGACAGTAAAAGTCGTTGCCTGTTTTTTATCAAAGCCCCGTATGATCATTAGGGGGCTTTTTTTATGCCTTATCGCAAAAATGATTCGTCCTGACACGAAGCGAGGGATGCTTAGTTGTGTGATTACCCAACAGAAGTTGTATAGAGGTCGGATTCTGTGAGGTATTTTTGGGCTAAACTCTGAAGGTTTTCTGTACTAATCTCCATCATGGTATTAATAAGTTGTTGATAGTAATCAGTTTTAAGAGTGAAGAGTGAAATTGTTTTGATTTTATCAGCATGGGCAAAGGGTGTGCTCATGTCGGATTGGAGGCTTCCAATAAAGTGATTCCGTGCAACATCAAGCTCACTTTTGCTGATTGCCTCCTTTTGCAATTTTTCAAATTCGTTTTTGATTTCGTCAATGGTGATTAATCTGTTCTCTTGATTGACATCGGCTCCAATAACAAAATAACTTTCGTGTTTTAGGGCATGTATGGACGAGTGAATACCATAGGTTAGTCCTTTATCTTCCCGAATATTTTTCATCAGCCGGGAGCCAAAGAACCCACCAAGGATATGATTTAGTAGCAAAAGACCTGGATAATCGGTATGATTTCGATTCACGATTTGTTTTCCTAAACGCAATGAGGTTTGAACGCTGCCCGGTTTATCATAGTGGTTGTTGTGCTGGGCTGAGGGAGATTTTATATAGTGCTTTGCGGGAATATCAAGGGGTTTGATCTGATTAAGTTTAACAGCTATATCTTGTTTTAATTTTTCAGGGACTTTTCCCGAAACAAAAGCGGTAAAATTTTTATAAAAAATGTTTCGAAAATCAATTAGGCAAGCTTCATCAATGTTATTTACATCCGATAATTCAAAATCCTTACCATAGGGGTGAGCGTCTCCAAAAAGGGTTTTTCTAAAGGAACGTGCAGCCAGGTAACTTGTTTTTTCAAGGTTTATTTTGAGTCCCTGCGTGTATATATTCTTGGCTTGCTGAAGTTCATTTTCAGGAAAGGTTGACGAGGTGACGATGTCAACTAAAAGATCAAGGACAACGGGAATGTACCTGGAGAGTCCGTATAGGCTAACAGAGGTAAAATCCATACCCGGATTGATTTCAAGGTGAATTCCGTAAAAATCGAAGATGCTGGTGATTTGGTAGCTGGTTCGACTTGTTGTTCCCTTTGGGAGGAGAATTGCTGTGAAATGTGAAGTGCCTGGTGTGCTTTCAAACCAACGACCGGCATGAAAAATCAATTCAATTTTGACGACATCCTGCTCACCGCCATTTATGAAAAGGAGTTGGTTATCTCCTGCGAGCTTTTGATTTTCGGGACGCGCTAAATTAAATGTTGTTTCCTGATTAAATGCAGGCGGAATTTTCCTGTTGAGCATGAATTAATCGGTCACAGATTTTTTATCCCGTTCACTGCCTTCCACCTGAAGCAGCAAGGAGAAACGTATAGTTTCTGCGAGTGGATGCTCTCTTTTATTTGTAGGAACTATATAAGCAACATCTACACCGAATCGGTCTTTACGGAAGCCTACTCCTACGGTCATGTATTTTCTGTTGCCTTTTTCACGAGCTTCGAGAAAATAGCCGGCCCGGCCTGCAAAGGTTTTATTGTACCAATATTCAACACCCATGTTAACAATGAACTCTTTCATCTCCTCAGCAAACCCTCCTGGGGCATCAGTAAAAGAACTGAACATTCCGCCCAGAACTGTCTGCCCATTATCGATGGTTGGCACCATGAGTTTGTTAAAATCCAGAATAAACGAAAAACTGTTGAACATATCTATTTCACTGGTATAAGATCCGCCAAGTCTTAAGTTTGTTGGGAGGAAATCGGTGTTGTCATTATCGGTATAAGAAAGTTTTGCACCAATGTTAGAGATCACCGCTGCCAGTGCCAGTGTATTGTTCTTGGTTCCTTTCATTGGTTTGTTATAATAAACACCGATATCGGCTGCGGCACTTCTTCCTGGACGTGCATCAACTGCCCCACCTTGTGCGGTAAATGCACCTGTGAGGTTAGAGTGAATATACCGACCTGTTAACCCGACACTTAGATTTTCAGTGAGCATTCGGGAGTAGGTAAGATCCAATGAAAATTCTCGTGGTCTGAAATCTCCAAGGGGTTCATTGCCTGTTCCTCTGAAACTGATATCGCCCAAATCGAAATATTTCATGGAAAGTGCAACGGCTTGTTCACGGGTTATTTTATAATACCCTGTCAGGTAGGATATCCACATATCATTAATAATCTTACCAAGCCACGGTGTGTAGGAAATGGAACCACCATAGGCCTGATCTACGAAGACCAGCTTGGCGGGATTCCAGAATGCTGAATTAGCATCGGGTGTGGTAGCAGCTCCTGCATCGCCCAGTGCTGCACTGCGTGCATCGGGGCTAATGGTAAGAAATGGAACGGCTGTGGTAATAACTCTATTGGTCGAATCGCGACCAGTAATGGATTGCCCAAACGATATATTACTCAATACTATGGCTGCAAAAATGGCAAGACCTTTTAAATTCATCTGCTTCTTTTTCAAGGGCTTAAAGATAATCAATTCGATATAATAAGTTTTGTAACCCGCTCATTTTTAGAGCCATCGGCTAAAGAACGTACAATTAACCGCGCTAAGTATAACCCCGGATTAAGTTTTTTGTTGATGTCATCTCCAAGGGCTAATTCCAGTAAGTTTACCTGATAACTGCTTTCCTGCACCATAAAGCTATGGTGTTGTACAGCTTGCCCTGTGTAATCGTAAATTAATAGACTCGCTTCTAAATCGCTGCCGGCCTGATTATGGGTAAAACTAAACTGTGTTGAGGTATAAACGGGGTTAGGGTAGTTCATAAACTGTTCAATAATAATTCCATCGCCATCCGTAACCATAAAGTCAATTCGTGACTGCCCCGGGTTGTTAAACGTATCCCAGGCTCTGAGGATTATTGTGTGTTTTCCGGGTTTTAGTCCGGTTAGGGTATACTGTATTTCACCACTTTTGAAATCATCGGTATTTGCTTGGTAATAATCATTTAAAATAAAGGTTTCATTTTCATCAAGCACAGCAACAATGCTGTTACCAATTCCATATCCGGAGATGTTAATTCCACTTTCGTCAAATAATGAAGCAACCAATTGGGCGGTTGATCCGGTAAGGCCACCATTTACAAACGTTTTATCATTCAAATAAAGTTTAATTACCGGTGGTGTTGTATCGCTTCCCGCATCGACTTCACTTGACCCAACTGTAAAATCCTTTGAGTAGCCTGATGCATCTGAACGCGTATTTTCATCGAATGCATATAGACTTAATTTTCCTTGACCAATGGCATAGGCAATATTTTTTGGCACCATAAACTCGAATTCAAATGCGCCCTGTGTCACACTTGCCTTTCCGCGAAAGAGCGCATTGTACCACTGTGTGTAGGCAAAGGGTGGATTTTCATTTCCAAGGGTGATGAAGGAAGTTTCCTTATCAAATAATGTAGAATGTAGTGTTCCGTTAAAACTTGCTATCCGTTCCGAACCGGCATTTACAATTTCTCCTTTTACCGTTACCCGCGAAAGCGCTTTTAGCAGATCGCTATTATCGGATGTTTCGATGTTGTTCACCTGTATGTCGTATTCTGGCATAGCCAGGTAAAGCGAAGGATCTCCGATAAGTGAAAAATTTCTATTAGATACACCTGAGATGCTGTTGTTTTTTGTTCTTCTGAAGATTTCTCCCAACGAAAGATTGTTGCCATTATCCTTTTCAAAGAAGGCCTGGTAAAAAGCCTGATTCAGTTCAAAGTTTGTGCTTGAACTTACCGGACGCGCGGTGGTTACCAAACCGATAGCCCCACCTTTTGGTTGGAGCAGGCAAAGTTCGCCACCCGATGGAAAAACCGGATCATCCTGACGGCCAAATTCACAAGTTGCTGTGACTAATAATGGGAGTCGTTCATTTTTCAAGTTTTGTATCTGCACCTCATCAAAAATTCTTTCTTGTGCCCATTGTCGCTCACTCCCATGGCCGGTGTAGTTAATGACCAATGCTCCATCGCTAAATGCTTTTTCAATTTCTTTTTTTGCTTCCGGAGAAACCTGGCCACCGGCTCCAGGTAGTTGCGGAAAAGCATCGAGGTAGATTTTCTTTATATCGTATAGCGCGTGATTCAAATCAATATTTCTTGCCATTTGATCAGCCTGGTTTTGATGGATATTAAAATCACCATCATCGGCTACGAATACAATATTTTTTCGCCACCGATGAAAAAGTTTTGAATCGGTATCGTATCCGATTATTTTATCAACTACATTTTTAGCCTCGGTGAAGGATTTTACAGGAATTCTACCGACACCAATTTCCATCGTATGTTGGTCGACCGGGCTTTCGCGCCACTCACCCTCATGATCTTCCATGAAACCAAAAAAATCATCAGAAGAATATGTTAATAATGGGTGGAGAGAATTTACGGATTGATAGGTGGGTACAAAATTTTTATTGTCGACAAGAATGTCTTTGTAATCGTAAGAGCCCTTGCCGAACAGTAATAATGATTTGAGTTTGCCCGGGGTTTTGTCGTAGAAATGTTTTGCCAAGTCGCGAATGGCGGTAACATCTTGTTTTCCTCCTGAAAACTCATTGAAAACCTCAACCGTAGTTAGTACCAGTACGGTAAGGTTGTTGAAACTTTCGCGGTGAGCCTTCAGCCGAAATGCTTCCGACTTAAAATCTGGATGGGTTACAATGAGCAGATCGGGAGACGATGATCCTCGAAGATTTTGGTTTGGCACAGGGCTGATAAGTTTAGGTGCCGGAGCACTGGGCAAGAAGACGATAAATTGTTTTAAAGATGCTGTAGGTGTTGCAAACGAAGTTGCTGAACCGCTAAATGACGAAATCTGAATACGTGCTTCTAAAGGATTTGTGATGTCCCAAGCTAAAACTTGCGGATTGGTCTGATTAATTTCAAATTTTGACACCGGCTGAAGTAAACTTGCTGCCGAACGAAAAATTGTTTGTGTGCCGTACAGGCGCAATTGCTGTTTAACCTGTAGCAGACAATAATCAAGATAGCCAACAGCATTGGCGGCCGTACCTTTTACATATTGATAGCGCAATTCCTGTGTATTGCTACCGACCGCAGATACTAATGAGCTTGTTGTTAAAAACGTGTCGACTGCATGCCTGCCTTTTACACCATACTGCGCATTCGGAATGGATGCAATGGTATGTTGTCCAATTTGAATATTGTTTAAGAAAACGTTGAACGAAGTGTTTGAAAAAGACTGCGCCATAACATCGGAGATAACTTTAATCGGAGTGTTATCCATAATGTTACTCAGGTTAAAGCGAATAATTTGATCCGTTGTCAGTTCAAATCGTTCGCCAAACCATTCCCTTCCGGATTTCAGAATATTATACTGATCAATTTCGTGGTATAGATAGTTGTCAAACTCCTGAACAACGGGAAAGTTGCCGGATAAATTTTCAGAAATTGAAATTCGCTTACCGGGCGTATCGCCCACAGTTATGAAGTAGTAGTTCTCTTTGGCATAACGGTTTTTTTCGTACTTGAAGACTTGACGGGATTCATCAAAACTGACGTTATCGGGTCCTTGTCCAAAAAACAATATAAAATCAGATGAATTAAATACACCATCCGCTTCGCCCTGGATAAAAATTGCACATTCAAGTAAGTCTGCCGGTCGTGCCTCACTGTTTTTTTGTGGAAGCATACCCGCCCCCTGTGTGTAAATTTTAATCTTGCGCGGATCAACCTGGCCAGTATTGAATCCCATTTTTCGGAACAGGCTTTGATCAATCCGGTAAACACCGTCTTTATCAACGGCCATTTTGTACCAGGTACCCGTAGCCAGAATGGAGTTTTGGGCGAAGCCCTTAAACGGCAGCGCCACACTTATCATTACGAGGAGCGAACAATGATAGAATAAGGCTATGATAGCTTTTTTTAACACCAATGGGGAAGTTATCTTCTTATTTATAAAACACCTGTACACCTAACGACAAAGTGATATATAAAATTATGACCAAGGGCAGTGCTGGTGCCTGCCAAATGGCCAGTACTAATACCGATAGAATAAGGAAGGTAAACCTGATTTTGTTTTCCTGCCACGCGAAATTTTTGAATTTAAGGGCAAACAATTCAATTGGTGAAACCAGCACCCATGACGATAGCAAAATGATTGTTGTGAGTATATATGGGTTTGTAAGCCACTCCAGTATAAATGGTGATTGCAGCGGAAGGGCAGTTAACATCAGTGCATTGGCCGGAGTGGGCAGGCCGCGAAAGGAATCTTTTTGTGTATCGTCAATATTGAAAATGGCCAGCCGCACAGCGGAGAAAATTGCAATTGAAAACGAAAAGAAAGGCAGGTAATCTCCACCATCAGTATTCCAGAATTTATACATCACAATGGCCGGTAATAAACCAAAGCTCACTACATCTGCCAGTGAATCAAGCTCTTTGCCAATGGGAGAACTTACTTTTAAGCTGCGGGCTGTAAAGCCATCGAAAAAATCGAACATGCATGCGGCCCAAACAAAATAAGCTGCCGGTACAGCGCGATTTTCCAACACAAAAACAATTCCGATGCATCCGCACAGCAGGTTACAGCAGGTAAGGAAATTGGGGAGATGTTTAATCATTGCGTTACTGTTCAAATTACAGCGCAAAACGGATTGGTTCTTTTCTCGAAGCCAATGGTGGTGGTTGGTCCATGTCCGCAATATACGGTAACATCATCAGGCAGGGTAAAGAATTTCTCACGAATGCTGGCAACCAGGGTATCAAAATCACCACCGGGTAAATCGGTTCTTCCTATGCTATTCTGAAATAATACATCACCACCGATGAGTGATCTGGTTTGTGGGTCATATAAAGCAATGTGGCCGGGGCTATGGCCTGGAACAAAAAGAACCTGCAGCGATTGATTACCAATAGTAACGGTAGTTCGCTCGTCAATGAATTCATCGGGTGTTGAATCTTGATACGTTGGAAATCCATAATTAGGCGCATAGGTTTTTACAGCCCGTAACATGGGTTCTTCTTTTGGATGAATGAATAACTTTACATGGAAGTGATTTTTTACGAAGGCATTGCCCAGCACATGATCGATGTGACAATGCGTATTAATAAGTTTGGTAACCGTTAGTTCATTTGTAGTTATGAAATTGACCAGGGCAGCTTCTTCCTTTCTGTCAGAGCACCCCGGATCAATGATGATACACGCTTTTGTTTCGTCAAAGAGCACAAAGGTATTCTCCTGGAAGGGATTGAATTCAAAACTTTTAATTTGCAGCATCGTGTAGAGTTATCCGTAAAATTAAACCGGATTTTGTTAGCATGTTTAAAAGCAGTGCCAATTTGACCTGATGACAGACAAAAATGTTGATTATATTATTGTAGGACAAGGATTGGCAGGTTCTTGCCTGGCCTTACAGTTGCTCTTTCGCCAAAAGCGCGTGTTGGTGGTTGACCGGGTGAGGGAGCATGCCGCCACCCGGGTTGCAGCCGGACTATTTAATCCCATTACCGGCAGAGCTATGACTAAAACATGGATGGCTGATGCGTTATTTTCCTATCTCCATTCATTCTATTCACAAGCAGAATATTTTTTGAAAGCGAAATGCTTATCTTCAATGCCTTTGTACCGACCATTTGTTTCTATTGAAGAGCAGAATGAGTGGATGGGCAGAAGTTCAGACACAGATTACGTAGGCTATATTGAGAGGCTGCATACAAGCCCCTTTTATGCACACCAGGTAAACAATCCGTTCGGAGGCATGTTGCTCAAACAATGCGGGTATGTTGACACGGTTTTGTTTTCAACAGCCTTGCGCGATTATTTGAAAAACACTAGTGCCTTGCTAGACGAAGACTTTGATGAAGATGCGTTAAAAATTGAAACCAGCGGCTTAACCTATAAAAGTTGGCAGGCCAAAAGAATTATTTTTTGCACAGGAGAAAAGGTAAGAACAAGTTCTTTTTTTTCCTGGCTTCCCATCAGGCCACTAAAAGGTGAAACATTAACCCTTGCTACGGATGAGCCGGTAAAGGTTATTTATAACCGTGGGGTTTATTTGGTGCCTCACCTGTGGAAAGTTGGCGCAACTTACTCGAATGATTCCACGCCCTCCATTAGCGAAGCAGGCAGGCAGGAATTAACCGAGAAACTTAATAACCTTATTGCTTTTCCGTACGATATCGTGAATCAGCAATGGGGCATCCGGCCAACTACGCCCGACCGCAGGCCTATAATAGGGCCACACCCTGCTTATGAAAAAATCATAATTTTTAATGGTTTGGGTACCAAAGGTGTAAGCCTGGCTCCCTATTTTTCGGATGAATTAACCCGGTGGATGGAAAATGGGCATCCCATAAACCATTCCGTGTCGATTAGTCGTTATAAATCATTATATTCGAAATCTGCTTAGCATGATAGTTTTTGTGAGATCTGTACGTGTAGTTTTCCTGCATATTTTAATGGTATTAATGGCCGGCACCTGTGCAATGGCTCAACAGGCACGCGAAGTTTATGGTAAGAACCGGCAACAATTCCGCACCTTCGATTGGCAATATTTAAGTGGAGAAAATTTCGATGTTTATTACTATGATAACCGAAGGGCCATTGCCAACGAAGCGCTGCAATACCTGGAACTTGAGTTTGATCGTATTACGGACCTGATCGGTTACCCACCCTACTTTAAAACCAAAGTTTTCCTGTACAACTCACTCACCGACTTGCGCCAGAGCAATGTTGGGCTAAACAAAACCTACTACAATATTGGTGGAGAAACGGATTTTGTAAAGCCTTATATTGAAGTAGCCCATATGGGCACTGCCCAGGAATTAAAAGGCGAACTCCTGTATAAAATAAGCGAACTCTTGCTTAATGAAATGATGTATGGTGGTAACCTGAAAGATATCTTTCAGAGTGCGCTGCTTATGAATCTGCCCGAATGGTTTGTAAACGGAGCATCCTTGTATGTTGCCCACGGATGGACAGCCGAGATGGATGACTACTTACGCCAAATTATTAAAACCAGAAATGTAAAAAAGATCAACAAGTTTAGCGGTTCAGAGGCTGCATTTGTCGGCCAATCGCTATGGAATTTTATTGCAGAGCGATATGGCAAGAGCAGTATTTCCAACATACTTAATTATACCCGCGTTACCCGAAATGAAGAGAAGAGTATACTGATTACCCTGGGGGTTAATTTCAATCAGTTGATTAACGAGTGGTTTCAGTACTACCACCAAATGAGTGAAACAGTTAATAAATCCTACACCAGGCCAGTTGACTCGTTAAAGTTTTCGAGAAATCATAATGCAACAACTGAATTTACTACGCTTAAAATCAGTCCGGATGGCCGCTACCTGGCGTATGCCGAAAATGACCGGGGAAAGTATGTGGTAAAAGTGCAGGAGTTATCGAGCAAAAAGGAAACAGTTGTTCTTTCCGGAGGTACCCGGGTAATTGGTCAGCGCGTAGATTACCGTCTTCCAATCATCAGCTGGTCGGATGCGAATACCCTGGGCGTTGTTGGCGTAAAGCGCGGGGAATATACATTCTGGCTGTATGACCTTACAACAAAAACCAAGTTGCCCCGCGAGCTCGACAGATTTAGTAATGTGCGGAGTTTTACATTTTCTTCCAATGGAAGACTGGTTGTTTTAAGTGGGGATTTTGAAGGACAAAGCGATTTGTTTTTGCTGAGCACCCGTAGAGACCGGGTGCGCAGGTTAACCAATGATGTTTATGACGATCTTGACCCTTCCTTTATACCCGGCACCAACCGGATTGTATTCAGTTCAAACCGGGTGTCGGATACGCTGACCGTTGGTGAGAAGAAATCATTGGGAGACCTCACCAATAATTACAATTTATTTGTATTCGACTTAGATACCACAAACCTTATTGTTTCACGCATAACCAATACCCTAAGCAAGGATTACGCACCTAAGGCATTAAACGATAATGTATTTTTTTACCTGAGTGATCAACGCGGCATTATAAATCTTTTCAAGTTCGATCGCGCCACCGGAATTTATACACAGGTCTCTAACTTCTCTTCCAGCATTCGCGAGTACGACTTTAATTTTGATCAAAATACGTTAGCCTTAACACTTCGTACCGGAATGAAAGATGATATCTACCTGAGTAAGGTGTATAATCTTAACCGAAGTGTGTTTACCCCCGCCACCCGTAGACGTGAATTACAACAAGTTAAAGTACTTCAAGACCGCAGGAAACAGGAGGAGGATAAGAAAATGAGCATAAAAGATCTGATCAATGCTCGGTTGAAGGAAGCACAGGGAAATACCGATACCACTGCCGTTCGGAAAGATTCATTGCCGGTACTTTCAGATACCGTAAAAGTGAAATTGGATACTTCGAAAATAACCGTCAGAAATGACTCTGTCGAAACAAAAAAACCTCCTGTTATCAATACCGATAACTATGTTTTTGAAGATGAGGTGGTACGGCAGGCACAACCCAGTGAAACGTTTTTGAACCGGTATATGCGTGCCCGTGAGAAGAGCCGGATTATGGGCCCCTTTCCGTATGAATCAAAATTCAGTGCCGACAATATTGTTACTTCGTTTGTCATAGATCCGCTGCGTGGGTTGGGTTTTTCATTGGAAACCCAGATGAACGATATGCTTGAAAACTATCGTTTTTACGGAGGGCTTATGTCTTCTATTGATCTGCGCAATGCCGATTTCTTTGCCGAGTTTCAATACCTGCCTTCCTTCATTGATTTCAGCGCACGCTTCGACCGCAAAGCTATCCGTTGGGAGCCTTATCGCGATGCCAACATTTATCATTATTCCTTGCAAAAAATTGAAGTAGGAGCCGCCATACCCATTACCGATCGCTTGCGTTTGGCCTTTAAGCCATTTGGTGCACTAACCCGCTCGGTTAATCAAGGTCTTTCATCCTTCCCGATTAATCCGCCCTCGGCCATACCGGTTAATCACTACTATGGTGGTGTTCGAACGGAATTAGTATATGATAATTCGGTGACCAGTGGCTTGAATATTATTGAAGGAACACGCGGGAAATTTATTTTTAATCATTTTCAGGGCATTGATGATTCCGAAAATAGTTTTAGTCAAGTATCGCTGGATATCCGTCACTATCAAAAAATATACAGAGGCATTGTGTTTGCGGTTCGTGGATTTGGCGGTTCTTTTTTTGGTCGTTCACCCAAGCAATATCTGCTGGGCGGTATGGATAACTGGGCGTTTAACAGAATATCAAACCGGGGCCGTGACAGCGAAGGAAATGAAAACGTAGTAGGTACCCGATCCGAAAATCAAGACATTCTATTTGCCGAATTTGCCACTAACCTGCGTGGATTCCGGTACGCCACTCTGTTTGGCAATAATGTAATGTTGATGAATGCCGAATTCCGCGTACCGCTGGCCCGGGCATTAAGTAACTCACCTATCTCCTCCAATTTCTTTCGCAATATGCAATTCATAGCTTTCTATGATATCGGCACAAGCTGGTCTGGTCCAGCCCCATTCAACTCAGGTAACAGTGTTCGGATTGATCGTATCAAGAATGGCCCTTTCGAAATTGATATTAAGAATTTCTTAAATCCGTGGCTATACAGTTATGGCGCTGGCATGCGTACGGTTATGTTTGGGTATTACATGAAGTTTGACCTGGCCTGGCCGGTTGAGAATTATGAGGTCGGTAAACCACAGTTTATATTCACCCTCGGTTTTGATTTCTGATACTTTCTTGAGCGGTGCGTAAGCTTCCTCTTTAGGATTAGTTTACCTTTGTGCGCACTACATTCTAAAACTGCAGCTATGATAAAATCCATGACAGGTTATGGACTGGTTATTCATGACGATAGCCAGGTAAAAATCAGTGTTGAGATAAAAAGCCTTAATTCTAAATTTCTCGATCTGATGTTGCGCCTTCCTAAATCTTTCTCCGATAAAGAGATTGATATCCGTAACCTGATTAGTGAAAAACTGGAACGTGGGAAAGTCTCCATAAGCGTTGACGTACAGCGCTACAGCGAAGGAGAGATTAAGCAATCCTACAACGAAGCATTGTTTACCGCTTATTATGCCGCTTTGAAAAAACTGGCCGATAAAGTGATGGCTCCCTACGAACAACTTTTTGAGCTGGCGCTAAACTCACCTGATGTTATTCAGAATAAAGTGAGTGAAGAAGGAAATGATGAAGAGTGGCGAAAGCTCAGGAAGGTAATAGAGGAGGCCATAACGAAATGTGATGTTTTCAGAAGGGATGAAGGAAATTCACTGGAGGTAAAGCTAAAAGAATATTGTTCATCCATCAGTAGTTCACTTACCGAAGTGGAACGACTGGATGCGGGACGGGTTGATAAAGTGAGGCAAAAATTAAAAAACAATGTGGTTTCTTTCTTTGGTGAAGAAGGTTTTGATATGAATCGGCTGGAGCAGGAAATTATTTTTTACATTGAAAAGCTGGATATTCATGAAGAGCGTGTGCGGCTTAAAACGCATTTGGATTATTTTATTCAGGTTTTAAAAGAACCTCAGTCGAACGGTAAAAAGCTGGGCTTCATCACACAGGAAATTGGTCGGGAGATCAATACTATAGGGTCCAAAGCCAATGATGCGGCCATGCAAAAGCATGTGGTAGCGATGAAAGAGGAATTGGAAAAGATTAAGGAACAACTGGGGAATGTGTTATGATTTCCGGACTTCCAGCACTTGCCTGTTGATGCAGTTCGGCACCTCTCCCGATTGGTAAAATGAAATAATATTTTCGGCTGCAATTCGTGCCATTCCGGTACGGGCCTCAACAGTAGCCGAGCCAATGTGTGGCAGCACAGCAACGTTTGGCATTTCGAGTAAAGGATTGTCAGGCTTCATCGGTTCGGGATTTGTTACATCCAATCCCGCACCCCATATCAGTCCTTGGTTAAGCGCCTCAATCAGGTCTGCTTCGTTGTGAACGCCACCCCTTGAGGTATTAATGAATATTGCAGTAGGTTTCAGTTGCCTGAACACGTCCATGTTGAAGAGTCCGCGTGTTTCATCACTTAAAACGCTGTGTACAGAAAGTACATCGCTTTCGCGGATCAGTTTTTCAAAGCTTACATATTTTGCGCCAAATAATTTTTCGGCTTCCGGGTTGCGTGAGCGATTATGATAGATGATGTCCATATCAAAAGCGCCTTTACAGCGTTTGGCCATTACCATGCCAATGCGCCCCATGCCGAAAATGCCCAGTGTCTTTCCGCTCAGTTGAAAGCCCAGATTTTTTAAAGGTTCGAACTGTTTCCATTCACCACGAATAATCGTTTTGTGGTTATAGAACATTTTGCGCGACACGGCTATCATCAAACCAAACGCTACATCGGCTGTCGCTTCGCTCAGCACATCGGGTGTGTTGCTTACCGGGATGCCGGCTTTGGTGGCTTCTTCTACGTCAATGTTATCATACCCAACGGCAAACTGCCCGATAATATCCAGGTGGGGACATTGGCTGAAGAAATGCTTATCCAGTTTATCTGCGCCTAACGACAGTAAAGCATTTACCTGTTTGGCGCGCACAATCAATTCTTGTTGCGACATCGGGCCATCGCCACTCCACTCCACCACCTCCAGGCCGGCATCGGTCAACATCGTTTTGGCGATGGCAGGGATTATGCGTGTGATTAAAACTTTTTTGAGAGGCATGCGATGAGAATAAGATCAAATATAAGCTATACTGAAATTGCAATGAAGATGAATTACACGGGTGGAGTTTGTATGCTGCTGGTTCTTCAATTCATTTAATTTAAAATCTCTGATCCGTGGGAACACAGATCAGAGATTAGTAAAGCATGATACGCACCAACAGGTAGAGCAATATCCAGATCAGGCCGATCATCCACCGGTTAGATTGTAAAAAAAAATGCTAACCTTTTCTTCCGGCACCTTTTAATGCCCTCCGTAAGGTTGTTGATTTCAAAGCTATTTATAGAAGCCAACGTAGCTTCTTTGTATGCTTTGATGGCTTTACTGAATTCACCGCGCAGTTCGTACACCTGTCCGATGCATTCGTTAAAAGCCACCCGGTTAGCGTTGTTTTTTAAAACGCCTTGCTCCAGGTAACCCAATGCATCGCTGTACCTTCCGTTACGCAGGTACAAAGTACCCAGGTGCAGGTAAGGAGCGGCAAAAGCAGGATCGAACTGAACCGCCATTTTCAGGTGAAGTTCAGCTTTCTCTATTTCAGCTGTGTAGTACAGGTATGCCCAACCCAAATGGTTGTGCAGACTACCGTAACCTGGCTCATCGTACAACAGGTTGTTCAGCATAGCCAAACCATCGTTAACCTTATTGTCGTAGATGAGCCTTTCAGCTTCCATCATGTATTGTTCCATCCATTCAATTCTCATTCCCATTTTTTTTAGGGTGACTATATTCTCACCCGAAATTCTCCTCTCTTTTCAGAAAGGAGTTAGGGGTGAGGTTAATCTTCTGCGGGCGAATCATCGCCACACATGCGTACAATCTTCGGAGTAAACACTCCGAGCACATCTACCAGCTCGTGCTGGTAGCGCATTACGTTTCGGATATCTTTATACACCATAGGTGCTTCATCCAATCCGCCACCGATCAGTTCAACGCTATATTTTTGCAACTCCTGCTTCACCATTTTTTTGGTGATTACATTCTTGGCTGCACTTCGCGACATCAACCGGCCCGCACCATGCGATGCCGAATTCAAGGATGCTGTTGAACCCTTGCCTCGAACGATGAAACCAGGAGCCGTCATAGAACCGGGAATGACACCCAGTACATTTTTACCGGCTGGTGTTGCGCCTTTACGGTGCACAATCACTTCGGAGCCATCTTGCAGTGTTTCCTTCCACGCAAAGTTGTGGTGATTCTCCACCATCAACAGCGGTTTTTCACCCAGACTTTCAGCTATCCGTTCGTGAATCTGGTGATGATTAGCCGAAGCATAATCACCCGCCAGGTTCATTGCGATCCAATACTCCTGGCCCGCTTCCGTGTTCAGGTCGAGCCAGGCCAGGTTGGCGGCTTCTTTCGGTAAGTGGCAAAGTTGCTTGGCCACCCGAGTGTAATGCCGCGCAATTTCTGCACCCAATCCGCGCGAACCTGAATGTGATAGCACAGCCAGGTAATTTCCACCTGGTAAATTCCATTCGTTGTTGTCATCAATTTCCATCAACCCGAACTCCACAAAGTGATTTCCGCTACCCGATGATCCGATTTGTGTGGCTGCTTTTCCTTTCAGGTTTCGCAGTACCGCGATTTCATCGAACGTTTTGCGATCGAGCACTTCATGTTCCTTCGGGCGCTTGAATGTTTCGCGACCGAAACAGGTATTGCTTAGCAACAGTTGTTTCAGGTTGCTGCGATGTCGCTCAAGAAATTTTTCATCCAACGGATAAGCCGTGAGGCACATCCGGCAACCGATATCCACACCAACACCGTATGGAATCACTGCGTTGTGTGTTGCCAGCACACCGCCAATCGGCTAACCATAACCCTGGTGGGCATCGGGCATCAATGCACCAGCCACTGTTATTGGCAACTTCATGGCAATTTCCATCTGATTGCGCGCGCCCTCTTCTATTTCAACAGCACCGTAAATCGGGTATTCCAACCGGTTTTTCAACAGCTCATGCACGCGCGACTTCTTTTCAGAAGGCACCAATGCCAATGCAGTTTTATTCCATATGGAATCATCAACATACGCTTTCGGACTGGCGAGCACCGCTTTCAACAGGGCGTAGATTTCCTCTTTATCGCTTTTGCGAAAATATTTCAACACCGTGTTGATGGCGATGCCAATCGCTTTACCTTCCGGGTAACCTAACTTGATCAGGTCTTTCCCGCTTAATACTTTTCTTTTCATACATAACTCCTTTCTGATTTTGCATAATCTCGTTCAGATAAAGCAAAATCATTCCATGCGTCTTCGCAGACGTTTAAATTTTTTAAATACAGTCCGGTGTAAAATAAAAAAACCCGGACGAACCCGGGTTTTCAGTTGGTGATCAGCTTAGGATCAACTGAAAAACCAGGGCATAAACCGAATATCGCTATTCAGTAATTCAAAACGATATGTCTCTTTTTGTTTTAGCATGATGCAAAGATAAAGCAGAAGTGAAATGATTTCAAAGTCGGTGTGTGATAAAATGTTTGTAAAGCATAATACAGAATTATTCTACATAAACTTTTCCATGGCCGTCTTCCGGATGAAATCCCATCACGGCATCATAACAAAGTTCACAGTAGAATCCCAGCTCTCTCCCCGAGCGTTGATCGTTATTTTGGCTGACGGTTACACAAGCATCGAAGTTGTAACGTGATTTTAATTTTTCAACATCCAGCACGCAGTCATAATATACCCATTCGCGACAGTTATCCGACCAGGGTTGGCCACGATAGGTTTCTTTTATCCCTTTTGTTTTAAGTTCGTTGTCAAGCGTAGTTAGATGTTCGCACATAGATGAGTCTTTTTAACAGAACATGTTCAAAAATCAATTAAAAACTGGATATGTATCTGTTTTATGTTCATTTTTATTCATGCGCCCACCTTCCAAACTCTCCAGCGTTATCCTCTATTCCGTTATCTCAGCTGCGTTTATCGGGCCGGGCACCATTACTACCGCCATTACTGCAGGCGCCACTCATCAGTTACAGTTGCTTTGGGCAGTGGTGTTGGGTACGTTAGGTTGTTTGGTGCTGCAGGAAACAGCTGCACGTATTGTGATCAGCAGCGGATTGAATCTCGGACAGGCCTCTCAAAAGTGTTTTGGCAACACGTGGGGAAAAGCGTTGATGGTTTTGGTTGGTGTTACGGTAATGCTGGGCTGTTCAGCGTATGAGGCTGGAAATATTCTCGGTGCCGTTTCTGGATTAAACCTTCTCAGCGAAATCAACACAAAAATACTTACGGTGATCCTTGTAGTAGCTGCTTTTGTTGTGCTATGGACGAATAAACGTCAGGTAATTTCATGGTTGATGACGGCATTGGTAGGGCTAATGGGCATAGCCTTTTTTATCATCGCCCTGCAACAACCATTTTCGGTTGTGCATGTGCTCAAGCAAGCTGTTGTACCAACCTTTCCTTCCGGAAGCGCCTTGCTGATATTAGGCCTGGTTGGCACCACCATTGTTCCGTACAATATTTTTTTAGGCTCAGGCATCAGCAAGGGAAAGACCATTCCGCTTATGCGCGTTGGGCTTACGGTTTCGGTTTTGGTGGGCGGTTTCATTACCGCGGCCATTCTCATAGCGGGCACTTCGGTGCAGGCATTTTCTTCATTTCCGGAAGTGGCCGGTTCCTTGCGTGAAAAACTTGGGCCTATTGGCTCGCTTGCGCTGGGCGCTGGTTTGTTTGCTGCCGGATTTTCTTCTTCCATCACGGCACCCTTTGCATCCTCCATTATTGCCTCAACCATTTTTGGTTGGAACGATCATCGCAGGCTGCGGTGGGTGTGGGGTGCCGTGTTGTTGATTGGCTTTTTATTCGGTATCAGTGGTGTGAAACCCATACCGGTAATTTTAGCGGTGCAAGCATTAAACGGATTGATTTTGCCGTTGCTGGTGGCGTTGCTCATCCTGCTGAGTAACCACAAGAAGTTAATGCATGATACGCATGCTAATGGATGGTTTTTTAATATTGTATTGTTGCTGATTTTTGGCAGCGTAGTGCTTATTGGATTGAACCAGGTTGATAAAGCTTTACAAGCGTTGGGAATTATTTCGGTAAGTTATTTTACCGGATTACTTTGGGTAAGTGCTGTTTTGGTGCTGACTATGGCCGCGCTTGCTTTTCGCAAGCGCCTTTAATGCTCCTTTTTGTATCGAACGGCTAGAATTATTCACCTACATAAGCTATATTCATTTTTTAAAATTCAATCAATTAGAATGCACGAACGACTGTTAAGCAGTATTGGAAGTAAGATTGCGCTGAATGAAACAGCAATGAATAAATTGAAGCAATTCTTTATTCCTAAGAAAATCCGTAAACGCCAGTATATTTTAAATGCAGGTGATGTTTGCCAGTACATCACCTTTGTGGAGAAGGGAATGCTTCGATCGTTTACCGTTGATGACGAGGGGCATGAACATGTCGTGCAGTTTGCTGTTGAAGGCTCATGGATTTCGGATATGGCTAGTTTCCTCTCAGGGAAAGAAGCCCTGTACAACATCGAAGCCTTGGAGGACTCGGAAGTATTGAATTTGGGCACGCAAGCAATGGACGACCTGATGCATCAGGTACCGGGTATGGAGCGGTACTTCCGGTTGCTCATGCAGAATAATATTATAGCCCTTCAGCGAAGAGTAGTTGCTTACATGAGTTTGTCGGCTGAAGAAAAATACCTGAAACTTATGGAAGTTGCTCCGGACATTATGAACCGGGCATCACAACAACACATAGCATCCTATTTGAGTATTACACCTGAAACGCTGAGCCGGATCAGAAAACAGGTGTCGAACAAAAAGTAATTGCCCGAATTTTCTTAAAAGGTGCATGAAAGTGCTTGATCTGCATCAAGTACTTTCTTATCTCACATCAATGCCTGCGCGGGGTAGCCGTCCTAATTTTGTTTCATCCAGCAAGACGAAATTATGGCAACAATAAATACTATTGCAATTATCGGGGCCACCGGAAACATGGGCTCTGCTATAGCAAAGAGCCTTTCTAAACCAGGCTCCTATCGGTTGCTGCTCATGTCGAATGATACTGACGAGCTGGCACAACTGTATTCACAATTGAAGGAACCAAACACCGGCACGGAGATCTATTCGATCAGTTGTGCACGGGAGGCATCCTGGGAAGCCGACATCATTATTGTGGCCACTCAGAATGATGCCGAAAAGGAAGTAGCGGAAAAAATCCGCGAGGTGGCTACTGGAAAAATTGTGATCAGCATCTCCAATCCGCTCAACAGCGCATACCGTCAGCTGATTACTTCATCCGATACCAGTGCTGCAGAAGAACTACAAAAGCTTCTGCCTAACTCGAAGGTGGTAAAAACATTCAACACGACTTTTGCAGCCGACTTTATATCGTCCGTGATAGACGAAAAAACAGCTGATGTCTTCATTGCGGGTAATAATGGAGACGCGGTGAAAACAGTATCGGAAGTGGTGAAATCGGCTGGCTTCAATCCGATTATAGCCGGTGATCTGAGCGTGAGCCGTACGCTGGAACGCATGCAGTTGCTGCGGATCCGGTACACTATGAACAACAGCTACAACTGGTTAGCAGGTTGGAAGATTCTTCACAACTGAATAAGCGCTTGATCTGGATCAAGTTCTTTCTTATCCGGTATCAATGACGCAGGCGACTTCATACAATAGCTTTGTACCAACAAAATGAAATAATTAAAACTAAAAATTCAAAAACACAAATATGGAAACGACAGCAGTAAAAACCTCAGCAAAAGCAAAATGGGCTTTAGACCCAACCCACAGTGAATTGGCGTTTAAAGTTCGCCACATGATGATCACCAATGTAAAAGGTGAGTTCAGAAAGTTTGATGCCAGCATTGTATCGGATGGAACAGATTTTACAAAGTCCTCTATTGATGTGACCATCGATGCAGCTTCAATTTTCACCAATGAAGACAAGCGTGACGGCCACCTGAAGAGCGCAGATTTCTTTGATGTTGAAAACTATCCAACACTTTCATTCCAGGGTAAGTCATTTAAAAAAGAAGATGATGATGAGTACAAACTCACCGGCACTCTTACCATTAAGGGTGTGAGCAAAGAAGTAGAACTCGATGTAGAATTTGGCGGCATCAACAAAGATCCGTGGGGTAACGAAAAAGTAGGATTTTCACTCGAGGGAAAAATCAATCGTAAAGATTTTGGGCTGAACTGGAACGCAGCCCTGGAAACAGGTGGAGTGTTAGTAAGTGAAGAAGTTAAAATTAGTGCAGAAGTGCAGTTTGTAAAGCAGGCTTAAGTAGCCTGCTCCTTCCGAGTTTATTCGAAAAATCATAAAACATTAAAAACAATTGTTATGAGCTTAAAAAGTAAATCCATCATTATAACCGGAGCTGCAATGGGTCTCGGTTTAGCAGCAGCAAAAGAATTGGCCGGTCAGGGTGCAAACCTTACTTTGGTTGATTTCAATGAAAAATCGCTAACGGATGCACAGAAAGAACTCTCGATAGAATTCCCTTCTGCAAAGATCATAACCGTAGTAGGGGATGCTTCAAAAGAGGAAGACGTAAAGAAGTATGTGGATGCAGCCGTGAAGGCCTTTGGCAGAATTGACGGTCTTTATAACAACGCAGGCATTGAGGGCAAGCAAGCACCGATGACAGAATACGATATCAATGTCTTCAAGAAGGTAGTTGACATTAACCTGATGGGGGTGTATTACGGAATGCGGTACGTTATCCCTGTAATGCAAAAACAAAAGTATGGCCGCATCGTAAACGTAGCTTCCGTAGGTGGCATACGTGGTGTTCAAAACCAGATCGCATATGTTGCTACCAAACATGCTGTAAGTGGTATGACAAACAATGCAGCCCTGGAGCATGGCCGTGATGGCATAACAACGAACGCCATTGCACCAGGAGCTATTCTAACGCCTATGGTGGCTGAGGCATTCAAACAAGTTAATCCTGCTGATCCGAAAAAAGCAGAGTCGGAGTATGCACAACGAAACCCGACTAAGCGATTAGGTCTTCCTCACGAAGTAGCGAAGTTAGTTGCCTTCTTACTCAGCGAAGATGCTTCCTATGTAAGCGGACAAACTATTGCCATTGATGGAGGTGAATCTAACATTTACGGTAACTCATAGAATAAGAAACTATCTGGCAGTGTCATCACATTGGTAGTGACACTGCCAGATAGCTATTTTAAATAAACATTAAAATGCAAGCACAAAATAATCCGCTTTTATGCGACATTGAAACGGGTATGTGTGGAATACCTGTAGATAAAGTAGGCCCAACTGGTCATGAGAATATTCAAGCCGCAGAGAAACCCATTAAAGTCATTTATTTTACTGACCCAATTTGTTCATCGTGTTGGGGAATAGAGCCGCAATTGCGAAAGTTGAAATTGGAATATGGTGATTCCGTTGAAATCGAGTATCGTATGGGTGGCTTGTTGCCGGACTGGTCTTACAACAGTGGCAGTATCAACAAACCTTCCGATGTAGCGCATCACTGGGATGAAGTGAGTGTGCATTATGATATGCCAATAGATGGAGATGTTTGGTTGGAAGACCCATTGCATTCTTCTTATCCGCCATCCATTGCCTTCAAAGCAGCGCAATTACAGGATAACGACAAAGCAAGTTCATTTCTGCGTGCGATTAGAGAAATGGTTTTCCTACAAAAGAAAAACATTACCAAGTGGGAACACCTGGAAACGGCAGCCAAAAATGTGGGCTTGAATCTGAAGCAGTTTAAAGCCGACTATGAAAGCAGCGCAAAAGAGCTATTCAACGAAGATTTAAAACTGGGCAAAGAGCTTGGCGTAAGAGGTTTTCCTTCTCTGTTTTTCATGGACAAGAATGGCAAAAGAGAATTTGTTTACGGTTCAAAACCCTATTCAGTATTTGAAAATGCTGTTCTAAAAATGGCCTCATCTGCTAAAAAAATTGAATACAACAAGAGTTGGGAAGCATTATTTAGCAAGTATCCCACACTCACGGCCAAAGAATATTCTGAATTGTCAGGAACACCTAGAAATAAAACCGAGGCATTATTGGACGACTTGAAAGCGAAAGGTAAATTGGAAAAGCACACAACTAAAAATGGGGCAATGTGGCTTTTGAAGATGCAAGAATCAATCAACATCAGATGATCCAAGAGTTGATCTACATCAACTGCTTTCTTATTGCAAATCAATGCCCACAGTAAATCGAAGAAGTAGCTTTGTCTTATAAAATTAGAACACAAAAAAATGAAAACACTATTCAACAAGTCGCTGCAACTTGGCAATACCGATGCAGCTTTATTATTTATTCGCGTTAGCATTGCGCTATTAATGCTTACACATGGATTGCCAAAACTAGCGAAGTTCTTTGCAGACGAACCCATAGTGTTTGCCAGTGTATTCGGAATGAGTCAATCCCTTTCGCTTGCGCTTACTGTTTTTGCTGAAGTATTCTGTGCCATTCTGATTCTGGTTGGATTAGGGACGCGTTTCGCGACCATTCCCATTATTATTACAATGGCTGTTGCAGCCTTCTATATTCATGCAGCCGATCCTTTCTCAACAAAAGAAATGGCGGTGATTTATTTGCTTGGCTTCACATTCCTGTTGATTTCAGGAGCAGGTAAGTATTCACTGGATAATATAATTGCAAAGCGAAACTTAAATCCGGTTCGCACAAAAGGAAGCGTATTTCAACTATAATCTTTAACACATAAAAAAATGAAAACCTTAGAGAACAAAGTAGCCATCATTACCGGAGCAGGCTCTGGAATTGGTGAAGCCACCGCAAAACTTTTCGCCTCAGAAGGTGCAAAGGTTGTGGTGAGTGATATTTCAGAACAAAGCGGAAAGCGCGTTGTAGAAGAAATAAAGAAGGCCGGAGGTGAGGCTATCTTTGTAAAAGCAGATACGGGCAAGGCAGTCGATCACGAGAACTTAGTAAAAGAAACAGTGAAGGCTTTTGGTAAACTGAATATTGCTGTAAACAATGCTGGCATTGGTGGTCCATCTGTGCCAACGGGGGAATATCCTATAGATGGATGGCAGAAAGTGATTGACATAAACCTTTCAGGAGTATTCTACGGCTTGCGTTACCAATTGCCTGAAATGGTGAAAGCTGGCTCTGGCAGTGTGGTTAACATTGCTTCAATTTTAGGACAGGCTGGATTCGAGAACTCAGTTGCCTATGTAGCATCTAAACACGGTGTGGTTGGACTTACAAAAACGGCTGGCATTGATTACGCCAAGAAAAACATAAGAGTGAACGCCATTGGCCCTGGCTTTATTTATACTGGTTTGGTCAATGAAGAAACAATGGGGAAAGAAGGTATATCTTTACTTGAACAAAAGCACCCGATCGGCAGATTAGGAAAAGCACAGGAAGTAGCTGAATTGGCATTGTTCCTGGCATCTGACAAAGCATCCTTTATTACAGCATCTTACTATCCGGTTGATGGTGGATACTTAGCAGTTTAAAATATTTTAAAACAATTAAACCAACTTAAATGAAAACAAAATCACTTACCCCAGTTGCAGCGATCGTTTTTGTTGCAATTCTCGCAACCTTCACAAGTTGTACAAACAACTCATCGGAGCTTCAGGCAAAAGTTGACTCCTTGCAGAATGAACTAAAAAAGTTCACAGATGAAAAAGCGCTAACAGAGCAACGTCTGCTGAAATTCGATACGCTTGATTACGAATACTACAGCCATCAGAAATGGGATATGTTCAAACATAACCATGCCGATAATATAAAAGTATACTATCCTGACGGATTTGTCACCGAGGGGTTATACCCACAGCACATTGACATGCTCACACCCATGTTTGTGTTTGCACCCGATACAAAAATTGAGCAACACCCGGTAAAATTCGGCAGTGGCGACTGGACAGCCGTAATCGGTGTAATGGAAGGAACGTTTTCAAAGCCTATGCCCATTGGTAATGGAAAAACCATTCCTCCTACCGGAATGAAATTTAAACTCAGCATGGCCACCATTGCTCATTGGGGGCCAGATGGAAAGATGACTGAAGAATATTTGTTCTGGGATAACCAGTCGTTTATGAAACAGATTGGTTTAGCGAAATAACTTAGGTTACCTTTATTCTGGCGATGAACCGAAAAACATTTCTTCAAACACTGGCTTTACTACCCTTAACCGGAGGAGCAATGAAACTGAAAGAATTAAACAAGATGACAGTACCCCTGAGCAGCACGGACAAGATGCCCGTGCTGTTTCTGGGCCATGGCAGCCCGATGAATGCCATTGAAGAAAATGAATTTGTAACCGGATTCAGAAACGTAGCGAAGGATATACCTAAACCCAATGCAATACTATGTGTATCGGCACATTGGGAAACACGCGGAACGTTCGTGACTGCCATGGAAAACCCAGTGACCATTCATGATTTTGGTGGCTTTCCAAAAGCCTTGTTTGACGTGCAATATCCTGCACCGGGAAGTCCGGAATTGGCGAAAGAAACGAAGTCGATTATTAAAAAAACTGAAGTACAACTGGACGATAAATGGGGACTGGACCATGGGGCATGGAGTGTGATCAAGCATTTATACCCGAATGCGGATGTGCCGGTTATACAAGTAAGCCTTGATTATTATCAGACACCACAGTATCACTATGAGCTGGCTAAAGAACTGGCAGCGTTGCGTGAGAAGGGTGTATTGATTATTGGCAGCGGTAACATGGTGCATAACCTGGGGTTAGTTTCGTGGCAAAATCTAAATAAAGTATACGCTCACGATTGGGCGCTGGAAGCAAGTGATAAGATGAAGCAATTTATTTTAAATGATGATCATCAATCGCTCATTAATTACTCCTCGCATGGCAAAGCTTATAGTCTGGCCATACCATCGCCAGAGCATTACCTGCCGCTGTTGTATACAATGGCCTTAAAGGACAAGACTGATAAAGTGAGTTTATTCAACGACAAGCCAGTGGCGGGTGCTTTAACGATGACTTCCGTGAAAATTGAAGCAGCATGATCGTTGGGGTATGCCGTAGCCAGATCAAGTAATTACGTGTTGAGATAGGATCAAGTTGTCTGATTGTAGTATACCAGATCAAAGTAGATAAGCTATATCTTGAATGAGTGATTAACCTGTTCTAAACTAACCCAACTTTGCCACCATACTGATGTATCGCTCTGGTACTTCACCCTTAGTAGCAACTTGGTAATCGTTATAGCTGCATGGGGCAATGCTGTTGCGCGCATAGCGTTCCAATCCGCCCGGGTAGGGTACTTCCATCCACCAACGTTCACTGAGTTTACTTTTGTAAAAGGTAATGGTTTCGTTTTCCACCGGCATGGCTACCACATATTTTAAAAAGTCGTTACTACGGAAGTTCTGTTCTTTTTTACGGTGATAGTATCCCTCAATAAAATACCACACCATGGTAGCCACTACGCTGGCTGTTTTCTTGTGTACATCATCGAAGTCGGGATTGTATTCATAAAAACCGACTGAACTTAATTTTTCGTTTTGCCCCGCATACCAGCAGATCTGGCAGGCTTCTTCCCCGGATAGTCCGAAGGGTTGTGCGTTGGCATTGCCGGGGGCATCAGCCGATTTGATGGCGGTGATGTCGAACGAAAGCATATCGGCATTGCGGATAACGGGCTCCATTTCCTGCAGGTTGGTGCGCATTTGCCCGATGCGGAATGCTTCGAAGTAGAGTTTTTCCAGCACAGCCACCGAAGAGGCATCAATCAGGTAGCTTTGGTAGGCCAGGTGTGTATAACTGAACAGATAGTTTGGCTCGTGTAATAAAATTTTATGAATATGCTGGCGATGCGCGGGGGTATCGCGACTGTCTTCCAGGTCAAGAAACGCATCAACATTTAATAAGCTGATGAGTTTTTCCATGGTTTCATAAGCTGAATACTGACCATAGTCGAGATCGTGTGAACCACCCAGGATAACAGGGAGTACGTTGTTCTCCAACAGGATGCGGCACACCTCACTGATGCGCGTGTAGGTTTCCTGTAAATCGTGCCCCGGGTTTAAATTGCCCAGGTCAACAATCCGGTATTTGCCATTACCCTTTTTTAGGGCGTATAGTTTTTTTCTTATCTCATCGGCTGCCTTGGCGGTGCCCGTGTTATCACCTGCTCCTCTGTTTTCTTTTACACCCAGCAATGCAATGTGGGCATCTTTGTAGTCGGGCATTTTGTCGCTGAAGACGCGTATGCTTTTGTAAAAGGAGGAGGTAGAAGCAATGTTTGAATAAATGGATTCGTCAAGCGGGGAGAAGAAGATGGTTAAATCCATAGGTTAATTCTTAAATCGAAGTTTGATTTGTTCTATTTGTGTTTTGAGATGAGGTAAATCCTGGTGGATAATCTTCCAAATGCGATCGGGCTTCACTCCAAAATAATGATGTATCACCACATCTCTTAGTCCCGCAATTTTTCTCCAGGGCACATCAGGAAAAGTTGATCTAACTTCATCAGGTATATTTTTTACTGCTTCACCTATTATTTCAATTCTCCTGATTATTGCATCCTGTTTTTCGGTATTGACTTTAAATTCATCCTCCTTTAGGTTTTCTGAGTATTCAAGAATTTTCACAATAGAATCATGTATATCATCTACAAAATGCCGTATCTCTCTTTTCTCACCCATAAATTGATACTTCGCTTTTGAGGATGGACTTTCGTAAAGCTGGCTTAATAGCATCGTATTCCACTAAATCCACTTTTCGTTGGAGGGCATCTTCCAATTCGAGTTTAATACCAACAAAATCCAATAAACTCATGGAGTCGTCTAACTCAACCAGTATGTCTATATCACTATTAGGGTGATTGGTTTTTTTAGCATGTGAACCGAATAAGGAAGCTCGCTTAACCTGGTTCCGGCTAAGGATGGGTTCAACAATGTGCTTAATTTCCTCAACTGTCATCATGCGAAGTTAAACAAAAAGCCCTTGAAATGTTCCAAGGGCTTTTTGTATGGAAAATTAGAATTTTGAATTACCCACCAAAGTCGTCAAAGCGGATGTTTTCTTTAGGTATGCCCATGTCATCCAGCATTTTTAACACGGCAGCGTTCATCAACGGAGGTCCGCACAGGTAGTATTCGACATCCTCTGGTGAAGGATGATTTTTAAGATAATTATCGTATAAGGATTGATGAATAAAGCCAATGTACCCGTCAGCTTCTTTATCATCCAGACTTTTTTTCACTTTCCAGTTGTCATCGGGAAGTGGCTCGGACAAAGCAATATTGAACTGGAAGTTCGGGAACTGCTCTTCGATTTTGCGGAAGTGTTCAACATAAAATAGTTCTTTCTTGGAACGGCCGCCATACCAGTATGATACTTTACGATTTGTTTTTTCAGTATGGAATAAGTGGAAGACCTGGGCCCGCAAGGGCGCCATACCGGCACCACCACCAATGTAAATCATTTCGCGCTGGGTAGGGTTTATATGAAATTCTCCATAAGGACCTGAAATGGTTACCTTATCACCAGGCTTACGGGAGAATACATACGATGAACAAATACCCGGGTTAACATCCATCCATTTATTATTGGCGCGATCCCACGGTGGCGTGGCGATACGAATGTTCAGCATTACAATATTTCCTTCAGCCGGGTGGTTAGCCATCGAGTACGCGCGGAAGATGGGCTCATCGTTTTTCATTTTCAAATCCCACAACTTGAACTTATCCCAATCGCTTTGAAAAACATCGGGTTTATGACCCAGTTCAGGATGTGGTGCAATGTCCATGGTTTTGAAATCCACATGTACAGGAGGAACGTCAATTTGGATATATCCACCGGCTTCGAAATTCAAGGTTTCGCCTGCCGGTAATTTCACTACAAATTCTTTAATGAACGTTGACACGTTGTAGTTGGAGACGACTTCACATTCCCACTTCTTGATACCAAAAATTTCTTCCGGAATGCGAATGCGCATATCCTGTTTTACTTTCACCTGGCAGCTCAGGCGAACATGGTCAGCTTTTTCTTTACGGCTCAAGTGGCCGAGTTCGGTGGGTAAAACATCGCCACCGCCATCTTCTACCACGCACTTGCACATAGCACAGGTTCCACCACCGCCACAGGCAGAGGGGATAAATATCTTTTGGTTGGCCAGGGTGGTCAATAAGGATGATCCGGCTGAAACGGTAACCGGATTTTGCTCATCGCCATTAATAATGAGTTTTACCGGGCCCGACTGCACCAATTTTGTCTGCGCAAACAGCAACAGGGCAACCAATAGAAGAATAATGAATGTAAAAGCTAGAATTGACGTTGCAATGACCATTGAAAATCAGGTTTTATGGGTCACAAATATATTGTACCCTGGCGTTAAACTGTATATAAAAACACAGTTTTTTCAAATATGTTCCCAATATTCCCTTAGCAAAAAGTCGATTAGATAAGTCGTTTTTATTGCTATTTTTGAAGATCATCCAGAATCCTTAAATGGATGCCAACCGGGTAAAACCACCACGGTGGCGAAATGATGTGAGCTTCTGCTAATCAACGGTTTTCGCTTAAGCCTCATACATGATTTAGTTTCTGGATTTTCAAATCTAAAATTGATATTTATGATAAAGCAATTCACATGTCCCTCAGAATTCAATTTAGAGCAGGCTACAACTTTTATTATTTCCAAAAATTATAGAGAAGAAATAATTTATGGAGATAGCAATATCTCAGTTCTTTCCTTGAACAATGAATCGCCAAAGTATTTTAGTGCACAGGGCAAACTTTGGAAGGAACGTAATTTTCCAAACGAACTGATATTTGAGGAAGTTGATTGCATTGCTGCAGGAGAAAATAACAGAAGGCACTTACATACTCAATTTCATTTTGGCGGCCATGTGGTACATATTGACTATGTAGTTGTTTGGAGTTACGGGCCTTATATCGCCCAACATTGTGTGAAGATTTTTGAGGATCAACGGCTTAAAAGTACTGCTATAAGAGGCGGAACTTCATTGGGTGCGAACTGGGCCAGAGGGTGGCCGGCTACTTTGGTTACTGATACATTTTTAATTCGTTTCAATGGAAGATTTAAGAGTTACAATCAAAGACTTAATTTTAAAGCCGGTGAGGCTGATTTCCCTTTTATATTCTGTGTGCCCGTCTCCGAAGATGTGCTTCCATATAGAATTTTTGATTTCGGAGATCTGGAATTTGTTAAAAACAAATTAATTACTGCAATAGATGTTAGTGACATTAGCCATCCTTTTATTATTAAAGAAGGAATAAATTAGATTTTATCAATAGGATTTTAAAGCGACTTCAAGGTCATTACCTAAGTAAAGAGGCTTTGCAAAATGAAATTAAAAACGAATTTTCTCTTACTTTTAATGGCCTCTATACCAGTAATTGGAAACTTGAAAGAGAACAGATGAACTTTATCCAAAAGCTGCAAGAGAAATTTACTTCAAATCAAATTTTTGAAGATAAAATAAAGGCAAGAAAGGGGAGGATATAATGGATTTGAGATCCATTGCCCAAAGTGTCATGAACGAATTCCAGGTCTAATTTTATTCCCCTCTATTGCTGAAACATTTGCCCATGGTTCTGAGGCAGATAAACGAGCCGCATCAGTTGTAATGGCCTATAGGGAAAAATGGCGAGCTTCCTTGCTGACAGACATCAGCCATTTGCCCGATTTGAATGATAGTTTTATGGCTTTCATTTTAAGGGAAACCCAGAGGGGTGATGAAAAATTTATTGAGATCACACATAAAGGTAAATTAATTTGGAAAGAAGTATTGGCCTATGAATATTTTGAGAGGTTTATTGAGTTGGGAAAAATTTTTAAGGTTAAGTATGGTAGCAGAATGATTGATCTGGTTCCAGATGTTGATGGTGACTACCTTTATGGCGATAGGATTGATGCAAGAAAAAAAATTGAGGATTTTCGAAGAGGTTTACGTTTTGAATAATTGAAATTAAGTTAAGGGATGATTGATGTTTTGTTATATCTGACTATTTATTGAAGTCATTCAATTTTTTTGATATAAGTGAAAGAAATTTTTTATAAAACGGGGTAAGTATATAGTAAAAGAAATTATTTACCGTCAGTACAAATACTATAGTCAAAATCCCTACAAGAACCACGAAAAGTGGGATGCCTAAAATCAAGATAGGCATAGGGTAAGAGCGTTTTAATCTTATTAAAGTAAATATCATTCCTAATAGTATCCCAATTGAAAAAGAATAAATAATAATTCCTTGCAATGCTGCAAGTAATAGATAAGGTGAGTGTGGCTTGTCAATTGCCCTAAAGTTGCTTTTTATAAAATCAATTACTTTTATCAAGAATATCAAATTAATTTTTCTCCTTCAATCTCAATATCTTAATTGACCAAATTGTTAAGCGGATTGGGTACACGATAATTAGCATGCACAGAAATGCTACTAAGGTGAATTGCCTGATCTCATCCATGGTCAATCTCTTGGTAGAATTTGTTTTTAGCTGTGCTTCCAGATTATGTAAAGTGTTATGAAGATTGTTCGAGCGTTGAAAATTCGCCCAGTAAATACTGTCTTCATTAATGGGCTTTTCATCTGTTTTTGCAGGTGTGAGAATACCTAAAGGATCATTAAGTTGACTTGATTCAATTTTTCTTTTTGTTGCTGATGATAGCAATTGAATATTTTCAATTTCATATTTTGTATTTTCAATTTCATTTTTGATTTTATTACGTTTTTGAAGGAACATTTCATTTCTTATTAAAAGGACCGAAAGAAAAATTGCAGCGCCAGCAACTGAGCTAACAATTAATAAAAACTCTCTCGCGATAATTTTTTTATTAATCAATTTCATTTGAAAGTTACATTTTTATGGGTTGATCAAAAGTCATCCCATTCGTATCCAAGTTTACGAGCTACAGTATAGGATTCTTCCGCTTTTTCGCTAAAACCGATCTCATCAAAAATTACTCCCCTAATGTAATGCGCCCTTCCGTACTTTGGTTTAAGTTCAATTAGCCTGTTTATTAATTCAAGTGCTTTTTCAAAATCGTAAAGATCAATATAAGTGACCGTAAGATGTTCTAAGCCGGCTGCATATTTTGGATTTAATTTCAGGGCCTTTGTCCATTGCTCAATAGCTTTTGCATAGTTTTCCTGGTCAACATAGTAAAACGCCAATGCATTGTAAATCAACGTATCCTTATCCTCATATTTTTCCAAGAACTTTATTGCATTAGCATCGTTAGTGATATTTGCCATACAATATGCAATATTCACAATAACATCTTTACTATCTGGGAAGTGAACTGTATAAACTTCAAAGTCTGAAGCTGCTTCTTTGTACCTCCCCCAATTCATCCATGCGAATGCTCTATCATAATAAATTTCGATGGCTTCCGGTGCATATCTGAGCGCAAGGTTAAATGAATTGATGGCCTCCGAATAGTTTTTTAAGTAATAATGAGATAATCCATTAAGCCTTTGTATTCCGGGTTGCAGCGAGTAATATTTTGATGGTAGTTTTTTCAGTTCCTTAAGAGTCTCACTAAAATTGTTTGCATCAAAAAGCGAAATTGCCCGATTGATAATCAATGTGTCTTTCGGGTTCTGCCAATCAATATCCGGAGTTTGTTGTCGGGCAACGAGCTGATGACACAAGGCAATTACAAACAGATAGGTGATTACTTTCATTCATTTATTAACGGTTTTGATGTCAACTTAATATAACAGCACTCAATTTTCATTTCAAGCAGCTGTGTATTCTAACATTTCACTCTTCACAGGTTTATTTACAAATAAAGCCTCCGGGGATAATATAATACCAACATTTTCCCACCGCGACCACTCCGCTAGCTTTTCAAGGCTCACCCTTCCCAGCATATAGTGCTGGCCGTTTGCCGCATAGCCCGACTGGAATTCCTCAAAGTCTTGAATGGAAATTTTGGTTCCGTGAGGAAACCGCACAAAAGACTCAATGGAAGCACGGGTGGAATATTGAATGTCCTCTGCCTGATGCAGCTTTTTGTACTCATACCGGTAGTCGTACGTCAACGCTGAAATGTCTGAGAGTACTGCTGATCCGGTTGGGTAGCTGCCGGCACCTTTACCAATAAAAAGTTGCTTTTCAGAAAACGCCCCTTGCACAGTTACTGCATTAAACTCATTACGCACAGAAGCTAGCGGATGATGGGCATCGATAAATTGAGGGGCCACCAGTCCGAATACCTGATTGTCTGTTTTTACGGCTCGGGCAATCAGTTTGATTCCATATCCTTTTTCCCGTGCAAATTTTAAATCCAGATCGCTGATAGTGTTAATACCAATATTCAGGATGTTTTCAGGTTTAACGAACACACCAAAGGCATGCGTGATGGCAATGGCCAGTTTGAATTTAGGATCGAATCCCTTTACATCCAGGCTCGGATCACTTTCGGCAAAGCCAAGTTCCTGTGCTTGTCGTAAGGCATCAGTATAATTTTTTCGCTCTTCAAAAACTTTGGTAAGGATGTAGTTGGTCGACCCATTGAAAATCCCCTCTATGCCTGAGATCAGATCATTGTCATAATATTCTTCCAGGTTGCGAAGGATGGGAATACTTCCGCAAACGGCACCCTCATAAAGCACTGAGCGATCAAACTGCTGCTGGAGTTGAAAAATCTCTTCCAGGTTTTCGGCCAGCATTTTTTTGTTGGCCGTAACCACATGTTTACCGTTTTGCAGGGCCTGCCTTACAATTTGATAGGCTGCGTTGGCATCATCAATAAGTTCCACCACTACATCAATTTCCGGGTCGTTAAGAATATCTTCTTTGGCGAGCGTAAAATATTCTTGCGGAAGTAAACGTGATTTCTCCGGATTTTTAATGCAAATCTTTTTGATGGTTGCTTTAATTCCGTGTGTCTCGTTTAACACATGGTATAACCCCTGTCCTACACATCCGAAACCGAACAGGCCTAATGTTAAATTCTTTCTCATGTTGAAATAGTACTTAGTGACTTTTTAAAAAATTGATTTATGCCTTTTTTTAACTGATCGGATTCAATCAGGAATCCATCATGTCCGTGTGTTGATGAAATGATCTTTAACTCGGCTGAGCGTATGTGCCGTTGTATGAACGCTTGTTCTGATACCGGAAACAAAAGATCATTGTCTATGCCGATAACAAGTGTTCTTGATTCAATTTGTTTCAGGGCTTGTTCGACAGAACCTCTTCCCCTGCCCACATTATGACTGTCCATCATTTTTGAAAGTATCCAGTAGGTATAGGCATTGAAACGCATGGAAAGTTTTTCTCCTTGGTAGCGCTGATAGGTGGATGCACGAAAACCATCTATCAATTCAGTATTTTTTTCCTCCTGAGTTTTAGCGAAGGATGAATACTGTCGGTACGAAAGTATGGCGATTGCCCGTGCTGCCTTTAAACCTTCCAGCCCTGCGCGCTCATCGTTGTTTTTCCACGATGCATCCGCTTCTATGGCCATGCGTTGAGCTTCATTAAATGCAATGCCCCAGGGTGAGTGAACGGCATTGCACGCTATCAGTATAGCCTGTTGAAAAACATTTGGCCGGTAGATAACCCACTCCAAGGCATGCTGTCCGCCCAATGATCCGCCAATGATGGTATGGATATTGGTAAGTTGCAGGTGCTCGCGTAACAAGTCGAAGGCTTTCACAACATCGCGGTTTGTGAGCAATGGAAAGGAGTGAAACCAGGGCTTTCCGGTTTCGGGGTTAACCGATAAGGGGCCTGTTGACCCATAACAACCACCCAACGTATTCGCACATACGATCAGGTTGTGTTCCGGATCAAAGGCACCTTCTTCTTCAAATAATTCTTTCCACCATTGCGTAACATCAGCGCTTCCGGTTAAGGCATGACAAACCCACACTACATTGGAACGATTGGAATTTATTTTTCCGAGGGTAGTATACCGCAACTGGAAGCCGGGAAGTTTTTCTCCCGACTCCAGTTCAAACGGTTGATTGTAATGAAAGGTATGGTTTTGTATTTCCATGCGCTAATTCGGTTGAGCTTAGTTTTCGACAAGTTCCTTTGAAAACACTTGTTCAAAAGCCTGTTGAAGATCAGCCTTGATGTCGTCAATGTGTTCGAGCCCAACAGAAATCCGTAATAGTGTTGGCAACACCCCGGTTGAAAGTTGTTCTTCTTCGGAGAGTTGCTGATGCGTGGTTGCCGATGGCTGAATGATGAGCGTTTTTGCATCGCCCACATTTGCCAGATGGCTTACCAATTTCAAACTGTCAACAAATTTTGTTGCGTTGTCTTTGGTTCCTTTAATGGTGAACGACAATACCGCACCAAATCCATTGGTCAGGTATTTTTTAGCCAGGTTGTGGTAAGTGCTGCTTTTCAGTCCCGGGTAGTTTACACTTTCAACTTTTGGATGTTGCTCAAGCCATTCAGCCAGGTTAAGTGCGTTGTCAACCGCACGTTGTACGCGAAGCGACAGGGTTTCAAGTCCTTGCAGGAAAAGGAAGGAGTTGAACGGACTCAGTGCCGGTCCAAAATCGCGCAGACCTTCTACACGGGCCCGTATAATAAAGGCAATATTGGGTAAGCCAAGGGGATTTCCCTCGCCAAAAACATCCCAGAATTTCAATCCATGGTAGCCTTCGGAGGGTTCAGTAAACTGCGGGAATTTGCCATTACCCCAATTGTAATTTCCACCGTCTACAATCACTCCGCCAATGGAGGTGCCGTGGCCGCCAATCCATTTGGTAGCAGAAGCCACCACCACGTTGGCACCGTGTTCAAGCGGTCGGAATAAATAACCGGCCGCACCAAAGGTATTATCCACGATTAGTGGCAGATCATATTTTTTGGCCAGTGCAGCAAGGGCTTCAAAATCGGGGATGTTAAAACCCGGATTACCGATTGACTCCAGGTAAATCGCTTTTGTGTTTTTGTCGATCAGTTTTTCAAAGGCTTCAGTCTTATCACCTTCTGCAAAGCGCGCATCAATACCCAGCCGTTTGAACGCGACTTTAAATTGGTTGTAGGTACCTCCATATAAAAATGAAGTGGTGATAAAGTTATCTCCGGCCTGCAGAATGTTGTTAAGCGCAATAAACTGTGCGGCTTGCCCGGAGCCAACGGCCAAAGCGGCTACGCCACCTTCCAATGCGGCAATTCTTTTTTCCAGCACATCGGTGGTCGGGTTCATAATGCGTGTGTAGATGTTTCCGAATTCTTTCAGTGCAAAGAGATTTGCTCCGTGTTCTGAGTTTTTGAAAGCATACGAAGTAGTTTGATAAATGGGCACAGCCCGTGAACCTGTAGTAGGATCAACCTCCTGCCCGGCATGAAGTTGAAGTGTTTCGAAACGATAGTTTGACATAGTGATAGTTGTTTAAAAGTTGACAATTGATATTTTCTAAAAGGAACAAAGCAGACACACCGATGACCTGTTCGGTCAGTGCGCTGATCGTGATGTTGTTAGGCTACGAAAAAAAGGTGCTTAACAACACGGACAACAGATACACATACAACAAGGCTGCTGCATGTCGGTTGTCAGGTTGTAGTAAAGAGATGTGAAGGGGGCAAGTAAAGCACGCAAGCCTTGAAGGCTCAGTTCTGAAAGTGTGTTGATGATTGTTTTCATTTATTAATCGGTTTATAGTTCTCCTCGGCTCCTTGCCGGGAGCAGGAATTAGCACCTTTTTCATTTTGAAATGGTTGCTAGCGCTTCACCGAGCCTGTTCTCTCAGCGCTTCTTTATAAATCGATTGAGCGAAATGCTTTCCTCGACTTGATAAAACAAACGTAGTGTTCATTCATTCGGTTTCCAAAAGTTTTGAATTAATTTTTTTTGTTCAACCTTTCGAACACTTGTTAGCAAGGGTATCTTATACGGGTTGTTTGATTTTAATTTTCAGCTTTTCAAACGTTAGTTTAAAATCAGCAATCAAATCTTCTGCATCCTCAATGCCACAGGAAAGTCGGATAAGTGAATCGGCAACGCCCGATTGCAAGCGCTTTTCCCTTGGAACTGATTTATGCGTCATCTGCGAAGGATGACAGATCAGACTTTTCACTCCGCCCAAACTCTCGGCCAATTTGAAGTAGCGGGTAGTGGTAACAACAGCAGTTGCTGCCTCTTCTGTGTCGTCTTTAAGGGTAAATGAAACAACTCCACCAAACAAACCATTTTGCTGACGGGCAGCCAGTTCGTGGTTTTTATGATGGGCCAAACCCGGGTAATAAACTTTATCTACATCTTCACACTGCGTCAGAAATTCGGCAACGGCCAATGCGGTTTTACACTGACGCTCCACACGCAGGGTTATGGTTTCAATGCCACGAATGGTTAACCAGCAATCCTGCGGGCCAAGTATTCCTCCGGAAGCATTTTGAATGAATTTTATTTTTTCGGCTAATGCTTCATCTTTTACTACTACCAATCCGGCAACCAGATCAGAATGTCCGGCCAGGTATTTTGTTCCGCTGTGAACTACAATGTCGGCACCCAGTGCCAAGGGTTGTTGTGCAATGGGTGATGCAAAGGTGTTGTCGACTACTACCAACGCATTGTTGGCATGGGCAATAGCAGCAATTTTTTTAATGTCAGAAACTTTAAGGGTAGGATTAGTAGGGGACTCCAGCCACACAAATTTTGTTTTCTTATTGATGTAATCCACCACGTTATCTGCATCCGTTGTATCGACATAATGAATTTTGATCCCAAACTTTTCGTAGACGTGTGTAAACAGCCTGTAAGCTCCTCCGTACAGATCATCAACAGCAACAATTTCATCACCGGTCGACAGAAGTTTTACAACGGCATCGATCGCGGCCAGGCCGGTGGCAAATGCAAATCCGGAATGTCCGCCTTCGAGTTGTGCAATAATTTTTTCCAGTGCCAGGCGTGTTGGATTGTTGGAACGACCATAATCAAACCCTTTGTTTACACCGGGTGCTTCCTGCACGTAGGTGGCGGTTTGATAGATAGGAACGGAGATGGAGCCGGTTAATTCGTCAACCGGAACGGAGTGAATGAGGTTTGTTGTTGTGCCCATAGCAAATGATTTTTTTGGTTTTACAATTTTTAAAATCACGTACCAGAAGGCTATCGGAAAAAGCGCTTATGCGTGAGCATAAAAAAAGCTCTTCCGATAAATCAGAAGAGCTTTTTGATATTTTTTGAAGAATATTTTGGAGCTAAACTCTGACTTATCTTTCCTCAGTTTCCCGAGGTTGGAGTTGGCACCTTATCCCGATTACTCGGAACAGGTTGTCAAGGCTTCACAGGGCCATTTCCCTCTGCCTTTCTTGATAAGTGAAATGATAAAGAACGATGCAGCACCTGCTGCTTGATGAATCAAACGTAGGTGTTCGTTTGATTTCTTGCAAACGCAAGACGGTATTTTTTTTAAAAATCAGTCTAACGAATGTTAGTGAACATACTTTTTGATGAGTAGTATTTGTCCGATGTGATAGATGTCATGATGGATAATTCCGTGCAGCAGCACATAAAAATCGTATTTTCGGCTGGCTACTTGTTCGCGTAGTTGATCGGAGGTAATCGTTTCAATAGCCTTTAACAATTCTGCCTGACTGGCTTCAAGTTTTGCCAACGCGGTAGCCCAATCGGTAGCAGCAGGGAAATTATCCTCATCGGATAGCTCGAAAGTTGTATCGCCCAACAGCCGCCTGGTAACAAACGTGCGCCACGAAACCATGTGCAAAACGAGCTGAACAATGCTATGGCTGTCACCAATTTTTTTTCTGGCAATGGTGTTATCGATGTCTTTTAAAACATCTATAACACATGGGCCGTGCCATGCTTTGCCATTATAAACACGTTGTACAAGTTTACCCAGGTTTTGTACTTCAGTCATGCCATCAGGTTAACATACCACCATCCACCTGCAATACCTGGCCGGTAATGTAGGCAGCCATATCACTTGCCAGAAACACACACGCATCAGCAACATCTTCAGGTTTGCCACCACGTTTTAAGGGGATAGCATCGCGCCAGCTTTGAACCGTTTTTTCATCCAGTTTGCCGGTCATTTCAGTTTCAATAAATCCGGGAGCAATAGCGTTGGAGCGGATGCCACGAGAACCTAATTCAAGCGCTACGGATTTTGTAAAGCCTAAAATACCGGCTTTCGAAGCGGCATAATTTGATTGCCCTGCATTTCCTTTTAATCCCACAACCGATGTCATGTTAATGATGGAGCCACTCTTTTGTTTCATCATCGGTTTGGTAGCAGCCTTCACCGTATTGAAGCACGACTTCAGGTTAACATTAATGACTTTATCCCAGGCTTCTTCGGTCAATCGAAGCAACAAGTTATCCATGGTAATACCGGCATTGTTCACCAACACATCAAGCGAACCGAAGTCGGCAACTATATCATTGATGAGTTTGTCGGCTTGTGCAAAATCAGAGGCATCGGAACGATAACCTTTTGCCTTCACCCCTTTGGAGGCGAGTTCAGCTTCAAGGGCCTGGCCCTGTTCAACACTTGACAAATACGTAAAAGCAACATTGGCGCCCTGTTCGGCAAACTTAAGCGCAATGGATCTTCCGATTCCTTTTGATGCCCCGGTTACGAGTGCTGTTTTTCCCTGGAGTAATTTCATTGATAATCTGGTTTGGTGGTCAAAATTAGCCAATTCCGTCAAAATTCATGGATTTTTATATAGTCTTATGAGTCTCCGCAAAACCCTTTTTATTTGAAAGAGCCACGACTGGTCTTATCTTTGGCCACTTAAATATTAACCTGATTCGAATATGTCTAAATACGATCTCATTGTTATTGGTTCTGGTCCGGGTGGTTATGTGGCAGCGATCCGCGCCTCTCAATTGGGTATGAAGGTGGGTGTTGTTGAGAAAGCCGAGCTCGGTGGTGTGTGCCTCAATTGGGGATGTATCCCAACCAAGGCCTTACTGAAGAGCGCCAATGTTTTTGAGTACATCAAACATGCTAAGGACTATGGCATTGAGGTGAAAGATGCAAAGGCTGATTTGCCAGGCATGGTAAAAAGAAGCCGTGATGTTGCTGCCGGAATGAGTAAGGGTATCCAGTTTTTATTCAAGAAAAATAAAATCGACCATATTGCTGGTCACGGCAAATTGAAGAAGGGTGGTAAAGTAGAGGTAACTGCGGCTGATGGTAAGAAGGCAGATTATGAAGCAAAGCATATTATCGTAGCCACCGGTGGTCGTTCACGTGAGTTGCCAGCGTTGAAAATTGATGGCAAAAAAATACTTGGTTATCGTGAAGCGATGGTCTTGGAAAGCCAGCCTAAAAAGATGTTGGTAGTAGGTTCTGGCGCAATTGGTGTTGAGTTTGCCTATTTCTATAATTCAATCGGAACAGAAGTTACTATCGTTGAATTCATGCCGCGTATTGTTCCGGTGGAAGATGAAGAAATTTCAAAAGCACTGGAGAAATCTTTCAAGAAGGCTGGCATGACGATTCACACCAGTTCAGAAGTAACAGCTGTTGATACAAAAGGAAAGGGTTGTGTGGCTACAGTAAAAACTCCTTCCGGTGAAATTAAGATTGAAGCCGATGTAGTTCTATCTGCGGTTGGTGTTAGTACAAACCTGGAAGGTATTGGCCTGGAGGATGTGGGTGTTAAAACCGATAAGGGCAAAATACTGACTGACGATTTTTATAAAACCAACGTAAACGGTGTGTATGCCATTGGCGATGTTGTTAAAGGCCCTGCATTGGCGCACGTTGCCTCCGCTGAAGGAATCATCTGTGTTGAAAAAATTGCGGGACATAATCCAGAGCCATTGAACTACGGTAACCTGCCCGGTTGTACGTATTGCTCACCGGAAATTGCCTCGGTTGGGTACACGGAAGAAGCTGCAAAGAAAGCAGGCTATGAAATTAAAGTAGGCAAGTTTCCGTTTACGGCTTCAGGCAAAGCAAAAGCTGCCGGTGCTCCCGATGGTTTTGTGAAAGTAATTTTTGATGCGAAATACGGTGAATGGTTGGGAGCACATTTCATTGGCGCCAATGTAACCGAAATGATTGCCGAGGTTGTGGTTGCCCGAAAGCTGGAAACAACCGGCCATGAAATTATTAAATCGGTTCACCCACACCCTACCATGAGCGAAGCGGTAATGGAGGCTGCGGCCGCAGCATACGGTGAAGTAATTCACCTGTAAGAAAGATTATACGCCTTAAGGTTAAGGGGTGCTGTACTTTTACGGCACCCTTTTTTATGTTTAATCAAGTAGCCTAATTACGTTTTTTGGCGTCTTTAAGGCAATTGGCCGATCAATTTGTGTGTTGGCAGAACAATTACTTGTATTTAAAGTTATACTTTAATATATTAGGTGTTATAATCTATGAAAAAGGTTGTTCCGATTGGTTTTTATTTCTTCAGGGCAAAGGCGTTTGCTTACCTAATGGCCATTTCTGCGGTTACTTATTTTCTGTTTTGGGTTTTCACCAGCATTAGCCGTTAGGCTCTAAAATCATGAAAAAGCAATTGCCTCTTCATTCGTACTTTTCGCGTGCTCGCGTGTTTGGCTACATGGTAATGGGTATCCTGTTGCTCATTGCTGTGTATTTGGTCATTTCTCTTTTCATCGATTAATCCTGCTCTTTTCCTTTAAGTTAGTTTTTTGCCCTTTTTTAACTATTTCCCCTTCATTGATTTAATACTTTTGTTCTCATGAACATTCACACTATGAGAAGTCTTGTTTTTGCATGCTGTTGTTTAGTGTTCGGGTATGCATACGCTCAGAAATCAGATTCACTTTTTCAGGTGCAGTATGCTGCCGCGCTGGCCAAATTGAACGATGGTGCTTACCGTGATGCCTCCGGGCAATTATCACAACTCATCAATGCCGGGTTTACAAACCCAGAAGCATACCTCAAGCGAGGAGTTGCCTATGTTCAGTTGAGGGATTACGAGAAAGCAAAAACCGATTTTGATCAGGCCTCAAAAGCCGGAATTGCCACGGCAGAATTATTTGAGTTTCGTGGCACTATGCGCTATGCACTAAAAGACTGGAAAGGTGCTGTTGATGACCTCGAAAGGGTTATCTCAACGGGCCGGTCGGATGTTGAGATTTTTCAAAAGATAGGAACCGCAAAATATTCAGCCCAGGATTACAAAGGCGCTGCCGATGCACTGGCAAAAGTAGTTCAGCGTGGTGTAAAGGATAAGGATGTTTTCAGTATGCTCGGCTTGAGTCTTGGTAAACAGGATGATTGTAAAGGTGCATCGCAAGCGTTGTCTGCAGCTACCTCCATGGGCGCCAGCAGTAAGGAAATTTTTACCCAACTGGGAAATTGCCAGTATGCGGCAAAAGATTATTCCGGTGCTGTTGAGTCGCTAAGCCGTGCGATTGGACTTGGTGAAAATTCCAAAGAGATATTCATAACACGAGGGCACAGCCTGTATGTTCAAAAAGATTATGATAATGCTGCGAAAGATTATGAGAAAGCGGTTTCATTGGGAGCTAACGAGTTTGAAGTATTTAAAAATCTTGGAGACATCCGGTTTATGAAGAATGACTTTGCCGGAGCCATTAAACATTACGATCAGGCAATAAAAATTTCTGATAAAGATGCGGTAGTTTTTAATAACAGGGGTAAGGCAAAAAGTAGCACAGGCGATAATAAAGGTGCACTTCCTGATTTTGATCGTGCGTTGCAATTGAACCCAACCTACACGAAGGCCATGTTTAACCGAGGCATGTCCCGTTTTGACGTACAGGATTATACCGGAGCAGTCGAGGATTTAGAGAAGACAAAAACAACAGAAGGTGATTCACCCGAACTGCAGCGCAGACTGGGCATTGCCAAGTATAACTTGGGTATGAAAGATGCTGCACGCATTAATCTGGAGGCGGCTATAAAAGGTGGTATAAAAGATTCAAAAGTATTGTTGTTTACCGGCTACTTGCGCTTTGACAATAATGATTTCAAGGGAGCCTTTGAAGCACTAACGGCAGCAGAAGTGGGTGGTGAGAAGGAAGCTGGTATTTATGAAAAAAGAGGCAAGTCCTCCTTTCAGCAAAAAGATTATGCGGCAGCCGTGGTTGATCTTGAAAATGTAGTTAAGAAAGGCAATGCTGATTTGGCTACCTACGAAGCACTGGGTATTTCTTATTTGAATCTTCAAAAAGATAAAGAAGCTGTTCCGGCCCTGGATAAAGCTGCTGCCATGGGAAGTAAAAACAAGGACGTTTACTACCAACTGGGTAACGCCAGGTTTAAACAAAATAATTTTGATGGTGCTATTGAATCCTATGATAAGGCGGTGACACTTGGCGCTGGCGATGAGGTGATTTTTAATAATCGTGGTAAAGCCAAACTGAATAAAGGAGAGGCAAAGGAAGCCATTGAAGATTTTACGCGTGCACTCAGTATTAAACAGGATTACATACTGGCTTACAAAAACAGGGCAAAGGCCAGGTATCAGTTAAGCGAGTATACCGGTGTTATAACAGACATTGCCGTGGTAGTTGCCCGTAACCAGGCGGATGCTGATGATTATGCCTTACTGGGGTTATCCCGGTTTAATATGAAAGATTATCCGGGCTCGGTTAATGATTTAACTAAAGCCATTGACGGTGGAAATAAGGATATCAAAGTCTTAAGCGCCCGGGGTAGTTCATTTCTGGAAATGAAGGCATACGAAAAGGCAGTAACCGATCTGACCATAGCAATTGATGGCGGAGAAAAAACTGCAGATGTTTACGCCAAACGAGGCAAAGCAAAATTTTTGTCTAATGATTTTACCGGAGCCTTACCTGACCTGGAAAAAGCTATTCAGCAAGGCGAATCAGATGCTGTACTCTTTGACATGCGTGGCTACTGCAAATACGAAGCAAAAAATTTTAATGGAGCCATTGAAGACTTTTCAACTGCCATTGCAAAAGATCCGAAACTGGCCCTAGCTTACTTTCACCGCGGTGATGCACAGTTCCGTTCAGCTAACTGGAGTGGAGCGATACAGGATTACACACAAGCCATTGGGCTAGGCATGAAGGATCCGATATTGTTCAATAATAGAGGCAAAGCTTTTCTTGAACAGGAAAGTTATACGGAAGCCATCAGCGATTTTTCGGCTGCCCTGGTTATCAACAAAGAGTTTACAAAGGCATATCAAAACAGGGGACTGGCTTATTTTAAGATGAATAAGTTTGCAGAGGCATCGAAAGATTTACGGGCGGCTGAAAAACTGATGGAGAAACCCGATCCTGATTTATACAAACTTTTGGCCGACTCGTACTTTAACGCTAAGAACTATATAGTGGCGCTGGAGTATTTTGATAAACTTATTGCGGCCGGGTACAACGATAAAGAGGTTTACTACAAGAGGGGCCGCGTTTTGTTGGAAAAGGAAGATTATGCAGCAGCTATTAAAGATTTTGACGCTGCTCAAAAAGCCGGAGATAACTCTATTCAGTTGTTGCTGGATAAGGCAAAAGCTTATCTGGGTATGGGCGATGGAAAGGCAGCTATTGCCGAACTGAGCAACGTTATTGCCATCGATAAGAATAACACCAACGCCTATTTCAATCGTGCCATGATTAAAGAGGACCTGAAAGACTTTGAGGGTGCCGTACTCGACTATAACCGTGTGCTTTCCATCAATCCTGAGGATGGCCTGGCTTACTACAACCGCGCCAACTGCAAAGCTGAAATGGATGATATTGGTGCCGGCATTTCCGATCTGGATGATGCTATTCGCGTTGAACCTAAAAACGCCTCGTACTACAAGCTGCGCGGTAACTTTTACTATCAGCTAAAGGAAACCGACAAAGCCTGCTTCGATTGGCGTAAAGCGGTTGAGTTTGGTGATGCGAAAGCGCGTTTTCAGGTTGACCAATATTGTAAAAAGAAATAGCCCATAACGCTCCGGCTTAACACCTAAGTTGGAATTCTATTCTCTTTTTTGGAATGAAATGATCCATAAAGACGGTTACATCAGGGTATTGCCTTTTTCTCTGTTTTGGAATCATTCTTGCAGTCATCCTTTTTGATAAAAATCTTACACGCGCCTGTTGATGAACAACACTTCACCGCAGCGTGAATTCCCCACGTGTACTTTGCAAGTGATTTTAAAAGAGGAGGGAATATGAAAATCTTTGGCGCAATTGTTATGATGCTTCTAATAGGCTGGAATGCAGTAGCCAATACCGTTAAGGGCAAAGTTGTTTCAGTTGTAGATGGTAACACCCTTGAAATTGTTTCAGAAGATAACGAAACATACAAAGTTGTTTTAGCCGGTATTGATAGCCCGGAGTTGGAACAGGAATTCGGTGAGGCGGCAAAGGAATTTTTGGAGAAGTTTATTAACGATAAGGCCATCCAGGTTCAATTGCAGGGTAAGGATCGTTGGGGAAATTATGTTGGTGTTGTTTACATCAATAAGGGAACCGACCTTCGGAAAGCACTCCTCTCCAACGGTTTTGCATGGGTAGTGGAGAAAGAGGCTACGGAAGAATTCAAAAAACTTGAACAAAAGGCCCGCGAGCAAGGTACAGGCCTATGGAAGGCCGAATCACCAACGCCTCCATGGGTATTCCGCAGACAGCAAACCATGATACAACCCAAAGCAGGCTAACCTGCAATTCAACTGGCAATCCTGACCGTTAAGCGGAAGTCTGGAGTATAGAACAATTTTCACACGTTCTTTCAGTTAATATCTTTGTGCTATGAGCAGGATGTTGATTTTAGTATTCATTGTTGCAGGCCTTTTACCGGGGTTTGCCCAATCTTCAAAAAAGAAGAAGAATGCCGCAGCGCCTTCTGCCCAACCAAGTTCAGTAGAACCGTATTATCCCAAGCGAACCTACGAACCGCAAAAGAAAAAATCTTCCGACAAAGTTACTTACGATGCACGCGACCGCTTCTATGATCGCATGGATCAAGTAGCGAAAGCGCACCGCAAATCCGAAAAGGAATTATCGAAACCCCAATACTCTGATCCAACCTATTTTGGTCATAAGCGCCCACCAAAGAGACGCCCGGTTGAGAAAATGAAATACTGCAAAGAGTGTGGCATTCGCCATTAGAAGCCCTTTTCAGGTTGAGCCTGTCGAAACCATTTTTGTCTTAACTTCTTGGTCTGTGTCCTCACAGACCAAGTTAATTCTGACTTCAGAGGAACACTGAATAATATCAATTTCGTGCGTAAATTTCAGCAATGAACCTTGCTGATTACATCGAACACACCAACCTGTCACCAACGCTTACCATCAGGGATATTGATAAGCTGGTAGAGGAGGCCGTTCAGTATAAATTTTTTGGTATTTGTGTTCCACCTTTTTGGGTAAAACGAGCCCAACGCGAAATCGGAAAAAATAAAATTACCCTTGTTACCGTGGCCGGATTTCCATTGGGCTATAACATGACCGAAACAAAACTTGATGAAATAAAGCGTGCAATCGATAACGGTGCAGACGAAGTAGATGTGGTGTGGAATGTAACATCATTCAAAACCGGTATTCCCTGGACTAAAATAGAACTGGCCAAGTGCAGCAAGTTATGTCACGATCATCAAAAGCTTGTTAAGATTATCATTGAAACCGCGTATCTTTCAGGAGATGAAATTATCCAGGCGTGTAAACTTTGTGCTGATTCGGGAGTAGACATTGTGAAAACTTCCACAGGCTTTGCGCCCGCAGGTGCCAAGGTTGAACATATTCGTTTAATGCGAAGTGTTCTTTCTCCGGAAGTGGGCATTAAAGCCTCCGGTGGAATCAAGACAAAAGAACAGGCAATAGAAATGATTAATGCAGGAGCCGATCGGCTTGGTACTTCATCCGGAGTAGCCATTGTAAATACCCCTTAAGAAAGAACTATGAATAATTTGTTTGATAATGTTTTCCCGGAGGCTTCCTCTATCCCGGAGAAATTTGATGTTTCCTATGTTGAACAACGCGAATACCTGATTAACGGAGAACTCAGGCACTGGCCTGGTGTGCTAAATAAAGTTCAGAGCCCCGTATACGTAAAGGATAATGACAGCTACAAGCAAAAGGTAATAGGGGCAACACCTTTGCTTACCTCCATTGAAGCCTTGCAAGCGCTTGATGCTGCGGTTGAAGCCTATAATCTGGGTCATGGTCTTTGGCCCACGTTATCAGTAGCAGATCGCATTGCACACATTGAAAAGTTTCTTTCCCTTATGCGTGAGCAACGTGATGAGGTGGTGAAGTTGCTTATGTGGGAGATTGGTAAAACCCTTAAAGATTCAGAAAAGGAATTTGACCGCACCTGCGATTACATTGTTGATACCATTAAGGCATTAAAGGAGCTTGATCGTAACTCGGCCAAGTTGGTAGAAGAGCAAGGCTTTATGGCACAGATCAGACGCGTGCCATTGGGTGTAGCGCTATGCATGGGTCCATTTAATTACCCTTTGAATGAAACCTTCAGCACCTTAATACCGGCATTGATCATGGGTAACACAGTGGTGTTTAAACCGGCTAAGTATGGCGTGTTGTTGATTCGTCCTTTGTTAAAAGCGTTCCAGGAAAGTTTTCCTCCGGGTGTTGTCAATATTATTTACGGGAAGGGCCGCGATACCGTTGGAGCTTTAATGGAAACCGGTAAAGTTGATGTGTTTGCTTTTATCGGAACCAATAAAGGTGCAAATGATTTGAAACGACTTCATCCCAAGCCGCACCGGTTAAAATCAATTTTGGGATTAGATGCAAAAAACCCGGCCATTGTTTTGCCCGATGCTGATTTAGCCAGCACCATAACAGAATGTGTGGCAGGATCACTCTCTTTTAACGGGCAGCGGTGTACCGCCTTGAAAATTCTATTCGTTCACAAAAGTATTGTAGATGATTTTATAAATCGGTTTACTGCCGAAGTGGCCAAACTTAAGCCGGGCATGCCGTGGGAAAATGGTATTCAACTCACACCTTTACCTGAGCCCGGCAAAACTGATTACTTGCGTGGATTGATGGAGGATGCCAAAAGGCACGGAGCCAAAGTTATGAACGAGCAGGGCGGTGAAATTTTAAACTCATTTTTTTATCCCGCTGTACTCTATCCGGTAAACGAAAAGATGAAAATCTACCATGAAGAACAATTTGGTCCCATAATTCCTGTTGTTCCTTTTGAGAAGGATGAAGAAGCTATCCGGTATGTGGTGAATTCAAACTTTGGTCAGCAGGTTAGCATTTTTGGTAGCGACAGCAAAAAGATTGCCTCTTACATTGATATGTTCACCAATCAGGTGGGCCGTATCAACGTAAACACACAATGCCAACGTGGACCCGACACCTTTCCATTCAACGGCAGAAAGGATTCAGCCGAAGGGACATTGTCGGTAGCCGATGCCTTGCGTGTGTTTTCCATTCGTACGTTGGTGGCTACAAAGGCTACTGATGGCAACAAGCAAATTATCAGCACCATTATCCGCAATCGCGAATCTGTGTTTCTCAGTACAGATTATATTATGTAAGGCCATCTTCATGAAGCGCGTATCCATCTACGTAAGGGGAAAGGTTCAGGGTGTGTTCTTCAGAGCTTCCACTGTTTCGGCTGCCCAACAAATAGGGGTTAAAGGTTTTGTTCGCAACGAACCGGACGGCAGTGTTTATATAGAGGCCGAAGGTGATGTAGAAAAAATAAATGAACTGATTGCCTGGTGTAAAATCGGACCTCCCCGCGCACGGGTAGAGGCGGTTGAAGTAGAATCGTTAGCAACATTCATGAACTTTACCGACTTTTCGGTTTCGCGCTAATCTATGGATGTTCGTGTAAAATTTTTGGGAGCAGCAGGAAGTGTAACCGGCTCGCGCTACCTGGTGGATGCGGGTGACTTCCGTTTTCTTTTTGATTGCGGTTTGTTTCAAGGGCTAAAAGACTTGCGTCTGCGTAACTGGGATGAATTTCCGGTTGATCCGTCCACCATACAATGCGTAGTGATCAGCCATGCACACATTGATCATATCGGCTATTTACCAAAGCTCGTAAAAGAAGGTTTTAGCGGCCCCATTTATTGCACACACCCCACAGCCGATTTGATGGAAATTTTACTTCTTGATTCAGCCAAACTGCAGGAAGAAGAAGCGTTGTTTGCCGAGAAGAAGGGGTATTCAAAACACGAGCATCCTAAACCCTTGTATACAGAAGAAGATGTGAAAAGAGTTTTTCCGCTACTGAAATCGTATGGTTACAATGAGCACATCTGGATTCACGACACGATAGAAATTATGTATCACGATGCGGGACACTTGCTGGGCTCTGCCATAACCGAAGTTTTTATTTCCGGGGATTCGCAGAAAAAAAAGCTTGTATTTTCCGGTGACATCGGCCGGTATACCAGCGCCATGCTCCACCCGCCAACGGCTATTGAGCAAGCGGATGTGCTTTTTGTGGAGTCAACGTACGGCAATAAGGAAAATACCTACGATGATCCTACCGATGATTTTGTGCGCATCGTAAATGAAACAATTCATCGGGGGGGAGTATTGTTGATCCCTGCCTTTGCCGTAGGCCGAACGCAAGGTATTTTATATTACATGCGGCAGTTGATGAAGGAAGATAAAATTCCGGATGTGCCCGTGTACATCGACAGCCCGATGGCGATTTCATCTACGTATTTGTTTTTCAAGCATCCAAAATTTTTGAAGGAAAGTTTTAATCTGGAAGAATTTGCCCGCGAAGCGGAAACCAACATGGTGGTGTTTGTCCGGTCCAATGAACACTCGAAATCGTTGAATGAAATTAAGAAGAACGCCATCATCATTTCTTCCAGTGGCATGCTTACCGGTGGACGTATACTGCATCACTTGTATCACCGGTTGCGCAGAAAAGAAGACACTGTACTGATAGCCGGCTTTCAGGCGGAGGGAACCCGGGGAAGACGATTATTGGATGGTGAGAAGACCATTAAAATTTTTGGCGAACAGGTTCCGGTTAATTGTAAGCTTGAATACATCAGCTCCATGAGCGGCCATGCCGATAAGGGTGAGTTATTTCGATGGCTGGGTAATTTTAAGGACAAACCAAAAGTTACGTTTACCATACACGGTGAAAGCCCGGGTATTGATGAGTATGCCAATACTATTCGAAAGGAATTGGGTTGGAATGTGGTGGTACCAGAGTATCTGGAAAGCTTTGATTTATTCAAAGGAATATGATAGTTTTATTTTGTACGTATATATATTATATTTGTGACGTATAAAATAAAAAATGATGGACACCAAGATTACACTTCGTTTTGATCAAGAGGTTATCCGGAAAGCCAAGCGATTTGCTGAATCAAATAATATTAGCCTTTCTAGGTTAACTGAACTTCTATATAAAAAAATAACCAGCGCAAAGTATCAGGAGTTGGAAGACCTGCCGGTAGCCGATTGGGTTCAACATTTGGCAGAAGGAGAGCTTGAGTACAAAACCAATAAGCGCACGCGCAAAGCCGCTAAGTCAGAATTCCACATTTCCAGAAAATGAACATTTTTTTGGATGCTAACATATTAATCTCCGTCTTTAACAGGGAGTACCCACTTTTTATACATAGCGCACGCGTATTAAGCCTCGCAGGCGGTTCACATTTCAGCGTGTATACATCACCATTATGTTTGGCCATTGCATACTACTTTGCAGAAAAGAAGAGTGGGGCATCCCTTGCGAAGCAAAAGATCAAGTTGCTAACCCAAAAAATTAAGGTCACCACTATTGATCAAGAAGTTGTTTTGTTTGCCGCCAATGACAAAGCAATTCATGATTTTGAAGATGGGGTTGAATATTATGCGGCTAAGAAAGCAAAATGTACCTGCATTATTACTGAAGATGTAAATGATTTTTATTTTTCTAAGATTGAAGTGCTGACAGCTGAACAATTCGTGAAACACTACTTACTTTGATCAGGCGCTCTTAATAATCCCTTTTTGCGGATGAATTTTAACTTCGAAGAACTGTGCAGCAAATGTGGTGAGCCGGTTACCGATAAATTGTGCTTCTGCTTCATGCGGATAAAACACCGTAAGTTCGAGCACACCCATGATAAAGTTGTTGTGTTGCGAAAAGGTTCTTACCCACTTTTTAAACTCCTCAGTCCACTCCCGGCAGTAGCGATCAAAGGGTTCTTCGCCTGAAAAAATAAATTCAAGCTGGTTGTGGTGGTAATATCGGAACCGGAATATCCCTGACAGGGTAAGGTAAAAATCGTGGAGTTTGGTGAAATCGCTCGATTGATGTTGTTGAATGCGTTGGATGGTCTCGTCCACCAGGCCTAGGGGGTTGTGTTGCAGCATGTACTGCACTTTAACATAATCTACCAGGTATTCGAGGAGGGAATTTTCCAGCGACAGCTGGGCCTGTTCTAGAACATAATTCTTATCAAGCGGAAAGAATTTGCGCACCACGGGCGTAAAGGTTTTACAAAAATAGTTAATTCAACGTTCAAAATTCAATATTTAACCAAACTGAATTTTTGGATAGCTTTTAAATTCGGAACCTTGAACTTTGAATTTTGATATAGTTCAGAACAAATTTGCTTAATTATAACTCTTGCTGGCCAGTTTCCACCCGAACAATTCCTTTACCCACAGATGGGAGTATTTCCGTTCAACCTGTGAATCAACCCGGCTGCCTTCCATTATCGCTACAGCGTATTCTGTTCCTGAAACATAGGCATGATCGCCTGTCACAAAAATTTTTTCAATTCTTCGATGCAAGGAAAGGTAGTGGGGCAACAGATTACGATCATGATGCACCTTGTTGTGCTGTTCATCAAAGGTAAAGTCCCGCAGCCAGATACGTTTTAAGGCAACAGTATCGTGTTTCACCACCGCCTTGATCTCCATCGACTCGGCCCTGGCCAGTGTTTCTTCAACCGGGGTCAAAGCAATATTGGAGGTTTCAACAACAACGTCATCAATTTTTACCCATCGTTTTTGTTTCTCACCGATGAAGTTGCTTAGTCCGGTTGTGTTTATGGATTTGAATGAATGGGTAGTGAAAGTAATTTCCTTAGTTTGCCCAAAAGCATGATCAATCAATAAGACTGAAAAGATTGATAGAAAAACATATTTCATATTCAGCCAATTGAACATTGTTAGGATTCGGGCTTTACTTTTCCTGATTAATTTCCGGTCTCTTTACTAAATAATATCCCAACGCCAACGCGATGATGATAGCGGCTATTCCCATGTTGCTGATTCCATCGGCATGGCCGATATCCAAAATGAAAATTTTCCGACACATCGAAATCAGGGCAATGAGTAAAATGCCCTGCACCTTAATTGTTTGCTCCTTAACATAGATACTAAACGTATGAATTAGTCCAAGGGCAATGAGAATATTAAAAAATACTGGCAATACCTGCGCTGTCTGCTCCTTGGTAATTAAAAGTCTGGTGCTATCAGCATTTGAAACAATCAGTGCGCTGCCAAACTGGTAAATTAGTTCTATTATTTCCACAGCAATGTAGAGCAGAATAATCATGGTTAGCAGATAGTGTACGCCCAATTCAATCCTTTTAAGTAAATTCTGACTCATAAAATTTTAGCTTTTATAGAATACTTTCCGCAACCCTATCAGTTAAGCTTGCTTTTAACAATTTTTCCGTCTTTTAGTATCAAATGAAACTTGTCCTCCGGTTGCCCCAGCAATTCAATATGCTCAAGTGGATTACCATCGACCAAAATTAAATCGGCTAATGCTCCGTTTTCAAGTACACCAAGTTTACCCGGATAAGGACTACGCAAACCTGATAACGCCAACAATTGTGCATTATCAAATGTCACCATTTTAAGAATCTCAAAGGGTGTAAACCACTTGTTGAGCTTTAGGATATATTCATTTTGTAGCTCGTTCAGTTCGGGTTCAAAAAGAAAATCTGTACCCCACGCCAGTTTCATGTTTAGTTTTTTTGCCAAGACCCAAATCTTTTCCTGTCCTTCAATAACAGGTCTGCGTTTTTCTTTGCGCAACGGATCCATATCGGGTGTACTGTCCACCAGGTTTTGACAGCTTAACCATACCCCTTTTTTCTTCATCAACTTCAGCGTAGCTTCATCCAATAACTGGCCATGCTCTACGCATTTTACGCCAGCCTCAACGGCTCGTTTAACAGCTCTTGGTGTGTAGGCATGAACGGTAACATATGTTCCCCAGTCTTCGGCAGCTTCTACGGCAGCTTTCATTTCATCAAAAGTATATTGCGTTACATCAACCGGATCATAGGCAGAAGATGTGCCGCCACCTGCCATCAATTTTATCTGGCTTGCTCCATATCGCAGATTTTCCCTAACTGCGGTTAACACTTCATCGCGCCCGTCTGCAATGAACGTAGCACCATATAATTCAGCATGCGAAACAGAGCCGAAGAATCGTCTGGATTTTTCTGTTGGTGACCGCAAATCGCCATGGCCTGATGTCTGACTGATGGTAGCCCCGGAAGGCCATATTCGAGGACCTTTTACATGGCCATTGTCAATAGCTGCTTTTAGTGGAAATACAGGACCACCAACATCTCTTACAGCTGTAAAGCCCCGCATCAACATACGCTCGGCATGTACTGCTACTTTTTCCAAAATTTTTTCCTGATCAAGCCCAGGTTGCATCATTTCCTGCATGCTAAGTGAACCAAAAACCAGGTGTACATGAACATCGATTAAGCCGGGTATCGCATATTTATTCGCTCCATTGATAATTTGCGTGTTACTACTTTTATCCATCGGAATGGGTTTATCCGAAATTGTTTTTATAAGGTTTCCTTCAATAAGGATATTCCCTCTTGTGATTTTGTTTTCCTTACCGTTGAAGATGTTGACATCATGTATCAATATTTTGGTGGGTAGTGGTTCACTCTGCGCTCTGACTATAGATGGAAAACAAAAAAGAATAATGGCAAAAAGTAATTTTGTTGTCATCGTGGTTGTTTTCAGTAAAATGCTTTTACGATCAGATTATATTTGCGCCTGCACACAATGTTATACATGGTGCCCTACGTACCAAAACTCTCTGCCCTTGCCTGGCTTAAGTAAACATCAAATTCAATTGGAGAGTCAGCCATGTCGAGCAGGCAACCTGTTGGAACTGGCGGATAAATTTCTGCATAGGTTTTTACCATATTCATAAACACCCTGCGGTACACGTGTGTGCGGTTAATTTTATCGGGGCTGTCTAAACCAGTTGATGAGAGCAGTTCTACAAAACTATCTACCGTGTGCTTGTGAAAATTGGCTACGCGTGCTTTCTTGTCTTCTACTACCAGCCCTTTCGCGAAATAAGGGTCTTGTGTGGCCACGCCAACGGGGCAGGTGTTTTTGTTACACTCAAGCGCTTGAATACAACCGAGCGCCATCATCATCGCCCGCGCGCAATTGGTAAAGTCGGCACCCAGGGCCATGGCGCGGAAAATATGAAACCCGGAAAGAATTTTTCCGGAACAATCCAGCTTGATATGCTCGCGAATACCGAACCCTCGTAGCGCATCATCAGCAAAAGCAACAGCATCCAACAATGGCATACCTACAAAGTTGGTAAACTCAGGTGGTGCTGCACCCGTTCCGCCTTCGCCACCATCAATGGTAATAAAGTCGGGGTAGGTGTTGAGTTGTACCATCGCTTTGCAGATGCCCAGGAACTCACTCTTCCTTCCGATACACAGTTTAAAGCCAATTGGCTTTCCGCCTGAGAGTTCGCGCAGTTGTTTCACAAACTCTATTAAGCCAATGGGAGTGCTGAATGCACTGTGAAACGGTGGCGAGAAAACCGTAGTGCCGGGCGTTACGCCACGGATAGCGGCAATCTCCGGTGTGTTTTTCTTGGCCGGTAAAATACCGCCATGCCCCGGCTTGGCGCCTTGTGAAAGTTTTATTTCAATCATTTTTACTTCGGGGCGCGTAGCATTTTTCTGAAAAGCATCGGCCGAAAAATTTCCTGCCTCATCGCGTGCGCCAAAGTAACCGGTACCAATTTGCCAGATTAAATCACCGCCATACTTGAGGTGGTGCGGGCTTATACCACCCTCACCGGTGTTGTGCGCAAACCCTCCGATTTTGGCGCCAGCATTCAGGGCTTCAACAGCATTGCCGCTAAGTGAGCCAAAACTCATGGCCGATACATTCAGTATACTGGCCGAGTAGGGTTGTTTGCAATCTTTATTGCCTACCAACACTCGTGGGCTATGGTCCAGCTTGTGATGGTCGAGCGGTGTAACCGAATGCGTGATCCATTCATATCCTTCGGCATAAACATTGAGTTGTGTACCAAACGGAACCGTATCCAGTTGTTTTTTAGCGCGCTGGTAAATAACGGACCGATCAATCCGGTTGATGGGTGCACCATCCGTATCGGATTCAACAAAATATTGCTGGATTTTTGGTCGTAAGTCTTCAAAGACGTAACGGAGCCTGCCGGCCAGTGGAAAATTTCGCTTTAGCGACTGGCGGGTTTGAACCATATCCGCTACACCCATATATATAATGGGTGCCACGAGTATAAACGCAAAGAGCGCATCTCTCCAGAAATAGGCCCAAACCAGGATTAGTGCAGTAACAACAATGCTGCAGATAATGAATAGCTTTCTCATAGGGTTTTTTTGGTCACTGAAAGAATCAAGATAGTGGGTACACAGGAAAACAGCAAGCCTGTGATTTATCTTTCATTTACCTGGCATTTGGAAAGGCAAGGTTTACAGTTATTTACCCTAGTGCGGATTTAGTGCTTTAGTGTTTTCGTGGCAGTGAGATAGGCCTTTCTTTTTTTGCCACAAAAGCACAAAATCACTAAAAGAAAAAACCTTTGTAACTTCGTTTACCTAAACCATAATTCTTATGACTAAAAAAATCATCATCGGAGTGTTGATGGTACTGTTGGTCATGCAACTGCTCCAGCCAGAAAAAAACAAATCAGAAGGTATCGCTGCGGATGATATTTCCAATACATTCAAAATGCCTGAAGCAATTCATGTGGTGTTGGTTGAGAAGTGTTATGATTGCCATAGCAACAACACGCGCTATCCATGGTATGTGCATGTACAGCCCATCGGTTGGTGGCTCGCTTCGCATATTAAAGAAGGAAAGGATCACCTGAATTTTTCTGCCTTTAAAACTTATTCTGCAAATAAAGCGACAGACAAGCTGGAAGAGCTTTCCGAAGCCATTACCGAAGGCTGGATGCCATTGGAAAGTTATCTGTGGCTACACCGCGAAGCAAGGGTAACGCCCGAGGAGACGCAATTAATAAATAATTGGCTTGATTCGATCGGCATACCGGTAAAGGGGAAAAAAGATTAATTATACTGAATGAACTCCGGCCGTTTTACAAAGCCGGCACTGAACTTAACCCGAAGATTAGAGGCTACTGAAATCCGGAAAGTCGACAAGTCTTCTGTTACGCGCGGGAACCAATAAGCTTTTAGCTCAATGGTACCAAACACCAGGTTTTCATTTCGGGTGCGCAACCCACCGCCTAATCCGGCATACGGTTTTTGCCGAAATATAGATGCATCTTTAGGCGCCACCATGGAAAGTTCACCGAATACCAGTGGGGCAAACCGAAAGCCCAGGATGGAAAATGGTGTGAAGATTATGGTTTGGGAATAAATAGAAAAACGTTGTGTGCCTAATACACTATCGGCCCGAAATCCTTCCAGTCCAAAATCGCTGTTTATCGTAAGTGGCACTTTTAAACGTGAATTAATTTGTGTGGCGTAGTTTATGCCCAGGTATTGCCGGATTTTCAGTTGCCTGAATTCAATGAGTTTACTAAAGAGTGTAGCCGAAGCCAATAACGTTATATCCTCAAGTTTGTCATTTCCTAAAAATCCTTCGGCCTGTAGTTTGTATTCGTGGAAGTCACCATTTTTCATAACCAGGGTTTTGTCAAACTCAGCACCTATGTACGGCCGTGTCAGATCAAACTGCCTTACACTGCCGGCCGTTACGGTAAGGTTTCGTCCATAAGGCACATCTTCCGTGCGGCCGAAGCCATAGACATAGCGTGTTTTATAAAAATTCTGATTAAAAAAAGTAACAGCACCCAGCACAAAGAATTTATCATTATAAAGCGGGTTGGTTTGCTCTGAAAGTTGGTTAGGTAGTTTTATAAATTGTTGATGGAACGCACGCAGCGCAATAACGTGGCGGTTTCGGTTTTCGGTTTTGTTGTTAATACCAATGTTATACCCAACCCATGCATCCTGAATGTTATAACCATATTGCCGGAAGGCCGTATCGGGTTTTTGAAAGACATTGGTTGACCAGTTGCGGCTAAATTCCATTCCGCCTGTCATGCGGGTATAGGGTGATACGAGCGGTCGCGTAAGCCTTACTAACACGGCCTGTTCATTTTCTAAACCTAAGCTTGAACCATTGTCAATTTGGGTATACGATAGGGTTGCATCAATCAAGCTGCCTTTAATACTGTTTTTTGTATACAAAAATTGATACCCTATTCGTGGATCCCTGTCGGGATTAAATACACCGTTAAACTGAATGCGTTGTGCACGACCGTCAATATTTACATCGTATAAACCAAACCGGTAGGTATTAAGTGATCGTGGGGTGAAGGTTCCACCCAGGGCAAATACATCGCGAGTAAGAATAAACAGGTCCACGGAGTCGGAATTGCCATTAACCGGTTCGGCAACAATACGGGCATCCAGAATAAAATCAAGGTCGCGCAGGTATCGTTCATTGTCAGCAACTTTATAAGGATTAAGCTTTTGATGTTTATATACAAACAAGTTGTTGCGTATGGTGCTTTCCCGCGAATTCTGATGAAGGTTGTTGGCAAGCCTACCTATTTTCTTCACCATGTTGGTGCTGCTGGTATCGTAGATGCTTCGCTCAAAACCAATTTGGTCGATAATAATATTCCGGATTATTTTTCCTTCATAGGGAAGAAAGGGTGTTTCGCTTTTCTTTTGAAGGATGCTGTCCTGTACGCCACGAGTTATGCTTTTAATGGCTTTTGCTCTTGCTTCCTGCAGGCGATCGCGTGCACTCTTACGCTCCTGCCCATGACATACCATTGCCCCAAAACAAAGTAGAACTGTCAGAAAAAATCGTACATGATTCATGTGCCCCCAAAGCATAGCTGTAGTGCATTAAATACGTTCGTATTCAACTGCTAAAATCAGCTTTTGTTGTGTTCTTTAAAAAGCGCTACCGTGAGGCACCACTGCTTAATGTATGCCCATAAAAAATGGCATTCATCAGCATTTTATTGCTGCCAAACCAAAAGGCACGGAACGCCAGGTTTTCGGTAAACCCGATTACGCGGCCTTGCCCCAGGGAAGTGCTTCCGGTAAAGGAGGCATTCTTCAATTTATCTAAGCTGGTCTTTGTAATGTACCCGCTTAGCAAAGGATTTGCGGTAAATACTCCCGGATTTCCGAACGCACTTTTTGAACGCTCCATGAAAAGGGCTCCGCTTTTGAAAACCGGTAGCCGCGAACTGGTGTATCCATAAAACAACGGGTGCGACAGGTCGGCTTGGATCTCAAAAATGGCTCCGCTCAGTGCTTCGGCCCCTGCTGAAAATGCAATGTCGGCATAGGGTTTAGGTTTGGCGGGTTCGTCTTTCTTCTCGTCTTTTTTCATTTCAAACTTTCCAAGTCCGGAAGCATTCAGCCAATTCAGCGCTGTTTTTAACCCGATAATTACACCACCGTTTTGCACCCAGGTGCGCAACCTTTCCTTGGCAGCATCATTCAGACTGGTGTATGAACCTGTGCTCATGATAAGCGTGTTGTATTTATCGTAATTGATTCGATTAAAAACATCTACCGGCACAAGGCTAACCGGAATGTGGAAACGCGTGTCCAGCAAATGCCAGATTTCACCGGCATCCAACGGGCTAACACCATCGCCCACCAACAGGGCAATTTTTGGTTCGCGCAGCACAGCAAAGTTGCTGCTGCCTAAACTCAGGCCTTTATAGTCTAACCCGGTACTGAAAGCATAAATATCAATACCGTCTTCCGTGGCAATCTCTTTTATCAGGTATTCGATAAGGTCAGTGCTTTTATCCTGAATGCCCAGCGGAATAAGAATAGAACCGGCCGAAAACTTTTTACCATCCGGAAGGTGAAAATCGCCATTGGCTACTTTTACACGAATACCTTTGCTGAGCAGCCTGTACATGGCCCGTGGTGCATAGTATCCGTAGCTTTCAAACACGTAGGCATAATCGCTGCTGCCGCCTATAATTTTTCCCACAGGTTTTTTAGTTGGGTCAAAGCGTTCACCTTGAATATTCGCTGAAGGTGTTTTCAGTTCTTCGTAATCTAAAGCAAAGGCAAGCGGGAGTGTCCAGCTTGAGATGTCGTAAAACAGGCTGTCCTGAAAAGAGGTACGTTTCTCAAACATGGATTTGATCAACCGGTATTGCTTTTGGTTAAGGGGCACAACATAGCTGCCATCGCTTTCGTAACGTTTGCCATTAATGGTTTGGCTGGTGCTGAGTTTATAGATATCAATGTCATGCCGGGCAATGATTTCGGCAAAGTGAAAGCTTCGGTACTTATCCTGATTCGCTCCGAACACATATGCCTTCACCGGATCCTTGGCTGCTTCGGCAATATTGTTTTTGAAGAAGTCACGCTGGTAGTTCAATAATTCTTCGCGCATAGCCTGGGCAGCCTCCAGTGTTGAAAGAGCCGTTACGAATTGATTACGAACGGTAAATGGAAATGTGAGTACACCGTTAATGCTTTCCTGGGCATGGCCGCGTGAGCTGGCTTGTTCAAACAAAATACCGATAGCACCCTGCACATCCGGAAAGGTTGAGCCCTTTCCGTAATAGAAATCATCGTAGCCCTCCTGCGTGTAATAGAGTGAGCCGATTTTATCTAAGGCCTTGGCATGGTACTCACCGATTTTTCGGGTGAGCGTCAGGTTTTTTTCGGGTGTGAGTGGATGATTGCGGGAGGGCACACCCGGTTGGAAAAAGAAGGTGGCGTTGGTGCCCATTTCATGATGATCGGTAAGCACAGTGGGTTTCCATAAATGGAATTGCTTAATGCGCGCCTGGCTTTCGGGTAATTGCGCCACCAGCCAGTCGCGGTTCAGGTCGAACCAATAGTGATTAAACCGCCCACCCGGCCAGGCTTCGTTGTGCTCGGTGTCGTTCGGGTCGGTAGAGGTTTGCATACTCTTGCGCGAATTTACCCAGCTTGAAAACCGCTGCAGGCCATCGGGGTTAAAACTTGGGTCGAACAGGATCACCACATCATCCAGCAACTTTTCAATGGCTGCCCCTTGTGCTGCCGCCAGGTAATAGGCAACGGCCAGGGAGGCATTGCTGCCGCTGGCTTCGTTACCGTGTATGCTAAAGCCCATATACACCACATTGGGCATGTTTTTTATTTCCAGGCTTCCTGATTTTGTCGGATCCGTCAGTTGCACATGCTGCTGGCGTATTTCCTCAATGCGTTGATGATTTTTGGGCGAAGTGATGGTAAGGAGTAACAAGGGCCGGGTTTCATAGGTGCGCCCGGTTTCCTGTATGCTGAACCGGTCGGAGGCTGCCGCGAGGGCATACATGTAGTTAACCAGCCGGTCGTGGGTAATGTGCCATTCGCCCACTTCATGCCCGATGATGGATTTTGGGGTGGGAATATTTTGATTGTACGAAATACCTTCAGGCAGATAATAGGATAGATCAGGTTGGGCAATCAAGGGGTTAGCCAGCAATAGGAGTAAGGCGATAATGCAGGTAAGCGGCTTCATTAGGAACAAGGTTTATCTGTTGAAATAGAGTAAACAGACGGTTTTTAATCAAGCCTTTTAGGTACATTTTTACAGACGGTCAACCTGTAGGTTGTTAATTAATTGTGAATAAAATTGTGGAAAGATTTAAAGGGCAATTAAAACCATATCCGGTAAATCGGGATATTTTTGTTGCCTAATACTAAACAACTTAAATCCAAAACTATGAGGAGAATTTTACTACTCACAACCTTTGTGCTGGTGGCCATTGTTGGGGCCTTTGCACAGGGGGTAACAACGGCCTCAGTCTCCGGTGTTGTGGTCGACACAAAAGGTGAACCTTTACCTGGCGCAAACGTCTTGGCCGTTCACTTGCCATCGGGAACTGAGTATGGTGCTTCTACATTAGCATCAGGACGTTTTAATTTACCTGCTGTTCGAATTGGTGGACCTTACCGGATTACTATTTCTTTTGTTGGGTACGAGAATTACGTTCGTGAAGACGTTTCATTAAGCCTAGGGCAAAATTTTGATTTTCGAGCGGTCCTGATCGAATCAGGAACAGAATTAGCTGAGATTGTTGTGACCGGTTCCAGTATTTTTAATGCTGACCGTACCGGTGCTTCAACAAACATTAATTCTACTCAATTGCAAAGATTACCTACGTTAAGCAGAAGCTTTACGGATATGACACGCCTTACACCTCAGGCTTCTGGTAATAGTTTTGCCGGTAGAAACAACCTCTACAATAACCTTTCAATTGATGGATCGTTGCTAAATAACTCTTTCGGATTAGCCTCTTTACCAGGAGGTCAGACAAACTCTCAACCAATCAGTTTGGATGCCCTTGAGGAAATTACTGTAAATATTGCACCTTATGACGTTCGGCAGGGCGGTTTTACGGGTGCTGGTATAAACGCAGTTACACGCAGTGGGACAAATGATTTTTCGGGTTCAGCTTACTACTTTACCAGAAACGAAAAGAGTGTAGGTAGTAAAGTGGCAGATGAGGACTTCAATCAACCTACATTTTCCAACACACAATACGGACTACGAGTAGGTGGCCCGATTATCAAAAATAAGTTGTTCTTTTTCCTGAGTGGTGAATTGGAAAGACGTGCAGATCCTATTGGGCAGTTTACAGCAAAGGAAAGTTCAACGGAATCGGGTGCACGATTGACACGCACAGAGATGAATGCAATTCAACAATTTTTAAGAGATGCATATGGTTATGAGCCTGGTCCATATGAGCGCTATGATATGCTAACGGAGAGTGACAAAATTACCGCTCGATTCGACTTTAATATTAATAAAAATCATAAGCTCTCAGTTCGTTATAATTATCTAAAATCTATTCGGGATACCCCAATGAGTAACTCCGGTTCTCAAGGTGGAAGACAGAACACCCAAAACAGTTTGCCATTCAAGAGCGCCAACTACATTATTAATAATAATTTCAACTCATTCGTGGCTGAATTAAACAGTGTAGTCGGAAAGAATTCAAATAATTTGATTATTGGCTGGACAGGGTTCCGCGATTTCAGAGACAGCCCGGGTTCTGTTTTTCCATATGTAGATATTGAAAACGGAAACAATCAAAATGTTACTTCATTTGGTTATGAACTTTTCTCGGCTAACAACAGACTTGATCAGGATGTATTCCAAATATCCGATAACTTCAGCATTTATCTTCCTAAGCATACGATTACTATTGGTACAGCAAATGAATTTTACAAATTTGCTAATGGTTTTATGCCTAACTTCTATAGCCGTTACAGATTCCGGAACTACAATGAATTCTTTAACAGTGCTGAAGTGGGAACAACAATTCCGGTTTTGACCCCTGATGGTTCTGGAGGATTTACCGTAACGCAAGGTGTTAGTGATGGTTCTGGAAGACCCACCCTTTTTAATTATCGTTATTCGGCTGTTGATGGAGTGGAGGTTCCTTTGGCTGAGATGAAGGCTGCACAGGTAGGATTTTATATTCAAGACGAATGGACTGCCTCTGCTAACTTAAAAATTACAGCTGGGTTGCGTGTTGATATTCCTTATTTCCCTATTGATTTACCTAAAAACCCAGCATTGGATACAGTTTTATTCACAAATGCTGAGAAAATTGATGTTAGCAGGTTGCCTGATTCAAAATTAATGTTCTCTCCGCGTATTGGCTTTAATTGGGATGTAAAAGGTGATAAATCTGTTCAATTACGTGGTGGTACGGGAATATTTACTGGAAGAATTCCTTTTGTATGGATGTCTAATCAGGCCTCGAATAATGGTGTTCTTTTTGGAGTTCTTGAGGAGCAAGGTACGGCCGCTGTGCCTACTTTAGCGAACAGGCAATTTAATCCGGACGTTAATGCCTACAGGCCCGGAACGGTTACGCTACCAAATACCATTCAGTTAGCATCAACCGATCCTGACTTCAAATTTCCACAGGTGTGGAGGAGTAATCTAGCATTAGATTATAAACTTCCGTTTGAAGTTGTTATGACTCTTGAAGGTATCTTTACAAAAGATATAAACGCTGTATATCACCGTAATGCAAACTTAACAGCACCGGTAGGGATTTGGGCAGGTGATGGCAGGGTTCGTTATGCCGGCACTGATCCGGGTACACGTGCTGTTCGATATACGGATAATACGGCACAGGCTAACGTAATTTTTCAGGTGAGTGATGCTGTTGTGTTGGATAACACAAACAAGGGTTGGTCTGCAAGTATGTCTGCTTTATTCAGAAAGGACTGGAATCGTGATTTCTTTGCCACAGCAGGGTATAATTATGGCCCTTCTTACGATTTGACCAGTAACCCAGGTTCTATTGCATTCAGTGCATGGTCGGGTAACCAGGTAGTAGGTGATCCCAATCAACCACAAGTATCATTCTCCAGCAATCAGCAATTACACAGAATCATTGCTTCAGCATCGTATAGAAAAGAGTATGCTTCTTATTTTGCATCGGGTATTTCTATGTTCTATGAAGCTCGTTCAGGATTCCCATTCTCTTATGTTTATGCTGGTGATATGAACGGTGATCGCATAAATGGTAATGATCTAATCTATATTCCTCGTAATAAAGATGAAATAGTTTTAGCGACATCAGATGCCAACGACACACGCACTATTGATCAGATATGGCAGCAACTTGATGCATACATCAGTCAGGATAAATACCTGAGCAAGCATCGTGGCGAGTATGCTGCCAGAAATGGAGCGCAGGCACCTTGGTCAACGCAATTAGATTTGCGCATTTTTCAGGATTTTTACCTAAACGTTAATGGTAAGCGGAATACACTTCAGGTAACCTTTGATATTTTTAATTTTGGTAACCTGCTGAATTCTGATTGGGGAGTACAACAAACCCCGCGCAGAAACCAATTGTTATCATTTATAGGCCAAGAGTCGGTAACAGGAAGACCTGTTTTTGCATTCCCGCTAGATGGTGGTCAGCCTTTAACAGAAACATTCCGAAATTCATTAACGTTGGGATCAGTTTGGCAGGCTCAACTTGGTATACGTTACATCTTTAATTAATACGAATTATGAAACAAAGAATAATATATTCAATGATATTACTGGCATTTGCAGTAATCTCATGTGACCCGGAATACCCAACACCAACACCAGCGTCTACACTTAACCCGGTAACTGGCAAACCTGCAGGTTTTCCGAATGCAAATATTATGGCAATTCATGCATCGCCAAATGCTGGTGCAGTTACTTTGTCAGTTGATAATAGTGCGGTAGATGGATCCTCTATTTCGTTTGGGCAAAAATTTCCTGCAGCAGGAGTCTATTCAAGTGCCGTTCCGGCTGGTTCCCGTCAAATAAGAGTTGTTTCTGGAACTACATCTGTTCTTAGCACTCGTCCTTTTTTGAATGGGAATACTAATCATTCATTTTTTGCAATAGGTAGAGCAGGAATTACTAGTTCCTCAAGGGCGGATCGCCTTCGATTAATCGAGTTATCAAATGAGTCGTTACCAGCGCTACCTGTAGGAACACCAAATACAGCTCATGTACGTTTTTTTAATTTTGGCTTGGTAACTCCAACACCTGCTGATGCACCTACAACTACGACACTTGCTGGTATTTCACTAAAAATAGATGCCGCAAGTCCAATTACTGCTGCACCTGGTGGAGGATTTTTCCTTGCCCCTGCCGCAACGTTTCCTGCTTCAGCAGCTAACACCAGAGCTTATGCAGCTACCACAACAACATTTACAGCTTTTACTGTTCCCGCTGTTGGTGCAGGAGGAAATGACTATTTGCTTGACGTGGTTCAGTCAACTAATGGCAATATTATTTTGGATGATATTTCTATTAAGCTGGTTGCAGGGAAAGTATATACAATAGCGTTAATCGGAAGTAATGTTCCGGAAGAACAATCTTATCAACTTTATGTAATTACTCACCGGTAGTCGAAATAAGCATTTTAAAAGAGGCCCTTCGGGGCCTCTTTTATTTTAGCCCCATTATGCTTACTTTCAATGAGCTATGCAGCGCTCCAAAAAACTTGTTTTTTCCCTTGTTTTCATAGGGGCACTTCTTTCCTGCAACCCCTTTGCCCGGCACCAACCGGAAAGTGAACCACTGGTAGCGATTGATCTGAACGAGATTAAGGAGCGCGGGTTCATTAACGCGTTGGTAGATAATAACTCGTTCAGCTATTTTATTTACAAAGGCCGCTCGATGGGCTACGAGTACGAGTTGTTAAAATTACTGGCCGATCATTTACAGGTTGACCTGCGCATACGGGTAACGTCTGGGATTGAACGAGCCATCGAACAATTGAATAAAGGCGAAGGGGATATTCTTGCTTTTCCGCTTACGGTAACAAAAGAGCGAACCAACAAAGTAAGCTTTACTCATCCACAATTTGATTCGTACCAGGTGCTGGTGCAACGCAAACCCGAGAACTGGCGACAGTTAACGCGGGATCAGATCAATGCTCAGCTTATTCGAAAACCAGCTCAGCTTATTGGCAAAGAGATTTACGTTATGCCGGGCTCTAGTTTTGCGCAACGGTTAAAGCACTTATCCGAAGAAGTAGGCGGGGAGATCATTATCAATCAGGATAGTACGAATGCTGAAACCGAAAACCTTATTCGCGCAGTGGCCATGGGCGAAATTGAGTATACCGTTACCGATAACATTATTGCCCGTGTTAATGCCGCGTATTACAATAACCTGGATGTTGAAACCATAATAAGCCTGCCGCAAACCATTGCCTGGGCGGTGCGAAAAAATTCGCCTGGGCTGGAAGGAGCAGTAAACGAATGGCTCGCGATGGTGAAGAAGGAGCCAACCTTCATGGTTATTTTTAACCGGTATTTTAATAGCCCGCGAACGTCCATCATACGGCTTACCAGTGACTACTCTTCGTTGGCCGGAAATAAGATTTCACCATTTGATGAGTTGATAAAAGAAGGTGCAAATGAACTTGGCTGGGATTGGCGGTTGCTGGCTGCTGTTATCTATCAGGAGTCACGTTTTGATCCGCAGGGTGAATCGTGGGCCGGGGCAAAAGGATTGATGCAGCTTATGCCTGAAACAGCCAAGCGATTTGGTGTCAATGATCCGGACAATCCCCGGCAAAGCCTCCGTGGAGGCGTACGTTTTTTAAAACATTTGGATAAATACTGGTCGAAAGATATTCAAGATCAGGACGAGCGGTTGAAGTTTGTACTGGCCTCGTATAACGCTGGCTTAACGCACATTATTGATGCACGAAAACTTGCCGAGAAGTATGGTGAAGATCCAACCTCATGGGCTATAGTGGAGTCGTACTTATTAAAAAAATCAGATTCAAAGTATTATCGCGACCCGGTGGTAATGGCAGGTTACTGTAAATGCGAAGAGCCGGTGAACTATATCAAAGCAATTTTAAGCCGCTACGAGGAGTATAAACTTTTGATTACGGCATGAAAACCTCACCCCTAACCCCTCTCCTGCAGGAGAGGGGAATCACAAATGCAGGTTGACAAAGTTTGGTTTGGCGTTAGCGTGACTGGGGCGACTAAAGTTTATTGACTATTTCCTCCAGGTTTATGGTCTCCCAGTTTTTGACAATACCGGGTCTGCGCAGTACCTCATCCATAATGGCTTTTTGTTTTCTTCCGGTTTCTAATGCGTACGAATACCGTAAGTCATCGCGGAACGTGACCATGGTGTAAAGCGGAATCCATTTGTCGGGAAAGCGCTCGTGTAAACGGGCTTCAATTTTCTTTCGCAGGATAAAGTCCTCATCGGCTACCAGGTCGCGCATCTCAATAAAATTATCGAGTGCCAGTTGCGCTATGGCATCAGCATCGGGCTTGCGCAGTTCCTGAAATTCGGGCAGTACTTTTTTCCATTTATCATCATGCTTATCCAGCAATTCATTTAATACTCGGCAATCTTCAAAGCCGGCATTCATGCCCTGGCCGAAGAAAGGCACGATACCGTGCGAAGCATCTCCGATGAGCAGGGTTTTATTTCGAACCCAGGGATAACAGCGGATGGTGACCAATGATGCCGTGGCGTTGTCCCTGAAATCTTCCTGTAGTGTTGGCATCATGGGCACCGCATCAGCAAAGTTCTTTTCGAAAAAATCCTGGATGGCTTCTTTTGAATTGAGCTGTTCGAAAGAGGAGGGGCCTTCAAATGGTAAGAATAATGTGCAGGTAAATGTTCTGTCGGGGTTAGGGAGGGCGATAAGCATATAACTTTCGCGTGGCCAGATGTGTAAGGCATTCGGCTCTAACAGGTAATCTCCACTATCGCTGGCGGGTATGCGCAGTTCTTTGTAACCGTGCTCAATATAAGTTTGATGATATTCAAAACGATCGGTGAATTGCATGGCACCCCGCACAGCTGAAAAGGCCCCATCAGACCCGATAATCAAATCGAATGATTTGTGTTTCACCGCTTCATATTCCTGAAGCGTTAATTCTGTTTTGGCAAAATCAACCCCGAGGCATCGGTGTTCAAAGAAAAATTCCACCCCGTGTTTTTCGGCTTCGGTCATCAGCACCATGTTTAATCCACCCCTTGAAACCGAGTTGATAAACTGGCCGGTTTTTCCATAGGGCTGAAAGTTGAGGTTGCCGGTTTCATCGTGGATCATGCGCCCGTGCATGGGTATGGCGTTTTGCCGGAGTACTTCGGCCAGCCCAACGGCTTCAAGGGCGCGAATGCCGCGGTTACTTAACGCCAGGTTAATAGAGCGGCCACCTTCAATCAGGTGCTTGCGCATATCCAACCTACGTTCATATACAGAAACCCTGTATCCGCGTTTTGCCAGGTAAATGGAAAGTAACGAGCCAACCAGTCCGGCTCCAACAATGGCGATGTGCTTGGTTTCTTTCATCTTACTTAAATCATTGCGGAATATAGCTTTTCAAAGCGATAAAAAATCTGATAATTATCAGTGAATTGGGTAAACCTTAAATCGCTTTCCTGAAAATTTCGGCAAATCGAAATACTTCTTCAAAGGTATTGTAAAGCGGTACTGGCGCCACGCGTATTACATTGGGTTCGCGCCAATCGGCAATAACACCGGCTTTGCTTAACGCGCTGAAAACCTTTTTACCTTTTTGCTTCATGTAGATGGATAGCTGGCACCCACGTTCATTAGGGTTTGATGGTGTGAGCAGGGTAAAGAATTTTTGTTCAGCGTCAATTTCTTTAAGAAGGAACTCAAGATAGCCGGTGAGCAACAAACTTTTCTTTCGCAGGTTTTTGATTCCGGCCTGTTGAAAAATTTCCAGTGATGCTAAATGGGCTGCGCCCGATAGCACCGGGAAGTTGGAGAGCTGCCAGCCGTCAACTCCGGGCATGGGTATAAATCCCTTTTTCATTTGAAAGCGTTCTTTCTCGTAGTGCCCCCACCAACCTGAAAATCTAGGCAGTTCAAAATTTTGTGCATGACGCTCATGCACAAATGCCCCGGCAATACCACCAGGCCCGGAGTTCAGGTATTTGTAACTGCACCACACGGCAAAGTCTACCCCATCGTGGTGTAAGGTTAACGGAACATTTCCGACAGCATGAGCAAGGTCAAACCCCACATACGCACCAGCCTGATGACCGGCTTCTGTTATTTTTTTGATGTTGAAAAATTGCCCTGTATAATATTGCACGCCTCCAAAAATAACGAGGGCAAGTTGCGCTGCATGGGATTTAATGGCCTGAAGGATGTCTTCGGTACGCAGTGCATATTCGCCTGCCCGCGGTTTTAGTTCAATCAGCGCTTCATCGGTATTTTGATGATGCCATTTTAATTGCGACTCAAAGGCATATTGATCTGATGAGAAGGCACCCGCCTCTGTAATAATCTTAAAGCGCTCTTTCGTTGGCCGGTAGAAAGAGACCATCATTAAATGAAGGTTCACCGTAAGCTGGTTCATCGCTACAACTTCTATGGGTTTTGCCCCGACAATTTCGGCTAATGCTTTTTTGGTGAATTTATGATAGTACAGCCACGGCCTGCGCGAATGCAGGTGGCCCTCCACACCGAGTTTTGCCCAATCCTGAAGTTCTTCGTTTACAAACTTTTTGGTTGATGTGGGCTGAAGCCCAAGGGAATTGCCGGTGAAATAAATGCATTTCTTTCCGTTAACCATTGGCATTTCAAAATGCTTGCGAAACGATTTCAATGCATCAGCTTTATCGAGCCTTTTTGCAAAGCTTAGCGAGTTTTCGAATTTCATAGTGGATGAACACGTTGCGATTTAGTCGTTTCCTTCAGGTTGGCTATAACCTGTTTATGATGATGTTCAACATGGTACGCGGTGAAATACAACATCTCACGAAAGGTAAGCTTACCAAGCAAGGGATGGGGGAGGAGCAGATTGTCGAGTTGAGCTTCCGTATATTTTTCAGCTCGCCTGGTCAGGGATTGAACAATGCGTTCCAATTTCTTTATGAGTTGATTGCGTTGGTTTACAGACACACGCTTCGGAATAAACTGACTTGGTGCTTTGCCACCCAGCGCCAACTTGGCTTGATATTTTTCAACTACTCCATCATACGTCCTGGATGGCCGGTTGGCTTTTCCAAAAGCAAGGGTCAAAAAAAATCCGGGAAGGGAAAAGGCAAGGTTCACCGGACCGGCACTCCGGACAATGTGATCAAGCTGCTGACCGGCTGACCATTTACCGGATGGGGCTACTATGAAATCGTTATCCGACAAGTGTTTGATTTCTTCCATAAAGGCATTATGCTTCTGCGTAAGCAAAACAGTGATTTGCGTTTTGTTCATGTAATTATACGAAGCGTTGATCAGCCTCCATTACAGTACCACATTTCTTACACGTACGCAATTCCTGTGAACCGTAGAATTCGCGGAAGCGTGGCAAGAAATCCTTCTCAATATTATCCAGGTGAAAGCGGTATTCATGCAACTTGTTATTGCATTTATCACAGTACCATTGCAACCCATCCAGTATGTTTTCTTCCGGTCGCTTGCATTCAATTACAAGTCCTACCGAATTGGCGGGGCGTTCAGGCCGATGCGGTACACGTGCGGGCAATAAAAACATCTCGCCTTGTTTAACTGGGATATCCACCGGCTTGCCGTCTTCCTGAATGCGAACGTTTATGTCCCCTTCTAACTGGTAAAATAATTCTTCGGTTTCATTGAAGTGATAGTCTTTGCGGGCATTGGGTCCGCCTACGATCATGACGATGTAATCGCCAGCATCGGCATATAAATTTTTATTGCCAACAGGCGGTTTAAGTAGCGATCGGTTTTCGGTAATCCATTGATTCAGGTTAAACGGTCTGCGTATGGCCATATTTTTAATAATTAGTCGGTGATCAATTGAAGAATTGCTAATTTAAGAACATTTCAAGGTAGTTTTCTAACACTTTAACAAGCTGTATGGATATTGATTTAAGCGGAAAACACGCAGTAGTTTGCGGAAGTACACAGGGTATTGGAAAGGCTTCAGCCATTGAGCTGGCCTCATTGGGTGCATCGGTTACGCTGTTGGCCCGCGATGAACAAAAATTATTAGGCGTACTTGCTGAACTGCCGGTTGGCCGTGGTCAGCAACACGGTTTTTTGAAAGCCGATTTTTCCAATGTTGATGAGGTGAAGCGTGTCATCACAAAATACGTATCATCAAACACGGTTCACGTTTTAGTTAACAACACGGGTGGTCCTCCGGGTGGATTGGCGATTGATGCCCGGCAGGAAGAATTTGTTAAAGCATTCGCTGCTCATTTGTTGTGCAACCAGGCGTTGGTTCAGGCCGTGGTTCCATCCATGAAAAAAGAGAAATACGGGCGGATTATAAATATTATTTCCACATCGGTTAAAATTCCGTTGAAAGGGTTGGGTGTGTCAAACACCATAAGGGGAGCAGTTGCCAGTTGGGCCAAAACATTATCAGTTGAATTGGCACCATTTGGGATAACCGTAAATAATGTTTTACCCGGGGCCACCATGACCGGTCGGTTAGAGGCCCTGGTACAATCGAAAGCTGAAAAATCAAAACGTTCCTTTGAAGAGGTTATGAATGAAATGGTTGCGGAAATTCCTGCCGGCCGCATCGGTGAAGCACGTGAAGTGGCAGCAGCAGTTGCTTTTTTAGCCACTCAGGCAGCGGCTTATATTAACGGAATAAATATTCCGGTGGATGGCGGCCGAACAGGTTCGTTGTAAGAAATTTAATTTATGCCTATGGTAAAAGGCCATTTAATTCCTGCCTTACTGTTGAGTTGTTGTTTCGTTGTGCATGCGCAACTTACTGTATTGGTGCTGGAAGACTTCAAAGACAACCATTTGGGTTGGCATGAGGAAGCGGATGACAGCCACTCTATTAAAATCAAAAACGGACACTATGAAATTATTACCCCTGCCGGTGGATGGATGACGTACATCTATCCGGGACTGGATGAACAAAAGGATTTTCTATTTGAAGCAAGCTTTACCCAAACGGAAGGGAGTACAGACAATGGTTTTGGTTTTATCTGGGGGTATGACGAGAAATCGAAAATAAATGCCTTTGTTATTTCAACGAATGGTTATGCCAAAGTGTGGACATACGATGAAGCCCGCAAAGATGCCAAGGAGTGGAAGAAAATTGAAAACATAAAACCGCTCGGCCTTGCCAACCGGTTAAAGGTTGAACAACAAAGGGGATGGATGAAATTCTTTGTGAATGGTGAAGAGGTATTTAACATTAAAGCTCTTCCCTGGTATGGAAAAACCCTGGGTTTTGTTACCTACACCAACATGCGACTACTGGTGGATGATTTTATTTTAAAAAGTGACATGGAAATAAACCTGCCGGCCAATATGCCAAAAGGGTTGGTGAAAGAAAACCTGGGTGCAATGGTGAATACGGAATACGATGAAGTTACTCCGAAGATTTCAGTAGATGGAAAAATAATGTATTTCGCGCGTAAGCATAGTACAGAAAACACAGGTGGTGTGCAGGATGCTTCCGATATCTGGTTCAGCACGACCACCGATGGTATAACGTGGACAAAAAGTAAAAACCTGGGCGCACCGGTGAATTCTGAACGTGTGAATAATATTGTCTCCATCGGGCAGGATAACAACAGCATACTCATGGCTACGGCAACCGATTTTGAGTTGTTTGAACGAACCACGTCAGGGTGGCGCAGTGCGGGTCTGTTGGGCGTGCACTATGAAAATGAACATAAATATTTTGAAGCCTCCCAATCACCGGATGGAAAATCTATTGTGTTCACCGCAAAAAATAAACACAACTTGTATTACCGGGAGGACCGTGAGGAGAAGGATGTTTTTGTTTCACTTAAAGACAGTGATGGAAAATGGAGCTTCCCAATAAATCTTGGCCCGGTTATAAATACCAATGGCAACGAAGCTTCGCCCGTGTTGGCAGCGGATGGCCGCACACTTTATTTTGCTTCCGATGGCCACCCCGGCTATGGCGGATTGGATATTTTCATGAGCAAGCGCATTGGCGACTCATGGACCAACTGGACCAAGCCGATAAACCTTGGCCCGGAAATTAATACGTTTGGTTTCGATGCCTACTATACCGTGCCTGCATCCGGGGATGTGGCCTATCTCTGTACTTCGGCCGGTGGTTTTGGTAAATCCGATATTGTACGGATAAAGTTGCCGCTATCGGTTAAGCCCGATCCGGTGGTGCTGGTTTTCGGCAAAGTGCTGAATGCAAAAACCAACAAGCCCGTGCAGGCAGAAATTATTTTTGAAAATATCGTTACACGAAAAGAAGCAGGCGAGGCTAAGTCCGATCCGGCAACAGGCGATTACCGGGTGGTTTTGCCGTACGGAACAAACTATGGGTTGCATGCCCGGGCTAAAGGGTTTTTGTCTGTTAATGAAAACCTGGAACTGATCAGCATAAGCACCTATACGGAATTAAAAAAGGATTTATTGCTGGTTCCGATTGAAGTAGGAGAGGCCATTGCCCTTAATAACGTTTTTTTTGAACAAGGTAAACCTGTGTTAAAGCCCGAATCCTATCCCGAACTTGACAGGCTGGTGGCTATTCTTAAAGAAAATACAACCATGGAGATAGCCCTGAGCGGGCACACCGATAATGTTGGTAATCCAACCAGTTTGATCGCACTTTCGCAGGCGCGTGTAGGTGCAGTAAAAGATTACCTGGTAAAAAATGGCATCGCAGCTTCCCGTATTACCGGTAAAGGCTATGGTAGTGAAAAGCCGCTGGTCAAAAATGATACGGAAGAGCACCGCAAAATGAATAGACGTGTAGAGTTTAAAGTGACGAAGAAATAAACCGACACCGGTGAGAATTTTCTTTGTGAACTTTGTGCCTTCTTTGCGTCACGTTGTAGGTTAATAATTTAACAAGGCGACATGCAAAAAATAAGCAACTATATAAACGGGATAATGACTAATCCCGCTTCAGGAAATTACCTGGAGAATTACAATCCCGCTGAGGGTAAGCCCTATAGTTTTGTTCCTGATTCCGATGTTGAAGATGTTCAGCGCGCGGTTGATGCGGCAAGTCTTGCTTTTCCGGCCTGGTCGGCTATGCCGGTGGAGAAGCGTTCGGCTATCCTTCAAAAAATTGCCGACCTGATTGATCGCGATTTGGATCAACTTGCTTTGGCCGAAAGTGTTGATCAGGGTAAACCGGTTAAGTTGGCCAAAGTGGTTGACATTCCCCGCGCTTCAGCCAACATGCGCTTCTTTGCTACGGGTGCTATTCACTTTTCATCCGAGGCACACATTACCGGACAGGAAGCAATCAACTATACTACGCGCACACCGGTAGGTGTAGTGGGTTGCATTTCTCCATGGAACCTGCCTCTTTATTTATTTACATGGAAAATTGCACCAGCATTGGCATCAGGTTGTACAGTTATAGCAAAACCTTCAGAACTTACACCCATGACGGCTTTTTTGTTTTCTAAACTTTGTATGGAAGCAGGTTTACCAAATGGGGTATTGAATATTGTTCATGGTCTTGGGCCTAAAGCCGGTCAGGCTATTATAGAACACCCGCATATTGTTGCCATTTCATTTACAGGCGGAACGGTTACCGGAAAAAAGATAGCCGCCACCGCAGCGCCTATGTTTAAAAAACTTTCGCTTGAACTGGGCGGTAAAAATCCGAACATCATTTTTGCCGATTGTGATTTCGAACAAGCAATACACACTTCCATACAGTCATCTTTTTCTAATCAGGGCGAAATCTGTTTATGCGGCTCACGGATTTTTGTGGAACGAAGTATGTACAATCGCTTTGTAGAAGAATTTGTTTTGCGTACAAAAAAACTTACGGTTGGCGATCCGAACGATGAACAAACCAAAGTGGGTGCATTGGTATCGGAAGCACACATGAAAAAAGTACTTGGTTATATTGAACTGGCGAAACTGGAAGGTGGAACAATTTTAACCGGAGGAAAACAAATAAAACTAAATGGCCGTTGTGCGGATGGTTATTTTGTAGAGCCTACGGTTATTACCGGACTCGATGCGTTTTGCCGTACCAACCAGGAAGAAATATTTGGCCCGGTAGTTACCATTATGCCGTTTGATACTGAAGATGAAGTGATTGGTTATGCCAACAGCACGGGCTACGGTTTGTCGGCTACTCTCTGGACAGAAAATTTAAAATGCGCGCATCGTGTTGCAGCACAACTTAAGAGCGGTATCATTTGGGTAAACTGCTGGTTGTTTCGTGATTTGCGCACACCCTTTGGCGGCATGAAGCAAAGCGGTGTAGGCCGTGAAGGCGGTTGGGAAGCATTACGGTTTTTTACCGAAGCAAAGAATGTGTGTGTGAAGATTTAATCCTCAACCTTTACGACTTCACAGATACACCTGAAACCTAACCATGCAGTAGGTTCTTCATAGTATAGTTCTGAGCTAATTGAGCTTTCATTCAAACGATGAGCCCAACTCCCCCCTTTGGCAATTCCTTTTTGAGCGGTCATCTCAGCAACATTTCCAATCATATCATATACGTTAAGATTGTTAGGTTTGCTATAAGGATTTCCAAACCTTGGATCCTCTTTTTTAGTTTTCGTGGATAGTGGAGTTAAGGCGCCATAAGTAAGCACTGAATTTATTTCTTTGAGACAATTAAAAAATGGTTCCTTTCCGGATTTCTTGAAATCCATGAATTTCGTTTTGAAATCCTTTTCTGAAATCGAGGGTTGTTTTATAGCATGGTAATATGATTTCCAATTTTTATTTAGCGTAGGCCGTTGATATATATTTTCGAACCCATATGGGTATTTTGAAAGAAGGAGACCACCGGATGCAGCAAATTCCCACTCTTCAGGGGTGGGTAGTCTGAAATGAAAGTTAAAATCCTCTGGAATGTTAAGTCTTTGTCTTTGTTGATGATTCTGAAGGCTTAGCTTAACGGCCTCGCCTCTCCAGCTGCAGTATGCCTGCGCTTGTTCAAAGCTTATTCCAACTACCGGATGCGTTCTATATGACGGATAACGGAGGTAATTCATCCACTTGACAGAATCATTGAGATTCAACCAGACAGATGTGTCAGGCAATGCATTTATATAGTGGTTTTCAGAGGAATCTTTATGAAGATAATGTAAGTACTCAAGCCAGTGGATATTTGAGATTTCGTTTTTGTCTATAAATAAATTACCTCTTAACCAGGTACAATTTGGTGGTGTGGGTAATTTGGTTTCACGTACCCCTTGTGCAGTGGCCAACGTGATAGTGTAAAATAAAACAAGTATGTAAACCAACCTTTTCATAAACTTGCGCATTATGGCAAGTTTCTTCGACATCAACAAAATCTTCTTCGAACTCTGGGGCTACCAGATGAGTTATCTGGAGTTCTTCGGAACCCTTGCCGGTTTTGTAGCAGTTTTTTTGGCTTCACGGGCCAATATCTGGAGCTGGCCAATTGGGTTAATTAATGTCACCCTTTTCTTTTTCCTGTTTTACCAGGTGCAGCTTTACCCGGATATGTTTTTACAGGTGTTCTTTTTTGTTACTAACCTGATGGGTTGGTGGCGATGGGCACACCCCAAACCCGGGGAGGAAGATCGAAAGAATGAGTTGCGTGTTAGTTATATGAAAACACCACAACTTATCCTGCTTTCTGTATCCGGACTTGCCGCTACCTTTGCGGTGGGCTCACTGGCAAGTCGCTTGCATGAATGGTTTCCTGTTGTGTTTAGTCAACCTAGTGCATTTCCGTATCTTGATTCATTCGTAACGGTAATGAGCATCATCACCACGTTTTTGATGATCCAGAAAAAAATTGAAAGCTGGATTATCTGGATTATTGTGGATGTGGTGGCCACCTACATGTATTTTACCAAGGGAATAAAATTTGTTGGCTTTGAATACCTGGTGTTTTGTTTTATTGCTGCCTACGGACTTTTTAACTGGGTTAAGGAGTACAAAAGTTATCCTGCCGTAAAATGAAGCGCGGATTAGTCATCGGTAAATTCCTTCCAATCCATAAGGGGCATATTGCACTGATTGAATTTGCAGCTTCGCAGTGCGATGAGGTAATTGTTTCCATGAGCTATACACCGCAGGATCCGATCGATCCGGAACAACGGTTTACGTGGATTCAAGATTTGTTTGTACATAATCCGGCCATAAAGCCCGCCATGGTCTTGGATAATTTTGATGATGAGTCTTTACCAATTGGGCCGCGCACCGAACGTTGGGCTTCATTCATCAAAAAAACATATCCACCAATCGATGTAGTATTTTCTTCTGAACCGTATGGAGAACCTTTTGCTACTCATCTTGGCGCACAACATATTTCTTTCGATTCAGACAGAATGAACTATCCGGTTTCCGGCTCTGCCATTCGTCAACATCCTTTTTGGCACTGGGATTACATACCGGATAATGTCAAGCCTTTCTTTGTAAAAAAAATCTGCTTTTACGGGCCGGAGAGCACCGGAAAATCCATGATGGCCAAAAGAATGGCCGAGCATTATCATACTGTAAGTGTACCGGAAGTTGCGCGTGAGTTGATTACCTCCAATGAATTTAACCGCGAAGACATCATTACCATTGGCCGTAAACAAACCGAACGCATTTTCAAACAGCTGCGTCAGGCCAATAAGCTTCTTTTCTGCGATACAGATTTAATTACCACTCAAATCTATTCCCGGCATTACCTGAACGTAGTCCCGCCTGTATTGTATGAGTTTGAAAAGATGGTACAGTACGATCAGTATTTTCTGTTTGAAACCGATGTGCCCTGGGTAGGTGATGGCTTACGCGATTTAGGCGAGGAGAATAAGCGGAAGAAAATGTACGAAATCTTCAAAGATGAACTTGAACGGAGAAACATCAGCTTTATACCTGTAAAGGGCTCGTGGGCAGAACGCGAAAAAATCATTACCGACTACTGCGACCGTCTTTTGTCATGATCAGGCGTTCTTTACTTTCCCTGCGCGATGGCCGAGAATTGAAAAATAAAGAATGTAGATATAACATGGCAGCACACACCAGAAGAAGGCAGTCTGTGAATTCCACGCCAGGCCATCGGTATCAATTAACCTGCCGTATACCTGGGGTATAATCGCGCCACCGGCAATACCCATAATTAAAAGTGCTGATCCGATCTTGGTAAACCGCCCAAGCCCATCAATGGCTAATGGAAAAATTGCCGGCCACATTAATGAGTTAGCTAGGCCTAACAAGGCTATGAAGAGAATGCTGAGGTAACCGGTGGTAAAAAACGCAAGCACCGAAAAAATTATTCCGGTAAGGGCAGAATATTTCAATGCATCTTCCTGCTTAATGTATTTTGGAATGGTAATGATGCCGATGATGTACCCCACCACCATTGACCACAACGTGTACGAGGTGAAATTTTTTGTTTCATCCAGGCTCATGCCCAGTGCTTTCCCGTAAGGCCCGATTACATCACCCGCCATTACTTCGGCACCCACATACACAAAAATGCAAATGGCACCCAATACAAGATGCGGGAATTGAAGAATGCTTGTTTTGTTTTTAGATACTTGCGTGTCTGATAATTCTTCCGATTCGGTTTCAATTTCCGGCAATGACGACAGGCGGATCATCACGGCCAGCAAAATCAATACACCGGCCATAATCACATAGGGCAGAATAACCCGCTGGGCCAATGAATCCATTAATTGAAGTCGCGTTTGTTCATCAACCGCGGTATTGATTTGTGATTCAATTTCACTTGCTCCGCTCAAAACAATGGCGCTGAGTATAACGGGGCTAAGTGCTCCGGCCACTTTATTGCAAATGCCCATAATGCTGATGCGTTTCGCTGCCGATTCAATTGGACCGATAATGGATATGTACGGATTAGATGCAGTTTGCAGCAATGATAATCCCATGCCCTGCACAAATAACCCGGTAAGGAAAAGTCCGAAACTTCGGCTGTTCGCTGCAGGCACAAAAAGCAGTGCGCCAACGGCCATAATCAATAGTCCCAATGCCATACCTTTTTTGAATCCGGTTTTGGTGAGAATAAAAGATGACGGAATAGCCAGAAAGAAATAAGCCATATAAAAGGCAAAGGTTACCAACAGCGCCTGGGCATCGGTTTTTAAATCGCAGGCCAGTTTTAAGAAGGGTATTAGCGTTCCATTAAGCCACGTAACAAATCCGAAAATGAAAAATAAAACACCGATAATGACAATCGAGTAGGTATAACGGTTGGCCTTTTGATCCATAGCGTCTATTTTTAACCTTCGATAATAAAGCAAATTAACTGAAACACCATGAGCACTTCGAATAAACTAACATTACTGGTATTGGCCGCAGGTATGGGCAGCCGCTACGGAGGAATCAAACAAATTGATGGGTTTGGCCCGGGCGGGGAAACCATTATGGATTACTCCTTATATGATGCCGTGCGTGCCGGGTTTACCAAAGTGGTGTTTATTGTGCGTGAGGAAATACTGGAAACAGTAAAAGAAATTTTTTTGCCGAAGCTGAAAGATAAGGTGGAGGTTGAATTTGTGATTCAGGCATTGGACACACTGGTACCAAAGGAATTTCAAAATACCGAACGGCAAAAGCCTTGGGGAACAGGGCACGCCATGCTATGCGCTAAAAATGTTATTCACGAGCCTTTTGCCGTAATCAATGCCGATGATTTCTACGGGCCGGTGGCTTTTAAAAATGTGGCTAAATTTTTCAATACACCCGATGGTGGGGCAGCCGGGGGAGTTCATACGTTGGTAGGGTATACTTTAAAAAATGTATTGTCCGATTACGGCAGTGTTTCGCGTGGTGTGGGTGAAGAAGACGCCAACGGTTATTTAACCTCTGTTGTTGAACGGACCAATGTAGCCCGTGTTGATGGTAAAATAATTGCAAAAGAAAAAGATGGTGATGTGGCGCTGAATCCGGAAGCAAAAACCTCCATGAACTTCTGGGGCTTTCATCCTTCAATTTTCGCAGCCACGGAACGCATGTTTCATGATTTTTTAAAGAACAATGCCGGCAATATCAAAGCAGAATTTTTTATACCGCTGATTGCAAACGAACTGGTGAAATCCGGTGAAGGAAAAATAAAAGTAATTTCCGGAGGCGATATTTGGTTCGGTGTTACTTACAAAGAAGACAAAGAGGAGGTATCCAGAAAAATCCGGGAACTGGTAGATAAAGGGGAGTATCCTCAGAGGCTTTGGTAGGCAGTCAGTCTTCGGTCCCAGTAGCTATCTTGCGCGCTTTTGGTATCCGTGAAGGTGTGCCCATTCAACCTTTCGGTTCCGGGCATATTAACCGCACATTTAAAATTGATGATGGTGATGTAAGTTTTGTCCTTCAGCGTGTTAATCATCATGTATTTCAAAAGCCTGAAATAATCGCGGCTAATATCCGGTTAGCCTCCGACCATCTTAAAAAAAATCACCCGGACTATCTTTTTTTATCACCCCTTCCATCACAATCAGGACTTGACTTGGTGTATGATGAAGAGGGATACCCGTGGCGGTTAATGCCCTATTTTAAAAATTCTGTTACACTCAATGAAGTGGAGACACCCCTGGAAGCTTATGAGGCCGCAAGGGGTTTTGCGCTACTTACAAAAAATCTATCCGGATGCGATTTCAGTAAATTTAAACCCACCATTGATCGCTTCCATGATTTAAACTGGCGTTTCGAACAATTTAAAGATGCCTTAGCGGGTGCAAAACCTCATCGGTTAGAAAGAGCAACCGAAGCAATACAAGCGTGTAATAATTTTTCTTATCTGGTTGATGAATACAGCAACCTTCTTGCCGATGGTTTTTTGAACCAGCGGGTAATGCACAACGACACGAAGATCAACAACATTCTTTTTGATTCGCAATCACGAAAAGTTGTTTGCGTGATTGATCTGGATACGCTCATGCCCGGCTATTTTATTTACGACCTGGGCGATATGGTCCGTACTTTTGTGAGCCCGGTGAGTGAAGAGGAGCAAGATTTAACTAAAATTACTTTCCGGAAAGATATTTATGATGCGCTGCTGCAAGGCTACTTATCGGAAATGAGAAGTGAGCTTAGTGAGAAAGAAATTCAAGCCATTCCTTTTGCAGGCTGTATGATGACCTACATTATGGCATTGCGATTTCTGGCCGATTATTTAAATGGTGACACATACTACAGCATTGTATACGAAGGCCATAATTTAGTGCGGGCAACAAATCAGTTGAATTTACTGGAGAAGTTGAGGCGGCAGTTATAGAAAGACAAGCTTAGATCATCCTCATCCCAGCGAGTACCAGACAGGGTTAATAAAATTTCTTCATTTATCTGTCATATTTTGAAATGGACACTTACTAATAGGATAAAGCATCAAAGAACTTATGGAAGTAGCCATTGAGAAAGTGTTTCTGGAGCTTCTGGGAGATAATAAAGCCCAGATTTCAAGGATTTGTTCTGTGTATTCACGTGATGAAGATGAGAAAAAGGATCTTTTTCAGGGAGTGGCATTCAATCTCTGGAAATCTTTACCCTCGTTCAAGGGTAATTCAGCACTTTCCACCTGGGTCTATCGCGTAACCCTAAACACCTGTATGCAGGCAAGATTTAAAGTTAACAGGCATGAATCTGCGCATGTAAAACTAAAAAGCATACATTTTGAATTAATAATGCAGAGCGATGACGATGCCGCGAAGCAAGAGCGAATAGCTCTGTTGTATACCTGTATTAGAAAATTGAATGATGCTGATAAAAATCTGGTAATGCTTTTTTTGGAAGATTTGCCTTACAAGGAAATTGCTTTCATTACCGGAGCAACCGAAAATCATGTGGCGGTTCGTTTGAAGCGAGTACGGGAAAAATTATTCAACTGTTTAAAATAATTAACTATGCAAGACAAGGAACTTAGAAAAATTTGGGAATCAATCAATGAATTTGAATTGATTAGCCTTGATAAGGAAATTCTGAATAGAGAAGTTAAAGAACATTCAGCATCAATTGAAAAGAAGATTGTAAGCAGAAACAGGCTTGAAATTTTTGTGGCTGTGTTTATGATGCCAGTGGCTGCATTCATTGCCTACTTACACCCTAATCTTTTGGCAAAAACTGGAGCGTTATTAATGTTTCCATACCTTTTTCTTGTCATCTACAAATTGCGGGCGGCAAGAAAGGGCAGAAAGCGTGTAGAAGAATTTTCTGATAATCTTGAATTTCTTAAACATAGTCTGAGTTACTATCAAAATGAGAAGCAATTGCTTGATACCGTATTTTACTGGTATGTTTTGCCGTGCATCCCTTGTGTAGCTTTCATTTTATTGGGAAGCGGATTGAGTGGTTTTAAGCTGGTTTATGCGGGAGCAATTACCATAGGTATGAGTTACTTGATTATTAGAATTAATCAGTTAACCGTAAAGAGAAAGATTGAACCACTTATTGAAAGATTGAAAAGTGAGATTGAAACATATAATAGTTGGCACTAATCACAAATGATTTAAACACAAAAAAACCCGGAGCAATCCGGGTTTTAATTTCTATTAGCTTTCTTTCCTTAGAAGCACTCCGTCTTCGCAAAAAAGAAACTGCCTTCAATCTCAGCATTTTCATCACTGTCTGAGCCGTGGATAGCATTGGCTTCAATAGACTTCGCAAATAAATTACGAATGGTGCCCGGTGCAGCTTTTTGCGGATCGGTTGCACCAATCAGTTTGCGGAAATCCTCAACGGCATTTTCTTTTTCAAGTATCATAGGAACAATAGCTCCGGAAGACATGTACGAACAAAGATCCTTGAAAAAGGGTCTTTCTTTATGGATCGCATAAAATTGTCCGGCCCGTTCAGGGGTTAATTGTGTCTTTTTTACGGCTACGATGCGAAAGCCCGCTTCTTCAATCATTTTGGTGATTGCCCCGGTATTTCCTGCGCTTACCGCATCGGGTTTTATCATGGTAAAAGTTCTGTTGGTTGCCATTTTTTGTCGTATTTCTTTGATTTCGGCTGCAAAAATAGAGGATTAGTTCATAGTGCATAGTCTGCAATCGCTATTTTCTAAGGTTTTTGACTATCCTCCCAAAATGTGTCTATTGACTATGGAGTATTTTCAGCATTTTTGCCCCTTGTTTTTCGAGCGATGACGCATTTGCAGGAGTTTAATGAGCTTTTACGTGTGCCCAGGCGGGTGGTAATTGTGACACACCACAAGCCTGATGCGGATGCCCTAGGCTCATCGCTGGGCTTATCGGCCTATCTCAAAAAAAGTAATCACCAGGTTTCAGTTATTACCCCAAGTGATTATCCTTCGTTTTTAAATTGGCTGCCGGGTAATGATGAGGTAATCATCTATAATGACAGGATTGAAAATCAAATTGCTGAACGAGTTGCTAAAGCTGAGATTATTTTTTGCCTCGATTTCTCCGCCTTAAGCCGTATCAATTCCATCGGTGAGATGATCCGTAAATCAAGCGCGAAAAAAGTATTGATTGATCATCACCTGGAACCTGAAAAGTTTGCCGATTTTGAACAGTGGGATCCTAAGGCCGCTTCCACAGCCGGGCTTGTGTATGAACTTCTGATAGAACTTGGTGATCGTGCAAAAATTGATGCTGACATTGCCGATTGCTTGTATGCTGGCTTGTTAACCGATACCGGTGGTTTCCGTCATAACAACACCAGGCGCGAAGAATTTATGATTGCCTCCGATCTGGTATCCCTTGGGGCAAATCCAACCAAGGTTTCCAAACTCATTTATGATACGAATACCCTTGAGCGTTTACGGTTGATGGGGTATGTATTAAGTGAGAAGTTGGTGGTTTTGCCGGAATACAAAACGGCTTACATGACTTTAACCCAGGACGAGTTAAAAAAATTTGGTTCACAATCAGGCGATACGGAAGGTTTTGTGAACTACGGACTTTCCATTGAAGGCATCCGTCTGTCGGTTATGATTTATCAACGCAATGATGAAGTAAAACTTTCGTTTCGTTCATTAGGCGATTTTTCAGTAAATGAAATGGCACGAAAGCATTTTAACGGAGGGGGGCATAGAAATGCATCGGGAGGAACATCGTCTTTAACGTTGCAAGCCACGCTCGAAAAATTTTTGAGTATTTTGCCAGAATATAAAGAGAAATTAATAAGTGAAAATAAAATCTAGTATCAACCAATTAAATTTAAATAAATGAAAATTCTGAATGTTGTATTTGCCGTTGGTCTGGCGCTCCTTTTTTCATGCGCAAGCAGCAATGAAAAAGAAACGCCCAGTGGGATGAAATTTAAAGTAGTAAAAAAGGGAGACGGTATTTTGCCAAAACCGGGAGAAGTAGTGGTGTTTCAGTTTCTTTTTAAAGACTCGAAGGACTCTGTGTGGGCTCAAATGACCAAGGATATGCCGGCTGCTGTTTTAACAAACGACAGCTCCGCTCTTGTTTCGGAAGACGGTATGACGCAAATGTTGCGCATGGTTTCAAAAGGTGACAGTGTGATTGTAAGTATGCCCATCTCCAAGTTCTTTAAAGACCTGGTGAAGTCGCCTATGCCTTCGGATGTAGACAGCACACTAACCTTGAGCTATCACATTCGTGTGGATTCTATTATGCCACAAATGGATTTCATGACCTATCAGCAGGAGATGATGAGCAAATTCAGAGAGAAACAACTGGCTAAAGACATTGCCATTATTGATCAATACCTGGCCGATAATAATATTGAAGCAATAAAAGTTGAATCCGGGTTGCGTTATGTCATCACCTCGCCCGGTAAAGGGGAGAATGCAAAATCCGGCCAGACGGTAAAGGTTAATTATTCAGGCTATTTGCTCAATGGTGAATACTTCGATTCCAGCGTTCAATCCGTAGCGGAGGCAAAAGGCCTTTATAATCCGATGAGGCCCTATGAGCCCTATGCTGTTACCATTGACCAAACAGGTGTAATACAGGGCTGGCATGAAGCGTTAAAGTATATGAATGCGGGTGCTAAAGGAACTTTCTATATTCCATCATCTTTAGCGTACGGTCCACAGCAACGCAGCGAAGTAATAAAGGAGAATTCAATTTTGGTTTTTGATTTAGAAGTTATATCAATTAATTAAGGTATGGTAAGAATGAATTCTTGCTTGGGTTCGCTTGTGTGGGTTATTCTTTCTGTTGCCTTATTTAAATGTGAAGCGCCTTGCACGCGCACGGTTTCACAATCCAGGATCAATGCGGTTGATCAGAACCGACTTGAACTGGACATAGCAGCCATTGATACCTATCTTGAAAACCAACAGATAACAGCTATCGAAGATGCGTCCGGCATTCGCTATACCATAGAATTGGAGGGTAGTGGAGTTAAGCCTTGTATTGAGAATAGTGTAACGGTAAACTATAAAGGTAAATTATTGAGTAATGGTAGCCAGTTTGATGCATCTACCAGTCCGGTTTCATTTCCTTTGGATAATTTAATTTTAGGATGGCAAATCATTCTGCCTAAAATAAAATCCGGATCATCAGTGACCGTTTACATTCCTTCCGTTTTTGGATATGGTGCTAGGATGGATATCCCAAAAATACCTGCTAATTCCAATTTGATTTTTGAAATTGACCTTATTAAATGATGACTGATTGGTGTGATTGATAATATAAAAGTAGTTTGACTATGCGAAGTTTAATTTTCATTGGTGTACTGTTTTTGTTGAATTCGTGCTTGGATGATGCTCCTGAGTCACCCTTGGAACGCTGGCGTAATGATGTAAAAGCCATTGATGCTTACCTGACACAAAATAATCTTGTTGCTGTAAAGGATGGCAGTGGTGTTCGAATTGTTGTTGATGAGTTGGGCTCCGGACTCCCGCCAAATAGTGACAACGATATTCGGGTCAAGTATAAGGGTATGCTCTTTTCAAATAGGTCTGTGTTTGATGAGGGCACTACAACTGGGAAATTACCAGATTATATTGCAGGCTGGCAAGCCGGCCTTTCTTTGCTGCCCCCAGGAAGTATTGCCACCTTATTTATACCCTCTGGTTATGCCTATGGTGCAGCTGGAAGAGGTTCAATACCGCCTAATGCTATTTTAATATTTGATGTTGAAGTAGAAAGTGTAACCCGTACTGCAGCACAAATTTCACGCTTAAAGGCTGACAGTATTGCAATTGATCAGTACCTGGAGACCAATGAGATTGAGGCAATAGAGGATCCAAGTGGCATACGCTATGTAATAGAAGAAGGAAGTGGTGTGGTTTCGCCCTACATCCATAGCCAGGTTAGAGTAAAGCTTGTGGGTAAATTAATGTCTGATGGATTTAAGTTTTTTGATCAGATTTTGCAGCCAGAGAATGATTTCAGTTCGTTGGTAGGTAATTATCCTCATGGTTTGATTGTGGGTTTGCAGCTAATGAAAGAAGGAGACAAAGCAACTTTTTATGTTCCTTCAGGATTAGCGTATGGTACAAGAAGTTACACGGGTATACCGCCTAATTCCAACATTATTTTTGAAGTTGAACTTTTGCAAGTTTATTAATGAAAGTTTGCTTTGCAACTAACAACCCGCACAAGATCAAAGAGATGGGCGCCATACTGGGCCCATCTTTTTTATTAACCGGCCTGGCGGACATTGGTTGTGCGGAAGAATTACCGGAAACACAATCTACCCTGGAAGGAAATGCCCTTCAGAAAGCTCAGTATGTTTTTGATCATTATCAGGTCGCTTGTTTTGCTGATGATTCAGGTCTTGAAGTTGAAGCGTTGAATGGCGAGCCGGGAGTTGATTCTGCCCACTATGCTGGTAAGCAACGTAATGCCGAAGACAATATGAATTTATTGCTGCAAAAGTTAAGCGGCCTACCTAACCGCAAAGCGCAATTCCGTACCATCATAGCACTTGTAGAACCAACGGGTGTCATGCTGTTTGAGGGTAGTGTACAGGGCGAAATACTTATGGAGAAAAGAGGAATAGGAGGATTTGGCTATGATCCCATCTTTCAACCGGAAGGGTATACCCGATCATTCGCTGAAATGTCGATGGAAGAAAAAAATGAGGTCAGCCACAGGGCACGGGCTGTCAAAAAGCTGGTTGATTATCTTCAGCAAACCTATAGCAGGTAATCGGTGATGTTTGTATTTTCAAGCCGTTAATAAGTATGGCCAAACCCTATACCATAGGCATTACCGGGGGAAGCGGTTCCGGAAAAACATATTTCCTGAAGAACCTGGCTGATCGGTTTACGGATGATCAGCTATGCCTTATTTCACAAGACAATTACTATCATCCGCGCGAGCGGCAAAAAGAAGATGATCGTGGGGTTAAAAATTTTGACCTGCCGGAAGCCATAGATCACGTGCAATTCCATAAGGATATTCTGCAGTTGAAAAGTGGGCAAGAATTGCACAAAACAGAGTATACGTTTAATAATCCTAACGCCACACCAAAAACACTTGTATTCAAGCCTGCTCCTGTACTTATTGTTGAAGGGCTGTTTGTTCAATATTTCCCCGAAATCGAAAAAGAGCTTGATCTGAGTATTTTTATCGAAGCTAAAGACTATGTGAAACTATCCAGGCGCATCAGGCGCGATAGCGAAGAGCGCGGGTATGATCTTGATGATGTACTGTACCGGTATCATCACCATGTAATGCCGGTATATGAGCGCCTGATTGAACCGATAAAACACAATGCCGATCTCGTAATTCCCAATAACAGCCATTTTGAACGTGCACTTCACGTATTGATTTTGGCTATTCAGGCAAAATTGAACTGATTTTCAGCTAGTTGTATTTTTTTTAGCTACTTCTTTCATTTTTGGCCCAATTCCATACTTTTGTAGGCCTTTATGAAAACCTCGGAAAAAACACGTTTATGGAGTCTTGCGCTGGGCGTATTCACGGCCTTGGTGATCGTGTTTTCTCAGGTTCTTTATGTACCAAATGCAGAGCAGGCAGCTGTAAACCCGGAAACTGAACAACAAAGTTCGGAGGAGGCCAATTTTACACTCTCAACTTACTCTTTGCCTTCATCTTCCACCTCACTCGTGTTAAGCCACGATCTTTCTTTTATTCAGGAAATACTTTTTGGTGAGCGCAAACCTGATGCTACTCCAGCTACCATCCAACTTTCCGTTGGCAGATTATTCAAGGCGCTCTTTCAGTTCGTCATCGCTCCGAACGCACCCTGATTTTTACCCCATTTCATTTTGTGATTGAATGCCTTTAACAGGATAAATCAATCTTTTTTCAAAACCTTACTAAATGAATTTTAACTAAACACGATATGCAAAACAAAGGATTTGTCATTGTACTAACACTCATTGTTACAGCATTATGCCTGTATTACCTGTCGTTTACATTTGTATCGAACAAGGTACAGCAAGATGCTATTGATTATGCCACCGATGCAAACGGTATTATTGATCTGGGTAAAAAGCAAGCCTACCTCGATTCTGTCTGGAGTAAGCCAGTCTATAATTTATTTGGTATTGAATTCACCTATAAAGAAGTTAAAGACAACGAGCTTAGCCGTGGCCTCGACTTACAGGGGGGTATGCACGTTACCCTGGAGGTTTCTCCTGTCGACATTATTAAAGGCTTAAGCGGCAACAGCAAAGACTCAGCCTTCGTGAAAGCCTTGACAAAGGCACAAGTACGGGAGAAAAGCAGTCAGGAACGTTTCAGTACATTGTTTTTTGCAGCCTACCGCGAAGATAATCCTGGGGCTAAACTGGCTCCAGTGTTCTCTTCCACGACTACGCGTGGCCGTATTAGCCTTAATGATACTGACGAGCAGGTAATTGCCGTGGTTAACGAAGAAATTGAACGCGCCATTGATCGTTCGTACACCATTCTGAAAAACCGTATTGATCAGTTCGGAACATCACAGCCAAACATTCAGCGCTTGCCCGGCACCGGCAGAATTCAAATTGAAATTCCAGGTGCAGATAACCCGGCCAGGGTGCGCAAATTATTACAAGGTGTAGCCCGACTGGAGTTTTGGGATGTAGTTGAACCCAATGATATCAACAGTTCTTTAATGGCCATTAATGCCGCACTTGTAAAAGAACAGCAACTTCAGGCAACAAAAACGGCCAGCGCTTCGAAAGAGCCAGTTAAAGTTGAATCAACAGAGCCTTCACAACCTGATGCACTGTCAGAATTAGAGAAGCAACTTCAAACCGCATCAGTGGGTGACACTACGCTTCAAAGTCTGGATTCCCTTCAAAACCTTGGGGTGTCAGCACTTTTTGCAAAGAGCGTACCCCAGGGAACTTTCCGCTATGCAATTAAAGACACCGCTGAGATCAACCGTATTTTCAGGAGAACAGAAATTAAAAGTCTGTTGCCCCGCAATGTGGGTGTGTATTGGGGTAACAAGCCCGATAAAGATTACGGACCAACGGAGGCACTTCAGCTTTATTTCCTTGAACTGGGTCGCTCCGGTCAACCGAAATTGACCGGTGAAGTAATTAACGATGCCCGTCAGGATCTGGACGAGTATGCCCGTCCTTCCGTAAGCATGACCATGAATGCGGCCGGCACGCGTATTTGGGCAAAGATGACTGCCGAAGCGGCCAGTAAAACACCGCGCGGTCGTATCGCTATTGTGTTGGATAATGCTGTGTATTCTGCACCGTCTGTAAATGGCGAAATTCCAAATGGGAATTCACAGATCTCCGGAAACTTTACGGTAGATGAAGCAAAAGACTTAGCTAACATATTAAAGGCGGGTTCGCTTCCTGCCCCAACTAAAATTGTTGAAGAGGCAATTGTGGGTCCTACGCTGGGTAAGCTCGCCCAAAGACAGGGATTACTTTCTTCGCTCAGTGGTTTGGCACTGGTTATCATATTTATGATTGTCTATTACTCCAAAGGTGGTATTGTAGCCAACATTGCCTTATTGTTTAACATCTTTTTTATACTGGGTATTCTGGCGCAGTTAAATGCTTCGCTTACGTTACCGGGTGTTGCCGGTATCGTGCTTACCATTGGTATGGCAGTGGATGCCAACGTGTTGATTTTTGAGCGTATTAAAGAAGAGATTGCCCACGGACGGAAATTAAAAGATGCGATCAGAGTGGGCTATGAACGGGCCTTCTGGACCATCTTCGACTCCAACCTTACAACTTTATTAACGGCATTCTTCCTGTTTATGCTTGGTCAGGGCCCTATTAAAGGTTTTGCCATTACGTTAATGATCGGTATTCTAACCTCCTTCTTTACAGCGGTATACGTTTCGCGGGTAATCGTTGAGTGGATGACCCGTAAAGGCGATGCCAGTAAAATATCGTTTGATTCATTCATCTCCCGTTTGATCAAAAAGCGTAAGCATTTTGAATTTGTAAAAAACAGCCGGTTAGCCTACATAACATCTTCCATTATTATTGTGTTGGGGTTAAGCCTCTTGTTGGTGAAGGGATTGAACCTGGGTGTTGATTTTAAAGGAGGCCGCTCGTATGTGGTTAACTTCAGTAAACCGGTGGTGGCTACCGACCTTAAAATTAAACTTACCGAAAGCTTTGAAAATTCCGGTACGGAAGTAAAGAACTATGGATCAAACTCTTCGGTAAAAATTACCACATCCTACCTGATTGAAGATGACAGCGATACAGCGGACGATAAGGTTAAGCAAACCCTCATCGAGAGCCTGCAAACCATAACCGGGAAGCGTTATACTGATCAGGATTCAAAACTTGATGATGAACACTTTGTAGTGGCGAGTTCATCGAAAGTGGGCGCAACAGTAGCCGATGATATAAAGAACTCGGCATGGGAGGCCAGCTTGTTTTCACTGGTGGGTATATTCGTTTACATCCTGATTCGGTTCCGCAAGTGGCAATACAGCGCAGGTGCTATTATAGCGACTATCCATGATACACTCTTTGTATTTGCTGCATTCTCAATAGCAGGATTTTTAGGTTTAAACTATGAAGTTGACCAGGTATTTGTGGCAGCCATTCTTACGATCATCGGTTACTCCATTAACGATACGGTGATCATCTTCGATCGTATTCGTGAATATATTGGTTTTGGTGCAACGCACGATCGGGAGAAAATTGTTAACGATGCCATTAACGATACGCTTGCACGAACCATTATCACAGCCGGAACAACCTTGCTGGTGGTAGTTGTATTGTTGATTTTTGGCGGTCAGGTACTTTCAGGTTTTGCATTCGCCTTGTTTGTGGGTGTCGTTATAGGTACGTATTCCTCGGTATTTATTGCAGCACCGATTGTTATTGACCTGGATAAAAAAGAAATTGAGAAAAAGGATACCAAAAAGGTAGCTGTACCAGCGTAAGATAAACTTCAATGAATAGCTCAGGCACTGAACGAAGGGTGAACCTCAAGTTCAGTGCCTGATTTTTTTAACGGGAGTGTGACAAGCGCAGGTGTTTAAATTGATTTTTTGGAATTTCGGTTGTGTTTGAAAATTAACAACCTTATTTGGTATTGACTTTTTCAACCCGTAACCCAACAGACACTACTCCGCGAAGGGTATCAGTACGCATAAATTGTTCGTAGCGAATTGCATAAATGCCGGGATGTTGAAAAGTATAGCTTTCCAGTAAGGGGAATTTATGTTCATAGATATACCCTAATCCGCTACTACCAAGTGGTCTTCCTGTTTTTTTATCGAAAAGAAACTCAGCGGTAAGGTTTTTTTCTAAGGTCGAACCGGTACTGTCGTTGAGATAGAAAGTAAAATAAATATTGGAGTTTGGATAATCTGACTCATTGCGAAGGGTCATGTACAGATTATACTTGCTTGCAGTGTCCTGAATTTCGAAGTCGAAAGAAGGCGTATCGGTAACGACCCAATAGCGCTTTTTGAAATCGGTATTTTTTTCATAAAGCCTGGTATTGTCGCAGGCACTACAGGCGAGAATAAGAAGAGAAATAATCAACAGAATTCTCATCCCTGGTTGCGGGGTTGGTTAGGATTTCTTTTTTTGTTTTTTCTTTTCTTGTTCTTCTTCTTTCCGGGGCGCTGATATTTCTTATCCAGACGTTCCAGGTCACTGTTAAGGGTTTGAACCGGAACTTTTGCCTCCGCTACATCGATGATGAGGGTAGCGGGTTTTTTACCGGCCCGGTTTAATTCCAAAATCTGGTTTACCCGATCGACATTTAACGGATACCAGGTGTTTTCTTCACTGAAGCCAAACCACATTATTTTTTTAAAGATGTCTGTTTTTTGAAGCCTGGCTTCCCCTTGTTCGGTTAACAGGGGAGTTTCAATTTTCGGAATATGCTGGAGGGCCTCCATGTAGGTTTCCAGCTCGTAATTCAGGCAGCATTTTAACCTACCGCATTGGCCAGACAGTTTGCTGGGATTGAGCGATAAGTTCTGATAGCGGGCAGCGCTCGTGGCCACATTTTTAAAGTCACCTAGCCAGGTTGAACAACACAACTCTCTTCCGCATACACCAATGCCCCCTAAACGACCGGCTTCCTGGCGTAGGCTTATCTGCCGCATCTCCACGCGTATTTTAAACTCACCCGCTAAAATTTTTATTAACTCCCGAAAGTCTACGCGATCTTCGGCAGAATAATAGAAGATTGCCTTGGTATTGTCGGCCTGGTACTCAACATCCGAAAGCTTCATGTTTAATTTAAGCTCGCGAACAATTTCCCGGGTGCGGTATAGTGTGGGTAACTCTCTTTTCTTTACTTCCTCAAATTTCTCCAGATCTTTGGTGTGTGCCAATCGATAAATTTTTTTGATTTCGTTATCGTTGGCAATTTTCTTCTTCTGCATTTGCAGCCGCACCAATTCGCCTTGCAGCGATACATACCCTAAATGATGGCCATTCGGTATTTCAACAATTACAGCATCGCCTGTCGTCAGGTTTAGTTTATCGATATTTCGGTAAAAGTCTTTTCGGCCGTTTTTGAAGCGAACTTCTACAACGTTAAAGGCATCCTGCGTTGGCATCTCCATGTTGGAAAGCCAATCGAACACATTCATTTTATTGCATCCGCCTGTTTGGCAGGCTCCGTTATTGTTACAACCGGCTACTTTCCCATCCTTTGATGTTCCGCACGCACAACCCATATCATGTTTTTTGAAAGACTGAATTTAGAATTTAGCTGAAGCATCAGGCTGGAAATTCAGCAAATCCTGCCCGATATCTTTTCTGAAATATAAGCCTTCCCAGCTTAGTTTGGCAACTCCCTGGTAGGCTTTTTCAAGCGCTGTGGCCAGGTTGCTTCCCATGCCGGAAATGGCCACCACACGGCCCCCATCAGTACCTATATTTTCACCTATCCGTTTGGTCCCCGCCTGAAATACGAGGGCATCGACAGGGCTGTTTAGTCCGTTAATGATTTTTCCTTTTTCGTAATCTCCCGGGTAGCCGCCCGAAACCATGACTACCGTTACTGCGGTTTCATGGGTAACCTCAATGGTTTCGCGTTTTAGTTGCCCCGCTGCTGCAGCGAGCAGTACAGGTACTATATCACTCTTAATTCTAGGCAGTACTGCCTGCGTCTCAGGGTCGCCCATCCGGGCGTTGTATTCAATTACGTAAGGGTTGCCCTGGCAGTTCATCAGGCCAATGAAAATAAAGCCCCGGTAATCAATACCTTCTTGTTGCAGTCCGGAGATGGTGGGCTTCACTACGCGCTCTTCAACTTTTTTCATAAAGTCTGCAGTGGCAAAAACAACAGGCGATACTGCCCCCATACCTCCCGTATTTGGTCCGGTATCACCTTCACCTATGCGCTTGTAATCTTTTGCTTCCGGTAAAATGATATAGTCCTTGCCATCCGTTAGCACAAATACAGAAAGCTCGATGCCGGATAAAAATTCCTCTACCAGTACTTTTGTGCTTGCCGCGCCAAATTTTTTATCCACCAGCATTTCGGTAAGGGCTTGTTTGGCTTCCGATTTACTTTCGGTGATGATCACACCTTTTCCAGCGGCCAGTCCATCGGCTTTTAACACAAGAGGTGGTGTACACGTATCCAGGTACTTAATAGCCTGGCTGATTTCGCTTGCACTAAAAGTTTTTGCTTTAGCTGTTGGAATACCATGACGAAGCATAAACTGCTTGGAGAAGTCTTTGCTTCCTTCTAACTGAGCACCGGCTTTACCGGGCCCTACCATCGGAATAGTTTTTAGTTGAGGGTGGTTGTCAAAAAAGTCGCGAATGCCATTTACCAGTGGAGCCTCAGGCCCAACCACCACCAGCCCGATTTTCTGGTCGATACAAAGTTGCCCCAGTTTCTCAAAGTCATCAGCCGCTATGGGAATATTTTGTGCAATGGCTGCGGTGCCTGCATTACCGGGTGCTACAAAAAGATTTTCGCACAGGTTACTTTGCTTAATCTTCCAGGCGAAGGTGTGTTCACGTCCTCCATTACCAATTATCAGAATATTCATGCGTAAATATAAAAGGCCTCAAAGATAAGAACTTGAGGCCTTTTTTAGGGAAGACTGCGCTATTATTAATGGGCGTACTCACTCATGAAATGAATGCGCATCAGCCTGATTTCTTCTTCGGTGTAGTCGGCCAACGACTCATCATTGAGTGCGGCTTCCAGGCTGTCGGTTTCAGCATTCATAAAGTAGTCGTGAATATCATCCTGCTTTTGAGGATCAATCAAAGCCTCCAGGTAATAATTCAGGTTCAATTTGGTGCCTGAGTAACAGATGTTTTCTATTTCAGTCAGTAACTCCTCAAATGAAAGATGGGTAAGTTCCGCTATTTCTTCCAGGTCAACCTTCTTATCAATTTGCTGAATGATAAAAATTTTGGTTTTCGATTTGTTGACGGATGATTTTACTACTACCTCTGTGGCCGTTTCAATTTCATTTTCGTCAATGTAGTTCTGGATTAACTCAAGAAACTCTTTTCCGAATTTGTTCACCTTGCCCATGCCCACGCCATTAACCGAAGCTAAATCTTCCTTGGTGGTGGGGTAGGTAGTGGCCATTTCTTCCAGCGATGGATCCTGGAAAATTACATAGGGTGGAAGATTCTTTTCTTTGGCAATTTTCTTCCGCAAACCTTTGAGCAATTCAAAGAGCGCGCTGTCATACGATTTAGCGTTTGCCGGTGCTTTATCAGAAGATACTTCTTCATCTTCAATGTCCGTAGTGAAGTCATGGTCACGTGCCAATTCAATGGGTGCTGGCTTTTTCAGAAAAGCTTCGCCCCGTTTGGATATTTTAAGTACGCCCACATTTTCAATATCCTTATCGAGCAACTGATAGATGAGGGTTTGCCGGATAATGGATTTCCAGAAATCGGCATCTTCGTCTCCGCCTGTTCCGTAAACAGGAAGATCAAAATGTCCATAGCTTCTTACGTATTCATCTTCTGTTCCGCGAATTACATTCACCAGGTGATTGAGCCCAAAGCGTTCGTTGGTTTGTTTCACCGCCTGCAATACGGTTTTCACCGCCTCAGTGCCATCAAAGCGTTCGCGGGGATGCACGCAGTTGTCGCACATGCCGCAATTATCTTCCTTGAATTCTTCACCAAAATAGTGAAGCAGTTGTCGTCTTCGGCAAACCGGTGACTCGGCATAGTACTCCATTTCCTGTAATAGGATGCGTGCATTTTCACGTTCCTGTACCGATTTATCTTTATTGAATTTTTCGAGTTTATTCAGATCGTTATGGCTGTAAAACATTAAGCAATGTCCTTCCAGTCCATCGCGACCGGATCGACCGGTTTCCTGGTAGTAACCTTCCAGCGATTTGGGAACATCGTAGTGCACCACAAACCGAACATCGGGTTTATCAATGCCCATACCGAAAGCAATGGTGGCTACGATGATGTCGACTTCCTCATTCAAAAAATCGTCCTGATTTTTTTCGCGCACATCCGGGTCCAGACCGGCATGGTAAGGGGCGGCCTTAAATCCATTAACGGATAGCAGGTTAGCAATCTCTTCTACTTTTTTACGACTCAAACAATACACAATACCCGACTTGCCCTTGTTGTCGCGCATGAATTTGATGAGTTGTTTTTTGGTTTCCTTTTTCGGGCGTACTTCGTAGTAAAGATTTTTGCGATTAAAGGATGACAGAAAAATATCAGCCTCCTCCATCTGAAGGTTTTTCTGAATGTCAATCTGAACCTTTGGTGTGGCGGTAGCGGTTAACGCAACTACGGGCAAGTTACCGAGCTGCTGAATCATGGTTTTTATTTTCCGGTACTCCGGTCTGAAATCATGGCCCCATTCCGATATGCAGTGGGCTTCATCAATGGCTACAAAAGCTACATTTACCTTCTTCAGAAATTCAATGTTTTCTTCCTTTGTCAGTGATTCGGGTGCTACGTACAGAAGTTTAACCTCTCCGTTTACACAATCCTTTTTTAGTCGTGTTATTTCGCCCTTGCTTAGGGTTGAATTTAAAAATCGGGCGTTAACACCATAACCAAACAACTGATCAACCTGATTTTTCATCAACGCGATAAGCGGTGATATCACAATAGCCAGTCCGTCCGACATCAAGGCCGGTAGTTGATAGCAAAGTGATTTACCGGCCCCGGTGGGCATAATTACAAATGTATTTTTACCGTCCAGTATATTCCGGATAATTGTTTCCTGGTTACCCCGAAAGGTGGAGTAGCCAAAAACCTCTTTAAGCTTAAGTTTTAATTCATCTTTCTCTTCAACCACCATCATAATCTTCTATTCCAAATAGTTACTGTCAATTCTTTATATCTTTGTCTGTATCAAAGCTATTCCCGAAACAGAATTGAATATAGCAAAAAATATCAAAAACATTGCACAGGAAGTTTTATTAAATGAATCCCGTGCGATTGAAAACCTGATACAGTTAGTTGACAACGACTTCGAGGCGTGTGTTAAAGAAATTTATTCTTCAAAAGGCCGTGTTGTCGTTACAGGCATTGGCAAAAGCGCCATAATTGCCAATAAAATTGTGGCAACGCTTAATTCCACGGGTACACCATCTGTTTTTATGCATGCTGCCGATGCTATTCATGGCGATTTAGGCATGATTCTAAAAGAAGATATTGTCATCTGTATTTCAAAAAGTGGCAATACTCCGGAAATTAAAGTGCTTGTACCCCTTTTAAAACGCAGAGGTTCCAAACTTGTTGCCTTGGTAAGTAACACAAGTTCATACCTGGCCCAACAGGCAGATTACGTTTTAAATGCCACTATTGGTGAGGAGGCGTGCCCGAATAACCTGGCACCAACAACCAGTACTACTGCACACCTTGCCTTGGGCGATGCCCTGGCGGTGAGTTTACTGGAACTGCGGAATTTTACCAGTACCGACTTTGCCCAATTTCATCCGGGTGGAGCTTTGGGAAAACAGCTTTACCTTAAGGTTTCCGATATTGTAGCCGGTAATGCAATCCCTGTGGTGAAGCCTGAAGCCCCCTTAAAAGACGTTATTATTGAAATTTCATCAAAACGCTTAGGGTGTACCGCTGTGGTGGATGAGCAGCATAACTTACTGGGTATAATTACGGATGGAGATTTACGAAGAATGTTGCAAAAAGATATTAACCTAACGGGCATTCAGGCGTCTGATATCATGACCGTCAATCCAAAAACCATTGCCACGGATGAGTTTGCCGTTAAGGCATTACACCAAATGCAAGAAAACAGCATTACGCAATTGGTGGTGGTGGATAACAATCAACTGGCAGGGTTTATTCATTTACATGATTTATTAAAAGAGGGAATTGTATAATTCCTTATACGATCGTCAACCATGAAAAAGAATCTTTACGTAGTGTTAATGGCTGGTGGCGTGGGTGTGCGCTTTTGGCCGTATAGCCGCAATGCCAAACCAAAGCAATTTCTGGATGTGCTTGGAATTGGCAAGTCACTTCTTCAATCTACGTATGAAAGATTTTTGCCCATTTGTGCCAAGGAAAATATTTTTATTGTAACGCATGAAGAGCATGTTCACCTCGTAAAGGAGCAACTTCCGGAGGTTAATGATAAGCAGGTGCTGGCTGAGCCGATGCGAAAAAATACAGCTGCGTGTATTGCGTATGCCAGTTATAAGATTTTACAACACGATAAGGATGCGGTTATTGTGGTTAGCCCGGCCGATCACCTGATTTTGAAAGAAAGTGAATTTATCAGTACCCTTTCTAAAGCCATAGACCAGGCGCAGGATCAGGATAAACTTATTACACTGGGCATAACGCCCACCCGGCCTGAAACGGGCTATGGGTACATTCAGTTTATTCCCGAAAAGAAAATCTTAAAAAAGGTAAAAACCTTTACGGAGAAACCGGAACTATCATTGGCGAAGAAATTTCTGGAGAGCGGAGATTTTGCCTGGAACTCCGGCATTTTTATCTGGGGTGTAAAGGCCATTATCGCAGCCTTGCAAGAGCATTTGCCTGAAATGGCCGAAGTGTTTGAAGAAAACTTGGATCAATTCGGCACCGATCAGGAGAAGAAAGCCATTTCAAAAATTTATACCCAGTGTAAAAGCATTTCCATCGACTATGGCATTATGGAAAAGGCCACCAATGTGTATGTATGCCAGGCTAACTTCAGTTGGTCTGATCTGGGTTCGTGGAATTCTATTCATGATATCTCGGCCAAAGACAAAGAGAATAACACCACAACCGGACAGGTGTTAGTGTATGATACGCGCAACTCAATAATCCGTTCTTCCACACCGGGGCGACTGCTGATTGCCCAGGGGCTAAACGGCTACCTGGTTGGTGAATTCGGCAATGTGATCATAGTTTGTGAGAAAGAGCGGGAAGACTTATTCCGTCAGTTTGTAAACGATGTAAAGGCGATGAAAGGCGGGGGGGAGTTTTTGTAGAAGATTTACGAATTTCGAATTTTCTGCCTCACCACCTCATACATCGCTACCCCTGCAGCAACGGAAACATTCAATGAACCAATTTCTCCCTTCATCGGAATTTTTACCAGTTCATCGGCACTGCGAAGCAAGGCATCCGATATTCCGTCTTCTTCCGAACCCATAATCAAGGCGACAGGGCCTTTAATGTCAACTTCGTAGATGAGTTTGGTGGCTTTTTCCGTACACGCAATAACGGTAATTCCGCTTTCGCGCAGGTAGGTGATGGTTTTTTTTAAATCCCTTTCGCGGCAAACCGGCACGTGGTTAAGTGCCCCTGCAGAAGTCTTCATCGCATCGCTGGTAATTGGTGCATTACCTTTTTCGGGAATAATCAGTGCGTGAACGCCAGCACACTCGGCTGTGCGGGCTATGGCTCCAAAATTCCGTACATCGGTAATTTGATCCAGCAACAACAAAAATGGTTCGCGGCCTTCACTAAACACGGCATGCACAATATTGTCCAGTGAAGCATACTCCACCGATGAGAGGAGGCAAATTACCCCTTGATGGTTTTTGGTTGAAAGCCGGTTAAGTTTTTCTTGCGGAACGTAACTGAACGAAAGATTTTTTGCACGGATTACCTGAAGGAGTTCCCTGATCAGGTCGTTTGAAATACCTTTTTGTATTAGGATGCGCTCAATTTGTCGCCCGGCCTTAATTGCCTCCATTACGGCACGGGTGCCGTAAATCATATCGGATTTGGTCATGGCTCAAAAATACGAATAACCAGCAACGATCAACGCCTGCTTGCTGCAGGCATGCGTTACCTAAAATCTTGCTTTCCGCCACAGGTCAATCATCTCGTACCATTTCGCTTCATAAGCTTTATCGCGTAGCAACACAAAGTTTTCCGGATCGAACACGGTGCCCGCTTTAACAAACGTAAACTTCCCATTAAAATTAATGTTCTTGTACTCCCAGACTTCGCGGTCGTTAAAGCGATATACTGCTTGCGGCAAGCCAAAAATAATGTATATCATACCACGGTCTGTTTTCCAGCCTTCTTTATATGAACTAAAATAAAGGTTGGCTAACTCAACTTGCCTGAAGTAACTGCGCATAAATATTTTGGCGCGGTCGGTATTGCCGGTAATGCTTAAAACAACTTTATCGAACTGTGCTTTGTCATTACCCGCGGCTGCAAGCCGGCTGTATTCGGTGTTACTGCAGAGATAAACCATGGGTCCCACCAAACTTTGCAGTTTACCCAGTTTGGGGTAGTCGTCCTCAATTCTGAAGCCTACGCCAATGGCTGAGGTGGTATCTTGCTGGGCCAGGTACAAACCTCGCTGACTAAAGGAAATAGGTGAATCAGGAGCAATGGTGAAAATGGTATCCGGTTTAAGCACTGGTGAAACGCGTGCTTGCGCCTTTGAAAAAGGCGGTGCAGCTGGCGGAAAAGCATCGTTATAGTATGATAAAATAATGGGTCTTTCAGGTTCGAATCCTAACAGCGCTATTGGGGTGTTTACCGGAGCATAGTTTTTTACGTTGGGATTATTGTTTTGTACAAGGTAGGGAGTAGCATCAACGGGTACCTGCTTATAGAAAATAGTCATTACCTTTTTTAGATTATTAACAACCTTAGCTACTGCATATTGGCCTGCTGTGGATGGTTCCAGAATAACCTTACCCGATTTTTGAGTTGCCGTGGTTACTTCGGGTTTAATCGTGGAGAGCGTGCGACCTTCCTTTTCAGAAAGATCTTTTCGGATTTCCCACAAAATATCATAGTGGGAAAGATCCACCGCTTCACCACCGCGCTCCAGCGCATACTGAATTTCAATTTGTGCATTTCGGTGCGTAATCTTCCAGTACAGAATAAATTCCTGGTCGGGATAATAAATGTAGTTGTAATTGATATTCTGAAGCGATTGTGCCCATGATGTTACACTTATGAGCAGGAGTAAGGCTACTGAAAAGAATTTACGCATAATCATTATTCCGCTATTTTTGCGCACGTTATTCATATGGCTAAGATATACACAACCGAAATAACATCCGAAGATATTCCTTCGGATAACCCCATTCATCAACGTTTATTTAAAGCCTATGTTGCGGCTGAATCCTATGTTTTTGGCGATGTGCTGGAAGTAGGTTGCGGTGAGGGAAGAGGGGTAGCAGTATTGAAACCGAGAGCGATAAGTTTTACAGCCGTTGATAAGATTGATGAAGCCTTGAACACACTTCGTGTAAAATTTCCGGATGCTAAATTTATAGCCATGAATCTTCCTCCTTTGCATGGTTTACAAGACAATACCTACGATTGTGTTATAACGTTTCAGGTTATCGAGCATATCAAAAACGATCGCTTTTTCTTACAGGAGATTCACCGTGTACTTAAACCAGGCGGGTTAGCGTTGATCACCACCCCGAACCGAAAGTTATCACTGAGCCGGAATCCCTGGCATATACGCGAGTACCTGGCCGATGAATTGAAGCAATTGGCTGCCACTATTTTTCCTTCCGTTGAAATGAAGGGCATTACCGGCAATGAAAGAGTAATGGCCTATTACCAGGAGAATAAAAAATCGGTTAACCGGCTAATGCGATGGGATATTTTTGACCTCCAACATAAACTGCCCGCCTGGCTGCTTCGCTTTCCGTATGAATTACTGAATCGTGTGAATCGGAATAAACTTCAGTCGGCTGATCATGAACTTGTTCAGCGTATTAGTCATGAGGATTACCTCGTTACCGACAGGGCTGATGAGGCGCTGGATTTGTTTTTAATTGCCCGGAAATAAATTTTTAGAAAAAAAAATAAAACCTCCAAGGTCTTTAAGACCTTGGAGGTTTTAAGAAAACTACCGTTGTATTTCAGCTGCGTGCCTTTCGTAGGCATCTTCAAAGCGTTTGGCAAGATCGCCCTCGCCATATTTGTAGAGTACTCGCTGCAGTTCGCCTAAAACCGCTATGTTGTTGTATAAATCGCGATTGATTTCTCCCCTGCGGATCATATACGCGGCCATTTCATCTACCCGGTTGCCAACAACGGTGGCTATTTCAACAGCCTTTTCCGTTTCACCTATCTCCATAAATAATTCAACGCTAAGCGCATTGGTGAAATCATAGGGCACACCCTTATCAGGCATTTTTTCCAGGCTAAGCAATAAAATTTCCCGTGCGCGTTCCTTGTTATCTTCGGCAATCAGGGCCCCGGCCAGTTCATTAAAGGTAGAGCGGTGGTTCTGAACAAAGCTTCTGTAATCCACGCTGAAGAATGCTTTCGGATCATCCAGTCCGCGGAAGCGGAATTTTTGCGTGAGATTAGTATAGGATACTTCCGTGTTTACTAACCTGTTTTGCGGAACGGGATTGCGGATGGGTAAAATCCTGAAGGCGTTACCCTCAATCACAATAAACGGTTTTAAATCAATATTGAATTGTTCAAGCGAAGTGTTGTTCACATAAATGGGGCGCTCCCAATTGTTGGTCAACAGTAAATCAAGCAGGGCTAAATCCTGTTTCATCAGGCTGTTGCCTTTTACCCGAAGTCGCATTTCAGAAACCATCAGGTCTTGAATATTAGCCGGAACAATACCTAACAATTTTACATGCGTTGTATCGACTTTAAGCACCAGTTCTTTTGAGGGAACCATGTTGGTTGTGCCGTACTGCGGGTGGATAAGATTTTTACTTTCTTTTTTAATCAGATCAATGTATTGCGCCAGGTCAATGCTCTTAATGCCGGTTTCATAATACATCAAGCCATCATTGTATCCGCCCTGCCGATAATGCTTTTCGGTAAGGGTGTAGGGAAACGGTTCTGACTCATAATGTCTGCGCATGCTTTGCGCGATGTACCAATCGGTATTGTAGTAGCTAAGTACCACAACACGAATATCTGTGCGTATACCTTCAACTTCCTGTGCGTACCATAGCGGGAAGGTGTCGTTATCACCACCGGTAAAGAGTATGGCATTGGGCGCGCAGGATTCAAGGTAGTTGTTAGCTGAGTCTACCGAAAAGAAACGATTAGAGCGATCGTGATCATCCCAGCCTTCGGCCGCCATAATGGCCGGTGCCGTAAGGCCGATGAAGGTAGCTAAAAGGGCTGCTGCTTTTTGATTTTGAATAAACCTGCCGATGCTTTGCGCCAGCGCAATTACACCAAAGCCAATCCAAAAGCAAAAGGCATAGTATGAACCTGCATAGATGTAATCGCGTTCGCGAGGTTCACTTGGTGGTGAGTTGAGGTAAACCACTAACGCCACACCGGTAAGAATGAACAATAAACCCACTACAGCAAAATTTTTCCTGTCGTTTAAGTAGTGATAAACCAATCCAATAATTCCGATGACAAACGGAATCATAAAAAAGTTATTACGTGCTTTATTGTAGGATATCATTTCGGGCACTTCTTCAAACCAGCTGTTGGGGCCTAACCAATCACCACCAATTTCATCAGTTTCACGGCCGGCAAAGTTGAACATGAAGTAGCGTACGTACATCCAGTAGATCTGGTGCGAGAACATAAAACTGATGTTATCGGCAAAGGTCGGCTTCTGACCCTCTTTCAATCCCAGCTTCGATCGGTATAACGCCTGGTGCTGCCTGTCGGTACTGTAAATGCGCGGTAAAATAGTGGTGTGATTAGGATCGTACACATATGAAATTTTACGTTCAGCCACTTCATATTTGTCTTTGCCTTTACGGTATTGAGGCGCACCTTCTTTGATGTCGATAACCTGAGCGGTGAAATACTGACCATACAGCAACGGGCGACTTCCGTATTGCTCACGCTTCAGGTAGCTTACGAAGCTCATAATATCCGATGGATCGTTCTCATCAATAGGAGGGTTGTAATTGGATCGGATAACAACAACGGCATACGAAACATACCCGATAAGAATAAAAGCTGTGGAGAGCAGGAACGTGTTTAACGCGGGTTTGTTATGGATTTGGGTATAACGAATTCCATAAACCAATGCTCCGATAATCACCAGGCTAAAGAAAATAACACCAGAGCCAAAAAACATACCCAGAGTATTCACAAAAAACACTTCAAAATTTCCGGCCAGCGAAGGTAAGCCCGGTATGATAATGTCATTGATGAAGATGATCAGCAATCCGCTAACGCCTAAGGTTGCAATAACTCCCCACGTGGTTGGTTTATATTTCTTGAAGTAGAAAATCAACCCAAGGGCCGGGAGTGTTACCAGGTTTAGCAAGTGAACACCTATGGAAAGCCCTACCATGTAGGAGATCAGGATAAGCCAGCGGTTTGCTTTTGATTCATCTTCAATAACATCCCACTTAAGCATGGCCCAAACCACAAATGCAGTAAAGGCTGATGACATGGCGTAAACTTCGGCCTCTACTGCCGAGAACCAGATGGAGTCGGCAAAAGTGTTGGCCAGTGCGCCAACAACACCTGCGCCCATCAGCAAAAGGGTTTTGTCAAAGGTGTGCTCATCCGGGTTGGTTATTTTCATAACTTTCCTTCCAAAGAGAGTAATTGACCAGAAGGTAAACAGGGAAGCGAATGCGCCTGAAAGTACGCTCATGAAGTTTATCCAATAGGCTACCTTGGTAACATCACCTAAAGCCAGAAAGGAAAACAATCTACCCAGCAAAAGAAACAACGGTGCCCCGGGAGGGTGTGGTACTTCCAGTTTGTAGGATACGGCAATAAATTCACCGCAGTCCCAGTAACTGGCCGTTTCTTCCATGGTTATCCAATACACCGCCAGGGTGATGATGAAAATGGCCCATCCGGTAAGGTTATTAATCTTCTGAAAATTCATATTCTTCTATTGAGCTTTATGCACCTGTGTTTGCCAACGCTATTGGCAGATAAAGGGGCGAAAATACTGATTTTGGGGTTATGAAATAACGATAACGGTTTTATTGGCTCATCGGGTGTCTTAACCAAATATTTCTTTGATAAGATCTTCTTTGGTTTGATTTCTATTGACCGAAATATCGGCTAAAATGGCCGAAAGGGTTCCAACTTTTATAGGATCGTGATTAGGGATTGTTACATGATGGGTTTGGGGAAAGGAACACGTCAGACGAATGTGCCTTCCTTTTTGCCTGCTAACTTCATAACCAATTTTGCTGAGTGATTTGATAAATTCCCGGGCAGAAACATTGCGGGGAATTTTCATAATGTGATAAGTTCTTCTTTAGTGAAATGTAGTCTGATTATACGGGGGTGCTTGCCTTTATCAAAATGCGTCAGCACAGCCTCCCGGATGTTCACTTTAAGATCTTTAAGATTATCAGCCTCTGTAAAAATACTTTCACCAAGCGCACGTGCTTCGTATCCACCTTCTGGCGATTCTTCGATAACAAAGATTAATTCTTTCATGGCCTCGCAAGGTACGATTTTTTTAGATGTGCCTCAGTGTCTGGAAAAGCAGTTATTTATAAACGATCACATAAAAAACGAGCCATAAAAGAAAGATCAGCACGTAGGAACTCACCACAATAAACCATACGGTTTTCTTTTCTTTTTGTGCGTAATGATGAATGCCGGCCACTAACAGAAAACAATAAGCAATTTCAAAAAGATTTAATGCCCGAAGTGGGTAAGCCCACCGGGTATCGATAGTGTAATAATCAAAAAAGTGCATAAGCGACAACGGGTAGAATGCCCCGATGTCGGTATAAAGCGGGTCGGTTTCAACAAACAGGAACCATAGGATTTTCAATACTTCAGGGATAAAGAAAATAAACTCTGCGCCCACTACCACGCCCCAGCACTGGCTATAGGTTACCCGGTAACCATACATGAAACAACCAACCCATATAACGAAGGCAATTACAGTAAACTTCCACAGGTAAACGACAGGGACGGAAATGAACTGCAGGGTGCTGATTAAAGTTAATATAGCGCCTTCGGGCCGGTCCTGCAGAAACTCAAAGGCTGCGGTTTCGTTTTCAATGAAAGACTTTTTAATGTAGAGCAACAATAAGGTAATCAGGCAAAGCAGTATAAACAGCAGCCTTTTGTCGGTAGCGAATATTGATTTAGTTTCGTTTTCGTTTTGCATACCTGGGGCAGCTTTTCGGGTTAGGTAATTCTATGGGTAAATCAATTCAGACACAACTATTCGGGGCAATCATTTTTAGCTTAGTCGCGGGTTTGCCCGTAAAAGCACAGCCGGAAGTGAAAAAGGATACCACGATTATCCTGATATCCGATTTGGGTGTGCAGTTGCAATGCACCGAAGCCCTTAACGACCTGTACAATTTTAAGTTTGCCGAGGCCGAGTGGAAGTTCAGGTATTTGAGGTATAAGTATCGCTGGCATCCGCTTCCGTATTTTTTAATGGGTCTTATTGAGTGGTGGAAAATTATGCCCAACACAAAAAGTGAGGTGCACGATAAAAGTTTTCTGGCTTATATGGACAGCACTATACTGGTGGCAGAGAACCTTTATAAGAAACACCCTGAGTATAAAATTGAGGCTGCTTTTTTTCTGTCAGCAGCCTATGGTTTTAAAGGTAGATTGTATTCGGATGAGTATCGGAGGCAATGGACAAAGGCCGCTTCGGCCGGCAAAAGTGCATTAAAGTACCTGGAGGTAAGCAAGCAAGGGCAGGATTTAAGTCCGGAGTTGTTATTTGGCGATGCCCTGTTTAACTACTTTTCGGTTTGGGTGCCCGAAAATTACCCCGCACTTAAACCTATTCTCTGGCTTTTTCCTAAAGGCGATAAAAAACTCGGACTTGAACAATTGAAGGAAGTTTCCTACAACGCCTTTTATACCCGCACCGAAGCCATGGTTTGGCTGATGCGGATTTTAAATAATTACGAGAATGACCAGCCCCGTGCTTTTCAGATCAGTGAATACTTGTATGAGAGCTACCCCGACAACCCCGTTTTCCACCGGTATTATGCGCGCATGCTTTATTCAGTAGGCAGATTTGCGCAGGCTGAACCGGTGAGTAGGGAAATATTAGCACGGATTGATAGCGGCATGATTGGCTATGAGGCTACCAGCGGCCGGTATGCAGCGTTTTTTCTCGGCCAAATTAGTGAATCCAAACGCAACCTGGATGATGCCAGGAAGTACTATCAATTATGTGTAAAGTATGCCGAAGAAATTGATGCCACTGAATCGGGTTACTATCTATATTCTTTAATTGCGTTGGGCGAGATAGCTGAAAAGCAAGGCAACAAAGCAGAAGCTAAAAAGTATTTCACATTAGTGAAGAAGAAATCGAAACGAAAGGATGAGGCTTTTAAGGATGCCAAACGCAGGTTGAAGAAGATGGAGCAGGTGGATTGAAGCTATAGACTTAAACAATGAAGAAACTTTTACAGATACTAAAACCACTTGCGCCATTTTTTGAAATTCTGCTCATGCCATTTACATTCATAGCAATTATTTGGTTTCGTATTGCAAGGTATTGGGGGTTGAAACAAACGCCTCTTACAAGAGCGTTATTTTTGAAATTAGGAATGTACCCAATAGTGGATCACTACTATGATCCCCTGTTTGATTATAGAAAACTTCGGAAGCATCAACCAAAAGCCCGATTTGATTTCAATATCCAGAATCAATTGAATCTGATAACAAGCTTTTCTTTCCGTGAAGAATTGAGTGCCATGCCATTGAACAATCCCGGAGGACATTCACTAAACTATTATTACGAAAATGGATCTTTTGGGTCTGGAGACGCTGAGTTTTATTACTCACTAATTCGGTTGATTAAGCCAAAAAGAATAATCGAAATTGGTTCAGGATTTTCAACCCGTGTAGCCATGGCAGCCGTTCAAAAAAATACTAAAGCAGATTTGGGTTATACATGTGAAATTACTTGTATAGAACCTTATGAGATGCCTTGGTTAGAACAAGCGGGTGTGAATTTGCTTCGAACCAAAATGGAAGAGCTATCACCAGAATTCTTTGATTCTTTAGAAGGCGGTGACATTCTGTTCATTGACTCCTCACACATTATTCGTCCTGGTGGTGATGTAATAACCACAATTTTTGATCTATTACCCCGACTAAAAAGTGGAGTGTATGTACATTTTCATGATATCTTTATTCCGGATGATTATCCATTGGCATGGTTACGGGATGATTTCAGGATGTGGAATGAGCAATACATCCTGGAGGCATTTATGATCAATAATAATTTGTATGAGGTAATTTGCATGATGAACTTCCTTAAGAAACGACATTTAGAGGTTGTGAATAATGTATTTCCAATATTGGAGAAACAGCCGGACCGTGAACCAGGATCATTTTGGATAAGAAGGAAATAGCTACTTGATGGAATTGCGAGATTTTATAACTACTCCTCTAGTTCTCCTTTTGGTATACATTGTAGCGTATCTTATTCGTCCGCGGGTAACTGATGTTGTGAATCGGAAGTATTTTTTTCCGGCACTCACGCTAAGAATCTTTAGTGCCTTAGCCCTCGGATTCCTGTACCAGTTTTATTATGATGGAGGCGACACCTTTAACTATCATACCCATGGCAGCCGGCATATTTGGGAAGCCTTTATGGATTCGCCTGTGCTGGGTTGGAGGTTACTTACCTCAAGTGGTGAATACGGGCAGGGTACCTATGCGTATGCTTCACAAATTCCATTCTACACCGATCCTTCCTCATTTTTTGTGATCCGCATTGCATCAATACTTGATCTTTTAACATTTTCATCCTACTCAGCCACTGCGGTACTTTTTGCTGTCATGAGTTTTTGTGGTGGGTGGGCATTGTTTACTACATTTTATCGCCATTCACCTGAAATTCATCGTTGGGTTGCACTGGCTACCCTGTTTATCCCGTCCGTAATTTTTTGGGGTTCCGGCATACTTAAGGATACCCTTACTCTTGCAGCTGTGGGTATTCTCACGTATTGTGCTGATAAAATATTTATTCAAAGAAAGTACTCTTTAGCTCAAGCAATATTGCTGGTTTTAAGTGTAATGATGATCTACGCAGTGAAGAAATATATACTGCTTTGTTTTCTTCCGGCTTTGCTTCTTTGGATTTATGCCCATAAGTGGGCACAAATTCGATCCATTGTAGTTAAGATACTAATTCTTCCTTTGATTGCAGCCATATTAGTTGGGTCCGCGTATTACGCCATCTACCTTATTGGTAAGGATGATGCACGTTATTCGTTAGACAGAATTGCCATAACCGCGCAGATTACAGCCTATGATATTGGATTTTATACAGGAAAAGATGCGGGCAGCAGTTATAGTTTAGGTCAGTTGGATGGTACATTTATTGGAATGATAAGTAAAGCACCTCAGGCTATTAATGTTACCTTGTTTCGACCTTATCTTTGGGAAGTCCGTAATCCACTTATGTTGCTCTCAGCAATAGAGAGCTTGTTCTTTTTCTTTTTAACGATATATATACTATATCAATCTCGCAGGGGATTCTTGGTTTTATTTCGAAATCCAACTGTAATTTTCTGTTTAGTATTCAGCATTACTTTTGCCTTTGCCGTAGGCGTATCAACTTTTAATTTCGGAACACTCGCCCGGTATAAAATTCCACTTCTTCCATTTTATTTATTGGCCCTTAAAGAGGTTCATTTTTACGTAAAGAGTTTGATAAAATTATCCGTGTTTGAGCGAACAGAGTAGCGGGTCTCCACCTTTTTTCTCCCATTCAATCCAAACGTTAGCCGCATGTGTTCATGGGTAATCAGCTGAGTTAAATAAAGCAGCCATTCTTCTTTTGTTGACGCCAAAAAACCATTTATTCCATGATCGATGATAGTGGTGTTTACACCTATTGGTGAGGCCACACATGGAATGCCCATAGCCATATATTGAAGCGCTTTAAAACCACATTTCCCTTTCGACCATTCTTCGTCTGGTAATGGCATTATTCCAATATCAATTTTGGAAAGATCATAGGCTTCAGTTTCTTTGCTCCATTTTATAAAATCGTATCTCTCTAATTTCATTTCAATTGGCCTGTCAGCAATAAGGGCAAAGGTTACCTGCGGAAAGTCATTTTCGAGTTTAGACAGAACATCTTCAACCTCCAACAAGTATTTTAATGTCGAATGTGACCCAGTCCATCCGATCGTTATCCTATTTGCTTCCTTTTGATCAGGAAACAGAGATCGATTATGTAAATTTTCTGTATCGATGGTAGTGGGGTTAACAATTACATTGTCATTGAATTGTCTGGCGTATGTTGCGAGAAATAAGTTGCCACAACTCACTTTATAACTCCATTTGCAAATTGTTTCTACTTTGTTTCTCTGACGTATAATTTTCTCAAAAAGAGATTCGCTATTTTTATCCGATATCCATATCGCATCATCAAAATCGTAAATAATTTTCTTTCGATAAACTCTTGCGATGATCCACTCAAACAAGGGTGGTGCGATAGGGGCACACTCCCTGTGAATAAACACGAAGTCCGATTGTAAAATGCTACCCAATTGAATTGTTCTACGAAGTAATCCAATGCAAATAATGTAAAGAGTAGTCAAGGGGTTTCTATAGGTGTAAAGCCCACCGTTTTTTTTAACCTGAATAAACCCCAAATACTTAAAATTAAATCCTTTCTCTTTTAAAGCGCCAAAGTACTGTTCAAATCTAAAGCGTTGCGATGGTGCAATACCGGCAGAGTATGGAGCGATAAAAGTAATTTTTTTGGATGAGTGCATAAATCGATAAACTTTTTACTCCATATGCTTTTTTTGGCGATGTTTGAACTTTAATGCAAACTTATAAACAATATCTCACCCGCGTTCTTTCGCGATTTAAGACTAAAGGGTCATTTACGCAAAATCTTGCGATTACATTTTCCGGAAATGTCATGGCACAAATGCTGGGCTTTCTGCTAACACCATTTATTGCTCGAATATATGGTCCTGAGGCATATGGACTATTCTCACTGTTTATAGCAATAACAAATAATTTATCGCCATTAACTACTATGCAATTCCCTGGGGGATATGTCGCGGCACGAACTGAGAGCGAATTTTATAATTTAGTGAGGCTAACAATCTTATCTATTTGTATCATCCTGGTAGCGTCTGTATTAGTAATTTTTTTCTTCGCGGTACCACTTTTAGAATTCTTTAATGCAGAGACACTTAAACCTTATCTGTTCTTTATTCCTGTTTATTTTCTATTCATGGGTGTTGATAATTTACTTTTGGGATGGAACATACGAAGTAAGGAATTCACAAGAGGCGCAGTAGCCAAAATTTTTTCTACTGTACTCAGTAAAGGGATTACACTGCTTTGGGGGTTATTGGTTTGGCCGTCAGCTCTCGGGATAATACTAGGTAATTTAATGTTATACCCTGTTGAAGCTTCCCTAAAACTGAGTCGGTCAATTCGACAGAATATTGGTCGTGTTTTCCATAACTTTTCGGTTAAGGAACTTTGGTTGGTATTCAAAGACCATAGAGGTTATCCATGGTTCATAACTTCCGGAGTGCTAATAAGCAATCTAAGCAATCATTTACCCATCTATTATCTGTCCATTGAATTTGATGCGACCGCAGTTGGATTATATGCGCTTGCTACCAGTTTAGTAGCACTACCGCTATCCGTTATCATTATGTCAACAACTACCGTTTTTCTTCAGAAAGCTGCGGAGCTAAAAAATAGCCGTCCTGCTGAGTTAAAAATTTTGGTTTATAGCTTATATAATCAATTCTATTACCTGGGTCTGGTTGGGCTGACAATTTTTTCATTGTTTAGTGAAAGAATATTTGTTTTTCTATTTGGAGAAGCCTGGCGAATGGGTGGAGAGTTTGCGGGTTATATTGCTTTAGGATCTTTCTTTATGATGGCTGTATTTCCTCTTTCTGTACTGTTTAGATTGTTCAATAAGGAGCGTATCAACTTTATGCTTCAGGTAGTTTCGTTGTTCGTTAAATTGGCAGGTTTAGGATTGGGAATTTATTTCCGAAGTGTTCAGGTGTCTATTTTGGGTTATTCGCTTGCCACCTTATTGGTTCATTTCATAACTTTAGTATACATATTTAAATTAGTAGAGCTATCGGCAAAAAAAATTACCCTCCACTTGGTGCTTTCTATGGCAATTTTTTTTTCAATTTGTTGGATAGGTTATGAGCAGTAAGGATATGTTATTAATTAAAATTTTAAAGCGGATTACCGCTGAAATCAACTTGCTGCGCAATAAGCTTATGAAATTCTACAGAAGTCTGTATGCTAACCAACACCAGCTTACCTCTACCACAAGTGAAAATCGCTATCCGGAATTGTTTGAAGAGGCTCGTAAGGCATTGATTGGTAGCGCGGCTGCAGGGATAAACATACTTTCGTATGGTTGCTCAACAGGTGAAGAGTGCTTATCTCTGAGGCGGTATTTTTCTAACAGTAGAATAGTAGGTGTTGATATAAATAGGTCGAATTTGCAAATAGCGAAAAGTAATATTGATGATCCTGGTATTGAGTTTCAAATGAGCAATGAAACAAACATTAAGGCGTCAGGTCCATACCACGCTATTTTTTGTCTTTCTGTCTTGTGCAGATGGGAGGACACAAAATTTTTGCAAAACTGCGCAAACGTTTATCCCTTTTCGAAATACGAAGCAACTATAACATTTTTAGCTAATCAAATTGAAAAGGGCGGAGTGTTGATTATCTATAACAGTAACTTCAGGTTTGAGGATACACGTGTGTTTGGTGAATTTGATATTATCAACACACCTTCCGTTTCCGACAGTGGTTTTGTAGTGAAGTTTGATTCTTTTAACAACAGGGTGGAGACACTACATAGACATTGTATTTATCGTAAAAAATTTTAATGAAATTATTGGTTATAAGCATCTCGGCCCCTCCCAAAAACTCTCCCGAGAGTGTGCAGACAGGAAGATATCTCTATTACTTGTCAAAGAAGCATGTAGTTACACTGTTAACCACCGAGGCTATAGGTGGATGGGAGCCAGAAGATAAATCGCTTGAAAAATATTTGGAAGGTATAAGCTCTCATGTTTTGCTTAGAATGCTTCATCCGAAAGTGTTAGCGTTAATCAAAAGAACTTTACCATTTGTTGTTGTGCCGGATGACAGCTTTGTTTTCCCATGGCTTTATGGATTAGCTGAACAAAGGGTATCAAAAGATCAGGATATTATTATTTCCCGTTCAGCTCCATTCAGCTCAGCGCTTATGGCTTTGCGGTTTTCAAAGAATTGGAATTTACCCTGGATAATGCATTTGAGTGATCCATGGGCGGATAATCCTTTTCAGCGACTTAAAAAAAGTCAAAAAAAGCGCAATCAACTTTTAGAAAAGACGTGTATTGAGCATGCGAAACTAGTGACATTGACTTCTGTAAAAACAGTTAAACATTATAAACAAAAATACCCTGAACATGCACACAAGTTCAGGTTATTACCTAACGTTTTTGATGATGTCTTCATAAACACAACACCACTTGAATTTGGTGGGAAAATCAAATTTGTGTTGACAGGAAGATTGTATGGGAGTCGCAATATCTTTCAGCTAATGGATGCTATTGAACATGCAATAGGATTGAAGCCTACGTTCGAGAATCAATCCGAGTTTATTTTTGCAGGATTTTTTGATCAGAAAAATATTGATCGCATCAAACAATCAAAAGTTAAAAATGTAAAATACCTTGGGCATCTTTCAATGCATGAAGCAATTCGACTGCAACAGTCTTCTACTGTTTTACTGGCAATTGACGCACTTGATGAGGATGCAATTTTTGATCTGTTTTTTCCATCTAAGCTTTTAGATTATTTTAGCGCTAAAAGATATATTCTAGCCATTACCAGTAGGAATAGCACTACCCATGACCTGGTAGATCAAAAATTTGGCACATGCTTTCATTCCGAAAATATTGATAAACTGCCCGATCATCTATTATTCTTAACAGATCAATTTTTTGCAAAGAATAGAAATCTCTTTGAGATCAGTGAAAATTTTATGACATATTCAGCCCAACAAAATGCTGCAAACTTGGAAGCGCTTTTACAGGAAGTAGTTGAGTAGTAATATGACTGAACGAATAATTATAAGGGGCTATTATGGTTTTGCAAACCTGGGCGATGATATTTTGCTAAAGGTTACCTATCAACTAGTTAAGGAATGCTTTCCGGGAAGTGAGATCCTGGTTTGTTCAAATAGCGCATCTGATAATAGCTACATCGCAAGTATTCTGGGTGAATCGATTAATATTATTAGAGATGATAATCCTTTAAAAGTTAATTGGATTATAGATGGTGGCGGTGGAGTTTATTTTGATTTTAAAAGAGGAAATCTGAAGTTTTTTTTACTTAACACTGTAATCCATTTACTTGGATTTACATTTTTTAAATCACTCTATAAAGCGTATCGAAAGTTTAAGAACAACACAGGCATTACTTCAGCAGGGAGGATTGGATTGGGCATTGGGGTTGGTTCATACACGTATTCTTCGGCAAGATTTTTTAGCGACATCATTTCGCTTTCTGATTATGATTTTTTGCTGGTGCGCGATGAGGAAAGTGCTAATCAAGTTATCCGCTATGGTTTTTCATACACCTTAAAGACAGCAACTGATCTGGCCTTCTTAACCCAGTATTGGCTTGCAGGCAACAAAATGCCATCATCAGCTGGTAACTGTGTAGGTTTTATTCTGCGCGATTGGAATTATAAAAATCAAATTGACTTCGATGCCATCGAACAAACAGCTCAATTGTTGCAGCAGGCTGGAATTCCGATCCTATTCTTTTCCCTTGATGGAAATACCGATAGAATTTATAAAGAAAGGTTTAGTAACGTTTCCATGATTGAATGGAATCCTGAGAGAATCACAGTAACTGAGTTTATGCAAAAGTTGGCACAATGCAAATTGGTAGTCACCAGTCGGGCGCATGGTGCTATTCTATCAGCATGCATCAACATTCCCTCAATTTGTTTAGCCATTGAGGATAAATTGGTAAGAGTTTCAGAAATGCTTCATAAATCATCCGTATTGATTCAATTACCTTTACAAACTTCGGTGCTTACGCAAGTGGTTTTGAGTCAATTGCGAAAGGAAGGTCTTGAAGATTGCGTGAGAGAAGATGTTTTGCGAAACCAAGCGGTAATGGAGGCTGGTATAGTTAGTTTAAAGGAATTTTTAAAAGGGAATTAATGAAGAAGGCGCTAGTAATAGTGGGAACAAGACCGGAGGCAATAAAATTAATTCCTGTATTTAAGGAATTAAAACGATCCAAACACTGGTTAACACTTTTAATCTCTACAGGTCAGCATCATGAAATGTTAAAATCAATTTTCGATTTTTTTGAGGTGCAACCAGATATTGACTTGGCGGTCATGACAAAAAATCAATCATTGGCTGGATTAACCGGGTTATTACTTAGTGCATGCACAACCGTTATTGAAAATCATTCACCAGATTTAATAATTGTTCAGGGAGACACAACAACTGCAATGGTGGGTGCATTGGCTGGATTTTACAAACGAGTACCCATTGCTCATATTGAGGCCGGACTTCGTTCTTACGATAAGACCGCTCCGTTTCCGGAAGAGGTTAACCGCAGAGTGATCAGTGCAATGGCGGATTTTCATTTTGCACCAACTAAAACTGCAGCAGAGGCTTTGAAGTATGAACGGGTTCAGGGCAAAATTAAAGTAGTAGGAAATACCGTAATCGATAGTTTGATTTTTGCCACTAAGAAAGTATCGAAGCAATTGAAAAAATTTGATCGGAAGTATACTAATGTAGTAGATCAGTATGAAAGGATGATTTTGATTACCGGGCATCGGAGAGAAAGCTTTGGAGATGGATTTAAGAATATATGCAAAGCCATACAAGTATTAGCCAGTACCTATCCAAAGATATCGTTTGTGTACCCGGTTCATCTTAATCCCAATGTAAAAGATGTGGTTTTTAACATGCTGGATGGTCTACCTAATGTTTATTTAATAAATCCCGTTGCATATGATGATATGGTTTACCTTATGACTAAGTCGTATCTCATACTTACTGACTCTGGAGGCGTTCAGGAGGAAGCCCCCAGTTTGGGGAAACCGGTTTTAATTATGCGGGAAAAAACAGAAAGACCTGAGGGTGTAGAAGCAGGGTGTAGTTTATTGGTTGGTGCCTCTCAGAAGAGAATTGTTAAGGCAGTTAAGAATCTTGTGGACAACACACGGAAATATAAATCAATGGCACGTGCAGTTAATCCTTATGGAAGAGGTGATAGTGCAGCAAGAATTGTTTCTTGCCTACGTAATGAGATTTAATAGAGCATGCAAGAGAAGAGAAGAGTTTTAATGATTATACCAAATCTCGATTTTGGAGGTGCGCAAAATTCATTTTCTCGATTAAGTTGTATACTTGAACCTCATTTTGATTTGTGTTTAGTTGTTTTTAATAAATCCAATCTTGCTCCAATTGTGCTGGGGGGTACTCTTAATGACTTGGGCGTATCTGGCTCTGGGTTTATACCTGTAAAGGCATTCCGATTTATTCAGCGTATTATTCGCTTACGAAAGATCAAAAGAAAATTCAAACCTGATGTTTCGATAAGTTTTTTAGAAGGTGCCGATTATATTAATATACTATCTGCTATTGGCGAGCGTGTATTCCTTTATATACATGGTTCAAAATTATTCGATAAAAATATAAAAGGATTTGTCGGCCTGATACGAAAAAGGATTCTAATACCCATACTTTACTCAAAAGCCAACAAAATTTTGGTTGTCAACATCGCTATTGCAACGGAATTGAAAAGCCACTTTAGGCTGGCGCAACAATCATTTCTAACTATGCCAAACTTTTATGACTTCGAAGAAATAAGCAGGCTAGCCTCCTTTCGCCTAAGTGAATCGGCAGAAGTATTTTTTAAGAAAAATAAAGTAATATGCATTTCTGGTCGACTGGCACCTGAAAAGGGTATAGAAAAATTTATTCAAATTCTACCCACAGTTTTGAAAAACCAACCTGGTCTGAAGGTAGTCATTGTTGGTGATGGACCACAAAAGGATAAAATCAAATCCACGATCGAATCATTAGGGATTTCGTATGGTAATTCAGTTGTTGACTTGAATCAGCAAACTGAATCAACGGTCTTCTTTTTGGGTTATCAACAAAACCCCTATACGTATATGAGTCGATCTTCTGTACTTGCATTGCCTTCATTCAACGAAGGTATGCCAAATACAGTAGTTGAGGCTTTGGGGCTGGGTGTTCCTGTTGTAGCAGCTGATTGCCCTTATGGTCCGCGCGAAATCCTTGCACCTGATAATCAACTTGGTAAAAGGAGTGTCCAAAAGACCGAATGGTGCGAATTTGGTGTACTAGTTCCCGAATGGAGTACACCGTTAGTTAATGAAGCCTGGAAAGAAGCTTTAACCGAATTGGTTAGTTCTGCAGAAAAGTGGGAACATTATAGTCTGCAGTCAAAAAAACGAGCAGCCGAGTTTGCGGTAGAAAAAAATATATCCCGGTGGATAAATCTGATTAACGGCTGATTTGAACAAAAAGGTAAACATACTGATTATTGAAAATTCGGTTCACTTTACAGGAGCCTTTCGTTCTATAACCAACTTTACTGAGCATCTTACTGGTCAGTTCAACTTTTATTATTGCTTACCGGTTCGGTCAATTCTTAAAGAAAAGATCAAAACACCTGTAGTTACCATACCTTTTGTTGAAATCAGAAAATCGATAAAAGCCATACTTCTTTACATGCCACTATTGTTTATCAATTCTTGGCGAATCTTCCGGTACTGCAGAAAACACAACATACATATTATTCATGTTAATGACCTGTATAACCTTTGCGGAGTGGTAATTAAGTGGTTGAATCCTTCCTTTAAAGTTATTTATCATATACGGCTTATGCCCACATCGTATGCTAAAAGATTTTATAGAATATGGCAAGGACTCATTGCTGGTTATGCCGATGCAATTATCTGTGTATCCTTAGCTGTGTATAAAGCAAATTCTTTTCCGCCTCATAAGACCAATTTAATCTATGATGCCACAAGTAATGTGCAAAGTGATATTTTTTTTAAAAACAGTAATAAACCAGATCACCATATAAAATTTGTTTACCTGTCGAACTACATTTCGGGTAAAGGTCATAATCATGCCATTGAAGCATTTCGGCTGGTAAACCAGAGGATTCCTACTATTTCGTTGATTTTTGCTGGAAGTGATATGGGGTTATCGCGCAATAAGCGTTTCAAAAAACAATTGATGGAACAATGCAATAACTATGGCCTCCAGGGTTCAGTATTTTTTAATGATTTCGTAGACGATACAATAAATTTTATTCGTACAGGCGATGTGTTTTTGAATTTTTCTGACTCCGAATCGTTTTCGATGACTGTGCTTGAAGCGATGTATGCCGGATTACCCGTAGTAGCTACAGATAGCGGAGGACCTTCTGAGCTAATTGAACATGATAAAACAGGTTTATTGGTTCCGGTTAAGGATGTTGAGGCAATGGCAAACGCTATGCTCCGACTGGTAAATGATGTTGACCTTCGAATTACTATGGGTGCGGCCGCTCGTGTACGGGCTCATGAAAAATTTTCTATCACTGAAAGTGCCAGTAAACTGACTAAGCTATATCAATCATTAGTTGAATAGTTTCGATATTTGTTGGTTTAAAGGTTACTCCAAGATCTCAATACTTATTAATACTGCATTTATCACTGATGCCTCATTTGCGTTTATTCATCTTTACCTTTTGGATGTATGGTGCTTTTGCCCAATGCCCGATTACGAATTTTACGCTGCCAGCCTCAGCTTGTATTGGCCAGGGAATTGAGTTACTAAACCAAACTACCGGGGGGACATCGTATTCTTGGGATTTTTGTAGTGGTGATCTTGATTTAACACCACAGGTTGCTGTGGCAGCCAACAATAATCTATTGTTTCGTACACGCGCGTTTAGAATCATTACTCATAATGAATTGTGGTATGGGTTTACTATTGATCAGGCAGCCAACAAGCTAATTCGCCTGGATTTTGGCAGTAGCCTTTCTGGTACCCCCACTGTCAACGACCTTGGAAATCCCTCTAATTTACTTAATGGTGCCTTTGACTTTCGTATGTACTATGAGTCGAATCAATGGTTCGCATTAGTGGTAAATACGACTAGCAATAGTTTATTGCGATTAAGTTTCGGCAGTGACATTGAGTCGGTTCCTACTGTTCAAAATCTTGGTTCATTTGGTGTGTTGAATACTCCCAATGGAATTTTTATTGTCCAGGAAAATGAATTTTTACGAGTATTCGTAACTAATGGCGGAGTTGCAGAAATTATTCGATTCGATTTTGGCACTTCAATTTTTAATAATCCGACTGTAGTAACTTTTAATGTCACAGGAGCTTCTGGTTTGCGCGGAATTGCTATTACTCGCGAATGCGATCGCTGGTTTGGTCTGGTAACTTCGTATAACAACAACAAGGTTTTTTGGCTTGACTTCGTAAACGGTTTAAGCCAACCTCCAACCACCGGAGAAATTACTTTTTTTACATCCTATAGTTTTCCGGCCAGTATAGTTATTGCGGATGATGGTGGAGAATACTATGCATTTATTCAATCAGCTATTGGGGTGCAGTACAAACTTTCTTTTGGAAGCAGTATAATGGACAAAAACGGAACAGGACAAAATCTTGGAAATTTTGGAATTTCAAATGAGAATTTTGCTTTAGAGATGGTGAAGGTCAATTCCGATTGGATTGGATTTTCAATTGATCTTGCTAACCGAAGGCTTGTGCGTCAAACTTTTCCTTCATCCTGCGATGCCACATTCACTACCAGCCATGAGCGAGATCCTCCCCTAATTAGTTACGGTGTCAGTGGGTCAAAAAAAATTACCTTAAAAGCCACGGATGTAAATGGTTCGATTCGTTCGGTTAGTAAAACTATTACGATTTCCGCTGGCCTTTCTCCTGATATTTCATTTTTATCTCAAAACGTTTGTGCAGATCACGCTATCAACTTCACTTCAGTGAATACATCCGGCAACATTACCTCCTATGAATGGGATTTTGGCGATGCTGGTACTTCTTCACTGTCCAATCCAACGCATGTGTATGCAACAGCCGGTAGCTATGATGCTCGCTTAACGGTTACAGCATCCAATGGCTGTAGCAATCTGGCGCGCGAACAACTCACTATTTTCAATCAACCCGTTGCTGATTTTGTATTGCCGGCAGTGTCGCCCATTTGTACCAACCAGAGTTATCTGTTTTCAAATTCAACAATTTTTGACGCTGCGCTCATACCAACGTGGGAGTGGAGCGTGAATGGAACCTCAGTATCCACCACCCAAAACCTGGAGTTTTTATTTGCCAATGCTGTTAGTCAGGAAATAAAGCTTAAAGCAACTATACCAGGTTGCACGAGTGAAATAATAGAATCAATCAGCACAGTCGTGCCAGGCCCAACTGTTGATTTTTCATTTAACGGTCAATGTGAGGATGCTCCTGTGTCCTTTACCAATACTACAACCGGTGATGTAAGCTCCTTTGCATGGGATTTTGGTGACGGACAAAATTCAACTGCTGTTAACCCGGTGACAGCGTTTAGCAACCCAGGCACGTATCCGGTAAACTTAGCTGCAACAAATGCTGCAGGGTGTGTAAATACCAAAAGCAAGCCGATCACTATCTACTCCAAACCCCAAACCAATTTCTCAGTAGCCTTGCCACCTTTTTCGTGCAGTGGTACACCAACACAATTCACCGATTTAACACCTAACCCGTTCGACAGCAACATTACCTCTTGGCTATGGAATTTTGGTGAGGGGGGTACATCAACGTTGCGAAATCCGCAACACACCTTCACGAATGCCGGTGGATACAATGTTTCACTTACCGCTACAACAAACTTTGGTTGTTCTTCAGTATTGGAAAAGCCTGTAACCATTTCTCAATCACCAATAGCAAATTTTACAAATACCCCGCCTTGTCTTGGTGTGCCGGTGAGTTTTACCAACACGTCAACAGGTACTTTGCAATCCCAGCAATGGCAAATTGAAAGCACGTTCTATACACTGGCGAATCCTGTGCATGCTTTTACATCATCGGGTAACAAAAGCGTAACGCTTAATGTAACGGCCACCAACGGTTGTGTGGCGTCTGTAAACCGAACACTGATAGTGCCGAATACAATATCACCTGATTTTACTTTTACGCGTAACTGTATCAATCAGCAAACCGAATTTACAAGTAACACGGTAAATCCGGCAGATCCGATAACTGGCTATAACTGGAACTTTGCAGGTTTAGGAACAGGCAATTTCAATCCTCAAAACTTTTCTTTTAACAATACCGGAAATTTCAACGTATCACTTTCGGTTACTACACAAACCGGGTGTGTTTATAGCGTGGCCAAAAATGTAAGCATCATTAATGCGCCCCAGGCAAATTTCACGGCAACCCCTTCGGTGGGGCCGCCACCTTTGCAGGTTCAGTTTACCAATACTTCGGTTAACGCCACCAGCTATAGCTGGGCATTTAACGACCCAACAAACTCCACAAGCACATTGGTTTCGCCTTCATTTACCTATACAACATTAGGCCAGTATGTAGCCGATCTTACGGCATTTAATGCACAGGGTTGTTCCACTATTTTTAGCAGGGTAATTCATGTGGTTATTCCTGTTATTGATGTGGCCCTAACGGAAATGGAACTGATGCGTTTACCGAATCAATCTTTAAAACCGGCAGTAACGATTCAAAATAAAAGCAACGTGGCGCTGGCTAACCTGTCGCTTCGAATGGAATTGAATGGAACTTTCATTCGCGACATTGTTCCGGTGTCGATCGAACCGAATTCAACCTACAGACATGTTTTCGATTTTGAGCTTCAGTTTACTTCAACCCTACAGACTGTATGTGTACATGCAGAAATTAATGACAGTTCACCGGAAGACAACCGCATCTGCGCAAGCGTGGATGAACCATTTGTTTTTCTGGCACCTTATCCAAACCCGCTATCTTCTCAAAGTGAAATCAACGTAGAGTGGGTGGCTTCCGACAATCGAAATACTGAAATTCTGCTCGTGAATTCGTTAGGTCAGCAGGTTAAACGACTTGAAGCTACGTCCTCTATTGGTTATAATGTGATGATTATACCCGGGTCGGGCTTACAATCGGGTATGTATTATGTACAAATCCGGTATGGTTCAATTATCCGGACACACCGGATATTGGTAGCAGATTAATCTCCAGTGCTCAGTTTATTCTTTCGCTTTTTCCCTTATTTTTACCAAATATAATTTGGTTTAATCCCCTCTAACGACTTATGAAAAATATCAAACTGGATAGTACGGACAGAAAAATCCTGGAATTGCTTCAGCGCAATTCAAACATTACCAATGCTTTGCTGGCCAAAGAAATCGGCCTGTCACCCGCACCAACCCTGGAGCGCGTAAACAAGCTTGAGAATGCTGAGGTGATTAAGAGTTATCATGCTGTGATTGATCCGGCATCGGTAGGACTGGGGGTAAGCACCTTTGTTATGGTTACCCTAAAAGGCCACAATAAGGATAACATTGAGAAGTTTATGCAGGCTATCAATCAGGTCGATGAGGTTATCGAATGCCATCATATTACCGGAGCCGGTGATTTTATTTTAAAAATCATCTGTGCGGATATAGCTGCTTATCAGCAACTGATGCTGGAGAAAGTTTCCAACATTGATGTAGTGGATAGTCTTCAGTCGATGGTTATTTTATCCACCATGAAATCAAGCAAGGTGCTTCCTATCCCAAGCTGATATGGTTTCGGAAAAGACATTGATTCTTGATGGTGCACAGGTGAAGCAAAAGATTCGCAGGATGGCCTTCGAGATTTACGAAAATAATTTCAAGGAGAAGGCCATTGTCATTGCCGGAATTGATGGCCAGGGCTATGTATTGGCCAAGTTACTGGCGAAGGAGATTGAGTCCATATCATCAATAGAAGCAAAATTGGTTAAAGTAAGTCTGGATAAACTTGCCCCCCAGCAAGGTGAGGTTATTCTGGATTGTGATGTAAAGGAGGTAAAGAAGAAGAGTATAATTTTAGTCGATGATGTACTCAACACAGGCCGTACCCTGGCCTATGGCCTTAAGCCTTTTTTGGATACGGAAGTAAAAAAAATTGAGACAGCAGTATTAGTCAATCGCAGTCACGCCAACTTTCCAATTTATCCGCAATACACCGGGTATGCACTGGCTACTACCATTAAAGATCATGTTGAAGTTGTGCTAGGCAAAGAGTCAGCTGTATACTTATCGTAAAATTCATGTCGGTACACAAAAGCGATTTAAAGAAAATCACCACACACCAACTCCAGGAAATGAAAAACCGTGGAGAAAAAATTTCTATGCTTACCGCGTACGATTACAGCATGGCAAAAATTATTGACGGTGCAGGCATTGATATTATACTTGTTGGCGATTCAGCTTCGAATGTAATGGCGGGTAATGAAACTACACTGCCTATCACGCTCGATCAGATGATCTATCACGGGTCATCGGTAGTGAAAGCTGTAACGCGTGCGTTGGTTGTGGTTGATCTTCCCTTTGGCTCCTATCAGGGAAGTTCAGGTGAAGCACTGCGTTCAGCTATTCGCATTATGAAAGAAGCGGGTGCACATGCCGTGAAGTTGGAGGGTGGCAGCGAAGTAAAAGATTCTGTAGAACGAATTCTTATGGCAGGCATTCCGGTAATGGGACATTTGGGCTTAACACCGCAATCCATTTACAAATTTGGTACGTATACGGTTCGCGCAAAGGAAGAAGCAGAAGCCACTAAATTGCTGGAGGATGCTAAACTCTTGGAGGCTTGTGGATGCTTTGCACTTGTGCTCGAAAAAATTCCGGCTAAGCTGGCGAAGCAGGTTGCCGGTGCACTGCACATACCGGTTATTGGCATTGGGGCAGGGCCCGATGTTGATGGCCAGGTATTGGTAATGCAAGACATGCTGGGCATCAATCAGGATTTTAAGCCCAGGTTTTTGCGCAGGTATGCTGACCTGCATACGGTAATTACCCATGCCGTTGGTAAGTACATTACCGATGTAAAAGCTAAAGATTTTCCGAGTAAGGAGGAGATGTACTAGAACCCATCTCAAAAATACTACATGAGGCGTAGTCATACCGGCCTTGGGCCTGCCTACCGGCAGACAGGCCGGTATCTCCTATTTTCACACTACCGTCAAAGGGATCGCGGATCATTGTCCGCGATGACAACAATTTTTTGAGATGGATTCTAAATTCTTCTTATAATTTTCTGATCCAGATATTTCTGAACTGCGTTCTATTTCCATGATCCTGCAGTGAAATCACGTCATCACCATGTGCTTCCGGGTAATGATGCAATCCAACGTACAAGGTTAACCCGTTAACGGTAACATTATTCTGTATCATAACGCCATTGTGCAGAACGGTTATGGTGGCCGGTGAGTCCAGGCTTCCATCCGCTTTGAAGCGCGGTGCACGATAGATTACATCAAACGTGTTCCACTCAAGCGGCCCCTTCATGGCATTAACCAGCGGAGCGTGGTCTTTGTAAATGCTTCCGGCCTGTCCGTTACGATAGGTGCGGTTGTTATACGAATCCAATATTTGAAGTTCGTAACGGTTTTGAAAAAACACTCCGCTGTTTCCGCGGCCCTGCCCCTGGCTCTCCACTACATCTGGCGCGCTGAATTCAAGGTGCAACTGACAATCGCCAAACTTCATTTTGGTTTGAATATCACCTGATCCGGGCACAACCTCCATATGTGTTTTGTCAACAATTTTCCACGGAGCCGGCTTTGACGGATCTTTCTTGCTTACCCATTGATCAAGATTTTCACCATTGAAAAGTATAATAGCATCCGAAGGTGCATCACCCGGGTTCTTGCCCGGGGTTACAACCGGCACTTCAGGTTCCCAGATTTCTGTCATCTCCGGTTTCATGGGCATGGGTGAAACTGCTGGTGGTGTGCTAGGGTAATTACCCTGACTGAAAACCGAGGAAGTAAAAGACAATCCGATGAGTATGAATAGCAAGGAGTAAATTGTTTTCATAGCTGATTTTGTGTTTTGGTGACGAAAGGAAAGATATAGTATTCCAGACACAAAAGCACTAAAATTCTTGAAGTCAAAATTGTTAGAAGTCATCTCAAAAATCATTTCCCCCGGTCAGCCTGTGCCTGTCGAAGGCTAACTCAGACATGAAAGCACGTTTCGACAGGCTCAACCTGAAATCAAAAGTGTTTTGAGATGACTTCTGACACATCCATGCTAGCGTAACATCAGTCAATCATTGCAAACTACAAGAGTAGCATCATCTTCCAGTACACCAAACCAGACAACACCGTATTCTTTGTACATGCCAATGCCAATGGCGCGCCATTCAAGTTGTTTCCAGGTGCCTTCGTTTATGATCACCCGGTTGTGTCCGGCACTTTTTTTCCACCCTTCTAATCCTTCCAGCGCATTTGCGCCAACCGAAGAGTAGTACGATATTTCATAACCATTGCTGTTGTAGCCGGCAATCTCGCGCGGTTTATCCCACATGCATTTGGCTTGCTTGTGATCATTGGTGTAACAGCATGATGTCCAGTTTCCTTTTTTCGACCAGCTGTGCAGGTTACATTTCTCATTGGTTGTGTCGTGATTTTCGCTTAAATCGCGGGCATGGATTTGTGCCACCTGAGTAAGCTTTGCCGACAGAGGAATGGCCTCAAGCCCCAGACTTTTCCGGTAGTCCATGATAAGGTCATACAATTTTTTCTCTTCTGGTTGAAGGCAAATAAAGCTGTCTGCATGTTGGGGAGAATAGGCAGATAAGGCGCAGAACAGGATCAGAAATGGGATTACTTTTTTCATGAGGATATCAATCAAACAAAAAACGCCCCAAAACACAAAAGCTGTTCATTTGTACGCCTATTTTTTTAATTTCGGGGCGCTTTTAAAGGATTTCAAATTTAATTTAAAACAGAATGAGCGACCAGAAGATTACGATCAGCAACGGAAAATTAACAGTACCCGATAACCCCACCATTCCCTTTATTGAAGGCGATGGCACGGGTCCGGATATCTGGAGTGCTTCACAACATGTATTTGACTCGGCTGTTGCAAAAGCTTACGGTGGTAAAAAGAAAATAAACTGGAAGGAAGTTTTGGCAGGCGAAAAGTCGTTTAACAAAACAGGAAACTGGTTGCCCGATGAAACCCTGGATGCGTTCAGAGAATACCTGGTAGGTATTAAAGGTCCGTTAACAACCCCGGTGGGTGGAGGAATGCGCTCCCTCAACGTTGCCCTTCGGCAGATATTGGATTTGTATGTTTGCCTTCGCCCCGTGCGGTGGTACACGGGTGTGCCTTCGCCCGTTAAAAATCCGGCTGCGGTAGATATGGTGATCTTCCGCGAGAACACGGAAGACATTTATGCCGGTATAGAATTTAAGGCAGGCACTCCCGAAGCACAGAAGATGCTTGACTTTCTTGCCAAAGAGTTTCCAAAAGAATATGATAAAATACGGTTTAACACCCAGGCGAAATCGGAAGAATTTTGGAAAATGGTGGGGGCAACTGACGTGAAGAATGAAGTAAACGTGGGTATTGGTATTAAACCGGTAAGTTGGAGCGGTAGCGTACGATTGATCCACAGTGCCATTGCCTATGCCGTGAAGTTCAACCGCAAATCGGTTACCCTGGTACACAAAGGCAACATCATGAAGTTTACCGAAGGTGCCTTTCGCGATTGGGGATATTGGGTGGCCGAGCATTACTTTGGCGACAAGGTGTACACCTGGAACCAGTGGGAGAAAACCAAAAAAGAAAAAGGTGAAGAGGCAGCCAATGATGAACAGAAAACAGCCATTGCGGCAGGTAAAATTATCATCAAAGATTCTATTGCCGATATTACCCTTCAGCAAGTGTTAACACGCCCTGAAGATTTTGAAGTAATTGCTACCTTAAACCTGAACGGGGATTACCTCAGCGATGCATTAGCTGCGCAGGTAGGTGGTATTGGTATTGCTCCCGGAGCTAACATTAACTACATCACCGGTCATGCCATCTTTGAAGCTACGCATGGTACAGCACCAAAGTATGCTGGTCAGGACAAAGTGAATCCCGGTTCTGTAATTCTTTCTGGTGTAATGATGCTGGAGTACATGGGTTGGCAGGAAGCCGCAGATCTGATCAATAAAGGTTTGGAGAAAGCAATTTCATCCAAGCGTGTAACCTACGATTTCCACCGCCTGATGGAAGGCGCAACGCTGCTGAAGTGTTCTGAATTTGGACAGGAAGTGGTGAAGAATATGTAAATCAAATCGCTAAAAACAACAAAAGGAGCCCCGACTATCTGATTGGGGCTTTTTTATTGAATTAAAATCCCAGCATCTTAATCGCGGTCAGTGCTGCCTCTTCACCTTTGTTGCCATACTTTCCTCCGGCACGATCAAAGGCTTGTTGTTTGTTTAAAGTGGTAAGCACGCCAAAAATCACCGGTTTACCGGTTTTTAATCCTACTTCGGTAATGCCGTAAGCCACCGCCTGGCAGATGTAATCAAAGTGTGGTGTTTCGCCTTGTATCACACAACCTAAACAGATCACGGCATCAATCTCATCGCGTTGCGCCATCCATTGTGCACCAAGTGATAACTCAAATGTTCCGGGTACATTTTTCCGGATAATGTTTTCTTTTGTTACCCCATGGCTGAGTAAGGTTGATGCGGCTGCATGGTATAATGCCTCGGTGATTTCTTCATTCCATTCAGCAACAATCAAAGCAATTCGTGTGGAGGAAAGATCGATGCGGCTTATTACTTTTCCGGATGATAGGGGGCCTGCCATTTTACTATTTTTTTAAAACGCGTGAGCATAAAAAAAGGGATAGAAATTCTATCCCTTAAAAGTAATTGAAATTCTTTTACGAGTTGCTTTTCAGCTTTGCTTTAAACTTACGGGCATTGGTGAACTCAGCCGACTCAAAATATTTGGTGATAATCTGTTCGTACGCTTCTTTTGCTTTCTCCGGCTGATTCAATTTCTCGTAGGCTAATGCAGCCTTCATCAAATAGGTTGGTGTGAAAAATTTATTGGGTTTGTAAGCAGCAGCCTTTGTATAATATTTTGCCGCATCTTCAAATTTCTCTTCTTCCATATAGGCATCGCCAATAAGGCTGTAGGCCCGCGCCTGCACCAACAGATCATTTGAACTAAAATCTTCTAGGTAAAGTCTTGCAGCCTCGTATTTGCCTTGCTTAAGGTAAGCAACACCGGCATAAAAGTGGGCCAGGTTTGCAGCATCAGAAAACTTGTAATCATTAATGATATCAATGAACCCTAAGTTGTTACCATCACCATTAAGGGCAAGGTTCAAACTGTCCGCTTCAAAATAATAGACTGCCTGAAACATATCGCGTTGAGCCTGTGCATCCTGGCTGGATTTGTAGTACATAAAGCCAAAATATCCTGCCACAATCAACAGCAGTACACCCACAATGCCGGTTACGAGTTTTGAATTTTGCTCCAACCAATTTTCAGCACCTTCCAGCTTTTCAGCCAGTACTTCGGGGTTCTGCAATAAATCTTTTGTTTCGTCTTTCTTCGCCATTACACTAAAAGTTTGCCCCTAAATCCCGAAAAGCCATCGGGAGGGGCGCAAAACTACTAATTAGATGATATTAATCAAACCTGTGTGACAGAAGGCGGTGATGTACTTAATCGGCAATAAACGGGTAGTCCACCTCATAATAGATGTCGGTAAGCGCTTCAGAAGGATCGGGGAAATTTGATTCTTCAGCAAACTTCACACTCTCTTCCACCTGGGCAGCCACTTTTTGCTCTATTTTTTCAAGGTCTTTTTCGGTAGCCATTTTCTTGTCCAGTATGGTTTTACGCACCACTTCAACCGGGTCGCGTTGCTTATACTCCTCTACTTCATCTTTCGTGCGGTACTTTTGCGGATCGGACATGGAGTGACCTTTGTAACGATAGGTTCTGAATTCCAGCAACGTTGGGCCATCGCCTTTACGGGCACGTTCGGCCGCACGGGCAACAGCCAGGTGCACGTCTTCAACCTTCATGGCATCAACGGGTTCAGAAGGCATGTCGTACGACTCGGCCAATGTATAGAGTTCGTGAACATTTGAGGTACGCTTTACAGAGGTGCCCATGGCATACCCGTTATTTTCGATCACAAAAATCACAGGAATTTTCCACAACATGGCCAAGTTTAAGGCTTCATGAAAAGCGCCCTGACGAACTGCACCATCACCCATGTAGCAAATACACAGGTTGCCTGTCTTGTTATATTTTTCTGCAAAGCCAATACCCGCACCTAAAGGAATTTGACCACCGACAATTCCATGGCCACCAATAAAATTCACGCTCTTATCAAAAATGTGCATCGATCCGCCTTTGCCTTTTGAGCATCCGGTTTCTTTTCCATACAACTCGGCCATTACTGCATTGGGGCTGGTGCCTAATGCAAGCGGGTGAGCATGATCGCGATAAGCCGTTATCCACTTATCTCCTTTTTTCAGGGCTGAAACTGCACCCGCTGCGCACGCTTCCTGACCAATATACAGGTGACAGAAGCCCTTTATTTTTTGCATACCATAAAGCTGGCCTGCTTTTTCTTCAAACTTGCGCATCAACAGCATGCTCTCGTACCAGAATAGATAGGTTTCTTTGGAAAAACCTTTTTCGGCACTCTCAGAGGCTTCCGTTTTCTTAGCTTTGGCGGTCGTGGACATATCCCTAATTTTGATTCGGACTGCGAAAATAGGGTACAATTGGTCAATCGCCAAGCGTATGTCGTGAAATACGGTCTATCTCAGATTTATTGATTTTACCCCAATCAAACCTGTGCATCTCGAAAAGCTCCAGTTAATGAATTTCAAGAACTATGAAGAACTTGCACTGGAGTTTCCTTCCCGGATTAATTTTTTACTAGGCTTGAATGGAAGCGGGAAGACAAATCTGCTGGAGGCTATTTACTACCTATCCACCACCAAAAGTTTTTCAAATTCCTCCGACACCCAGAATATTCGTTATGGAGCGGATTACTTCTTCATCAGGGGTTTCTTCACCAATACGAATAAACGAAGTGAAGTTTTTTGTCAGATTCAATCTGGCAGGAAAAAGGTTTTTCAGGAAAATTCAAGAGACTATGAAAAAATAAGCGATCATATTGGAAAATACCCGGTTGTGTTGATCTCACCGTTGGATGTTGACTTGGTCAAAGAAAGCAGTGAAGCACGCAGAAAGTTTTTTGATCAGATGATTGCGCAGATCGACCATTCCTATCTGAATGCACTGTTGGAATATCATCATGCGCTTAAGCAACGGAATGCTTTATTAAAGCTTTTCGCAGAGAACAATTCAATAGACTATGATATAATTGATCTCTATGATCAGCAGATGGCCAGGTCGGGCGGGGTGATTTATCAAAAAAGAAAAGCATTTGTGGCAGAGTTTTTACCCATTTTCAACGCGTCCTATAATTTATTGGTGGATAATCGTGAGGAAGCTACGTTAGCGTATGCTTCTGAATTAGAGTCTGCTGAATTTGAAGCGGGTTTGAAAAGCAGTATCAAAAAGGACTTGATTTTGCAGCGAACTACCTTTGGGGTACACCGCGATGACTATGTTTTTGGGTTTGCCCATGGTGAATTGAAACGTTTAGGGTCGCAAGGCCAGCAAAAGTCGTTTCTGGTTGCCATTAAACTAGCTCAGGTAGAGGTAATTAAGTCCCATTTGGGCTTTAGCCCAATTTTATTGTTGGATGATATATTCGACAAATTGGATGATACACGCATTGCCCGTTTGCTCAGGATTATTTCTGGAGCAGATTATGGTCAGTCATTTATTACCGATGCCGGTCCTGAACGAACCCAGGCTATGGTTAATGAACTTGAGATCGATTGCGATATCTTTAGTGTTGAAAAGGGAAGCATTCAATTTAGCAGTATAAAATGAAGGGCAGAGGAAAGAAGTCTGATATTTTACCAATTAAGGATGCCATCCGCGATCTTCTTAATTCCTATCACCTGGAGTCCAGATTTGATGAGGCACAAGTGGTTGCCTCATGGGAAAGGCTGGTGGGTGTGCCTATTGCCAAGCGAACCCGCAAGGTATTCATCAAAAACAAGGTTTTGTTTGTGGAATTCAAAACCGCAGCCATGAAAAACGATTTTCTGCTTCACAAAGCAAAGGTTCTGGAGCTCTTCCAGAAGGAATTTGGGCAGGGTGTAGTCAATGACATAGCAATTCTTTAAAGACGGCCATTTCCGGCTTTTTTAAAATGTTTGCCGAAACCAAAAAACCGTATAATTTTGCACTCCTATTTTTTGAAAACCCTGTTTTTGAGCATATCGATTCAGGTTTCAAATCGTTCTAGGACATGCTTTTTAACCGGGGTTGTGGGGTGATCCTCTGATTCCGTAACCAATTGGGGGAATACCAAAGCGGCCAACTGGGACAGACTGTAAATCTGTTGTCTTATGACTTCATAGGTTCGAATCCTATTTCCCCCACCAAGTCAATTCAAAATTCAAGATTTAAAATTTTGAATCTGGAGTTTTGAATTGGTATGCGGGAGTAGCTCAGTTGGTAGAGCGGCAGCCTTCCAAGCTGCAGGTCGCGGGTTCGAGCCTCGTCTCCCGCTCACAAGGGTTGTTCGTTATTGGTTATTCGTTGTTCGAATTGGCGGATAACGAAAAACGAATAACCAACAACGGTTATAAATGCTGTTGTAGCTCAGGGGTAGAGCACTTCCTTGGTAAGGAAGAGGTCGTGAGTTCAATTCTCATCAACAGCTCAACTGAGTTATAAAAACTGAAACTCGCGATCAGAAGGAAGTTCTGATTTTATTGAAACTATGAAACAATGGAATTTTTTGATTTCGGATGAGTAGCGCCATCGGTTTGGAAATCAAGAGAAACCAAACTGCCTTAGGGCAGACGAATAAACCCTTATTCGACAGGCTTATCATGTTTAGGGTGTATCTTCTCAGGAAGAAGATTTAAGAACGTAACAACTTAAATTATTTATACACTTTAAACTTTAACTGGAATTTTCAAATATGGCTAAAGAAACATTCGATCGTTCGAAACCACACGTAAACATTGGTACCATTGGTCACGTTGACCACGGTAAAACCACACTTACTGCGGCAATTACTCAGGTATTGTCTAAGAAAGGACTCGCGGCAGTTCGCGACTTCTCTTCTATCGACAATGCACCTGAAGAAAAAGAAAGAGGTATTACTATCAACACCTCGCACGTTGAGTATGCTACCGATAAGCGTCACTATGCACACGTTGACTGTCCGGGTCACGCTGACTATGTGAAAAACATGGTTACGGGTGCTGCCCAGATGGACGGTGCTATTCTTGTTGTGGCCGCTACTGATGGACCTATGCCACAAACCCGCGAGCACATTCTTTTGGCTCGTCAGGTAGGTGTACCTGCATTGGTGGTGTTCATGAACAAAGTTGACTTGGTTGACGATGCTGAATTGTTGGATCTTGTTGAAATGGAAGTACGCGAACTTATGTCAGCCTATAACTTCCCTGGCGACACCATGCCGGTAATCAGAGGTTCCGCACTCGGTGCATTAAACGGTGAGCCAAAGTGGGTTGAAAAAGTTGAGGAATTAATGACGGCTGTGGATGAGTTCATTCCTATCCCGGTACGCCTTATTGATAAAGATTTCTTGATGCCTGTGGAAGACGTGTTCTCGATCACTGGTCGCGGAACTGTGGCTACCGGCAGAATTGAAAGAGGTGTTATCAACTCAGGCGATGCCGTTGAAATTTTAGGTATGGGTGCTGAAAACCTGAAATCTACCGTTACCGGTGTGGAAATGTTCCGCAAAATCCTTGACAGAGGTGAAGCTGGCGATAACGTAGGTTTATTGCTTCGCGGTATTGAAAAAGAGCAAATCCGCAGAGGTATGGTTATTTGCAAGCCTGGTTCGGTAACCCCTCACGCTAAATTTAAGGCCGAGGTTTACGTTCTTTCTAAAGAAGAAGGAGGCCGTCATACGCCATTCTTTAACAAATACCGTCCTCAATTCTATTTCCGCACAACAGACGTTACAGGAGAAATCATGTTGCCTGCTGGTGTAGAAATGGTTATGCCTGGCGATAACATCTCCATTGAGGTTCAACTGATCAACAAGATTGCTATGGAAAAAGGACTTCGCTTCGCTATCCGCGAAGGTGGCCGTACTGTAGGTTCTGGTCAGGTAACTGAAATCCTCGACTAGTCGCTAACATCTGCTGAAAAGCAGTAAGCTGATAATCAATAACATAAGGCGTTTCTGAAATTTTAAGAAACGCCTTTGTTTTCTATCGTTCTATTTCTACCTTTGCAGTCCTTTTGGGCTGCGTAAGGTATATGAATGTAACTTAATGTGGTTCAAGGGGTTGAGGAGACTTAAAAAGCCTGCAAAATCCTGCTGAGAACCACCTAAACGGGTGTAGCTCAATTGGTAGAGCAGCGGTCTCCAAAACCGCAGGCTGGGAGTTCGAGTCTCTCCACCCGTGCTAAAACGCTAAAAACTGATGCAGAAGGTTAAAACATACTTCTTGGAATCCTGGGATGAACTGCGAAACAAGGTTTCATGGTCCAGTTTCAACGAGTTGCAGAGCAGCGCCATTTTGGTGCTGGTGGCTTCAACCATTTTTGCTTTAGCAATTGGTGCGATCGACTGGGTGTTCAAGACAGGTTTGGAGTGGTTCTATAGAGAATTTTAACCAGCGAAAGGCATGGGCGAACTGAAGTGGTACGTACTCCGCGTAATTAGTGGACAGGAAAAGAAAGTAAAGACTTACCTGGAAAATGAAATTGAGCGTGAAAAACTCAGGGATTATATCCCTCAGGTTTTAATACCATCAGAGAAGGTCTATGAAATGAGGGGTGGAAAGAAGCGGGTGCGGGAAAGAAATTTCTTCCCCGGCTATGTTCTTATTTCGGCTGATTTATCCCACGGGGAAGCCTATCACTCGGTAAATAATATACCAGGTGTTATTGGTTTTCTCGGTAACAATGGTTCGGGTTCATCAAAAGATCCGGTGCCGTTACGTCAATCGGAGGTGAACAGGATATTAGGTAAGGTTGATGAGATTGATTCGTTTGATGAAAAACTGGAGACACCTTTTATAAAAGGCGAATCAGTTAAGGTAATGGATGGTCCATTCAGCGGGTTTACCGGATCGGTGGAAGAGATTTTTGAAGAGAAAAAGAAGCTTAACGTAATGGTTAAGATTTTCGGCAGGAACACACCTGTTGAATTGAATTATATGCAGGTTGAAAAGTTAGATTAAGGATATCATGGCAAAGGAAATTACAGGGTATTTGAAATTGCAGGTAAAAGGAGGATCAGCAAATCCGTCTCCTCCGATTGGCCCTGCGTTAGGTAGCAAGGGTCTTAATATCATGGACTTTTGCAAGCAGTTTAATGCGCGTACACAGGATAAGCCTGGGCAATTGCTTCCGGTTTTGATTACGATATACAATGACAAGTCGTTTGACTTTGTTATTAAAACTCCACCGGCCGCAAACCTGATTCTGGAGACCATGAAAAAGCAGAACGGTTCAAAAGAGCCTAATCGGGTAAAGATTGGCTCGATCACCTGGGACCAGGTGAAAACCATCGCGGAATTAAAGATGCCTGACCTCAATGCATTCAAAATTGAATCGGCTATGAAAATGATAGCAGGAACGGCAAGAAGTATGGGCGTTACAGTATCTGGAACACCTCCCTGGGAAAATTAATATTGACTGATTACGATAAAAGAGTCATGGCAAAGATTTCAAAAAACAGAAAGGCAGTTGTAGCCAAGTATAATCCTGATAAGGTATATACCCTTGAAGATGCATCTCAACTGCTTAAAGACATTACGTTTACCAAGTTTGATTCTTCGGTGGACATGGATATCCGTTTGGGCGTTGATCCTAAAAAATCCGATCAAATGGTTCGCGGTGTGGTTTCATTGCCGCATGGTATTGGAAAAACCGTAAAGGTGCTGGTGCTTTGCACACCTGATAAAGTTCAGGAAGCAAAGGATGCCGGAGCCGACCACGTTGGTCTGGATGACTACATCCAAAAAATTGAAGGTGGATGGACAGATATTGATGTTATCATCTGTACTCCTACCGTTATGGCCAAGGTTGGTAAACTTGGTAAAGTGTTAGGCCCTCGGGGCTTAATGCCAAACCCTAAATCAGGAACTGTTACGCTTGAAGTTGGTAAAGCCGTGAAAGAAGTAAAAGCCGGTAAAATTGACTTCAAAATTGATAAAACTGGAATTATTCACGTAAGCATCGGGAAAGCTTCCTTCTCACCTGACAAAATCAGGGACAATGCCATGGAAATGATTCAAGTGATTGCCAAACTTAAGCCGTCCTCATCGAAAGGAACATACTTTAAAAGTATTTCCCTTTCTACAACGATGAGTCCTGGCGTAAAGATTGACACGGGTTCTATTGCTGGTATTTAAGAAAAGAAAACATGACCAGAGAAGAAAAAGCACAAATTATAGAGGAGCTCAGTCACAAGTTTGCTGACACAACACACTTTTACATCACCGATGCTGGCGGACTTACCGTGGCACAGGTGAATGCCTTCAGAAGACTTTGCTTTAAAAGTGGTATTGAGTACAAAGTGTACAAAAATACGATGATTCGTAAAGCCCTGGAGCGACAAGAAGGTGTTGATTACTCTCCGATTTTTGGAACCTTACATGGCTTTTCAGGTGTCCTCTTCTCTAAAGAAGCTGGAAATTTACCTGCGAGAGTAATTAAAGAGTTCCGAAAGAAACTGGAAGGCAAACCTGTATTGAAAGCTGCCTCTATCGATTCCGATTTTTTTATCGGAGACGAAAACCTCAATACGCTCAGTGATCTCAAAAGTAAAAATGAGCTCATTGGCGATGTTATTTCCTTGCTGCAATCACCTGCCAAGAATGTACTTTCTGCTTTGTTAAGTGGAAAGCAAACCGTGGCCGGTTTGGTTAAAGCATTGGAAGAACGTGGTACTAAATAATTGTTGAATCAAAATTTTAAATTCTATTAAAAATGGCTGACGTTAAAGCTCTCGGAGATCAACTCGTTGAACTCACAGTAAAAGAAGTAAATGAACTTGCTTCTTATTTAAAGGAAACTTACGGTATTGAACCTGCTGCTGCTGCAGTTGTTGCTGGCCCTGCTGCCGGTGGTGCTGCTGGTGGCGGTGCTGCTGCCGAAGAAAAAACCAACTTCGATGTGGTATTGAAAGCACCGGGTGCCAACAAACTTCAGATTGTGAAGCTTGTTAAAGAACTCACTGGCCTTGGCTTGAAAGAAGCTAAAGACGTAGTGGACGGAGCTCCTAAAACCATCAAAGAAGGATTACCAAAAGACGAAGCTGAAAGCCTCAAGAAGCAACTCGTGGAAGCGGGTGCTGAAGTGGAATTGAAGTAATTCTTCTGGAAGGCGCAGGTACGTCTAACGCCTTCCGTTAGACCTTGTCCCGATGCATAATCGGAACAAGGTCTATTCCTATTTATACCTGTGGCATCGTACCGGCCATAGAAACTCGTCCAGGATTTGAACATAAACGTTAAGCACCTTGGCAAAGAAAAATAGTGTTGGCAGAATTGACTTTTCATCTGCCGAAAAAGTTATCGACTACCCTGATTTTTTGGACGTACAACTTCAGTCGTTCAGAGATTTTTTACAAATAGATACACCCGCTGAAAAAAGACAAAATGAAGGTCTTTATAAAGTGTTTGCGGAGAACTTTCCGATTTCGGACTCGCGTGAAAATTTTGTGCTGGAATTTGTGGATTACACCATTGATCCACCAAAATACAACGTTGATGAGTGTATCGACAGGGGGTTAACCTTCTCCGTTCCGTTAAAGGCGAAACTTCGCCTTACCTGTAACGATGAGGACAACGAAGATTTTGAAACCATTGAACAGGAAGTTTTCCTGGGCAACATTCCCTACATGACAGAGAAGGGATCGTTCGTTATCAATGGTGCTGAACGCGTAATCGTATCGCAACTTCATCGTTCGCCTGGGGTGTTCTTTGCCATGAGCAAGCACACCAATGGTACTAAACTCTATTCCGCTCGTATTATCCCCTTCAAAGGATCGTGGATTGAGTTTGCTACAGACGTGAACTCGGTGATGTATGCATATATCGATCGTAAAAAGAAATTCCCCGTAACCACACTGCTTCGGGCGATTGGTTTCGGTACCGATAAAGATATACTCGACTTATTTGGATTATCTGAAGAAGTTGAGGCGAATAAGAACACCCTGAAAAAAGTTGCCGGCCGCAAGCTAGCTGCTCGTGTTCTGCGCACCTGGACAGAAGACTTCGTAGATGAAGATACTGGTGAAGTGGTATCGATCGATCGTAACGAGGTGTTGTTGGAGCGTGATCATGTGTTATCACAAGAGGATGTAGAAACCATTCTCGAGTCCGGTGTAAAATCTATCATTCTGCACCGTGAAGATGTAAACGTGGCCGATTACCATATCATCTTTAACACGCTTGCCAAGGATAATTCCAACTCTGAAAAAGAAGCGGTTGAGCAAATCTACCGTCAACTTAGAAATACTGAAGCGCCTGACGAACAAACAGCACGGGATATTATTCAGAGCTTGTTCTTCAGTGAGAAACGCTATGACCTTGGTGAAGTAGGTCGTTACCGAATAAACAAAAAACTTGGTCTTGATCTTAGCTATGATCAGCGCGTGCTTACAAAAGAAGATATTATTCTTATTGTGAAGTACCTGATCGGTTTGATCAACTCGAAAGCATTAATCGATGATATTGATCACCTGAGTAACCGTAGGGTGCGCACCGTTGGGGAGCAATTGTACACCCAGTTTGGTGTAGGACTTGCCCGTATGGCAAGAACGATTAAAGAAAGAATGAACGTTCGTGATAATGAAGACTTCAAGCCTGTTGATCTGATCAACGCGCGTACGCTGTCTTCTGTGATCAATTCATTCTTCGGAACAAACCAGCTTTCACAGTTCATGGATCAGACTAACCCGCTGGCCGAGATTACGCACAAGCGTAGAATGTCAGCCCTCGGTCCAGGTGGTCTTTCACGTGAACGTGCCGGTTTTGAAGTACGAGACGTGCATTATACGCATTACGGCCGCTTGTGTACTATTGAAACACCTGAAGGTCCGAATATCGGGCTCATTTCATCACTTTGTGTTCATGCAAAAGTGAACAAAATGGGCTTCATTGAAACACCCTACCGTAAAATTGAAAATGGTAAGGTAAAAGGTAAGGAAATTATTTTCCTGACAGCCGAAGAAGAAGATACGCACAACATTGCGCAGGCCAGCATAAAGATTAAGGCTAACGGAGAGTTTCTTGAAGAAAAAGTGAAAGCACGCTTCGAGGGTGACTTCCCGGTAGTTGAGCCTAAGGATTTGAAGTACATGGATATTGCCCCGAACCAGATTGTATCGGTGGCAGCCTCTATGATTCCGTTCCTGGAGCATGATGATGCTAACCGTGCCCTGATGGGTTCGAACATGCAGCGCCAGGCAGTGCCGTTAGTACGCCCTGAAGCGCCTATTGTTGGTACAGGTTTGGAAGGCCGGATTGCTCTTGATTCTCGTGCACTTATCACTGCCGAAGGTGATGGAGTTGTGGAATTTGTTGATGCGAAGAAAGTTGTTATCAAATATGATGTTACAGAAGAACAGCGCTCTGTAAATTTTGATAATGAAGTAAGAACCTACAACCTGGTAAAATTCAGAAGAACGAACCAGGATACGTGTATTAACCATTCACCTTTAGTTAAAAAAGGAGACCGTGTTACGAAAGGTCAGCCGCTGGTTGAAGGATATGCCACCAATAAAGGCGAGTTAGCGCTGGGTAGAAACCTGGTTGTAGCCTACATGCCTTGGCAGGGATACAACTTTGAAGATGCGATTGTTATTTCTGAAAAAGTAGTGCGCGATGACGTGTACACCTCCATTCACATTGAAGAATTTGAATTGGAAGTACGTGATACCAAACGTGGCGAAGAAGAATTAACTTCTGAAATTCCAAACGTAAGTGAAGAAGCGGTTAAGCATCTTGATGAAAACGGTATTATTCGCGTAGGCGCTGAAGTTAAAGAAGGCGATATTCTTATCGGTAAGATTACACCAAAAGGTGAAACTGATCCTACCCCTGAAGAAAAATTACTTCGCGCCATTTTTGGTGATAAGGCTGGTGATGTTAAAGATGCATCGCTTAAGGCGCCTCCATCATTAAAAGGTGTTGTTATTGACACTAAACTATTCTCCAGACCAAAGCGTGATAAAGATATCCGCAGCAAGTCGAAGAAGGAGTTAGACGCACTCAAGTCGAAGTACAGCAAAACGCTTTCGGAGTTGCGTTCAGAAATGGTAAAGAAACTTACTGCTTTGCTTAATGGAAAATCCAGCAATGGTGTGAAGCACAAATTTGGTGATGAACTGATCAGCAAGGGTGTTAAGTTTTCTTCGAAAGTAATTGAGAACAACCTTTTCCCGGATAAAAACATTTACCGCGATGAGAGCAATTACGCGGTTCCGGAAGAAGTAAACCTGATTGCTGACGTTTCATTGGATAACTGGACAACGGATGATCATACCAATGATCTGGTAGGTCAGTTGGTGAGAAATTACCTGGTTAAGCGGAATGGTATTGCCGGTGAATTCAAGCGTGAACGCTTTACACTGGAAGTGGGTGATGAATTACCTACCGGTATTGTTCAGTTAGCCAAGGTGTACATCGCGAAGAAGCGCAAACTGAAAGTAGGTGATAAGATGGCCGGACGTCACGGTAACAAGGGTGTTGTAGCCCGTATTGTTCGTGATGAAGACATGCCTTTCCTGGAAGATGGAACACCGGTTGATATTTGTTTGAACCCGTTAGGTGTACCTTCCCGTATGAACCTGGGTCAGCTTTACGAAGCTGTTCTGGCATGGGCCGGTTTGAAATTGGGTCGCAAATATGCAACTCCGATATTTGATGGTGCCTCACTGGAAGAAGTTCAGAATGAATTGAAAGAAGCTGGTCTTCCTGAGTTCGGAAGGACTTACCTGTACGATGGCTTATCCGGTCAGAAGTTTGACCAGCCCGTTACAGTGGGTGTTGCCTATATGCTGAAACTGGGTCACCTGGTGGATGATAAAATGCACGCACGTTCTATTGGGCCATACTCCCTTATTACCCAGCAACCGTTGGGTGGTAAAGCCCAATTTGGTGGTCAGCGTTTTGGTGAAATGGAGGTATGGGCGATTGAAGCATTTGGTGCATCGCACATCCTGCAGGAAATTCTTACCATTAAATCTGATGATGTAATAGGCCGAGCAAAAGCCTATGAATCTATTGTTAAGGGTGAGAACATGCGCAAGCCAAATATCCCTGAATCATTCAATGTATTGGTGCATGAACTCAGAGGCTTGGCACTTGAGATTACCATGGATTAACCAATGTTGATCGTTGTTAGTTGATGGTTACTCGTTTTGAGAGACCAACAACTGACAACCAACAACGAACAACTAGTATTAACACTAAAGACTAAACAACAACCAGATGTCTTTCAGAAAAAATAAAAAGTTCAACAGTGATTTCTCAAAGATCACCATTAGTCTTGCTTCTCCTGAATCTATTCTGGAGAGCTCACATGGTGAAGTTACTCAACCGGAAACCATCAACTACCGGACCTACAAGCCTGAAATGGGCGGGTTGTTCTGCGAGCGTATTTTTGGTCCAGTTAAGGACTGGGAATGTCACTGTGGTAAATATAAGCGCATCCGCTACAAGGGTATTATTTGCGACCGTTGCGGTGTAGAAGTTACCGAGAAAAAAGTAAGACGTGAGCGTATGGGTCACATTGAATTGGTTGTACCGGTGGCACACATCTGGTATTTCCGTTCATTGCCTAACAAAATTGGATACCTGCTCGGTCTGGCTACCAAAAAGCTTGATCAGATTATCTACTACGAACGGTTTGTAGTTATTCAACCCGGTATTAAGGAAGAGGACGGCATCAACAAAATGGATTTTCTCACCGAAGAAGAATACCTGGATATTGTTGACAAATTGCCACGAGAAAACCAGTTGCTGGACGATAACGATCCTAAGAAATTCATTGCCAAGATGGGTGCCGAGGCTTTAGAAATGCTTCTTTCCCGATTGGATTTGGATACACTTTCGTATGATCTCCGTCACCAGGCCGCAACAGATACATCGCAGCAGCGGAAAGCCGAAGCGTTGAAGCGTTTGAAAGTGGTTGAAGCTTTTCGCGATGCAAACACACGCGTTGAAAATCGCCCGGAATGGATGGTGATTAAAATGGTGCCGGTTATTCCGCCCGAATTGCGTCCGTTAGTACCGTTGGATGGTGGACGTTTTGCAACATCAGATTTAAATGATCTTTACAGACGTGTTATTATTCGTAACAACCGTTTAAAGAGACTTATTGATATTAAAGCCCCTGAAGTAATTCTCCGTAACGAGAAACGTATGCTCCAGGAAGCTGTTGACTCCTTGTTCGACAACTCCCGTAAAGTAAATGCCGTTCGTTCGGATGGAAACCGTGCGTTAAAATCGCTGAGTGATATGCTCAAGGGTAAGCAAGGACGTTTCCGTCAAAACTTACTTGGTAAGCGCGTTGACTACTCTGGCCGTTCAGTAATTGTGGTTGGTCCGGAGTTGAAATTGCACGAGTGCGGTCTGCCAAAAGATATGGCAGCTGAATTATTCAAGCCATTCATCATCCGCAAACTCATTGAAAGAGGAATTGTAAAAACCGTTAAGTCGGCCAAGAAAATTGTTGATCGTAAAGATCCGGTGATCTGGGATATTTTGGAAAATGTATTGAAAGGACATCCTGTTCTTTTGAACCGTGCTCCAACACTTCACAGACTTGGTATCCAGGCATTCCAGCCAAAGCTTATCGAAGGAAAAGCTATTCAGTTGCACCCGTTGGTGTGTACAGCGTTTAACGCTGACTTTGATGGAGACCAGATGGCGGTTCACGTTCCTCTTGGCCAGGAAGCTATACTTGAAGCATCAATATTGATGTTGTCATCGCATAATATCCTTAATCCTGCAAATGGTGCGCCTATAACGGTACCCTCTCAGGACATGGTGTTGGGTCTTTATTACCTCACAAAAGGAAGAAAGGGTACACCTCAAAGTCCTATCATCGGAGAGGGCAAGCGATTTTTCTCTGCTGAAGAAGTAATCATCGCTTATAATGAGGGTAGATTATCCAAACATGCCCACATTAAAGTACGGGTAAATGTAAAAGATAAGAATACAGGCGAGCTTAGCTACAAAACAATTGATACAGTAGCCGGTAGGGTATTATTCAATCAATTTGTTCCCGAAGAAGCTGGTTTTGTTGATGAACTTTTAACGAAGAAGAAACTCCAGACCATTATCGCAGATGTTTATAAAGCTGCTGGTATGTCCAAGACGGCCAAGTTTTTAGATGACATCAAAGACCTTGGTTTCCAGATGGCTTACAAAGGTGGTTTGTCTATGGGCTTGAATGATGTAAAAGTACCTGCTGAGAAAGAAAAGTTTGTTTCAGAGGCCCAGAAAGAAGTGGATTCAGTATGGAACAACTACATGATGGGTTTGATCACCGACAACGAACGTTACAATCAGGTGATTGATATCTGGACACGTACAAACACCATGCTCACCAATACCTTGATGCGTCAGTTGGAAGATGATGATCAGGGCTTCAACCCGATTTACATGATGATGCACTCTGGTGCCCGGGGTTCCCGTGAACAGGTTCGTCAGTTGGGTGGTATGCGTGGTTTGATGGCCAAACCTCAAAAGAACCTTGCAGGTTCAGTGGGTTCCATCATCGAAAACCCGATTCTCTCCAACTTTAAAGAAGGATTGGATGTATTGGAATACTTTATCTCCACGCACGGTGCTCGTAAAGGTTTGGCCGATACGGCATTGAAAACTGCTGATGCAGGTTACTTAACGCGTAGGTTAGTTGACGTAGCCCATGATTTAGTCATTACTGAAGATGATTGCGGAACGTTGCGTGGCTTAAAAGTAACTGCTCTTAAAGACAACGAAGATATTGTTGAACCATTGTCTGAGCGAATTTTAGGTCGTGTTACGGTACATGATATTTATGATCCGCTTACGGAGGAATTAATCTGCCCGGCTAACGCTGAGATTACTGACGAAATTGCCAAGCGTGTTGAAGAGACCAGCATCGAAGAGGTCGAAATCAGATCCGTACTTACCTGCGAATCGAAGCTTGGTGGTTGCTCAAAGTGTTACGGAAGAAACCTCGCTACCGGTAAGATGGCTGAAGTTGGTGAAGCCGTAGGCGTTATTGCAGCACAGTCAATTGGTGAACCGGGTACCCAGCTTACACTTCGTACTTTCCACGTAGGTGGTACCGCCTCCAACATTGCGGTAGATGCAAACATCAAGGCAAAATTCCCTGGCGTTGTTGAGTTTGAAGGCGTGCGTTTTGTGGATACAACTGACCGTGATGGAAACAAGGTTCAGGTAGTTATGGGCCGTACAGGGGAGGTGAGAATTCTTGATAAAGAAAAGGGCCGGGTATTAATTACTAACAACGTTCCCTACGGAGCATTTCTTAAAGTTAAAGACGGTCAAGCGGTTGAGAAGGGTGATGAACTCTGCTTCTGGGATCCGTACAATGCGGTAATTCTTTCTGAGTTTGATGGTGAAATTGGATATGAAGCTATCATTGAAGGTATTACGTATAAGGAAGAGTCTGATGAACAAACCGGTCACCGCGAAAAAGTAATTACTGAAACGCGTGACAAGACTAAGAACCCGGCTATTATCGTTAACGGTAAAACTGATTCAAAAACATATAATATACCTGTAGGTGCTCACCTTGCCGTTGATGAAGGCGATAAGATTAAAGCCGGTCAGGTGTTGGTAAAAATCCCCCGTACCATTGGAAAATCACGAGATATTACCGGTGGTCTTCCACGGGTAACAGAATTGTTCGAAGCACGTAACCCGTCAAATCCTGCGGTGGTTAGTGAGATTGACGGTGTAGTTACCTATGGCGGTATTAAGCGTGGTAACCGGGAAGTATTTATTGAATCCCGCGATGGCGTACAAAAGCGTTACTTAGTACCGTTGTCCAAACATATTCTTGTGCAGGATAATGACTTTGTAAAAGCCGGCCAGCCGTTATCCGATGGATCAATTTCACCTGGCGATATTCTTTCCATTAAAGGACCTACTGCGGTTCAGGAATACCTGGTGAATGAAATTCAGGAAGTATATCGCTTGCAGGGTGTGAAGATCAACGATAAACACATTGAAGCTATCGTAAGCCAGATGATGCAAAAGGTTGAGATTATCGATCAGGGTGATACCAACTTCTTGCCCGGTGAATACGTTGATAAATTCTCCTTCCGTGAGGAAAACGATAAGATTCTGGACAAGAAGGTAGTAATTGATTCGGGCGATTCGGATAAATTCAAACCTGGCCAGATTGTTACAGGTCGTGAGCTTCGTGATGAGAACTCTTCCTTGCGCAGAAAGGATCAGAAACTTGTAGAAGTACGCGATGCTTTAGCCGCAGTTTCAAGGCCTACGTTGCAGGGTATTACCCAGGCATCGTTGAAGACCGAAAGCTGGCTCTCTGCTGCATCCTTCCAGGAAACAACCAAAGTGTTGAGCGAAGCTGCTATTCGTGGTAAGGCTGATAAGTTGATGGGAATGAAGGAAAATGTGATTGTAGGACACCTTATCCCTGCCGGAACAGGACAGCGTAGATTCAACAACATTATCGTTACCCATCAGGATGAGTATGATACCCTTACCCGTGCCCTCGACACAAAAGAAAAGGATCGGGAGAAGGAATTACAAGATTAATTATTAAGAGGTTCAAGGGTAACACCCTTGAACCTTAACCTCTGAACCATCGCATTATGGCAGACGATAAAAAGGACAAACAGGCACCAAACCAGATAAACATTGAGTTATCGGAGGAGATAGCTGAAGGTATTTACTCCAACCTGGCCATGATTGCACATTCCAATAGTGAATTTGTAATTGATTTTATTCGTCTTATGCCCGGTGTTCCAAAAGCAAGGGTAAAATCAAGGGTTATCATCACCCCTGAACATGCCAAGAGGCTTTTAGCAGCGCTTAAAGACAACATCGAGAAATACGAAAACTCATTTGGCCCTATTAAGCAAACCCCCGACATGCCCAAATTCCCTATGAATTTTGGCGGAGCAGTTGGCGAAGCTTAGAGAAAAAAGCCTCTTTTTGGCTTAAAAACCCACAAAACGTCCTCAAAAATCTTTTCTAAAGGCTTTGTATCCTTTCGTTCTTTATAATACCTTTGCAGTCCTAATTTTTTATAGGTTTATAATAACTGATATAAATGCCGACCATTCAACAACTTGTACGAAAAGGCAGAAGAAAATTGACTTCTAAGTCAAAATCTCCAGCCCTTGATTCATGTCCTCAGCGCAGGGGTGTTTGTACCCGCGTGTACACCACTACTCCCAAGAAGCCAAACTCGGCTATGCGTAAGGTAGCAAGGGTGCGCCTGACTAATCAAAAGGAAGTAAACGCTTACATCCCAGGTGAAGGTCACAACCTTCAGGAGCACTCCATTGTGCTTATCCGTGGGGGCAGGGTGAAAGACCTTCCAGGTGTTCGCTATCACATCGTGCGTGGTGCATTGGATACTGCCGGTGTCAATGGTCGTCAGCAAAGTCGTTCTAAGTATGGTGCTAAACGTCCGAAGGCCGGTGCAGCAGCACCAGCAAAGGGCGCTAAAAAATAATTTTACACGCTCATGAGAAAGTCGAAACCTAAAAAGAGATACCTTCTACCTGATCCCAAGTTTCAGGATACCCTGGTAACTAAATTCGTTAACTATTTAATGGAGGAAGGTAAAAAGAGTGTTTCTTACAACATCTTCTATGATGCCATTGCATTGGTAGAAAAAAAGACAAATGAAAATGGTTTGGAGGTTTGGAAGCGTGCGATGAACAACCTGATGCCTTCTGTTGAAGTTAAAAGCAGGCGTGTGGGGGGTGCAACTTTTCAAGTTCCTGTTGAAATCAGACCGGAACGTAAGATAAACCTGAGTATCAAATGGATGATTGACTATGCCCGCATGCGTGGTGAGAAGACCATGATGGATAAGCTGGCTGGTGAAATCATAGCCGCATCCAAAGGTGAAGGTGCCGCCATCAAGAAAAAGGATGACACTCATCGTATGGCTGAAGCGAACAAGGCCTTTTCACATTTCAGATTTTAATTGAGGGAGGAAGGATAAAATGTCACGGGATCTCAGATACACCAGAAACATTGGTATTGCTGCGCACATTGATGCGGGTAAGACAACAACCACCGAACGTATTTTATACTACGCGGGGGTAAATCATAAAATTGGAGAAGTACACGATGGTGCTGCCACCATGGACTGGATGGCTCAGGAACAAGAGCGTGGGATTACTATTACATCTGCGGCTACAACCGTTTATTGGAATTATAAGGGTGATAAGTATCACGTTAACATTATTGATACTCCCGGACACGTTGATTTTACGGTTGAAGTAAACCGTTCCCTTCGCGTTTTGGATGGTCTTGTTTTCCTGTTCAGTGCCGTTGATGGTGTTGAGCCTCAGTCTGAAACGAACTGGCGACTAGCCGATAATTATAAAGTTGCCCGGATCGGTTTCGTCAATAAGATGGACCGTGCCGGTGCAGATTTTTTGGGTGTTTGCAAGCAGGTAAAAGAAAAATTGGGCAGCAAAGCTGTTGCTTTGCAACTTCCTATTGGAGCAGAAGAAAATTTTAAAGGTGTTGTTGATCTGGTTAACAACCGTGGCATCATCTGGAATGAAGAAGATAAAGGAATGACGTTTAAAGAAGTTCCTATTCCTGCCGACATGGTTGAAGAGGCAAAAGAATATCGTGAAAAACTTCTGGAGGCTGTCGCTGAGTATGATGAGTCTTTAATGGAGAAGTTTTTTAATGATCCTGAGACCATTACGGAAACTGAAGTTATCACGGCCCTTCGCAAAGCCACCATTGATATGGCTATTGTGCCAATGGTTTGCGGATCATCCTTTAAAAACAAGGGTGTACAAACCATGTTGGATTATGTAATGGAGTTATTGCCTTCGCCAATGGATAAGGACAATATCGTGGGCACTAACCCTGATACAGAAGAAGAAGTTGTAATCCGGCCTGACGAAAAGGAGCCTTTTACAGCACTTGCCTTCAAGATTGCAACCGATCCGTTTGTGGGACGCCTTTGCTTTATTCGTGCCTACTCTGGCGTTCTTGAATCAGGTTCGTATGTATTCAATACGCGCTCCAATCAAAAGGAGCGTATCTCACGTGTATTCCAAATGCACGCCAATAAGCAAAACCAAATTGACAGGCTTCCGGCCGGTGATATTGGTGCTGTGGTTGGCTTTAAGGATATTAAAACCGGAGATACGCTATGTGATGAGAAGCGCAAGGTAATATTGGAATCCATGGTATTCCCTGAGCCTGTAATCGGATACGCGATTGAGCCTAAGAAACAAGCGGATGTCGACAAGTTGGGAATGGCTATTTCTAAACTTGTTGAAGAAGATCCCACACTTCGCGTACATACCGATCAGGAAACTGGTCAGACTATTCTTCGTGGAATGGGAGAATTGCACCTTGAGATCATCATTGACCGCCTGAAGCGTGAATTCAAGGTTGAAATTAACCAAGGTGCACCTCAGGTGGCTTACAAAGAATGGCTCACTACTTCCGTTGAACATAAAGAAGTTTACAAAAAGCAAACCGGTGGTCGTGGTAAATTTGCTGATATCGTGTTTGAAATCGGGCCACGTGAAGATGGTAAGGAGGGACTTGAGTTTGTTAACGACATTGTGGGTGGTGTGATTCCACGCGAATTCATACAGCCCGTACAAAAAGGTTTCGAGCAGGCTATGGTTAACGGACCGTTAGCAGGCTATCCGATTGATTCCATGAAAGTACGTCTCTTCCATGGTTCATACCATGATGTAGACTCAGATTCATTATCATTCGAATTGGCTGCACGTATTGGTTTCAAAGAAGCAGCCAAAAAATGTGGCCCTCAGTTGTTAGAGCCTATCATGAGCGTTGAAGTGCTTACACCTGATGAGTTTACCGGATCGGTAACAGGTGATTTGAACAGGAGACGTGGTGTTATGAAAGGAATGGACAGCCGTGGTGGTGCACAGGTTATTAAAGCTGATGTGCCATTGTCCGAGCTTTTTGGTTATGTAACTGATTTGAGAACAATCACTTCTGGTCGTGCATCTGCGACTTTGACATTCTCACATTATGCACCGGTACCGAAAAACCTTGCAGAAAAAGTAATTGATGAAGTAAAAGGCGCTGTTGCCGCAAAATAAATATCTAAAAGACGTTTAGATCATGAACCAGAAAATCAGAATCAAACTCAAGTCTTACGACCACAACCTGGTAGATAAGTCTTCTGAGAAAATTGTACGTGCCGTGAAAGCAACAGGCGCAGTCGTGAGCGGTCCCATTCCTTTACCTACAGAAAAGGAAAAATTTACAGTATTGCGTTCTCCTCACGTAAACAAAAAATCACGTGAGCAGTTTCAACTATGCACCTATAAGCGCCTGGTTGATATTTATTCAAACAGCGCAAAAACCGTTGATGCGTTGATGAAGCTTGAGCTTCCCAGCGGTGTGGATGTTGAGATTAAGGTGTAGTTAGTTTACCTATAGGATATTGTAAAGCCATTAACACGAAGTGATAATGGCTTTTTTATTGGAGTAGACTGTGGAAATAAAGCGAATGGTCTGGCAATAAATCCGGATGCATAATCGTAACCAGATCTTGAAGTATAATGTCAGGCCGAAGATAGCCTAACTCCAGGAACTCACTCCCTCCTTTTGCTCCTTTTCGGGCATCATAGGTGTACACCCGGCCTGTTTGGAAAGGCTTGAATTTAGTATATCGCTTGTCGGCTGCTTCAATTTCACTCAAGCTCTTGAAGGAGGCAACACCAATCCAAAAATCAGCCTGATTGGCTTTTTCATACACCGATTCAAAACTAAGTTCAAGAAAGCTGTTGGATGAATTTTCAGCCCATAAATATTTCCCGCCAGCATCAGCTATTAATTGTGCAGCAAAATTTTTTCCACCAGGTAAAAACCACGTATCCCCATAAACTACCCCACTCATAACAGTAGGTTTAATATTAACCTTAGCCGCCATCTCTCGGGTTGACAAATAAGCCCGCTCAATTGCGGAAAAGACCGAATCAGCAAGTTCTTCTTTGTTAAAAAATGCGGCCGCAAATTTGATCCACTCAGCACGACCCAACGGATGTTCTTCCAAATACTCTGCATTAATGACAACGGGTATGCCCAATTCTTCAATTTTTTTAAACTGGCCAAAATCACCCGACATTGTATAGGCTATGGTGATATCAGGTTTTAAAAGCGCAAGGCGTTCAATATCCATACCTTTATCAATGCCCAATTCTGTTACATTTCCCTTCTCAATCAGGGCACGGGTATTCTCTGAACTTATATAATCAGTGTTCGGAAACCCTACGAGCGCTTCACTTTCATTCAGGTAGTCGAGCAAAGGAATGTGTGTAGTGGATGTGCAAACCAATCTGGCGATCGGAACATAAATGACTTTTGTGTTATTGTCATGCTCGGGCACTGCATCTCCCTTGTTAACCAATAAATACTTAAAGCTGGTTTGAGCTCCCGGAAAGGGTCTTGTTACTTCTATAAGTTTGCTCTGGCCAATAGTAGTAATCGTAAATCCTTGGGCATATTTTAAAGTGGATTCAGTGCTTAAGGTGTTATTAGCGTTTGCATTTTCTCTCCTTGAAGTGCAGGACAATAGTATAGACAGAAGCAGCAGAATAGAAATAAAATACCTTTTCATGTTTGATTTGATCCTCTGAGTGAGTGGATAAACTCTTTTAACATGGTTTGGGCCGCCTGGTAAGGGGTTATTTTTTTTGCCAAAACATCACTTTCTAAACTGCTTTTTTTCTCATGCAGCCATGGTGATTTCTGAAATTCCATTTTAAAGAGCTGATCGAAGCACTCGTGCATCCACTCTACTTGCTGCCGTTGACGCCTGGTTTCAAAAATTCCGTTGCTAATAAGTAATTGTTGAAATTCAAGAATCGCATTCCATATGGAATCAATTCCTTCTGATAAAACTGCCGAGCAGGTAAATACTTTGGGTAACCACCCTGAACTGTCAGGACGAACTAGATGTAATGCATGCTGGTATTCAGCGCGGGCTTCATGGGCTTTAAATTTATTATCACCGTCAGCTTTAGTAATAGCAATGGCATCAGCCATTTCCATAATGCCTTTTTTTATACCCTGAAGTTCATCTCCGGCTCCGGCTAGCATCAAGAGAAGAAAGAAATCAACTGATTTTTTTACAGCAATTTCCGATTGTCCAACGCCAACAGTCTCCACAAGAATAACGTCAAATCCAGCAGCTTCACATAAGTGAATGGCTTCACGTGTTCGATGAGTTACTCCGCCCACCGCTTCACCTGATGCAGAAGGGCGAATGAAAGCCATTGAATTTTTGGAAAGCTCCTCCATACGTGTTTTGTCCCCAAGAATGCTCCCTTTGGTTAGCGGACTGCTGGGATCAACCGTAAGTATGGCGATTTTCTTCTTGTGCTCATCAATAATATATTTTCCAAAAACCTCTATGAAGGTACTTTTACCTACACCCGGGACCCCGGTGATGCCAATGCGAATTGAATTTCCCGAGTGAGGAAGTACTTTTTCAACGAGTTGATCAGCGATTATACGATCTGATGAAAGCTGACTTTCTATAAGGGTTATAGCCTTTGCCAGCACAACCCGGTCTCCCTGTAGTATTCCGTTTGTGTATTCCTGAAGGTTTAACCGCGCTTTCAACTGTATTCGTTTAGTAAAACATGCTTAAATTTCTAAATTTACCTGATACCAAAACCCCTCATGAAGAAATATTTCTGGATCGATGCCGCCATAGCTACCATGTTCATCTTCTTGCTTATGGGCGGAATTTACAAGTTAACACAACTCAGGTTATTTGATGCATTCGATTCCATCGGACAAGCCTTGGCAGACGTTGAGTTAACCGATTATGTCTTTTCCCAATTACGTGAAGACCCTCCTCTTGATACGAATATTGTGGTGATAAATTTTGGTGAGTTGAGTAGGCGACAAGTGGCCGAACAAATTCGTATAATTAGTCAACACAAACCTAAAGTAATTGGTATCGATGGTTTTTATAATTGCCAGGGACTACCGCGCGACACGGTTTTTTGCCCACCACTTAAGGATTCCATTGGGAATCTGATGCTCAGTTACGCGATTAAAGAAGCCGGAAATGTTGTATTGGTTTCAAAACTCCTTAAGTCGTTGGAGTTAAGCAGGCAGGATGTTGAGGATGTTTATGATTCTCTGGAGCAATCAGACCCACTTTTTAGGGAGGTCATGTTTGCAGAGGGATATGCAAGCCTTGAAACTGATGCGGCTTATCAAGATGACGTAAAAACTTGCCGGACCTTCAACCCAAAAATGGAAGTTAATGGTGTGAATCACTTAGCCTTTGCCGTTCAGATGGCCATGTTATACGATTCTGTTAAGACAAAAAAATTTTTAGCCCGCGATAATTTTTCGGAAGTGATTAACTACCGAGGAAATATTGCTGACTTCTTTGGCCAAACAAAATACCCACAGGTATTCTATACGCTTGATGTTGAAGATGTTTTTACAGAAAACTTTCTCCCATCAATGATTGAGGGTAAAGTTGTCATTTTTGGTTTTCTAGGTAAGGAATTTGGCGACCCCTCCTGGAGTGATAAGTTCTTTACCCCGTTGAACCTGAAAATGGCCGGTAAGGCAAATCCGGATATGTTTGGGGTTGTGGTGCATGCCAACATTGTTTCGATGATTTTAAATGAAGATTACGTAAACACCATGAAAGATTGGCAAGAATGGGTACTTGCCATTGTACTTTGTTACTTAAATGTGGCATTATTTTCGCTAATCTACATCAAGTTGCCCGATTGGTATGATGGCATTACTAAGTTGATTCAGGTGGCTGAATTGATTCTTTTCACATTAATCATGGTGGAAGTGTTTGACCTGTTTAGCTATAAGTTTGACACCACCTTGTCATTGGCGGCAATAGCCTTGGTGGGAGACTCCTATGAAATTTATATGGGAGTTATAAAAAACTCGATTAATCGGTTGAAAAACAGCAGGTTGTTTACCAAAGGAAGGTCTAAGGTATTAAACTCCGATAACCAATAAATTTGTACATTTATCCCTCTTAAAAATAGTTTACAGTTATGAAAATGCTAAGAATAGTGATCGTTTTAGGCTTAATCGCACATTTTGGAAATGGCTTTTCACAAGATGTTGCCTTTAAGGTGATGGCTAACAAAGGAACCAATGAGGTTAAATCTGGCGATTCGTGGCAGCCAATAAAAACTGGCGCCAGCCTGAAAATTGGTGATGAATTAAAGTTAGCGGACAATGGATATCTTGGACTTATCCACGTCACTGGCAAGCCCGTTGAAGTAAAAAAAGCAGGCCCTCATAAGGTGGCTGATTTGGCCGCTGAAGTAAAGGGTGGTTCAAGTGCTTTGAACAAATACACTGATTTTATTTTAAGCAGCAATGCAGATGACAAGAAAGGTAAACTTGGTGCAACAGGAGCTGTGCATCGCGATGTTGCAGAAGCAAAGGCCATCAAGCTTATGCTGCCCGAAAATCAACACTCAGGGGTTTATAACAATGAAGCGGTAATCAGTTGGGATCCCAGCAAAGTAACGGGTCCCTATATTGTTACATTAAGCAATATGTTTGAAGATCAGTTAGCTAAAATTGAAACATCGGAGACTAGTATAAAAATTAATTTGAACGATCCGAAATTTGCTAATGAAACGGGAATTTTTGTAGATGTTCGGTCCAAGGCTAACCCCAGTCAATCCTCTAAAATGCATTTAATTAAGAAACTTTCGCCAGAGGCTCACGCCAAGGTACAAAAGTCGTTGAATGACATTATGGGCGAGGTTAGTGAGCAAACCGCGTTAAATAAGTTCATCCTGGCCGGCTTCTACGAAGAGCAAGGACTTTTTATTGATGCGATAGCAGCTTACGAAGAAACAATTAAGCTCGCCCCTGAAGTTACGTATTACAAGGAGGCATACGATGAATTTCTGATTCGTCATGGTCTTAAAAAGCCATAGCATTATTACGCATACCATCAAAAAAGCTGCCCCCATTGTTATGGGGCAGCTTTTTTATTTTAAATACGAAAGTCACTTATTAACTTTAAAGTCCATTAAGCAAAAAAAAGACAATGAAAAATATCCGCTTAATTATCCTCTTAGCAGGAATATTGATGCCACTTGTAATGGAGGCGCAATCGTATGCCTTTCTGGTATTACAGAGTAAAGGGCAAACAGCAGTTAAATCAGGAGAAGAATGGACACCAATTAAAGTTGGTTCACAACTTAAAGTATCGGACGAAATAAAAATTTCCGATAATGGTTATCTGGGTCTTTCTCATGCCAGTGGCCGAGCCTTTCAGGTAAAGGAGCCTGGTAATTTTAAAGTGGCTGATCTTGCTTCGAAGGTCGGCAAAGGCTCGAGCGCCCTAAATAAGTATACTGATTTTATCTTAAGTAGCGAACAGGAAAAGAAGAACAAACTGGCTGCAACGGGGGCCGTTCACCGCGATGTTAAAAAGGAAATTATGCTCGGTCTTCCATCGGATCCTGCAAAAGCTGAGGTGCAGGGCAATCATTTTTTTCTTACCTGGACCGCTGATGGATCAAATTCGTACAAGGTTGTTGTAATGGATTTAGGTGAGGATGAGTTAGCAAGCTTTACTGTGGATACCAACAATTATATGATTGATCTGTCGAAAGGCTATGAAGGTACTTCTCAGGTGCTGGTTAAAGTTATTTCGGCTAATGGAAATACCTCTGATAAGTATACTGTAAAAAAACTTACAGGCCATAAAAAGAAAAAAATGGACGAGGCGGTTGGTGAACTTGGCTTGTCGGGTGAAGCTACAGGATTGGATAAATATATACTGGCTTCATTTTTTGAAGACAGACTTATGTTAATTGATGCACTTACTGCCTATAAGGAGGCAGCACAAGCTGAGCCTGATGTATACCAGGAAGCATATGAACAATTCCTCAGTCGTTTCGGATTTAAGCCGAATTAAGAGTAGTCATTTCAATTATTAAAGAGGCTTCTGATAATGTAGGTTTTGGAAGCCTCTTTGCATTTTGGTGGTTTGGCTGAACGGTATATTATTCTATTTTTGTGATCACCAAATTGCACTTCCATGAGCGTATTAGTGAATAAAAACTCCAGGGTAATAGTTCAGGGTTTTACCGGTTCTGAAGGTACTTTTCATGCTGGCCAGATGATTGAATACGGTACGAATGTGGTAGGAGGGGTAACTCCGGCTAAAGGCGGTACAGAGCACCTGGGGCGGCCCGTTTTTAATACTGTTCAAGAGGCTGTTCAAAAAACAGGTGCCGATGTTTCTATCATTTTTGTTCCCCCGGCTTTCGCAGCTGATGCCATTATGGAGGCTGCTGATGCAGGTATTAAAGTAATCATCGCCATAACCGAGGGAATACCGGTTAAGGATATGATGATTGCAAAGAAATACATCAAAAGTAAAGATGTGGTATTGGTTGGTCCAAATTGTCCGGGTGTGATTACTCCAGGAGAAGCGAAGGTGGGCATTATGCCTGGCTTTGTGTTTAAAAAGGGAAAAGTTGGGGTAGTATCAAAATCAGGAACACTTACATATGAGGCCGCTGATCAGATTGTGAAGGCTGGTTTGGGCGTTTCTACAGCTATTGGAATTGGCGGTGATCCGATTATTGGTACACCAACTAAAGAGGCGGTTGAATTATTAATGAATGATCCGGAAACCGAAGCGATTGTAATGATAGGTGAAATAGGCGGAAACTACGAACCTGTGGCTGCACGTTGGATAAAAGAAACCGGAAACAAAAAACCTGTGGTTGGTTTCATTGCTGGTCAAACGGCACCCCCCGGAAGAAGAATGGGGCATGCGGGTGCCATTATTGGTGGAGCTGATGATACAGCAGCCGCTAAAATGAAAATAATGCGTGAATGTGGTATTCACGTAGTAGAATCACCTGCGGATATCGGAGAAACTGTTCTAAAAGTTCTTAAGAAATAACGTTCGTTTAAAAGGCTGATCGGAACTCCCGTTCCAAATAGCTATTGAACTCGCTTACGCTGGAAAAGGTGGTAATCTTTTCAGGGTGCATTTCCATATTATCATTTTGAAAAATTACCTCAGCGCAAAAATCTCTCAATAAAAATAAGTAGGCTTTACGACCATTTTTTATACGGGTTCCAAGCATGGTTCCTTTATCGCGCAATGCTGAAATTTTACTTTTTGCGGAGAGGCATTTGAAATACAATTTTCTAAACATGGGCTTCTTTTTCTGTGTTACACGTCAAAAGTAGAAAGTGAGTTGATGGCATCATAATCGTCTGTTTTTCAGCCACGTTAAGGTTTAAATGGAATTGAGGAAAGTGTAGAAAATAATACCTACCGTTCTAAAAACCTTACACCCTGATTTTGGCACGAATTTCTAAAACCCTGCAAACAAGCCTTTCGCTAACCTGAAAGGTTTAAAATGCTGTAAAACCTTGCGCTGAGCGAAAATCGGCTATAACAGGTTATTTGCCAGGTTGGCCAATTCCGAACGCTCACCTTTTTCAAGGGTTATGTGGGCATACAGTTCATTTCCTTTTAAGCGGTCAATTAAGTAGGAGAGCCCATTACTTTGCGCATCCAGATAGGGTGTATCAATCTGGTAGATATCTCCAGTAAAGATGATTTTCGTGTTTTCACCGGCCCTGGTAATAATGGTTTTTACCTCATGGGGCGTAAGGTTCTGCGCTTCATCAACTATAAAGCAAATATTAGAAAGGCTTCTTCCTCGAATGTAAGCCAGGGGCGTAATCACCAATTTCTCCTGGTTTACCATCTCTGTGATTTTAGAATACTCCTTATCAGTTTCGTTGTATTGATTTTGAATGAATTTCAGGTTATCCCACAGGGGCTCCATGTAAGGGTTCAATTTCGATTTAATGTCTCCCGGCAGATAACCAATGTCTTTATTGCTGAGCGGTACAATTGGACGCGCCAGGTAAATCTGTTTGAATTCACGTTTCTGTTCCAGTGAAGCGGCCAGAGCAATTAATGTTTTACCTGTACCGGCAATACCTTGCAGGGAAACCAGTTTAACGTCAGGTTTCAGCAGCGCGTGAATGGCAAAAGTTTGTTCAGCATTACGTGGCTTAACCCCGTAGATCGACCTTTTTTCTACCTGCTCCACCATTTCATTGAATGGATTGTAATAGGCGAGCACTGATTTTTTACCACTTTTTAAAATGTAGTAGTGGTTTTTTTCTGGTTTTAGTTTCCCCAGGATATCACCCGGTGGACAGTAGCCTTTTTCATAAATCAGGTTAATAGCATTGGTGTCCACATCTTCAATCACCGTATTGCCGGAGTAGAGTGACGAGATGTTTTGTACTTTCCCGGTGGTATAGTCCTCTGCATGAAGGCCCAATGCCTTGGCCTTCAATCGCAGGTTTACATCTTTTGATACCAATACAACTTTTCTTCCCTTCTCTTCTTTCTGTAACAGCAGGGCGGAATTTAGTATGCGGTGGTCTGGCTTGTCCTCATTAAATACACGGTTGGCATCCAGCGTACCCGTGCCCCCGGTATCCATTACTACTTTAAAATCGCCCTTGCCCTTTCCGTTAATGGGGTTCCAATGGTGTAACATTTGATCTTTGGCGAGTTTATCAATGAGTCTGATAAACTCCCGGGCTTCGAAATTCTTGGTATCGTTTCCCTTTTTGAAGTTATCCAGTTCTTCCAGTACCGTTATCGGTATGCCTACATCGTGTTCATCAAAATTGAGTATGGAGTTGTGTTCATAAATAATAACAGAAGTATCCAGCACGAATATCTTCTTTTCCTTTTTGATTTTTGACATGCTTAACAAAGAACTTGGTTATCGAAATAAACAAAAACCTTCGTAATGCTGAAAGAGTTTTGAAAGTGAATTTTTTTAATACCTTTATAATCCCTCTTATCATTACTAAATTGTTAACAGGCTACCTCTGCAAATAGCGTATTGATCACCTTTTTCGTGAGGTTCTATTTTAAGAACATTGGCAAGTACGAGTTGAACAAGAATGTTTGAAGCATGGTGGTAGCCAATATCACAGAGGGCAGAAAATTCAGCAACTGTAACATAATTGAATTTATCCAGATGACGAAAAAGTTTCTGCTCATATTCACCATAGGTAAATTGCACATCATGTTGTTTTGCCTGTAGGTAGAGAATTTGCTGAACCTCCTTGCTAGCCTTTATACTTTTGTCATCTATCCGAATAAAGCAGCCTCTTCTCCATCTGCTTAAACGTAAGAAATAGGGTTTTCTTTTGCCGAAAAGTACCTTTAAAGAGATGACGTAACGACCTGTAGACAACGAGATAATTTCTTTCTCGTAGTTAATGTGTGGCCTGCTAAGCCGGGTAATGGCTCTTTGAACAACAAACAATTCCTCATCCGGAAACTTAACTCCGGGTATGCTGCCATCATCAGAAACTCCGATTAGTACTGTTCCTCCTTTGCTGTTGGCAAAGGCAATCATTTCGCGTACAATTTTTTCAGGATGCGTTGCTTTGCGCTTAAACTCAAGTTGCTCTCCTTCTCCCCTGGCAACTAATGCATATAACGCCTTTAGTTTTTCTTTATCTACCTCTACTCCCTCCGAATGCCGCATCGTCATCTTCTTCGGTTTCATCGTCATCATCGTTGGGTAGGTTAAACATGGAACTTAATAAATCTTTGAATTGGTGTCCGGCAGTGAGGTTATGTTTACTGATCAAACTAAATTCAGCCAGTCCATGAAGGGCGAACTCCATCAAAAAAAGCTGAAGAGTTGCGGGCTGATGTGGATGATACTCTTTAACGAGCTCCTTTAGGCCTGGGATGCTTTTAAGTAACTGTTCATATTCCTTTTCAGTAACCTCATGCAGAAGATCAACTTTGTTGCCTTCGCCAAACCAGTCGGTAATGACTTTATAGGGGTTTTTGTCTTTCTGCTTTCTGAATTTTTCAGGATCGGGAAAATAATTCACAAACTGGGTGCGCAGGGCTTTACCAATCAGGTTTTGTGCTACAATACCAGGGCCTTCCTGCTCCCCCTCATAAACTAACTCTACTTTGCCGGTGATTGCGGGTATTACACTGGTAAAATCAGAAACACGAAGACTTGTTTTCTTTTCCTGATTTATAAGGACTCTGCGCTCCGCGGAAGCAATAAGTGTTTCATATGCTGAAATGGTGAGTCGGGCGGAAACACCACTTTTAGCATCTATTAATTCACTTTTTCGAGCTTCAAAAGCAATTTGCTCTATCAGGTCTTTTGCCAAATCGTGAACGATAACCAGGTTTTGCTGATCTTCTTTTATGTGTGCTTCCTGTTGTGTAATGTGTTTGCCTATATCGATGGTTTTTGGATAGTGTGTTATAATCTGGCTATCGATCCGATCTTTCAGCGGAGTAACAATACTGCCCCGGTTGGTGTAGTCTTCCGGATTGGCGGTGAAAATAAATTGCAGATCTAGGGGTAGGCGTATTTTAAAGCCGCGGATTTGAATATCACCTTCTTGCAGAATGTTAAAGAGTGCTACCTGAATACGCGCCTGTAAGTCGGGTAATTCATTGATAACAAAAATTCCACGATGTGATCGGGGAATCAATCCGAAGTGAATTACGCGCTCATCGGAGTAGGGAAGTTTAAGTGTAGCCGCTTTTATCGGATCAACATCACCAATGAGGTCAGCAATGGAAACATCAGGTGTGGCAAGTTTTTCCGTATACCGATCATGCCGATGAACCCATGAAACAGGCGTATCGTCCCCGAACTCTTTGAGTTTATCAATACTGTATCGCGAGATGGGATGAAGCGGATCATCATTTAACTCCGAACCTTCTACAACAGGTATATATTCATCTAACAGGTTAATCAATAACCGGGCAATGCGGGTTTTGGCCTGCCCCCGTAAGCCTAGTAGGTTGATATTATGTCCGGCTAATATGGCCCTTTCCAGGTCGGGTATTACCGTTTCTTCATAACCCCAGATGCCGCTGAATACAGGTTCTTTTTTTCTTTTCTTTTCAATCAGGTTATTGCGCAACTCATCTTTAACCGATTTCGGTTTATAGCCTGCTGACTTTAATTGCTTTAAGGTTTTTATTTTATGAATATCCATTTTTTAATTTCTAATACGTTTTTCTTCTGTTCTTGTTAAAGTCTTCAAAAACAAGATTGCCCAATCCTTGTAGTCCGCTGTAATAGGCATTGCCTTTATTCGTTTTTGTGAATTCCCGCACAAATGCTTTCAGGTAAGCATCGGTGGCCAGCATAAAGGTGGTAACGGGTATTTTTAGTTTTCTTAATTGACTGGCGAGGGTTAGTGTTTTACCCAGAATTTTATGATCAAGACCAAAACTGTTTTTATAGTATTTAATACCCTGCTTGATACACGTAGGCTTTCCATCGGTGATCATGAAAATTTGCTTATTCGGATTTTTTCTTCGTCTGAGAATATCCATCGCTAGCTCTAACCCGGCAACCGTATTGGTGTGGTAGGGACCAACCTGCAGGTAGGGCAGATCTTTAATTTCAATTTGCCAGGCATCATCTCCGAAAACAATAATGTCGAGTGTATCCTTTGGATATTTTTTGGTAATCAGTTCGGACAACGCCATGGCAACCTTTTTCGCTGGCGTAATTCTATCCTCCCCGTAAAGAATCATGGAGTGCGAGATATCAATCATTAGAACAGTAGAGGTTTGCGATTTATATTCACTTTCGATTACCTCCAAATCATCTTCTGTCATGAAGAAGTTGTCTAACCCGTGATTGATTTGAGCGTTTCGCAATGAATCAGTCATGGAAATTTGTTCCAGGGTATCACCGAATTCGTAATCTCTTCGCTCGGTTGTTTGTTCATCGCCCCGCCCACTGTGAAAGGTGCTGTGATCTCCGCCTTTTGTTTTCTTTAACTTTCCAAAAATTTCCTCCAGGGCCGATTTTCGGATGTGCTGTTCACTGCGGGGTTTTAAAGTTAATTCTCCATCTGGCCCTTTTTCATCTATGTAACCCTCTCGTTTTAGTTGTTCAACGAAATCTCCGATACCGTAATTATCCGTAGTTAGTTTATATTGCCTATCTAGCTCAGTAAGCCACTGTAGCGCTTCGGCAACATTACCCGAAGTAATTAATGCCAGTTGCATGAAAATCTTCAGCAATCGCTCAAAATCGCTTTTAGCTTTTTCAGGGGGAGGGGTATACTGACTGAAGCGGTAGCCTAACATGGGGTACTGGGCGGATAGACTTTAAACCCCGATTTCGGGGATTCTGTTTCTGAATTAGTATTTAATTTTTTGAACCTACGTAATATAATTCGTGTTTCTTAAATTATTTCAACGCCCGAAAAGGCCTACTTTTGACGATCATTTAATAACTTTTGCTATGAAAAAGTCTGTACTGGTTTTAAGCCTTTTGGCGCTTATTTTAGGCTCTTGTTCATCCTATACGTGCGCTACGTATGCCAAAAAGCCTGTTAAGCAGCCGGAGGTTAAGGAATCAAAAATCTGAATTTACTTTATCTGATTAGTCAATAAAACCACCCGGATAACACCAAGGTGGTTTTTGCATTATGGCTTTATGAGGATGACTTTTCCTTCATGGTGCCATAGATATAGTCCCACAACGGAGAAGACACTCCAAACACAATTTCGCCATCCTTGTAATGATGTATACTGTGGTTGATCCATAAGGCTTTTAAAAAGTTTTTGGGTGGCTGGTAGGCATGTACCATGTAATGTACGCCCAGGTAGCTGGCATATCCAACCAGAAAACCAGGCAAAAAAGCAAAAACGAAATCGCCCATAACCAAACGAAGCAAAAGTAACAGTACGGTGGCTATGGTTATGCTCAGCACCGGTGGCATGGCCAGTCTTTCCTTATCCTTGGGGTATTCATGGTGAACACCATGTAACGTATACTGTAATTCTTTTCGTTTTTGGGTGTGCGCACGCATATGGAAAACATACCGGTGGACATTATATTCTACCCATGTAAACGCAAGCCATCCTACAAAAAAGAGGGAGGTCGTAAGCACTGGATTTAATGCTGTGTGGGTAATGCTCCAGTACAGCAATGCCGCAGCATAGGTAAAAAATATGATCAGCGGAACTGATATGTGCGTGCGCGTAAGTTTCTCCAGAACAGGGTTTTTGAAAAGCTGTTTGGTCCCTTTGTTTTTTGGTATTACCTCTTCCATCGCATCCAAAATTTGCACAAAAATAATAATAGAAAACCTAACCGTATTTTAACGGATAGCTTTTATGTTGGTTTTCTCGATAACCTTAACGTAGTAATCCTCATACTGTGGCAGTATCCGGCTAATGTCGAATTCCTTTGCCCGGTTAAGGGCATTTTCTTTGAATTTGGGTAAGTTGCTTTTGTCCAGCACGAACAGTGCTTTGCGGGTCATATCTTCGGTGTCGCCCACATTGCTCATAAAGCCGGTTACACCTTGAATATTCAATTCGGGTATACCACCGGTATTGGATGAAATAACGGGCACTTCGCAGGCCATGGCCTCCAAGGCAGCCAGTCCAAAACTCTCTTTTTCTGAAGGCATTAAGAACAAGTCAGCCACGGAAAGCACCTCCTCTACAGCCTCCAGTTTACCCAGAAATCGGATATTGTTGCAGATGCCCAAATCGCGGCATTGTTGTTCTGCGCCAACCCGCTCGGGGCCATCACCAATCATTAACAGTTTGGCCGGTATTTCTTTTTGGATGTTATAGAACACCTGTATAACATCGCCTATCCGTTTCACTTTGCGGAAGTTGGAGGTGTGCACAACCAGCATTTCTCCTTCCGGGCAAATGGCTTTTTTGAAATGATCTTTCTTTTGTTTTTTGAATTTAGCTAGATCAATGAAGTTTGGAATAACTTCTATTTCATTCGTGATTTTAAAGTACTCAAACGTTTCTCTTCGCAAATCTTCTGAAACTGCGGTGACACCATCCGACTGATTGATACTGAATGTTACCACCGGTTCGTACGATGCGTCTTTACCCACCAGTGTTATATCGGTACCATGCAGTGTAGTTACCACCGGCATAGTAATGCCTTGTGTTTTTAGTATTTGCTTGGCCATGTAGGCAGCTGAAGCATGGGGGATGGCATAGTGAACATGAAGCAGATCCAGTTTCTCATTCATCGCCACGCTAACCATTTTACTGGCCAGGGCTAACTCATACGGAGGGTATTCAAACAGTGGATACGACCTGAACTCTACTTCATGGTAGAATATATTCTCATTCAGAAAGTCCAGCCGGCTGGGTTGTGAATACGTTATAAAATGAACCTGGTGACCTTCCTGGGCCAGGGCTTTTCCTAACTCGGTAGCCACTACACCGCTACCGCCAAAGGTTGGATAACAAACTATGCCTATCTTGATCTGCTCCACAGGAATGGGTTTGGGTAAGGACAATAATCAAATATGGATTGATAAATCACATCCTGTATCCGAGAACGGATATTGGCCGTAATTAGTTTAGTACTGCGGTCGGGATAAACCCTATTTGACAGAAATATATAAACCAGCTCAAATTCGGGATCAATCCATATACACGTACCGGTGAAGCCTGTATGCCCGAATGTGCGCGGGGAGGAAAAAAGGGAAGTGGGGGTAGCCCAATCGCTTTGCAGGGGCTTATCCCACCCAAGCCCTCTCCGGCTGGTTTCAAATTGCTTGGCTGTAAACAATTCAACGGTTTCGGGTTTCAGGTATTGATGCCCACCGTAATAACCCTTTTGCAACAGCATTTGTCCCAGTTTAGCCACATCCTGTGCCGTACTGAACAAACCGGCATGGCCGGCAACCCCACCCATCATAGCGGCACGTTCATCGTGTACGGTGCCATGAATCATATCTTTACGGAAAATTTTATCGTATTCGGTAGGTGCTATACGCGATACCGGAAAGCGACTTAATGGAGTGTACCCGGTGGTGTATGCTCCTATGGGTTCATATAGATTCTGCCACAGAAAATCATCCATGGGCTGGTTGAGCATTTTCTCAGATAACCGGTGCAGTAGCCAAAAACCAATGTCGCTGTAGCGAAGCGTGTAAGGGATTCGTGCAGGCTTTTCTATCATTCTTGATTCGAATGTCCATTTCCATAACGAATCGCGGATAACGGGGGCCGCATATACGTTTGGTGAAACCTGAAGGGAATATTTTTCTGTCCGTTTGGCATTATAATAGTAAGGTAAAAACTCTTTTTCATTTTTCATGGTTTGGGGCCATAGCGGAATAAATGCGAGCAACCCTGCCTGATGGGCGAGAACATCTTTAAGGGTAATATCCTTTTTGTTGGTTGATCGGAGTTCCGGAAGATAGTATGACACTTTACGATTTACGTCAATCAGGCCGCGATCATAAAGAAACATAACGGACTGAAGCGTGCCTAACACCTTAGTCATCGAAGCCAGGTCGTAAATGGTTTCACCGGTAACGGGTTGCTGATTATCGTAAGTTAGCCATCCGAATGACTGGTCATAAATCACTTTTCCGTTTTTGGCAATCAGCACCTGGCATCCAGGCGTAGCTTGTGTTTCAATCGCCTCGCGCACAAGTGTGGATATTTTTTCCAATGTTTGGCTGCTCATACCTACCGATTCTGGAAGCGCATAGGATAACCTGCCCAGTGAGGGTGTTAATACTCCTGAGCCTTCACGGATTTTTTCATTGATTGTAAGGGGAAGCTTACCGCTGCCTTCAAGGCCTCCAAAAATAATCTGGGGTACGGTTCTGCGAATTAACGCATCATCCACAAAAGCTTGAACTATGGCTGCCGGTTCGGTGAACAAACTAAGTTTTGAAGGTGGCCCGAAATTACACACCACCACTTTGGTATGTTTCGCCAACGCATCGAGCAGGGCAGGGTATTCGGAGATTATTCCTGAACTCGTGAGAAATATTCCGGCAATGACCACATCATACTTTTTAAGCTCTTCCAAAAGTGTGGTTGTGTCTTCGCCCGGTTGATGAAATTGAAAATGATCGAAAGGAGCATAACGCGACAAGTAAGCGCTGAATTCATTTTCTTTTCGTTCACCTACCGAAAGTGAGGCGAAAGTTGTGTTTTCCAGAATTTTTATGGGTAACAACTCCTGGTTATCATAAACAACGGAAACTGATTTTTCATAAAGATCCCGCCTGAGTACACGGGCTTCAAGTGTGTTAAGTTTATCGTAAAGATTGTCCTGCTCTTGTGGCACGGCAGTAGGCAAACCTGCATCGTATTTGAAAGCCAGTACTTTTTTTACGCGCTGATCAAGCTGTGCTTCTAGTAGTGGGTTCTTTTTTATTTGCCTGCGAAGCTTCCGTACGGTAGCGGCAATATTTTGTGGAAATAATAAAACATCATTTCCGGCCAGGAAGGCGTAAATTTCCGAATCACCGGGTTGATACTTCTTTAGCAGAACTTTTACATCGGGCACGTAACTGAATACCAGCCCTTGAAAGTTAAAATTCTTTTTCAGGTAGTCGGCTGTATACAATGTGGGCAATGCTTCTGGAATAATTCTTTTTTTCTTTCGGGCTATTTTTCTCCGATCTGGGAAAATGGGATCATGTATGTAGGATGATAAAATAGCCGGACACCCTTGATCAATTAATTGCTTAAGGGGATAAAGTGACTGTTTATCATCGTGGGCAAGCCCCATGATGGGTACACCTTTTGCGTAGCCGGTAACTTTAAGCCCGTAATGGGGGTAATGCTTAGCTACGGGAATAATACCGGCATGCTGAAGCCCTTTCATATACAAGACAGCTGCATTTGCTACCCGGGCTGGGTTTTCTCCAAAGGTATGGTTAACCAGTTCGTCTGTTTTGAATGTAGTACTCAAATCAGCTGTTGGCGCAAAAGTAACATGCACACCGAGAGTTTTGAGTTGACGGCCCACTTCATCACCAAAATAGAATAACAGGCTGTCATCTTGTATGGCGCCCAGCATTAAGGTTTGCGGATATACCAGCGTACTATCCAGTGTTGAGCCCAAGCCTTCTTCGGCATTTAATCCTACCAGTAGAGGTACTACTGATTGAGCCTGTAGTTGCTGAACGAATTGCTGCTGAGAAACCGGCCCGCCACGGGTTAAAACAATTCCTCCAATTCCGTAGCTTGAAACCAGATTCAGCAGTTTATCTCGTTCTGCATCACTAGCAGAGGCATCTACCGGCATCATAATTAACTGACCGATTTTAGCTTCAAAGGGCAGTTTTTGAAATACACTATCTACCCATTTCTCGCGGTTGGTTTGGCTAAATACCTGTAAAACGCTAAAGCAGGCAAGCCAGCAAGCCAACCAAACTTTTTTGCTTCGAGGGCCGTTTGCTTTTTTGTAATTGAAGCTGAATAGAGGCATTTTTGTAGGCCTTTAAATTAACCAGTTTTAGTACCAAATAAAATAATGGTGACGCAGCTTAAAAAGTTGCATTACATCAAAGGCAATCAAATTTTTCCAGTTATGAAAATTCCTTCCCTCTTTACGCGGATACCCAAACACAGGCGGTTCAACTTTACCCCACGCCATTATGATCCGATGGATGAAGAACGAAGGGAACGGGAGGAGCGTATACAGCGTGAACTAAGAATGAAAAATGAAGAAGAAGTTATTGCCAGTGAATACCGTGCCCGTATTGCCGGCTCATTCAGGGCAGCGCGAAGCAAGCAAACCAAAAATTTTGATCCATCGGCCAATATCTTACGGTTGGTTATCATTACTATATTGGTAATATGGGTGATGGCTTATCTCCACTATGGCAACACTTCGGTTTACTTTTTAGCGTTAATTGTTCCGTTTTATATCTGGGTCAGATTTTTCCGCAAGCAGACGTAAGCCGATCATGTCCGATATTATTCAGCTTTTGCCCGATTCCATAGCTAACCAGATTGCTGCCGGTGAAGTAGTGCAACGGCCTGCCTCTGCCGTAAAGGAATTACTGGAAAATGCTATTGATGCCGGGGCAACAACTATCCGGCTGGTGGTGAAGGATGCCGGCAAAAGCCTTATTCAGGTAATAGACAACGGCACGGGCATGTCAGAAACAGATGCACGCATGAGTCTGGAGCGGCACGCTACATCAAAAATCAGAAAGGCTGAGGACTTATTTACCCTCCGCACCATGGGCTTTCGCGGAGAGGCGCTGGCATCTATTGCGGCTGTTTCACAACTGGAAATGAAAACCAGGCAGGCCGACAAAGAGTTGGGTACGCTGCTGGTCGTTGAGGGCTCGGAAGTAAAGCGGCAGGAAGTTGTTGCGTGCGATAAAGGCACCAGTATCAGTGTTAAAAACTTATTCTATAACATACCTGCCAGACGAAATTTTTTGAAATCCAATCCGGTTGAACTTAAGCACATCATTGATGAGTTTCAGCGACTGGCATTAGCCAATCCGGAAATTTCTTTTTCGTTTGTTCAGGGAGATGAATTGATTTATGATTTGCCGCACGGTAAGCTTAGCCACCGTATCGTTAATGTATTCGGTAAAACTTATCAGGAACAATTAGCACCTTGCACAGAAGAAACAGAATATGTAAAAGTTACCGGGTATATCGGCCGTCCGGAGTTTGCGCGTAAATCGCGTGGTGAACAATTTCTATTTGTCAACACCCGGTTTATTCGCAGTAATTACCTGCATCATGCAGTAATGAATGCATTTGAAGGTTTAGTCACAGAGAATTCTTTTCCATTTTATATTTTGTTTATTGACATCGATCCAAAGCATATTGATGTGAATGTGCATCCTACTAAAACAGAAATAAAGTTTGATGATGAACGTGCCGTGTATGCAGTGGTGCGCTCAGCCGTGCGACAGGCTCTGGGCGCTCATAACCTAACACCTGCACTTGATTTTGCGGAAGATGTAAATATTATTGCAAAACTGAGTAACACCTCTACCGATGCGGCCCGCGAAGTATATTTCGAAGAACGATTTCAAACTTCCCAGCACCGCTCCAACCTGCAACAATGGGAAAAACTTTTCGAAGGAGAAGGAATGTCGGGGCTTACTTCGCACCAGGATTTATCGCCAAAGGAACTTGAGTTCTTACAAACGAAGCAGGAAGAAGATATTTCAAAAACAGTGTATGAGCCATTATTTCAGTTACACAACCACTACATTCTGCGGCAGGTAAAAACCGGACTTATGGTAATTCATCAGCAGGCAGCTCATGAGCGTATTTTGTTTGAAAAATTTTTACAACGCCTTACCCATAATAGCGGAGAAAGCCAGCAAAGTTTGTTTCCGCAAACGGTTTCTTTTAATGCCGCTGATTTTACATTAATTATGGAAATGGAGCAGGAAATAAAGGCAATGGGTTTTCGGTTTGAGGTATTTGGAAAAAACACGTTGGTGATTAATGGAATACCTTCCGGTATTTCTTCCGGAAAAGAGAAAGCTTTGTTTGAAGGCCTTATTGAACAATTTAAATTCAATCAATCAGAATTGTCCTTGCCCATGCGGGAGAATTTAGCACGGGCACTGGCCAAACGTGCAGCGTTAAAAGCCGGGGACAAACTTTCTGCCGAGGAAATGAAATCGTTGGTAGAAAGTTTACTGGCCTGCAAAGCTCCCGGGTATTCACCCGATGGGGAAACCACGTATTTTATTTTAGATTTGGCCAGAATTGGAATGTTTTTTAAACGTAATTAACCGCTTTACCGTACCGCTTCATGTTTAATCTCACCCCTGTTGTCAGAAATTTGCTAATGATCAACGCCATCGTGTTTATTGGTCAAATGGTGTCGCCTGTTGTAGATGTTGGCAGTTGCTTTGGTGTCTCCCTTTCCTACAGGCAAGATGCTATCACCGCCTACCTGGCCTTGTTTAATGTGCGCACCGACTGCTTTCAACCTTACCAATTGTTTACCTATATGTTTGCACACGGTGGCTTTATGCATATCTTCTTTAATATGCTTATGCTTTCCTTTACCGGACCTATTCTTGAAACCTTCTGGGGGTCGAAGCGGTTTTTATTGTTTTATATTATTACCGGTGTTGGCGCAGCCGCCTTTAGCGTATTAATTGATTTGTTTTTTGGAGGTGGGGGCGGAATAATGCTGGGAGCATCGGGCGCTATATATGGAGTTTTAATGGGTTTTGGCATGTTGTTTCCGAATATGGAGGTTCAGCTGTTAATTCCGCCAATTCCCATTAAAGCCAAATACCTTGTATTCTTTTTATTTGGATTAACGTTTATTATGGACCGAAGCGGAAACGTTGCACATTTTGCTCACCTGGGGGGTATAGTGGTGGCGTTCATCCTGATTAAAATCTGGCGTGGTCAGGGCGGTTCGTATTATTAAGTATAACCATGTTTGACGAATTTAAAAGCGCATTTCAACGACACAACAACGCACACGTTCAGTTGATCATCATCAACGTAACGATCTTCCTGGTGTTTGTTGTGCTTGATTTATTTAGTTGGATTGGTGGCATTGAATTCGTGTTCAACTTTGTTTACAAACAGTTTACCATTCCCTCTGGTCTCTCTGAATTTTTTTCACGTCCGTGGACGTTAATCACCTACATGTTTGCGCACAGCATGTGGGATATTTTTCATATTCTCTTTAACATGTTGGTGTTGTACTGGTTTGGCCGCGTGTTTGTTGAATACATGGGCAGTGATAAATTAGTGGCACTCTATGTACTGGGCGGTTTAACCGGGGGTATCTCCTACCTGCTTATTTATAATATCAGTCCAGGCTTTTTTGGCAATGCTGGTATGGTTGGGGCATCAGGTGCTATATACGCAATAGTAGTAGGCACAGCGGTTCTTTTGCCGAATTATACTTTCTACTTGCTGTTTTTTGGCCCGGTAAAAATAAAATACATCGCGCTGTTCTACGTGATTTTGTCGCTGCTCTATGTGCGACAAGGAATTAACCTTGGCGGTAATATCGCTCATCTGGGTGGGGCATTAATGGGGTTGATTTATATCAAACAGTTGCAGGCCGGTGTTAACTGGGGTGGATGGATAACTGCCACCTTGGATTGGTTTAAAGATCTTTTTAAAGAAAAACCAAAAGTGAAAGTTACCTACAGAAGTGAAGAACCCCGCAAATCTAAGGCTTCTAAAAAGTCAGCCAGCAAAGCTTCGCAAGAGGAGATTGACGCCATTCTCGATAAGATATCCGATCAGGGCTACGAAAGCCTGACTAAGGATGAGAAGGAAAAACTTTTTAATGCGAGTAAGAAGTAGCTATTCTGCTACTTCCTGAATTCCGGTAGTGCCGACTTGATAAACTTTTACTTTTAGTGATGACTTACCTCTTTTGCAAGTCTCTTCTTGCCTTATAAAGGTTTTTGATCCTTCAGTTATTACCGTAAAAGAATTTTCGCAATTGGAAGAATTACCCACTTCCGTTAGAAACAATTTCTTTTGGCTAAAGCCATCAATACCTAAGATGTACAATTTGTTTTGTTGTTGATTGGTTAATAATCCAGCAAAAAGTGTGTCTGATTGGATGAGTATTTGAAGTGGCCGTAAACCCTCATCGTTAACATCTAACTCACGAAGCCAGGCAGAAAATATTTGTTGATCGGGTGGAAGCAGGGTGGATTGATTCGTGAAATGGATGAATCGTTGAGTAACATTGGGTTTTGAAAAGCTCCCACCTTTTAGTCGGCTAAAGGTGTACACCCTCTGATTGGTTGGATTTTCCAGCACAAACGTGTTGTCAGTAAGTTGCTGCACAATGAAGCCATAGTAAAATGATTCGGTGGTAAAAATATGTAGTTGCGGAGATGAATGGCTGATCGTATCCTCGGGCACCCATTTCCATTTGCCGGTTTTGTCAAAATAATTCTCTTCCCAGGTACTATCAATATTTAGCTGAAAGTAGTAAGGAAATCCATCGGCATCACTTCGCCAGGCACCAATTTCAGCTCCAGGCTTCACTTGAAAGTCTTTAAGATATTGTAAGGTCATTTCTTTATTCAGATACAAGTACACAGCAACGGCTCCAAGGCCCACAATAATTCCCCACTTCTTAAAATTAAATGGTCTTGATCCGCTGCGGTTGTAAAGTTCCAGTATGTCTATTTCTGTTTTATTGAGTTTTTTAAGCTTATGGCTTTGAATGGCTTCCAGTATCGGGCCGATTTCGTAAATATCCAATTCAGCTACAAGCGACTGTTCTTTGATGGATTTATCACCTATTTCAAGTTCAAAGGATCTCCAGCCTTTTTTATTTTCAGTAGCCACGTCAACGCTTATCGATAACTGTTTTAGGGGTATTTGCTTGTGAACTAAACTACTGTAATGTTGAGCCTGAACATGAAGCGTATCCTTAAGAAGTTCGATAAGCACTAACCGATCAGCAGATTTTTGCCATGCACCAAGCGTTGTGATAATAAATAAGATGCCTACAATGCCCGCGGCTATATACAGCCCTATTACAAAAGAAGCTTCTTTAAGCAGAACCGAAAGCATCACAAGAATGCCCACCAACAAAAGCAATGGCACTTGCTGATCAATAAACTTTGAAACGAAACGGATAAGAAAGGGCTGGTTGGATTTTTGGTAAATAATCATGTGTAGGTTAACTTAACTTTTCGAATATAGGAAAAAGTTGTAGTCGTTATGCGGGTCAAGTACCTACGATTTATTTGCCAATTGCCCGCACGCGGCATCAATATCTTTGCCGCGGCTTTTTCTTATGCGGGCAACAATGCCATTTCTTTCTAACGTTGTCTGGTATAGCTGAACAGCTTCGGGTGAACCCTGTTGAAAAACCCCCTCATCAATCGGGTTGTATTCGATCAGATTTACTTTGCAGGGAATGTGTTTGCAGAATTTTACCAGTGCCTGTACATGCTCAGGTGTATCATTAATCCCCTTCCAGACTACATATTCGTAGGTAACTTTTCGCTTCGTTTTTTTATACCAGTATATCAAGGCTTCGGCTAGTTCTTCCAACGGGTTGGTTTCATTAATGGGCATGATGGCTGAACGTGTTTCGTTAATAGCATCATGCAGCGAAACAGCCAGGTTAAATTTCACCTCATCATCGGCCATTTTCTTAATCATTTTGGCTATGCCCACGGTAGATAAGGTGATTCGTTTGGAAGCCATGTTCAAACCATCGGGTGACGTAATCTTATTAATGGCTTCAAGCACATTACCATAATTCAGTAATGGTTCGCCCATGCCCATAAATACTATGTTGGTGAGCGGTCGATTAAAAAACAGCTCAGCTTGTTGTTTGATGGCCACTACCTGATCATAGATTTCATCGGGCGATAAATTTCGCATACGCTTTAACCGGGCCGTAGCACAAAACTTACAGTCCAGACTACAGCCAACTTGTGAGGAAACACACGCGGTAATCCGATCTTTTGTGGGGATTAGAACGGACTCAACGATCAAGTCATCATACAGTTTGACAGCATTTTTAATTGTGCCGTCTTCACTGCGCTGCATGTTATCAACCCTGATGTGATTAATAGTAAAATGTTCTTTCAATAACTCACGTGTACTAATCGACAGGTTGGTCATTTGATCAAAATCTTTTGCCGATTTTTTCCAGAGCCATTCATAAACCTGCTGTGCACGAAAAGATTTTTCACCGCGTTGAGTGAAGAAATCTTTGAGTTCGTTCAACGAAAGTTTTCGGACATCTTTTTTTTCAATGGTAGTCTGCATACTCACCTTACACGAACAAGTTCCAGTCGTTCACAAGCACGATCTTTATTGAACATTTTAAGGGATGTAGTGGTGAGTTCCTCTACTAGGAATGTATCTGTAATTAAACGGGATTTCTTGTCCAGCAGATAAAGAGCTTCATCGGTATAGCGATATAGAAATTTTTCTTTTGAAGATGATTTCTTTTTTCCGCGTGAGCGCCAGTTCTCCTCGCCCGATCCATCCGTATTGAAAGTAATCGTTTTAGGGGCATTGCCCGAGAGGGACGACATACTTTCCAGTAGTTCTTCCTCTGTTTCAGAAGGGTCACCCAATTCATTACCCATGCAATTGCTTTGCTTCACCACTTGCCATGTTCCCTGTAGTGATTGTGCCGATAAGCAGGAAACACTTAGGAAAAACAAACTCATCAGTAAACCTTTCATATCAACCTCCATTTTAACAAAATTAATGAAAACCACCCCGAATGCCTTTGAAAACTCTTAATTATAGTTCAATTTTCGTGCCTTTAAATAGTATGAAAAAAAGCAACGCTATTGTCATTACAGGCGGTTATCTCGCCAGCAGTAACGCTAAAACCGCACACGGACTTATCAGGGGTACAGAACGATTCAATATTTTAGGTATTGTCGATCACAAATCGGCTGGTAAGGATGCCGGTGAAGTGCTTGACGGAAAGCATCGAAACTTACCGGTTTATGCCTCTATTCCTGAGTTTATGAAGGCTTCGGGTGAAAAGGCACAATATTGTGTAATTGGTGTGGCAACCAAAGGTGGGGTAATCCCCGATTCGCTTCACGATTTGCTTGTGGAGGCCTTAAATCATAATCTCAGCATTGTAAATGGGTTGCACGATTATGTTTCCGACCATGAAGACCTGAAAGCGTTGGCCGATCAAAAGGGGCTTGAGATTATTGATGTTCGTAAGCCAAAGAAGTTTAAGGATCTTCATTTCTGGAATGGAAAGATCAAGGAGGTTAAGTCGGTTAAGGTAGCTGTGCTGGGTACCGATTGTGCCTTGGGTAAACGAACAACTTCTCGAATTCTAACCGAAGCCATGACAAAAGCCGGCTACAAAGCTGAAATGATCTACACCGGCCAAACCGGATGGATGCAGGGTGCGAAGTATGGATTTATTTTCGATTCAACACTAAATGATTTTATCTCTGGTGAAATGGAACATGCCGTGTGGCAATGCTACCAGGATGTAAAACCGGACATTATGTTTATTGAAGGGCAATCCGCACTACGAAATCCCAGCGGGCCTGCCGGTGCAGAATGGATTGTTTCTGCCGATGCTGATATTGTAGTTTTGCAACATAACCCGGCACGCAAGCAATACAAGGATATGGAATACTATCCAGCCTACATTCCTTCGGTTAAAGATGAAATCGATTTGATTAAAATTTATGGTGGGACTACCGTGGGTATAACCGTTAACACCATGAAGATGCAGGCCGATGAAGCAAGGGATTGGGCTCGCCAAACCGAAACAGAACTGAATATACCCGTAGTGTTGCCATTGGAAGATGGCGTTGACCGGTTGGTTGCGGTGTTTGCCGAATTAATTAAGAAGAATAAAGCCTAAGCCTGATGAAAATTAAAAATATTAAAGTCTGGAGTGCCGATCTGGGTAATACCAAACCGTATACCATAGCCTTCAAAACTGTTGATGATGTTCGTAATGCGTTTGTAGAAATTACGCTCGATAATGGCATAACCGGCTTGGGCTCCGGTAACCCCAGTGAATATGTGGTGGGCGAGAATCTTACCCAAACGTTGGAAGCTTTACAAGAAAAGAACCTGGAGTTTTTGAGGGGCCGAGATATTCGCGAGATGAAGCAACTCACGTATGAAGCCTGGCAGAAATTTCCGAAGAATCCTGCTGCCCGTGCTGCCATTGATATAGCCTTGTATGATGCCTTTACAAAATTTCTGAACGTTCCGCTGGTGAAATACCTCGGACAAAAAATTCAGAGTATGCCTACTTCGAATACCATCGGGATCAAGAATGTTACTGAAACCCTGAAAGAGAGCGGTGAATACCTGAAGCAGGGATTTAAAGCGATAAAAGTAAAGCTGGGTAAGGATTTGGCAGAAGATATTGAACGCATGGTTAAGATGCGTGAGAAGTTTGGGTATGATTATGCCATTCGTATTGATGCTAACCAGGGATATGACTCACAACAAACCATTGAATTCTACCAAAAGACCAAACACTTAAAGATTGAATTGATAGAACAACCACTTCCGGCTAAGGCCATTCAGGAAATGAAGGCATTGCCCGATAACGTAAGGGAAGTAATTGCAGCCGATGAATCACTCATCACTCCAAAGGATGCTTTGGAGTTGGTAAAGCCACCCCGTGCCTGTGGTATTTTCAATATTAAGCTGATGAAATGCGGAGGCGTTACACAAGGATTAAAAATTGCTGACATCGCCTTTCAGGAAGGCATTGATTTATTCTGGGGCTGCAATGATGAGAGCATCATCAGCATAACAGCGGCCCTTCATGCAGCCTTTGCCTGTGCTAATACAAAATATATTGATTTAGACGGAAGTCTCGACTTGGGTAAGGATGTGGTTAAAGGTGGATTTATTCTTAAAGATGGTATGATGCATTGCTCGGATAAGCCGGGCCTTGGGGTTGAGCTTATTTGATAATTCAGTTATATACCTGCTTCGATTTGAAATCGCAGTTGCCAACGGTTAAAATCCTGGGTAGAATCTAACAGCCAGTTATTTTTTTCGTAGGTTAAGTCACTTTGCAATTTTAACCGGTGCCCCCGAATGTATTTACTCGCCCCAACGGTAAACTGTTTTACTTCTGGTGTTAAGTGTTGGATTTCCGAGTAGGGGCGTACCCGGGAAAACCTTCCAACGATTTCGTAATTATTTTTAAACAGGTAACTTGTTTGGTAGTTCTCTCCATGACCAACGTAAACAAAGCGCTCATCACCATCACTATTCATGGTAATAGGATCAATGGCATCACGCCTTAGAAATTCGTTAGCCACAGCCCACCCCTGATATTTGAAAAGAAAATCCATCATGAATGTTTTGATATCACGCGGCTCATACAGGAATCTGCCCAACTGGCCACCGGTTCGAATGGCATTCATATTTGATGAAAACGTTGTTCCCAGTGATACTTTAGGTTTTTTCTCGCGTACCAAATCTCCTTCAAAATAATCGCCACCACTGGTGAATCTTCCAAACGGAAGTAATTCAACCCGTCCCGTATAGGCAAGGCCACGATCGGAAGCATTTATATTTCTTCCTTCTCCAGAGGAAACGGATCCCCGAAAAACGTAATGAAATTGTTGAACCGAGTTATCATAATAGAACTGTGCGCCAAAATCGCGGTCGATGTTAAAAATGGAGTTAACAATAGAACGATCAGCCAATTGTAAGTCACCTGAGGAATTAACACGTTGCCGGTTCCCCGGAAGTTTGGTTTGCCCAAGTCCAATAGAAAAATTTTCAGTAAAACTGTAAATAATCATGGCATCGCGAACGACATTAGGAAATCCTGTATCATCAAAATCCATATCGGCTCGTGTAAATGCCAGTTGGATGAGGTAGTAAAGTTTGGGCGTGTAAATAAAGCCGTCAAAACGAAGCCGCAGTCTTCTTACTCTTGCCTCAACCTGGTCAATGGTCAGGTCGCTATCGCTTTCAGTAAGAAATGCCGCCCTGTTTTGCATGCGGAAACGAATGTTCAGCATGAACAGACTGTCCGGAGAAATAATGCCAAGACCTTTGCCGTATGAGAAGTAGGGTGATGGTGATATATCTCCCTGGCCTGCGGCTTCCAAATGAACAAGTAAACTTATCAGACTAATTAATACGGCTATTAGAGTTCTCTTCATGGAATGGGAATACCATGCAAAGATGGAAAATCTTTTTTAGCCGGATAACAAAAAAGAAAACCCCGCCCGGTTTCCCAGGCGGGGCATTCAACCAAACCCCTCTAACCAAACCCTCAATCCTTGCTTTCGCAGAATTCCTCCGGAGGGGACTTGCCGGATTGCCCGGCACGGAGAATTACCAATCCTTAATCTATCTCTTTAACAACGGCATCGGCCTCAAGGTTCTCAAAAACAAATTCATTTTCATTTTTCAGGTCAACATAAATTATCGAGTCTTTGTGAACTTTTCCGGACAAGATCTGTTTGGAGAGCTCATTAAGTATTTCACGTTGCATTACCCGCTTCAACGGCCGGGCGCCAAATTGCGGATCGTAGCCGATTTTAGCCAGCCGCTCGCGGGCCTCATCCGAAACCTCAATTTTTATTCCGGCTTCTTCCAATCGTGTACGCACCAAATCAACCTGGATGTCCACAATCTTGCGGATGTCTCTCCGGCTTAACGGACGGAACATGATAATCTCATCAATTCGGTTTACAAACTCCGGACGCACCGTTTTCTTTAACAACGACAAAACTTCGGTTTTCGTATCCTCCAATACATCGAAATAATTCTGATCCGTTATTTTTTCAAAATTCTCCTGAATAATTTGCGACCCAATGTTGGTGGTCATAATGATGATCGTATTCTTGAAGTTCGCTACACGACCTTTATTGTCGGTTAACCTTCCATCATCCAACACCTGTAGCAGAATGTTAAACACATCGGCATGGGCTTTTTCGATTTCATCCAGCAGAATAACCGAGTAGGGTTTCCTGCGGATGGCTTCGGTAAGTTGTCCGCCTTCATCGTATCCCACGTAGCCCGGAGGTGCACCAATCAATCGGCTCACACTGTGACGCTCCTGGTACTCGCTCATATCAATACGGACCATAGCGTGTTCATCGTTGAATAAGTATTCGGCTAATGCTTTTGATAATTCGGTTTTACCCACACCGGTAGTTCCCATAAAGATGAACGAACCGATGGGGCGCTTCGGATCTTGCAATCCGGCCCGGCTTCTGCGCACAGCATCACTTAATGCCTGTATGGCTTCTTCCTGCCCGGCTACGCGTTTGCTTAATTCCGCTTCCAGGTGCAATAATTTTTCACGCTCGCTTTGCAACATTTTGGAAACCGGTATGCCGGTCCAGCGGGCTACTACTTCAGCAATGTCCTCACTGTCTACTTCCTCTTTCAATAGTGACTTCTCGCCTTGCATTTCCTTCATTTGAAGCTGATAACCATTAAGACGCTTTTCCGCCTCCGTTATTTTACCGTAGCGAATTTCCGCAACTTTGCCGTAGTCGCCAGCTTTCTCAGCTTGCTCGGCTTCAAATTTCAGTTTGTCAATAACTTCCTTTTGTTTTTGAATACCTTGTACAACTTCTTTCTCGCTGTCCCATTTTGCTTTCAGGGCATTGCGCTCTTCAGAAAGGTCGGCAATCTCTTTGCTCAAAATTTTTTCTTTCTCTTTGTCCTTTTCCCTGCGGATAGCTTCACGTTCAATTTCCAATTGCATAATTCTGCGGTTGAGTTCATCCAACTCTTCTGGCAAGGAATCCATTTCTAACCTTAATTTTGATGCGGCCTCATCCATTAAGTCGATGGCTTTATCGGGTAAAAAACGATCGCTGATGTACCGGCTGGATAATTCCACCGCTGAGATTACGGCATCGTCCTTAATGCGTACCCCGTGGTGCAGTTCGTATTTGTCTTTAATTCCGCGGAGAATGGAAATGGAGTCTTCAGTAGAAGGTTCGTCCACCATTACTGCCTGGAATCTGCGCTCAAGTGCTTTGTCTTTTTCAATATACTTCTGATATTCCTTTAAGGTTGTTGCTCCAATGGCGTGCAGTTCGCCCCGGGCCAATGCGGGTTTTAATAGGTTGGCAGCATCCATAGCGCCTTCGCCACCACCAGCCCCGATTAGGGTATGAATCTCATCAATGAATAAAATAATTTGTCCGTCTGAGTCAGTTACTTCCTTTATAACGGCTTTCAAACGTTCTTCAAACTCGCCTTTGTATTTGGCGCCTGCCACGAGCAAGCCCATATCCAGCGATACAATAATTTTCGTTTTCAGGTTTTCCGGCACATCACCGTTCACAATACGTTGTGCTAATCCTTCCACAATAGCGGTTTTACCAACACCGGGCTCACCTAAAAGAATGGGGTTATTTTTTGTTCTGCGTGAAAGAATTTGCAACACACGCCTGATCTCATCATCGCGGCCAATTACCGGATCAATCTTACCTTTCTTTGCCAGATCATTCAGATTTTTTGAGTAGCGCTCCAGCGATTTGTATTTCGCTTCGGCATTCTGATCGGTTACAGTATTTCCACCGCGCAGTTCTTTTATCGCTTTTATGAGTGCCGTGCGTTCAAAGCCAACATCACGCAAAAGCGAAGCAGTCTTGTCTTTTCCAGCTAGCAAAGACAGCAACAAATGCTCCACAGCAATGTATTGGTCTTTAAATTCACGCAATTCTTTTTCGGCTTGCTGCAACAGGGTATTAGTGGCTGAAGACAAATACGGTTGCTGGCCCGATACTTTTGGGTAGGAATTCAATAACTCCTCCAGTTTTGTATCCAGTAAAGTTTTATTAATGGCCAGTTTTTTAACCAGATAGGAAGCTACATTTTCATCCGTTTCAAGGATTGCTTTCAGGATATGCCCGGGTTCAATGGCTTGTTGCTGCAGACCCATGGCAATCTCGGCCGACTTTTGTAAGGCCTCCTGCGATTTAATGGTGTATTTCTCGAAGTTCATAATTTCTTGATCTCTCCTTGCGCTTAAGCACAAAACACAATCCATTGAAAGTTTGATCGTGTTTCAGGAATTTTTGTCATTAAATTTTTAGATTTAAAAGGTGATAACAGTCATTTTGACTTACAAAGAACTAATCTATGCCAAAAAAGAAGCGTGATGAATCGAACGATTTTCCAAAAGCAACTTTGCTGGAGGTTGCGTGGGAAGTGTGTAACCAGGTAGGCGGAATTTATACCGTAATCCGTTCAAAAGTTCCGGCTATGATGAAGCACAAAAACGGATCGTATTGCCTCATTGGCCCGTATGTTTCTAAAAATATTCTGGCCGAAGTTGAGCCGTTCGAAGAATCCAGCGATGCCTTCGGGCTAACCATTCAACATTTACGTGATCAGGGCATTGAAGCCTATTATGCCGAGTGGCTGATTACGGGCAGGCCAAAAGTAATATTGCTTAATCCGGACAGTGTATCGCCCGAAAAGCTGAAAATGATCCGCTACAATTTGTATGCGGAATATGGCATTCCTACCCCAGAAGACCATGTACTGGTGAACCGTGTAATTGCCTTCAGCTACCTCACGGCACTATTCATCGAAACGTTTATACAATTTGCTGATAAAGATCATCCGGTTATTGCTCATTTTCATGAATGGATGGCGGGCTTACCCATTCTGGATATCAAACAAAAGAAGTTACCGGTTAAAACCATTTTTACCACACACGCCACCCAGCTTGGCAGACACCTCGCTATTAACTCACCCCAGTTTTATGCGCACTTGCCATTTTTTAAATGGGAACTGGAAGTGCCCAAGTTTGGAATTGAACCCGAAGCGAGAATTGAATTTGCCTGTGCAAATAACGCAGACATTTTAAGTACGGTAAGTGATGTTACTGCACGTGAGTGTAAACATTTATTAAAGCGTGTACCTGAAGTTATTTTACCCAACGGATTGAATATTGAACGCTTTGTGGCCCTGCATGAGTTTCAAAATCTGCATGCCCAATACAAGGAAGAGATCAACCAGTTTGTGATGGGACACTTTTTTCAATCCTATTCGTTCGATCTGGATAAAACCATCTATTTCTTCACTTCGGGCAGGTACGAATACAAAAACAAGGGGTTTGATTTAACGCTGCGCGCGTTGCAATTGCTGAACGATCAATTGAAAAAAGACGGAGCCGATGTAACGGTAGTGATGTTTTTTGTGACCAAGCGCGAATACTACAGTATAAAACCGGAAGTGCTGCAGTCGCGGGCGGTGATGGAGGAGGTGCGCCAAACCTGTGAGGCCATTCAGAAACAAGTGGGCAGACGGTTGTTTTATGCGAGCACCACCAGTCAGGATCATCGCCTGCCCAACCTGAGCGATTTTGTGGATGAATACTGGAAACTACGTTACCGCAGAACCATACAATCGTGGAAGAGCAGTAACCTGCCATTGGTATTCACACACAAGTTAGTAGATGAGCAGGGCGATGACATTTTGCAGTATGTATACAAAAACAACATGCTCAACCATCCAACCGACAAGGTGAAGATTGTTTACCATGCCGACTTCATTAATGCTACCAACCCGTTGTTCGGCATTGAGTACAGCCAGTTTGTGCGCGGTTGCCACTTGGGCATTTTCCCCAGTTATTATGAACCGTGGGGCTATACCCCGCTGGAGTGTATGGCCAGTGGGGTGCCGGCCGTAACCAGCGACCTTTCGGGTTTTGGTGACTACATTCTACGCCATTCTGATGATCCTGGTCAATACGGCCTGTACGTGATTGAGCGGGGCAAACGAACCTTTGAATGGTCGGCTATTCAGTTGGCTAACGTGCTGTACGACTTTTTAAAGCAAACCAGGCGCGAGCGCATTATGCAACGCAACAAGGTCGAGAACCACTCCGCTGAGTTTGACTGGAAGAATTTAATTAAGCATTATAAGCAAGCCTATGCGAGGGTGTTGGAGGGGAAGTGATTAAGTCCTTTCACTGATGGCGGCCATTGCTTTAGCGTAGGTTTCAATTCCATGCCCAACATTTTCAAAAACTACTACATCTTTTAAAGATGGAATTTTGGCTTTGGCATTTTCTATGGATTTCCGGTAGGGAAACAGCAAATCCTTGTTGCTAACAAGCAAGTAGGTGTGAACAGTAATCTGCTTTAGCTCATCATTCATGTAATAGGGTTTTTGTGTGTTGTCTTTGTACCGGGTAAGAGCAAAAACTTCATAGTCGATAATAAGCTGCTCGCTGGCTTCTGACAGTGCATGCTCAGGCTTGCAAAATACAGCTGTGTCCAGAAACTTTTTTACGTTGTTGGGTGATGGCGAAATAATCGGTAGCAGGTTATAATAAAGATTTTTGAATGTTAATGAAAAGGGTTGAAGACAACCGGGATTCAACAGGTAAACAGTTTTTACTTTTTCAGGATTGGTTATGCACAGTTTCATGCAGATTAACCCGCCAAAGGAAGCCCCTGCAATAAGGGTTTGCTTGATGTTCAGTTTATCCAGTACTTCCGAGGCCCACTCACCGTACCCATTCGATTTAATATCCGGAGTGTTTCCATCACTAAGGTTGGGAAGCCCGTTGGTCTCCACCATGTAGATTCTGAACTTATTACCCCGGTTATCCAGGTTGTTATCGAAATCCCAGAAGAGCACGGTAGTTCGGGCGCCTGGAAAAATCACCAGAGGTTCAAGCGATTCATTTTCGGTATTCAGTCCCCATACGTGGGTTTGTCCAAGCGATGTTTGCAGTTCAATGCGTTGGTAGGTTTTGTTATTAACTTTTTCCAGTCGCTTTACCCAGCCTTCAAACCATTGCTTGTCCTGTTCGGGGTTTTTGAAAGATGATTTATATTTTATTTCCATAGGGTAGTCAGCTATTGGTATACTTACGTGGATTCATTGGATTTGTTGATCATTAGTTTGCCGGAATGCAGAAGCAACGGAACAGCATACACGACAATCATAGCATAAGCCATTATGGTATAGCCTTTTGCTACCAGGTCAATAATGCCAACCTGTGATAATATCAAGGCGGCCAGTAAAGCACTTAAAGCAATCCATGCTTTGGTAATCCTTTTTAATGACTTTCCCCGCTGCCTGCTCTCTTCTTCAATCCTACCGATGAAGCCATGAATCATTCCCGTAGCCGTTTCAATAAGCGTCCAGCCTACAACAATACTGAAAGCAATTATGAATGCAGGATGAAATGAAGTTAGCATGGTCAGCCAGGGTACCGCAGCCTCCAAAATATCCTTGTCAGGATAATAGGCCATGATGGCAAAGTAAGTGAGAAACCAGGGAACGGTCATCAGTATTCCGGCAATCAACCCGGCAATAACACTTTGTTTTTTTGTTTGAATACCTCGATAGGTAAAAAAAGATGCAGGATATACACCCAGGTTATAGCCAACATACAACACCCCTGTTCCTAATACAATCCAGATGGAAGACGTACTAGAAAAATCCGTATTCCACCGCTGAAATGTATCTGCAATGGCATCACCTCTATGGATAAAAATGGTGAAGGAGAAAATAATGTATGCTGCGAATAGTGCCATGGTGCCAATGGTTTCCATACGTGCAATGGTTTCATCGCCATAGTAATTGAGAAGCCCCACCACCATAATGATAATGATCACGCCAACCCATTGATTAAAGCCGAATGTATTGTGCAGAATTTCACCGGCTGCTGCGGCCATCACTGCAATCACTAAAATTGCACCCAGGAGATACACTGCTTCGTAAATGATCCACCATTTGCCGATTAGTTTTTTAAGCAGCGATTTATAATCATAAACATGCCATTGACGGCATGCTTCAATTGATAAGATCGCCAGCAATGAGAATCCAAAGAATATAGCCAGGCCACTCATCCACCCGTTGGCACCAAACTTGCCACCATACTCTACAATCTCGCGCCCGGTTGCATACCCGCCACCAATCAACACCGATTGAAGAATGATGCCGGGAAGAAAAATGATTTTGAGTTTGGAGAAAAAATTTTGCTGATTCAAAATGGCCTGGTTAAGCCATTAAGATAACAAGAATTTCTTCCGGTTATCATCAGCTGCCGGTGTTAGCCATCTCCCAGCCAATGATACTTTTCTTGCGTGTGGCCTCCCAACGGTATTCACCTAAGATTCCATCCTTTCGAATTACGCGGTGACAAGGAATAAGGTAGGCAATGTGATTTGAGCCTACTGCTGAGCCCACGGCCTGCATGGCTTTCGGGTTTGATATTCTCTCAGCAATATCCTGGTAGGTGGTTACATCGCCCATCGGTATTCGAAGCAAAGCTTCCCAAACTTTGATTTGAAAATTTGTTCCTTTAACAAATAGATGGAGTTTACTTTGAGTCTTAGCGTCTTTGCGGTTAAAAATATTATCAACGAATTCGATCGTTAAGCTTTGGTTTTGATGAAACACCGAATTATGCCAATGCTCCTTCATGTTTTCCAGTTCATACCTTCCATCATCATCTCCGTTAAAAAAAGAGAGCCAGCAAATGCCCCGTTCGGTTATTCCAATCAGACAATTTCCAAATGGCGTTTTATGAAAGCCGTATTCGATCTGAATTCCTGATCCATGAAGTTTATATTCCTGGGGCGTTACTGCTTCAAGAGTGGTGAATAAATCATAAACCCGTGATTGCCCGGAGAGCCCGGCTGTTTGCGCTAACTCTTCAAGATTTCTGCTCTCCTGTAATTTCTTCTTTAAGAAATCGGTGGTAAGGAATTGTAAAAATCGTTTCGGACTGATGCCCGCCCACTCGGTGAAGATGCGTTGGAAGTGAAAAGGTGATAAATGAACCTGTTCAGCAACTTCATCCAATTCCGGCTGGCGGTTAACATTCTTTTCCAGGTATTCAATGGCCTGTGCAATGCGCTGGTAATTAATATGGTGTTCCTGACTGATCAACAGCATAAAGGTACGTGTTTGATTATGCTGTAAAAATGGTGGGTTCGAATACGGTCTAAAACCTGAAACTTGCTGATTTTAAATCTCTGTGGTGGTTGCTTTCGGATCGGTAAACATGAAGCCCCGTCCTTCATCGCCTTCATAAAAGTCAATTTCTTTTCCCACCACGTACATGGTGTGGCGCTTGTCTACCAAAACCGGTATGCCTTCAATGGTATAGCTTTGGTCGTTCTCCTTTTTTTTGTCGAACCCGATGAGCAGGGAAACCCCACAACCTCCACCACGAACCCCAACCCGTAAGCCGTAATCAGCAGGGATATTTTTTGTCTGCATGATTTTGCGGACTTCTTCAGCAGCTTTTAGGGTTAGTGTTACGGGTTGAAAATTGATCATGACGTTCAAACGCCTCGTAGTTTTTTCGGGTTCCGTGAAGTGTGAAATATTCTGGCAATTACTACATGAGTTGAATCTACTCTGTAGATAATTTTATAACTCCAAACAACGATAAACCTGTAATCAGATTTTTTATGTACTAATACTGGCTCTTGTACCCCAAGAAATGGGTGCATTTCAAGGTGGCTTATAGCATCAATAATTTTTGAGTGGACAATTCTTGCATAATAAATTCCTTGATCCTCCCGAATGAAGCGAATGGCTCTTTCAAATTGCTGGAAAGCACGCTTTGTCCATATTACTTTAACCATTCACCGGATTTCGAAATAACTTCTTCGTGGGTTAAAGTTTGTCCGGCTGCCTCTTCTTTTTCGGATTCTTCAATATCTGCAAGGAGCGACAATTGCTGATACACATCCTCGAGACGGGTGTCATCAGTAATTTTTTTGGCTATTTCGAGCAGATGCTCTTTAAGTTTATTTTCCATAATGATGGTTAAAATTAGTAATTTTCAACACTTTTTGGTGAAAATTAATTCTATGGATGCGCTTATTGATTTTGGCAAGATTCTGATCCCCGCCTCGTTAGTGTTGTATGCGGCATACCTGTTGGTACGGTCGTTCCTGGCCAAGGAAATTGAACTGAAAAAGCTTGAAATCCGAAGCCGCAGCATTGAAACAGTGCTGCCGTTGCGCTTGCAGGCCTATGAAAGAATGTGCCTGTTTCTGGAACGAATCAGTCCGCAAAATTTGTTAGTACGCCTGAACCCAGGACCTGTGCCCGCGCGCGATTTTCACCAGGTGTTGCTGAGCGAAATACGTAATGAGTATAACCACAACGTATCCCAACAGATTTTTATGAGCGAAAGCAGTTGGGAGCTTGTTCGTAATGCGAAGGAGGATTTAGTGGTAACAATTAACGAGGCGGCATCAGAAATGGGGCAGGAGGCTACCAGTCTGGATTTGTCGAAAAAGATTTTTGAAAAAATCATTAACAAGCCCGACTCCATTGCGCATGCGCTGGTGGAGATAAAGCGGGAGATACAACAAACCTTTTAGTATGACCAATATCTTTTATCAGTCGGCACTTCAACTGGCATCTGGCTTATTCGGGCGCCACGGCCGTGTTGCCTTGTTGCTTTCGCAACTTGCGATGAAGATGGGCCGGATGAACAAAAATGATTTAAGTTTTACTGCAGCCAAATCAAAATTGGATGTAATGGTCAGGCTGGTTAAAGCCTATACTAAGGGACAGTACAAAGGCATACCTTGGAAAACCATTGCCACCGTGTTGGCTGCATTTATTTATTTCGTCAATCCTTTCGATCTCATTCCTGATATCGCACCGGTTGTGGGTTTTACAGATGATTTTTCGATTTTGGTTTGGGTGTATAGCTCGGTTCAAATCGAGGTCAATAAATTCCTGGCGTGGGAGCAAACCCAACTCACGGTTGCATGAAGACTGGACTGTTGGCCGGTTCAACCGGATTGATCGGAAAGCAATTGCTTCAATTGTTGCTGGATGATCCTGCGTATGCAGAAGTTAAAGCGTTAAGCCGAAAACCAATAGGTGTTGAGCACCCGAAGCTAAAAAATATTGTGCTTGATTTAAGTAGGTTAGATGAGCATTTCGATCAGCTTAAAGCTGATGATGTGTTTTGTTGTTTGGGAACAACAATCAAGCAAGCAGGCAGTCAGGCCGCCTTTCGAAAGGTGGATTTTGAGTATCCGCGTGAGTTGGCCAGGCTGACGAAGAATCAAGGAGCAACACAATTTCTGATCATTACTGCGTTGGGCTCTGATGCTAAATCCGGGATTTTTTACAATCGTGTAAAAGGTGAAGTGGAGCAAGCTATTGATGAACTTGGTTTTCAGTCGTACCACATTTTGCGACCATCGTTGTTGTTAGGCGAACGTGCCGAGAAACGGGCAGGAGAAGGCGCGGCAACTGTAGTGTATAAAGCTTTAGGTGTTTTGATTCCGTTAAAATACAAAGCCATTGATTCAGCAAAAGTAGCCAGGGCAATGCTTAACATGGCGAAATTAAATTCCAAGGGCAAGTTCATTCACGAATCGAAGGAACTTCAACAGTTTTAATTTAATGTCATGCTGAACTTGTCGAAGTATGACACTTAGAGTGGTCACCCTTCGACAGGCTCAGGGTGACAAACTATCAACAAGATCAGCGTTACACATTTAATGCAGCTGGGTCAGAATTTTTCGGCTGCGTATGATGCAGCGGTTCATACGGTAATTCCTTTTTATTGATCAGTGGAATTTTTTCCATGGAGCTTACTTCAATCGTAGCAATTCCAAAATCCTCCACCACTTTCCCGGTAATGAAGTAAAATCCTCTTCCCCGGAAGGGAAATTTTTTGGCAGCATCCGGGAAGTGTACGGTATCAAAGACTTCACCGTGCTGATCGTAAAAAGTACCAAAGTGCATGAGTTCACCTTTTATGGTACCGGTGTTTTTTGTGGTGACTACATATCCCAGTATGGTCACTAATTTTCCTAGTTTGTTCAACAACTCACATGCCTGTGTATTGCCAAAGTCGGAAGTGGCCACCAGCTTAAACGGGTCGCACAGCGGGAATCCCAGCAGTTCAATTTCATCGAATGCATCTTCCAGTTCGTTTCGTTGTAATACCGGCAGCGGATATTCGTTGGGCTCAGTATCGAATAACGCTGAAGTTGTTCTGTTCCTGGTTTTTGTATGGCTGCAATACAACATGGCTTCCCATAGTAGTTTTTGTTTTGATTTCCCGGTAAACCGGAATGCTCCCATGCGAATAAGGATACGAATTTGTTCCAAGCCGAGTGGTATTCTGCGCATGAAATCATTCAAACTTCGATAGGCGCCATGGCGACTACGTTCAATGGAAATTTGTTTCGCTACTTTTGTCTCCAGACTTTTTAAATGAATAAATCCGATATAGATATCCTTACCGTAGATGGTAGTCAGGTACTCACTTTTATTGACACAAGGCGCTTTAATGGTGGCACCGCTCATGCGGGCTTCATGGAAATAAAATTCAGTTTTGTAAAACCCGCCAAAGTTGTTGATCACACCCACCATAAATTCCAACGGGTAATGAGCTTTTAAGTATAAACTCTGATAACTCTCAACGGCATAACTGGCCGAGTGACCTTTGGCAAACGAATAGCCTGAGAAACTTTCAATTTCGTACCACACCCGCTCAATAATGTGTTCGGGGTAATTGCGCGCACGACAGTTTTCAAAAAACTTATCTTCAACACGCTTAAACTCTTCACGCGAACGATACTTCCCCGACATGCCCCTGCGCAGTACATCGGCTTCGGTTAAGGTTAGTCCGGCAAAATGGTGTGCCACTTTAATCACATCTTCCTGGTACACCATCACCCCATAAGTTTCCTTCATCAGTTTATCCATTAGGGGATGGATGGCTTCGTACGTTCCGCCATTTCGCACGGCATGAAAGCGTTCAATGTAGGCACGCATCATGCCCGATCGGGCCACACCCGGACGAATGATGGAGCTGGCAGCCACAAGCGTGAGGTAATCATCGCAACGAAGTTTGCCCAACAACATACGCATGGCAGGTGATTCTACGTAAAAGCAACCCATGGCCTTGCTGTGGCGCATCAGGTCTTTGATTCTTTCATCTTTTTTAAAATCGCTGAAGCGATGGATGTCAACATCAATGCCTTGATTTTGCTTTACATGTTTTACGGTTTCTTTCAAGTGACCTAATCCCCGCTGACTGAGAATATCAAACTTGTAAACGCCCATGTCTTCGGCATTGTGCATTTCAAAATGCGAAACCGGGTAGCCTTTGGGTGGAAGTTCAAGGGCAGTATAAGCATAAATAGGTTTTTCGGTGATCAGCATTCCGCCTGCGTGAATAGAGATGTTGGCAGGCAGATCTTTCATCTTATCCGCATAGCGGAAAATCAATTCGGTGATATGATCGCGGTTTTTGTGTTTATGCGGCTCATCTACAATGGCATCAATCTCCGCTTTTGGCAAACCAAAAACTTTTCCTAGTTCGCGCAACACGGATCGTTTTTGATAGGTAACGTGTGTGCCTAATAAACACACGTGGTCCTGACCATGCGTCCGGAAAAGATAATCGTATACCTCATCGCGGTTATCCCACGAAAAATCCAGGTCGAAATCGGGAGGAGAGGAGCGCTCCACATTCAGGAACCGCTCGAAATATAAATCCAGTTCAATCGGATCAACATTGGTAATACCCAAACAATACGCTACTACACTGTTGGCTCCGCTGCCACGGCCTACGTACTCGAAGCCGCGTTCTTTGGCAAATCGAACAAGATCGTAGGCGATAAGATAATAAGCGCCAAAGCCTTTGTGTTTGATGATGTTCAGTTCACGCTCAAAGCGTTCGCGCAACTCCGGGTTGCTCACATCATAGCGACTTTGAAAACCTTCCCACGCATGTGTAACCAGAAAATCCCAATCGGCTCGCATTGAACCTAGTACTGTTTTTTTGTTTTTGTCTTCTTTCAGGTTGAAATGAATGGAACATTGATCCATGATTTTCTGTGTGTTCCGGATCAACTCCGGATATGCACGAAAGTGGTATTCCAGTTCTTCTTCCTTCATCATCACTTCTTCGGGGTGTGCCTGTTCGTGTGCAGGAAGTTTACTTAGCAATGTATTGTTATCAATGGCGCGCAATAGCCGGTGCGTGTTGAAATCGGTTTTAGTGGCAAACGTTACCGGATGGAGAATCACAAATTTTTCCGGAAACTCCTTTCGGGCCGTATACAGGGCAAATTGGTTGAGTTGATGTTTGCGTACACCGATAAATTCGTTGGTACGTAACCGTTCAGGTTCTGTTTTCCCAAATGGATAGATGATAAAAGTGTCTTCGATTTCCGGGGCGCGTTCTGGCAGTGTTTTGTTTTCGCGGTTGTGATGCGAGAGGAACCGGTTGAGTTTTTCAAACCCGTTGTTGTTTTGTGCGATGATGATGTAAAGCAATTCATGCCCTTGCCGGAACTCAACACCCACGGCAATCTCCAGATCATACATTTTATCTCCGGCCAGAGGCGAACCGGTTTTCCGCTCTTCGCACAGCCGCAGCATTTCAATGTACGAGGCGGTATTGTTGATTTCGGTGAGGATGAGTTTGTGCACACCGCACCTGCGTGCTTCTTCAAAGAGCTTGTCTACCGGCAGGGTGCCGTATTTGAAACTGAGGGCGGTATGGCAGTTGAGGAACATAAACGGGTTGCCGGTTGCCAGTTACCGGATTGATTATATTTATTCGCTTATCCCCCAAAACATATATCCTTATAATGCATCCACTTTTTGCCATTACGCGCCAGCACGGTTATGCGATCGCACAGAAAATGCTGGTTGCTGTAGTTCAGTTCTTTCAGGTATGGCCAGCATTTTAAAAAGTCTTCGGAAGAAAGATTTTTGGCAATGGTAATGCTTGGTGTAAAGTCACGGTCTTCCTTCACCAGGTTTTCAAAAATCTCGCGGATCGGGTACTTGTTCACAATGTCCATGTAAATGGTACGCTTCGAGCCATTGTAGAACACGTTGAAATCTTTCAGGAACACATTGAAGGCTTCAAACGAAGCAGCTTTTTCTTCCACAAACTCTAGCATGTCTTCCGTATGCGCTCCGGTATATTTAAACAACGAGATATGCGCTTTTGAAAGTCGGTCTTCAAAGTCGTGCCCGATCAGGTAGTGCACATCATCTTTCAATACCGCCACATCGCTGGCAATATGCCGGGGCGGGGCAATCATAAAAAACAATTCCTGTACGGGGTTCTGGGTTTTAATCGCTGCTGTTCTCATGGTTCGTTGTGTTTTCATGCTACGAACATAATTCCGGTTTTTGACAATTTGTGTCAATAAAATATCCCTGCCTGTTTTCATCGTAAATTTCCTTTGAGCATGTTCATCTCCATCCGTACCCTGCGGCTTACGCCAATGGTAGTGGCCCGCACCAGTTTCTCCGATCCGTGCTTGTGTTTGATCTTATCAATGGCTTCATACAAACGAATCCCTTCAGCCGTATCATCAAACAGGCTGATCTGGTGGTTGCCGTGTACCAGTCCGCTTAAGCGTACGCCAACTAATCTGATCAGCATCCTGCGGTTATAAAGCTTGTCAAAGAGTTGCGTTACGGTGTGCAGCATCACATGGTCGGATGACGTGTAGGGAATTTGAATTTGTTTGGTTTCCGTATCAAAATTGGCATAGCGTATTTTTACTGTAATGCACGAAGTGAGTTTTTTCTGCTCGCGCAATTGAAACGCTACCTTTTCTACCATCGCAATTAAAATCGACTTTAACCGCTTTACGTCAATCGTGTCGTTCTCAAAAGTGCACTCTGTTGAAATGGATTTTTGCTCGCTGTAAGGCACTACGGGCGAATCGTCAATGGCATGTGCTTTATTCCATAACGAAATGCCGTTTTTCCCGAACGCACTCACCAGAAACTTCAGTGGCATCTCGCGCAGCGTGGCTACCGTGCGCACACCCATATCATATAAGAAAGCCGAAGTTTGCTTCCCGATCATCGGAATTTTTTCTACGGCCAGCGGAGCGAGAAATTCTTTCTCTTCACCGGCCGGAATTTGTTTTTCAGCATCCGGCTTAAATTCATTGGTGGTTACTTTCGACACGAGCTTGTTCACCGACATGCCCAGCGAAATAGGCAGTCCGCTCTCATGAATAATTTTCTTGCGCAGTTCACACGCCCATTTAAACGCACCAAAAAATTTATCCATGCCGCTGGCATCAATATAAAACTCATCAATCGATGACTTCTCAAACATCGGTACCGAGTCGGCAATGATTTCGGTAACCAGGTGCGAGTTTTTACTGTATGCTTCCATATCGCCCGAAATCACCAGCGCATCGGGGCACAGTTGCATGGCCAGGTACATGGGCATGGCCGAGTGTACCCCAAACCTGCGGGCCTCGTAACTGCAGGCGGCCACCACGCCCCTGCGGCTTTGACCGCCAATAATCAAAGGCTTTCCTTTTAGTTCTTTGTGCTTCTTGCACTCCACCGCCACAAAAAAGGCGTCCAAATCCAGGTGTATAATGTTTCTGTCCACAGTGCGATATTAACTAAAAATTTTAGTATGATGTTTTACTATTAAACTAAATATTTTAGTTTTGTCTATCGCTTGCCATAGCGCACTGGAATTGTGGGTACCCCGATTTTTTCGGGATACTTCACATTCCTTTTATTAAATAGAAATGAATGAGTGTGATGTCGGATGTTTTGGGCGTGCCCTGACCGCTATCGCGTCAGGGTCGGGCTGTTCGCTGCAAGTCCTCGCTCCAGCGCACAAGCCAGTCCCTTCGCTGTGGGCTTTCCGCTTCCATCCCTCACGCGGGGAGTGGGGTAATTTTGAAAGAGTCTCGAGCTATTGGCAGTATACGATAACGGAAGTCCGAAGGACTTCAATGTGCATAACCCCAACTCCAAAGGAGTTGACTGTGCCTAACCATCCGAGTATCGGATGGTATACAAAATAAGATAATCCGCTCAACCCCGCAGGGGTTGACTGTGCATAATGAGTAGCTACCGTCAGATATATTATCACATCATCTTCGGCACCAAGTACCGTCATCCTACAATTGCAGAAGCACATTGTGAAGAGTTGTATAAGTACATCTCCGGTGTAATCGAAAACAAAAAAAGTAAACTCTACCGCATCAATGGGGTGGAAGACCATATCCATATCCTGTCCGATCTGCATCCATCTGTATCTTTGGCTGATTTTGTGAAAGACATAAAAGTATCTACCAGCATCTGGATGAAGGAGAGTGGTAAATTTCCGGCCTTTATCGGATGGCAGGAAGGGTATGGGGCATTTACCTGCTCTGTACGCAGCCGCGATCGGATTATTGATTACATCAAAAATCAGAAAGTACATCACAAAAAGAAATCGTTTATTGATGAGTATAGAGCATTGTTAACGAAACATGAGATTGAGTTTGACGAGCGATATTTGTTGTAGATCGGTACATTCAACCCCTCCGGGGTTGAGCATGCTTTTCTTTTTCAACCACGAGTTGCACTCATGGTTAGGCACACTGAAGTCCTTCGGACTTCAGTTTATCGTGAGCAATCAAGAGATCCGGACTTTGTTGATGAGTATAAGACGTTGTTAACGAAACATGAGATTGAGTTTGATGAGCGATATCTATTATAATACGCTACGACATTCAACCCCTGCCTGTCCGGCAGGAAGGCCTCAGGGGTTGTGCAGGATTTTTTTCCATAACCACGAGTTTCACTTGTGGTTGGGCACATTGAAGCCCGAAGGGCTTCAGCTTATTTTTATCAACCAGGAAGTCCGAAGGACTTCAATGTGTATAATTGCCCGAGCATCGGGTACTCACAACTCCTATCTTTATAGCATATGAATATCGTCAATAAGAATCTAAAACACCTCCGTCTAAAGCACGAACTCACCCAAAAGCAGTTCGCTGAAAAACTTGGATTGAAGCAATCCGTTATCGGTGCGTATGAAGAAGAGCGTGCAACCCCACCACTGGCTGTACTGTTGGACGTATCCGGTATCTATAAAGTGAGTATGGATGTGCTCACCCGTAAAGACTTAAGCAAGCTTCCTGAAAAGGAATGGAAATCCTCATCGTCTTCAAAAGAAGTACTGGCCATTACCGTTGATGCTTCAGGAAAAGAAAATGTAGAACTTGTTTCACAAAAGGCATCGGCTGGTTACCTGGCTGGTTACCAGGATCCGGAGTTCATAGCCGAGTTGCCGAAAATCAACCTCCCGGTTTTGCCAAAAAATAAAACGTATCGTGCTTTCGAAATTCAGGGTGACTCCATGCTGCCCATCCAGCCGGGCTCTGTTTTGTTTGGTGAGTATGTGGAAAGTCTGGATACTGTAAAAAACGGGAAACCCTATGTTCTGGTAACACAACAGGAAGGCATTGTATTCAAACGTATGTTCCGGTTTGACGATGATAATAGTAAACTTCTACTCGTTTCAGATAACCGGCAGTATGAACCCTATGCCATCGAGGCTACGGACGTCCTCGAAATCTGGAGTGTTCGCGGTTACTACTCGTCCAAACTTCCCGAAGGAGACAGCACGATCTCATCACTAACCGACCAACTTGCCTTGCAGGTGCTCCGACTTCAGGAACAGGTACAGCTCAATAGAAAGCATTAACTTTTATTTTTAAACCTTCTATAAACCTTCAAGGTCCTAAAGACCTTGAAGGTTTTATTACTTTTGGGATTATGATAGCCGTTATCCAGCGCGTTTCTTCCTGTACAGTTGAAATTGAGAAGTCTGTTAAATCCTCCATCCAAAAAGGATTGCTGGTACTGTTGGGTATTGAAGATGCCGATACCGATGAAGATATTGAGTGGCTGGCGAATAAAATTTTAAATCTGCGTGTCTTCAACGATGCCGATGGTGTGATGAATGTGAGTGTGAAAGATGATGGTGGCGATATTCTGGTAGTGAGTCAGTTTACACTGCATGCAAGCACAAAGAAAGGAAACCGGCCTTCGTACATAAAGGCATCCAAGCCCGATTTTGCCATTCCGATGTATGAAAAATTTGTTCAGGTAATCGGTGAGGTGCTCGGAAAGCCAGTGCATACCGGATCATTCGGAGCGGATATGAAAGTTGCATTGGTTAATGACGGCCCGGTTACGATAATTATCGACACAAAAAATAAAGTATGAAGTACGCATGGTATCTTTTTGTTTGCTTTCCGGTTTTGTTGCAGGCACAGTATAAATACGGACTCACACCAGTTACGCTTCAACAGTATCAGCAACATGTAAAAGCCAATCCTGAAAAAGAACTCGTTAACCTGGCTAATGCTATTCCCGGAATTGTGCTGGACATTCGGTATGCCACTACCAATAATTTTACAGGTGAAGTAATCTATAATCTTTCCAGGGCCTATGCCCGCAAACCCGTAGCTGATGCACTCAGAAAAGCACAGGAAGAATTTTCGAAACATGGAGTGGGTATAAAAGTGTATGATGCGTACCGTCCGTATTCGGCTACGGTAAAATTTTATGAAGTGTACCGCGATACAACGTATGTGGCCTCACCCTACAAAGGTTCGCGGCATAATCGTGGCTGCGCAATTGACATGACGTTAGTTGATTTAAAGACTGGTGAAGAATTGAAGATGCCCACCGAATATGATTCGTTCAAAAAAGAAGCCTGGCCAACTACCCCGGTAAAAGATCCGGTAATCAAAAAAAATCGCGACCTGATTATTTCTGTCATGCACAAGCATGGCTTTAAAGTCAATGCTTCAGAATGGTGGCATTTCGATTTTAACGGATGGCAGAAATTTGAAGTAATGGATATTGATTTTGAAGAACTTGAATAATAAGTTGACAGTTAACAATAATCAAGTTGACAACATTATATCGGAATTTTGTCAATTATGCCATGTCAACTGTCAACTATTAGAGGATACGATATAAATTCAATAACCTAGACTCAGGCAAACATGACTATCAATCAAGCTCAGCAACAAGTCGACCAATGGATTAAAACCGTGGGCGTCCGTTATTTCAACGAACTCACCAACATGGCTATGCTTACTGAAGAAGTAGGGGAGCTGGCGCGCATCATCGCTCGCAGGTATGGTGAGCAATCCGAAAAGGAAAGTGACAAGAACAAAGACCTGGGTGATGAAATGGCCGATGTGCTGTGGGTATTGCTTTGCTTGGCTAACCAAACGGGTGTAAATCTTACCGAAGCGTTTCAGAAAAACCTTGAAAAGAAGAATACGCGCGATAAAGACCGACATCGACAGAATCCAAAGCTTAAAACTTAATTTTTTATTGGCTTGCCCTTTTGTGTTTTGTACCTTCAACTCATGAAGCAAAACACTCTTATTGCTCTGTTTTGTGTATCACTTGTTTCAGCTGCCCAAACTGAACTCAGCGAAGATGTGCAATATCAAGGCAATACCCTGCTTAAGATATCATCACTCGGTATTTCGTTTACCATTCCTTCGGGTTGGATGGGAGGTGTGCCGCAAGGTTCATCCGTCATGGTGCTGGCAGAGGCTTCCAATGAAATTACCTTGATTGTTACCGCAAGTGAGATGGATGAGCAAAGTGTGTTTAGCGAATTGCAAAAACAAATACCGATTGATGGCGGTATTTCCATTTCACCAATTGGATTGGTAAAAAAGGAAGGAAAACGCTGGTGGGGCAATTATCGTGTGGATGGTGTAACGCAGGAGATGAAAGGATTTGTAGAAGCAAGACTGGGTGATTATGGAATTGGTGTTGGATGCATTGTGATTGCACTGCCTACGGCTTTGGAGCGCGGCAAGCAGGGTGCAAGTCAGTTATTGCATAGCATGTCGTTTACAAAACCGGTTGTGCAAACAACTAACACGGCAGCGGCTGGTATTTCCCAACCCTGGAGCGAATACCTGAAGCGGAAATCGTTAAAGTTTTATTACACACAGGGCGATTTCAGTGACTCTGATTTCATAACGCTATGTTCAGACGGTTCCTATGCACGAAAGAAACGAACATATTCAGGAGGGGTTAGCGGAACCGGTTCATTGAATTCTACCGATTACGGACGATGGCAGGCACAAGGCCAGGGAGATAGTGGAACACTGATTCTGATTAGTCAGGATGGATCACGGGCTGAGCTTCGAATTCAATACGGGCAGGGAAATAAAGGAACAGGTATTTACTTGAATGGAAGCCGGTATTATGATGAATTGACAAATGATTGTCATTAGCTTTAATGTAATTATGGTTAATGTAACGAGAAGCGAAATTATTTATGTATGGCTTTGTGCCGGACTCCTTTCAGCATGTTCCGTAAAGCGGAATGAAGCTACTTCTGAGAACACTGAAGCCAGCCATCAGGCCCAAGATGTTTTTCAATTTGATATTGATACAACCAGACGAGTGCCATCTAAAGCTATCGTAGCTAACGATGGTTTATACTACATAAGACCATTTTTTGGTTACAAAAAATTTATATTTCGTGAAGAGCCTCTGATTAAATCAAAGGGTAATGATGAAGTTGTTGAAGTTGAAAATGATGTTGAGGATGGACCTGAGAGTTGGATGGAATTATTTGGCCCAACGCGCATATGGGCTTCTTCTGTCTTGAGTCCTTCTGGCAAAGCAAACTATGAGGCTGCAAATCTTTTCAGTGACAATGGTGCATGGTGTGAAGGAGTTGAAGGAAATGGGATTGGAGAATCCGTTTCTATTGAATTTCCGGGCAAGGGCTATTATGGGCCTTATACCGTTGTCAATACGTTAACAATTTTAAATGGCTATAGTAGAAGTAGACAACTTTGGAATGATAATGGAAGAGTAAAGACCTTAAAGCTATATGTTGATAATATTCCTTATGCATATCTTGAATTGTTGGATACGCTGGAATACCAAACTTTTGATCTCGGGCGCGTCTTCTCTAGATCAGGAGTGAATTTTATACTGAAATTTGAAATCATTGATGTTTATCCGGGTGCAAAGTATGATGATGTAGCATTGAGCGAATTTGAGTTTAATGGCGAAGGACATCTATGCCTGGAGGCATCTACGGAAATTTCGATGTCAGATGGCACAACAAGGTCTATTGAAGAACTGAAAGAAGGGGATTGGATAATTTCTGTGGATCCAAATTCAAAAGAGGTTGTAAATAGCCAAGTATTAAATGTAGCTGTGGTACCTCACAATAACTTGGTGGAAATCTGGCTGGATGAAGGTGTAATCCGGTTAACAGACGACCATCCATTACTCACTATTGGTGGTGAATGGGCGGTCGTTAAACCAATTAATAAAACAGGCTGTGTTAAACTTGTTTCCGGAACGACTCTGGCATTTATTAATAATGGCGAAATTAAAGGAGCTTTTGTGCGTGAAATAGTGAACGTCAAGGGAATTCACTTTACATACTCCATAGTTCATACGTCAACTGACCTCCCTTTTCTTTCAAACGGTTTATTGACCTCAATTGGATACTCTAAATGGGGTGCGGCTCCACCTAATCGCATCAAAGTCTTAGAGCAACCTTAAGTCATTTCCAATTAACCTTGGTGTAACAGAATATTGATCGGGTGTTAGACAAAACTCAATGTCCTTATGAATATTCAGCCGGTTCAGTCGCTTTACATGACTGGAGTCTTTTAAAAACGATACCATATCATTCTTAGCCAGGTTGTACAGTCGCTGCGCAGCTAAAGGTGCGTCACAATCTGGTTCAACGTGATCTTTCAGATTTTCTACCAGTGCACCCGCGAACAGTGTGTCTTCTAAGTTTACTTTTCCTTTCCACGCGGCACACACCACCAGCACACTGTCTTTTCCCCCTTTTAAATACCCTGTAACAGCCGAAAGATTAAGGAATGACCCTATAATGATTTCCTTTGCCCCATGCGATTTGGCAATTGCCTGCGTGCCGTTGGTTGTGGTAAAAGCAATTTTTTGTCCTTTCAGGTTATCCGCCATGTACTCAAAAGGGGAATTACCAAAATCAAACCCATCAACTTTTTCACCGTTGCGTTCACCGGCAGTATAGTAACCTTTTGTCTTCATGGCCCTGCATTCTTCCAGGTTGGCAAATGGCCTGATGCTTTTCACACCGTGAGCTAAAGCTGTAACCATGCACGATGTGGCCCTGAGAATATCCACCACTACAACCACCCGGTCATGTACAGGGTACAGGTGCATTAAATCCGGACTAAGACAAACATCAATAGTCTTCATATTGTCAGAACTTTGATTTGATTGATATTGATAATAATCATGATGGAATGAATTTCTTATTCTGAAGACGATGAAATTCAAGTTTTGTGTTACCAAAATTGATGAGTAAACCTACTTCCAGATTATATGCCTCTAAATAATTAATGGCTTGTGCAAGGTGAACAGGTTCTAGTGTAATGAGTGCTTTTAACTCTACACTTATTTTGTTCTCCACCAAAAAATCGACCCTACGTGTGCCAATATGATTTTCTTTGTAAAAAATGGGCATTTCATATTCACGTTCGTGTGCAATGTTTTGTAGTGTGAACTCTAAGCTTAAAGCTCGTTGATAAATTACTTCCTGAAATCCATTGCCTAAGATGTTATGAACTTCCATGGCACAACCAATGATTTTTCCGGTAAGCTCGGAATATTTGTATTCAGGTTTTATCATAAGGAATCAAAGGCATCACACCAATCAAGGTTCAGACGAAGGGGGGTTTGCACACCTCGGCTTTTAGCGATCTTCCTCTTACGTCAATAAAGACCTCACTTCCGGGCGATGACAGTTCTGTCGTAACATATCCTAAACCAATACCAATCCCCAACATAGGGGACATAGTTCCGGATGTTACTTTTCCAATGGTGTTTCCTGTAGCATCTTTAATTAAATAGTCGTGGCGTGGGATGCCCTTATCAACCATTTTAAAGCCTACTAATTTTTTCTTTACGCCTTCATCTTTTTGTTTTTTGATGTTGGTTGCGTTGGTGAAATCTTTCGTAAACTTTGTAATCCATCCCAGACCGGCCTCAAGCGGTGAAGTGGTGTCATCAATGTCGTTGCCGTACAGACAAAAGCCCATCTCTAAACGAAGGGTATCGCGTGCGCCTAATCCAATCGGTTTAATATCAAATTCCTTTCCTGCATCAAAAATGGCATGCCATATTTTTTCAGCGTGATTCTTATGAACATAAATTTCAAAGCCACCCGCACCAGTGTAGCCCGTGTTCGACATGATCACATCAGGTACGCCCGCAAATTCACCAACTGCAAAGTGGTAGTATTTGATAGAGCTTAAATCCGTTTTGGTTAACTTTTGTAATGTACTCACCGCCTTTGGCCCTTGCACGGCAAACAAACAGATATTATCCGAAATATTTTTCAGCTCAGCGCCTTGCGTGTTGTGTTGACTGATCCAGTTCCAGTCTTTATCAATATTCCCCGCATTTACCACCAACAGGTAGTCTTCATCCTTGATTTTATACACGATCAGGTCATCCACAACACCGCCTTTGTCATTCGGCAGGCAGGAGTATTGCGCCTGGCCATCCGCCAGTTTGGAAGCATCATTGCTGGTAACACGTTGAATTAAATCGAGCGCCTTAGGGCCTTTCACCGTAAACTCGCCCATATGCGATACATCAAAAACACCCACCCCATTTCGTACGGTCATGTGCTCTTCAATATCGGAGGAGTAGCGCACCGGCATATTGAAGCCGGCAAAAGGAACCATTTTGGCACCTAGTTTTACATGTAAATCGTTAAGGGGAATTTGTTTGATGTCCATAGTGGATTAAGTAATGGTTTAATAAAAATCCCTGACCGAAAGGCCAGGGCCTTACAAGTTGTCGGCCTGACCGGTAAAATTTCGAACCAAATATACCAAGATTTAAAGTTACTGCACAGATTATTCAATTTTTGTAGAAATCGTCAATAATCTTTTTTTACAAAGTTGTGAGCCCTTTAGTCAGTTTGTGCTAAGTGGATATAGACTTGGTCTATTTTTGCTATTTTAGAGCAATGATTACTGTAGTTATATTCACTGTAATTTTCTTGATTGATAAATATTTGAAAGTTTATCAGAAGACATCAATTGTCAATCCCTGGTCAAGACGATTGTTTAATGTCGTTAACTATTCAGACGTGGAGGAGTTAAAAAAGCGTTTGAGATATGTTCTTGTTTGGCTTTCAATTGATTACATCATGACCGACAATATACTGCGAGAGTATTTTGGTCAGAATACAACATGGTATCTTAATGTGGGATGTTTGTACTTTATTGTTGCCCTTTACTTTTTAATACCACAGTCATTCTTTCTGACAGCCAATGAAAAAACGAATGGTATTTTCAGGAAATTGTTTATGCCCACTCTGGTTTTTGGAACAGGGGCATACGTTTTTCCCAATATGAAGCCGGGAGATATAACTGGCCCGACCTATGAAAGCCTTTCTGATGAGGCGAAACTTGTAATAATAAAACTAACCTCTGCTATTTTTCTTGTTTTTACAATAGTTTGTGCTGTCTCAATTTTGATTAACTTGTTATTCAAGTGTTTTGTTTCTCTGAATTACTATTCAAGTAACCTTGTTTGCGTTGGTATAAAAAGGCTTTCCGGTCATTGTACGAAGATTCATCCAGAAGAGCCACACGAAGTTCTGGCGTTCTGGGTTCAATTACTAATGCTCTTGATTTCTGGTATTGTTGCCATTATTACTCTTTCTTGAGTTATCATTCAAGTCATTCACATCAATTCATCACCACATTCCACCCATAATTATTTACCAGTACATACACCTGCTCTTTCGCACTTACCGGGTTCCCATCATTAGCACCCAAAACAAACCCTGCCGGAGGCTGGAGTATCCCGGAGGGAGCAGAATTCGTTCCGGCTATGTTCAGATACTGCACACCTGTACCCCAATTCTTCCCCCTGTTCTGGTAAACGGAATTGATAGTAGCATCCACATTGGCCTGACTCATGTTGTTATTTTGGATTTGTATTGAGCCAGGGAGGAAGCCATTGACACCAAAGGGAAATGTGACATTGAGTAAGGGGCAATTACTGAAATGCCATCTTCGGAATGTTGCCTGGGCGTGCGTGTACTCAACATTTTCCATGTTATTGATTACGGACAGGGTAGGATTGTTAAAGCCATGAAGATCGAGAGAGCATTTAGCTGCACCGAGAGTTGACGGGAATGTTATTGAGACAAGATTTGGGCAGTCGTTCACGAGCATTTGACCAATAGGTGTTACAGTATCATTTCGGCCTGAAAGGTCAACACTGGTTAATCCTGAAAACCTACCATACAAGGAATTGACCTTAGCCATTGTATTAAGTTCGGGGAGTTGAATAATATCGCAACGGTCAATGTTGATAGAAACAATTGTTGCACCGTGCGCTGCAAGGTTATTGAATCCTTCCAATGCGGGATTGGATTGCCCCTGAATTGTTGTGAGCCTGGCTACATTTGGTAGCGTGACCTTGCCTGTCAGCTTACAAGAATCGGCAACAAACGTTGTCAGGTTTACAAGCGTGTCAACGTTCAGGTTATTCCCAAATCCATCGGCACTGTTTTGCCCACCATCTACATTGGAGCCGGAACCTAATCGCAAATCTGTTAATCCAACGCAAGCTCTTATTTGATTAACAAGGTTGGGGTTAGCTAAAACACTTAACCGATTACCCATCAAGTAAAGAATGCTCATTGAATTCGTTACCGGAAGGTTGAGTGTTTGTATATCGCATCCGGATAAATCCAGTTTGACAACGCCCGTTAAACCACTCACATCCACTATGGATAATACATTTGAATTGCCCGAAGCCGTTGACTGATTGCCCATCCAAAAATGGATGATATTGGGTTTCGGTGTGGTGAGCGTAACGTTGCCGCTTATTCCTGTTCTGCTGGCAGCAAACCATTTTAGTGTATCTCCAAAGTCAACGTCTGTAAAGTCCTTATTCCAATTGATGTTGTTGTTCTGGTCTGTCCAGAAGGAAATGATTTTTCCATTGGTTAGTATAGTTTGTAAGGCAGCCTTGTTGGAATCATTCAGGTTTGAATTACGAACGTCAAAAATCTCAATGTTATCAAGAACGGCAGGCAGTATCCATGTAATCAGAGGACTGCTGGTCATGGTAATCACTTTCAGTTTATCCTTTCCGGTCAGGTCAAGTGTGCCGGTGATTCCTGTCGGACCAAATCCAAACGTGTTGGGATAGCCACTGTCCATTGCAAAGTACAAGTCCTCCAGGTCAGCACAGTCCTGCATGGCATCATTGTAAAAAGAAGCATCCAGATTATTGGCTGAATTCCAGGAGATGTGCTTCATGGTTTTGGGAAACCTGGCGATAGAGGTAAGCACAGGTAAGTTTCGTAAGTAAACCATTTCGAGATTCGCTGGCCAGCCGTCAATTTTTGTAATGGCTTGTCTTGCAATGAGAACAGCTTTGCAATTCGGGAACTGAACAAGTTGTTTGCCTAAATCGCCTACCCATTGCGTATCGTCTGCACTGATTATTACACCGCTATTGTTTTCACTGAAGAAAACCAGCATCACTACTTCACCCGGATCGGATATCCGGATTTTGAAATCCCTTGTTGCAGGATTAATGTTAGCCGTGTTGTACCGGAAGCGTATGCTTCGTGTCATGCCAGTGTATGCACTTTGAATGTTGGCTTTTATGATACGGCTATTGTTGATATACGAACCGATAGTTGGAACTCTCCACAAAGGATTGTCGAATGACCGCGCTCTTACAAAAGTTGCATCAGTATAAATGCCCCAGGTGTTTGAACTGAATGGTGTGAACTCATCGGGAGATCCCTCATTAGAAATATCCGGCTCCGCTACAATACCAAATCCCTGAACAAAATGTGTACAGGGCAGTGCAAAGTATCGTGCTCCCTGCTGAACTTCTCCACCGGCATCCCTCGACTCTAAAACTGCTTGTCCTTTTCCAATGAGACCAATCATATCAATTCGGTAAGAAGTTATGACTTGGTATCAGAAGTAGCCTTCCGGGTTCCAGGCAAATGGCTGTAACAATGTCTCGCGAAAATGCAGGCATCGTACCATTGGTTGTTGGGTCAGTCAAGGCGATAGCATTTCCGAAAGGCAGGAAGTACCGCCCAGGTTTGAGCAGGAATGTATGGTTAGCTGAACGTTCGATTATGAAAATGTAATGCCTGCCAACAGTCACCCCGGTGAAATCGAAATTGGTAATGCTTCCACTCTGTGTAAACTTAATGATAGCTTTACCCGCAAGGTTTATCACGGGTACTCCGGAGACATCACCCAGGTCAACATAGCGCCATTGATTAAAGTCAAGCGCAGCAAGGGCATCCGTCAGGTCTTCTGTCTTTACAAGCTGTGCATCGCTGAGAATGGCATTCAATTCTCCAAGCGTGTCAATATCTTCTGCTGTCAGGTAGTTAAGCCCCTGAATGATGTTGTAAAGTTTCTCCAGTGTGTCCGCATTAGCCGGTGCATTTCCCTTAACTGCATTGATGGCATTGGTGAGGTCTACCTCTTTAATTAAGTCTGCATCCGAAAGGATGGCATTTAATTCTGCCAGCGTATCAATGTCCTGTGCGGTGAGAAAATTCAGGCTTTGAATGATGTTATAGATTTTCCCCAGCGTATCGGCAATAGGTGGAACATTTCCTTTAACCGATTGAACGGCACTGTCAAGGTTTTCTGTTTTAACCAGCACAGCATCGGTAATGATGGCATTCAGCTTGGCCAGTGTATCAATATCTTCACGCTTTAACGCATTCATTTCAGTAGTGAATTTCAAATAGATTTCATACACCAGCTCTTCGATGGCTGAATGAAACGGTGGCTTAGGAATGCTCATACTACATCCGGTTTAAAAATCCACCCCAAAGCCAACGCAGCAAAGATGCTCGTTGCTGTTACGATTCGTTTTAATGTAGTTCTTCGCAAGGCCCGGAAGTCAATCAGCGTGTAGGTGAAACTGTTACCATACAACTTTGTATGTTGGTTACAGAGCTTTAGAAAAGTTTGGAAGTCATCCGCATCCTGGAACACCTGGCATCCGGCTGAATATTTGTTGATAAGCTTTGTCGTTCCTGCCCGCTCTGCTCTGTGAATGTTGATACCAAAGTATCCAGTCTCTCTTTCTCCATTGTAAAAGTCAAGCAGTGCATCACGGTCATAATCACGAATAACCGTGACAGGCCTCACCTGGACGAGGGCTTCATAAAGACCCTTGTGGGAGCCAATCGCATAAGCATCGCGGTATTGACCTTGTGCCAAGATTGCTGTGCCCTTCTCGTACATCGGGTTGTTCAACCAGTAGGTTCCTGGATCGGTAGTAGCCGGATAGACATGGTAGTTCCATGATCCATCCGGCTTTTTGTAGAAGACATGCACTTCATCATCAAAGCGATTTGCCTCAACACTCTTCGACCGGAGACCGACAATATTCAACCGGTAGGGTTCGGTGTAAAGAACATAGCCATAGTATTTCAATATCGCTTTGAGGCGTGATAACATGCTTCGTTGATTTTTACAGTTGGACTTACGTTGCCTAGGCAGGGTTGTACTTAAAAGCTTTCAGACGATTCATCCAGCCTCTGTAGAAGACCATTTGATCCGGTCTTCTCTTGACGATGTTTTCAAGGAAAACAGTTCGCTCTGATTTCAATTGGTCAAACAACTTTTCCTGATCAGCACAATTAATGGCTGCGAGTGTTTGAGCACCTACAATACCATCAATGGTTACTTTCAATACACGTTGCACTATTTTGGCCACTGTCTTCCTGCCGGAATGGTAGCCCCAATCCACGATGAACTCCGCCACCGATTGATTGAGAATAAAATCCGCACGGAAGTAATCCCAGAAAATTTTCTTGGCTATGTATCGTGCATCATCCTCACTGAGCATTTTGATGTCTTCTGCATCAATGTCTCCATCTCCATCCTTGTCATGACCGTATTGCTGCCATACGGAGAGGATAACTCCGTATTTGGTCGGTCCGCCTTTGTCCAATGGGTGGTTCACATACCCTCCCTCCAATCGCAGGAGCTTGCCTGCAAAATCTTCAAACTTTGCCATTGTTAATTTTGATTTTAAGTGTACTTGACGTCTTGTGTTGGGACTTTCAGAATGCTGTTGTCAACCGAGCGAAACCAGGTCATGCCATTAGCTACTTCAAGCTCATCACCGAGTATCGTATTCCTGAGCACAGGTATCCGGTTATTGCGTGAGTCCGTAACGACTGTGGCGCGGATGGTGATCAAGTCCTTATACAAGCGGATGCCTTGAAGGCTCCACGTGCCTGAACTATTCACCTTTAAACCCATGCGCAGGAATTCATTTCGTATCTGCACTTTGGCAGCTTCATTGCTTTTGAAAGCATATTCCAACAAATCGGTAACGATGGTCTTTGCTATGAAGCTCTGCTTCTTGTAGTATTCGTTCACCGCTGAGTAATCGCTAACCGTTTTAAGCTGCCTCAGCACAGACAATACATCATTCAGGCTTTTTGCCTGGGCAGCCTTGTATAAGCTGGAAGCCAACGCTGCCGGATTGAAAACAACCTGAACGGCTCCTGTGCCGATGATTCTGTTAAAGAGAGCTTCATCTACTGTTTCCGGATAACCTGCTGTTTTCAACGCACCGGCAGTCTGCGATCCAAATATTCCATCAATGAGAATGGAAGGTGTTGTCTTCGCTAATGCCTGTTGCAGCATTGTTACCCGTGAGCCTCTGCTTCCTTTTTTCAAAGGAAAGCTGTCGGTACCTGATGATGAAGTGATTGTCCGGGAAGCTGTTGACGCATAGGAAACCGGAAGTGTGTTGTTGATGATGATTGTATCGGAAGGAATCTGATTTTGTGTCATAGCCTTCTTCTTTCTCATCCTGTCATACACCAGGTAACCACCTCCGCCAAGAGCAGCAAGTGCAAGCGCATAGACAAATACTTTGGCAGGTTTAACGTTTCCTGATTTCTTTGCCGTCTTCGCTTTACCTTGTTGCTGAGGTTTCGGTTTACGGTTTGGAGTAATTTTCTTTCCCTTCGTTACTTTCTTCGCCATCACTTCTTCGCGTTTAAAATCCTGATTACCTCGTTATATTCCTCGCTGCTCAATTCATCCTCCAGGTCAGCGTTCAGGCTACGGCCATACAGGCGGGAGTATTCACGTTGTACTTTCGTGTACATGCTTTTTGACGGGAGTTCATTGAACACCTGCATCACTAATTTTTCGTTTGTTCCCCACCCGAAGTAGTTGTCGTTGTCAAACGCCATCTTCAACTGTTTGGCATACGTTGCCGGATCGCCTTCTTCCAGGCTACGACTTTGGGATATGTTCGCCCTCGTCTTTTTATAGAAGTGACGCGCCAGGAAAAACAAACCGGTGGCCGTACCGAGTCCAAGTGTTGAAAAGATGACTACGGTCTTCAGGTTCTGAATTTTCTGTGCATCCAACTCCATACTTACTCGCCCCAATTATCTTTTACCCTCGAAAAGGATTATAAACCCAATGCTTTCTTCGCGATGGATGTCTTTACGGGATCATTCTTTACCACATCGGCAAGCTTGGCAATCTCACGTGCCTTCAGCTTCTGCATCAACACCGATGCGGCTGCCAGTTTTACCTCTGCCTCTCCCTGCGTTTGAGCTTCAATGCTCACTTCAAAACTGAACTTGTTCATGATTTGATTTTTTAAAGGTTGATTGATTATTTACTTATGCTGATGCCTTCATGCTCACTTGGTTGAGCATCAGGTCAATCTTACTCTTGTCATCGGCAAGGTTTTGCAGAATGTGCAGCACCTTATCGAATTCATCTTTTGTGAATTGCGACTTTAGTTGATTGACAAACTGAATAGCAGCCTGTTCTTCTTCGGTCAATGATGACTGTGAAGTTGTTGACTTTGGTTTGAAAGAAACTTCCGTTTCAGGTGTTAGTTCTTCCCTGTTTTCAGCGTTATCCGATTGTAGTAATCCGGCTAACGCCTCACCACCTGGAAATGCTGCCATCAACTTTGGATTTCGTTTAATGAAACTTTCCACCAGGCTTGACCCTACATCACCAAGAAAACTATTCAAAGGTGATTGTTTCAATTCCAACCTGGCGTTTTGCTTCTCCAGTTCGTCCACTTCACCTTCCAGGTCGGCAATGTGCTGTTTGAGTTTTCTGTTTTCCTCGTGCAAGGTTTCATACTCTTTGTCGCGAAGTTTTCGTTGTACCTGTTCATCCACGATGTTCTTCACATCTACTCCTGACAAACCTTCCTTTGATTCCTCACCGAAGTAGAAAATGCGTTTCTCGTTGTTGTTGCTTGAACCGGTGAAAAGTAAAACTTCGATTGATCGAGTGTCGGCAGTAACGAAGTTTTCAAACATGGAGAACATATCCGGATCACTTGTCCTGCGAACGGCTTTAAAACCATCCACCAGGATTTCGTAATCAATGGGTTGTCCTTTTTGATGGTACAGTCTCAAGTATTGGAGCAGGTTGTCAATCTTCTTCTGTTCGTATTTTTCTTTATTCGGTAGTGCCATAAATTTTCAATTCACGATGATTACTTGTATAAATCTTATTCTTCGTTTCGTGCTTCCTGGATTGGTGATCCTGATCTCACCCCGATGCACGTGGATACACTCCGGTATCAGATTGTCGGTGGAATCGTACATTCCATAATCAGAGTCCACCACAAGTCCAGGAGGCTCATCAATGATGAAGAACATCTGGTTGTAAGCGGGAATCACAATCGTGCTTTCAGCTTCCACGATGAAGTGACGATGACGGAAATAGAACCGCTTGTACCCTTGTTGCTCCAATCGTATCGGTGCGTACTGAAGAATAAACTGTTCGGTCATAGGTTAATCTCCATTGGTTCCAGGTAGTCTGTGTTTTCACTTTCGTCCTCTATCAACTTCTCATCCGCAATCACATCCTCTAACTCTTCGGCCAGTTCGCACTCCACGTAGATCGTGAGCACAAAAGGCTTATCGAATTGCTCTCCTTTGAACCACGCATAGATCGTTGCCGTGTCACCATCAACATTCACCGGCTTGATGCGAGGAACTTTTCCTGTAACCCAGGACTTGTCACTTTCAAACTGTGCGTCTTCCACCTGTAGCAAGGCTTCATCGGATGGCTCGATACCCGCTTCCTTCACCAGGGCTACGTGAAACACGTCCATCTTATCGTTCGACTGAAAGCTTACGGTTCCAAGTGCCATGTTGCTGATGCGGTTACTAAGATTCCTGTTACTTTTTTCACATTGGCCGGAAGGTGTATCTCGACAGGCTTAAACCTTTCAAGCTTGTTTACCTCCAGCTTCGTTACGATGATCTTCCGTTTTGTCCTGGTGACTATCATGCTTACCTGTTTATTTCATTTCACAGAGCAGACCGATAATCACTTTGTAAGCCGAGAAAGCTGCATTCGGATTGTGTGTGTCCTTGAACTGGATTTTCAGTTCACCGTTTCCAGCCACCACACCATTCCCAAGCGATTTGTATTTCTGATCGGGAGGCACGGCCAACCCGCTCATGAACATCTTGCTTTCGAAATCTTCCGGATAAAGTTCTTCACCGCTCAGCTCGATGCGCTGAGAGCCCCGGTAGAACAAGAGGTTCGGTTTGTCTGAACTCATCACAATGCCATGCACCACTTTCACGTTCTTGTCCAAATCAAACTTCTTGCTCACCGGTTGACCTTCAGCATCCACAAGAAATGTGTAGATCTTATCCACCCACCGCTTCTCCATGACTAAGGAATAGTTGCTGTGCCTTCAAGTCCTACATAGATCACCGAGTTGGCATCAAGCCCTTTGATGGTACCCAACTCGATTTCAAATTCAATGTCCACATCATCATGGATGAGTCGCGGATTCGACAGCTTGTAGAATCCTTTCGGAACCATATCAAACTGTGTGGTTACAAACTTCCGGTTGGACGTATCGCTCACAAGCTGCTTCTTGTTGGCTTTCAACTTGAATTCTCCGTTTGCCAATGCGCCAACATTCTCGATGGTCTCGAATTTCGCTGTCTTGATGTCGTCAATGTCCAGCGAATCGGCTACACCATGCAGGAGATAGATTCCCGAAACAAGCAACGCCATGTTCTTGGGAAGCTTGGCATTGCTGATGTTACGCAGGTTCACTTCCTTCACGTCCTGACTTTCGAACATCTTGATGGTCTTGGCGCCTTTCACCGGCTTGATCGTATAGATCAGGTGGTCTGCCAGGCGCAGCTTGCCCTGGAGCAGTTGCTCCTTGATGTGTTTGGGCAGTTCAACAAAGAACTTCTCAAACTCTGCACGCGATCCCTGTGAGGGGATATGTCGCTTGGTGATCTTGCTCATCGCCTTCGCCCGTTGTACGGGATTCAGCGCATTCAGATACCCCAATAGTTCGGTATCTACTTCTCCGTTCAAACCCAACAACTCGGTCGGATTTGTGTACTCACTCTCCATGATTTGTCCTAATGCTCCCAGCATATCTTCTTATGTTTAATAGTTATTCGTTAAAACTCACGTTCAATTTCCTCGACTGCGTTCATGCTGCTCATGTTGGCAATCTGTTCCTGTATCCTGTCTATGGCTGACATATCCAGTTCCTTCGCTTCGTTGTAAGGGTTCACGAAGTAGGTCACTTGTTCTTCGTTATTGCCACCTTCCAGTCCGGCAGTGGGTGTCGGTTCTGCCTTACCGATGTAGAGCTTCTCCGAGAAATTCTTGAAGAATGTTCCAACACGATCTTTAGCTTGTTCTGCAATTTGCTTCATGTCAAAGCCATCAACACCTTGCACCGTTTTGTTTTGGTTCTGGAAGCCGTTACTCAGCGTGAGCCCTAAACCAGCTGCGATGATGTAGGGATTCTTCTTATGAAATCCCACTAACGTTACCGGTATGCCTGCCAGCAGCGAGTGCTTGCCAAGTGCGGCACCGGCACCTCCGGCTGCAATTGCGGTGAGCAGCATCAGCCCGCCTTTGGTCACTGTTTGCGCTACCGGATGTTCCATCACTTGTGATGTTCCGAAGAGCGCACCTGATTGTTTTTGTTTCTTATTCTTTCTTCTCCTTTTGCCCCGTGCCATGTTATAATAGATTTTGAGGTTTTACTTTATTTTTCCGGCTATTGTTTGAATAGCGTTTTCGTTTTTTCCGTTTTGATTTTTTTGGTAATCCTTCCAGACCATTCGTACGAGAGCCACCGCGCATGGCATTCATTAGCAGGTAACTGCCTGTGATAATTCCACCGGCAACCAGGAGTGACTTACCCGGATTCTCTTTCACCCATGCCGTAGTCTTCTGAAGAAAACCTTCTTTCTTAGCATTATCATCCTGACTTTGCACAGCAACACTTGTTGTTGCAGCCTCACCTGGTACCAGCATAGATGCATTGGCGGCAGGTTGACCTGGTAATACAGACTGAGTAGTTTGAACAGGAGCGGTAGAACTCTGTGTCGTCTCATTCGTCTTTGGTGTTGTTTGGGTTAATGATTTAGTGGCTGCGATTATATTTTGACCAGACTTGGCCGCTGTGCTAAGTTTGGAGATGAGCGATGAAGCTTGCTGTGTTATTGGCGCAGACTTGGGCTCATCAAAGAAAGCATCCTCATCTTCCGGGATCACCGATGGAGCGTTCGTAGCCGTACCGGCATTGTAAGTCTCACTTTGAAAAACCTGTTCATCTGTACCTCCCTTAGAGAATAGCCCTTTGATCTGCTTGAGTGCACCAGATATAGCCGCTACCGCTGATGATGCCGCTGCGATGGCTGTACCGCTTGCAATCTCCCCTAACCCCTCCAGGTCATCAGTGTGTATGATGTTGTATTCATCTTCATCAGCATAGACGTTATCCAATCCGGCAAGTCCGCTCAAGGGCACTTTTTTATCGGAGTTCCCTTTGCCCTTGAGAATAGCTTTCTTGAGGTTCTCCTTCTTTCCACCGGCTTGCCAGTAAACTGTTTCCGCCCGATCTTTCACAGAGCGGAGTTTTTTCAACTCATTCAGATTGATTCCAAGCGATTGTGCCTGAGAATCGGTGAGGTACGCATATCGAAGTCTCCCCGCAACATTCATGAGGTTGATCTTCATAGCCAATAGAAAGCCATTCCTCAACAGTAATGTAGCCGGGTTGATATAGCGGTTGATGAAGCGAATGCCGTCACCAATTTTATCGCCAACTTTCTTCACCGTCTTCTTTACGGCCTTCCCAACTTTCTTGAAGATGTTACCCATCTCCTCGTCATCGTAATAAACCGATGCGATGTCGGAGAGGTCAACATTGTCATAATCTTTGAATTCAATGGTCTCGTCACTCACTTCCTCTCCACCTTGCCCTCCGGAATCAAATCCGTCTAAATAATCCAGTCTCATATCGTAGTCTTTACATTCCAAATAAGGTTGCTCATCATCAAATGCGTCCTTCACACAATCAATCACGATGTACCAGTCGCGGTCATCTAGGTAATCTTCCAGGTGACCAGGCTTCGGTACGATTGGGTACACATGCTGCCATCGTGGTACTTCCGGAAACTTCTTCGGATACTTTGTTATCCGCGCCAGGCAATCAATTTTCAGAGAGCGAAGGATGGAGAGAATGAATACGGTATAGCAATCGCAATCAACTCCCTCTTTTCTGTCCCACCATGTCCTTCGCGGACTGCGTACCTGTTCTACTCCTTCCTTGTCTCTCCGGTATTGTATGTGCTCATACACGAAGTGCCAGATGTTGGAGCAAGTTTCTTCCAGTGTCCGGCCTTTCAGAGCCCTTGCAATCTTGTCCGTGTGCCATTGCACCTCCGGCAATGTTTTGCGAATGAGTTTCATTGTATCTTCTACATCCGCACTCTTTTTTATCGTAGTGTCTGTTTCACTTGGGGGTGGAAAGAGATGATCGAACTCCCCTCCATCCTTCAACCGCCTCTTCTTCTCCGCTACCATACGCCTCCGTCTTTCGTCATCTTCTTTCCTTGCCTGTCTTTTCAAGCAGGCATTCCGCCACCCAATGTGATGTTGTCTGTTTTTGTGTAAGGCAGGCTGTTGTTAATGGTGGTTATCGTATGCACCACCAGGTTCAGTTTGCCGGTTTCGCGATACTCTTTTATCAGAGTAGGAACCGTTGTAGCCAGGCTCAAGAACGCAAGCCTGATACGGATGGGCTCCAGGTTCACTTCACTGAATTTTGGTACGGTGATGTTTGCATCTTTCACCTGTGATGAGGCAATGGTCTTTTCACCATACACCATCTTCACAAAGGGATGCTTTACCTGGATGCTCCCACCGCTTGGGTTCTTGAGCTTCACATTGATCGTCAGCTCGATGCCGTTCAGGTCAACTTTGTGAATGGAAACTTTTGTTTCAGACTCCAGCTCACTGGATAACCTGTTCAGCTTGAGCAGATAGCTGCCCCCGAAATAGAGGGCTGCTACCGCACCGGCACCGATCAATATGTGGCTACTCCTGATCATTGCGCCTTCTCTCCGTTAGATGTGGCCTTCCTTCTTTTCATTCTCCGGGCCCTTTTAAATTGCCGGAGCTTTAGCACAGGCAGCCCCACCTTCGTGAATTTCTTCACGCGCTCTTTGTGTTTTTCCCACAACGGACTGAGCACGTCTCCGAGGATTTTGAAAGCAAGGCAGATAATACCACCCACCACTGCTTGCAGTGCATAGTCCAGCAGGAACAACAGGTTCACATTTCCCAACAGATTAAAGGCTGCTCCGAAAAGGAAGGCAATCCAATTGCCCGACCCGTGATTTGAATTTATCGCTGTGTTCATGGGTCAAAGATGCAGCGACCCGAAAGCGTAGGTTAACGATTGTTAACGGTAGTGAAAGAGTGTTTAACTTTATGAAGGAATGTAAAGGGCTGTGAACGATTGTAAATGAATTTGAAGGAATGTTCCGTGTGGAACAGACAGCGCATTCTGTTTGATTTTATGTTCCGTTATCCATTTGGTTCGGAATGCCGTTTCTTGTAACTAATGTTAACAGTTTTTCTGTTCTTTTCCGGCATAGTCCCGAAGACCATATCCCAAATCGGTGAAGTAACACCAAATGCACGGTCGTGTTGCTGGTAATGATGAATGCTATGAAATCTCCACCAAAAATTAAAGCGTTTTGGAGAGGGTACCTTATGAATTGTATAATGAACCGTCATATAGGCGCAGTAGCCTACTACAAAACCCGGACTAAAAGCAAAGGCAAATTTGCCCATTGCAAGATAGAATATGCCGAAAAAGATAGATGCTATCAGGAGCGAAGGAATTACGGGCAAAACAAGGCGTGTTTTATCATTCGGGTATTCATGATGAATGCCATGAAATATGTATTGAAAACCCGTGTCATACGTTGCATCTTCTATTTTGTGGTATAAAAACCGATGCATCAAATATTCCGCAAGAGACCAAGAGAAAAACCCCGCTAAAAATAATCCAACCACCAACCAGACAGAAGGATGATATGTGTTATAAAAGTGAGAAATTGAAAAATAAGAAAACACAACGTACATTCCGTCAATTACCACGGGATGTGTTTTGGTAAGTAACTCCAAAAACTTGTTCTTGAATAATTTGGGAGATTCTGTTTCTGGATAAACATTCACTTTAATTTGTTTCATGACATTTAGATTTAGTTCTACATTAATCTATTTATCCTGAAGTTTGCGACTTCATCTTATTTATGAGAATGCCTTCCTGTTACTTGTAAATAAGATGTAATTGCAATGCGATAATTCATCTTTGCATCCGAAAGCTTGTCAGTAGTTTCCTGAACTAAGGCTTGTGCTTCCAGTAAGTCCGATAAGGTCACCACACCACTCTGATAGCCTGTCTGGCTTACCATTAGATTTTCTTCGGCTTGAGTAGTTGTCTCTTGCATAATCGCTATTTGCTTCCATGCTTCGTTTACGTCTGTCCAGGCTTTTTCCATTTGAAGGTTTAGTAAGCCTTTGTTCTCTTCAAAATTATTTTCTGCAATTCGCTGCTTAATGTTTTGTTCTTTAATGGAATAACTTCCTCCCCACCAATCCGATATTGGAATTGAAACCGAAACATAGGCCAATCCATTCGTAGTATTTTTTACACCACTTTCTAACATGTTCATGTGATAACCTGCCAAGCCAACCGCAAGGGTGGGAGTATAATCACCAGTCTTCATCTTAGTTTGCAACTGTGCGGCCTCAACAGATTTTTCTAACAGTTGATATTCTGTCCGATTATTTATTGCTGTTTGATTATCGGTATAATACTCGATTGGATTTTGGCCTACATCAATCACTTCCTGCAATAACAATGTGCTGTCAAAAGGCATTCCAATCGTTTGACAGAATTGCATAGTTGCCAGCTTCTTACCATTTAGTAATTTGCTTTTGTTCGCTTCCAATTCGCTTTGTTTAATTTGTACTTTCAGCACATCGTTTTTAATAATTAATCCTGCCTTGAATGCGTCATCAACTTGTTTGCGAATGTCCCTTAATAACAGTTCGTATTTTTCCAATGTTCTTTGCTTTTCCTGAAGGGAAATCAGCTGCCAATATTGTTGCTCTGTTTTAAGTAAGATTTCATTTTCGGTTAACTGCTGTTGCTTTTCTTTCACATCCACATTAAGAGCTGCCAATTTGTTGCCTGTATTTATTTTTCCGCCTGCATAAATGGGTTGTGCAATATTCAGAACGCCTATTGCAGAACGCTGAAACATGCTTAATCCCATGCCTGGAAAATAAGCAAACTGGGTAGCTGTAGGTAAATTGGCAGGATTACCATCATATACTGGCAGGTTTCCACCCGGCACGTTAAATTCAATCAATGGGTCAATGGCATAAAAGCTAATCACATTAGCACTTACTTTTGGGAAGTAATTAGTAAAAGCATTTTTCTTCACTTGTTGGGCGGCCTCCATCTCCAACAAACTGTTTTGTAAAACTTTGTTGTTTTTCAGCGCAAGGGTTTTACTTTGCTCCAGGGTTAGGTTGTTTTGAGCGAACGCTCCTGGTGACATAAAAAATGCAAGGAGCAGCAATGCTATATTTTTTAATGTGTTAGTCATCTTTTTTAAGTTTTGTAAATTCACTTTCGAATTTTGAAGCGTAATCGTACCCTAACTGGAATAATTCATCTATCCTATTTGTGTCGAACGTTCCATAATCATTGAGTTCACTCGGTTCCAAATAAATGTCACAGGTGGATTTAGGAAATGCAGATATTCTGGATGTTGTAATTCGGATAATTCGTCTCACAATATCTTTATAAGATAAATTTCCATTGTGTTTATTAACCGGGTTTACATTAATGCCAATCACTTTATTGCATGAATTCCTAACCTGTTCTACAGGAAAATTATTGAGTATGCCCCCATCACATAAATAGGTGTCATCATTATAGAGCACTGGTTGAAACACCAACGGAAAGCAGCACGAAGCTTTTACTGCGAGTGATAAACATCCTTCATTAAAAATAATTGACCTTGCATTGGTCAGGTCGGTAACCGATACGTATAAGGGTCTTTTAAGCCCTTCAAAGCTATCATGGGGAATGTATTTTCTGATAATCCTTTCAAAAATAACAGTACTGAAAAGACCACTATTTTTTGGAAAAATATCTGAGTAACTAAAAAATTTCTCTTTTTTGCTCAATTGCAGTATCTCTTCCGGTGCATAACCTTCAGCAATAAAAGCACCCACCAAGGCTCCCGCACTTGCTCCTGATATTTCATCTGGATGAATACCCATTTCTGACAGATACTGTAATACACCAAGGTGTGCCACTCCTCGGACACCTCCACCGGAAAGTGTAACGCCTATTTTATCAATCATTACCATTTAACGCTAAGTCCAAATCCTTTTTAAGTAATTGATTATACATTATTGGAACTACGTACAGTGTGAGTATCATCGATACCAATAGTCCAAAACATATTACTGAACCAAGTGGTCCCCACAGAGAGGAGCCGCTTAATATCATTGGCACAACACCAACGGCTGCTGCTGAGGAAGTTAGAAATATTGGACGCATTCTGCGTTTGCCTGCTGCAATGGCAGCATTAAGGAGTGTCATTCCATTTTTTGTTCTCAGTTCTTCTGCATAGTCAATCAGGATAATACCATTACGGACGACAATACCCATAAGGCTCATGATGCCCAGGAAAGTTGTCAAGCCAAATGGGTAACCCGTAATCAATAAGCCAATTGCTGCACCAATGATGCTTAAGGGCATCGTCATCATTACCAGTATGACCAGCCGTGTTTTTTTAAATTGAAAAAGGAGGATTAAAAAAATAAGCACCACGCCCGCAAATAACGCTTTGCCTAACGGTATATAGTTTTCAACTTCGCTTTCCTCTTCTCCACCATAGGTTAAAGAAACTTGTTCTGATTTAGGTAACTTTTTGATTTCACTCTTTAAGTCCGATAGCACTTTGTAGGGTAGTGCATCCCGTTTTACATCGGCACGAACGGTGATGGTCTTAGTTCCATTTCTGCGAATAATTTGTCCTTCACTCCAGTCGTTACTAATTTTCGATACTACCTGTCTTACCGGAACTGTTGCCGTTGTTAACAGGGATGTTACATTTTGATTGGCTATATCATCAAAGCTGTTTTTTTGGTGCGGTTCGTTCATCAGCTTTATGGCAACCGGATAATCACTTTCCCATACCGTACCAATTGGTATTCCTGACATAGCCGCAGCCAGTGAAGTTGCCACTACGCCTTTCGTTAATCCTAAACGGTTGGCTGTTTCGTCATTTACCTGAACGCTTATACCCTGTCGGGGATTCAGATAATCGGTTCTTGCCCAGATTATGTTTTCGTTTTCTTCCATTAGAGCCTTCACTTGTTCAGCCAGTGCTTTGATAGTATCCTTGTTGTCTCCGCCAATACGCACTTCAATGGGGGCCGTGGTACTGAGCATATCTAACTGCTTCATTCGCACATACGCATTGGGAAAAAGGTCTCTATACTTTGCTTCATATTCGCCTAAAAGGGCAACAGCGTCATCTTGGGTTTGAGTGTTGACGACTAACTGGGCATAATTTCTTGAAGGAAAATTGGGTGCGTAGGTGGTGTGAAAGCGTGGTGAACTTGTACCAATAAATGCTGCCACATTCATCACGCGCTTGTCCCTCAGGAGCATCTGTTCCAAACTGTCAGAGACAAAGGCGGTTTGTTCAAGTGTGCTGCCTTCAGGTAAATATATTTCTACTGCAAACTGGTTTCTTTCCACTTTCGGAAAAAGCTGGCGCGGAAGAAGCGCAAAGATTACTACACCCAAAATGACAGACAATGCACCGGCCAACATTGTAGTTTTTGGGAAACGAAATGCTTTTTCTAAAGAAGAGTCATAGATTTCCTGCGCCCAATCCAACAAGGATTTACGTCCTTGATTTTTATTATCCTTTTTAATTCCATGCCTTATAAAGATATAACTGAGATAAGGCACAAGGAGTACGGCAACTAATAATGAAGTAATTAATGCAACTGCAATGGTTACTGGTAAAGAGCCTACAAAATCAAATACCATTCCCTCCAGAAAAAATACCAATGGAACATAAGTAGCGATAATAGCCATAGTTGCCGTAAATACCGGAACAAAAAGTTCCTGCGCACTTTTCCATGCTGCGTTCCAGGGGGTATTATGGTGATCTAATTTTTCTATATGTCCGTCTAATACAACAATGGCATTGTCAACGACCATTCCCAATACCACAATCAACGCTGCCAGCGATACGGTATGTAGTTCTACACCCAATCCATACAAAATACCAAGCGTGATAAAAATTGAAATCGGAATAGTAGCGCCTGCAACGGCTGCCACCCGGAAAGGCAGTAAAAGCATAGTAACAATGATTACTGCTATAATGGCAATGAAAAATTCTTTCAGGAAGTGGGTGATGGAGTACGCTACGGCTTGCGGCATATCAGCAATTTTTGCCATCTGAACATCCGGAGAAATTTTTCTTTTAAGTATTTCCAGGGTTGCGTCCACTTCTTTGCCAAAGGCAACAATGTTATTTCCAGGTTGCATCTCCAAAGAAATCAGCAAACTGTTTGCCCCGTTGTTCTTAATATAGGAGTCAGGCTTTGGATATTCTCTTACCACTCTGGCTATATCTTTAACTCGAATAATGTTGCCAAGCGGATCGGTATAAACAATCTGGTTTTTAATGTCTTCTTCTGTGTTGTAAGTGGTGGGCACGTGTATAGGAGCTATGAGTTCCCCGTTGTCCAATTCACCTCCGTAATAAACAGCACCTTCCAATTGCGCTGCTGCCAGCACACTCAATGGCTTTACGCCATAGTAAGCCAGCTTGTCATTGTCGGGATAGATGGTAATTTGTTCCTGAACTAATCCGAAGCGATTAACTTTTGAAACCGCTTTTATTTTACGCAACTCGGTTTCAATTACTTTCAATTCACGATCAAGTTCTTTGTAGGTTTTGTTATCCGATCGCACGGTAAGCAATATGGCTGAGGTGTTTCCAAAGTCGTTGTTTGCAATTAAGGCTACAACCTGTGGCGGTAATTGTAGTTTAAGTTCATTAAGTCCGAATTTTATTTTATCCCAAAAAGCATCAGGATCCTTTACATTATTGTTGACTTCAACAAAAACAATTAACATTCCTTCCTTTGAAATGGAGTATGTTTTTTCACGATTAACTTCCTGAAATCCGTACAAAAAACTCTCTACTTTGGTAGCAAGTTGATCTTCCACCTGCTCAGAATTTGCTCCCGGATATACACCAATAATTAAACCCTGACGGATGGTGAATTCAGGAAATTCATTTCTTGGCATCACTATTAGTGAGAATATACCCAATACTACCAGAATACCTGTGAGGATGATGGCTATTTGCTTATGCTTCATAGCCAACTCTATGATATTAGAAGTTTTCTTTACCATTATTAGTTGATGATTTTAACCGATTTGCCGCTGCTTAATTTTTGTTGACCGGATATAATTATGTTAGCGTTTTGAGGTATATCGCCCCGTATCAAAACCTTGTTGTCTATCAAAGCGATAGTTTGCACTGATATTTTTTCGGCTTGTCCGTTTTTTTCGATGTAAATAAACTGCTCTCCATTGGTATCTTTTTGAAGGGCTTTATTGGAAACCAGTAATCCTGAACGGTTATCTTTTAGCTTAGCTTCGACAGAGCAAATCATTCCAGGTTTTATATCGCCTTCGGTGTTTTGAACCTCTATTTTTACGGGATAGGTATGTGATAGGATATTGGCCGAAACACCAATTTCTTTTACCATTCCCGCCACACTTTTATTAAGTGCAGTGATGCTTACATTAGCAGATTCACCTTTCTTAAAAAGACTTATTTCATTTTCCGAAACAGGTATTTTAACATAAACCGTTTGTATGTTTAGCAACTCGATGGCTGTTGTTGTAGGCACAACATTCATCCCCGGCTGCACGTATTTTTTGCCAATAACACCGCTCGCAGGTGCATACAGGTTTGCATCATTTACATTTTTTTGAGCGATAGCTACGGCTACTTTTGCCTGCGTTACACCGGTCTCTACTTCTACCCATTTTATTTCGGGGAGTGTACCATTTTCTTTCATCGGCTTTAACCTGTTGTAAGCATCTTCCGCCTGTTGTTGTTTTGCCAAAGCTGCCTGATAAGCATTTTGAGCCGTGGAAGCATCAACTTTCGCCAGCACTTGTCCTTTGCGTACCTCCTGTCCTTCCTCTACAAAAATTTCAGTTACTGTTCCCATTGTAGCAAAGCTTAAAGCCGTTGTTTTTTGTGCTTCGACCACACCAGAATAGTTCGATTGAACAAGCCCTGAGTAAATTGTTCCTTGTTCTGTTTCAACATTTACTTTCCCATTGCTATCGGCTACTGATGTAGTTTTTTCACTATGGGTACAACTTGCCAATACAAGCATTCCTGCTATTGTTAGATGATTTAAAGTGTTCATTATCTTCTTTTTTTACTATTAGACTAAAAAGGTTTATTGGTCGAAATTATGTTGTAAAAAAATGCTTCGCGGAAAAGCATTTTTTCTCAGACTACCTGCCAATGCCCTTGATAAGGATTTCAACCAGCAAATCTGCTTTGTCTGCCAGTGCCTTGTTCTTGTTATGGGCAATGATGTCCATTTCTATCCCTCTGATGCAGCTTACTAAAAGTTCGCTTAACGTGTCTATCTCATTTTTTATTTCATTTGTAAACAATTTGCTCTCAACACCTTTTGTCAGAATAGAACTTATTAGTAGTTTTTCCTCATTGTCGTATCTGTTTCGCAGGTTGGTAAACCCTTTATTAACTCTTCCCTGTAAGTCATTTTTAATAGCTATACTGTACAGGTTAGTTTTATCTCTTAATATTTTGACTTTCGTTACAATGTATGCCTTAAGCATACTGATTGCGTCTGCCTGCTTATTAACGGAGGTTTTAACAGTTTGAAAAAACTCGTCTATTTCAAGGTTGATAACCTTGTCGAATATTTCTTCTTTGTCTTTAAAGTAATAGTACAACGTGCTTTTGCTTTTGCCTGCTGTTTGGGCAATATCTTCCATTGTGGTTTTCTTTAAACCATATTGTTGCATTAGCTTTTTAGCCCCGTTTATTATCTCCTGAATTATGATTTCGTCCTTTTCCATAATTAAACTATTCGACTAACAATGTATTTTAGTCGACAAATCTAAAAGTAGCATTTTGCTTATACAAATCTTCCCGAATTTTTTTGAATCTGAATTTGCAGAGGGAATTAGCCCCTTTTCCGTGTGGCTTAATAATGTGCGGGGAAGAGTATTCGAGGCAACCGCTACTGTACTGCTTTTAGAAACTCCTTGCTCAACGGTGAAACACTTGGCCCGAAATAATGAGTGAGTTTTCCATGCTCGTCAATTAGATATTTGCTGAAATTCCAATCCGGTGCATGGCCATTCCAGCCGTTTTCTTTACTATCGGTAAGCCATTTGAAAATGGGTTGTTGTTGCTCGTTTTTTACCACAACCCCCTTTTTTGCAATTGGAAATGTTACACCGTAATTTACCTGGCAGAATTGTGAAATATCTTTGTCATCACCTTTTTCCTGTTCCGCGAAGTCATTTGCCGGAAACGCCAGTATCGCCAATTTTTTACCCAATTTTTCGTGTAACGATTGTAACTCGGCATACTGCCCGGTATAACCGCAGTTTGAAGCCGTATTCACCACCAGAACTTTCTTTCCTTTAAAATCTGAGAAGTCAGCCTCTTGTCCATTATTCAGAGTGGCTTTCAGTTCATAGAACGATTTTGGCGGTTCCATGCTTTTTTCGTTGTGCAATATTGTTCCGTTTTTGCTGATTCTTCCAAGTTTGCGGACAACCGGATAAAAAAATCGAAGAATCTTTTGTTGTAATGTTTCCATCGTCCTAATCTTTGGTAAGAGTTCGTTAATTCATATATCCAACAATTCGAACTTTGAAAATGTGTTATCCAATTATGAAACTTCTCTCACTAAAAGCAGGAATGGTTGGTTCTGCTTCATAGAAATATTTTATTTCATCACTACTTTCCATAAGTCCTAAACTGTATAACACCGGCACGAAATGGTCAGGGGTGGGTGCAGCTAACTTTCCCAACATATGGCTGCTTGCATAGCTAATAATATTGGGAAAGTTTCGGGCATCAAGTTGTTGCTTAATCCATGCGTCATATTCTACTTCCCAACCATAAGGGGTCATATCATTGTAACGCATTTTTTGTCCGGCCAATGGCAAGTTATGGATGAGTGCTCCGCTGCCAATAATCAATACACCTTTATTGCGCAATGATTTTAGTTGTTTGCCTAATTCATAATGATATTCAGGTCTGGCATAATAATCAATGCTCAATTGAAAGACAGGAATGTTAGCTTCAGGAAATAAGTGCATAAGCATAGGCCATGCACCGTGGTCTAATCCCCAATCGGTTGTTTCGGAAATAGATGGGACTAATTTCTTTACTTCGCGGGCAACATTTGGCGAACCGTTAGCTTTGTAATATACCTGGTAGTATTCATCAGGAAAACCATAATAATCATAAATCTGTTTTTGTTCGGGCGATATGTTTACGAATGTTCCTTTTGTGCACCAATGAGCCGACACAACTAACGCAGCTTTTACGTCATAATTTTTTTGCAAGTCTTGTCCTACTTCAAACAACTTTTGCCAAAATGCTCTTTCATTTCTGGAGACAGGAATATCCATCGGGTTGCCGTGAGATGTAAACAATACGGGCATTTTCCTACTTTGGGTAGGAAGTGCATCAGTAAAATTTTTAAAACTACTCAATGTTCCCATAGCGGTTAGAGCTAATAATGACTTAATAAATTGGTTGCGCTCTATTAAAATTAATTATGACTTGGGTTGAATTGGCACCTTCTTATACCTGCCCCATACTATAAAAAGTGCAATTGTTCCTAAAATCGAATTAATGGGTAATAACTCGTATTCGCCTTTGGATACATGATATATAAAAGCAAGTGACATAACTATAAAAAGTCCTAATGCCGCCAATGGCGTAAGGAATGGTCTGATACGCAACAACGAAGGCAGCAAAAGCCCGATGCCTCCCAACAACTCCGATGCACCTATAAACCTGACCATTCCAGGAGAAAAATCATTTACCCACGACATTGATTTTGCAAGTTCTTCAATGGGTTGGGTCGTTTTCATTGTGCCTGTCATGAAAAACATAAGTGCTAATAATACCTGTGCAACCCACAAAGAGATGTTGAGTGCTTTACTCTTATTTGTTGAAGTCATATTTTTTTATTTATTGTTGAAAAAAGAATTTAAGAATTGATCCACCGAAGTTGGTTTTCTCCCAAGAAGTTTTGTCAAATCGGTAGTGGGCACGTTCATCGTGTTTGCAGCAAAAGCCACTGCAAAAGCCGAAAACATACGGGCATACATTTCCGGAACACCATACTTTAAAAGCGTTTGGATATATACATCTGGTTCGGGTGAAACATAACTGATTGAAACCCCGGTGATGTCAGTAATGTAACCGGCAATTTCATCAAACGAAACGGGTTGCTCCATGCCAATATTATAGGTTTTGTTTTCATGTCCAATTGTGGTTAGCACATTGGCCAGGGCTTCTGCAATTTCGTCCCGTAGGACAAAATTGATTTTACCATTACCGGCTGGAACAAAAATTGTTTTTGTGTCTACAATATTCTTTCCTACGAAGTCCATCAACATGTCCATATAAAATCCATTTTCAAAAAGAGTATAGTTTATGCCGGATTCTTTCAGGTATTTCTCAGTTTCCACGTGGTCTTTGGCAATAAACCAAAGCGGAGAGGTTGGGTCGTCATGGGTGCGAATGAATCCCGTATATATAATGTGCTTTATACCATTTTCTTTAGCTGCTTTAATTGCATTGATATGATGAATTGCACGGCTTTTGGTCATTTCGCTGGAAGAAATGAGTAACATGGTTTTCACATCTTTTGTGGCTTGCAATAATGAGGTATAATCGTCATAATTCCCGATTTTTACTTCTATGCCTTTTGATTTGAGGGACGCTGCTTTGTCTTCGTTACGGGCTAATGCGATAATGTTGTCTGTTTTATGTTTAGCCAAGAGGAAATCAATTGTTGCGGTGCCTAAGTGACCCGTAGCTCCGGTTATCAATACTTTGTTCATAGTTTATTTTTTTTAAGTTTATTTGGTATTGAACAAAGATACTTACCTTTGCTATACTTTAGTAACCGCTATACAAGAGTATAGTGCTATACTCTTGTATAGTAATAGAAAATACAAGGACATGAGCAGATTATCAAAATTAGAGCAGGTAAAGAATTGTTCAGGAGAGTTTGTGTTAGCCGTAAACGACACAATGAATGTGTTGAACGGTAAATGGAAACTTCCGATAATAGGTTCGCTGCTCTATGGCAAGAAGCGTTTCAAGGAATTGGAAAGGGAAATCCCAAAAATCACACCTCGTATGCTTTCCAAAGAATTGAAGGATTTAGAAGTCAACGGAATTGTAACCCGCACAGTTTATGATTCCATTCCTGTAACGGTAGAGTATGAATTGACCAAATCTGGAAATTCACTGAAAACTGTTTTGGAAGTAATGGTTGAATGGGGTTTGCAGCATCGAAAAAGTTTTATCGGAAAGAAGGGGAAGGTTCCGGAAAACTTTCGAGCATTAAGCAATTAACCCCTGCAACTTATTTATTCAATCACTTTCCTGCTTTAAGTTGGTTGAGATTTTTTAATTTTTGCCCTCCCCACATTCTTTGTGCATAGTCTGTGAAATAGCGATGAGAATTAAAAAAACAAATATTCTTGTAGCTCCATTCCTTATCAGAAAGTTCCTGGCAATTTTTAAGTTCAAACTCTTCTTTGAGAAGCGCAGACCATTTCAAATAATCATCTGCCCCAAGATGCTGAGTATCGGCATCGCATATAATTTGTTCCGCAAGCATTACAGGTTCTCGCAATCTTTTTGTGGCGAGGATCAAATTTTCAACTGAGGGCATGTAATTTTCAGTCACGTTTTGCGAATCAAGAAATGTAGATACGATGGTCACACTTGCACTTTCATGATCGTCAATATTCAAACAATATCCTGTGTCGTGGAACCAGGCTGCCAGCAGAAGCTTTTCCATATCAGTTTTTGTTAACCGGTAATATTCGCCAAGCTCATGGCAAAATTGAACAACATTAAGGGTATGATGAATATTGTGAAACTTGTAGATTGCAGGGAGGTAATTGTTGAACAATCCTGTGACGTAGAATCTGGATTGAAAAATTAATGGATTACTATCAAATTCAAATATTGACATGAGTATTTTCCTTGCCATTAGTTGATGTAATTGCAAATGAATACGATCGTAAAATAATTTCTTTGACCAACGACAGTTCCCGCTCTGATCGCGGGCTGTAAAGCATAATAAAGTTTGATGGAATCTCTTTTAGAAAAGCCAACGGATGGAATTCTCCCCATCCTTTTACAACAATTTCCTTAGCGTCTGTCATCGGAAGAAACAAATGTAAGCTACCATCGGGGTAGGGATGGATGTGACAAAATTCCCGTTCTAATACCGCATGTGGATTGATAAGTTTAACTGTCTCGGAAAGAAACAACCCTTGCGCTCCGGACTTTGATATTAATGATGGTCTTATCTCTACAAAACTTATGGTATACGTCCAAAGCATAAGTTTGCGATGAATGTGATAGGCTCCGTTTTGAGACAGTTGCTTGTGAGGGCTGGTCGCAGTGGTTAATGGGGTATTGTCCTCACGATCCGAAAGTTCCAATTCATTCATTGCTTGTTCAGTTATTTTGATGCTTCAGCAATTGGATCAATAAATTGCTGATTATTTCGGGGTATCCAGCCATTAGTTCATCATACTCTTTTGTTGAAATTCGCAGGCTATATGAAAAAACAATAGCATTCATTAACGGGAAGGAGCAAAGTGAATAAATAATAATGTAGATATGCCTCGAATCTAAATCAGAACGAATCTGTCCTTCCAGCTTTAATCTCTCGAAGTAAAGCACAAATTTGTTGAGCCCCTTTCTGTACTTTTTGGTTCTTGATGTGAGTAAGTCAGGTTTTCGAATGATTTCCCTCAGCAGGAATAACATCGAATTCGCTTTGAGAAAAGTAATGAACGTCCTGACAAATCTTTTCAGTTTCAATTCCCAACTTTCATCCGGATCCTGATCCCATGTAGATAACAGGGGCATGAATCGTTCGAGTGCTTCATCGAAAATCCGCTCAAACATTTTATCCTTCGACCTGAAATAATAGTGAAGCAATGCCCGGTTGATCCCTGCACGATCCGATATCTCCTGCATCCTGGCCCCATCGAATCCTTTCAATTCAAACACCTTTCTTGCGGCCACCAAAATTGCTTCCTCCGTAGAAATGCTTGTTTCTGTGTTCATTTCAATGTTTTTTTGATTTTAACATAGTGTTTTAACAATCTTGTTAAAAGTAAAATTATTCTTTTAACTTTACACCGTCAAAATTTTAGACGACAAGTTTAGAACACTTATGAAAATCATGATTGCAAGTGATTTGAGTGAAAATTCTTTGCTCATGATTGAGGAAGGAATCAAGCTTGCGCGACAACTCAATGGAGCTGTTTGGATTATTCATGTGGTGGACAATACATCGCAGTATTCCAATTATGCTCCGGGGCTGCCTAAGGTTTGCAACTGGGAAGAAATTGGACAGTATGCAATCGAATTTCTCACCAGGGAAACGCAAAAGTATGGGAACGTTGACAAAGAGATTGTGGTCAGAATTGGAGATCCAAGAAAGGAAATAATCGAGCAGGCAGCAAGGCTTGACATTTCTTACCTGGTGATTGGAACACACGGTAAGACAGGACTATCCCATTGGGTTATGGGGAGTAATGCGGAGTACTTGATAAGGCACGCGACTTTGCCGGTTATCGTCATACCGTATAGAAGGGAAACTCACTAAAATAAATGTTAAAGAATGATGGAGGTAAAGCCAAAGAATGCGGGAACAAGAAAACTGTTTGACAGCCCGGTGCTTGAGCGATTGACGCGTACGCATATTGCTGTCCCAACTTCAATACTTGTTTTATATTCGGTAGCCCTATTTTACTGGAGTCTCACCCACACAGCGCTGACATGGGGTATCGCTACCCTTCTTTTCTTTGCAGGATGGTTAGTATTTACTTGGGTTGAATACAATGCGCACAGGTATATCTTTCACATGGCTACTTATTCGAAGCTGAGAGCAAAGATTCAATATACAATACATGGTGTCCACCATGAATATCCAAGAGATAAAGACAGACTGGCAATGCCTCCGATACTAAGCGTAACCATTGCCACAATTCTGCTTTTGGTTTTAAGATTGGTTCTGGGTGACTATGTATTTGCATTTTTGCCGGGATTTTTAGTGGGGTATTCGGTCTATCTTGGTATTCATTACAGCGTTCACGCCTTTCCGCCGCCTCGAAATTTTTTTAAGGCTCTTTGGGTAAATCACAGCATTCACCATTACAAGGATGGTGAATCAGTCTTTGGCGTTTCTACTCCTTTGTGGGATTACGTCTATGGAACAATGCCTCGTAATACCAGACATGGTTGACGTTTGGATTAATAGTTCAAAATGGTTTCAAAGGCATTTGCTTCTATACTCAAATAGCTATGTACAATTCTGAAAATAGAGAAAAAATACTTACCTGTGCCGAGAATCTTTTCAGAAAATACGGCACCAGAAGCATTTCTATGGATGATATTGCGCATCACCTGAGCATGTCAAAGAAAACCATTTATGAATCATTTGCAGATAAAGATGAAATCGTACATCTGATTATCACCGCCTTTCGAAAAAAACTTGAAGGATTAGTTGAGGCCATTTTTGACAGGCCTACCAACCCGGTTGAGCGGTTAATAAACATTTTCATCTGCATCACATCCATGATAAGGGAAACCAACACTTCATTGATTTATGATTTACAAAAATATCACGAGAATGAATGGCAAATTCTACAGGAGTTCAGAGATGATTTTCTGGCCAGCAAGATTAAAGACATTGTAACTGAGGGAATCAGGAAACAATACCTCAACTCAACACTCGATGTGAATTTTTATGTTTTACTTTTTATTGAAGTGGTTAAGTTGTCTGGCAATGAAAAACTTTTTCCACAGGCAAAATATTCAAAACAGGAGGTAGCAATCAATTTGATTGATTGTCTGGTCAATGGGATTGCATCCGAAAAAGGGAGACGTGTTAGTAAGAATCTGAAGTTAAACACGCTTCAAAATCTGGATTAAATCATCAACTAAATAATAGTTTATCAATAAGTATGAAGAATCTAAAGTTAGTATTTATCCTTTTAAATCTCTTCCCTGTAATGCTCTTTGCGCAAGAGGCTCAACGCTATTCTCTCAGGCAGTGCCTTCAACAAGCCATGACCGAGAATGTTTCCATTCTCAAAGCTCAACTGGATGAGGATGAGGGGAAGCAAAAAACAAAGGAAGTGAAAGCCACCGCTTATCCCCAGATTAATGCAACCGGGGAACTGATTGATAATGTGCTGCGGCAAGCATTCGTTTTTCCGGCAGCATTGGGCGATCCGAATGCAGGCCCCGATGATTACATTGTACTACGTGGCGGCCTTCAATATACAGCATCGATAAATGTGCAGGCTAATCAACAGATATTCAACCAAAGTCTGTTTACAGGTATCAAGGCTGCAAAAGTAAGCGAAGATTATTACAGGCTTAACCGTGAACGCATTGAAGAAGAGACCATCTACCAGGTGGCATCCCTATTTTATCGAGTTGCCGCTTTGAAGACACAGCAAATTGTTTTAGAGACTAATCAGGAAGAACTGCAAAAGAGCCTTGCTATTACCAATGATCGTTTTAACAATGGCTTAGCACGGAAGCTTGATGCCGACAGGTTACGGGTTAGCCTCACCAATATCGAAACTCAATTGGCCACTATGCAGGACACTTACAATGTGCTGATAAGCCAGTTAAAATTATTAATCGGCCTTAACAAGGATGTTGCATTCGACATTGATTTCCAGTTGCCCACTGACTTAGACTCTGCATTCTTAAATTACACACCGGGCACATTAGATACAGAATTCATTTGGGAAGACAAGATTGAGTATAAGCAATTAACCACCCAACGTTCCTTGTATCAACTGGAGCGCAAAAATTATTCAGCGGGTTATTATCCCACCCTGTCAGCATTTGCCAGTTACACTTATCAAGGCCAAACTAATTCTTTTTTTCTATCAGGTGATTCAAATCCGCTTTGGTTTGATGTCGCATCAATTGGTTTGCGGTTAAACATCCCAATCTTTGATGGTTTACGAAAGCCTGCGCAAATGCAACAATCCCGTATCCGGCAAATTAAAACTGAGAAAGATTTGGCTTTCGTCAAGCAACAATCTTCAGCCATCAGTGAAAATGCTACGAGGTCTCTTGAAGTGAATTACAAAAATTTCCAGGCTCAACGTCAAAATGTTCAGCTTGCCAACAGCATTTACGATGCAACCGAGCAAAATTATAACGAGGGAGTCAGTCCATTAACCGATTTATTGCAGGCAGAAACTGCCAGAATCCAGGCACAAAGCCAACTAATCGAGGCACTGTTAAAAGTAAAACAATCGGAAATAGAACTGCTTAAAGCCAACGGTGACATCAAATCTTTATTAAACTAAATTCTAACTATTCTAATTCAGGAATTATCATTATGAAAAAAACAATAATAGCCATAGTTGTCATCATTGCACTTGTATTGATTAGTGCTTATGTGCTTAAGAACAACAAAGAGAAGATGAAGGAAAAAACAGAACTGGCAAAGATTGTTAATGCAACAATTCCAGTAGAGGTAGCCGTAACAAAACGTGAAGCCTTGGGTGGCAGTTTTATAGCTACTGGTAGTTTTTCGCCATCCAGACAAGTCATTGTTTCCACGGAAGCGGCTGGTAAGATAGTGAACATATCTGTTGACGAGGGAAAATTTGTTCATCAGGGACAATTACTGGCAAGAATGGAATATGAAACACTTGAAGCGGATGTCAAATCAGCAACTGCAAACCTTAAGAAGTTAGAAACCGATAAAGAGCGCTATGAGAACCTGGTAAAGACAGGGGGAGTTACGCAGGCTCAGCTTGATGAGGTCAACTTGAACTACACTAATGCAGAAGCAAGGTTGATAAACGCCAAAGAAAGATTGAAAGATTCATACCTGACCGCACCCTTTGCCGGTTATGTGAATAAGCGCTTTATAGAAAATGGCCAGTACATTGCTTCTGGCAAAGAAGCGTTTGAAATTGTCGACCTGACGAAGATGAAAATGGTTGTGAACGTAACAGAAAATCAAGTGTTACGAGTAAACCAAGCCCGGCAAATTAAAGTGTCGGCAGATGTTTATCCTGATGTTAATTACGAAGCCCGTGTAAAGTTTGTTGGTGCGACTGCTGATGTCAACCTGAACTTTCCGGTGGAACTTCAAATCACAAATGTAAAAGACAAACCACTTCGCGGTGGAATGTTTGGTCGTGCCACATTTGAATTGCCTGCTGATGAAACTTCCCTGGTGATTCCACGGGCTGCACTCCTGGGGAGCATTGAAAATGCTCAAGTGTATGTCGTTTCCGGGGACTCCGTTATGTTAAGGGCGATTACGATCGGGAAGCTTTTCTCCAATAATGTCGAGGTAGTTAACGGTATGAACGAAGGTGAGAAGGTAGTTACCAGTGGTCAAATCAACTTGACTGAAGGTGCCAAAGTAACAGTCCTTAATAAAAATTAATTTACGTCAATTAGCACAACACTGATATGAAAATAACTGAAGTTTCGATAAAAAGGCCATCTTTTATATTGGTGCTTTTTATAACATTAACATTTCTGGGCCTTAACAGCTATCAAAAACTGGGTTATGAATTGATGCCTAAATTCAGTGCACCTATCCTAACAATTTCAGCAATCTATCCGGGGGCTTCGCCAAATGAAGTGGAAAATTCCGTAACAAAGGAAATTGAAAATGCTATATCATCAATGGAGAATGTGAATAAAATCACTGCCAGTTCTTATGAAGGGCTATCAGTGATTGTAATTGAACTTCGGAATGAGGCAAATGTTGATTTGGCATTGCAAGATGCTCAGCGAAAAGTGAACGCTACTTTATCCAATCTTCCTGATGATGTAAAAACACCTTCATTAGGAAAGTTCTCATTCGATGATTTGCCGATTATTAATCTTGGCATTTCGGCTAAAATGAACGCAACTGAATTGTACGATTTGGTTACGCAACGTCTTCAGCCGAACCTGGCAAAAATTCCTGGGGTCGCGCAGACGAATATAATTGGTGGCGAAGAACGAGAGATTCGCATAAATGTCAACAGAAATAAATTAGAGGCATATAAACTCTCCCTTCCCCAACTTGTTCAACTTATTAAAAATTCCAACGTTGACTTTCCCACCGGTAAAATAAAGTCCGAGGAAGAACAAATCCTGATAAGGCTGGCCGGCAAATACCAAAGATTGGAAGAAATAAAAAATCTGGTGGTTGCTTCAACACCCCAGGGAGGGCCTGTTTACTTAAAGGAGGTAGCAGAAGTTCAGGATACTAAGAAGGAGGCCAAACTCATCAACCGCATCAATTTATTAAACTCAATTGGGCTGAGCATTCAAAAGCAAACGGATGCCAATGCAGTAGCTGTAAGTGAATTGGTACACAAGGAGCTGACCAAACTTGAACACTTGTATTCTAATATTGATCTAAAGTTTACCGTTGCCAGAGACTCTACCGAATACACACTGGAAGCAGCCGATGCCGTAATACATGATCTTATTCTCGCCATCGTCCTGGTAGCAGGCATTATGTTATTATTCCTCCATTCTTACCGGAATTCAATCATTGTTATGGTAGCGATACCTCTTTCCCTCATAGCCACTTTTATCGGTATGTCTTTATTCGGATTTACGCTTAACCTGATGTCACTGCTTGGTCTTTCGTTGGTGGTTGGCATATTAGTAGATGATGCCATTGTGGTAATCGAAAATATTTATCGCCACATGGAGATGGGTAAAAGTAAAATTCAGGCCGCGTATGATGGCGTGAAGGAAATCGGTTTCACTGTTACCTCCATTACAATGGTAATTGTTGTGGTGTTTTTACCCATTGCCCTGACAACCGGTATCATTTCGAATATTATGCGTCAGTTTTCTATCGTGATTGTCATCTCAACATTGCTGTCATTACTGGTGTCATTCACAATGGTTCCTTTTCTATATTCAAGATTTGGAAAATTAGAGCGCTTAACCAATAAAACACTCTTCGGAAGATTTGTTTTGCGATTTGAGGAAACATTAGACAGATTTATTCATTGGGTGCAGAACATATTGAGATGGTCGTTCAGACACAGATTTATCACCCTTAGCATCGCTGGCCTGCTCTTTTTTGGATCGATTAGTTTAATTGTTGCAGGCTTTATCGGAACAGAATTTATAGCCCAAGGAGATCGTGGCGAATTCGTCTTGGTTCTAGAATATCCAAAGAGAACATCGGTTGATCAGAATAATATTCAGTCGCGAAAAATTGAGGAGTTTGTTTCTTCCAAAAGAGAGGTTGTATCAACTATCACTACTATCGGGCAGACCAATGAAGGTGGCTTCTTTGGATCCGCTACTGGAACACCCTACAAATCAGAAATTACAGTTAAACTTGTTCCGGAGGATCAACGCGAAAAGAGTTCAGATATATATGGCGTTCTTTTAAAGAACGAGATCATGGATAAATTTCCCGGTGTAAAAGTAAAATCGACACCCATATCAATGCTGGGTACTGCCGAGCAGGCACCTATTCAACTTATCGTTACAGGCCCAACTTTTGACACGGTAATGTTCACTGCCGATAAACTCATGCAGGAGGTAAAGAAGGTGGAGGGAACACAGGAAGTAAAGCTTACCGTAGAGTCGGGAAGTCCTGAGGTTGTTGTTACCACCGACAGGCAAAAGATGGCCGAGTTGGGATTGGATATTCAAACCGTAGGAGCTACTATGCAATATGCTTTTAATGGCAATACTGATGCAAAATTCAGACAAGGCGAGTACGAGTATGATATTAATATATTATTTGACGAGTTTAACCGGAAAAGCATTGAGGATGTGCGGGCACTTACATTTTTAAGTAAATACGGAAAACAGGTCAGGCTTGATCAGTTTGCTGAAGTAAAAGAAGGTTTTGGGCCATCCAAACTTGAACGGTTTAATCGGATAACTTCTGTCAATGTTAATTCTCAATTACTCGGACGCCCTTCAGGAACGGTTGCGGCAGAAATAAAGGGAATCATTGATGGTATGACTTTACCCGCTGGAGTAAGCGTGATTTTTGGTGGAAACCAGGAGAGACAAGAGGAATCTTTTGGACAGTTAGGATTTGCCTTTATCACTTCTATCTTATTAGTGTATCTCATAATGGTTGCGTTGTATGACAACTTTGTTTATCCATTTGTTGTATTATTCTCAATACCATTGGCAATCATTGGTGCCCTCGTTGCATTGGCGCTCTCCGCCCAAACCCTGAGCTTGTTTACTCTCCTTGGTATTATTATGCTTATCGGGTTGGTGGCCAAAAACGCGATCCTGGTAGTTGATTTTACGAATCACCTCAAAGAAAGAGGGATGACCACCGAAGAGGCGTTGCTGGAAGCAACAAAGGAGCGGCTTCGCCCAATCCTCATGACAACAATTGCAATGGTGGCAGGGATGATGCCCGTGGCATTGGCCAATGGACCTGGAGCGGATTGGAAAAATGGCCTTGCCTGGTCAATCATTGGCGGCTTAACCAGTTCCATGTTTCTAACTTTAGTAGTTGTTCCTGTAGTATATCAGCTTGTTGACAGAGTTTTGATAAAAACCGGGCTGTTAAATGAAGCAAAAAAAGCCAGGTATAAAGAGTTTGCGACTTAAAGTTTTTCCATTGAGTGTAGGCCTTGCCTACACTCAATAGTTATGGTATATTAACGATGGGGTACTGTATAGTAAAATCCGGATCAGGAAGGTTCAGACAAAAACAATTTTTTCAACTCCCTTTAACGTTTTCCATCTCTAATTCAACTTATTTTCAACTCCATTTGATTGATTACACATTCATTTGTTTTTGAAGAAATTCGTTAAGATTCATTCACAATGTTTTATAATCGTTCATAACCATTTAAGTACACTTTGTTCAACCTATAAATTTACTTCTCAACGTAGAACAAATTATGATGGGAAAGCAAGGTGAGGAGCAAGTGAAAGAGGAAGTTTTCTTATTAAAGGCACTTACACATAAACAACTCGCACAGATGTACGGAGTTAGTTGGTTAACATTTCAGAACTGGATCAAGAAAGTGGAACATGAGGTTGGCAAAAAGACAGGGCACTTCTATCACGTTCATCAGGTGAAAAAAATATTTCAAATCTTCGGATTACCTAAGCAACTTAATCTTACAGCTAACGACATGGACGAGATCAATAAGTCATTGACTTAGATCATTTACTCGGTAAGGACTTTTTCAATCGCTCTTTCAGTAAAACCATATCTCCCTCCAGCGCATTGATCCTTTCGTACAATCCAGAAGGTTCCGGTGCCTGGCGAGTGAGTTTGATTTTGAATTTCCAAACCTCTTTGATGTTCTCAACCGGTAGCGGGAAAGTTGGATACTGAGGGTCTTTGTTATCAGACTTGCAAATGATGACTCCACCTTTGTCCAGGTAATTAAGGCAACGCTTCAAAACGATATTATCAACTTCCTGGGCATTGTTCACAAGGATGTAAACGAAACCATCACGTATGTCTTCGAGTTTCTCTACGTATTCACCAACTACAATATCTCCGGGAAAAAATCCAGTTCTATCGGCAAGCATACTGTAACCGCTAACTTCAAACGCTCGGAAGGAACCATGACCAAGGCCTGGAATCCAAAAAGCGGGAAGGCTCTCGATGTACTCTTCTTGCTGCGCACCTACCAAGTATCCGGCTTGGGCTTTGATTGGCACCAATACAATGTTGTCTTTTCCGGAACTGTCCACAGTAGTTACAACAGTCCGGACTTCCTTTAAACCTCCTGTTTTAGTGGGTTTTGCGTTGCCTGTGAGGCGATCCCAACTTGTTGAGTAATGATTAACTATCTTATCAATCGACTCCAGAGAAGGGTACATTTGGCCACTTTCTATCTGTGATACGGCTGAACGGCTCAAATCCACGGGAGCCCCGAATTCTTCCTGAGAAAGCCCTTTTTCAAGCCTTAGCGCTTTAATTTGGTTTCCTACGACATTCTTTGTCAGCATAAATTTATTTGTTTAGTAAAACTTGACAATATTAGTGAGTATTACTTAACATTGCAAACCGACCACGTAAATAATAACGACAAACATATATGAAGCGCGAAATCACAAAAACCGAGGAAACCGGACACAAACCAGAAATTTTTGTTTTGAGACCCTACAATCACAAACAACTGGCCGACTTCTACGGGGTTTGTTGGTTGACGTTTCAGCGATGGGTGAAAAAACATGATGAGGAAATCGGAAAGAAGCAGGGACACTTCTACAGTATTAAGCAGGTACTTATTATCTTCAAGATATTCGGTATGCCTAAGCGGTTTAAAGTGTCTTTGTCGGAAGTAGAGGAGATGTTTAAAGCTGCGTAATACTTTCTAAGATACTCACATGGTTAAAGGACAAGATAAAAGGCGTTTACTATTTGATAGATATTCAGCTCAACTGGAGAGCATGAAAGAGTTGGGTGTTCTCGGATTCGATCTAAAATATGAAAAGGCTTTTATCTGCCCTTTATGTCTCGAACAATTCAGCGTGGATGATCTGGACACGAGCAAAGAGAATTTTTTAACATTAGAAGACGCTCCTCCAAAATCACTCGGTGGTAAGGCAAACACGCTGACTTGCAAGAAATGCAACAACAGGTTTGGACACGAGATTGATTTCCATTTGGTTGAGAAATTGAACGAGCTTGATGTCTACTCATTTCAACCGAAGTCAGGTTCAAAGGCTTCATTTACCCACAATGGGGTTAAAGTTCAGGGAATTGTCAATGTTGATGATAAAGGGAATATTACCGTTACCCATTTAGAAAAAACTAACAATCCTGGGCTACTTAATAAGTATGTAAAAACGACAGGCAAGGGTGACACTACAACCATTAAATTTCCGGTTAGTAGGGTTGATTTTAAAAAATTCGAAGTTGCGTTACTTAAAACAGCATACATTTTAGCTTTTGAACACTATGGTTATCCACTGATTCTTAGTAAGGCGTTTGACATTGTGAGAGCGCAGCTTAAGAATCCAACAAAGGATATATATCCAACCGGTTTCTGGACTCGACAAGCAGCTTTCAATGAAACAAATACGGGCGTTCACCTAATAAAGACTCTAGGACTTGAAGGCTTTCAAGCAATATTTCTTTTAAAAACGCAATCAAGGACAACCGGGTTCGGAGTTTATTTGCCGGTCTCTCACGGAACCGTATTAGAGGTAATTGAAAGGTTGAAGGACATACCAGCGGGCTTTGAAATGCGCTTCGAGTCTTTTAAGAATACGGACTACTTTGACGACAAAACAAATCAAAAAATGTGTGTGGACTTTATGAAAAAACGTAATGAGTAGAAGGTCAGGCACATTGAGATATGTATTACTTATAACATTCTATTCAATAACGGCTCTGTCCTACGGTCAGACGAGGACAATCACTGGAAAAGTAATTGATGCGTTCGACTTGACGTCAATATCAGAGGTAAGAATTCAGAACAAGGACACAGTCCTACTTGGCACAACCGATAAGAATGGTAGATTTCAAAATAGATCTTTCAAATGAAACAAGTGAACTATTGCTGAGTTGGCTCGGAATGGAATGGACATTGATAAAGCTCTCACCTAATTGTGTCAACGTGGAAATTATCATGCTCGTTGATGGCACTTATCATTACAAGTCTCACAGGAAAGTTGACAGAATTCGTAAACCAACGTAATCACGGTTATAACCTTGAATACAAAGTGACCAACTGTGAGTTGTGCAAGTATGATTCAATTGTTTTTTTTATGAACGTAGGGCGATGATAGAAGGAGAAGTTTTCGAGCACAACATGAGGTATTTTAAAGTATTGACTTCAACTAAATAAAATGTAGCGATTTATACCTTTTGGCCTTCTTCGTTTCTCCAAACCAGGGACATGGACATCATGGAATTCATTGAGGGAGCCAACATTTTTAAAAGATGAATTGTTAATCGGACGCATCTGACACAATTAATCTAATTATTGAAAGTCATTCATAATCGTGTAAAAATCTTCACAATCCTTTACAGCCTTTTACAATCCTTAACCTTCACTTTAGTCGCATTCTACATTTGGCAGAGTGAGGAACAAAACGATCATAAAGGCACAATTTCTTCAACACGTTCGAAGCGAGTTGGATGCAAAGACTAGGCACAATAGGAAATCTATTGAGCGTATTGCTGCATCTTACGGAATCACTGACAAGTCAGAAGTAAAAGAGTACACTGAGCTTGCAATTGTTCTCAAAGCAAGGAGCATTGCACTCTCTGCTCTACCACTTAAAGCGAAATATGAAAGCATCGTTGAGCTTTACCAAAGCCAGGTAAACATTTCCCACCGAACAAGTCAGAGCATTTTATTACAACAATACAGCACACCAGCACCTATTTCGTTCCTGGCCGGAGTCTTCGTCAATGCGGATCAAGACGTTACAGTGTTTGAGCCATCTGCTGGAAATGGCCTTCTGATTATTTCTGCGAATCCATCCAGAGTTGTAGTAAATGAGATTGACAAATTAAGACGATCAAATCTTCAGGATCAAGGATATAAGCAGGTATTATCTCAAGATGCCACTCAACCTTTTAAAGGATTTGAAAAGAAGTTTGATGCAGTCCTAACGAACCCTCCCTTCGGATTATTAGACAAAGACGTCAAATACGAAAGCTTCAGTATTGAAGTGCTCGATCACTTGATGGCCTTGCGTGCGCTGGACTGTATGAAGAATAATGGTAAGGCCGCAATCATTATCGGAGGCCATACACACTATGATAAGAAAGGAAGAATTCAAAAAGGGAAACATCGCTTCTTCTTTAACTATCTCTATAGTCGATACAATGTAGTAGACCTTATCAACATTGATGGACATAAACTCTATTCCCGTCAGGGGACTTCCTTTGATGTCCGGTTGATCTTGATTGATGGACGAAAATCAAAACCCTCTGGTGCTGCTCTTTTAAAAAATGAAGAACGCGATGCAGTAATTGATTCCTTTGAAGAGTTGTATGAGCGAGTAATGAGCGTAACCCACCTCCGTCAAGACTACGGTCGGCAGGCAACACCTGCCTACGCTGAGGCTTCGGCAGATAAACCAAGACAAGAATTTACAATGACAAAAATTGAATTAGAAGCTCAGGCTCTTGCTCTGGAGCTTGAATTAATGAGCTTCGATGAACTTGGTATGCCATATACTCCTGCATCAAGCAGTTGCTTTGTTCTCAATACAGTAGTGCCTGATTCAATGGGCTTCGAAACCCACAGTGCATTGCAGAGAATTAAGGAAGCAGTAGGTGGTGATATAGATGAGTATGTAAGAATTAAACTTAACTATCGAAGTAATGTAGAACTTTGCAAGGCTTTATCAGCCGAACAAATTGATGCAGTAGCGATGTCAATCTACAATATCGAGGAACGAGGTGTTGGAATGATTATCGGAGACCAAACCGGAATTGGTAAAGGTCGAATCGCGGCATCTATTATCCGCTATGCCGTTGAACAAGGAGTGCAGCCCGTCTTCATTACTGAAAAGGCAAATCTGTTCTCTGACATCTACCGTGATTTATCAGCGATTGGTTCTTCTCACCTTGTTCCTTTCATTGTCAATGGTCGTGAGAGTAAGACCGACATTAAGGATGAAGATGGGAACATCATTTACCAGGCACTTCCCGCCACAGACCAAAACAGAATATTTGAGGGAAAGCGCATACCCCGCAACTTTCATTTTGTGGTAGCCACTTACTCACAGTTTAATTCACCAGATAAGAAGCCAACAAAACCTGCATTCTTAAATGCTATTGCAGAGGATAACATTGTAATCATGGATGAAGCACACAATTCATCCGGCTCTGGCAACACCGGAAACTTCATGCAGTCTGCATTATCTAAATCGCGAGGAGTAGTCTTTCTGTCAGCAACATTCGCCAAGCGCCCGGATAACATGCCTATCTATGCGATGAAAACTTCTATCCGCGATGCGAGCATGACAAGGGATGCCCTGATTGAAGCGATTACTAAAGGTGGAGTAGCCTTGCAGGAAATCCTGGCCAGTCAGCTTGTGGCAGAAGGTCAGATGATTAGAAGAGAACGTTCATTTGAAGGTGTGGAAGTAAACTACATTACCCTTGAAGATAAAGAGCAAGAGCATAAAGCCATAGCCGATAATATCACTTCCATCATTCGGGACATCATCAAGTTTCAAACTACCTATGTGGATAAGATTGTGGATGAGCTTGATGACATCGCAGTGGCAGAAGGAAAGCAAGTAGAAATTCGTGAAGGAACATCCCAGGCCGGAGTAGATAACCTGCCATACTTCTCCAAAGTCTTTAATGTGATTAATCAAATGCTTTTCAGCATTAAGGCAGAAGAAGTTGCAGAACGAGCCATTGCCCGATTGAAGGAAGGCAAGAAACCAGTTATCGCTTTTGCCAGCACGATGGGAAGCTTTATTGAACAAATGGAGTCCGAGGCCGGACTGGCAATTACCGATGGTGATACCATCAATGCGGACTTTTCGGTTGTTCTTCAAAAAGGGTTAGATGGGATTTTGCGTTACACGGAAACCGACACGGATGGTCAAAAGGTTTTCAAAAAGTTTGAAATCTCTGAATTCCCTTTAGAAGCCCAAGCTGAATATTTCCGCATTAGTGAGAGAATCAAAGAGGCATCCACTGGAATAACCATTTCCCCCATTGATGTGATTGTCCGAAAGATCACAGAAGCCGGATTCAAAGTGGCGGAGGTTACTGGTCGCAAATACGAATTACAACTAAATCCAAAGTCCAACAAGGCACTTGTCCTCACGCGAAAACGGATTAACACGAACGATGCCTTTCGACAATTCAATAACAATGAAGTCGATGTTCTCTTAATCAATCAGTCAGGAAGTACCGGAGCTTCCGCTCATGCCATTGTGACTCCTAAAGTTTCTAAAGACAAAGTGAAGCAGCGGGTGATGATTGTACTGCAAGCAGAGCTTGATATAAACACGGAGGTTCAGAAACGTGGACGGATAAACCGCACCGGACAGATTTTCAAGCCCATCTATGATTACGTTAACTCTGCTATCCCCGCTGAGAAGCGATTGATGATGATGCTCCAGAAGAAATTGAAATCCCTGGATGCAAACACGACCTCTAACCAAAAGTCATCTACAAAAATTCTGGATGTCCCTGATTTTCTAAATAAGTATGGAGACAGAATCGTTGCAGAATATTTGAAAGAAAATCCGGAGGTCAATATGTTATTGGATGACCCTCTGGGTCTATCAACACGGGAAGTAGATGGAGCAGAATTAGAAGATGCCGCACACAGAGTTTCCGGAAGAGTGGCAGTGTTATCAACACTCATGCAACAGGACTTTTATAATGAAATCTCAAACCGATACAGTGAGTATGTAGAATATCTCAAACAAATAGGTGAGTACGACCTTGAAGTGGAGGCGATGGATCTTCAGGCAGAGACGCAGGTCTCCAGAACCGTGATTGTCGGCAAAGGTGGAACAAGCGAATTTGGGGATGACAGCATTTTGGAAACAGTCATGGCTAATGTTCTCAAAAAACCATTCTCCATGCAAGAGTTAAGCAACCTCCTTGCAGAATCACTCCAGGGAAAGGATGGAATGGAATTACAAAAGGAAGTGAAGCTGGAGTATGAGGGTTACATGGAGGACCAGCTTAAAAAGGAGATCGCGGATAACGTGGCGTACTATGAAGACCTCCTGCAAAAGGTTCCTCAAGAGAAGAAGATTCAAAAACTTGTTGAGAAAGGTAATGCTGTTGAAGCACAGGAGGCGATTAAAGCCAGAACCAACGAGCTTCACAAAGCAATGAGTGATTCGGAGGAAAAGATAAAACGCTCATTCAACAACAGAAGACAATACCTGGAATCCATCTTCACTTCCTTCTATGTAGGACGAAACCTGAACTATCCTGTAAGCAGCTATGAGGGAGGTCAGGAACTTGTGCCTGCTGTCTTTCTGGGTTTCATCATTGATAAGGAAAAAAAGAATCCGTATGCGCCAAGTTCAATGCGTCTTCGCTTCGCGCTGGCAAGTAGCAACAAGTACATCGCCATTCCCGCAAGCTACGCACAGGACGTAAGGGCAATCATTGGTGCCAGTGTCGGATTACCGCATCTTGAAAAGGAATCACTTTTGGCAAAGTGGGAAGCTTCCATTAAAGAAAGTACGGTTGACAGAAAGATACGGCACATCATTACCGGAAATGTGCTTCAGGCTTTCAGTGCTTACAAAGGGAAACTTGTGAGTTATACTACGATTGATGGAGGAATCAGGAAAGGAATCCTCATGCCCGAATATTGGGAGCCAGGAAATGATGTGCAACAAAAAACAGTAGTACCCATTTCCAGGGCAATGAAGATTATTCGGTCTTTAACTATTGGATCAAGTATCACAACAAAGAATGGGGTAACCATCTTCCGGCAACCTGGCAAATTTAAGATTGTAGTTTCCTCCTCACGGTCAAGGGGTGGTGATACATACCTTGATCCTGACCTCTTGAAGATTGTTGATGGAAACAATTTTGAGAAGATTTCCGACCGGATGACCGCATCATTGGGGGAAGGAAGAATAGATGAGTTTGTCCAAGTGCTTCAGGAGAAGTTTAACGATAGCGTTTCGCTTAGTCCTCCGCAATATGAATTAATCAAGGGAGAGATTCCGAAAAAGGAACCGAAGTCAAAGCCTTCCATCGTGATGCTCCCCAAACAATCACAATCAGAAATGGAGCAACTGGAGTTTGAAGCTCTTGCCCTGGAACTCGAATTAGAACTATTAAACTTTGCAGCATAATGATAACGGCTAATAATTATTTCAATGAGGTGGAGCGTATCGGTGTGGAAACATTGCCGGAGACATTAAGAAAAGGACATGACCTGGTTGTAAGGAGTACGAACAGTGGAACAAACTGGTCGAATTACCAGAACAATGAAAGTATTCGTAAGGTAATTGACTTGTACCTCCAGAAGTTGAACGAATATGTTTCTACTTCTACCAGTGCAAGGTCAGCAAGTGCCCCTAATGTTCCTGAGCCAAAGGTTAAAGCATCATCGGCACACAAACCAGTGAAACCGAAAACGACAAAAATAGAGTCTCCAACACCACCAAAAAAACGGAAGGAAGAACCACAGCAAAACGTCAAGCTTGTGGAGCACCTTCGTGAAGAAGTAAAATTTATCAGGAGGTATATCAGTCTTCACAACAAGGTAAAATCACCTAATGCGATCCTGACATTCATCAAGGCGCTTCAGCGGTCAATTGTGCAAAAACTCATTCGTAAGACTTCGCCATTGGCTGATGAAGTTGAGATGATACAAAACAAGCTTGTTCAGGCGTACAATAAAATGAAAGGAGAAGAATCATTTGCTATCAATGAAAAGGATTTGAACCGTCTTGTTGCCATCGCTGGTGGGGAAAAAGTGTATCCCTCCATAGCAGTCATCAAGCGATTCATCGGATTGCAGGGAAAAGATGATGAAAAGAAAATCAACAGCTTCTTGAAATACCTGGAGAACCTGGCTGATAAAAAGAAAATAACAAAGGATGATCCGTATGCCGACAAGCTGAAAGCGATCTATAAGGCTATCAGGCAAAGATCAAGCAGTAAAATCGCTATTAGCAAGGCGGAGCTGAACGGACTTGCGGGAATTGTTATGGCCTGTGGCTGCAAGGACGACATTGGAAAGATTTACGATACGGGCGGAAAGAAATTAAGGCAGTGCGGGAAACGCACATATTCCGATGCCAGACGGGGAGCCTGTTCACATAACCGGGGATTAAACGGAGTATTGACAGCAGAGGAAATGGCCAACCGGAAACTTGACTTGCTCAACTTCTTTTCGTTCTGGTATTCATTGTTTGGCAATCCCGCACGAAACTTTACCCTGATGTTACACGGAGAGCCGCATAACGGCAAGACAATCTTCCTGTTAAAGTTCGCGCAACTCCTGGCCGACAATTTTGGTGACGTGCTCTATGTGTCATCGGAAGAATTTGCGTCACCTACAATGACTAAAAAGGTGAATGAATTTTTGAATCCTTTACCATCAAGGTTGCACTTTGCTGAAAACCTGCAAGACCCTGATTTAACGCAATATCAGTTTGTCATCCTTGATTCCGTGAATGACTTAGGACTGAAGATCAATGAATACAAGGATATACGCAAAGAGCATCCGGATACCGCGTTCATCTTTATTCTTCAGCATACCAAAGCCGGAGACTTCCGGGGGGGAAAGGATTGGGAGCATATTGCAGAGATAGCAGGTGAAGTGCACAAAGGAGTAGTCACTATCTCTAAAAATAGATACGCTCCTAAAGCATCATTAGACTTCTTCAGACAATTTGGAATCCAATGGCAGGAACCGATGGACAAGCAAAAGCTAAAACCCTATCCAATCAATGGCGATATGGTAACAACGGACAATCAACATTATTGAAATAAAATTTAATCAAAACACTAAACACAATTCAAACATGGAGGCAGGTGAAGTTGGTAAGACTCCCGGAGTTGGGGGTTTCCTTTCAAAAATTCTTGGCGCAGGTGCCAGGGCAACAATTGAATCAATCGGTAATACCATTGATAAGATTGACAGGTCGGATGAGAAACTTGAAATGCAATTGAAGTACAAGCAGCTACTCATAGAAGTTGAAGGTGCTTACCTGAACTATGAGAACAAATTGCTGGAAAGCAAGTCACGGATCATTGAAACAGAGGCTAAAGGTGAAAGCTGGCTGCAACGCAATTGGCGGCCTGTGTTAATGTGCATCTGCATGTTCATCGTTTTCAACAACTATGTTCTGGTTCCGTATTTCAATCTGCCAATAACAACCCTTGATGACCACATTTGGACGCTGATGGATTTAGGTGTGGGCGGATACGTGGCAGGAAGATCGTTGGAAAAGATCAGCGAAAATATTGGGCCTGTTCTTTATAATGTTGGGAAAAGGAAAAAATAGTTTTTGGAAATAAGAAGTATATATTTAAAGGAGCATGAGGTTAGTGTGGTCAGTCGATTACTTGGCACATATTATGATAAGTAGAACTGAATAATTAACACAAACCATGCTCTGCAAACCTGAATAGAGAGAATGGTGTCGCTGGAGAGGTGCAGAACGTTAGCAAGGAAGCACGGTTACAATTATACAGATGAACAGCTTTTAAAGATTAGGGATTTTCTTTATCAACTGGCTGCCATTGAATACAAAGTTTATCAACGGAAAATGAATGAAAATGAAAAGAGCAATCATTTACACGAGAGTATCATCGGACGAGCAGGCTGAGAAAGGATACAGTCTTCAATATCAGGAGGAACAATTGCGTAAGTATTGCACGAATAGAGATATAAGCATTGTAGCACATTACAGAGAAGATTACTCAGCCAAAACATTTGATCGGCCTGAGTTCAACAAGCTTATGAATTTTTGCAAGAAGAATCCGGGCGATGTTGATTTGTTATTGTTCATCAACTGGAGTCGGTTTGGCCGCAATGCAGGCGACTCATATGCTGTCATCAAACAGTTGAATAAGCTGGAAATTGAACCTCAGGCAATAGAACAACCTTTAGACTTAAAGGTTCCTGAAAACAAAATGATGTTAGCGTTCTACCTGGCTTCACCCGAAGTAGAGAACGACCGGAGGTCAATCAATGTAAAATCAGGAATATACAGGGCAAAGAAAGAAGGACGGTGGACAACACTTGCACCTGTTGGTTACAGAAATATTCGGTCAGAAGACGGGAGGGCGATGATTGTGCCGAGCAAGGATGCTGATCTTGTGCGCGAGGCATTTCAGGAATTTGCATCCGGAGCGCATGGCATGGAAGAACTGCGCCATAAACTGGTAGATAAAGGATTAAAATGCAAACGTTCACGATTTCCGGAATTATTACGAAACAGAGCCTACATAGGCAAGGTATTGGTGCCTGCATATAAGGACGAGCCCGAATATTATGCAAAGGGAATTCATGAGCCCTTGATAAGCGAAGAATTGTTTTTCCAGGTTCAGGACATCCTTGATGGCAGGGCTCCCAATCGTCCGACAAAAAATACGTTAAAGGAACAACTCCCTTTACGTGGATTCCTTGAGTGTCGTCTTTGTGGAAAGAACATTTCCGGAAGTGCTTCACGTGGCAATGGTGGAAAGTATTACTATTATCATTGTACCTGTGGATGTAATGAACGGTTTAAGGCTGAGATAGCAAATAAAAGCTTTATTGAATTTCTCCAGTCCATCAAACCTAATTTAATGACCCTTGACTTGAATTATGAAGTCTTGCTTGATACGTTTGAGGCAAAGATGAAAAGCGATCGGAGCGAGTTAACCAAGATTGAAGACGAAATCAGTCGTAACAATCACAGGCTCCAAAATGCTCAACATCTCATGCTTGATGCCGAAATCAGTGCAAGCGATTACAAGGAAATCAAAGCGAAGATTTCGACAGCTAATGACGAACTGATTCGGAAAAAGGCTAACCTTTTATCAAGCCAGGAAGACTTTCGTGAGCACCTAAAGGTAGGGGCAACAATCCTGAGAAACATTGACGAATTCTATCAAAACGCCACCTTATCAGAGAAACAGCTCATCATTGGTTCGGTGTTTCCAGAAAAATTGATTTTCGAAAAAGATCAATTTCGAACCAATAGGATAAACGAAGCAGTGGTTCTGATGTCGATGACACCCAATGACTTAGACCCAAAAAAAAGTGGACGAGGAAAAAATTTTTCTCCATCGTCCACTCAGGTCGGGGCGACTGGATTCGAACCAGCGACCTCTTCGTCCCGAACGAAGCACGCTACCGGGCTGCGCTACGCCCCGAAAGTGTGCAAAAGTAAGCCATCTCTAACAATTTTAAAATGACGTAATTCGGTACTGTAACCTTCTTGCTTTAACCCGGTAACTAACACGAAACTTGACAAAAAGCATTGATCTGATGAGCGATGAATCTCTCATGGAGGCTGTAAAAAACGGCAACCTGCACCAAGCATCTGTGCTTTTTGACCGCTACAATAAGCGGATTTTCAACTTCCTGGCCCGCATGACCATGGACCGCGACCTGGCGGAAGACCTGACGCAGAATGTGTTTCTGCGCATTATTAAATACCGGGGGAGTTATCGGGAGGGCATGCGGTTTCAGTCGTGGATTTACCAGGTGGCCCGTAATGTGTTTTCGGATCACTACCAGGTGGCCAAAAACAAAACTTCGGGTTTTGTAGATGTGGAAAAAATGGGTGATACGATCATGGATTCGTACGAAAGTCAGGAGCAGGATGAGCGGGAGAAGTTATTGCACAAATCATTGGCGATGCTCAATGATGAACAGCGCGAGCTTTTGGTGCTTACCCGGTTTCAGCAAATGAAGTACGAAGAGGTGGCCGTAATTATGGACACCACCGTTGCAAACATTAAAGTGAAAGTGCATCGGGCCATTCAAAAATTAAGGGAGCATTACTTTCAACTGGAAAGGATATGAATATGGAACAAGAAAAATTAGCAAGCATGATCATCGATTACATCGATGGAAAGCTAAATGAGGTAGACAGGCAAGTGATCGAACAGGAACTTTTGAAAAATGCCGAGGCCCATAAGCTGTATGAACAACTGAAGGAAGTGATGGAGGCCATGGATCGATCCAAAAAAATTGAACCTTCAGATAAACTCAAACAAAGGTTTGATGCATTGTTGCAGTCGGAAATTGATCTCCAACAAAAAACCAAAACTGTATTCTTTACACCGACATGGTACCGCGCTGCGGCAGCAGTTGCCCTGCTTGTTGTTGGTGGTGGTGTTGGTTACTGGATCAGTCAGCAAAATCACCAACGCAGTGAGCTGTTGGCATTGCAAAAGCAAATAGAAGAAACCCGAAGACTTGTTCTTGCTCAAATGAACAACGATCAGTCGGCCAGCCAGCGTATGCTGGGTGTTATGGCGGCCTACGAATCGGTACAATCCAATAAGCCTGATGACGAAATTGTGGATGCGCTTGTAACCACGATGAATACTGACGGTAACAGTAATGTGCGACTGGCAGCGATTGAAGCGTTGAGCAAGTTTACAGGAGAGGAGAACGTGCGGAAAGCGTTGGTTCAATCCTTGTCAGCACAAAAAGATCCTGTCATTCAAATTGCATTGATCCAGCTATTGGTGCAGATGAAAGAAAAAGAAGCAGTAAAATCCTTTGAGCGGATCATTGATGATGAGCAATCGCTGCCTGCTGTGAAAGATGAAGCCCATGCAGGAATTTTTAAACTATCCTAGAAAACATTCGCGATGTATATATAAATGTTTGATTACTATTTAACTCTTTAAAAAATGAAAAAGCAAATTTTATCAATAGTATTATTAGTTGTGGCTACCGGGGTTTTCGCCCAGGAGTATAAGCTACCCAAAACTTCTGGCAAGCTGATGATCAGTGAGGTAAACAACGTAACCATAGAGGGATATGACGGAAAGGAGATCGTGTTCTCGTCTATGGATGAGGTTAAGGAAAAGGACAAACGTGCTGAGGGCCTGCGTGCCATCAGCGCTATGGGCCTGGAAGATAATACCGGTATAGGTTTATCTGTAAAGGATAATGGGAACAATGTTGAGGTGTATCAAATGAAAAAAATGGATGGCCCAAAAGTTAAAATTCTTGTTCCTAAAGGTGTTTCCATTCTGTATTCCCATTCTTCGCCTTATGGAAACAGTGTGAAGTTCAAGAATGTAGCTAATGAGATAGAAATATCTACGTTGCACAACAGTGTTCACCTGGATAACGTTACTGGTCCGTTGATGGTAAAAACCGTGCACGGAAGCATTGATGTGATTTTTGGAAACACCATTAGCAATCCGATTTCAATTGTGTCGGTTCACGGTGCGGTTGATGTTACCCTGCCCGCTACCACCAAGGCCAACCTTTCCATGAGCACAAGCTGGGGAGAGATGTTTGTTGATCCGGCCATAAAAATTGAATTCGATGGCCAGGGTGAATGGAAGAAATACGGTTCCAATAAAGTGAACGGCAAATTGAATGGCGGAGGCCTGGAAATGCAGCTATCGTCTACTCACAACAATATCTACCTGCGTAAGAAATAATGGATAATCCAGGTCATCCTGAGTGCAAAACTTGCCGGATGACCTGGTTTACATAATCCCTAACTGGTATGAAAGCAAAACTAATACTGGGGCTGATCGTCCTGAGCGGGACGGTGTTTGCCCAAACCAAAATTGAAAAAGTAGTTCCTGTTCAATCCGGACAAAAACTTGTGTTGGATTTTGACTACCCTGAATTGATCAAAATTCAAACCTGGGATAAAAGGGAGGTATTGATCAAAGGCACGGTGAGCATCAACAAAGGTGAGAATGACGAGGCTTTTGAACTGGCTACACAAACCAGCGGTAATACGGTTACCGTGTCATCCGTTATAAAAGACATGGAAAATCTTCCCAAGCGTATTGTTATTAAGAAGGGAGACACCGAGTATGTTTTCAAGGCAAAAGATTACAAGGATCCCGAAGTGAAGAAATTCATGGAAGAGCATGGTGGAAACTATACGTATATGTCATCGGGTGTAATCAAAGAGATTCAATTGGAAATTTTTGTTCCGGTCGGCATGGAAACTTCCGTACAGGCAAAATATGGTTTGGTTGAAGTGTTGGGTTTTAATGCCCCACTTACGGTTGACGCGAAATATGGAGGCGTAGATGCGACCATTAATGCGCGAGCCACAGGCGAGTTGATTGCACGTACGCATTATGGTGAAATTCTGACTAACCTTGATCTGGCTTTTGACTCGGAAAAGGACAGAGATACCAACTACAATAAATGGACACAAGTATCCGTAAAGCCTGGAACAGGTCCGCGCTATATGCTGGAATCGAAATACGGTAAAGTGTACCTTCGTAAACCCTGATTAACGAAAGTATTTCTTACTCATAGTGTAAACTGACTTGTAAATGTCGGTTTACATTATGAGTATTGCTTCATGCTTAGATTTATTTCTACAAGTACAGCCTTAGCATTAGCTGTTTCAGTATTTGCACAGACAAAAAGCATTGTAACCACTGAACAAACCTGGTTAGGGTATTTCAACCAAACCCGGCTTACCAATAAATCAGGTCTTTGGCTTGATGTTCATGCGCGATTAACTGATGACTTTGCCGAGCGCATGAGCCAGGATATTGCCCGGCTGGGTTATGTGTATTACCTGCACGATAATGTTCGATTAACGGCAGGCTATGCCTATATCACTAACTTCTCCGGTGACGGAAACGTTCCTAACCTGCATGAGCACAGGCCCTGGCAACAAGTACAATGGTATGATAAAAAGAAGTACTTTAACATGATGCAGTATCTTCGCCTTGAACAGCGGTATAAGGAATACCTGGTAAGCGGAGAAGTAGCAGATAATTACCAGTTCAACTATCGTGTTCGGTATAACATGGCACTTACTATTCCCCTTAAAAGTGGTGGTGTTCAACCTAAAACACCTTTTGTATTTGTTAATGATGAGCTTATGATCAATTTCGGAAAAGAGATCATAAATAATTACTACGACCAGAACCGATTCTTTATAGGCTTCGGCTACCAGTTCACAAAAGGATTAAACGCCCAGTTGGGTTATCTGAATGTTTTTCTGGAGCGCCCTTCCGGAACCGATTTTATTAACACTCACGCCATCCGGTTATTCGTATTTCATAACCTCGACCTCCGGAAGGAAAAATGAGATACCATTATAATAAATTTTCAGCCTGTTAAAATTCCCCTATCTTCACGCCCGATTTTTTAACCAACCTATGGCACTACTGGAGAAACACCTCATTGTAAAAAAGTCAACATTACCAAATGCCGGCAAAGGCTTGTTTACCAAGGTGGCCATTCCTAAAGGAACCCGAATTGTGGAATACAAGGGCAAAATTACCACATGGAAAGAAGTGAAAGATGATGATGGAAAGAACGGTTACATTTTTTATGTAAAACGATACCATGTTATTGATGCCTGGAAAACAGAACGCCACTTAGCGCGTTATGCCAACGATGCCAAGGGCCTTTCAAAGATTAAGGGCATTACCAACAACTGCGATTACATTACCGATGGCTTAAAGGCCTATATTGAATCAAAGAAAAACATTCCGGCCGGGGCTGAAATTTTTGTGGATTACGGCCCTGATTATTGGAAGACTATCCGTGAAAACATAACCTTGGCCAAGAAGGAAAAAAGTATAGAAAGGAAGTCTAAAGGAAAGAAGAAAAAGCATTACAAGCGTAAAACCGCAAAACGGGTAGATACGCATCTTTTACACTAAGCGATTCCTCGTTTACTTTCGTGCCTTAAGTTTTTCGGCTTCTTCCAATGCGCTGGCGGCATAAGCATCAAACCCGACACGTGCTGCTTCGGCAGCGTAGGCAATCCATAAACGATAGGAAGTAGTGTTAAGCTGAACTGCCTCCGCTAAAATAGAATAGGCCCGCATATCATTTTGAGAATGCATCTTAAAATACCGGGCCGAAGCAATAACCCCCTCTTCAAAAAATGGATTATAGGAAGAAAGAATGGTGTAGCTTTTTTCTGCTGTTACGGTATCGCCCTTGGCTTCGCTTATGAGGGCCTGGTAAAGTATTTTTTCAAGTTCACGGCTTTTCTTAAATTCAATTGCTTCCTGTAGTCGGGTGGTTAATGATTGAACATCACCCCGTGAAGCCAGGAATAACAACTCAACGTGTTTAACTTTCTCCAGTAAGCTTTTATCCTGTAAAGGAATACCGGCTGTTTGGTTAAGGTAACGGATGGCTGTTTTGGTATGCATTACATCGAACTGGCGTTGAGCCATTTCAAGCAAGGCAGTAACCTTGTAATCATTTTGCTGAAAGGTGGTAAGAATGCGATCGAACAAAATAGTATCTTTTACACCAATGCGGTACCGGCAGAATTGATATTTCTCCAGATCATTCAAATCATCTACACCGCTAGTGTTAAGAATTTTTTTTAACTGCCTCCCGATTTCCTGAATATTTTCATTTTTATGGTGGAGCAAGGAATCGGCCGCAAGTGTAGCCTCAGGCAGGTAACGCGCTTCGGCTAATGCAATGACATTGTAGAGTTTGGCATCTTTATAATCGAATTGCACCGCATAGTCAAAACTCTTCAGGGCAAGTTCGGGGCAGCCTTGCTCCAGCGCCCACAACCCGGCAATGTAGTTGAATTTTCCTTGCATGATCTGACTGAGATAAGCCAGCTCACTCATGATGGATAGGGCACGTGCAACATTATTTTGTTGATAGTAGGCCTGGGCCACGGTAGCTTTCAGTGCCTCCTGGTAGTCAACATTGATGGTGTCTGCCACTAACCTGTCAACCCGTTGAAGTGTTGCGGTATCTATTTCTTTTAAGAAGTGAACCAGGTAATTGTTGAGTAGGGTGGCCGAGGCAATATCCAGTTTAGATGAAACAAACGGATCAACCGGATAATCAAAGGATTGTTGTTGCAGCGATGCCACCGCCAGGGCATTGCTGATGGTAAGGGCTGTGCTTGAATTAAATTGCCGTACCAGCGAATCTGCTTTTATCGGTAAGTATTCCTGTCCAATGAGGGCGATAATGTTGGTTTCGGCAGCAGGTTTTGATTTTCTTTGACTTCTGGCTGCATCAAAGAAAAATATAGCCGAGTCTAGTTTGTGAATTTTAGCATATGAATAGCCCAGGTTGTTTTCAATCACACCATTATCCGGAAATTTTTTACGGGCTTTTGAAAAAGCATGAATCGATTCAAACGTTCTTCCTTCCAGCATCAGCAGGTTGGCATCATTTACCAGCGAAAACGGTGTTGGCCTTTTATCATTGGCCAGTTCATAGTGATTGTGGGCTTTGGCAACATTGTTTTTTTGTGCTTCAATTTTGGCCAATGCGTAGTTGGATCGATTGTTTTGAAAACCATACCTGCGCCCCTGCTGGTAGTATGCTTCCGCCAGTATAGGCTTGTCGATTAGGGTGTAAAGATCACCTAAATGATTGTAAAATCCGGATACTCCATGGTAAACCAATTCCCGCCAATTGCTATAGAATACAAACGCCATGGTGGCAATTAATCCGGCAAACCGAAAGGTAAAGTAGGGCATGCGCGTAGGCTTATACAGCACTTTCCAGGCGTTAAGATTTTCCGCCATCATAACAATGAAATTGGAAACGATGTAGATCAGGAAAATGGCACCGTAACCGATGTGGCTGAAAATAATGGCGCTGCGAACAATACGAATGGCCGGATCATTGTGATTTCCCAGTAACAAGCCACCGGTTAAGAAGGTAATGGAGGCCAATGCGATAATGAAGTAAGCTCCAAAGGGATTGAACTTAAGAATGTTATCATAAAGTGTTTCGCGATGCCGGAAGCCCCAGATACCCAGCACGGCTGAAATGGTAAGCAGGAGATAGAAGTTGATGTAGAGAAAATCCCAGTCGATAAGTTTTGCTTCATACATGTAGGCAAGCACCAGGTTTACCATATACACCACACTAATGATGGAGAAATGCCTTAAACTTTTTGACGATGAGGTGCCTGAACTGGTGATGTAAACAAACGATGCTGGAATTTCATGAGCCACCATCAGGATGAAAATCAACGTTAGAATTAATCCCGGAACATACGCTGTTACCGCAAGGTGCAAAAACGGGTAATCCACACCCGAAAAGAAATGAATAGTAAACCCAGTGATAACGGTTATCAGGGAAAAAATCAATAATCGTAAAAGAAACGGTGTTGATGGCCGGAGAATATTGAAATAGAATGAAGGAAGAATAAAAGCAATAAGGATGACTACAGGAACTACCCGGCCGGTTAATTCAAAAAGTTGGAGCACCTCTAACCTTAGGCTAACCATGAGGAGGATGAATAGCCCCATGCCAACAAAATACCAGAACCGTTCCAGTGTGGTGATAACGCAGAGTATAATCAGGCTGCACAATACCAACCCTGCCAGGAAAATGTAGGAGGCGGTGGTATTGGGCATAATGCTACTTCCATTAAAATATTCAAAGGTGAGGTAAGATTCAATGGGTATGGATAGTTCGAAATTACCAACATCGAATGAATGACTGGTAGTTTCAAGCGTCTCCTGGTGGTGATACACATCCCAGCTTAAAATACCCTCAGGCCCAAGGCCATATCCAATCCATAAAAAGAGTATAGAAAAAATGAAAAATGCAGCCAGTCCATATCCGATTACCCGATAATCCAGCGACCAACTTTTCCAAAACCAACGTGCGTGCATAACAAACTAACTGATTGGCAAGCTACTAGTTTTTTGCATGTTAATTTATTCTTAACCCCTTCACAATTACAAAATGTTTTGGTAATACAACGTTGGAAGGTTTTTGGTGTTCATACCGGTATTTTTGTAACCATGGTACCCACACGTTTTATCACCTTGTTTTTATTTATATCACTAACCATACTTGCGTTGAGTGGCCTTTCCTCCATATCCCTATCGTCCGAAAGTAAACCGCTTTTGCAATTGGAGGCTACTGGAAGTAACATCTTCCAATGTGCGTTTAACGGACAAGTATGGGAAGAACATCATGTGCAGGCTGATTTATCGCATGAAGATGGTTTATTTTATTTGAGTTTGTGGATGGGTGATGATTTTACTGACAGGGTTGCTTTTGTTATTGAAACGACCTCGATTAAGCCGGGTGTGTATGAGTTGAACGATCCGTCTAAACGGTATATTTTCTTAAAACGCGAAAATTCTGATTGCACATTTACGTCTGATAACTTTTACAGCGGGGTATTAATCATTCGTACTTTCAACACAGAAAGAAATATAGTTGCCGGAACTTTTGAGTTTATGGCACATTCTGAAAACTGCAATGAAGTCATTCGGGTAAATCAAGGTCAATTTGATTTAACCTATCGCACCAACTGATTTACTCAATCACTTTAGGTACGCTAAAATAATCACCTGATTTTTTAGGCGCATTGAAAAGCGCCTGCTCGTGCGTGAAGTTATTCTCGGCTTTGTCTTCGCGGAAAGCATTCACTTCGGTGCTCATGGTCGTTAGGGGTTCTACACCGGTTGTATCCACTTCATTTAGTTTCTCAACCCAGGTAATAATGGCACTCATGTCGGCCATCATCTTTTCAGCGTCTTGCTCGTTTACCTCAAGCCTTGCCAGGTGGGCGATTTTATCTAAAAGTTCACGCGTGATTTTCATACAATATGCCTGTTCAATTCCTGTTCAATGATGGTGCGAACACGTTCTTTCAAATTGCCAACATCCTTTGTGGTCATTCCCAAGGTCTCCACCGGTTCATGAATGATCATTTTAACGGGCTTCCACCGGATCAGGAATTCTTCCGGAGGTAAAATTATCCAATTATTGGGCAAGGTTACCGGCACAATGGGAATTTGTTTTTCAATGGCAATGCGAAAGGCACCATCTTTAAAGGGCCCCATAACAGGTTCTCCTTTTGTTACGATGCCACCCTCAGGATAAATGACCAAACTTTTTCCTTTATCGATAGCCTTTAAGGATTTTTTAAATGTTCCTGATCGGCTTTTCAGATCTTGCCGGTTTACCGTAATATGTAGCTTGCGATACATAAACCCGAATAACGGAATATGCTCCATGTCATTCTTACCAACGAATATGCTGTTGTGCGGATTCAGTCCCATCACCGGTATATCGGCATACGAAAAATGATTAGGACAAAAGATATAGGATCGTTTGGGGTTAAGCTTACCCATCACCTCAACCGACCAGGGCATTGCCGTTAGGGTGAATAGCAGGTAAGCCCACCAGCGGTTGAACATGCCTACCAGTCTGAATTTTTTTGGAAAAAATATCGGAATCAGAAACAGGAAAAAGAAAATGATAAACAAGAGGGAGAACACTATGAGCACATAACCGGTGTAAATGCCTCTTAGTATTTTCATTTTAATAAAAGTGCAAAAAATTATTGTCGGTTAATCCCATCCGGACGAGGAATGATCAGCAAGTCTCGTTGACGACCATCAATATAGCGAAACCCGGTTTCATCAAAGTACCCGTCTTCTTCCAGTTGAATGCGGATTTCTTTCTTCCATTCCTGTATGTAAACCGAGGCGTTAAGTTCAATGGAGTAGGCCGTGTTGTAATGCAAAGGATAATCACCGGTGTACGGCACACCGCCCTGCATATCCCACATGCCAATGGTGGTACCGGCTGCATGACCATGAAACCCGATGGGGTGGGTGTAAATGGATGGGGTAATGCCCTGGCTTATGGCCTGCTTACGTGAATCGGCCAAAACCTGGTTACCGGTTTTGTCGAGTTTAAAGTTGCTGGTCAAGATATCCTGAAGTTTATTTCCGCGGCTGAACGCCATTTTTAAGTAATCCGGTGCGTCTGTTTCGCCTGGCTTTAATACATAAGCGTGTTGTTGGGTATCCGTATTAAGCCGAAGGTAGGTTATACCAAAATCAACATGCAGCAAATCTCCCGGAAGAATTACGTAAGGTTGTGGTCGTTTGCTGAAAATGGCGTCAGACTCATTTCGTTGAATGGAAACACTGGGCTGAAACCAGGTATCCAGCTTTAGTTCTTTTATTTTTTCGCGGTACCACCACACCACATCCTCAGTAGTGGTAATGCCCGGATGAATCACTTTTTGTGAGAAACCCTCGGCAATAATATCATGAGCAATACGGCATATTTGCTGGTAGATAATCATTTCACGCTCAGTGCGTGTTTCCAGCCAGCCAACGGCCAGCTTTTCGGCTGAGGTTACACTTGCCTGTAATTTTTTGGGTAATGCTTTTACTAATTTTTGATGATGGGAATAGGTGAGACCATCGGCATGACCATAATGATCGGAAAAGTTGACTCCGATTTTTTTTGGATTACGTCCTTCTATAATCTTAGCCAGTTGTGCCCATTGGTCGGGTTGCGAATCGGGGTCCCATGAACGCTTGAAAATTTTTCCAACATCGTACCGTGAAACGGCCAGGCATTCAATTCCTTTATCGGCTCCCTGGTCGAACATCACCAGCATGGTTGTTCTTCGTGCTGCAAACCAGGTGGCGGGTAAAAATGTGCGGATTACAGGGTCTTCATTATACTCACTACTGATGACCACCCACATATCAAATCCATCTCTTCGCATAAGTTTTGGCAAAACCGTGCGAATGCGATCTTCCAATAATTCGTCAATTACTTTGGCCTGTTCGCGTTGCGATAGAATGGCCGGGTACTGTGCGAAAGTCGTTGTGGTTAATAAAAGGAGTAAATAGCAGAATAGCCGCATAGGTAGTAATTAAGGTTTCAATAGTTAAATCTAAAATCTAAAGTCTGGAATCTAAAATCGCAAAATGCATCGTTCATTTTTAAGTATTTCCTGTGCCCGCTCAACTTCAATATGCGATTTCGCATCGTCCATTTTTTCGCGTACGGCATTTTTAATTTCCTTCATGCGCATGGCTTCAATAAAGCGTTTAACATCTTCCTGATTTTCCAAAATAAGTTTAGGCACCGGGGTCGGCTTGTCGTTATCATCTTTGGCCACCATAGTAAAAAATGATGAGTTGGTATGTTTTACCGCATGTGTCTTAACGTTCAAGGCTTCAACACGGATGCCCACCACCATGGAAGAACGACCCACATAATTAACCGATCCGTGTAACGAAACCAATTCCCCCACTTCAACCGGTTGAAGAAACTCAACCTTATCAACGGTAACGGTTACACAATAGGTACTGGAGTGTTTGCTGCCGCACGCGTAGGCCACCTTATCCATCAATGAAAGCAAAATACCGCCATGTATTTTTCCGCCAAAGTTGGCATAAGCGGGTATCATTAATTCGGTAATAGTAGTTTGCGAATAGCGGACGGGCAACGCATCATCAATCATATGCATGGATTTAGTCAGTCAAGATAAAATAATCCTGAAAATCGTCCTACTCTACAGTATCACTTGCCCAGCTCTTTACTGAGTTTATGGAATCGAACAACCATAGCCAAAGCGGTTAGCGTGAGTCCGATCAACAGGCCAATCCAGATGCCGTTGGCACCATAGTTCAGTGGAAAGCCCAGCCAGTACCCTAAGGGTAAACTAATTACCCAATAGGCCACAAAAATCATGAGCGATGGAATTTTTACATCTTGTAAACCACGCAACGCACCTGCACACACCACCTGCAACCCATCGGAGAGCTGGAATAACCCCGCAATAATCAGTAACGGGGCGGCAGTTGCTATCACGGCCTGGTCATCAATGTAAAGCGATGGTAGTTGATAGCGCCATACGATAAAGGCAATCCCCCACACCGTCATCAGTATCAATCCCATGCCGATCAGCGTGAACGCGGCTGTGCGCAACATGGGAATGTCCCACTTACCCAAATAATTACCAACCCGTATGGTTGCGGCCGCGCCTAAACCTGAAGTAGTCATGTAGCTGATGGTGGCCAGGTTAATGGCAATTTGATGCGCGGCCAATGTATTGGTACCCAGCCAGCCCATCATAATGGCTGAAAATCCGAAAGCACTAACCTCGAAAATAAATTGAATACCTGCGGGTATACCAATGTGCAGCATTTTGGTGATTAGCGTACGTGAGTAATTACCAAGCGAAAAGCCTGCCCTGTATTCCTTAAACTTTTTTCCGTAATAAATGTAAGCGGCCATGGAAAGGCCCATCAACACCCTGGCGATTAAAGTAGCCCATCCGGCACCACTCAAGCCTAACTCAGGAAAACCATATTTACCATAAATCAGCAAGTAATTAAGCAGGATGTTAATCAGGTTAGATATAATTACAATAATCATGGCCATGCGCGTGCTGTGCAGTCCCTCACCGAACTGACGATGCGTTTGAAAAACCATGAAGGGAAGAATGGAGAAGGAGATGATTTGCAAATAGGGGATAGCCAGGTCAACAACTTCTTCCGGTTGTCCGGCAAAATACAAAAGGTGTTGTGTAAGCAGTATGATGGCGACAAGCACTACCCCGGTAACGATATTGATGATAAAACCATGTCGAAGAAGATCAACGATCATCGATTTATCTTTGCGCCCATCAGCTTCGGCCACGAAAGGTGTGATGCAATACGATACTCCAATACCAAACGTGAGAAGCAACATAAAGACAACATTGGCTAACGATGATGCGGCCAGTGGTGTTGCTCCTGTTCGTCCGATCATAATGCTGTCGGCAACACCCGTCATCACCTGGCCCAACATGCTGATCATTACCGGATAGGCGAGCAGAAAATTTGTTTTATAATGTTGCCGGATGGTCATTATGGATTCAAATGCGAGCCAGCAAAGATGCGTGTTTCATACCGGACTTATATATTTTTTAGTCTGGCAATTTTCAGTAGCCCCGCAACACTTATGCTGTCGGTAATTTCTCCATTCATTGCCATAGTCGCTGCTTCCTTAAGCGAAAGCTTCTTTACCACCAGGTCAGCTTCAGTTTCTTCGCGGTCATCTTCGCCTTGCATCAGTTCTTCGGCCAAAAAAACAAAGCCTTCTTCATCGGTAACCGAATTGGAGGTATGAATGCGCATGATCAACGTCCATTTATTGGCGGTTAAGCCAGTTTCTTCTTTTAACTCACGTTTGGCTGCATCCAGCGGCTCAATGTCAAGGGGGCAACCACCTTCCGGTATTTCCCATGAATATTCATTCAGGGTGTATCGATATTGCCCCACCAGCCAGGTATTTCCATCGGCATCAATGGGAATAACACCAACGGCCTTATTCTTAAAATGCACTTTTCCGTAAATGCCTTTTCCGCCTGACGGATTGAGTACATCATGTTCAGTTACCTGTATCCACTTGTTGTTGTAAACTTCACGGGTGGTAAGGGTTGTCCAGGGATTGTGATTCATAATTGATGCTTCATAATTCGGGTTCAAGATTCAAAATTATATTGATAATTATGCATATCGGTTTAGTGACTTGAAATAAAACGTATGGACATTTACACCTTATCCCTGCCCCCTCTCCTGCAGGAGAGGGGTGTCCGAGGCACGAGCCTGCCTGCCGGTAGGCAGGGACGGGGTGAGGTTAATGGATACATCAAATGGATACTCTGTTTATAATTTACCATGTAACCTTGAATTTTGAATATTGAATGTTGACTTTTGGATACCTATGCCCAAACTCCGTTCATCCTTTACCAAACACTTAATAGAAGCAGGTTGCGATGAAGCCGGCCGGGGTTGTTTGGCGGGCCCTGTTGTGGCGGCTGCGGTTATCCTGCCGAAAAAATATCGGCATAAATCATTAAATGATTCCAAACAGCTTAGTCGTGAGGAGCGCTTTCGTATACGCGAGGATATTATCCGGGATGCCGAAGCCTGGGCGGTGGCAGAAGTTTCGCATGAGGAAATTGATGTTATTAATATTCTGAATGCATCGTATAAAGCCATGCACCTGGCGGTTGATCAACTTGTCCTGCAACCTGAGTTATTGTTGATTGACGGTAACCGGTTTAAGCCGTATCGCGATGTTCCGTTTGAATGCATAATAAGGGGAGACGCGAAATACTTTTCCATTGCAGCGGCCAGCGTGTTGGCAAAAACCTACCGGGATGAGTTGATGCAAAAGCTGGCACTTCACTATCCGGGATATGGTTGGGAAACAAATGTGGGTTATCCCACGGCAACTCATCGCGATGCCATTAAGTTGATGGGTATAACCCCCTTTCATCGTAAAAGCTTTCAATTACTTCCTGCGCAGTTAGAATTGGAGTTTCCCGCCTGACGAGTATACATAATCTATGGAACCAGAGAAGATTCATGATAACCACACCTGCAAAGCTTGCGGTCTGGCGTTTTCCGGAAGCTACTGTAATCGATGTGGTGAGAAGGTATTAAGCCCCGATGAGAAATCGTTTCGGCATTTTCTGAGTAACGTATTAAATGCATTCACCTTTATCGATAGTAAATTTTATAAAACATTACGGCTAATGCTATTAAAACCGGGCTATGTTTCAGCCCAGGTTATAGACGGTATCCGCGTGCCTTACATCAGGCCGCTATCCATGTTTTTCATTGTTAACCTATTTTATTTTTTGTTCACCGTTTCTGACACCTACAACAGCAGATTGTATTCACAAATGAATTTAATGCCCTACAGCAGCGTAACGAAGAAGATAGTAGAACAAAAGATAAAAGCAGAAAAGATTTCCATTGATGCATTTCGGGTAAACTATGAACAGCAGTCAACAAGCCTGGCGAAGCTGTTGTTAATTATATTCGTTTTGTTTACCGGGTTATGTATTGCACTTTTTAATATAAAGAGTAATAAATACTTCTATGACCACATCACGGTTTCACTTGAATTTAATGCGATGTTTATTTTGATGGGAAATATTGCATTAAAGTTATTTGCACTTTTGATTACTCAATTCATGCTTTTGTTTGATGTGTTACTGGAGCAGTATCTGACGGATCCGGTATACACCTCCATCGCAGGCTTACTTGCAGTGATTCTCCTGTTTTCAATGCAACGCAGAGTTTATCATAACACTGTCGTATGGAGTTTGATTAAAGCACTGGCCTTTATTCCGTGCTTAGCCATTTCGATGATTGCCTACCGGGCCATTTTATTTTTTGCAACGATTTGGACAATTTAATAATCCCGATGAACTGGATTGACCACAAACTGGTTTGATGTTTTATGTGCTTGATTTTTATTTCTTTAAACACTCATTCATCCTACAAACTTATTGTAGCTGCCAACCGCGATGAATTCTATAAGCGGAAAACCGCACCTGCCCGGTTTTGGGAGGATCATCCACACATTCTGGCAGGCCGCGATCTTGAAGCTGGGGGCACGTGGATGGGAATGAGCAAGCAAGGCAAGATTAGCCTCGTTACGAATTATCGTGATCTTAAAAATTTAAAACCGGTAGCGCCTTCGCGTGGTCATCTGGTATCCGACTTTTTGCTTAACGGAGATGAGCCGCATGAATACGGACACAAGATAGCCGCAAAGGGGCAAGCTTATAATGGTTTTAATTTAGTCTTCGGGTGGCCGGATGAACTTTTATATTATTCAAATTATACAGGAGCCGTACAACGTGTGCCGGCAGGAATTCATGGGTTGAGCAATCATTTATTGAATACCCCCTGGCCAAAAGTTGAAAGAGGCAAGGAAAAATTCGCTTCTGTTCTTAAATCGAAAATTATTGATGTAAACAACCTTTTCGATTTATTATATAATGAAGACAGGGCGCCAGATGATCAGCTTCCGGATACAGGCATTGGCTTGGAGCGCGAACGGGTTCTTTCCTCCATGTTCATAAAAAGTCCGGATTACGGAACACGCTGCTCAACCGTTCTGTTGATTGATCGCGATAATAATGTTCAGTTCACAGAACGTATCTACGATCTTACTACTTTTGACTACACGCAAAACGAATTCGAATTTTCTATTGACTGATTATTGTACAATCAATTTAAAAATTTCACCTGCCTGCGTTCGGATAATGTATAAGCCCGGAGCCAGGTCTGAGGTTTCAAACCCGTCAGCTTCATTATAATTACCGACTACCTGGTTGAGGTTGTTGATCACCACAGCGTTTACTTTTCGGTTAAACGATACCCATTGCTTACCGGCCGGATTCGGGTATACTGTAAACGGATCATCACCGCGTTTAACCGATACAACATACGAGTAGGTGTATGTTCCGTCAAAATCAATTTGCTTTAACCGGTAATACGATGTTCCCGACAAAGGAAACTGATCGAGCAGTGCATAATCATTTTTTGTAGAAGTAGTGCCTGCGCCATTAATGCGGGCGATTGATGTAAAATCAAATCCGTCTTTAGAGCGTTCCACTTCAAACCCATCATTGTTTAGTTCCGATGCGGTTTGCCATTCGAGGTTTACCAATTTTTCAGGTGTAAGGTTCGCCCGGAAATAGACAAGTTCAACCGGCAACGGATTTTCAGCATTGGTTGAAGCCAGTGTAAACGGACTGAATGCTGTAACCGCAGCGGAAGTAATTATGGTTCCATTGGTGGCCGTGCCGGTGGTACCACCATTGCCCTGGTTAACCCAATTGGTACCTGTCCAACGGGTTACGCGTAAGGTAGCGGGGTTGGTAATATAGCCGGGATTACAAGCGGCTTCATTCCAGCTTAAGGTTACAAACACGTTGGATGCGCCCACGTTTCTGTCGAGTGTCCAGTATTCACACCCGCTCACGGTAAAGAATGAAGGATCCCAAACGGCAGGGCTTCCTAATAAATGATTTTGATTGAAATATTGAGCGGTAAAGGCATGGGTGGTTGTTGTTGGGGCAGAGATTGAAATGGGGCGATAAAAACCATTATCACCAACCGGGAAGATGAACGGGTCGTCACCGGTTTTGCGCACGGGGCCATCAATGTAGCTGGCATTATTAGCGCCTGTAGCGGTGGCGTTGTCGCCAAAGTTTAAAAAGTTTACGGCATCGGTATTTACAATTCCTGATAAGAACGTTGCTGTGATGCTGATATTTACATCCGTATTAAGCGTTACCTGGTTAGCAGCTTTGTTAAGTGTAATCCTGCGGAGTATCGGAGTGGGAGTACCTCCAGTCTTATTGATGGTTTGTGCATTTGATCCGGTAAATTCTACAACTCCTGTTCCTCCGGCAAACGTCAATACCGAGTTGCTGTTTACCGTGACATTTGATGCGAAGAAATTAGTTAAGTTGTATGCAGGAAATAGTGCTCCGGAGGATGTTTTTACAAACGTAACCGGACCGTTAAAGGTATCACCTGCCCCGTTCGATAAGAGCATTTGAGCTGTACTGGAATTGGTAATTGTAGTTGTGCCATTGAATGTATTCCCTCCGTTGCTGTTATTTGTTGTCGCACCGTTTTTTTCAATGGATGCTGTTCCATTGTATATACTACCCTCTAGTAAAACCTGAGGAGACACAAAATTCACAGCGCCATTAAATGTGGTATTGCCTCCTATTCGCAACAGCGAGGTTCCGGTAAGGGTGAGCGATTGGGCAGTAGGGCCAGCCTGCGTTAACCTGAATAGTCGTAATTCACCTGCAGTGAATGAGCCGATGTTAAGGGTTCTTCCGGAAGCGAGTGTGGCAAATCCTCCGGCTGATTGACCAATGATTATGCCAAGTCCTGTTGAATTGTTGAAGGTAACATTTCCATTAAATTCATTACCGGCAGTATTTTCAGCAAGCCGTATCCAGTTGGTTCCGGTGTTGGTAACGGTAAGTGCAGCATTGAAAATGTCTGGATTAGTAGCTCCTGTTTGAATTTCACCCGAGCCTGAATTCGCCAACGTAGTGACTCCATTAAACGTGTTACCCCCCGCACTTGCGTTGCCCGTTGCGCCAGTTTTTTCAACGTAGGCTGTTCCGTTGTACGTACCACCTTGCAGAAAAAGTTGAGGGGCCCGTAGGTCAACATTACCATTAAAGATTAAGCTCGGACCTAAAAGTAAACGTGAGACTCCCGTGAGTAAAAGCGTTTGAGGTGTACCACCTGACTGGGTGAATCTTCTCAACCTCAGGTCTCCTGTCGTAAAGCCCGAGCCTCCGACACTGATTGTTCGCCCGGCTGCCAGTGTAGCAGTTCCTCCGCCACTTTCACTGAAGTAGATGCCGCCACCAAAAGTTGAATTGACAACGATATTTCCGTTAAATACCGTACCCGGAAAGTTATCTGCCATTCGGATGGTACCTGCTCCAGTATTGGTAAGTGTCAAGTTGTTATTGAATTGATCTAAAGCCGTATTGGCGAACCTGAAAAATCCGCTTCCGGAATTTGCAATGGTTGTAACACCATTAAAAATATTTCCACCATTACTGGTGTTATCAGTCGCACCTGTCTTTTCCAGGTAGGTTATGCCATTGAAAGTTGCACCGTTGAGCAGGAATTGTGAAGACCGGAAGTCTACGTTTCCATTAAAAGTGCTTGAAGGCCCAAGTTCCAGCAATGCGGTGCCAGTAAGAACAAGTGTTTGGGGTTCTGCGCCCAATTGTGTAAACCTTCTAAGGCTTAAAAAACCACTGCTAAATCCTGATCCGCCAACAAGAAGTGATCCACCAGCAGCCATCGTAGAGGCTGCGCCAACCTGACTGGAGATGTAAATACCACCGCTACCTAATGTAGAATTAAAAGTAATGTTGCCATTGAATTGGTTTCCCGCAGTGCTCCTGGCAATAGAAATTGTGCTTGATCCTGTATTTGTAATTGTTAGATGTGTGTTAAATATGTCAGGTGATACATCGGCTGAGTTTAAGAACCCGCTACCGGAATTAACCAACGTTGTAATACCATTGAAGATATTACCACCCGTTCCTGAATTATTCCCTGCTCCTTTTTTCTCCAGGTAGGCTGTACCATCTACGGTTACGCCATTTAGAAAAAGCTGTGGCGCCCTGAAATCGATATTGCCGCCAAAGGAAGAGGAAGGTCCAAGCGTAAGGATGGCAATACCGGTAAGGTCAAGTGTTTGTGGCGTGGGCCCAACCTGCGTAAAACGGATAAGCCTCACATCGCCACTGATAACACCCAACGAGCCTACACCTATAGTGCGCGTTGCGGCAAGCGTTGCAGATGCACTTGCCCCGTTTCCAAACCAAATGCCCCCACCAAAGGTTGAATTCAATTCAATATTTCCATTAAATTGATTGCCAGCAGAATTATTTGCGAGCCGGATGGTGGATGCACCCGAGTTGATAATTCTTAATGTACCGTTAAATATGTCGGGATTAGTATTTGCAGTGGCCAGGTAGGCATCACCCGAATTAACAATAGTAGCATCATTGTTAAATACATTTCCACCGGCCCCATCATTACCGGTAACACTGGTTTTCTCCAGGTAGGCTGTGCCGCTGTACGTGGTTCCGTTTAGTAACAATTGGGGTGCAACAAAATTTACATTTCCGCCAAACGAAGAGGAGGGACCTAGTGTTAATAATGCATTACCTGTTAAACCAAGTGCTTGGGGTGTAGCGCCTATTTGGGTAAACCTGGCCAGAAATAAATTCCCTACGTTGAAACCGGAGCCACCTACAGCTATGGTTTTGGTGTTGGCAAGTGTTGCACTTCCACCTGTCGTTTCGCAAAATAATACTCCAGTGCCTACAAGATTATTTACTATTATGTTACCATTAAATGTTGAGTTGCCAGTCCAAGCTGTCCGAATCGAAGAACTTCCCAAGTTGTTGAAAGTAACATCATTATTGTAGGTACTTCCTGAGACATTCTCGAATAAAATATCGAATGAACTGTTGTTAGTGAATGTGGTTATGCCGTTAAAAGTGTTATTTCCATTCGTTCTGAAAAATCCGGAGCCATTATTGACAATGGTAGTTGTACCGTTAAAGGTTGAGTTCCCGGCACCGGTGTTTCCAGTTGCCCCGCTTTTTTCGATGTAGGTAGTCCCGTTAAAAATTGTTCCGTTCAATAAAACTTGTGGGCTTACAAAGTTCACCGCACCATCAAACTGAGCTGTTGGCCCCAAGTTTAGTACGGCTGTTCCGGTTAATGTCAGCGCCTGGGCTGTTGAACCAATCTGGGTAAACCGGTTGAGGTTTAACGATCCAACTGAAAATCCTAAACCGCCAATGTTCATGGCATAGGTGTCTGAAAGTGTAGCAGTAGCTCCAGCTGTTTCACAAAATATGATCCCTGTTCCGGAAGGATTATTGAAAGTGACGTTGCCATTAAAAACCGTGGCACCTGCATAGGCTACCCGAATGTTGCTGGTGCTGGTATTGGTGAGTGTAACATTCCCATTATAGGTGCTCCCCGAGGACAATTCAAGCAGCAAGTAAGCAGTTCCGCTATTGATTAACGTTGTTGTTGAGTTAAATGTGTTGTTGCCTTGCGTGCGCAGGTTACCGTTGGCTGAATTAACGATAGTTGTTGTACCGTTAAAGATGTTGTTGCCTGCACCGGTATCTTCGGTTGCGCCCGTCTTTTCGAAGTAGGCATTGCCGGCAACGGTAACACCACTAAGAAATAGTCGAGGCGATCGCATGTCAACATTTCCACCAAAAGTTGTAGCAGGGCCAACCTGCAATTGTGTTGCTGTGCCGGTAAGGGTGAGGTTAACTGGCGTGGCGCCAGTTTGTGTAAAATTCCTGAATCTAAGCTGGCCAATATTAAAACCACCAGCACCAATACTTATGGTTCCGTTTCCAAAGGTTACGGTTCCAGTACCTGTGCTGAATTGCAGGTTGTTGTTGGTAACCGCATTGCTGATCACTAAGTCTCCGTTCATCACCACATCTCCGTCATTGCCCCAAAAGAAATCGCCCGGAGCAGTAGGAGCATTGTTAATGATTACATTGCCGTTGAAGGTTGTTAATGAACCGGCCTCAAAACTGATTTGAATATCACTGGCGTTACCAAAATTATTTACGGTTGTAGTTCCATTTATGGTAGTTGATGCACCAGTAAACCGACTGATTTGAATACGGCTCTGCACATCAACAACTGAAGTATTGTTCAAAGTCAGGTTTCCGTGAAAAATATTACCGGCTGTGTTGCTACCAATACGAATGCGCCCGCCACCAGTATTGTTGAATACAACATCGCCATTAAAAATATCTCCTGCATCGGCAGCATTTGTACCTAAATGAATATCACCAGGCCCTACATTATTGAAGGTAACACTTTGAAAAGTATTGCCTCCTCGCGATGCAATAGAGTTTGTTCCTGTTTGTGAGAAAACGCAGGGCGCATTGAATGCGCTGCTGTTAAAAACAATCTCTTCAGAGGTGAAGGTGAGCGGACCGTTAAAGGTACTGTTTGGCCCTAAGGTTAGAGTTGCATTCGGATTTCCAGACAGGGTTAAGCTTTGCGGAGTTGCGCCTGCTTGAGTAAAACCGGCCAGTGAAAGATTTCTGCATCCTGATGCACCACAAGTTACGCTAATGATTCGTGTTGCCGCTAATGTTGAGGTACCGCCTGCGTTTCCAAACAGTGCATTCCCTGTAGCGTTGTAGTTAACTGTAATGTTTCCGTTAAACAATGTGCCGGCAGCATTACGGGCCATAGAAATACTTCCTGTTCCATTAATGTTTAACACGATATCAGAAAATGTATCTGGATTCGTAAGTGCAAAACGCAACTCCCCGCCACCCAGTGTAGTAACAGTTAAAGTGTTGTTAAAGGTATTTCCTCCCAGTCCGCTATAGGTTACATTATCAGTTTTTGTAAGGTTAACCGCCCCGTTAAAGATTGACCCATTAAAGTTTAAGCCAGCCGTACTGCCATCAACCGGAACATCGAATTGTGTGCCGCTGAAGGTAGTAGTACCCGATGAATTAAGGGTTAAAGTTGCGCCTGTTCCTGAATTCACAATACCCCCGGCAAATGTGTTGGTTCCGGTAGTGGTGAGTGTTCGGTTTGCCGGAAGGTCAATAGTTCCGGTAAATGTTGCATTGATGGTTACTGCACTCAGGTTTGGCGAAATATCAAGGATGCAAGTACCTACCCCAAGGTTGTTGAATATTGCCGTATTTCCGGCTATAGGTACAGAAGCCCCGCCCGCTCCACCCGAAGCAGTGGACCAGTTTGCGGGATTGTTCCAATTTCCGGGGCTGCTGGCTACCCAAAATCGGTTTTGGGAATAAGCATAAAGGGTTAACAGCAAGAATAATGACAGGGTAAAGCCTTTTTTCATAGACAGATAAATCGAACATTAAATATACTGTATTTATATACACCTGTTACTCAGGAGGTAGCCCGAACTCAGAATTTTTTTTTGAACTAATGCGCTGATTTTCAATGAATACAAGCTTAATCCGGATAGAGCCCTAACCATTTTATGTGATGGGCGTACATTGTGATTTAATGGAATGAACAGGTCATGAGCAAAAAGAAAGATAAAACCCCAGCATTGTTGAAATTGATTCGATGGGGCTATCCTAAAGTTGAAGCCATATTCCCTCCGCTGGCATATCGGTTTTTCACAACACTTTTCTTCACGCCTTTACGGTATAAGGCCACGGAGAAGGAGCGCAAAGCGGAAACATTTAGTGAGAAGTTTAGTGTGACCGCAGCCGGTAAAAAAATTCAATGCTATCGCTGGGGAAATTCCGATAAGTCAGTAGTGGTGGTGCACGGCTGGGCGGGCAGGGCGACCCAGTTCAGGCGCTTTGTTAAACCCTTTATAAAAGCAGGATATCAGGTCATCGGATTTGATGGACCCGCTCATGGCCAGTCGGAAGGAAAACGAACAACCATTGTTGAATTTGAAGAGACGCTGAAGAAGGTCTATGAAAAAATCGGTGTGCCCGAAGCCATTATAGCACATTCGTTTGGGGGAGGTGCTGTATTGTTTGCCGCCAAGAACAGCCTGCCAGTAAAAAAGATAATCAATATCGCCAGCCCTACTATTGGCGATAAAATTATCGATACATATTTAAAAGCCATCGGAGGCAGTGAAAAGACAAAAGTGTTTTTTAAGAAATTCATTCAACAGAAATATGGGAAACCATTTGACGAGTTTACAGCTTCACACATCATTAAAGAGATTAACCAACCCATTGAACTTCTTTTAGTACACGATGAGGATGACAAGGAAGTTTCACTGGAACATCCGCTTGAACTTATTCGTCAATATCCATCGGCCCGACTGCTCAAAACCAAAGGATTGGGCCATACCCGCATTTTAAAAGACAACCAGGTTATTCAGAAAATTGTAACTTTTGTACAGGAACCTGCGTCTGGCTCAAAGAATTAATTCTCATACATGAGTGTAATTTTCAGGTATTGAGCAAGACTAATCAACGGCCGTTTACCATCGTAGAAGGCCGTTTGGAACGTTATCCGTGAAAGATTATAACGAAACCAGTAATTTTGAACAAGGATGAACTGTAAAACTTTCCAAAGGAATTGACCATCAGCAACGAATATGAAGATCATCGAAACGGATAAAATCTCAAAAACATATATTATGGGTACCAATGAAGTAAAGGCGCTTCAATCGGTATCGATAAGCATTGATAAGGGAGAATATGTAGCCTTTATGGGGCCATCAGGCTCCGGAAAATCTACCTTGATGAATATTGTCGGGTGTTTGGATACACCTTCAGGCGGTACCTACATGCTGAATAACCAATTGGTGAGTGACATGACGGAGAATGAACTGGCGGAAGTTCGTAACAAGGAAATTGGGTTTGTATTTCAAACCTTTAATCTTTTACCGCGTGCCACGGCTCTTGAAAATGTTGCGCTACCATTAATCTATGCCGGCTATAGCAAGTCTGATCGGGAAGAAATGGCCCATGCAGCGTTGGATAATGTAGGACTAGGGGATCGCTGGCATCACAAGCCCAACGAACTTTCTGGCGGTCAGCGCCAACGGGTAGCCATTGCACGCGCGTTGGTAAATAATCCTTCTATCATTCTCGCGGATGAACCTACCGGTAACCTGGATTCAAAAACATCTTATGATATCATGAATCTTTTTCAGGAGTTGCATGATAAGGGCAACACCATCATTATGGTTACGCATGAAGATGACATCGCCCATTATGCCCACCGCATTATCCGTCTGCGTGATGGATTAGTTGAGTGGGATAAAAAGAATGAACACATCACACGGGGAAAGCCTGTTGAGGCAGCGCACTAACATCTTGCAAAGTTTGGTTTTTATTACTGAACTTTAGAGTTTACTTCGATTTACATGAAAATCTACACCAAAACCGGAGATTCCGGCAGTACATCATTATTTGGCGGTAAGCGTGTTTTAAAATCCGACCTTCGGATTGATACATATGGAACGGTAGATGAATTAAATTCCTACATCGGTTTACTGCGCGATCAGGAAGTCAATCATAAGCGAAAAAATATTTTAGTTGAAATTCAGGACAGGTTGTTTACCATTGGCTCCATATTAGCCACCGAATCCGGTAACGATAAAGTAAAAATACCGGCCCTGATTGAACCCGATATTCAACTGCTGGAAAAGGAGATTGATGCTATGGATACACAACTCCCGCCTATGAGTTCATTTGTTTTACCGGGAGGGCACCCATCCGTTTCTTTTTGCCATATAGCACGAACGGTTTGCCGAAGGGCAGAGCGCCTGGTAATTGCGCTGGATGGTATTGAGAAAATAAATCCTCTCGTTATTCAATACCTTAATCGGTTGTCCGATTATCTCTTTATGCTTTCGCGGAAAATGTCTGCTGAACTAAAAGCGGAGGAGACCCCCTGGAAACCCCGCATGTAAATCCTCAGGCTTTCTTCGGAAGAAAAGAAGTATCCATGTAATAGCGGGTTAAATCATTCGGATCAACATATACGTCCATCTCTTTTCTGTCTTTCAGAAGTTCAGCAGGATTATACCAGATATAGTCGCTCTTAAATTCAAAAACTTGGTTCGACATACTGGCATACAATTACAAACGGACTTCTTCCATTTACTTTAAAGGATCCGTCAACAATAATATCAGCAATAGGAACTAATGTTTTTCTGCCCTTTACCATACGTGAACAAATCACGTTTTGCGTTAAGACGTTTCAGTTGTTCGGCACCACCAATAACACCCACAGCCTCAAACACTAATCCAAAAGCAAAGAGGAATATGGGTAAGAACCATTGACTGAAAAAACTTTTGATTTCGGCTTCTTGAGGATTGTCGGGCGGAAAGTAAACAACCACTTCATCTCCCGAACGCATGTCCGAACTACTGAAGCTTGAACGGAAGGTTACTTCATTTCCATTGTAAGTGAAGGCTACTACCGGGGTTTCGCCATCAAAACCGGAAATTGAACCATTAGCTTCAATCCATGATGAATTCTTTTCCATGGTGTTGAACAAAAAGTATACGCCCAGAAAAAGGCAAAGCGTTCCGATGAATGCAAAAATTCCAAAGAATATCAATAATGATCGCATGGTAAGGGAGTTTAGGGTATCATTAAAATTAACGGAATTATAACCGCTAAAAACAACGATCTGCACGCGGAACAAAATTCAGAACAAATTCGCCTAACATTCGTTAGCCTCCTTTGTAAATATCTTTTAACTTGCAACCAATTAAAACCAAGAAAACATGGTCGAAACGATGAAAATCGCAATTGAGCGGGTAAAAAAGTCCAGATTAAGTGAAGTCGATTTTTCGAATATCCCGTTCGGTAAAATTTACACCGATCATATGTTCATGGCCGATTATAGGAATGGCGAATGGACCAATTTCAGAATAATGCCCTATGGCTATATGCCGATTAGTCCGGCAACACCGGCCCTCCATTACGGTCAGGCAATTTTTGAGGGAATGAAAGCCTACAAAGGGCTGGAAGGCGAAGCATTGGTGTTTCGTCCGACAGATAACTGGAGGCGAATGAATATTTCAGGGGAACGTATTTGCATGCCCCCCATTCCTGAGGAATTATTTATGGAGAGCCTCGCTGCATTAATTGACCTTGATCGTGCCTGGATACCCGACACCGAGGGAGCATCGCTATACATTCGTCCGTTTATGTTTTCTGCTGATGAGTACATTGGTATCAAGCCATCGGATGATTTTACTTTTATGATTATTCTTTGCCCGGTAGGTTCCTATTATTCTACCCCGGTGAAAGTTCGTATTGAAACACATTACACCCGCGCCTCACAGGGCGGAACGGGCTATGCGAAAGCAGGAGGCAATTATGGTGCTGCCATTTATCCGGCCAAGCTTGCCCAGGCAAAAGGCTACCATCAGCTTTTATGGACCGATGGAAAAACGCACGAATACATTGAAGAATCAGGAACCATGAACGTAATGTTTGTGATTGATGATACTTTAGTTACTCCCGCATTAAGTGATTCCATCCTGGCTGGTATTACCCGCGATAGTGTTTTAACGATGGCGCGCAGTTGGGGCATGAAGGTAGAGGAACGGAAAATTTCTGTAAAGGAATTAATTGAAGCCATGGAGGCAGGCCGTGTGAAGGAAGCCTTTGGCGCAGGTACCGCAGCCACCATAGCCCATCTTGAACTGATTGGTTACAACGGAAAGGATTACTATCTTCCGCCTATTGAGTCGCGTACATTTTCAAACAACGTGTTCGCAGAACTGGAAGGTATAAAGCGGGGTCTTAAAAGCGATCCATTTGGATGGATTGTAAAAATGTAATTCTTCTTTTTGTTTTTCTGGCTTGCTTTAGTGCAGCAGCCCAGCCCCGTTTGGTTATTCTAAAAGGCGACAAAGTAATTACTTCCTTTCGCGAAGGAGACTACATCCGCTTTAAGCGCAAAGATCGTGATCATTTTACCGCAGGGCTTATTGGTGGACTTACCAAGGATTATTTTCGGATAGGTGAGGACACCACACTTCTATATACCCTTGAAAAGATAGATTTGAGCGAACGGGATAACTCCGGTTTTCGCACCAGGGCGATTGGCGCTACGTTTATTGTAGCGGGTACAGTATTTTTTCTTGGCGATTTATTCAATGAAACAGTAATCAATAATGAACCGTACTCGGCCAATACAGGCGTAATTACGGCCTCAACATTATTGGTTACTACGGGAGTACTTATGCAGTTTCTGAACAACGATAACTTTGTGCTGGGAAGACGAAAAAAAGTAGTGGTGATTGATCGTTGATCCTGTACCTTTCGAAAAGATTAATTTTCAATGCTTTCGTTCACCCGGTCTTCTCGCATTATAGTTACCTGCAACAAGCGCTTAGCGCCTTACCTTCGGCAAGAAATAGAAGAGCTTTCGTTTTTTCCGGAGCGAACCTTTCAAACGGGTGTGGAACTTCAAGGCACCATAAACGACTGCATTAAACTCAATTTGAATCTGCGCTGTGCCAGTCAGGTGCTATTTTCATTAAAGGAGTTTAAAGCCTCAGATGCCGATAAGCTTTACGCGAACCTGGTGAATTACCCCTGGGACAATATTTTGGATAAGGACGGCTATTTTACAGTTACCAGTAATGTCAACAATCCCACCATCAACAACGAACTGTTTGTTAATGTAAAAGTAAAAGATGCCATTGTTGACCGCATGCGCAAACAAACCGGCAAGCGCCCTGACTCTGGCCCTGATCTGGATAAAACGGTTATCCATTTATATTGGAAGGATAATGATGCTGAAATTTTTTTAGACACCTCCGGGCAGACACTCTCCAAGCATGGTTATCGCAAAATTCCAGGGCGTGCACCCATGTTGGAAGCATTAGCCTGTGCCTCCGTAATGGCCACCACATGGGATAAAACTTCACCTTTCATAAATCCGATGTGTGGCTCAGGTACGGTAGCCATTGAGGCTGCTTTATTAGCCACCAACCGCAGACCAGGTCTGTTCCGTAAAAATTATTCTTTTATGCATGTATTGGGCTATGATAATGCTGCCTACCAGAATGAGCATAAAAAGTTACTGCATAAAATTAAAGAGGTACCCGGTTTACTTATTCATGCCACCGACAACCGCGAAGATGCCATAAATATTTCGCGGATTAATGCCCAGGTAGCAGGTGTGGAGGAACTTATCAATTTTTCAGTTTGTGATTTTGAAAAAACACCTATACCCGAAGGAAGCGGTGTAGTATTCCTAAATCCCGAATATGGTGAACGCATGGGCGAATTGGCTGAGTTGGAACTCACCTACAAACGCATTGGCGATTTTATGAAAAAACAGTGCCAGGGGTATAGGGGGTATATTTTTACCGGTAACCTTGATCTTGCCAAAAAAATTGGATTAAAGGCAAAGCGAAGAATTGAGTTTTACAGCGCTAAACTTGATTGCCGGTTGCTGGAGTACGAGTTATATGCCGGGAGTAAAGAAAAATAGTTGCTGGTTATTTGTTAATTAATTGGTCGTATGGCGCGTATACATATCAATCTACCTGATAAATTCATTTTTTCGACCGAACTCCCTGTCCGGATTTCCGATTTGAATTATGGTAATCATGTGGGTAACGATTCCATTCTTACCCTGATGCAGGAGGCGCGTGCTTTATTTTATCGTACCCTTGGGTTTAACAGTGAGGTATCCATTGAAGGTACCGTAGGGCAGGTAGTGGCCGATGCAGCCATCGTGTATAAAGCCGAATCGTTTTTTGGTGATACATTACTGATTGAAATTGCCGTGCTTGATTTGCATAAGTACGGATTTGATATGGTTTACCGTATTTCCAATACAATTACCGGTAAAGAGGTAGCCCGGGGCAAAACCGGAATTGTTTGTTTTGATTATGCAAAAAGAAAAATGACCGTTATCCCTACCACGCTGCAAAAAGCTTTAGGTGTGTTTTAGTAGAGAGAACAAGCTTACGGAATTCGTTTGATCCTCGCCATATAAAATCCATCGGTATGGGCGGAGGGCTCAAGTGTTTTTTCTTCCTCTAAAACAAAATGCTGTGAATTCTTCTCTAAAAAATGCTTAACCTGATTTTCATTTTCAGAGGGCAGTATGCTGCAGGTAGAATAAACCAATACTCCACCGGGTTTAAGCATTAACGAATAGTTTTGAAGAATATCCTTTTGGGTGTTGATAATTTTGGTGATGTATTCCGGCTTCAATTTCCACCGCGCATCCGGGTTTCGTTTTAGTACACCTAATCCGGAACAGGGTACATCCAACAATAGGCGATCAGCAGTTTGATGAAAGCGCTTTATACTTTTCGCTGTTTCAATCGTTCGGATTTCAAAGTTATGAACACCGGCCCTGCGTGCGCGCTTTTTAAAGTCTTCCAGTTTCCAGCCGGCCACATCCATGGAAATTAACCGGCCTTTGTTTTGCATACATGCAGCCAGGTGTAACGATTTTCCTCCGGTTCCGGCACAGGCATCGATTACCCGCATACCCGGCTCCACCAACAAAAAGGGTACAATACTTTGCGAGCCGGCATCCTGAACTTCAAACAGGCCTTCCTGAAAAGCACGGGACTGAAAAATGTTTTTCCGTTTGGAAAGAACAAGTGCTTCCGGATATTCTTCAACGATAGTTGCTTCATATCCCTCATCAGCCAACTGCTGTTGCAATTCTTCCGGAGTAAGCTTTAGTGTATTGACGCGCAAGGTGATCACCGGAGGTTGATTCAATGCAGCGATTAGAGTATCCCATTTCTCTCCAAGTTCCTCTTCCCCCCGCGCATCCAGCCAGTCGGGAATGGACTCCCGGATTTTTCGATCCGATTTTATTTCCCCAAAACGTTGTTGAATAGCGGCCGAATGAAGTGAACCAAATTCCTTCCAGTTATCAAGTTCAAAATTGTTAAGCACCATCCAGGCCCCTAAAATTTTCCATAAGCTCTCGCTATTGCTTACGGTTTGCAGTAACCGGTAATACCGGATTATGGCATAACTGGTTTCCGCAATTACCGCCTTGTCATCCTCGCTTATGCGAGGCAAGGCCTTAAAAACCTTTTCCAGTGCTTTATCAGCATACTTGTTATGCACAAATACTTCCTTTAAAACCTGTACAATGGATTCTGCAGCGGTACGCGGCAATTTCAGGGGAGCGGACATTTCATCAACTTAACGTGGAATAATTTCGTAAACGAAGTAATTTAGAGGTTACAAAACTAAACGCTTAAAGGCTCTCACCATGCGTATTCTATCATTTATTATCCTTTTTGGTATTTCGTTTTCACTTTCTGCCCAGGATTGGCTGACCAAGGCCATGGGCGATGCCGGTGCAGAAGCAAAGGCCAAGCTTGATTCGGTTGACTTTCAGTTTGCCATTTCCGTGAATGAAAATTCAGGATTTCTTGATGTTGAGCAGAAAGGTGAAGGCTGGTCACGCGGGTTTTATGCGTATAAAGATGAGAGCACAAAAACAAAAGTAGAACAGGCTCGCGATATTCTTGAGCGTGCCATTGGTTACTACGCTCAGTTCCGTGCTTTTCAACTTGCTGAAATTGAATTTCAAAACGCAAAAACTTTTATGGAGAACAATAACCTCACCGGTGAGGTTATTTATCTGCGGTGCATTTCAACGATGGCATTAGTTTACCTTGCCCAATCAAAATTTCAACAGGCCGAAGAGTTTATTGAATGGTCGATAACCTCATCCGAAAATACAAGAGGTGTTAACAGTGCTGCTTACATTGCTAACCTCAACAGTAAGGCAAAACTACAACAACAACTCGGTCAGTATAACGATGCGGAGAAAACATTTAATGTTGCCCTGGAACAAGGCAAAAAGAGGTTTGGTGATCAAAGCCTGCAATACGCCATTTTACTAAATAACAAAGCCGTATTGTTTCAAACCATGGGTCGGTTCGATGAAGCCATCCAGGTAATGACTGAAGCCAGTAGTGTGGCTGAGGTTGCGCTTAAAAAGACAAACGTACTTAAGGGTAAAAAGTCATTCGAGAACCGGCAGTTCCTTTCTAATCTGGCCAACGTTTACCAGGCGGCCGGTAAATTTGACGAAGCGGAAAAAACCTACCTGAACATTAAATCCATCTATGAAAACCGGGGACAAAAGAGTAATCCGGAGTATGCTAATCTGCTTAACCAACTAGCTATTCTGTATATCCAAATGGGCAAAACGGATAAGGTAGAGGCAATGTTAAAAACCGCTGCAGATGTTTACAAAAAGAAATTCACAGAAAACCATCCGTCCTTTGCACGGGCAACGGCCGACTTAGGAAATTTTTACCGCATGCAAGGCCGGAATGCAGATGCTGAATCGTTGCTGAACAAAGCCTTAAGCATTCGGGAAAGTACCCTGGGCGTTAACCACCCCGATTATGCCCGCTCGCAGGAAGACATGGCGATACTTTATTGGAAAACCGGTCGGTTGGATAAAGCCTATATGATGTACCGCGATGTGATGGATAAAACCATCGACTTCATTAATCAATACTTCCCGCCCATGAGTGAAGCGGAGAAAACAAAGTATTGGGACATTACCTCGCCACGCTTTCAGCGTTTTTTCAATTTTGCTATTGAAGCACATATTGAACAAGCACAGGTGGTTCAGGATTTTTATGATTACCACATTGCCACAAAAGCCATCTTGCTGAATTCAACAAACAAAGTAAAAGAAACAATTCTTAAAGGAAAGGATGAAAAGCTCAAACAGGATTATTTGCACTGGCTTGATCAGAAAGAACAACTGGCCCGATTGTATGCTTACTCGAAAGAAGAACTAAAGGAGCAAAAAATTGACCTGGCTGAAATGGAGCGCAAAGCCAACGCGATGGAACGTTCATTGTCCGAACGGTCCACAGATTTCTCCGCGGGATACTCCACACAAAAAACCAGCTATAAACAGGTATTGGGGTTATTAACCGATACAGAAGCAGTTGTTGACATTGTACGTGTTCGTGGGTTCAATCAGGATTTTACCGATGATGTGCGTTATGTTGCCCTAATACTGAAAAAGGGTTTGGAAATGCCGCGTATGGTGATCCTGGAAAACGGTAATCAATTAGAAACACGCTATGCAAGATTCTATCGCAATGCCATTCATGAAAAAATTGCAGATGGATATTCGTACGATCAATACTGGAGCAGGATTGAGCCGGAACTGGGCAACCGGAGGATGATTTACATATCGCCTGATGGCGTGTACAATCAGCTTAACCTGAACACGTTGAAAAAGCCTGATGGCGATTTCGTGCTGAATCGTTACGACCTGGTAATTATTGGTAATTCGAAAGATTTAATTGCCCTGAAAGCAAAGAAACAAGGTGCCCCAAGAAAGAGCGCTTTTCTGCTCGGTTTCCCCGATTATGCTACCAGCGAAATTTCTTCTTTGCCGGGTACCAAAACAGAAGTAGATGGTGTAGCCAGGCTGCTCAAAGCATCGGGTTATCAGATCAGCCAGTTTATGGAAAAGCAGGCTACTGAAGCCAACGTAAAAGCGATTAAAGGTCCGGCCCTGGTACACATTGCTACACATGGTTATTTTTTGAAAGACGTTGAGGGTGCAGGTGGATCGGTGTTTGGTGTAAATGCAGAGAATGCCACCAACAATCCACTGCTGCGTTCAGGGCTGATTCTGGCCGGAGCCGGTAAGTCGATAAGCGGAGGTGGAACCGATATTTCCAGCAACGATAACGGTGTGCTTACGGCTTATGAAGCCATGAATTTAAACCTGGAGGGTACTGACCTGGTTGTGCTCAGCGCGTGTGAAACGGGGCTTGGTGATGTGAAATCTGGTGAGGGGGTTTATGGGTTGCAGCGGGCCTTTTTAGTAGCCGGTGCCGATGCCATGATTATGAGCTTATGGAAGGTTGATGATGCAGCAACGCAGCAACTGATGACGAACTTTTATACCAACTGGCTTAAGTTGGGTAATAAGCAACGAGCTTTCAAACAAGCCCAACTCCAGCTCATGACCAAATACAAAGACCCGTATTACTGGGGTGCGTTTGTGATGATGGGAATGTGATTTCAGGAACAATTTTCCTTATTCATTTTTTGTGATTTTGTGTTTTCGTGGCTAAGCACTTCTGCTTCAGGCCACTAAATCACCAAAGCACAAAAACTCACAAAGTAAATACTCAAGTCTAGCTGCTTAGTTTAGCTTAATAACTACATTCCCAATTTTCTGCCCGGAATTCACGTATGTAAACGCCTCTTTGATTTCATCAAGTGTATACGTTCGATCAATGAGCGGTTTGAATTTTCCTTTCTCTGCCAGGTCAGCTACATAAGCCAGGCTTTTTGAAATATCAATGGGAAGCGGGAAGATGACTTTCTTTCCTCCTTTGATGGAAGTCAGCAAGGGTAAGTATAGGTTCTCAGCGCCCGGCCCCAACTCGGAAGAAATATAAATGCCGTTGTCCTTTAAAATTTTTGTACACGGTTTGAATGAACTTTTACCCACGGCATCAAAAACAAAATCATATTTTTTGTAATCCTGTGTAAAATCTTCTTTGTCATAATGGATGATGCGGTCGGGCCCCAATGCCTGTACACGGTCATTGTATTGCGAATGACAAACCGCAATTACAAAAATATCCATACTCTTCAAAAACTGGATGGCGGCTGAACCGATAGCGCCAGTACCACCATTTACCAATACTTTCATGCCCGGTGCAAGCTTAACCTTATTCAGGAAGTTATAAGCATAGTGTGCAGCCTCCGCGCTGGCTGCGGCTTGTTCGAACGTGAAGCCATTCGGTATTTTTAAAACAGGTTTCTTCGTATCAATAGCCATGTATTCGGCATGTGAGGGCAAGGTATTGTCATCAAATCCCCACACGCGATCACCAACTTTAAAGCTTGTTACATTTTGTCCAACGGCCTCAACAACACCGGCAAAGTCGGTTCCGGTAATTTCATTTCTGGGTTTGAACAGTCCAATGAAGAATCGGAAAACAAAAGGTTTTCCCCAAAGGGCACCACAGTCTGTACGATTTACAGTAGTGGCATAAACACGAACCAGAATCTCATTCGCTTTTGGAGTTGGTTTTTCAACTTCTTTAACGGTTATCACATCGGGGGAGCCGTAAGTTGTGCGGGTGGAGGCTTTCATGAAGGAGAGTCTGGGTTGTTACTTTATTCTCACTAGTCTGAGAATACGGAAAATATTATCGATTGGTTATGAAATACACTTCCTGAATTTTACCGTGTTCAATTTTGTAGATCGCAATGGCATGAAGCAGGGGTTGGTCTTTTCTCAACAATACATTTTCTTCATCGATAACCGTTTTACCAATAACCATCCGGCTTTTTAGGGTACAATGTAAATCGGGCAGGTTGGCAAACATTCCTGCATAACTTTGACGCATAATATCTTTTCCCTTATAAAGAAGTTTATCTGGAAAAGTAAAAACCTTAACGGAGTCGCTGTAAGCTTCCAGAAACAGGTCGATGTTGCGCGCGTTATATCCTTTCAGTTGCAGGTCGGCAAGCTCAACCGGTGAAAGCGTTTGAGCTGAAGCCATCGAGCCAAGGAGGCAAAAAACAAGGAGCATGTGTTTCATAGTGCATGGATTTTTCCCATCCTTAAAAATAGGGGAAAAGTTACAGGTTTGTTAATCCCCCAATGCGGGGCGATTTCATGCATGATTTCGGAAACAGGATTGAAGCCATTTTCTTTAATAAATTTTTGCGTGGCCGACCAGGAAGTTAAATAACCTGCAAATTGTTCTGCTGTCCATTCAACCCGAATGAAAAACTTTGGCGTTATAATTTCTTCAAAAGGAAAAGGAAGACTCCTGTATTCGTCCTCCACTAATTTGCGGGCTTCATCCCAGTATGCACCTACCGTTTGGTTGTAGAATTTCAGAAAGTGGTGATCTATAACCGGGTTGATGGAGCAGTTTGCGTAGCCCCAAACCGCCAGCCAGGCATCGGCTTTAGCGATGCGCTTCACTTCTTTATAAAACCCGGTTGTGTTTATCCAATGAAGGGCCTGTGCCACGGTGATCAGATCAACACTGTTGTCGGGGAGCGTTGTTTTTTCAGCCGATTGTAGGGAGTACAGTATGTTAGCATTCGCTTCAGCCTGATCCAATTGTTGCTGGCTGATATCGGTAGCATAAACCTTGTCAAACTGTGTAGATAATACCCGGGCAACTTGGCCGTTGCCGGTGGCGCAATCCCAGGCGGCATCGAAGGATTTTAAATGACCAAAAATAAATCGGTAGAGTTCATCGGGATAGGTAGGCCTGAATTTAGCATAGTGCTGGGCGTGTCCCGAGAAATAATCCTTTTCAGCCATGCGATACGTAATAATATTTAGTGTGAGATTGCTTCGTCACCCTTCCGCACGTTCCAGGCCGTTCCGCGCAATGACGCGGTTTATTTAAAGCCATCAGGCGAGCTTTTAATTCCTCACCTGAATCCCAAGCTCTTTCAGTTGCTCTTCCGAAATAGTAGAAGGTGTATCAATCATCATATCGCGGCCTGCGTTGTTTTTGGGGAACGCGATATAATCACGGATAGAATCGGAGCCGCCAAATAACGCACACAACCTGTCGAAACCAAAAGCAATACCACCATGCGGAGGGGCGCCATATTCAAACGCTTCCATCAAAAACCCGAATTGCTTTTTCGCTTCTTCTGGTGTGAAACCTAAATGGTTGAACATCATTTGCTGCGTAGCCCGATCGTGAATACGGATAGATCCTCCGCCTATTTCACTTCCGTTCAACACCATATCGTAAGCATTGGCACGCACCTTACCGGGATCGGTTTCCAGCAACGGAATGTCTTCCGGTTTTGGTGATGTGAACGGATGGTGCATGGCGTGGTAGCGGTTGGTTTCTTCGTTCCATTCCAGCAAGGGAAAGTCGAGTACCCAAAGTGCTGAGAATTTATTTTTATCCCGAAGCCCTAATTTTTCACCCATTAATAGACGTAGTTCATTCAGTTGCTTTCGTGTGGAATCAGTTTCACCCGCCATAATCAGCAGCAAATCACCAGGCTGTGCATTAAATGCTTCGGCCCATTTTTTTAGATCATCTGTTGTGTAAAATTTATCTACTGATGATTTGAAGGAGCCATCAGCTTTACATTGAACATATACCAAACCTTTTGCTCCAATCTGCGGACGCTTAACAAACTCCGTTAATTCATCCAGTTGTTTGCGGGTGTATTCTGCGCAGCCTTTTGCACAAATACCAACTACCAATTCCGCGTTGTCGAACACAACAAAGTTTTTACCGCTGGTTAAGTCAACCACCCCCGACCCCTCCTTATCAAGGAGGGGAGTTTTAAGACTAACAAACTTCATCTCAAACCGTGTATCGGGTTTGTCAGATCCGTAGTACTTCATTGCATCGTCATACGTCATGCGGGGCACGGAAGGAAGGTCAATTCCTTTTACAGCTTTAAACAAATGACGAATCAATCCTTCAAAAGTTGACAGAATGTCTTCCTGGGTGATGAACGCCATCTCGCAATCGATTTGCGTAAACTCGGGCTGGCGGTCGGCACGCAAGTCCTCATCGCGAAAGCATTTTACAATTTGATAGTATCGGTCGAAGCCGGAAACCATCAAAAGTTGTTTGAAGGTTTGTGGTGATTGAGGCAAGGCATAAAACTCGCCATGATGGACCCGCGAAGGCACCACAAAGTCGCGCGCTCCTTCGGGTGTTGACTTGATCAGTACAGGCGTTTCTACTTCGGTAAAATTCAGACTGTCCAGGTAAATGCGGGTTTGCTGCGCCATTTTATGACGGAGCATTAGACTTTCCCGTACGGGCGTTCTGCGTAAATCCAGGTAACGGTATTTCATTCTCAACTCATCACCACCATCGGTTTCATCTTCAATGGTGAAGGGAGGTGTTTTGGCCGCATTCAGTACAATAAGTTCAGTAACTTTTATTTCAATATCCCCGGTGGGCATCTTATCGTTTTTGGACATCCTTTCCTTCACCTCGCCAGTGGCTTTTATAACAAATTCACGGCCCAGGTTTTTAGCGGCAGCCATCAACGCAGCATTTGTTGACCCTTCTTCCAGGATAAGCTGTGTGATTCCGTACCGGTCGCGCAAGTCAATCCATAATAAGCTGCCTTTGTCGCGCAGGCGCTGTACCCAGCCGGTTAGCGTAACGATTTGATTAACATGTGAAAGGCGGAGTTCACCGCAGGTATGTGTCCGTAGCATGCGTGTTTTTACTTAATATTGCGCAATAATTGCCGGTTAAGACGTTTGTAGTTCAGTTTACAAGCCGTAAGCTTCTCATACGAGAGCTTCGGGGGGCGAATTTAACAATACTTTTTATCAGGGCATGAAAGACTAAAAATATAAGTATGCGATCGGGTTTGATAGTTTTGGCGTTTCTTGGGTTATGTTCTTTTGAAGCATCAGTAAAGCTAGTGCGCACGAAAGTCTCGTCCAATATTTCAGTGTTGTTACCTAAGAATTTTCGACCCATGGATGATCTGGATTTCGGGCAACGTTACCCCTCGGTGCGCAAGCCCATTGCTGCCTATACGAACGAAGACCGGCTGGTGGATTTCAGTGTAAATATTTCTGCTACCCAATGGCCCGACCAGAATGTTGAACTGGCACAGAAATTTTTTAAGGCAGGACTTGCCAACTTGTTTGACAATGTTGAGTTTATTTCAGAAGGTATTCATGAAGTACATGGAAAGTCATTCATATACTTTGAGTTCGAATCGCGTGTGAAAGGAAACCCACGTGAGTTATCACAACGCGATCCGGTTTTAAATTATACCTATATTCAATACCTGGTGGAGCCCGGCCGTACCCTTGTGTTTTCTTTTAATTGCCCGCGAAGGTTACGACTGGAGTGGCAGGATACTGCACGAAAAATCATGATCAGTGTGAAAATGAAACAGGCCTGATGGAGCTTTACACCGATGAGTTTTTTATGCGCGAAGCCCTGAAGGAGGCGCAAAAAGCGTTAGCTATCGATGAAGTTCCGGTGGGGGCCGTAGTGGTTGCGAAGAACAGGATTATTGCACGTGCCCATAATCAAACTGAAAAACTTACCGATGCCACCGCCCATGCCGAAATGTTGGCGACTACTGCAGCCGCAAACTACCTGGGATCAAAATATTTGACCGAATGTACATTATACGTTACGCTTGAACCCTGTGTGATGTGTGGAGGCGCGTTAGCCTGGGTACAGCTTGGCAAATTGGTGTACGGAGCTTCTGATGTTCAACGTGGCTATAGCCTGATACGACTGCAGGTGCTGCATCCTAAAACAGAAGTGATTTCAGGGGTATTTGCTGTTGAGGCGAAGGAATTAATTGATAAATTTTTCAAGAGAATCAGAGAGTAGAATAGCCTCAAGCTGCGACTTTGCAGCTATTAGCTTGACGCTGGAAGCTCGCAAGCCAGAAGCTTTAAAATTCTCCTGAACCGTATTTCATCCCCCGTTGTTTGAGTTGTATATTTGACATCTTTCATGTTTAACAAATAAACCATTATAAATATGCCATTTACATTGCCGAATTTACCCTACGCTTTTAATGCCCTTGAACCCCATATCGATGCGCGCACTATGGAAATTCACCACGGTAAGCATCACAACGCTTATGTAACCAATCTGAACAATGCTGTTGCCGGTAAGCCGGAAGAAAATTTGAGCATTGAAGAAATCTGTAAGAATATTTCCAAGTATCCTGTGGCTGTTCGCAACAATGGTGGGGGTCACTATAACCACAGTTTATTCTGGACAATCATGGCCCCGAACGCAGGTGGTTCACCTACTGGCGCTTTGGCCGATGCGATAAACAGTGCCTTCGGAAATTTTGATGAATTTAAAACCAAATTTGCCGCGGCTGGTGCCGGACGTTTTGGTTCGGGCTGGGCCTGGTTGATTGTGGATGGCTCAGGTAAACTTCAAATCACATCAACACCTAATCAAGACAATCCCTTAATGGATGTAGCCGAAGTTAAGGGCACACCAATTTTGGGTTGCGATGTGTGGGAGCATGCCTACTACCTGAATTACCAAAACCGTAGGCCTGATTATATTGCTGCGTGGTGGAATGTAGTTTCATGGAGTGAGGTGGCGAAAAAATTTGCAGCCGTTAAATAATCGAATATGAGTATAAAAACCTCCAGGGTCTTTAAGACCTTGGAGGTTTTGCTTTCCAGGTTTTATAATTGGATTTTACTTGGTATTTTAAATTCCCGATTGACAAATCGGGAATTTTTTGTTTAGGATGGATTGACTTCAAGCTTTATCGATATGAATGTTAAAATTTTAACCTGCATACTGGCGTTGGCTTGCTCCTCACTTTGTGCACAACGGCTAAAAACAGTTGAACTAAAGCCCATCTATAAGCAGGGCTTCAGGTATTACTATGATATGAACCGCGTGCGCACACCTTTTGCCCTGCAGGTACCGTTGCTGAGCCTTAACGATGAAGAAATAGACAGGCGTTATAAAAATTTTACCCTGCTTAGCGATGCCGGGAGTATTATCGCTTTTGCACCATTAATCTATATTATAAGCGGCACGTATTCATCAGGAACAGGCTTTAATCCCGATACTTTTTTATGGCTTATACTGGCTGCGTTCGGGTTGGATATTACGCTTGATCTTTTTGCTCATAACCAACTTAGAAAAGGGATTGATCGTTACAATGAGTTAATTGTGGTGCCTTCATCAGGCACTCCAGGACTGGCATTACGCTATAAATTTCGTTAATAAGTTTTCTTTTAAAGAACTGATCGGGATTCATTATGAAAAAAATACGATAAAAATATTTTTAACTCTAATAACAATCTTTTGTAGTACCTGCTTGCTCCTGGCTCAGGCAGATGAAGGTGGGCTCCGCATGAAAGAATCCTTTTGGGGTGTAAAGTTTTATAATGACAACAGGTTGATCAGACCCAATGAAGTGTTGAATTTAATGAAAGCAGATGAAGAGGCTTATGCCGCATTTAAAAAAGCCAAGGCAAACTATGATGCTGCACAGGTTTTTGGATTTGTTGGCGGGTTTATGATCGGTTGGCCCATAGGTACAGCTATTGGCGGTGGCGATCCACAATGGGGGTTGGCGGCAGGCGGTGCAGGGGTGCTTTTACTCTCCATCCCGTTCAGTAGTGCATTCTTAAAGCACTCGCGAAATGCCATTGCGATTTATAATAAGGATACCGGTTCTGCCAGTGCCTGGCCAACCCGGGTAGAGGTATTGCCTTATGGTGCCGGGGCAAAGGTTGTTATCAGGTTTTAGAAATGTAATTTAATCGGATCCTAATTTCTATTTTATCACATACGCCACTCCGGTGCGTACGGCAAACTCGCCTTTAAAATAGAAATCTCCGATCAGTTCAAAACGCCAGTTTTTTTGAAATGGCAGTGCGCCACCGGCACCAATGGAGAAATCGTTTTGGCCGATGAGTCCGCGAAAGCGCGTAAAAAACTTATCGGCCAGGTACCAGCGCGACCCGAACACAAAACTGGATTCGCGCTCAGTCCATAATTCAACTCCAGCCGTAACAGTAAATTTGCGGATAACGAAGTAATTTGTTTCAAAGCCAATCTGTGCTTTCTTAAACAAATCCTGGTTATCGGTTTTCAAAAAGTCAAGCCCGCCACCGATCATAAAATCCTGTGAACTTTGCGCACACAATGAGCCAGAAAGACTAATCAGAAAAATAAAAAATATACGCTTCATCATCGATTTAAAATTTTTTCAAATATAACGAACCCAATCACTTTTTCTCCTCGATCAGCTTCTGAAGGGCGAGGTATTCGTCACGCAAGCGGGCGGCTTCTATAAACTCCAGTTCTTTAGCAGCTTTTTCCATGGCTTTGCGTGTGCGATCAGCCATTTTAATCAGCTCATCTTTACTTAGATAAGCCGCTACCGGGTCGGCTGCCAAACTCACCTCTTCATTTTCAACATAGTATTTTTTAGTAGACTTTTTCGAGTCTGCAACTTTGGTCTGACTTAGGATGGATTCTTTGGAGCGAATGATCGTAGTAGGTGTTATGCCGTGTTCTTTGTTGTAATCGGCCTGAATTTTTCTTCTCCGGTTAGTTTCGTCAATAGCCTGTTGCATGGATTCCGTCACGGTATCGGCATACATAATTACCCGGCCATTTACATTTCGGGCCGCGCGCCCAATGGTTTGTACCAGTGATCGTTGGTTGCGCAGGAAGCCTTCTTTATCAGCGTCAAGAATCGCAACTAAAGAAACTTCTGGCAAATCAAGACCTTCACGCAGCAAGTTTACACCTACCAGTACATCAAAAACGCCTAGGCGCAGTTCGCGTAGTATTTCAACCCGATCGAGGGTATCCACTTCTGAATGTATATACCGGCACTTGATTGAGGCGCGTTCCATAAATTTGGTCAGTTCTTCGGCCATTCGTTTGGTGAGGGTGGTAACCAGTACCCGTTCACGCTTTTTCACACGCTCATCAATTTCTTCAAATAAATCATCAATCTGGTTACGACTTGGCCTGATATCAATTTCAGGATCGAGCAATCCGGTAGGCCTGATAAGTTGTTCCACTACCACACCTTCCGATTTTCGTAATTCGTATTCAGCCGGGGTGGCGCTAACATAAATCACCTGATTTACAACGGTTTCAAACTCATTGAAGGTTAAGGGCCGGTTGTCAAGGGCGGAGGGTAAACGAAAACCAAAATCAACAAGGTTGACTTTTCGTGAACGATCGCCACCCCACATGGCCCGTATTTGCGGAACGGTAACATGACTTTCATCAATAATCATCAGGTAATCGTCCGGGAAATAATCTAATAAACAGAAGGGTCGTGCCCCGGGTTTTCTGCGATCGAAGTAGCGCGAGTAGTTTTCAACCCCCGAACAATAACCGAGCTCGCGTAACATTTCAAGATCAAACTCAGTGCGTTCTTTTAATCGTTTTGCTTCAAGGTGGCGCTTTTCCGATTCAAACATTCCCACCTGTATAACCATGTCATCCTGTATTTCGCGAATGGCCTGTTGCAGGGAATCTTTTCCGGTTACGAAAAGGTTAGCTGGAAATATGGTAACGATTTTCTCATCTGAAATTTTCTTTCCGGTTACGGGATCAATCCGCTGGATGGATTCGATTTCGTCACCCCAGAAGTAAATTCGAATGGCATAATCGGCATACGCCAGAAAAATATCTACCGTATCGCCTTTTACCCGAAATGTGCCACGTTTAAAATCTGCTTCTGTACGATGATATAAAATATCTACCAGCGCAAACAGGAGGCGATTGCGTGCAATGGTTTCGTTTACTTTTAGCTTGATTACATTTTTTCCAAACTCATCAGGGTTTCCGATACCATAAATGCATGAAACGGAAGCCACCACCAGCACATCTCTTCTGCCGGTAAGTAAAGAAGATGTTGCGCTTAATCTTAGTTTTTCAATTTCCTCATTAATGGACAAATCTTTTTCGATGTAGAGATTAGAGGAAGGTATGTAGGCTTCAGGCTGGTAGTAGTCGTAATAGGAAATGAAGTACTCTACGGCATTTTCCGGAAAAAAATTCTTGAACTCTCCGTAAAGTTGGGCAGCCAGGGTCTTATTGTGGCTTAATACCAGGGTAGGCTTTTGCACCTGTGCAACTACGTTTGCTATGGTGAATGTTTTGCCTGATCCGGTAACACCGAGTAAGGTCTGGTGCGGCTCACCCCGTTGAAGTCCATCTACCAATTGCTGTATGGCCTTGGGCTGGTCGCCTGTGGGAACGTATTCGCTGGTGAGGGTAAAGTCCAATGATGTGTTGGTTATTTGTTATTAGTTGCTCGAATATAAGCCCGAACAACAATCAACCAACAACAAATAACGGTTAGTTATTCCAGATCTGCCACGATTTTTCTGCCTGAACGTGCAACATTTCCAGGCCATTTTTAATGGTGGCTCCGCGCATTTCAGCTTTTTGTAAAAACATGGTGCGTGCCGGGTTGTAGATCAGGTCGTATACGTAATGGTTTTTGGTGAGGCATTCATAAGCGATAGGAGGGTAAAGCTCTGTTTGCGGATACATACCCAATGGAGTTGTGTTTATGACAAGAAGCGTCTCCTTTAAAATTGAAGTATCTTTTTTAAGGCCATCATACGTCAGGTCTCCTTTGCTTTTATCGCGTGAAACCGTTTGATGGGGTATGTTTAATTTCACCAAAGCCTGTCGTACTGCTTTGGAAGAACCCCCGGTGCCCAGCACAATCGCCTTGAATTCCTTGTCTTTAGGCAACCATTTTTCCAGGGTTTCTAAAAAAGCAGCGGAATCAGTATTGTACCCTTTCCGTTTACCATTTTCAACCTTAACTACGTTTACCGCACCAATTTCTTTTGCGGCCGGATCAACCTCATCCAGGTATTTAAGGATTTGTTCTTTGTACGGGAGTGTTACATTTAATCCACTTAGCCCTTTTGTATTGGCAAAAAGGTTCTCAATTTCCTGTATCTTTTCCAGCGGGAATAATTCATAGTGATAATCGCGTAACCCATCGCGGAAGAATTTCTCATCAAAGTATGACTTTGAAAAAGAGTGGCTAACGGTTGCACCGATAAGCCCGTAAATTTTTTCCATTTAGATTTTTGTTTTTAGTCTGACAGCAATCTTTTCAATCAATACAACTATAAAAACTCCAAGTGCCATCATTACAATAGCCTGGATAATCTGAGGGTCATTTCCGGTTTTTGCAAGAAAGTCCCAAGGTAATACACTTTTGTCAAATGCAGGAACTTGTTTTCCGGCACTGTCTAACCTAAAGGCAGTCACTTCTTTCCATGGCCATACCTTGTTCAGTGAGCCTAGCATAAAGCCTCCCAACAAAGCCAGCGCCAGATTACGATGATGTGTCAGTATCCATGTTAGTAATCGTGAAAAGCTGATCAGCCCCACAACACAACCAGCAGCAAACACTAAAATTACAGGGATGTTGATTTTGGTGATGGCTTGAATCATGTATTCATACTTGCTGAGTAACAATAGAATAAATGCCCCTGATATACCTGGAAGAATCATTGCACAGATGGCAACCGCTCCGGCAATAAAAATAAACCATAAATCATCCGGAGTTTGTGCAGGCGACAGAATGGTGATTATGTAGGCTATTGCAATACCAGCCAAAAAGGTGAGAATAATTCCGCCATTCCATTTTTTTATTTCACGAAGAATGAGTGGTGAAGAGATGAGGATTAGCCCAAAGAAAAATGACCAAATCTGAATAGGATAGTTAGCCAACAGCCAATGCATAAGCTTAGCAAGCGAGAGCAGGCTGGTTAAAATTCCGGATAGCAACACAATAAGAAAAGTGCCGTTAATTTTTTGCCAGAAATCAGCAATGCGTAGTGAGCGAAGTAACGCAAGCGCATCAATATCAATCGAGCGGATGGAGCTTAACAGTTCTTCGTAAATACCGGTAATAAATGCGATGGTACCACCCGACACACCCGGTATGACATCGGCACCACCCATGGCCAAACCCTTCAAATACAGAAGAATATAATCTTTAGGTCGCCTCAAGATCAGTCTACGTAAAAGGGTGGGGTGTTCTTGTCCACCTTTCGTTCAATGCCTAAGAAATGTAAAAACGTATCGCCACGCAAGCCCAGCCGGATGGTTTCTAACGGAATAACTTCGTTTGGTGCAATGTTGCCAAGGTTTACGTTGGCACCCAGCAACTTAATAAACCAAACCTGTTGCGCTTTCTGGGGAGCTTCCCAAATAATTTTTTCAAAGGGTATCTTGGTTAAGATTTCCTGTACTAGGCCTGAGCGTACTTCACCTGATGAACGGAACAAGCCAACATTACCACTTTCACGCGCTTCACCAATTACTTTCCAGGCACCGGCATCCAGTTCTTTTTGCATCAGATCTATCCACATGTATGGCGGTATAATCTTGTCGGCATCTTTTGAGCCTACTTCCGAAAGCACGGTAACCTGTTCAGACAGCTTGGTGATATAATCGCACTTTTTGTCGTGGTCCAGATCAATAGATCCATCGGATACTTCGGCAAAAGCCATGTCGTACTTATCCAACACTTTGCGGTAGTCGTCAAACTGATCGCGGATGATGAACGCTTCAAAAAGGGTACCGCCAAAATAAGTAGGAATGCCGGCATCTTTGTAAACTTTTAATTTCTCTTTCAGGGTGGGTGTAACGAAAGATGTTGCCCATCCTAATTTTACGATGTCAACATGGTCACCGCAGGTGCTTACAAAATCTTCAGCTTCACGAACGCTTAATCCTTTATCCATGGCCATTGTAAAGCCATATTGCCTGGGTTTTTTGGTTCGCTCAGGCAAATTTTTTAATTCATAATTCATTAACTAACAATTGGTTTAATACATAAAACCTTCCAATTGATGGTGGAAGTGGGGTTGAACAATCTTTGGGTTACTTGTTTTCTTTTCTAAACTGCTCTATAATTTTGAACAACGCCTTCTGTGTTTCGAGCTGGGGGAAGAACTCGTACAGGGTAGCGTGAGTATCAAAGTCCAAAATTAATGCATTTTCTAGATAATTGAATGCTTCTTTAAAACGACCAGCTTCTATCATGTAAACGGTCATGCGGTAGAACAATTCTGCATCGGCAGCGATCTCATCAAAACCACGGGATAAAACCTCAATAGCTTTCTCATAATCGCCCTGTTCATAATAGATAAACGACCAATTCAACCAGATTTCTTTGTCTTGCGCATCGAGTTTGCTGGCTTCTTCATAGGCATCTAAACTGGATACAATATTGCCGACTTTAAATTCAGCGTGGGCAATGGATTTCCAGTATTCAGGATTTTCAACGTGAAGTTTTAATGCTTTATTGTAAAAATGAAGAGCCTGATACCACTTCTCTTGTTTTTCAAGACATGCACCTGCTCCAAACCAGGCTTCGTCATACATGTTGTCAAGCTTGGTTGCCTTTTGAAAATATTTCAATCCAAGATCATATTGCTCAAGACTTTCATAGGCTGCGCCAATGGAACAATACACTTCAGCGCTGGGTCCTTCCAGTTCAACAGTTTTTTTGAATGAATCCAATGCTTTGGTGAAGTCACCGGTATTCATATAGGTGTTGCCCATGTTGAAGTAAGCTGAGGCAAACGTGTCATCAACAGTGATGGCGTAGTCGTATGCATTCAGTGCCTCATCAAACATTCCTAGTTTATTGTAAACGATTCCCAAATTGTACCAGGCTGCCGCTGAGTACGGATCTTCATCAATAAACTTTTTGTAATAGGATACACTACTTTCTAATTGACCGGTTACATCGAGGCAGTACGCTAATTCGTAAAGTGCGCCTTCATGACCGATATTAAATTCAATCGCGTTTTTATAGGCTTCAATAGCCTGATCGTATTTTTCAAGATTTTGCCAGGCTAACCCGATGTTGTAGTAAACTTCGTCTTTATCATCGGTGAGATTTAAAGCACGTTCATAGCAATCAATGGCTTCGATATATTTTGCGCGAATAGAAAAAATTGATCCTTTGGTAAATAAAATTTCTGAATCGTTAGGTTGAAGATTTTCTGCATAATCGAGTAATTCCAGCGCCTGGTCATACTCTTCCAGGTGTGATAGAATTTGCGCTTTAATAACCGTTAGCTCAATGGAGTAAGGGTATTGATCAATGGCCAGGTTAACAGCACTAAGCGCTTTTTGGTGCTTGGAACGAAGCATATAGAAATCGATGATTTCTTCGTAAGCATCCAGATCAAAAAACTCGGTTTTCTTTTTTCGCAGGTGGTCTTCAAAACGTCTGATCAGCTCATTGCCCTCGTCCTCTCGTTTGCGGAATTCTTTCGCCATGTGCTTAATGGGTTTTCCTAAGGTAGAAAAAAATCAGCTCAAAGCTACGACCAATTTTAATTTTTTAATTCAGTTTGTTTTCGATAAAATTCAGCGCACCAGCCAAGGGTATCGTCAACCGTTTGAAATTGATACTGAAGGGCATTTTTTACTTTATGATTGTCGTAGCTGAAGAAGGTATCTGCCAAACGGGCTGTTTCCTGGGTTATCAGCGGGGCAGAACCGGTTAAATATGAACGCCATAATTCCAGCTTTGCCACTATCTGAAGAACACCTTTTGACAGCTTAATGCCAGGCGCTTTCTTGTTCAATAATGTACACAGGGTATCAAAAAAAGTTTTAATGGTTGTTGTACCGCCACTGGCAATAAAACGCTCACCTTCATGGGTTGAAAAATATAATTGATAAATGATAGAAGCTACATCGCGCACATCAACATAGTTTAAGGAGCCATCGGTATAAAACGGCCGCTCTTTCCAGGCGTACTTAAAAAGTTTTGCACTGCTTTTGTCCCAATTGCCGGGCGCAAGAATAACTGAAGGATTAACAATAACGGTACTCAGGCCTTCTTCCTGTCCACGGAAAACCTCCAGCTCCGCTTTGTATTTGGATATTCCGTATACGGTATTAAACGGGCTGTCTTTCCATAGATTGGTTTCGTCAATCCGTGTTTGATCTTTTTGTCTGCCCAGTGCAGCAACTGAACTTACATGCAATAACCGCTTAATGTCTAATACCAAGCAAGCATTTACAACATTTCTGGTGCCTTCTACATTAACCGATAGTAGTTTTTCTTCATCACGTGGATTAAAGGAAACCATGGCGGCACAATGAATAACTCCGGTTACATCTGAAAAAGATTCATACAGCGATTCGGGATTTAAGATATCACCATCACGCCAGGTAATTTTATTAGCAACATCATTCAGCAGAGAGATGTCACTGTTTTCTCTTTTCAGCGCTATAAAGGGTGTTTGTGTATCAATAAGTTTCCTGATCACGAAACTTCCCAGCAAACCATTGGCACCCGTTACTGCTACCATGTTTAAAGAGTGTTATTCAACAGGGGTAAAGTTAATGCTTTTTGGTAGTAACGGTTAGTCTGCACCTGCTGCAAAAGTGTTACATGCTGCTGCATGTGACAATCACTACCCATAAAGTGTACCCACCCGCGTTCTATAAGTTTTTGGGCGGTGCGTTGGGCTTCCTTTGAATAATATCCGGTTAATGAAGAGGTGTTAAGTTGAAAGTACACACCGCGATTAATCAGGTCTTCAAGTTTTTCAAAATCATGCTGTAGAAAGATGTATCGTTCCGGATGCGCGAGTACAAGTTTATAACCTTTTGTGGAGGCCATGAAAATAAACTCTTTCAGGTTAAGGGGCTCGGTCATGAAATTGGTTTCGAACAACAGGAAGTTATCACCAAAGGTTAGGACAGGATTTCCCTGTTCAATGTTTTTCGCGAAAGCTTCATCCAGGTAATATTCTGCCGCTGCTTCAATTTCAATTGTAATATTTTTTGTTTTAAGATAATCAATCAACTCATCCCGTTTGGCCAAAATACCTTCGCTTGTATTACGATAACTGTCGCTTATTACATGTGGCGTGGTAATCAGTTTTCGATACCCTAAGGCAATAAAACGTTCAATGATTTCGGCTGATTCATCGAATGTTTTTACACCATCATCTAATCCCGGAAGGAGATGCGAGTGAATGTCTACCAAAATGGGATTACTACTATGTGCGGATGTTTTTTTTCTGAACCAACTAAGCACCGCGTTTGAAAATTGATGTTAACCAATTTGTTTTTTGTTCTTCATAATAGCCATAACCATATGCGGTTTCTGAAGAAGAGGGGATGGCATTGAGCAATGAAGTAATGTTATTGAATTTATTGATGCGTATAATCCGGTTGAGGTTATCAATAAAATCTTTTTTAGAATAATTGGCCCTGAAAATGTAAATGGAGATATCGGCATGCTTCATGGCCATGATGCCATCAGTAACAATACCCACGGGAGGGGTATCCATAATGATGTAGTCATAATGTTCCTTAAGTTCGGCCAACAGCTGTGAGAATTCACCGTTCAGGAGTAATTCGGATGGGTTTGGAGGGTGAGGACCCGCAGGAATGAAATCGAACTGGGAAAGCGGGGATTTAACCAGGCACTCCTCCCATGTATTCTTCCGTATCAGAATGGTGCTTATTCCTTTGCTTTTATCTGCATCTTTAAAAAAAGTGTTGGTCTTAGGTTTGCGCATGTCTAAGTCAAGCAGTAGAACTTTTTTGCGCGAAAGGGCCATTACACCACCCAGATTCAGGGCTATAAATGATTTTCCTTCGCCCGACACGGTTGATGAAACTGCAATAACTTTCCTGGTAGAATGGATATTGAAAAAATCGAGGTTGGTACGCAATGTTCGCATGGCTTCACTCACCATGGATTTCGGATGATCCTGAATATAAAGTCCGGTGCCGTTGCTGCTACGCATAGAAGGCACAGCTCCTAAAAGCGGAACCTGAAGTCGTTCGATTTCATACAGGCTGTTTATTTTATTATTGGCCAGGTAGAGTAGTCCAATAAAAATAATATTGAGTACAATTCCCGCAACAAGCCCTATTCCGAAAATGATGGGACGGTTGGGTGATATGGGTTTTGTTGGCAGGTTAGCCGTTGAAAGAATCTTGAAATCGGGTGTGCTACCTGCCTGTGCAATTTCAAATTGCGATTTACTTTGCATAAGGGTTAAGTAGAACTCCTCATACAGCTTATAAAATCTTTGCTTTTTGGTGAATTGGGTATTTTTATCCGGCATCGAAGCGAAGTCGCTTTCCAGTTTGCTTTTTGTTTGATTCAGTTCATGTTGCTTTTTCAGCAACGTGGTTTTCAGTTCAGTTAGTTGGGTAAAGGCTTTGTTGCGAATTGCCTCTATTTCATTTTGCTTTTGTTTAAAGGCGAATGTATTTTCATTGTAGGATAGTTTCATCCTATCCATTTCAAAGTATCGCTCCTGCAGTTTTTCAAGGTTTTTGTTGAGGTAGTCTGGAAAAATGGAACGTTGTGTCACATCAACAAAAAACTCACGGTTGGCCAGCAAATCCAGTATTTGGTTGAGTTCAACAATTCTTCGGCTCACTTCAAAGCGCTGCGAATCAATTTTATGAATTAATTCGATTGTTCTTTTCAGATCATTTTCGAGGTTGCTGGTTTTGTTGACCAACGTAAAATTTTCAAAGTAGGTCTCATACGATTCCATCTGCTTTTCAATTGCGCTGAGTTCATTGCTCAGCCAATCTATCTTTTGCTTATTTGTGCGGTTTTTTTGTTCGTGACTGAAAACGAGATATAATGAGTCTATACCGTTTACCAGATCGCGGGCTTTAAATGGGTTGCTATCCTTAAAGGAAACACGAATGGTATTCGCATCAAATTTTAACGGCTCAACGGTGAGATTCTTTGTAATATAATCCAGCAATACATCGCGGCTGTGGATAATAAATGAGTATGAATTGTCGGAATAAAATTCGCTGCCAGTTTTTTTTGTAACGTAAAGCTCTATTCCATCTAGTTTAAGAGGCTCTCCAAATTTACCCGGTAATGCTTTACCTGCTTTACCAATGGTGATTTCATATTGGTTATTGGTCAATGGTTCAATGCCTATGGGTGTGTTATAATAGGCAGGATTTGTAAGGATGTACGAAACACTGAAAGGTGAGGCTGTATATAATTCTGTGTTTAAAAACTGTCCAATGCTGTAATAACCTACTTGTAATTTCAGGGAATCAATTACCTGACTCAGAAAAAGTTTAGACTGGATCGTTTCAATTTCTCCGGAGATCATGTTAACCTTTTGTCGCTCCGGAAGGAATTCACTGATGCCAAGCTCAGAAGCATCTTGCTTGATATCCAGCTTTATTTCTGATTCAGATTCGTATAAGTCTTTTGTATAGCGTACAATCAAATAAGCAGTGAGGTTGGCGGCAATAAAAATCAGAATAATACCGATCCAGTATTGCCGCGCAATGATCTTCAGTTTGTTGAAGTCAATGGTGTCTGTAGTATTTGTCCCGTTTTCTAATGGATGCACGTTACTTGAATTAATTTAACGGGTGCTCAACACAACAACCAAGGTTGTCAGGCTGGTAATAATGCTCAGCAAAGGTCCGTAATCCCGTAAGACTTCACTGGCAGGCCTGCGTATTGGTTCCACATATACAATGTCGCCTGGTTGCATAATCATATTGGTGCGCCTATAGCCTTCAATGGTACTCATGTCGGCCACAAAAACTTCATCACCTCTTAGTATTCTAATATTATTTGCTTTTGAATCATTATTTAATCCAGTTGCTGCTGCCAGTACCTCAACCAAGGTAACATTTTCATTAACTAATGGTATCAGTTGACCACCGGGCGCACCAAGTACAACAACTCGTTTATTAACGTACTGCAGTAACACAAAAGGATTAGTATAATATTGGGCGTACTCCTTTTGCAGAATAGCTTCTGCCTGCCGTATCGTCAGGCCTTCAACTTTAAGTTCCCCTACCATGGGGAATTTAGCAACTCCGTTTACATCAACGAGGTATTCAGGATCAGGCCGGGTTGAGGCTACCTGAGGAGGAATTTCCTTTAAGAGCTTAAGGTCGGGATCAATAATGAGTTCACCATTGCTGGTATATACCCGGAATTTCAGAAAATCATTTCGTTGAATAACATAGTTCTTTTCGGCCTCCACAACTTTTTGCTGCAATACCGTTCCTTCGCCTACCTTAAACATGATATTCTGTTTATAAGAGGCGCATGAGCTAAGTAAAAAAACCGGCAGCAGAAGCCTGCATCCAAATAAGAAGTATTGTTTCAACCTATAGGAATTTAATCCCGTGAAATTAATGATTTTTCCAACAACTCACTGAGCGTGGTTAGATTCCTATCCTTGTCCGAAAGTATAGGGTCAGCAAAGGGCCAATTAATCTTCAGGTCTGGATCATTCCAAACGATGCCGCACTCTGATTCGCGGTTATAGGCATTTGAAGTTTTGTAGATAAAGAGTGAATCTTCCAGCGCGGCAAATCCATGGGCAAATCCTTCGGGTACCATAAGCATGTTTCGTCTCTCCGAATCGAGCACACAGGTAAAGACCTCACCAAAGGTTTCTGATCCTTTTCTCAGATCAACAACTACATCCAAGACTTTGCCCTGAAGAACCGATACCAATTTAGCTTGTTCATAAGGTGCTCGCTGAAAATGCAGGCCACGCACAACACCTTTCTTTGAGAAGGATAAATTTTCTTGCGTAAACCTGTACCGAATACCGGCCGGTTGATAGGAGTCTTCTTTGTAAAATTCCATAAACCAGCCGCGGTCATCCTGGTAAACAGCCGGTAGTATCTCCACTAAATCTTTAATTCCGGTTTTAACGACCTGCATGAAGAGAAGATGATTCCAATTCGTTTAATGCTTGCAGGTATTTATTGATAACAAGTGACTCATCAAATTCAGCTTCCATTTTCTTACGACCGTTTGCTCCATAGGTCATCAGTTGATCATCACTTAATGATGATAATGTCCGCATTTTTTCTGCCAGGTCGTCTGCGTCTTTAAGTTTACACAACAAGCCGTTTACTTCGTGTTCCACTACCTGGGTGCAACCCGGAACGTTGGTAGCTATAATGGGCTTTGATGAGCTGGCGGCTTCAAGCAAGGTACGGGGTGTGCCTTCGCGGTAAGAGGGCAAAACAATACAATCCGCGTTCGTAATAAACTCGCGAACATCATCGGTTGTTCCAAGGTATTCAATAGTACCGGTGTTTATCCATGACTGAATTATATCACGGCTAATACCACGCTTATGGTCGGGATCCATTGCACCAAGAACCTGAAAACGAGCTTCAAGCCCCTGCGCCTTAAGTTTCTTCACAGCCTCTATATATTCCATAATTCCCTTATCGGTGATTAGTCGGGAAATAAGCAGAAAGGTAAATTTAGAATTCCGCGTATACGGAACCGGAACAAATTTTTTAAGATCAATACCAGAGCCCGGAATCAGGTCAACGGTATTTTCAGGCACAAGTTTCTTATCAATAAAAAGTTTAAGGTCATCCGGATTTTGAAAAAATACTTTTCGGGCAAAGCGGAAACTGGAACGGTATAAAAACTTGGCAATAAAGGATAATGGCCCCTTCTTCAGAAAAACGGTGCCTAGTCCGCAAACATTATTAACCACAGGAATCCTCAACAATGCGGCTGCCAGTGTGCCATATACATTAGGCTTAATGGTATAATGCAATATTACATCGGGCCTGATGGAGCGGTAAATCGAATATAATTCAATAACCAGGGCTATATCTTTAAGGGGATTGGCGCCCCGGCTATCCATTTTGAGGGGATGATGAATACAACCCGATTCTTTAAGAATGTCTGTATAATTATCGATCGGGGCAATGGTGTGTATTTCATGCCCCAGTTCCTGAAGTGATTTTATCAGGCTTAACCTGAAATTCACAATATTCCAGGAAGTGTTCAGTACAATGGCAACTTTCATGAATCAGATTAAAGCCTACCCTAAAGAATTGAGTTAAAAAAGCGTTTTTTTATTCAAAAATTCGATTTGAATCAACAAAACTATATAAAAGTAACCGCTCTGAAAAACTGATTTTAATGATGCTAACTTTACGGCTATTGTGATGAAAAAGGAAGATAAACATACTGCCGTTTTAGTGGCCCTTGGCGACACACGCCAGCCGGAAATTACCACGGAGCATTTGGATGAACTCGAATTTCTGGCTGAAACAGCAGGAATTCGCACCGTTGAACGTCTGGTGCAAAACCTTAAACTGCCTGATTCCCGAACCTTTATCGGTAAGGGAAAGGTGGAGGAGTTGAAAGCATGCATTATAGCTCAGAAGATCGATACGGTTATTTTCGATGATGACTTGTCACCCTCGCAACTGCGAAACCTTGAAAAGGACCTCAATCCGAAGGATAGTGAACACGGTGTGAAAATTTACGACCGGAGTTTATTGATACTGGATATTTTTCTGAAACGTGCTCAAACTGCACAGGCCCGTACCCAGGTAGAACTGGCCCGTAACCAGTATTTGTTACCGCGGCTTACCCGATTGTGGACTCACCTTGAACGCCAGCGGGGCGGAACGGGAACCCGGGGTGGTGCCGGTGAACGGGAAATTGAAACCGATAGAAGAAACATCCGCTATCGGATTACCTTATTAAAAGAGGAACTGGAAAAAATTGACCGGCAGCGAAAAACACAGCGCAAATCACGCAACAATATCGTGCGGGTAGCTTTAGTCGGGTACACCAATGCGGGCAAGTCAACCCTTATGAACAAGCTTTCAGGGTCAGGAGTGCTGGCTGAGAATAAACTGTTTGCCACGGTTGATGCCACCGTACGAAAAGTAACTTTTGGCAACATTCCTTTTTTACTTTCCGATACAGTAGGATTTATCCGAAAACTTCCACACCATTTAATTGAATCGTTCAAATCAACGCTTGATGAAGTGCGGGAGGCTGATATTCTACTGCATGTGGTTGATGTGGCCCATCCGTTTCACCATAACCACATTGAAGTAGTAAGTAATACGTTAACCGAAATTGGAGCATCCGAAATTCCGGTGGTGCTGGTGCTGAACAAAGTCGATGCCTTAAAAGCACAAAATCAGGAGGAGCCCCTGAATCTTGAATCGATGAAAGGGTACTATAATGAGCATGGGTTTGCGCAGGTAATTTTCGTTTCAGCTGAAACGGGCGAAAATATGCTGGAGTTAAAGAAACTGTTGTTTGATGAAGTGAAGAAGAAACACCTGGTAATTTTTCCGAATTACCTGAAGGATGGATACGAATTTGCTCCCTTCCGAACCGAAGAAGTGTAACCACAAAACTGTTCCAGATTATCAGTAAGTTTTGGCCCTGAAAATCAGTACATTAACTGGTATGGATAACATTTATGAGGTAGGCTCTTTTATTGCTGCTCAAGAGAACCCGAATTGCAGGTTACGAATTTACTATTGTCAGCCAGTTGATGATCCAACCCATAAAGTGCTGGCCTTTTATGAACGGGAATTGATTCCGCCTTCGGTGGCGATACCACTCCTTTAGATGTACTAGCAGGATTTTACCCATCCGCTCAGTTAGTTGTTATTTTATTTTTAGGCATGCTATGAAGCTCTACATTAAATACATGGTCAGTTTGCGCTGTAAAATGATTGTGAAGGAAGAGCTTGCCAGGCTGGGGTTGCATTATGTAGCGCTCGACCTGGGAGTGGTTGATGTTCTTCAGGATGTTTCGGAGCAACAACGGGTGAAACTGAGACTGGCACTTAGTAAACACGGCTTGTTCTTGCTGGAAGATAAAGTTGCTATTCTTGTTGATAAGGTAGTTTCGTTGATTGTTGAGATGGTTCACTATACCGAGGAAGTACCGCACGTAAATTACTCTGATTTAATTAGTGAAAAACTTGGATACGATTACACATACCTTTCCAATATATTTTCTGAGGTAAAAGGCATCACGATACAACAGTTCATTATCCTTCATAAAATTGAACGGATTAAAGAGTTATTATTATACGATGAACTCAGCCTCAAAGAAATTGCCTATCGAATGCATTATAGCAGCGTAGCACATTTGTCCAATCAATTCAAAAAAATAACAGGTCATTCACCAGCTTTTTACAAACTGCTTAAGTCAAAACGTTCAAACCTGGAAGACCTGTAAACTATGTAAGTCTGCAGTGTTTTGGTGTAATAGAATTGCACACCAATACGCGCACTTTTGATGAGTGAAATTTCCATCACACCTGAACCGCCAGTTGCGGAGTTTTAAACCTACTGAAATGAAAAAATTTACCCTAGGCTTAGCAACCGCTATGTTGTTGCTAACATTTACGCCTGCCCAGGTGCGGGCTGAGGCAAAACCTACACCGATTTCAACTCCTGTTGAATCACCTGAAGTACGGGCAATGCTTAACCGGTTGGAAGAAATCAACGCCATAGATAAGTCAACGCTGAAGCCGGCCGAAAAGAAAGAGTTGCGGAAAGAGGTTCGTACTATAAAGCGCGACCTGAAAGCTACCGGGGGAGTGTACCTTTCTGTGAGTGCCTTATTACTGGTGATTATTCTGTTAATCATTTTACTGTAACCGTATGAAAAAGACAGGTTTGGTTATTGTTATCATCGGGCTAATCATTACCCTTTTTACTGGTTTCAATTATTTCACCCGTGAAAAGGTGGTTGATTTTGGCGAAGTTGAAATCATGGCGAATAAAAAGCACAGCATTGCCTGGTCGCCTTTTGCAGGTGTGGCCGTAATGGCGGTTGGCGCAGGTATTTATCTGGTGGGATCAAGAAAATAGCATTGGTGAAAATATATCGTTGACATTTAAACAATTAAATCATGGGAAATTTACTTTATACCGTTGCCGTAATCCTGGTTATCCTGTGGGCAATCGGGTACCTGGGCTTCCATGCCGGGGGTATCATTCACATACTATTAGTTATTGCAGTTATTGCAATTCTTTTCCGCCTAATATCCGGGAGAAGGATTTAATAAATCCTGTAACGAATTGCATAACGATGCAGTCTGAAAAACCATCAGCCACTCTGGCAAAAAGGAAGTGCGTTAGAAGGAAAACGTAAACATGCAAGGTTGGTAGAAAGGGGCAGGGCCTGATGGGTTTGGGAATAAACCTGCCTTTTTCATCTTCCAAAACTAAAAATGGACTAACACAACAACATGGATTATACCGAAGTTGAAAAATCAAAAGTATTTATCATCGTGGAGATCATAGAGTATATTCCTAATTCGGTAGTGATTAAAACAATTATTAAGAAAACAACAGGAAATATAACGGCTGTTTCATTTGATTCGGGGGAAGCGCTGTCCGAGAAAATATCCCCCTATGACACATTCATTCAGGTAATAGATGGAAAGGCCGAAATTCTGATTGATGATAAAAGCAGTTTTTTGTCTATAGGTCAATCAATCATTATTCCGGCTCATACACGCAACGCCATAAAGGCTAATGAGCGTTTTAAAATGATATCGACTATCATTAAAAGTGGCTATGAAGAAATAAGTTAAGCCCAAAAAGTAACAACGTTATAGAAGCAAAATTTAAAGCAGGGGAAGTCGTTTACGAGCGTGTAAGACCCTCGCAGAAGCTGATTGTCAGTAACCATGTTGGCTTAATTTACTACTGCCGTGATGAGCAACACCCAGACCGTAAACATCTTGTTTTTTTTGAACGGGAGTTGGTAGCAAAGGCGTATGCCGGGCTAACTTCTTCCTCGCGTTGAAGGGTTTGTATCGACTGAATCTAAAATTTTGGAGCAACTTTTAGTAAGTTAACTATCAGATAATTAAATAGTTAGTAATTGTCTCACGAGGGAAGCGGCAGAAATTTCGTTATTATTTAGAATCATTCTAAATTTGCTGAATTAATGAATGATTTTCTATGATACCCCTAAAAGAAGCAACCGCAGAAAAGCACAAACAGGCAGAACGAATGCCCTTTAATGTCCGCATGTTCCGATCCCTATTAAGCAAGGATGAATACTTGCTATACCTGATTCAACAGGCAGAGGTTTTCAAGACTATTGAAGCAATAGGTACTCCTCATGAAAGCCTAAACCGATACCCTGCTGTGCTGGAGGACATAGCAGAACTTCGACCGGTTGGATCAACGGAAGAAGTATTGGACAGCACCAAGGCGTATGTTCACTACCTGGCCAGTCTTACGTATGAGCAAGTACTGCCACACATCTATTTAAATTACCTGGCCATTATGTACGGTGGGCAGATGATGAAAAAAGTTGTGCCTTCTGCCGGCAAAATGTATGATTTTGAAAACATGCCTCAAGCACTGCAAGCAGTACGAAGTGTTCAACGGGACGAATGGGCAGACGAAGTCAATAAAGGTTTTGATTACATCATAGCCATTTTTGATGAATTAGAAAAGGTAACAGTGAATTAATAGGCATACTTCTGAGAGCATTCTAACCCAGGAAAAAATAAGCCATAGCAATTTTGCTATGGCTTTTAAATTGGATGACAACACTCAATTCAGCATCTCGCAGTATGTACATGTCGACATATTGTTCGATATTGAGGCAGCAACTTAGATTAATGCATTCAGCCCATGAAGCGAATAAACACTGTGCTGCTTTCTTACGGAATGTCCGGTAAAGTTTTTCATGCTCCGTTTCTTTCGGTACATGGGGGTTTTCAAGTACGGGGTGCGTGGGAGAGAAGCAAGAAAGTTTTTGCCCAGGATTATCCCGGCACTAAAAGTTATGCCAGCCTCGAATCAGTGCTGGAGGATGAGGAAGTTGAATTGGTTATAGTAAACACACCAACGAATTCACACTATGAATACGCCAGGAAAGCCTTACTGGCCAACAAACACGTTATTGTGGAGAAGGCATTTACAACCACAGTAACTGAAGCTGAAGAATTGAAAGCCATTGCCGAGCAAAGGCAACGCAAACTTTCGGTGTTTCAAAACCGAAGGTGGGATAGTGATTTCAAAACGGTTAAGCAGGTTATTTTAGCTGGTTTGCTGGGCGATATTGTTGAAGCTACTCTTTGCTTTGATCGTTACAATGCCGGACTGAGCAAGAAAACACACAAAGAAAATCCGGGACCTGGGGCTGGAATTGTGTATGATCTGGTTCCTCACCTGGCCGATCAGGCATTGGTCTTGTTCGGTATGCCGCAAGCAGTTTTTGCCGACTTCATGATTAACAGACCGGCCTCACGAGTGGAAGATTATTTCGAACTGCTCCTGTACTATAATAACTTTAGAGTTCGCCTGTTGGCTGGGTATTTTAAGCGAGAGCCGGCACCATCTTATCAGATTCATGGCAAACTGGGATCATTTTTTAAATCGCGGGCCGATGTTCAGGAAGCTAGTTTACTTGGTGGAATAAAACCTAATCAGACAGGATATGGCATTGAGCCTGAAGAAGAACAAGGACTTTTACATACCGAGAAAGATGGCGTTGTAATGCGTGAGCGTATTTCAACCTTACCCGGTAATTATATGGATTATTTTGAAGCTGTATATAAGGCCATAACAGCCGATGCATCAATACCCGTTAGTGCTGATGACGGGATTAATGTGATGAAGATTATTGAGGCCGCTTATACGAGCCACCGTGAACGAAAAGTTGTTGCTATCTAAGTATTGGCTACAGTTGTTCCTGCATTATGCTTATTTAGTCGTTTAACCAAATCCTTACATTGGCCTTTATAAAGGAATTGGTGGTTCTAATTCCTTTAAATTTAGAATAGTTGATCAAACGAAAGTTTCAAAAACTCTTGCCAGGGTATTCCGCTGTTTCCAACGAGTAGTACTTTATCAGGCTTGTGTTGTTTCTTGAAGGCGCCCATGCCAGGTGCCTTTTGTATAGCACCGCTTTTCACTTCCAATCCAATCACTTTTCCTTTCTTCTCCAGCACAAAATCAATCTCGTCATTTCGGTGTCGCCAGTAGTGAACCATGTAACCTTCACTTAATTGATGGTTCACCAGGTGTGCGCCAATGGCTGCCTCCACCCAGCGACCCCAAACATCGGGCTTTAACCTTACCTCTTTCAATGCAGCACCTTGTTGTGCGGTAAGTAACGCGGTGTTGTGTACTTGAAATTTTGGACTGGAAGAACGTTGACGAAGTTGTTCGCCTGTATATTTTTCAATACCTGCCAACAGCCCTGCCGTGTCGAGCAACTGCAAGTAGTGAGCTAAAGTCGTGGTATTGCCCGCATCCTGCAACTGCCCAACAATTTTTGTATAAGACAAAACCTGTCCTGAATATAAACAACCCAACTCAAAAAGTTTTCGCAGCAAGGCAGGTTTGTCAACCCGCGTAAGCATGAGAATGTCTTTGGAGATACTGGTTTCGATGAGTGCATCGTTCACGTATTTCTTCCAGCGATCTTCATCGCTCATTAAACTGGCTGCACCGGGGTAGCCTCCAAACCAAACATACTGTTCGGCTGTCACACCAAAGGCTTGTTTCATTTCTGTGAATGACCAATGCCCCAGGTAGGTAGTTTCAAATCGCCCGGCCAACGACTCGGTTAATCCTTGTTGCAAGAGTAAACGAGATGATCCTAATAAGATAACTTTAATGGGTTGGTTCGTGCGCGTGTCTTCGTCCCATAATTTTTTAACCACCTCGCTCCAGTTATCAATCTTTTGAATTTCATCAATAGCTAAAATAAAGGCGGTTGCTCCAGAAGCTTTCCATTGCAAACGAGCTGTTTCCCATTGCTGCTCCAGCCAAACCTCTCCGGCATTGGCAACAGCATCAGCTGAAACGAAAAGATTGGGAGCATTCAATTTGGCCAAAACCTGCCCGGTAAGTGTGCTTTTGCCCACCTGGCGAGGCCCCATAAGCACTTGAATGAAGCCTCTTGGCTCATTCATTCTGCTTATAAGTTGGTGAATATAAGGTCTTTCGAAAGTCATTTACAAATTACTCAATAAGATGAGTAAATATACTCAATAATATTTATGTTGATATTGAAATTAGCAGTTTTCAAGGAAACTGCCTTAACATAAAAGCATGTAATATCAGGCGGTGGAAGTAATTGTTTGCGATAAGTACCAGAATAGGGCACTTATCACAGTGTATTACTTTTAATCTAGAAAACTATAAATCGGCAGCAACCAGAGAAAAGTGCCGGAAATTGGTTGAACGCTCATGAAGCATTGTTGAATTACTTTGAGAGGTTGCCGTTAAACCAAAGATTGAAAAACTTTATTTGGGGATCATGTGTACATCTCACATGTACTTTTATAGCAATCTTACTGCCCCAAAGCTCAAATCAAGTTAAATTTATTGGAAAGGTAGAGGGCTAAACCAAGGACCAATAGGAACAATGGCAGTGTTACTGCCAGCAAGCTTCTCGATATCAATCCTAACTTGTTATCATAATACAATGAAAAGTATTGGTAATAAAACCATGTGCCATAGACTAGGGTAATCAAGGTCAGGGCTCGATTGATCGACAGAATAACATCTGTGTTTCTCATCAAGGAGACAATAATAAGGAATATTATATTCAAAAAAAGAAATGCAGCTGTTCTGAAGGTGTTGATTACGAAATGTTCTGAATAGTTAAGCTTTGCTTTTCTGAACAAGAGAAAACTAAAAAGTGCGTAAAATGGAATTAGGCTTAAGTAATATACTTTAGCATTATGCTTTATTTTTTGTTCCACGAAATCCATAAGTTCCTTATTTTCTTCCGTCAATTCAGCATAATGAAAGGGTGTTATATCCTCAATTATCTTAAAGAATACAATCAATACTATTATCAGCGATATGTACGGTAGGTGTTTTACTCGTTTGCCTTCAACATATTCGCGCACAGAATGACCTGGTCGTGTGAACAATTCTTTTATAGAATAAAATAAACCTTGGTCAAAGTAGAATACCTTTTTAAGAAAGTCATGGGTGAAAACGTACATAGGCCGAAATCGATGGGTGTCAATGGATTGCCCACAGTGCGAACAGAATTTGCCACTCACCACCGCAGCACAATTGAGACATACCTTATGATCTGAGTGTCTGGTCATAGTTACTTCCTTAGGTTCTCAACTGCAGCCAAGTTATCGCGAAGTTTTTTGGGAGCGTTAATCCGAATGCCAGCAAAAATCTGGTAAGAGGTATGAAAATCGGAATTGATCACAGTTGTGCCCTCTTGCTCAAACGATGTTCCGGTCATACTATAAATAGCACCAACAAAAATGGCGCGCCCATTATACCCTAGGGCGCCTCGCCCTGTAAGGCGTACTACTGGGTTATTGCTATGTGTAACAATTTCGTCATTACCACCTTGCTGATAGTGAGTAGTTAGTTTTGTAATAATGTAGCCTATACCAGGGGTTGCGCCTAAAGAAACATAAAATGTTTCTTTTAGCACATATGTATAATGATAGCCAGCACCCAATATTAATTCAAAATTATCACTGCGTTGCGTAGAAGTAGCTTCCTCATCTTTATTATTTACGATATAGTACCGATAACCAAGTACAGGAATGAAACTACCGACACTCTTTAATTGGCGTTCTGTTTGAGTGGTTAATGATTTAACGGAAAATTTTGGATTGAAACTATACCCAGTAAGCCCTTCAAAACTGATGACAACCAACTCTGGCACTTGTAGGTAGGGATCCCCCGGAACATAGGCAGGAAAATCTTCCGAATTATTGAGGTAATACCCCTTAACTTTTGAATAGGAAAGACTATGAAACCAATGTCGGAAATTAAAACCGAATGATAGTCCGAAACTTTTGGTTTTACCCTTCATGTCGTCATCGGCATTACCCGGAAGGAAGGCAGGTGCAAATGTCAGATTAAAGGATAAGAACCTATAGTTAAAATCGAGTTTGGCAATAGTTTTTGTGTTGGGGTACAGATCATAGAATAAATTACCAGCGTCAACCTGAAAAGTCTCGATATTATTATTTATTGAAAGCTTAAGTCCTACATAATTATCCATTCCCTCAATCCATCCGTCTTCACGAATGAACTTTATGGTATCCAGTTGTGCGAGGCTGAACAACGGAAGCAACAGCAGGCAACTCAAACATGTAATGCAAATGGGTTTTACACGGCTCATAACGTAAAAGGGTTGAGCGAGGTAAATTGATTTCATTTCTGCGGGAAGTCGATTGGCAAACCTGTATTAGTCATCTGTAACTATTCTTCTTCCTCTTGAAAAGTTAAATAATATTCTTGGGCCATTAAGCATTTTAGGTGCGAAATCAAGGTTTAATCATGATTCATTAGTTAGTTGTTTAACAGACTATCTTCAAAAACCCTCTAAACAAATTTTTTAGTAAATACACTTCAACAAAATGACTGGGAGAAAGGGATAAGATTTTAACAAAGTAGCCCCGACAGGAATCGAACCTGTATCAAAAGTTTAGGAAACTTCTATTCTATCCCCGTCCGACTGGCGTCAGCCGGGCGGGCATTGAACTACTAATATTTATTGCCGCCAAGCTTGGTTTTTAGAAACTTCTGCCTGCAGCTGACTTGAAATATTTTTCCCTCTTTATTGCTTCTTCTCGAGTATCAAACGTTTCAAAGTAGACAACTTCAAAGGGAATGTATTTCCTGATGGATGGAGTTATTCCTGAATTGTGTTGAATTAATCTTTTATCTAAGTCCTCGCAGTGGCCTTTATAAAGGAGTTGATAATTCAAACTTTTTATTACGTAAGCAAAGAACATAGTAGCCCCGAGGTTACCAATATCGAACCATTTTATTGAAAATTTAAAGAGATTTCAAGAAATGATGGTTCGATAGACTTTTGGGTTAGGAAGTTATTTCTGACTCCACCTTAAAGGCCTTGCGGTGAAGTATAGGTTAAGGTATTCACAGCTTCATCGCCATACCCCGATTTGTAAACAGGAATACACCTGACCCAATACCTTGTTCCGGTTTGCTCATTGCCAGATACATTTGCGTTGATCCAGTTTTGAAGAGCCGTTAGATTCAAATGATATGCCCACGAACTGGATGTATCGATGCGAGTTTTATAGGATACAGCCGATAGTGCATTAGTAAAGTCCTCGGTTAACAAATTGATCTTACCCCGTAAAACAAGGCGATCTCTCCTCATGCTCTGATTGTGATCGTCATCCCAATGACTATCCGGAAAGTAAAATTGAAAGCTTCGCTGTTTCAGGTTTAGAGCAACCAAAGCATCGGCTAAGTCCTGAATCCGAACCAGGTCTGCATCTGTAAGAATCGCATTCAATTCTTCCAGCGTGTCAATGTCCTCTCGTTTGAGCGACTGCATTCCCTGTAAAATATTATAGAGCTTCTCCAGGGTATTAGCACTCACCGGCACGTTGCCTTTTAAGGCCATGATTGAATCATTGAAGTGCTGTTGGCTCACAAGGTCTGCATCCTGAAGAATCGCGTTCAGCTTGGTGAGCGTGTTGATATCGTTCAGCGTCAGTCCAGGCATACTCTCTCCATTAAGCTTTAGGTAGATTTTGTACAGAAGCTCATCCGTTCTCGAATAAAATGGCGGAGTAAGTCCTTCCATTATCTATTGATGTTTGGTTTAAATACCCATCCCAAAGCGATGGCCGCGAAAATGGTTGTAGCTGTGATCACACGCTTGAGTGTAATTCGTCTGAGCGATCTAAAGTCTATCAGCGTATAGCTGAATTGATTTCCATGATACTTTGCGTGAAGCTTGCAGAGTTGCATAAAAGCATAGAAGTCGTCCGCATCTTTGAACACCTGGCATCCCGCAGAATACCGATCAATGACCTTGGTTGAGCCAGTACTTTCTGCTCTGTGAATGTTGATGCCGAAATTTCCGGTCTCCTTGGCTCCATTATTGAAGTCAAGGATTGCATCTCTGTCATAGTCACGGATAACCGTTACTGGTTTGACCTGGACTAGTGCCTCATACTTTCCGCGATGTAATCCAATTGAGTAAGCATTGCGGTTCTGCCCTTGTGCAAGTATTGCAGTTCCCTGCGGATATGCAGGATTGTTCAGCCAGAACGTGCCTGGGTCAGTTGTCGCAGGAAAAATATGGTAGTTCCACTTTCCATCCGGCTTGGTGTAAAACACATGTATCTCGTCATCAAAGCTATTTGAGTTTACATTCTTGGTTCGCAACCCGACAATGTTTAACTGATACGGTTTCGTATAAAGGGTGAAGCCGAATTCCTTCAATATTTCTTTGACGCGAGATAGCATGTGTTTTTTTTGTTTAGAGTTTCACTGTTCCTAAGCTGCCTTGTATAGGAATGAGTTAACGCGATTCATCCATCCGTCATAAAAGACAACCTGATCTGGTCTTCTTTTGATGATGTTATTCAGGAACAGCTTGCGCTCGATCTTGAGCAGGTTAAACAGGCGTTCCTGATCAAAACAGTTGATAGCGTTGAGCGTTTGCACGCCAACAATTCCATCCACGTCAGCATTAACCAAACGCTGAACGATCTTCGCTACTGTCTTACGTCCGGAGTTGTAACCCCAATCGACAATGAACTGAGCAACGGATTCATTGAGAATGAAATCTGCTTTGAAGTAATCCCAAAATATTTTCTTAGCGATCCACTTTGCATCTGCTTCGCTGAGTTTCTTGATGTCTTCCGCATCAATATCTCCATCACCATCTTTGTCATGGCCATGTTCTTTCCACACGGAAAGAATGACTCCATACTTTGTCGGGCCTCCTCTGTCCAATGGGTGATTCACATACCCTCCCTCTAATCGCAGGAGCTTGCCCGCGAAATTTTCAAACTTTGCCATTGTTATTGATTTGTTTAAGTGTACTTGACGTCCTGGGTAGGAACTTTGAGAATGCTGTTATCAATTGACTTGAAACTGGTCATTCCATTTGCCACCTCCAGCTCGTCTCCGAGTATTGTATTCCTTCGCACGGGTATCCGGTTATTTTGCGCATCCGTCACTACGGTTTCCCGGATGGTGATGAGGTCTTTATAGAGCTTGATTCCTTGCAAGCTCCACGTACCTGTGCTGCTCACCTTTAAACCCATGCGCAGGAATTCATTTCTTAATTGTGTTTTTGCTGCTTCATTACTTTTGAAAGCATAATCCAATAAGTCAGTGACGATTGTCCTGGCAATAAAACTTTGCTTTTTATAGTATTCGTTTACCGATGAGTAATCTGAACCCGTTTTGAGTTGCTTCAGCACACTCATGACTTGCTCCAGACTTTTCGATTGTGCTCCGGTGTAGAGGCTACTTGCCAATGCCGCAGGATTGAATATCACCGTGAGTGATCCGCTTGAAGCTCCCATGATTTTATTGAACAGCATCTCGTCCACCACTTCCGGAAACCCTGCTGACTTCAACGCTCCGGCAGTTTGCGGACCAAATTGACCATCGATGGAAATGCCTGGTGAAGTCTTGGCCAATGCCTGCTGAAGCATGGTGACGCGCGAACCTCTGCTCCCTCTTTTTAGTGGGAAGTTGTCACTGGCAGAAGAAGGCATCCGCGAAGTAAAGGAAGCATACGAAGTGGGCAGTGTATTATTGATGATGATGGTGTCTGAGTTAGCCTCCGATGGAATTTGATTCTGCTCCATCGTTTTTTTCCTCTTCATCCGGTCGTACACCAGGTATCCGCCTCCTCCAAGTGCAGCTAAAGCAAGGGCATAGATGAAAACCTTTGCTGGTTTTACACCTTTCTTTTTTCCTTTTGTAGCCTTCTTAGAAGCTGCCTTTCCCTGTGGCTTCTTTCCCTTTAGTTTCTTCCTTCCATTCGATGCCTTCTTAGCCATTACTTCTTTGCGTTTAAAACTCTTATCAGCTCGTTATATTCATCACTACTCAACTCCTCCTCCAGATCGGCATTCAGACTTCTACCATACAGGTTGGAGTACTCTTTCTGCACTTTCGTGTACATGCTCTTTGATGGTATGTCATTGAATACCTGCATCACCATTTTTTCGTTAGTGCCCCAGCCCAGGTAGTTGTCATTGTCGAAAGCCATTTTCAATTGCTTTGCGAAAGTTGCCGGATCGCCCACTTCAAGACTATGCTTCTGCGATATGTTCGCTCTGGTCTTTTTATAAAAGTGACGCCCCAGAAAAAACAATCCGGTTGCAGTACCAAGACCAAGTGTCGAATAGATCACTACGGTCTTGAGATTTTGGAGCTTCTGTGCGTCTGCATTCATGCGTTACCTTTCCCTTTCTTTTAAAGACCCAAAGCCTTCTTGGCAATGGATGTCTTCATCGGATCATTCTTTACCACATCGGCTAGTTTGGCAATCTCGCGTGCCTTTAACTTCTGCATCAAGGTTGATGCTGCCGACAGTTTTACTTCTGCCTCACCTTGCGTTTGCGCCTCAATGCTCACTTCAAAACTGTACTTGTTCATAGATTATGATTGTTTAATGTTTACATGATTCATGATCAGGTCGATCTTGCTCTTGTCATCGGCAAGGGTTTGAAGAATATGAAGCACTCGCTCAAATTCCTCCTTGTTGAATTGTGACTTAAGCTGATTGACAAACTGAATGGCCGCCTGTTCATCTTCGCTCAGAGAAGGAGAGGAAGAAGACTTCGATTTGAAACTTACCTCAGATTCAGGCGTTTGTTCCTCTGCCGATTCATCATTACTGGATTGTAATAAACCGGCAAGTGCCTCGCCTCCTGGAAAGGCAGACATGAGTTTGGGATTTCGTTTAATGAAGCTCTCCACCAAACTTGACCCAACATCACCCAAGAAACTGTTCAAAGGAGATTGCTTCAATTCAAGTCTGGCATTGTGCTTCTCTAATTCCTCAACTTCGCTCTCAAGGTCGGCTATGTGCTGTTGTAATTTTTTATTTTCGTCCTTGAGTTCATCGTACTCTTTGTCGCGGAGTTTTCGTTGCACTTCCTCGTCCACGATGTTTTTTACGTCCACTCCGGATAACCCATCCTTTTGTGGTTCTCCGAAATAGAAGATTCGTTTTTCGTTGTTGTTGCTACTACCTGTGAAGAGCAACACTTCAATAGATCGTGTATCCGCAGTAACGAAGTTTTCAAACATGGTGAACATATCAGGGTCACTCGTTCTGCGAACGGCCTTAAAGCCATCTACCAGAATTTCGTAGTCAATGGGTTGACCTTTGTCGTGGTAAAGTCGCAGGTATTGCAAAAGGTTGTCAATCTTTTTCTGTTCGTATTTCTCTTTGTTCGGTAGTGCCATAATTCTATCAGTTCACTATGATTGCTTGTATAAATTTTATTCTTCTCTTTGCAGCTCCTGGGTTCGTGACCCTGATTTCACCTCTGTGAATGTGGATGCTCTCTGGAATGGGATCGTCTGTCGAGTCGTACATTCCATAGTCAGAGTCCACCACAAGCCCCGGAGGTTCGTCAATGATGAAGAACATTTCATTGTAGGCAGAAATGGTAATTGTAGTACCCGCCTCGATGATGAAATCCCTATGGCGAAGATGGTACTTCGAGTACCCTTGCTGTTTTAATCGCAAAGGCGCGAACTCCAAAATGAATTGCTCGGTCATAAGTGTATCTCCATTGGTTCCAGGAAATCTCTCCTCTCACTCCTGTCTTGCTCTATATCTTCATCCGCAGTTACTTCCTCAAGTTCCTCAGCCGTCTCGCATTCTATATAGACCGTGATCACGAATGGACTGTCAAACGTCTCACCTTTGAACCAGGCATTGATGATGGATGTGTCACCTTCAACATGCACGGATTTTATCTTTGGAACATTTCCAGTAACCCATGCCTTATCACTGTCGAACTGTGAGTCTTCAACTTGACTCAATGCTTCGGCTGATAATTCAATTCCTTCTTCTTGGACTTGCGCCACATAGAAGACGTCCATCATGTCATTAGCCTGAAAGGTTACGGTCCCGGTTCCCATTTTGTTGAAGTTGTTACGGCAATGCCTGTTACTTTTTTCACATTAGCCGGAAGCCGGATTTCGAATGGCTTGAACCGCTCAAGCTTACCAATCTCCAGTTTGGCTATGATGATTCTCCGTTTGGTCTTCGTAACTATCATTACTTCATCTCACATAAGAGGCTGACAATAACTTTGTAGGAAGCAAAAGGAGCGTTGGGATTGGCAGTGTCCTTGTATTGGATTTTCAGTTCACCGTTTCTGGCTATGACTCCATTACCTAACGACTTGTATTTGTTGTCAGGAGCTACGGCCATTCCACTCATAAACATTTTGCTCTCAAAGTCTTCGGGGAAAAGCTCTTCTCCCGAAAGCTCTATGCGTTGAGAGCCTCGGTAGAACAAGAGGTTCGGTCTGTCTGAACTCATCATGATACCGTGTACCACTTTGACGTTCTTGTCCAGGTCAAACTTCTTGTTCACCGGTTGCCCTTCCGCGTCTACCAGGAAGGTGTAGATTTTATCTACCCAACGCTTCTCCATGACCTACTAAGGAATAGTTGCAGTTCCTTCAAGACCCACATAGAGAACTGAGTTCGCATCAAGTCCTTTAATAGTTCCCAGTTCAATCTCAAACTCGATGTCCACATCGTCATGGATCAGACGAGGGTTCGCGAGCTTGTAAAAGCTCTTAGGCACCATGTCAAATTGTGTGGTCACAAACTTCCGGTTGGAAGTGTCGCTCACTAATTGCTTTTTGTTGGCCTTGAGCTTGAACTCTCCGTTCGCCAATGCCCCCACGTTCTCGATGGTATCAAACTTGGTGGTCTTGATGTCATCAATATCAAGTGATGCGGCTACTCCGTGCAGCAAATAGATTCCGGAAACCAGCAATGCCATGTTCTTGGGAAGTTTTGCATTGCTGATGTTACGCAGGTTCACTTCCTTCACGTCCTGGCTTTCAAACATCTTGATCGTTTTCGCACCCTTGATCGGCTTAATGGTGTAGATCAGTTGGTCGGCCAGACGCAATTTGCCCTGTAGCAATTGTTCTTTGATGTGTTTGGGCAGTTCCACGAAGAACTTCTCAAACTCTGCACGTGATCCTTGTGAGGGAATGTGCCGCTTTACGATCTTGCTCATCGCCTTTGCCCGTTGCACGGGGTTCAGCGCATTCAGATACCCCAACAACTCGGTATCCATCTCTCCATTCAGACCCAACAACTCTGTCGGGTTTGTGTACTCACTCTCCATGAGTTGTCCTAATGCTCCCAGCATAATTTTACTTTTAGTTTAATTGTTACTCTTTGATTTAAAACTTTCAAAAAGGTGAGAATGCAGTAGGAGAAAAATGAGAACGAAAAAACTCCTTTGCACCCTCCACCTTTAGAATTCTCTTTCAACTTCTTCCACCGCATTCATTCCCCCGTTCATCGATGCGATCTGTTCCTGGATGCGGTCAATAGCTGACATATCCAGTTCTTTGGTATCGTTGTATGGGTTCACGAAGTAGGTTACTTGTTCTTCGCTATTCTCACCCGCAAGTCCGGCTGTTGCAGTAGGTTCCGCTGCTTTGGCGATGTAGAGCTTCTCCGAGAAATTCTTGAAGAATGTTTCTACACGATCCTTAGCCTGCTCAGCAATTTGCTTGATGTCAAAGCCGTCTACCCCCTGAACAGTAGTCTTGTTTTGATTCTGAAAACCATTACTCAATGTGAGGCCAAGACCTGCTGCGATGATGTATGGATTCTTCTTGTGAAATCCCACAAGCGTAACCGGGATGCCCGCGAGCAGCGAGTGCTTTCCGAGAGCTGCACCAGCGCCACCTGCTGCGATTGCTGCCAGCAACACGAGTCCGCCTTTCGTTACTGTTTGTGCTACCGGATGTTCCATCACGGGTGTAGCACCAAAGAGCGCGTGCCCTTGTTTCTGCTTTTTATTTTTCTTCCTTCTTGTCTTTGCCATGTTATAATAGGTTTTGAGCTTTCACTTTGCTTTTTCTGGACTTTGCTTTTGTCTTGACATACTTTCGTTTCTTCTTCCTCTTTTTTGGAAGTCCTTCCAGGCCATTGGTACCAGAACCACTTCGCATTGCCTTCATGAGCAAAAAGCCACCGGTGATTATTCCTCCAGCCACGAGCAGTGACTTACCTGGATTTTCTTTTACCCAGGTCGTAGTCTTCTGAATGAAGCCAGTTTTCGCTGGAGTATCCTGAGTCTGTACAACATCGCCTGGTGTTGTACTTTCACTTGGTACAAGCATAGCTCCGCTGGAGGTAGATTCATTTGATAGTATAGGCTGAGTAGCCTGAGAAGTATTGGTATAATTCTGTGTTGTTTCATTTTTAGTGATCGTTGCAGGTGCTTTAGGCGGAACAAATGATCGGGCTGCCGACACAAGTGGTTTCGCGGCTGTAACTGCCGATGTTACTTTTGAGATCAGTGAAGAACCTGGTTGTGCAGTCGGTGCGGGTTCGGAGAAATCATCTCTCACTTCGTCTTCGCTCTCAGATATATCCGGGGCTGACGCTGCGCTTCCCGCATTGTCCGTCTCGCTCTGAAAAGCTTTCTCCTCACTTCCTCCCTTGTTGAATAATCCTTTAACCTGTTTGAGTGCTCCGGCTATTGCTGCTACTGCGGAAGTTGCTGCTGCGATGGCCGTTGCTCCAACTACACCCAATCCTTCGATGTCATCATCATCTGAATGGATGATGTTATATTCTTCCTGATCAGCATAGACTTCATCCAACCCATCAAGCCCGCTTAGCGGTACCTTTTTATCCTTGTTACCTTTGCCTTTAAGAATGGCTTTTTTGAGATTATCCTTTTTGCCTCCGGCTTGCCAGTAGACGGTCTCCGCTCTGTCTTTTACTTTCCTGAGTTTGTTTAACTCGCTTAGGTTTATCCCTTTGGCCTTAGCTTCGGAGTCACTTAAGTAGCCGAACCGTAACCTTCCAGCGACATTCAGGAGGTTCACTTTCATTGCCAACAGAAAACCATTGCGCAAAAGAATTGTCGCGGGGTTTGTATATCTGTTGAGAAATCGTATTCCATCGCCAACCTTGTCGCCAACTTTTTTGGCTACTTTCTTAATTCCCTTTCCAATCTTTTTGAAAATGTTACCCATCTCCTCGTCATCATAGATTGATGCAAGGTCTGACAGATCAACATTGTCATACTCAGCAAATTCGAGCGGCTCATCTTGTGTTTCTTCTTCTCCAATTCCGTCTAAATAATCCAGTCTCATATCGTAGTCTTTACATTCTAAATAAGGTTGTTCATCATCAAACCTGTCCTTCACACAATCAATCACGATGTACCAGTCACGTTCATCGATGTAATCCTCTAGGTGACCAGGCTTTGGCACAATAGGATACACATGCTGCCATCGCGGAACTTCCGGATACCGCTTCGGGTACTTGGTTATTCTTGCCAGGCAAGGAATATTAAGAGAGCGGAGGATGGAGAGAATAAATACGGTGTAACAGTCACAGTCAACTCCCGTCTTTCTATCGCTCCATGCCCGCCTGGGACTTCGTACCTGTTCAACCCCTTCCTCGTCTCTTTTGTATTGAATATGCTGGTACACAAAGTGCCAGATGTTCGAGCACGTTTCTTCCAGAGTTCTCCCTTTCAATACTTTTGCAATCTTTTCTGTTTGCCACAACGTTTGCGGCAACGCCTTGCGGATGAGCTTCAAAGTATCCTCTACATCCGCACTCTTTTTTATCGTAGTGTCTTTATCACCCGCTGGAGGAAAGAGATGATCGAACTCCCTTCCATCTTTCAATCTCCTCTTTCTGTCCGCTACCATACGCCTCTTCCTTTCATCATCATCTCTCTCCGTTATGCAGGCCCGCTTACAGTCAAGCAGGTTTTCCTCCACCCAAAGTGATATTGTCTGTTTTCGTGTAAGGCAAGCTGTTGTTGATAGTCGTGATTGTATGGACGATCAAATTGAGCTGACCTGTTTCTCTGTACTCCTTCACCAATGCCGGAACCGTTGTGGCCAGATTCAGAAACCCAAGCTTGATCTTGATTGGATCAAGATTCACTTCGCTGAATTTTGGTATCGTTAGGTTCACATCTTTTACCTGCGATGATGCTATTGTTTTGTCTGCATATATCATCTTTACAAAAGGATGCTTCACATGGATGCTTCCACCGCTTGGGTTCTTGAGTTTCACATTGATCGAAAGCTCAACCCCGCTGAGGCTCACGTTATGAATTGAAACTTTTGTTTCCGATTCCAATTCATTAGAGAGTCTTTTGAGTTTGAGCAGGTAGCTGCCACCGAAATAGATGGCGGCTACTGCTCCAGCTCCGATCAATAAGTGACTACTCTTGATCATCGCGCTTTCTCCTTCTCAACCTGAGGCTTCTCACTTTCTTCAGCTTGGCGAAATCTTTCACCTTGTCTTTGTGCTTCTGCCAAAGCGGACTGAGCACATCGCCCAATACTTTGAAAGCAAGACAGATGATACCTCCCACAATTGCTTGCAGCGTATAGTCGAGCAGGAACATTAGATTTACATTTGACAGCAGGTTGAAGACTGCCCCGAAAAGAAAGGCAATCCCATTGCCCATCCCGTGATTTTGATTTATCGCTGTGTTCATGGGTCAAAGATGTAGCGACCCGAAAGCGAAGGTTAAGGATTGTAAACGTTAGTTAACGAGTGTGTAACTTTATTAAGGAATGTGAAGGATTGTAAAAGAATGTAAATGAATTTGAATGATTGTTCCGTGTGGAACTATAGGGTGTCTTAAGTCCCCGGCTTTATCAGAACTATCTTTTGCAAAATAGTATTGTTGGGGATTGTGATGTATTCATTGTTGGCAGTCTCGACATGCATAAAAAAATACCCAATGTCATGTATAGTTCCTTGTACTGGCTGATCTTTATCAATCACGGTAATCGAATCTCCAATTTTTAACGAATGATAGAAAAATAATATGAGGCCTGCGGTAATGTTGGAAAGAATTGACCATTGAGCAAAAAATGCAATACCAACCACCGCGAGCATAGAAGAAATAAACAACAGGATATCCTTTTGCTGTAGACCCCAAATACCGGCTAGAATTCCAGCACCTATTAAAAGCGCTAAAAAATTGAGCGTTTTTACAATAATCCTTCGTCTATTGATGTGAAACTGAAATTTTTTTAGAGCCCTGTTGACAAGGTGGTCGTTCAAATATTTTAAGGCGATGAAAATGACGATTAGTACTGCCGTTTCAATTATTTGAACATGATACTTGTCCATATGTCTAGTCTTTAATTGTTTCTCAATCGGTAACGCATCCTTCTGATGCTGACGATACTGTTAATATATACTTTTTCAAAACTCCCTTGAACGTTCTGGATGGAACATTCACCCCTTCTATTTTTCGTTTTAATAGTTCATTATCGGATAGCCTCACTTCCAGTTTGTTGAGGGTCGCATCAATATTTATAATGTCACCATCTTTTATTAGCGAAATGGGGCCACCCTCATAGGCTTCTGGAACGATATGCCCTACAACGAACCCATGAGTGCCACCGGAGAAGCGCCCATCAGTAATTAAAGCCACGTGACCTCCCAATCCTGCCCCAATTATCAGAGAAGTTGGTTTAAGCATTTCTGGCATTCCTGGCCCACCCTTGGGGCCTGCATACCGGATAACAATTACGTCTCCTGCTTTTATTGCGCCCCTCAGGATCGCTGCATTACACTCTTCTTCAGCGTCAAACACTTTTGCGGAGCCCATAAATTTTTCACCCTCTTTACCGGTAATTTTGGCTACTGCCCCACCTGGAGCCAAATTACCATATAAGATTTGAATGTGGCCATTCTTTTTTAACGGACTATCTAAAGGCCTGATGATGGACTGGTCTTCTGACAGTTCTGGCACGGCCGCCAGGTTTTCTTTTATTGTTTTACCTGTAACGGTCAGGCAATCACCATGGATAAATCCTTCCTTCAACAGTAATTTCATTATTGCGGGAATTCCTCCTACCGAGTACAGATCTTCCATCATATACTTACCACTGGGTTTTAGGTCGGCCAGAAGAGGTGTTCGGTTACTTACGTTTTGAAAGTCGTTCAGAGATAAGTTAACGCCAACGGACTTTGCCATTGCAAGGAGGTGTATCACTAAATTAGTTGAGCCGCCAAGAACAGTGGACAAAGTTATAGCATTAATAAAGGCCTCGTAGGTCATTATATCGGTTGGCTTGATGTCCTTTTCAAGCAAGGTCATAGCAGTCTTTCCTATTGATAGACATTCCTGCTTCTTTCGAGTGCTGTCAGCAGGAGATGAAGAACTATAAGGAAGGCTCATACCCATTGCCTCAATTGCTGATGCCATAGTATTGGCCGTGTACATGCCGCCACATGCTCCAGGCCCAGGGCAAGCATTTTTGACAATGCCCTTAAAGTCCTCTTCAGATAATTGACCCATACGTTTCTGGCCTAACGCCTCGAATGCGGAAACGATATTCAACTTCTCACCCTTATAGTTTCCAGACCGAATAGTGCCTCCATATACCATAATGGATGGACGGTTTAACCGACCCATGGCAATTAAAGCGCCAGGCATATTCTTATCACATCCAACAACAGCAACTAAGCCATCATAGTGATGAGCTTGAACAATCGTTTCAATCGAATCGGCAATTATATCTCGGGACGGCAGTGAATAGCACATACCCGTAGTGCCCATTGTCATACCGTCACTCACCCCGATAGTATTAAAGATCAATCCAACCAAATCGGCACGTACGATGCCTTCCTTTACCAATTTAGCCAACTCGTTCAAGTGCATGTTACAAGTGTTCCCTTCAAACCCTGTGCTACAAATACCCACTTGGCCTCGTTTCATGTCCTCTTCTGTAAACCCTGCTCCATACAGCATTGCCTGAGAGGCGGGCTGCGTTTCATCTTGTGTTAGCTTCGAGCTATACTTGTTAATGATCTTTTCCATTTACTCAATTGTTACACTTGTTTACTGCCGTAATTCCACGATATAGTTCATGAGGTTGCATACTAAGGGTTACACCAATCACAATACGTTGGGTCTTCTGATGTTTTTCCACCTGGGAATTCAATTTCATTTTTAAACGAACACTTTTTACATATGTAGATATGACTTAGCGTTGCCCGTGTTGGACTGCCACACAGCTCGCAAGGCAATCCGGATACTTTTTCAGTCACATCAAACCCAGGCCAATTGCATTGAGGACACAGGCTGTTCATTATATTGAGAAGATTGCTTGCCGCATTTTCAATAACCGTCATTCTTTTCGGGTTGCACATTGCCCGCATGTCTGTCTCAATCATTGCGTTCATGTCTTCAGAATATTTTATACATTTTTCTACCGCGTAAATTAATTCCGACTCGCTGACTACTCCCTTAAACAACAAATCTGACTTCCCGCTGCCGGAATTTGGCCGCACCACTAGTCCATGCGATGGAAATCCAATTCTATTACCAAAATCGAGGGCTTCGTCAACTGATTTCACTTTTTGATGTGCGTAATTTGTATCAATGGAAATTTCCCAGCCGTGCAGTTCAATCTGATTCGTAGAATCTAACAAGAGCACTAGTTCAACATTAGCCGGCACAAAATACAATGTGGGATGAGGCCCAAAACTACCTTCGCTTGCCAAGGCAAGCGTCTCACCAGTTTGTTCTATAGCCTTTAGTGCTTTTAGCCGGGCTGCTTCTACCTGCGTGCCGCTTCGCAGAACTTCCCCGGTAAAGGTTCCGAATAAATCGGTATCGATCGAATCCACAAGTTTCAGGTGGATGCCTGCCTTTGATAAAATCGGAAAAACAACACTTTCCTTTTTATGCTTTGTGGTGAACACCGCTGTTCGGCCTTTGAATAAATTTGGATACTTCATGTCTGCCATTATGTAAACCATTTTTTTAAAACATCAAACACCTTTCGAAGTTCGCTTTCAGTAATAATATATGACGGCATCACATAGGCAACGTTACCAATTGGCCTAAGCCAAACACCGTTTTCAATGGCGAATTCCTGGAGTCCATTCAGGTATCTGCTCTCAAAAACTTCAATTGCCCCAAGCGCCCCCAAAACTCTTTTTTCTTTTACCAGCACTGATTTCATTGATGCAACTTCCTCGATAATAATGGATTCGATCTTTCTGATTTTTCCCAAGTAGTCTTCTTGATGAAATAGTTCAATACTTTTTAGTGCTAGTGCGCAGGCCAGCGGGTTACCCATAAACGTAGGGCCATGCATGAATGCTCTTCTATTGTCATCTCCCAAAAAGCTTTCGTAAATCATGGAATTAGAAATGGTTGCTGCGTGACCCATATATCCGCCCGTAAGGGCTTTGCCCAAAACAAGAACATCAGGTGTTACACCGGCATGTTCAGCGGCAAAGAGTTTACCTGTACGTCCAAATCCAGTTGCTACTTCATCAAAAATCAATAGAACGTTGTATGTGTCGCACAATCTCCTTGCTGCTTTCAGGTACTGAGGTGAGTAAATCCTGAAGCCACCAGCACACTGCACAATAGGCTCAAGAATAAAGGCTGCTATACGGTGACCATTTTCCTTCAGTACACTTTCCAAACTGCTTATATCCTCAGTAAGCGTCTCATCGTTTGCAAAAAATCCTCCGTTCGGTGTGGGCAACACGTAACTTCTTTTAAGGTGCCTTGAAAATGTAGCAGTGAAATCAGAATCATCACTAACCTCCATCGCCTTAAATGTATCGCCATGGTAGGCATTTTTCAACGACAGAGTTTTATCCTTTTCGTAGTTACCTGAGTTTATCCAATATTGAAAAGACATTTTCAATGCAACCTCAACCGCTACAGACCCGCTATCTGAAAAAAATACATGGTTTAGTCCATGTGGAGTAATTTGTACCAGCTTATCAGCAAGGTCAATGGCAGGCCGATGTGTTAGGCCGCCCAGCATGATGTGAGAGAATATTTCGGCTTGCTGCGTAAGTACTCTATTGAGCGTGGGATGGTTATAGCCATGGATGGCAGCCCACCAGGAAGAAATCGCATCGATCAGGGTTGCACCGGATTCCAATTGTAAGGTTACCCCCGTTGCTCTTCTAACTACAGGAAAAGGAGCTATATTCTGCATCTGTGTATAGGGGTACCATAGGGCGGACATCTTGTGCTTCCAAATTTTATTTGTTATTGGATATTTGTATTGATGATGGGCAATGCATACATGTTGGGTATTTCTTTTGGAAATAGTTGTTGAAGGATCGCCAAGACCTCATTATAATGATTTGCTTTTGTCAGGGTAATCAACATAACACCATACAACTCCGTAGCCAGGTCTTGCTCAAGGAGCATTGCATTTTCGATGACTATACCTTTCGTAGTGAGTTTTCTTTGAAACAACTCTTCGGCTATTACCCGGGCCTCAGTTGTATTCTTTACCAAAATATGTATCGCTATCATAACTTCTTCACTTATTAACCATTTAAAGAAATAGCATAATATATAGGAAGTCCAATCGTGATATTGAAAGGAAACGTAACGCCTAGTGCCATGGGTACATATAAGCCCGGATCGGCCTTTGGCGCAGCAAAACGCATGGCAGCCGGCACTGCTATGTAAGAAGCGCTGGCTGCAAGCACTGAGAATACAAACCGGTCTCCAACCGGCTCTATGAAGTATCCACTTATAAAAGCAACGAGGCAACCATTAAACAGCGGAATGATCGTTGCAAACGCCAAAAGAAAAACACCGTGTTCCAAGAAAGCCTTGAATCTCCGCGCCACTACCATACCCATTTCCAATAAGAATATCGCAAGGAAACCTTTGAAAATATCAGTGGTGAATGGTTTAATCCCTTCAGCCTGTTTGGTATCTGCAATGATGCCGATGATCAGGCTGCCCATGATCATTAAAACACTGCTATTCGAAATCGAATGACGGAAAGAGGTCCACAAGCTAACAGGTTCAATAGTTTCCCCCGAATGTCCGTTGAACTTCTTCATTAATATCACTGCGACAATTATTGCAGGAAATTCCATGAGCGCCATGATGGCAATCATGTGGCCTCCAAAGTGTATAGACTGCATTTCCAGAAAGGATGCCGCAGCAACAAAAGTTACTGCACTTACTGACCCATAGGATGCAGCCACCGCTCCGGCACTGCTTGTCGTTAATTTTCTTTTCAGGATAAAAAATGTATACAGTGGAATAAGTGCAGAGATGAAGATTGCCAAGAATACTGCATAAAATATCTGGTATCCCATCTCACTGTGCTGCAACTCTTGCCCTCCCTTAAATCCAATGGAAAACAAAAGGTAAAGCGAGATAAATTTTACCGAGCTTGCCGGAATTTCAAGATCACTTTTTATTACCGATGCAATAATTCCTAATGCAAAAAAAAGGAGTACAGGATTAGTTAAGTTTGAAATCAGTAATTGATAATCCATCGTGGGGTCGAAAATGTTTTATTGAAACTTCCTCCAGTTCATTCGCGGCCTTAGTCGATATAATACCCTTAACGGCTATTTGACGAGACATCATCATGAGCTTAAACAGGTTAACCTTGCACATTTCTTCCACCTGCTGGTGGATCACCAACTTTGCAAAGAGTTGCTTTCTTTCAGTGAACGTTTTTTGTCTAACAATTTCAGTTATATGAAGATCAAGAATTTCCTGCATTTGATAGGTTGACTTAAAATGTTTACTGCTTCGCTTTTGCAATACGCTATTTATAAAGCGGCAATTGGTATCAACAACAATTCCTATTTCGGTAATGCCCTCGTTGATGATTAATTCGATTATGGAGTTCGCATAGGCACTATCATTAAATTGCGACCGGGTGGCAATCGAAGTAGCGAAAAAAGGCCTGTCTCCATAGTGATTCTGTAAAAAAACCTCAAGTTGAGAAAAAGGGCAAATGAAAAACAGCCGGTTTATTTTACCCGGCCCTCCTTGTTGCAAGAGTTTCATATTTTTGTTTTGCTTTTATTTCGACCACTAATCTCAAATCGATGGCTAATTCACTTTTGCCTGAGGCCGTTTCGATCGTTTTGAGGATTTGCTTACTGAACAAACGTAATTGTTCGATACATTCAATTGATTCCATGTGACTTTCCCCAAATCGCTCTTCCGAACTAAAATTCTTCAGCTGGTGGAATTGAATGTTAGCATAAATTAGGTGCAGCAGTATCTCTTTGGTTTCATCCTGAGAAAACCGATCATCTGCTAATGAAATCTTAAAACTCATTGCCATTAGTCGGGTTATTTTTGGATATTATTCTAAAGTTATTTGCCCCTGCAAAAACAGAAAGCGCCAGGCAGAGTTGATTAGTCAGTACATCCTTTGTCACAAAAGAGTAAATGAACAGTCCAAGCATTACTACCATTCCGGAGAAAAGGGATACAGTCATAGTTTGCATTCTTTGTAAAGCGTTACATTATTGACCTTGCCCCATCGAATAACCTTGTTGGCCATTAAACGAGTAGAGATTTTCAGTTTTGATTGTGTCAATACCAAGTTTGTCAGCGACAGTAAGTAATTGGATAATCGCCAGTTTGGTCATTTTTGTATCAGGTCCAGCTTTGAACCTGCATCGCCAGTGATCGGTACAGAATGTTTCGCTAAAACCATCTGGCCAAACTTTTATGCCCCGATTGGTAATCATAGAAAGCCTGATGTCATTGGTTTCGACTTTCTTTATCCGCTCTGCCAATTCGCTAGGTTTGGTTCCTGCCCAGTGAACAAACACGTCAACTCCTTCAAGCACCTTTATTGCCGGTTTTGCCCGCTTGTATTTTGGAAGTACCAGACTTGTATTTTTCGCATACTCTACTGGCTGAAGAGAAGCTGGTTTTTTACCAAGATTTTTGATTACTGTCTGAGCGAATTCTTTTGTGCCGACTTTATCCGTGCTAACACCTTCCTTGTATATGTCGTATGTATGAATGCCATCTTCAATAGTCTTAAGCCAGGCATTCTGAACTTTCTCCGCCACATCAGCCTGTCCTATATGGTTGAGCATCATAATGGCTCCCTGCAACAGACCGGATGGATTGGCTAAGTTTTGACCTGCTCTGCGCGGAGCAGAACCATGAATAGCCTCAAACATGGCGCACTCTTCGCCTATATTAGCCGAACCCGCAAGGCCTACCGACCCTGCAATTTGTGCCGCCACATCCGAGAGCACATCTCCGTAAAGGTTAGGCATCACCACCACATCAAAGGCTTCTGGCGTATCGGCAAGTTTGGCAGCACCTATGTCAACAATCCAATGTTCATTTTCTATGTCCGGATACTCTTTCGATATCTCATCAAAAACTCTGTGAAACAAACCATCGGTCTGCTTCATAATATTATCTTTTGTGAAGCAGGTTACTTTTTTACGTCCCTGTTGTCGGGCGTATTCAAATGCGTATCTGACAATTTTTTCACAGCCCGGCCTGCTGATTAACTTTAAACATTGAATCACTTCGTCCGTCTGCTGATGTTCAATGCCTGCATATAAATCTTCCTCGTTTTCTCGCACGACTACAACATCCATTTTTGGATGCTTTGTGCTAACAAAGGGGAACAGGCTTTTGCAGGGGCGCACATTTGCATAAAGTCCGAGAAATTTTCTTGTGGTAACGTTAAGGCTTTTATAACCACCACCTTGGGGAGTTGTAATAGGAGCTTTGAGAAACACTTTATTCCTACGGATTATGTCCCATGACTCCGGTGCAATACCTGATGTGTTGCCTGCCAGGTACACCTTTTCTCCTACATCTATTTTGTCGATTTCAATTTTGGCGCCAGCAGCTTTTAAAATTTGTAGTGTAGCCTCCATTATTTCCGGCCCGATGCCATCGCCATAAGCCACTGTTACTCGCGTCATATCTCCGTTTTATTTGCTCCAAAGGTCGGTATAGACAATCATTTGTTTTTATTTAACTTTTGTATACAACACATAAAATATATTAATGTATTCGACTTCATAGCGTAACGTTACCGCCATTCAATCCGGCTCTCAACCCGCACGGATTTGGAGAAATGAAGGAGAGCATTGAGCGTGTCCAATTAAACAGACTTGACCATGCAGTAGACCGTACATATAAACAATTGCAGCTAAAAAGAAGTAAGACGAAAATACAAATCATGGCATCCCATAACATTTTTGCTGCGGAGGAGATTTTATTAAATGCAAAGAAGCTTAAGGCAGGGTTAATTATCATAGGTACACATGGAGCGACTGGTATGAAATTCTTGGGCAGCACGACTACTCATTTAATTAACAACTCACCCAAGCCCGTTCTGGCAATTCCGCCAAAATACTGTTTCAAAAAGATTCGCACCATCGTTTATGCTTCCGACTTAGAAAATACACTCGATGAGCTTAAACAATTAACCGTAATTGCCAAGACTGTAAAAGCCAAAGTAGAAGCGTTGCATCTGCTAACCGGAGAGAACGAACAAGAAAGTAAAGCGAAGCTGATAACAGCAATAAAAAGGGCCGGGTATAAGAATATCAAGGCAGTGATAGAAATAGAGAAGCCTGATTTAACCATCCTTGAGCATCTGAATGCTTACCTGCGAAGAACCAAGCCTCAGATGTTTGTAATGTTTCCGCAAGAGCGCAGTCTGTTCGATAAACTATTTGTCAGGGGCAAAACCGAAGAACTGGCCTATACTACAAAGTTGCCAATGCTTACAATTAAGAAAAACAGTAGGATTGAAAGAAATCCTGATCTGCGACCGGGTCTTTTTTAATTCATGAAAATGTTAACAATGAAGAAAATGCTTGTAACTACAGACTTATCAGTGGCCTCAAAATCCGGTGTCCGATTTGTCCTTCAGGTTACCCGGCAGACAAACTGTAAACTCTTTTGCATATGTGATTGACCTTACTGAATCCAAGGAGCTGGAGTAATCAGCGATACCTGGTCTATAAAAAGGAGGAAATGGATAAGGCAATGCAAAGCCCTATGAAATTTGTGAAAGGAGTGCCTAGCTACGATAAAGTAGAGGATATTGCCTGCATAGTGCTTGATGGATCGGAAGAGGGGACTTTTTTTGAAGATCACTCTGAGAGTGTTTTGCAGGATGAATGTGATCGCGCGGCTCATGACGTTTAAGAACGTGCTCATCACAAGCCACCAGGCATTTTTGACGCATGAGGCATTGCAAGAGATTTCAGAAACAACTATCCACAACCTTGACTGCTGGGAGAGAGGTGCAAAAAGTGAGTTTGAACTTTGCCTGATTAAAGTGAATCGCATCGCAATTTGCGGTTTAAAAAGGCCTCTAGCCCAAATCCCGAAAATCGCACTATATCCTGATAAACCAATTTACAGTAAACCAAAAATTGTGGATGGCCGTGTCACCAATGAACGACCGGGTTCTGTAGTCCAGCCCGGTCTCTAGTTTATTGTTACTTGTTAAATTGATCCCAAGCAGTGGGACAACCCGCACTTCCAGATCAAAAGCATTTTCTTCCACGCTGCCGAGGTACTCATTATTAAACCGAATATAGAGTTCTCTATTATCAATGGTTTGACCATTAAGAGGAATCTCCAGCGAAATGCGGTACCTGAGCCTGTACTCAGCAGGCCGGTTGGATGAAAATGTTTGGTCTGTAGAAATCCGGTGGGCGAGCCTGATAATTCCTAGCTGATCAACAATAGTGAATTGCTGGATGGCCCGGTGGAATACTTCGTTGTTTCTGATGCGGATTAAATATCCTGCGCCTACCCGTGTTACCGGGCTGGACCGATACGTTAGTATCGCGGCATAGTCGTTGAGTTCATACCGGAAATCATTAACAGATGCTTCGCCAAATATCTCTGTCTTATAGATTTGCCTTGACTCCATTCGCATGTTTAGATCCCACTTTTTTCCAACGGCTGTATTGATGTTGACAACCGGCAATGAGCCCACCGAATACAACGATTGTGCGCTGAGCTTGTCAATAAAGAATATGGAGGCAATGCCAATGAAAAGTAGTTTTCTAAAATTCAAGATTATCCGTGTTTCGTGTTACGATTTCCTTCAGAGAAATTAAAGCACCTGCGGAATCAACGGTTGCTTCATAGAACCTGAAATCCCGGCCCTTATACCCGCGCACCACAACCTCATAATTAGCTTTGGACGTTGAGCCACTTCCGTTTCTCAGATACTCCATGAGTGAGTCTGTATATTGAATTTGAATTTTAACTATCCTGATTCTTGTAAAATGCCCGGACAGGGCCTTATCAAAAGATATGGCCCATGACTCTGGAAGCTCACTAAGCTTCAGTTCAACTTCAATGTCCAGGACATGCCCGGATTCGCTGAACTCAACACTGTGTTTCCGGTTTCTGAATTTAAATTTGGCTTCATAGGTTTTTCCATCATGGCTTTCCTCGGCATACCATTTTACACGACTCTCTAAATTTGCTGAGTCAATAAAGCGGGTGGCCTTTTCAGGAACACTTCTGGGGTGAATACGGTATTCGCGTTCCCACTTTACCTGGGCAAACAACAGCGAAGTGGTAAACATCAGTATTGATAGAAGAATTGTTCGAAACATGGTTGTTTAAAAATTATTGACGTTCATCTGTATCGGCCATGCACAGGGCTTTCCCGGCAATGAAGGCGTTGAAGCGCTCGTTCTCATAAACCAAATTTCCGTTTACAAAAGTATGTGTTGCCTTCCCTTGAAAAGTTGTTCCTTCCAATGGCGACCAGCCGCATTTGTAGAGAATATTCTCGCGGGCAACTGTCCACGGTGAATTCAAATCTACGAGGGTTAAGTCAGCCCAATAGCCTTCGCGGATAAATCCTCGTTTGTTGATCTGGTAAAGTACGGCAGGGTTATGGCACATTTTCTCCACAATTTTTTCCAGCGAGATAAGACCTTGTCTATAAAATTCGAGCATAACGCACAGCGAGTGCTGCACCATTGGCGCACCGGACATAGATTGAAAATAAGGCTTTTGCTTTTCTTCCAGCGTGTGTGGTGCGTGGTCAGTGGTTATAATATCAATGCGGTCGTTCAGCAAAGCGTTGAAAAGACCCTTCCTGTCGTGTTGGGATTTAATAGCAGGGTTCCATTTTATGCGCACCCCAAGACGCGCGTAGTCGTTACTTGAAAACCATAGATGATGAATCGATACTTCCGAGGTTATCTTTTTTTGAGCCAATGGAATGTTATTTTGGAATAAATGAGTCTCCGCTTCTGTGGACAGATGCAAAACATGCAACCTGGCGTTATGCTTTCGTGCTAAATCAATTGCCTGCCGTGTTGCCTCCACACAGGCTTTCTCGCTCCTGATGAGAGGGTGAAGTGCTATGGGTACATCCTCGCCATAAATTGACCAGTAGTAGTTTTCATTCTCTTCAATAATCTTCTCCTTTTCCGAGTGGATGGCAATAATGGTTTTACAGCTTGCAAAGAGTTTGTTCAGGATATCTGGATTATCTGCCAGCAGGTTTCCTTTTTTGGTGAAGTAAAGCCCATCATCAGAAACTGCCAGAAACTGCGAAGTATCCATGCTTATGATTTCATCAACATTGTCGGCATTTACACCCATAAAAAATCCGTAGTTAGCCCACGAATTTTCTGATGCAATCCTGTACTTATCGTATAAAATGGAAGGTGTTAAAACGTTAGGCACTGTATTGGGCATATCAATGAACGATGTAACGCCCCCGGCCACTGCCGCCCTACTTTCGCTAGCTATATCCCCCTTGTGCGTAAGGCCAGGCTCTCTGAAATGAACTTGTGCGTCAATAACGCCAGGCAGCAAATACTTACCAGTGGCTTCGATTACGTGGCAATTGGCCGGATGAGTAATTTTGCCGATTTCGCAGATTAATCCATCGCGAACCAATACATCGGCTCCATATAATTGCCCCTCATTTACAAGAATGGCATTCTTTATCAGCATTGGTTTGTTCATGTTTTAACGTAGTCGCCTGGTACCTGCTGCCCAATACAAAAAGGCTTTTTGCTTTTCATAGTCACCCAACAGTTTAATCAATTTTGATTGCGACTGAATAAGCTTCTCAATCTGAATATTGATTCTGAACAGATCACTTTCCCCATTTTCAAGATTTAAAAGCTCGGCCTGTAGCAAAAGATCATAGTTTTCAACCATATCTGATTGTTGTGCTATAATCCGTTCGCTATTAGTCAACTCATTGTAGGCAGCTAATACCTGATTAACGATTTGCCGTTCGGCAAACGATTGTTCAAACTGGGTGTTTGAGATTTTAAGTTTGGTTTGCGCCAGCTTAGCTCGCTCTTTTCTTAGGAACACCGGAAACGAAAAGTCCAGGCCAAACTTATAGTTGTCATTGAACTGAAGGTTGGCATTCCAATCCGGGTCAAACGGCTGATTGATGAGATAGTAGTTAACGTCCAGGCGCGGTTTGAGGAATTCTGTTGCAAGCCTTCGATCAACATCAAGTTGCCTGAGTTTGACTTCGATTTTCTGAAGCTCAGGATGATTCGCTCTGGCTAAATTGACAAGTTCATCGCGTTCTGGTTCGGTCATGCCGATTAAGTCGCGTTGCAATATGGGAGCAAAGTTTAATGATAACTCCAGTGGGTTGCTCAGGCTATCCCACAAGTAATTTGAAAGCAGGATGCCTGTATTCTGAAACTCAAGTAAGGCCTCTTGCCGTTCCACAATTCTCTGTTGCAAGGTAATCTTCGCCTGCACCGTGTCAATGGGTGCTGCTTCGCCCATCTGGTGATTCAGCTTCACTCTTCGGAATATTTCTAACGCTACGCCTACATTTTTATCGAATAGCTTATAATTATAAAAAGTAAAGGCCCAGTTCCAATAATCCTTTGCGGCTTCCAGAAAAAGTTTGTTCATTATCTTAACTTGTTCAGCCTCCATCATATCGCCAAACAGTTGTGCCTGCTTAAGAGCCGCCCGCCTTTCGTCCGTAATCAGCCCTCTGCCCAATGGTAGTGAAATGCCTGCGTAAAACTGGCGGTAGTCAAACTGATTTGAAATGTAGTGCTCCGGGTCTAGGAATGTGCCGGAATTTTGCTCTACCCCAAAGGCTGGGTCGAAGGGTAAGATCGTTGGTATTTTGAGTGATGAATTGAAAATGTTGTAGTACGTGGTTCCGTTGTAGCTCTTTGTGAGGTATTGTGCCTCAAGCTTAGGATCAAAATTTCCCCGAGCGAGCCGTAGTTCCTGCCGTGCTACATCGCTGAGCAAGTCCGCTTGCCTGGCCACCGGATGATTCATCATAACAAAATGATAAAAAGTTTCAATGGTGAAAGGTCGGATCGAATCCGGCAACACCAACAGAGAATCGATGGAGTTTTGACCAAACGCACTACCACTTATGAGCAAACCTATAATCAATAGAGATTTCCTGACGTATTGCATAACTCCTCGTTTTCTAATTTTCTGCATCTTCCGGTATTGCATTCTGCGCCTTTTCATTTTTCTTGAGGGTTGCATCCAGCGGCTCTTCATAAAGGCTGGGCGGAAATCCATTTAACTGACGCCATATTTCATACCATACCGGAACGTCATCCAGCATTACCCAACCCTTAATGCCCGAACCTACGCGTAATTGCTTTGGCCAGGACTGGTCACGTTTATCAGGAATAACGAGTACCCGAAATTCTCCCGGCTTTGAATTAACGAGGTCAATAACCTCAACGGTACCGCCAAACGTTCCTACCGAAACACTAGGCCAGCCAGAAAATTGCAGCGCAGGCCAGCCATCGAACTCAATACGGACGTGCCTGCCTCTGCTTAGCAGAGGTACATCCATTGCTTTTACATAAAGTTCCACCGCCATGTCGGAGGCTTCGGGCATAATGGTGCAAACAGCATCGCCTTCCTTTATGGTTTCTCCTATTCCTGCCTGCATGGCTTTCACTATGTAACCGTCTTGCGGAGAAAGAATTCTATACTGGTTACTCCGGATTAGCATATTGGAATACTCATTTTTGAGTTTGGCCACATCACCCTGGCCATCAAATACCTCAGCATGAGTATTACTGAGGTCAGATTCCGATTTACTGATCTTATCCAGATACTCAGCCTCCAAACCATCAAGTTCAATCTGCGCGTTCAGGTAGTCTGCCTGGCTCCCCTGGTATTTGTATTCAATATCCTGGAACTTGGTTAATGGTATGTTTCCCGCTTCAAAAAGTTTTTTGTTACGCTGATATTGGTTTTCGGCATTCTGAAACCTGACGCGTTCAGCATCAAGTTTAGCCCTTGCCTGTTCGATTTTTATTCTCATAGCATCCTTTAATGCCTTGATCTGTCGCTTAAGCGCTTTGGCCTTCTCGTCTTTAGAGATAATGCTTCCCTGTTTAGCGTTTATTTGTTCCTGCAACCTGAACAGGAGTTGTGGGTCAAAATATTTTTCCTTTACTTCACTAATAGTTATTATAGTGTCTCCCCGCTTTACATATTGACCTTCGCGCACATGCCATTGCTGAATTTGCCCGGCTATTACAGACTGTACATCCTGCGGGCGATTCATCGGGTTGAGTGCGGTAAGTTTACCCGAACCACGAATGTTTTGCTGCCAGGGAACAAACAGGATTGTTGCAAATACAGCCATTATACCCAACAGCCATTTTGCCAAAATCTTACCGGCATGAGGTGCCTTTAATGCCCTGAGCGAGTACAGTTTATTCTGTTCAATTATTTTCTCAATCCGCTGTGGCGATAAATTAAGCATGGCTGTCTAATCTAAGTAGTTAGAGATGGTACCGTTGTTAAGCAGTTCTTTAAATGCTCCCTGGTGTTCAATTCTGCCGTTATTCATCACCAGCACCCTGTCGCAGGCAGCCATAACAACGGGATCGTTGGACACCGCTATCAAAGTCCACTTTTTGTCACGTGCTGTAAGGGACTTGATCTGAAACAATTTGTCTTGCTTCTTTAACCCATTAAAAAAATCATTCAGAATAATCAAGTTCGGTTTTTTGGCGAGGCAACGCGCCAGGATTATCTTGTTTATCATGGAACTTGAAAAGCCCTTACCTCCGCTCAGCAAGTGGGTATTCAGGCCATCTTGTAATTTGTTAATTGTCTCATCGCCATCAACCTGCCTAAGCGCATCCATTACGTCTTCTATACTCTCAATCGACTTGCCAACAGTTATGTTTTCAAGGATTGAACCGTCAAAAATATCTTCGCTTGAAATGTTCTTCGCAATTTTATCACGTAAATGGGTCAGATCAAGATCCCGTATGGAATAGTTATTAATCGTTAACAGCCCTTCAAAATTGGTATGCAGGCCGGCAATGATATTGGTTAGCGTTGTTTTGCCTGCTCCGCCTGCCCCGGCAATGCATATCTTTTCGCCTGGCCTTACATCAATGGAAATCGTATCTAAAATATAACTGTCGCCACCAGGATATTTGTACTTCAGGTCTTTGATGTGAATAGCATATCCCTGCTTCATTTGGTGTTTGGAAAAATCTATTCCACCCACTCTATCCAAAGGAAGATCAGTAACCTGCGAAATTTTGTCGACTGCGGTGAAAAGGTCATACATCACATCGATGTACATAATGATCTTTTCTACTGAATTCAAGATCAAAATGATAATTACCTCGGCAGCGACAAATTGACCGAGTGTTATTTGGCGATCTACAACCAATATGGTTCCCACTATTAAAAGACAGCCGGTTACAGCTGCTTTAAAGAATACAATAAATGAGTACTGTGTTACCAATACGGTAAAATGTTTCTTCCTGTACTTTAAGTAGTTGTTAACGGTCTGATCTGTTTTCTTAATTGGCAGATCAGTATTGCCTGCCAACTTAAATGAATTTAAAGCACGGGCCAGTTCTTCAAGCCACTGGGCCACTTTGTATTTGTATTTTGACTCGTTGATAGAGGACTCAAGACCGGCTGGCCCGGTCAGGTAAAATATCACTATCAGAATCCCAACAAGAACAATGCTAAAGAAAACAAAAAACGGGTGATATAAAGAGAGCAGCAACAGCCCGAAAAATATTTGTATTGCTCCCGATGACAGATCGATCAACAGCTTCGGTATGCCTTTTTGAATGGTAAGTATATCAAAGAACCGATTGATAAGTTCGGGTGCATAGTTGCTCATTATCGATTCCATTTTTAATCGGGGTATCCGAAAAGCAAACTCAAACGAAGCTTTTGCAAAAACCCTGCGTTGCAGATGCTCCACTAAAGTTATCTGTACAATTTGCAGTGACCCACCAATAATTACACCCAAGATAACGATGCCGATTAAAACATAAACGGAACTAAAAAAAACACCTCCACTGATTAATTCAACCGTAGTCTGTATGCCAAGGGGTAACACGAGACTCAACAAACCAATAATAACGGAATAAAATAGAATGTAGATAATGTCTTTGCGTTCCGTGCTCAATAACCTGATAAATCGGCTTATAGGATTTAATTTTGTTCCCTTAAAATTTTCAGAGAATTCATACTCGCTGATCAGACTCTTGAACGGGAAGACCACAAAAAACACAACATTGCCATCAGCGTTTAACTGAAAGTTGCGCTCTATCAGCGAGTCAATAGAAAGCGTCTCTGTAGTTGATTCAGTGACCCGACTTATCACAACATGCCCATGTTTTCGGTTTTGGATTATGGGCACCAGGTCATCGCCTGATTTCTCAAAAAGCAGCACCAGACCCTGCTCAGCCTTCAAAAATTCCCTGAGCGAATCCACATCCAACGAATACTCCATAAAGAGTATTCTTATTTTGCTTCCGGCTTCCAGTAAATCCCTTTTAAACTCGCTAAATTCTGAAGGGTCATAGGCCCGGTTATTTGCATCCACAAAACGCAAGGCAGTCGCGTCAAAATCGTGCTGCACTGCCAGGGCAGTTTCATTGAGTATCCTGATTATATCTTTATTATTCATACTTCGGTTTTATAGCTCTAAAGACAAGCCCTTCCAGAAACATATATAATTGCACGTTCGCGGATTTCGCATCAGGTTTAATATCGGAGAGTAATGGCATATGTTTACTGTAATACAACTGTTGTTTGGCAGCAGTGATGGTGGTTGTTACCAGCGAATGAGGAAATGGATATTTGGGATTAATTTCCTTGATTATAGATGCTAAAGTCTTACAGGTATCTTTGAACGGACTGAACAAACCATCGCGGTAATCCTGATCAATGGATGAAACGTGAAATACTTTATCGAATTCGGAAATCATAATGCGGTGAAGAGCTTTTTCATCAAGCATGGTTAACCCTAACGATTTCTTATTGCCTGCCAGCAACTGAAGGCATATCTTCAATTTTTCTTCAGCATCCTGAATATTGTTGAGGTGAAAACTCAAATTGAAATTCAATATGGACCAATACCAGTTGCTTAGGTACTGGAGCAAACGAAATTTATTCTCAAAGTACCGGTATAAAGTGGCTTCCGTAGATTCAATTTGATCGGCAACCTTACGAAAGGTTAGTTTTTCAAAACCCTCCCTGTCAATCACCTCAACACTTACCCGGATAATAGCCTGCCCGATAACCGTTCGTTGTGGGTCTCGGAGGTATAGTTTATCATTCAAACTAAATAGTATAGCACTCATAAATTGTAGTAAAGCTACCGTGTATTACCAGTCTTTCCAAAGAACAATGGCAACTTTTTGGATTTTATTTAGAAAACCAGCCTGCCTGGATAAACCACCCATTGAAGGAAATTAACCTCTATTTGTTGCAGGGAAAAGGAATAGGGTGATGGTGATTTCAGTTTCAAAAATGGAAAATACCTGATATTGGTACGAACGCCCCACCAATCCGATCTTTTCGGTCGTATGTCCCACCCGGCTATGATTCCTGGTTGCCAAAGAGTGTTACTATGATTAAAAACAGTATTGCCTTGTTCCTTTTCATGTAGGGTGATCTCTTCATAGCTTAACACCGGGCCAAGAAATGGCGCAAAACCATGATAGTCGCCAAGAAATTTGTAGGTCTCCAGTGCTATCGACCTCCTTTTCAATTTCTGCCTAACACCGAACCCTTCCAGAGAAGCCGTGTACCACCGAAAGGAAAGATTTACAGCAGCATCCATTTTGTAATGATAATAGCCAATGCCCAGGTCTGGAAATAAGCCCACAATCCGGTAGTCATCCAGGTAAGGTCTGGTCGCCTTGTTGTACGATGAATGGCTTGTAAAAAAAGAGTAGGCGGGGCCAATAGCGAAAAATATACTGTTCGATCGTCCGGTCTTGCCTTCATCACCATCGAAGCCGGTGGCGTTAGGCGATTTATTTTTTTTAAAATTGGAAAGAGAGAGGTCAACAAAATATTTGTAACTCAAGATAAACCCGAGTCTTGGTGTTCGCAACGGAACAGTAATGCTTTCAGAAATAAAATAGCGGTAGTCGTTTTTGATGTAATAGGTTGAACCAAGCTCGATAAATCCATATTTAAACGAATAGGCTACGCCAGCTAATAGGGGAAATTCAAGTCGGGTAAATTTGGCTGCATTATCGATCCGGTAAGTAAAAGATCCGATTGACATTCCGATATACGGACTGACAACATTATGCCGAACCGGAATGACAAAATACTTAAACCCTGTTCCTGGGCTTCGTAAAAAGAAAAAGGACTTGTCATTGTCAAGGCTTATTGATCGCAGAGAGAAGCAAGTGAAAAATTCTGCGCGTCCCCAAAAGTGTAACCCGCTAACCGATATGAACGGACTTACCATGTTGCCAAAGTCTACTTTCTCAAGGTCGCCATTGCGAAAACGAAAACTCTGGCCATGAGATGGCGTAAACGCCAGATCACCTCCGATGAACGTTTGGGCAAATGTGAACCGGTTCTTGCCATAATCGCGATATACCTGGGCAAAAGCGAGGTTAGAAATGCGCGCTGATGCCAACAACAGGAACGATAATAAAAGCTGAGGGAGGTACCGCTTTGCCATGAATGGACCTAATTCTGAAGAATGCCTTCAGAAAACGGAAGGCTTAGGAGTATATTAAGCCGCAGTACGGTTGCACAGAAATCATCCAGTTCATAAAAGCGGGAAGCCGTCTGAACAGAAACATTCCTGCTTAATTTCTGGAAATACTTTTTTCGCAATTTTAATTCTTTGCGTTGGTATTTTTCCGAATGCTTTACAAATTCTAGCGTAAATTTTTTATCTGGTAAAGGATATTGCTCAAGGTAGGTTACAATCAAGCCGAGCAATTCCTCATCTAAAACCTTCCGCTCCTTCGAATACTGGCTGTATATGGTTTGAAAAACCAGCGCCTCAGAAAGAGATAGCTGAAGTGCCTGCATAAAAATTGCGTCCCGTTCCATCTCAAGGCCTTTCGTTGCGGCCTCTATTTCAGCAACGGTAACGTTGCTAACGGCACGTTGCTGCGCCCATCCTCCTGAAGCGGGCATGGCAAGCAAAAATGCCAGGAAGAAAACCTTAAAATCAGGCACGAACCGAAAACAAATTATTCTCATCATTTCATTGTTTTTATTTGCCTGTCGCCTCATGGATCAATCAACCGCCTGAAGCGAACAGGACATACAGAATGTGCTACTTACTTTGTTCTATTCGCTTGTAAATTTTATTCACCAGCGAGTCAATCCGTTTTGATTCTTGGTTAATCATCGAATCAAGCTTTCTGGTTTTGGTGACTTCATTTTCTATGGCAGAGTCGAGCATATTCAGTTTACGAACCTCAACTTCGATCAATGAATCGAGGGAAAGAGCCATGCGCTGTAACCGATCCAGATTTTCCTCGGTCTTTTGGGTAGTATCCGCGCAACCTGTTACAAGTATTGTTAGTATGAGAAATGAAATTGGCATTAGTATTTTTTTCATTGTATTATTATTTATTTTTTTGGTACTCTTCTTTTTGAAATCTGTATTTCTATTTCATGGGTGATGAGCAATCGTGATGGAATATTCTAATCGTTCTAACTCCATACTCCTCTCTTAACTTCCGTGCCCTTTCCAAAGCCTGGTCGCCATTATCAAAAACTGAGTGTGCCTGGTTTTCGATCTTCATCTTAGTTGGCTTCTCCGTTAGAACGATAGCTATATAATTGTCTGGCTTGGGGTTTTCCTCCATAACAATCCATTTCATTTGTTAATAATTTTAGTTATTAAGGCACTCCGAATATCCATGCCCTGCATCATACTGGTTGGTACATGCAGTGCATAGATACTTCATAAGTGAATTTTGATTGTCGTTCTTATTTTTTGTTGTCGTCAATAAGCATCGGCACTTTTCCATCCGTAATTATAATTTTAGAGTTTGGAGATTGAGAAAGTTGTTTGAATACCTCCAGGCTCTGCCATTTTATGATTTGGTCGGTAAGGCCCTCGGAGATAACCTTCTGAGAATCGCGTATACCTTGCGCTTCAATTACCTTCCGTTGAGCCTCTTTCTTTTCCCGATCGAGCAAAAACTCCATGCGTTGCGCATCTTGCTCGGCTTCCAGTTTTTCTTCAACAGCGCGAGCAAGCCCGGCAGGTAGTTGAATATTTTTCAGCAAGACGGCCTGAATATCAAAACCCCTTGGCGCCAATAATTCCCTCATCTGCTCAGTGATGGCTTTTTCTATAGATGCACGTTCTGCCGAGTGCATATCTTTTGCGTAAAACCGGGAACACACATCGGCCGCGGCCGATCTAAATACACTGCTAATTACGATGTCTTCGTAGTTAACTCCGATATTTTCTAATATGGCTGGAGCTTTTTCGGGTTGTATCCTGTAGAGGATAGAAATAACGGCACTGACGTTTAGCCCTTCCTTAGAGGGAAGATTAGATGATATCTCCACATTTACTGTACGAATGGGCATCTTAATTATGGTGGTGATGAATGGATTGAAGGGCACAGGTCCAGGCTGGAGAATGTTGGGACTCATTTTCCCGATTCTCCGTTTTACGCCTACTTCGCCTTGCCGCACAACAGCGCAACTGGAGAGGATGGTAATGAGTGGAACAAACCAAATAAGGTTATTTATTTTCATATGTATAATTGTTTGAGTTGTTAATTTTTATCGTTTGTTGTTTAGCCTGTTGTCTTATCCAGTCTTTAAGTTCTTGAGACTCGCTTTTCGAGAGCCAGCTAAAGGACTTCCTGTACTCTTTGCGAAACAGATTTTTACTGAAACTTACCTTAGCCAAAATTGTTTTGACGTATTCGAGCATCGAGGTTTTCATTGTCCGGGTGCTTTATGTTAGAATCTGATGATAATCCTTGGAGCCAGTAAATCTTCCGTAATCCTTCGCTGTATATGCGGTATCCTGTTATTGTGCAGGTCGAGGTAACGCAAATTTTTCATACGCTTTATTTCTATAGGCACAGTATTGAGTTCATTACCGTTTAGGTATAGGTACTCCAGTGAACTCAAGTGTTTAATACCTGGCGGAATGGCTTTAACGTAATCACCTTCGAGATGCAGTTCTTTCAATTTCGGGAGTTGACCAAGAATATTGATGCTTTCTTCAAAATTGAAGTGCACGTCACCGTTTATCCACAGTACCTGAAGATTTCTGAGTTGAGTAAATTCCGGTGGCAACGTTGCTATTTGATTGAACGAAAGTTCCAGGTACTTGAGGCTTCTCAATTTTCCAATAGAAGGGGGTAGCTGCGAAATGCTGTCTCCCGAAATATCAAGTACGTGAAGCACTGGCAAATTCGACAGTATCTGAAAATTTGCATCCAGATTTTGTCTTACGTTATAGTCCATGTACAGATTCCGAAGATTTTTTAGCTGCCCGAAACCCTCCGGAAGTTCTCCAATTGAATTACCCGAGAGGTCGATGTATGCCAGCCTCTCCAGCAATCCAATACTGTTCGGCAAACCCGAGATATTATTCCGACTTAAATCGAGATATTTCAGATTTTTGAATTGAAGTATTTCCTCGGGAAATGAGTGTAACCCATGGTCGCGCAATGTTAGCCATTGCACACTGTCCGGATACTTAGTGGCTTCTATCAAATCCTTGTAATTCTTTGATGGCTGCCCGAACCCCGGCAAACAAGAAAGTATTAATATCGATGTTAAAAGGTGCGTTTTCATTTTTTCAAATAGTTAATGTATGTGCAGGCCGTCTGCATCTGTTACAGTTTGACTCAGATCAATTATTCATCCTGTGCGAATAGTGAACCCAATTAAATACCGATTGGCTGATGAAGCACGACAGAATATCCTGGCTGGTGCGCATCAAAGGGGTTAGGATCATGCACGGACTTATTGTTGGTATTCTCTCTATCGAATAGAGAAGAATTTCTTATCCTGTCCAAGTTGGTCGCCAGTACTGTTAGCACTGCAAACAACCCCAAGATGAATGACCAAACCAGTATAGTTTGATGAAGCTTATTGATAGATTTCATGATGACTTGATGATTAATTAAAAACTGTTACTTTAAATAAGCCCGAGAGCTAACAGTTTAAACCATCAAATAATCAGTCGTTTGAGTAAGATGTGCAGATCGACATTTTTGAATGTGGGGCGTTCATGCCAGGCCTCATAGTGAAATGTCACACTTGATTGCCATATATATTTCCGGGCCGGTTTGACTCTTTGAAAAACCCTTTTGGCCGTCAGTGAACTACTTGCGGTTACTGTTAATTCAGTACTTTCTGACCGTTCACTGGTGGCAGTCTCTGTTGTTGCCACCAGGCACGGTGCCGCCAGCAGAAAGGAAAGCACCAAAATAACGACCCTGATAATCATATTCAGTATTACACCATTTTATGGTAGTATTACTTTTATAACGGAATATGATAGCTCAAGGTTTGGATTTGGTCATTTTATTTTGTGCTAAGAGTGGAAAGGATCAGGTGCCGTAAGAAATTGATGATTTCCTGTTCGTCCTTGGCATGCCCAAAATCTGTTAACCTGGGAAGGTTTTTCATAAAGAAGAATTGATAATGAGCCATTTCCAAAACTGTACTGGTAAGAGATCTGGAGTACTTATATTTTGGATTTATTTCCAGAAAAACATCTGCTATTCTGGCGCACAAGTCTTTATAAGGCTTAAAGAACTGGTGCTTGTTGTCTTCGGTTACATGGCTGGTCAGGTATGACTTCGACCCTTCCTTGATCACCAATTGATGCAGCACCTGTTTTTCCAACTCAACACCGCCTGATAACTCACCCTCAACTTTGAGCATCAGGATGTTCAAAATAATGTCAATCTTCTTAAAGGGGTCGGTAATGTTGTTGGTATGTATTATCACAAGGTATTCTAGCCACCTCCAGTACCAATCGACTAAATAAATCAATAAACGATGCTTGTTCTCAAAGTATCGGTATATACTGGACTCGTTCGTTTTCAGTTTCGTTGCTAATTTTTTAAAAGTGAAGTCCTCAAGCCCTAACTTATCCATCATGATGGCGCCTTGATTCACAATTTTCCGTCCTACCTCCGAAAGTGTTGGATCTCTTACAAAAAGCTTTTCGTTTAACAGAATTTGAATCTGCCAACTCATAAACGGATGATTTTTTGGATATTTAAAGGGTTAATTTATCCCTTAATAGCATCAATTCCAAAAATGAAAGTAACATTGTCATGTCTAAAGAAAACAGTCTTTATGTATTTGGAACCTGCTCACCCAACCATCAGTAAAGCGTCTGTTTGGTTTTTGTGTGAGTTTTGATTACGCCTTCTTATGATACTTTTCCAAATCTTTAAAATACATTCTGATTATCTCGTTCTTCTCTTGTTGTATGTACTGTAGTAATGCACCGGGCACCGGAGACAACTTTTTTCCCTTCAGCCAGATTAATTGCCACATGGTTTTGATGGGAAGGCCTTTGACCTGTATAAGTTTTAATGTCCCGTGGTAAAGCTCATTCTTAATTCCTATCAGAGGCATTATGGAGTAACCCAAGCCCGCTATTACTGCCTGCTTAACAGCTTCATTTGACGTTAACTCAAGCTTTTTACGTACTTTTAAATGATGCCTGTCTATGAATCTCTCCATAGCCTGTCTGGTTCCAGAGCCTGGTTCACGAAAAATTAATGGAAGCTGAGCGAAGAGTTCTCTCACCGAGATATTTCTGTTAACTTTTGTTTCGCTGTTGCCCACCAGGTAAAGGGTATTTTCCATCAAGTCAATCTTATTTACATCAAATTCTTCGGGAATAATTGACACCAGGGCAAAATCTATCTGGTTGCTACCCAAGCTCTCGATTACTTTCGTTTTGTTCGTTACATCCATAAGAAGTTCAACGCCAGGGTTTGCCTTCATAAAGCCAGTCAGGAAGAATGGCATAACGTACTTTCCGGTAGATACCACCGAAACTTTAAGCCTGCCCGCAAGTTGGCCCTTGTGCGCATGCGTTTTATAGTTAATGGTGTATACCTGGTTGATTATATTTTCAGCCGTTTCAGCAATTTCTTTTCCAAAATCAGTAACGTATAACTTTCTCCCTATTACCTCGGTCAGCGGAATGTCAAATTGATTCTGAAAGTTTCTTAATTGGATGGATACGGCAGGCTGTGTCATATGCATCTCCTCAGCCGTTTTGGTAACGCTTCCGGATTGAACGACTTTGAGAAATATTTGCAATTGGTGCAGCGTGTAATTCATAAACTAAATTTACGGTTCATATAGAAAATATAAATACAAATATATGATCATAAAAGTTGAAATTTGACTGAGGAGTTCTTATTAAATGGAAGAAAGTAGTCCAATGCAAATATGAGTGGGGGGTTTACGCGTCTAAGTAGCGGGCATTTTTTTGACAGGATGCTTACAATAATCTGTGCCGAGGGTGAGCAGCATGCATTGCAGCATGCAATAAAAAAATATTTCAACATTGACCAGCTCTCAGCAAAATCAGTAAATAATGATCCAACTTTTTATTTTGATTTACCTAATTCCCATGTCGAGGCAATGCTGAGTGACAGAATTTCAAAGGCCCTTGAAATGGTTGGTGGAAAAATAGGAATTGGTAATGTGGGGTCTTTGCCGTATCAACCATCGGTAGCAACTTTGAATTTGAGCCAAGAGATTATAATGCTAATTGATTTGGATAATGAAATTAATTTGACACAAAGTGTAACTAGCACAGTGCCGATTTATTGTAATTCCGTTATTAATAATATTCGAGACCTCGTTGCTTTTGCTGATAAGATAAATTTCCCATCACAAGGGATTGTTTTGAAGCAAATAGTGAATGGACTAACCAAAAACTTAAAATCAGGTATCCTCACGTGGGATCTTCTCTACGCTACAGTTCTGCAATTTAGCAGCACTGGTACTGAACTTGTCGCGGAAACAGACATGAGGACCTACTTGAACCCAAAAAGGATGAATTTAGTAGAACATGCCAACGCATTATTATGGCAGAAATACGAATTCCTGCTCCCTTCAACTCCCGGCAACTGAAATTCAACTCAATTTTGACTTTCAGTTAGAGCACGTGCATCCTGTCCTTCCCTGAAATAACAGAGGTATTGTCTAGTCCGGCCACAGCTATACAGTTTTTAGATCAAAAACTGTATTATTAAAGATCATGGCACGAGAAAAAAAACTAACCTATGACAGGGCACACTTTCATTTCGCCAAAGAGCAGAAAATTAAGATAGTCCAGGAGATTGAGACTGGGCAATTGACGCGCAAAGAGGCAATGAAAAAGTATAACGTTGTTGGGCATCAAACGCTGAACGGCTGGTTACTTCAATTTGGAACTAATCCGGAAAACGTTGTTAAAAAGCAGTATAAAAAAGCGGATCAGCGATTAGCAGCTTACCAAATAGTAACGGGTGAAACGACAGTTGATGATACCGCCCGTAAAATGCGAGTAGCCCCCAATACTGTCTCGGGTTGGGTACGAACATATAAAAATGATGTTCAACACCTACCTCCATCTGCTTCAAAGAAAAAGAAACAAGTTAAAGCAACTGACCTTGACAAAGGCCAACAAAAGGAACTTGAAGAACTGCGATTAAAAGTAGCGGGCTTGGAGATGATGATCGACATAGCAGAAAAGGATCTTAAAATCGACATTCGAAAAAAGTCTGGCACCAAACTGTAACCAACATGAAGACGGTATTTGCAACAGTAGGCATAGAGCGGCTGTGCAAATTGTTTGGTAAAACTCACCATGCCTACTACGATAAGAACTGGTATCTGGAACAGCGCTACAATGATGAGAAAATTGTTTTGGAGCTGCTCCAACAAATCAAGCGTGAGATCCCGGTTCTATCGACCAAAACTATCTATCGGATGATAAAACCAACATTACGTAATCACGGTATTACCATTGGACGTGATGCGTTGCATGATCTGAGAAGGCAGCATGGGATGCTATATAGACGGAGAAAGAGATATTGCAGAACCACCGATTCCAATCATCGCTTTCATAAGTATCCTAATAAGATCAAGAACCTTGAAGTTACACATACTGAGCACGTTTGGCTGTCTGACATAACCTATATCAGACAACTGGATGGGTTCAGTTTTTTATCGCTGGTCACCGATGCTTATTCACGTAAAATAGTTGGGTATTGTCTCTATCCAACACTTGCTGCCTTCGGGCCACTTCTGGCTTTACGAATGGCGATCACCAATTTGAACAAGCCTCCCGATGGACTAATCCATCACTCAGACAGAGGTATTCAATACTGCTGTGACAGTTATATCCAAGAGCTTCAACTATACTGCATCGATAGTAGTATGACCGACAATGGAGATCCTTACGAGAATGCAATCGCAGAAAGGCTCAATGGCATACTGAAGAAAAATTTTCAGTTGAAGAGAACATTCAAAGATTTTGGAGAAGCCAGTGCAGCAGTTATCAAAGCAGTTGATGCGTACAATAATCTTCGTCCACATCAAAGCGTATCCATGCTTACACCATCGGCAGCACATCAACCTGAGTATGAAGGTAAGTTAAACCGTACCTGGAAGAGCAAGCCTAAGGCCTGGATTACCAAGCCAATCAACGCTATAACTCTATGATACAACAACTGCGTATTATACACACGTTGATATTGGTGATGCTAAAATCTTACCCTCACAAACGCAAAGGTAAATTTTGGTTAGAACCCGTCAAGGGTAAAATGCACAGCCCCCACGCACCACCAACCCTTCTGCTGCCCTTGACTGAACCTAACCAAAATTGAATCCCGCATTTGAGAGGTTAAGGTTTGGAGTGCGCGCTTTTACTTCTTGAGAAAACAAAGACATTACATCGTCTTTGCAAGAAGGATTTGAAGGTCTCAGTTCTATAACTATATTAGCAACTTCTGTATAGCTAAGACCGGATTAAAATTCAATTGTATAGCTGTATCCGGACTACGAAAAAACTGTATAGTTTTTCCCGGATCAGACAATTCTTTTACAATTGAACAAATTCTTTAAAATTCATTCACATTGTTTTACAATCCTTCATAACCATTTAAGTCCACTTTGTTCGCTTTATAAATTTACTTTCTCCAACACAAAACAAATTATGAAGGGAAAGCAAGGTGAAGAACAATTGAAGGAAGCGGTATTCGTATTGAAAGCCCTTACGCATAAACAACTGGCACAGATGTACGGAGTTAGCTGGTTAACATTTCAGAACTGGATCAAAAAAGTCGAACATGAAGTTGGCAGAAAAACAGGGCACTTCTACCATGTTCACCAGGTGAAGAAGATATTTCAAATCTTCGGATTGCCGAAGCAACTCAATCTTACTGCTAACGATACGGACGAGATCAATAAGTTGGCTTAGATTAATTACTCGGTAAGGACTTTTTCAATTGCTCCTTTAGTAAAACCATATCTCCCTCTAGGGCATTGATCCTTTCGTACAAGCCAGAAGGTTCCGGTGCCTGACGGGTAAGTTTAATCTTAAATTTCCAAACCTCTTTGATGTTCTCAACAGGCAATGGAAAGGTAGGATACTGTGGGTCTTTGTTATCGGACTTGCAAATAATGACTCCACCTTTATCCAGGTAGTTGAGACATCGCTTCAAAACGATGTTGTCAACTTCTTGCGCATTGCTCACGAGAATGTAAACAAAGCCGTCTTTAATGTCCTCCAGTCTTTCAACGTATTCGCCCACTACAATGTCCCCAGGAAAAAAGCCGGTACGATCTGCGAGCATACTGTAACCACTTACTTCAAAGGCGCGGAAAGTCCCATGATTCAGTCCTGGAATCCAGAAGGCAGGAAGATGTTCTATGTATTCTGGTTGATGTGCTCCTTGTAGATACCCAGCCTGTGCTTTGATCGGAACCAACACAATATTGTCCTTACCAGATTTATCAACGGTGGTAACTACTGTCCTTACAGCGGAAGCCATTATTTCAGAAGGCCTCTGACCTTTCGAAATGCCAACGAGGCTATCCCAACTTGTTGAGTAATACTGAACTATCTTATCAATTGACTCCAAAGAGGGGTACATTTGACCGCTTTCAATCTGTGATACGGCTGAGCGGCTCAAATCCACAGGAGCCCCGAATTCTTCCTGTGAAAGCCCTTTCTTGAGCCTCAAAGCCTTAATTTGGTTTCCAACGACAGTCTTTGTCATCATAAAATTATTTGTTTAGTAAAACTTGACAATATTAGTAAGCATTACTTAACATTGCAAACTGACCTGGTAAATAATAAAAGTAAATGTATATGAAGCGCGAAATCACAAAAACCGAGGAAACCGGACACAAACCAGAAATTTTTGTTTTGAGACCCTACAATCACAAACAACTGGCCGACTTCTACGGGGTTTGTTGGTTGACGTTTCAGCGATGGGTGAAAAAACATGATGAGGAAATCGGAAAGAAGCAGGGACACTTCTACAGTATTAAGCAGGTACTTATTATCTTCAAGATATTCGGTATGCCTAAGCGGTTTAGGGTTTCGTTGTCGGAGGTTGAGGAGATGTTTAAGGCGGCTTGAAGATTTGCTGTATTAAAACTATGAAACGGATTCACCTCTTCGAATTAATCCAGATATATCCGATCAGGCCCTTGACAGCTTTGATGGTTTTTAATGGAGTTGTTTTGTCCCAAGTTGCTGAATTCGGTAAGCTATCGACTTGTTTAAATTGCTAGACCAGTAACAATGATTCATTCGCTTTTAAAATTGAGTGTGCGCAATCTGTTTCGTAAGAACCGGCTATTCACGTTTATTAACATTGTCGGCTTGGCCGTTGGAACGTCAAGCCTGCTGCTTGTTTCGATGTTTATTTACGATGAACACACCTTTGACAAATATCACAAAAATGCTAGCCGGATTTATCGCATCGTGCTCGATTTTGAGAGTGATGGAACTGTCACCAATTGGGCAAAAACAAGTGCTCCTGTTGGATACTATTTAAATGGGGCTTATTCCGAAATTGAAAGGGTAGTCCGTCTTCGCAAGAATCCAGGGACGGATTTACTTACTCATGATGATATTCAGTTTTATGAAGAAAAATTATTCTTTGCAGACAGCTCCATGTTCGATGTATTTGATTTCAAACTGACAAGGGGAAATCCCGGTCGTGTTTTGAGCGAAAAAAATTCGATGGTAATTTCTGAAACGCTCGCCAGAAAATACTTCAATAGTGATGACCCGATAGGTCGATCTTTGCGCCTTAACAACCAGGTTGAACTCAAGATTACAGGTATTATAGATGAAGTTCCTGCGAATTCGCATTTTTGTTGCCGATGCTTTTATAACATTCTCCACATTGGATGACCTGCTCGGGGAAAAGAGACTTTCTCATTGGGGACAATTTGATCATTATACTTACGTTCTTCTGACTCAGAATGCAAAACCAGAGGAAGTTGCGGCAAAACTCCCTGAATTATTAAAGAGAAATGCTCCTGAGTGGGTGTCTGAAAAGGAAACCCTTCACCTGCAACCTCTGACGTCCATTCATTTACACTCAGACCGGAAGGATGAGATAACTCCTAACAGTAAAGAGGGCTATTCTTACATCCTGGGTACAATAGCACTATTCATCCTGGTTATGGCGTGTGCTAATTTCATCAACTTATCGACCGCAACCCAGGTATCCCGTTCGAGGGAAATAGCCATTCAAAAAATTCTTGGAGCCAGCAAAAATCACGTTGCTCTTTACTTCTGGATTGAATCGGTAGTGATTTGCATTTCAGCATTGATAATGGCATTCGCTTTAACCTCCCTAGCATTGCCTTACTTTAACCTTTTCACCGGGAAGTACATTTCACTTTTGCAGAGTCAATGGCTTATAGTACCCTCTATACTTCTGGCTGTTATATTAGGCTCACTTTCCAGTATTGTTCCAACTTTTCAGGCTTTACATTCAAGTGTGGTTCAGGTTCCCAGAACATTTGGATATAGGGTTGGCAAGTCTGCTGTCCGTACTGTTCTTATCACCTTTCAGTTTTCACTTTCTATTTTGCTGATTGCTTGTGCAACAATAGTATCATCGCAGTGGGAGTATTTAAGATCATTTCGATTAGGGTTTGAATGCAACGAAGTAATCCTGATACCCATAAAAGATCGCTCTCAAAATGAAAGGCACGCTGTAATGTCAAACGAGTTAAATCAATTGCCTCAAATTGAAAAGGTAAGTTTTTCCTCCAGCACTCCTGGATGTAGCAATTCCCTCACTTATACATACTCCTTTACCGGTACTGGAATTGAAGACCGGTCGATGGCAACTTTCTTGATCGATGAAAATTTCACCGACCTCTATGAAATCAAGCTTAAAACAGGCCGCTTGATTGACACCGAGAGCAGTGATACACTTAGCGATGTTTTGCTAAATGAAGCAGCCGTTGAACATCTCAATCTTTCAGATCCCATCGGTCAATTGGTAGCCGGAAAAGTAAAAGGTAAAGTAGTGGGCATAGTTGAAAACTTTAACCACACTTCTTTGCATTCCACAATTGATCCTGTAATCATGTACGCCTATCCGCCCACGTTTCGTTTTGTTTCAGTAAAACTAAGAGATGATCATGTTCAAAGAGGTATTGCATCCCTTGAAAAGCGGTGGAATGAATTCTATCCAAACTATCCGATGGAATACTCATTCGTAGATGATCAGATAAAGCAGTTGTACGATGCAGAGTCTCAACTTAGTAGGGCATACACCACCTTCTCAGTTATTGCAATAATCATCGCTGGTATCGGTTTAACCGGTCTTACAGTTTATTTAATGACCCGAAAGCTGAAGGAAATAAGCATACGAAAAGTATTTGGCAGTTCAACTTGGCAATTGATCCAGCATATTTATTCGGGCTACATAAAAATTGTTCTTATATCTGTTATACTGTCGTGGGGCACAAGTTATTACTGGATGAAACTATGGCTGGAAGGATTTCCTTACAAAGCGGAACTAAGCGTTTTTCAGTTTGCTCTTCCCGTCTTGATAATGATTTTCATCCTGCTTTTGTCTACCGGAATTCAAACTCTCAAGGCATCAAGAACAAATCCGGTTGAAAATCTGAGAGAGGAGTAGTGTATAAATCGGACATAATCGTAAAAATTCCTTCACATTCTTTAACAACCTTTTACAATTCTTAACCTTCGCTCTGGCCGCATTCTACATTTGGTTGAGTGAAGGATAAAACGATTATAAAAGCACAATTTCTCCAGCACGTTCGCAACGAACTTGATGCAAAGAACAAGCACAATAGAAAATCTATTGAGCGAATCGCTGCATCGTATGGAATCACAGACAAGTCAGAAGTAAAAGAATACACTGAACTTGCCATTGTTCTTAAAGCACGGAGCATTGCTCTTTCCTCTCTGCCCCATCTGGAGAAATACCAGAGCATTGTTGAGCTTTATCAAAGCCAGGTCAACATTTCTCACCGCACAAGCCAAAGCATTTTACTACAACAATACAGTACACCGGCACCGATTTCATTTCTTGCTGGAATTTTCACGAACGCTGACCAGAATATTTCAGTCTTTGAACCGTCTGCCGGAAACGGTCTACTTACTGTTGCTGCAAATCCTTCCAGGATAGTAGTAAATGAGATTGATAGTTTAAGACGATCAAATCTTCAAGACCAGGGATTCAAGCAAGTGTTGTCACAAGATGCTACCCAGCCTTTCAATGGATTTGAGAAAAGGTTTGATGCAGTACTAACAAATCCCCCGTTTGGATTGCTGGAACGTAATGTGAAATACGAATCGTTCAGTATTGAAGTACTTGATCACCTCATGGCCTTGCGTGCATTGGATTGCATGAAGGACAACGGTAAAGCGGCTATCATTATCGGTGGCCACACTCGCTACGACAAGAAAGGACGAATTCAAAAAGGCAAAAACCGATTTTTCTTCAATTATCTGTTCAGCAGATACAACGTTGTTGATATTATTCCGATTGATGGCCACAAACTCTATTCCCGTCAGGGTACCTCATTCGATACCAGGCTCATGCTGATTGATGGCCGAAAATCAAAACCCTCTGGTGCAGCTCCTTTGAAAAATGAAGAGAGAGATAAGGTTGTTGACTCCTTCGAAGAATTGTTTGACCGTGTGATGAGAGTCACCGAACTAAGAAAAGAAATTTCTATGAACCCACTTGAATTAGAAGCTCAGGCTCTTGCCCTGGAACTGGAATTGATGAGTTTCGATGAACTCGGAATGCCCTACACTCCGGCATCCAGTAGTTGTGTTGTCTTGAATACGGTCGTGCCCGATTCAATGGGTTTTGAGACTCATGCCGCACTCCAGCGTATCAAAGAAGCTGTTGGTGGTGATATTGATGAGTATGTGCGAATTAAGCTCAACTACAGAAGTCATGTTGAATTGTGTAAGGCTTTGTCAGCCGAACAAATTGATGCAGTGGCTATGTCAATTTACAACATTGAAGAAAGAGGTGTTGGCATGATCATAGGTGATCAAACCGGAATTGGAAAAGGACGCATCGCAGCATCCATCATTCGTTACGCAGTTGAAAAAGGAGTGCAACCTATCTTTATTACCGAAAAAGCTAATCTGTTCTCCGATATATACCGTGATCTTTCAGCGATTGGTTCCGCTCATCTTGTTCCGTTCATTGTAAACTCACGCGACAGCAAAACCGATATTAAGGACGAAGACGGAGAAGTGATTTACCAGGCATTGCCTGCGGCAGACCAGACAAGAATTTTTGAAAGTCAGCGTGTGCCGAAGAACTTTCACTTCGTTGTTGCTACATATTCGCAGTTCAATTCGCCTGAAAAGAAACCAACCAAGCCCGCCTTCCTGAATGCTATTGCGGAAGATAACATCGTCATCATGGACGAAGCTCATAATTCATCCGGCTCAGGCAATACCGGCAACTTCATGCAGTCAGCACTATCGCGTACCAGAGGCGTAGTATTTCTTTCCGCAACCTTTGCCAAGCGTCCCGACAACATGCCCATCTACGCCATGAAAACTTCTATCCGTGATGCAAGTATGAGCAGAGATGCCTTGATCGAAGCCATCACGAAAGGCGGAGTTGCCTTACAAGAAATATTGGCAAGCCAGCTTGTAGCTGAAGGTCAGATGATCCGAAGGGAACGTTCCTTCGAGGGTGTAGAGGTAAACTATGTTACCCTGGAAGACAAAGAGCAAGAACACAAAGCCGTTGCCGACAATATCACCTCTATCGTTCGGGACATTATCAAATTTCAGACAACGCATGTCGATGCGATTGTGGAAGAGCTTGACGACATCGCAGTCGCGGAAGGGAAGCAGGTGGAGATTCGCGAAGGTACTTCGCAGGCTGGAGTAGATAACCTGCCTTACTTCTCCAAAGTTTTCAATGTGATTAACCAAATGCTGTTCAGCATTAAAGCGGAAGCGGTTGCCGAACGAGCTATTGCCCGATTGAAAGAAGGAAAGAAACCTGTGATTGCATTTGCCAGCACAATGGGAAGTTTTATTGAGCAAATGGAAAGCGATGCAGGTCTTTCAGTGACCGATAGCGATACCATCAATGCCGACTTTTCAGTCGTGCTTCAAAAAGGACTTGATGGAATCCTCCGCTATACGGAAACAGATACTGATGGCCAGAAGATTTTCAAGAAGTTTGAAATCTCAGAATTCCCTTTAGAAGCCCAGGCAGAATATCACAGGATTAGTGATCATATCAAGGAGGCTTCAACTGGGATCACTATTTCACCCATTGATGTCATCGTCCGCAAGATCAGGGAGGCTGGATACAAAGTGGCAGAAGTAACAGGCCGTAAGTACGAACTTCAGATCAATTCAAAAACAAACAGGGCATTAGTGCTGACTCGCAAGCGAGTAAACACCAACGATGCTTTCCGGCAGTTCAACAACAATGAAGTTGATGTTCTCTTAATTAATCAGTCTGGGAGCACAGGAGCTTCGGCTCATGCCATTATTACTCCAAAAGTTTCGAAGGAACAGGTAAGACAAAGAGTAATGATCGTGCTGCAAGCGGAGCTTGACATTAACACAGAGGTACAGAAACGAGGCCGGATAAACCGCACCGGCCAGATTTATAAACCTATCTACGACTATGTCAACTCGGCCATACCAGCGGAAAAACGGTTGATGATGATGCTTCAGAAGAAACTGAAATCTCTGGATGCAAACACTACCTCCAATCAAAAATCGTCAACAAAAATTCTGGATGTACCGGACTTTCTTAACAAGTACGGAGATAGAATTGTCGCGGAATACCTGAAGGAAAATCCAGAGGTGAACATGCTTCTGGATGATCCGCTTGGATTATCAACCCGTGAGGTAGATGGAGCGGAGCTTGAAGACGCAGCGCATAAGGTATCCGGTCGCGTTGCTGTTCTCTCAACCGCAATGCAGCTTGACTTCTACAACGAAATCTCGATCCGATACAATGAGTATGTCGAGTATCTCAAACAAATCGGTGAGTATGACTTGGAAGTAGAGGCAATGGATCTCCAGGCTGAGACTCAGTCATCGTGGGCTGTCATTGTAGGGAAAGGTGGAACGAGTGAGTTTGGAGATGATAGCATTCTGGAAACAGTAATGGCGAACGTGCTAAAGAAACCCTTTAGTCGGCAGGAGGTAAACAATCTTCTTGCTGAATCACTTCAGGGTAAAGATGGAAGAGAGTTGCAAAAGGAAATCAAGCTGGAGTATGAAGGCTACATAGAGGAACAGCTTAAAAAGGAAATCGCTGACAATGTAGTACACTATGAGGAGTTGATGCAGAGCATTCCACAGGAGAAAAAAATCCAAAAGCTGATTGAAAAGCGAAATGCCGGAGAAGCTCAGGAAGCAATCAAAGCCAGAACAAATGAGCTTCATAAAGCAATGGCCGATGCGGAGGATAAGATCAAGCGAGCTTACAACAACCGGAAGCAATATCTCGAATCCATCTTCGACTCATTCTATGTTGGACGGAATCTCAACTATCCGGTGAGTAGTTATGAAGGCGGTCAGGAACTTGTACCCGCTGTTTTTCTTGGATTTATCATCGACAAGAAAAAGAAGAATCCGTATGCGCCAAGCGCAATGCGTCTTCGCTTCGCCCTGGCAAGTAGTAACAAGTACATCGCTATTCCAGCCAGCTATTCACAAGATGTGAGGGCTGTCATTGGAGCAAGCGTTGGATTGCCGCATCTCGAAAAGGAGGCACTACTGGCTAAGTGGGAATCATCGATTAAAGAAAGCACGGTTGACAGGAAGATACGTCACATCATTACTGGAAATGTACTTCAAGCCTTCAGCGCATACAAAGGCAAGCTTGTGAGCTACACCACTATTGACGGGGGAATCAAGAAGGGTATCCTCATGCCGGAATTTTGGGAACAAGGAAATGATGTGCAGCAGAAAACTGTCGTTCCAGTTTCAAGAGCCATGAAGATCATTCGCTCATTGACAACCGGTGGAAGCATCACAACCAAGAATGGAGTTTCCATTTTCAAACAGCCTGGGAAATTCAAGATCGTGGTTTCCTCTGCCAGGTCAAAAGGCGGGGACACATACCTTGATCCCGATCTGTTGAATCTTGTTGACCGAAACAATTTCGAGAAAGTGTCAGATAGGATGACGGCATCACTGGAAGAAAACCTGATTGATGACTTCGTAAAAGTATTACAGGAGAAATTTAATGACAGCGTTTCGCTGAATCCATCACAGTATGAGTTGATCAGAAGTGAGCTACCAAAAAGAGAGCCAAGAGCTAAACCTGTCATGGTTGTATTGCCTAAACAATCACCATCACAGATGGAACAACTGGAGCTTGAAGCACTTGCTCTCGAACTTGAATTAGAACTATTAAACTTTGCAGCGTAATGATAACGGCTAATAACTATTTTGTTGAAGTGGAGCGGATCGGTGTAAATACTTTGCCGGAAACGCTAAAGAAAGGACACGACCTTGTCGTCAAAAGTACTTCCAATGGAACAAATTGGGGCACCTACTATAACAGTGAAGGCATTAAGAAAGTGGTTGATCTTTACTTTCAAAAACTGAACGAATACGCGCGTACAATCAGTCCTGAAAGTATAACTCCGGAACCTCCCAAACCAAAAGCTCAGTCAAAGAAGTCCGACCCAAAGCCTAAAGCTAAAAAGGTCAAGACGACCAGGGAGTCAAAGGATGTAAAGCATGTTGAGCATATCCGGGAGGAGGTTAAGTATATCAAAAGGTATGTGGGATTACATAATAAGGTAAAAACACCCAATGCAATCCTTGCTTTCATTAAGGCCTTGCAGCGTTCCATCGTTCAGAAGCTTATTAAGAAAACTTCACCTCTGGCAGAGGAAATCGAAATGATCCAGAACAAACTTGTTCAAGCCTACAACAAGATGAAGGGAGAGGAATCTTTTGCCATCAATGAAAAGGACTTGAACCACTTGGTTTCAATCGCTGGTGGCGAAAAGGTTTATCAATCCATCACGGTCATCAAGAGATTTATTGGAATGCAGGGAAAGGATGACGAAAAGAAGATTACCGCCTTTCTGAAATACCTGGAGAACCTGGTTGAGAAAAAGAAGCTGACCAAAGAAGACCCTTATGCAGATAAGGTGAATGCCATCTACAAAAGTCTGAGACAAAGAACAGGAAGCAAGATTTCAATATCTAAAGCACAATTGAATGGCTTAGAAGGTATCGTCAAAGCTTGCGGATGCAAGGATGGAGTAGGTAGAATTTACAACACTGGTGGAAAAAAATTGAGACCCTGTAAGAGCAAGACGTATTCCGATGCAAGTCGCGGAGCGTGTTCGCACAATAAAGGACTAAGCGGAGTATTGACAGCGGAAGAAATGGCTACTCGAAAGCTTGACCTGTTAAACTTCTTCTCGTTCTGGCATTCACTGTTTGGCAACCCTGCCAGGAACTTTACCATGATGTTTCATGGCGAACCGCATAACGGAAAGACTATCTTCCTGCTTAAGCTCGCGCAGTACCTTGCTGAGAATTTCGGAGAAGTGCTTTATGTATCATCCGAAGAATTTGCTTCACCAACAATGACCAAGAAGGTAAATGAATTTCTGAATCCATTACCATCAAGGTTGCATTTCGCGGAAAACCTGCAAGACCCTGACCTTTCCAATTATCAGTTCATCATCCTTGATTCTGTGAATGATTTAGGATTGAAAATCAATGAATACAAAGAGCTTAGAAAGGAGCATCCCGACAAAGCATTCATCTTTATCCTTCAGCATACCAAAGCCGGAGACTTTAAAGGTGGAAAGGATTGGGAGCACATTGCCGAGATAGCGGGTGAGGTTCACAAGGGAGTGGTGAACGTAACGAAGAACAGGTATGCTCCTAAGAACACCCTTGACTTCTTCAGGCAATTTGGCATCCAATGGCAAGAGCCAGCGAACAAACAGAAACTAAAACCATATCCGGTCAACGGTGACTTGATCACCCCGGATAATCAGCACTACTAAATCAGAATTACTTAAGACAATTAAACATACAATTATGGGGGCAAGTGAAGTTGACAGAAAGCCAGCCATCGGAGGATTTTTGTCTAAAATTCTTGGTGCTGGAGTGAAAGAGACAGTCGATTCAATCGGAAATGCAATCGACAAGATTGACAAGTCGGATGAAAAGCTTGAATTGCAACTGAAGTACAAGGAACTTCTCATGAACATGGAAGGTGCTTGCATTGACTACGAAGGCAAGCTCCTGGACACGAAGTCAAAAATCATTGAATCGGAAGCGAAAGGCGAGAGCTGGCTGCAACGAAACTGGAGACCGATACTCATGTGTATTTGCATGCTCATCGTTTTTACAAACTATGTGCTTGTTCCATTTTTTAAGATAACTCCGGCTGTTTTGGACGAGCATATTTGGAATCTTATGGAGATCGGTACAGGTGGATACATTGCAGGTCGTTCGCTTGAAAAAATCAGCGAAAACCTTGGGCCTGTTCTCTATAATGTCCGAAAAAGAAAAAAATAGTTTTGGAAACGAATTGGAAGTATATATTTAAGGAGCGGCAGGATGAGTGCAGTTGGATTCAAGGCTTCCCGGTGGACTCCGGAAAGACTTAGGAAGTATCAAGGCTTCCAAAACTTCAGTGATGAAGAAGCAGAAAAGGCCATTGATACGATAGATAGACTGGCTCATATCTTGCTTACTATTCATAAGGAAAACTATAAAAGCAATGGACAATCTGACAATTCTTCAGGATTTTGGAAAGGGTCAAAAGAAAATCAAGACGGGTAGCAAGAATGCTATTATCTACACACGTGTTTCCAGTAAAGAACAGACGGAAAATTTAAGTCTTGAAGTACAGTTAAAAGGGTGTGAACAATTTGCAATTAAAAATAGCCTTCAGGTAAAGGGACGATTTGGCGGAACTTATGAGAGCGCCCAGACGGATGAACGAAATGAGTTCAAGCGAATGGTCAACTTCGCAAAGAACTACAAAGGGGGAGTATCGTTCATAATCGTTTATAGCCTGGAGCGATTCAGTCGAACTGGTGAAAATGCCATCTGGCTTTCAAGGCAACTTCGCGAGTTGGGGATTACTATTATTTCAGTTACTCAGCCGATTGATACAAGCAACCCTTCGGGTGTGTTACAACAAAATATTCTATTCCTTTTTAGCCAATATGATAATGATTTAAGAAGGCAGAAGTGTATTGCCGGAATGAAAGAGAAACTCATGCATGGTGAATGGGTTGGTGGAGCACCTGTAGGGTATTCGTATGACCGATCAGATACGAGAGTTCAAAGGATTGTTATCAATGAGAAGGGGAAGTTGATACGAAAAGCCTTTGAAATGAAAGTCCGTGAAAAACTTTCTAACACAGAGATAGCTGACAGGCTTTCTAAGGGAGGTTTAAAACTTGGAAGGAAAAGAATTTCAGAAGTACTTAAAAATCCATTCTACTGTGGCTTCCTATCTCATACATTGCTTGAAGGACAAGTAGTGAAAGGAAATCATGAGCCAATCGTATCAGAGAAATATTTCTTCCTGGCCAATGAGGTCATTAAAGAGTCAAAGGCCAACCTATCCGGTTATAAACACAAAAAGGAAAATGATAGTGTTCCCCTGAAGCAATTTGTCTATTGCTCTGAGTGTGGAACTCCCTTCACCGCATATATCGTAAAAAGTAAAAACCTGCATTACTACAAGTGCAATAAGATTGGATGCAAATGTAACAAGAGTGCAAAGCATCTGCACACAAGATTCCAAGAGTTTCTGTCCCTCTTCCAGACTAATCAGAACTATATACCTGCTTTAAGAGACAGGCTCCTGGAAGTTTATGATGAAATCATTGAGAAAGGTACTGTGAATACTAAAGAGATTAAAACCAAGATGACGCAGGTTAAAGAGAAAATAGATAAGATCGAAGAGCGGTTTGCGTATGGCGAAATTGATAGGGAAATTTACGAGAAGATTTCAGGTAAACTGAAAACTGAAATGACTGAATTGATGATCCAAATTGATAAGTCGTCTTTGATTTTATCGAACCCGCTAGATGTAGTCAATAAAACCCTCGAAATCACATCAAATCTTGTCAATTTATGGCTTTCTGGAGGTGCCAAAGAGAAGAAGAACATCCAAAACCTCCTCTTTCCAAAGGGTATATCCTATGATCGTGAAATTGACCATTATCGAACCGATGAGGTCAATCCGATACTACTTCTAACTCATTCATTTTCAGAAGGCTTAGGAGGAAATAAAAACGGACAGAGAGAAAAATTTCCTCAGCTGTCCGCTTTGGTAGCCCCGACAGGAATCGAACCTGTATCAAAAGTTTAGGAAACTTCTATTCTATCCATTGAACTACGGGGCCAGATTGGCATCAGCCGGGCGGGCATTGAACTACGTCACCAGAAACTAAGCGGCAAAGTTATAGTATTATCCGTAAATCTCATTCAGTAAGCCGGCCAGTCTAACACCAGCCTGAAGTAGACGTGCCTTCGCGGTGTCTAAATACTTATAAGAATACTGATACCCTAATCGGGCATTACCATAATCATAAACCTGTTTACGGTAGCTCATGCTTTCATTGGCCCAGTCGCGCACCGAGTTTCGTTGCCAGGCCTGAACCTGATTGACTGAAGGCTTGCCTAATGATTCGGCAAGTTCGGTATAGCTTAAACGGGTATCATCAATCATATCGCTATCCCAAACGCGGTGCAGGTTACTGTCGGCACGGAACCACATAATTTTAATATCATTTCCACCCCGGTCGTCTCCACGGCCTACATGCAAAGGTTGGTGTATGTCACCCACCAGGTGAATGAGCCATTTTAATCTCTCTGTCTCCTGTTGCGGTGTTAACTTTTTGGACTTTAGTTCTGCGACAATCCGTTCAATGCTCTCAATAATATCACCCTTTGGATTTTTTTCAGCTTGTTCGTAGGTCATGCCGTCCGGTATGGTAACCCAATGCCAGTCGGCCGTATAGTTATACGTTGAATCCGAACGTATTTCATCCATCCAGGTACTGGCTATGGCAAGGGATTGGCCGTTTAGAATTCGCTCAATCGCCTTTTTAGCTTTTTTACTCAGGTATTTATCGGCAATATATCCGGTGGCGCGGTGGCCGGTGGCCCCCCATCCAAAAGATAAAAATGAAATGGTTGTAAGCAGGGCAGATAAAAGTAGTCGATTCATTTCGCGTATCGTTTAGCGGGCAAATATCCTTAAAAACAAGCAAAGCTGTTTTGTGAATCCTTTATTTTACTTTTATGTTTTACCACCGGTTCGGCTATGGCCTCTCCAATAAAACTACACGCTTTTTTAGTTGCCAAACAGCTTGATATAAAAGGAATTAAAAGCTTTCTGGATATTAAACTGCTGGCCGATTCTTCATCGGAATTGTTTTACCGGTTTGCTGAGGGTAAATACCAGCATTATTTTAACTACGGAGTAATTGTTTTTGCCGGTTATACCGAGGAAGAAATGAAGTGGGCCATTAAAGCGGTGCAGGCATTTCAGCGAAACCCGGTTGAGCCCTGGCTGCGCGATAATCATGATATCCGGCTGGAGCCGGGCAGCGAAATTCAATTTGAATTTAATGAAGTGGTGGTGGGTTCGCTTGACGATAAAGTAATGCGGATTGCCATGTTTAACCTGGCACAATCCGTAGCTATGGATTATTATCATTCGGTTACCGAAAACTTACTGGCCGAAGTGAAGGGTTTTACGCAGGAACTTGAAGTGAGCGGCAAGCTTAGCCTGAGCCGTAAAAATATGCGCAGATTTTTGGGCCGGGCGTTGAACACGCAAAACGAAATTGCTGAAAACATCTACATCTTTGATGCACCCGAACTGGTTTGGGATGATCAGTTTTTGGATAAGTTACATATTGGTTTAATCCGTCATTTCGACTTGCGTGTTCGCTTTAGCGAGTTGGAGTACACCATGCGTATTATTGAAGATAACTTAACAGTGTTCAGGGAAATTTCACACCAGCGTGAAAGTAGTTTGCTGGAATGGATTATTATATTATTGATTTTGGTTGAGGTACTGGATATGATTATTTCAAAGCTTTTCTAAACTTCTGGCATGCGTAGGGAATTAGATCTTGGGTTTGATATAAAAGCACAGCCTGATGAAGTGACCTGTGGCCCCACTTGTTTACAGGCTATCTACAACTATTATGGCGATGAAATTCCGCTAAAAGAAGTGGTGCGTGATGTAAAGCAATTAAAATCAGGCGGCACCTTGGCGGTTATGCTGGGGAATCACGCCTTACAGCGTGGTTACAAAGCTTATATCTATACGTATGATTTAAATGTATTGGACCCATCCTGGTTTAAACATCCTTCAAAAAAAATTATTCAGTTCCTCAAACAACAAATGGAGTTTAAGCATAAGCGAAGAAAACTCCAGATTGCTTCGAAGGCCTACATTAAATTTCTGGAATCCGGGGGTGAGATACGATACCGTGAAATGGATGATAAGCTAATCAAAAGCTATCTTAAAAAATCTATACCAATACTTACCGGCTTAAGCGCAACCTATTTATACGATAGTATGCGTGAAATCCCCCAGTTTAATATTTATGATTCTATCAAAGGCGAACCGGTTGGACACTTCGTTGTTATTAGCGGGTATGATGAAGACAAGAACCTGGTTTACCTGGCCGATCCGATGACACCAAATCCGCTGGGCAAGGATAGGGTATACCACGTTAGTTTTCCACGACTCATTAACAGTATTATGTTGGGTATAGTAACGTATGATGCAAACCTGCTGATTATTGAACCGGGTAAGAAAAAGTCAGTAAAAACAGATGCCTAAACTAATCATTGTAGAGAACCCCGATAACTGGCAGCTTCGTTTAGAGGATGTGGAAGTTATTACACCGGCCCGGTATATTGATGGGGAAGCCTACCAGCAAACCAAAGGATTAAAAGTATTGAATCTGTGCAAGTCGTATCAGTATCAAAGCTATGGCTACTATGTTTCCCTGCTGGCAGAGGCACGCCATCATAAAGTATTGCCCGGTGTCACGACTATCCAGGATTTTCGTTTTCCTTCTATTTTACGCGAAGATTCACAGGATTTTGATAACCTGATTCAAAACTCGTTTAAGCATGTTGCTGAAGACCGGGTTGAGTTCAATATTTATTTTGGTATTACCCAGTCGGAACAACTCAACAAACTGGCGCGTCATTTATTTCAATACATACAAGCGCCTTCGCTGCGGGCTGTGTTTGGCAGACGCAACAAGTGGTTGCTGCAAAGTATAAAACCTTTGAGTATTGGTGAAGTGCCTGAAACGGATCGTGCGCTTTTACAAAAGGGCCTGGAACAATACCTGCAGCGAAAGCGTGAATACCGGCCGGATAAAAAGAAATATGATCTGGCCATTTTGGTCAATCCCAAAGAGGCCAATCCCCCCTCGGATGAAAAAGCTATACAGCGATTTATCAAGGCAGCCGATCAGGCCGGATTTTATGCTGAACTAATCACCAAAAATGATCTTGATAAGTTAGTGCAGTTTGATGCACTTTTTATTCGTGAATCAACGTATGTTAACCACCACACATTTCGCTTTGCAAAGAAGGCACAATCACTGGGGCTTGCGGTAATTGATGATCCTGAATCCATTCTGAAGTGTACCAACAAGGTGTATTTGTTTGAACTGCTCAATGCCAATAAAATCCTTACGCCAAAATCGTTTGTTATCAGTAAGGAGAATTATAAGAAACTTCCCGACAAACTGGCCTATCCTTTTATATTGAAGCAACCTGATGGTGCTTTCAGCAAAGGGGTATTCAAAATTGGATCGGCCAATGAGTTCAAAGAGGTTACCACCATGATGTTCAAGGACTCGGATTTGCTGATTGCCCAGGAGTACCTGCCCACACCATTCGATTGGCGGGTGGGTGTGCTGGATGGTAAGCCACTCTACGTTTGCAAATATTTTATGGCCAACGAACATTGGCAGATTGTAAACTGGAATGCCCAGGAAAGTTCACGGGAAGGTTCGGTTGAAAGTATTGCGGTTGATCAGGCGCCATCAGGGTTAATACGCACGGCTTTAAAGGCAACAGCCCTAATCGGGCAAAGTTTGTATGGTGTAGATATGAAGGAAGTGGATGGAAAGTTTTATGTGATTGAGATTAATGACAACCCCAATATTGATGGGGGCATTGAAGATAAAATTCTGAAAGACAAATTGTATTCCACGGTAATGGATGTATTTTTAAATAAGATCAAAGCCGACCGATAATGGTTCAACCTCCGCGTATTCATCTTTTTCAGGGTTATGGTGTAGAACTGGAATACATGATTGTAGATCAGGATACCCTGGCCGTTAAACCTATTGCCGATGAGTTGCTGAAGCATGAGCTGGGCACGTACGGTAGTGATTTTGAAAACGGCATGGTTACCTGGTCCAACGAATTGGTGTTGCACGTATTGGAGTTGAAATCAACCTACCCTGAAAATAACCTGTCGGTGCTGCAACATGCTTTCGCAGATAATGTGAAACGCATTAATGCTATTCTGGCAGGTTGGAATGCCCGTCTATTGCCTACCGGTGCCCATCCGTTCATGAATCCGTTAACGGAAGCGAAATTGTGGCCCCATGAAAGCAATGAAGTTTATGAGATTTATGATAAGATTTTTGATTGCCGCGGACACGGCTGGTCGAATGTTCAAAGTACGCATCTGAATCTTCCCTTTTACGATGATGAAGAGTTTGCCCGACTCCATGCTGCCGTGCGGTTGGTGCTACCCATACTGCCTGCTTTGTGCGCCAGCACACCGATTATTGAAGGTAAATTAACCGGGTCATTGAACACCCGACTGAAGTACTACAAAACCAATCAATCGAAAATACCTTCCATTACAGGGCGCGTGATTCCCGAGGCTATTTTCTCCAAGCGGAATTACCTCAATTCCATTTACGAAAAAATAAAGAATGACATTGCCCCGCATGATCCGCAACAAATACTAAATCCCATCTGGGTGAATTCGCGTGGCGCCATTCCCCGGTTTGATCGCGGCTCTATTGAAATACGGATTATGGATGTTCAGGAATGCCCTGCTGCCGATATTGCCGTGCTGGAGTTGGTTATCGAAACCATTAAAGCCCTGGTTAATGGAAAGTTTATTGATCACGATGCACAAATGAAATATAAGACAGATGCATTGGTTCAACTGTTCGACCTGGGTATTGAACGGGCAGAGGAGGCCATGATTGTTGATGTGGACTACCTGAAAATATTCGGTGCCAATATGCCCGCAAAAGCGGGTGACCTGTGGAAGTTTATTCTTGAAACACTGATCAGGCGTGGCAATACAGTATTGGAAAGGTGGCGACCTGAATTGAATATTATTTTAACAGAGGGCTCTCTTGCTACGCGCATGGTAAAAGCCATGGGTGGTAATCCTGCCGCATCTTCAGTAAACAATGTGTATCGGCAGTTGTCTGACTGCCTTGCACAGAACAAGTTGTTTTTGCCCTAAAACGGTTGAGCTACAAAAGCATCATTATTACCTGTGAGCATGCCGGAAATGTCGTTCCGGAAAAATACAGTTCGTTGTTTGCCGGATCGGCAGCGGTATTGAATTCGCACAGGGGGTGGGATCCCGGTGCGTTAGAAGTTGCTACCGCATTGGCCAATAAGCTTCAAGCACCGCTTTTCAGTTCGGCTATTACGCGTCTGTTAATTGAGGTGAACCGGTCGTTGGATAGCGCTACTTTATTCTCTGAATTTACGAGTGAATTATCCGCCAATGAGAAAGCGACATTAATAGCGCAGTATTACTTACCCTATTATCATTCGATTGAGGAGGCAATCCGGCAAAGTGAAAAACCTGTTTTGCATTTGTCAATCCATTCCTTCACTCCGGTGTTCAACGGAACGACACGTACTGTAGATATTGGGTTATTGTTTGACCTGGCCAGTGTTCAGGAGAAGAAGTTTTGCGCATTGGTAAAGGAAAGGCTCGATCAACAGTTACCTGAATGTAAAACGGTTTTCAACGAACCGTATAAAGGTACCGATGATGGAATTGCAGAAATTCTTAGAAAAAAATTCCCAGGCAGTGACTACCTGGGAATTGAAATTGAGCTAAATCAGAAATTTACAGACACACCATTTCAAGGTCGTATCCAGGAAGCATTATATCAGGCTATTCGTTTAGCGTAACTACTGCGTTGCCCTTACCTTCAGTAACAGAAAGTTTCACAATAGATCCTTTAACCTTATTGTTCAGCTCGGCATTTAGAATAAACTGATAATTTCCGGCCTTTGTATTTTCACCCACATGAATGGTGGCAATGCTGGTGTCAAACAGACCTTCTGCAGGTTCAAACGATACAGAAACTCCTTCTGGTAATTGTGATGAGAAACCGAGTTTAGCCTTGGATTTTGTGTATGTTTTTGAGCGAAGGATGTTTACGTTTATTTCGGTTGATGTTCCTGCCTTTACTTCCAGCGTATTTTTACTAAGCTGAATGGTAAATTCAGTGCGGGGGGCAGTTTGTGCAATTGTTTCTGTTGCTACGGCAACAAAAAACAGCAAAGGAATCATGTACGGGGTTTTCATAGCGGTTTTTTTTAAGTGTTTTACTACAACGCTAATGACGAACTAATGATCAGATTATTTTGATAGTTGTGGTGACTGGTGGCAATTGTGTTAGGAAATGCTGGCCGCTGGGGTGAATGAAAATGTTTTGGGGTAAACGGAGGAAAGTAATCAGGATAGTTCCATAACATTCTTCCACTGACTTATTTTTTCCATTACTTCTTTTCCTTTTTGCCGCGATACGGGAATGGCAATATCCGTATCCAATATTTTTAGTTTGTACCCATTCGTATTGCCCGAAACCATATCGATGGCATTGATATTTACCAGGTACGACCGGTGGCACCGCATGGTAAATGAGTTATCCATCTGGCTTTCAATGCTTTTTAAATTTGCCCGCAATAACTTTTTTTGAATCCCATCACCATTTTTCCACACTACGGTAGAGTAATTGTCATCGGCCTGTACATAAAGCAGGTCGGGGAGATTTAAAGAAAGCGTTTCGCTGGTGTCGGAATGAAGGGTTATTGTGTTGGCATGGCTGCTCTTAGGCGTTTCTTTTTTAAGGGATTGAATCTTTTGAAGCTCTTTGTTCGCTTTTAGCGCATCTTTTAGGTTTTCCTGAAGCATAATGTTGCGCAAGAAAAGTGTTGTTAAGGCAATCGGAATAATACCCCGAAGCACTACCCGGCTGTTGGCCTCACTTATATTTTCCCAAACAGTCTTTTCAGGACATATGTAATAGATATCGAGCAGAGAAGCGGCAAAGCCAATCAGTACAAGATGGCCGATGTTGAGTAGTATGTATTTCTTAACCGTCCAGCTAACCGGGTCAAACCAAACCGGGAAAAGCCTGGGAAGCAGGATAATATTGATACTCAGACAGATGAATGTAATTCCGGCAAACAGCAGGTGTTGTGCCACCGTCAGGTCATGGTCATTCCTGCTTTTAAAGGCAATCATAAAGGCCAACACAAACATGGTGATTACCCCGATGAGTCCCAGATTTTTACGGTCATCGTTCAGGTAAAAGGGAAACGGGGTGTTTAATTTTTCAACCAGGTGCATGGTACACGAAAAACGGAATTTTCATGCTAAAGTTCGCCAGAACCTGTTATCAATAAGTGCATCAACATCTTATTTATTATTCTTCTCAAACCGACACATTCATTTTGGGGTGAAAAGCGCTGCTTTGGGGTAAACTGAACCCGTTACCCATTACCCCAGAAGTTCTTTTTGTAGCGATCGAAGCTTTTCGATGTGGTTTCCATAGAGTTTTTTCAAATACCAGTCGGTGATTTTATATACGCCAGCCATAAATACCACCGAAAGAATAATGAACGAGAGGGTGTACATCGGCTTTTCGAATTTTTCAATAAACCGGTCAAAACCAGATTCGAGCGCCCCGAATAAAAGGCCCAATGCGAAAAACAGGGGGTACAAAATTGAGTAGCTTCGTTTATAAAACTTCATGTAGGCATCCAGTCGAAGCAACAGGTGATTGAGATTATCTTTCAGATTTTCATGGCCGGCATCATACTGATTAAGCAGGATAATTTTTTTAACATAATAGAGTGTAAACGATAATAGCAACACCAAAAGACTAAGTATAGTCCACATTAATGCCCCTCCTTTTAGGGTTACGCTGTAAGTTCCAAGTACGAGCATACAGGCAAGGGTAAAAATGAGCTCAAACCATACACTTCGTTTTAGCTTGTGAATAAGTGTGTTGCTGCGCTTACTCAGCATTTCAATAATCTCGGCTTCATTTTTAGCTTCATAGCCGGATTGCTGCTTCCAAATCGATTTTAAATCATCCAGTTCTTCCATGATTATGGATTCATAAGTTTCCTTAGTTTTTCACGTATCCGGTTCATGCGCACGCGTACATTGTTTTGAGTAATGCCAATCGTTTCGGCAATTTCATCGTAGGGTATTTCATCCAGGGCCATCATAATAATGGCTCGTTCAATTTCTGAAAGCTGCCGTATGCTCCACTGTAGCTTTTGAAGATTTTCTTCCTGTTGATCCGATGACAAATCGGAAATGTTAAAATGCTTTTCGTTAAGATCTTCTGTTTGTAATCCACGCTTTTGTTTGCGCAAACCTGAAATAGCAGTGTTCAGCGCAATACGATACATCCACGTGGTAATTTTGGAGTCGCCCCGAAACGTATGGAACGACTTCCAAAGCTGCAGTACAACTTCCTGAAACAGATCATTGCGGGCATCCCGATCGGTTTCATATAAATTACAAACCTTATGGATAAGCCCCTGGTGTTCATTCACCAGGTTAACGAAAGACTTTTCTTGTTCAGTTCTCAATTATAGAGTCTCTTCAATTTGATAGGTCGAAAGTTAGGAAAGATAATTACAGAAGCAGAATTAACTAAAATGAAACGGTACTTTTTATTTAGAGAGCTAATGCATAGTTTGTACTATGAACCCTAAGCGTTGGATCAGGAATTTCTTTGGCTTTTCGCGAAGCCAGACGAACGGCTTTCTTGTTTTTCTTCCGTTGGTTCTGATCTTTATTTTTTCAGCTCCGGTTTACCGATGGTGGCAGAGCCGGCAACTACGTGATTTTTCAACGGAGCGGGCCCGACTGGATAGCCTTTCGGCACTATGGGTAAAGGATGAAATGAATGTACTCCCCGAGGAGGAGCTTCTTCCTGTTACCTTGTTTGCCTTTAATCCGAATACCGCAACCGCAGAGGATCTTCATGCCTTCGGTTTTTCGGCAGGATTAGCAAAGCGAGTGGTTAACTATCGCAAGGCTGGCGGTCAGTTCAAAACAAAAGCCGATTTACTAAAGCTATACGGAATGGACTCATCATTTTATGAAGCTTTGTTTCCGTTTATTTTGTTACCGGATGAGCCTTTGCGGGCAGCGACATTTGTACCCAACACAATACCTACCGAGAAGAGGACGGAAATTAAATTTGATCTAAACCGTGCAGACACTACGTTACTGAAAAGCATTTACGGCATTGGTTCAAAACTTGCCAAACGGATCGTAACCTTTCGTGAGTCGCTTGGTGGATTTATCTACCCCGATCAGCTTTTTGAAATCTACGGACTCGATTCGACCGTGGTGGGCCGTTTAACAGAGGCCAGCTTTATTCAACCTGATTTTTACCCCAGAATTCTGAATTTAAATGAAGCGACCGAAGAGCAATTGGAAACTCATCCGTACATTTCAAAGCGAATGGCTAAGGCTATTGTCACTTACCGATTTCAGCATGGACGGTACCAAGCCATTGAAGACCTTCGGAAAATTATACAGGTGGATGATGCCATGCTGACTAAATTAAAACCTTACCTCACGGTTGATTAACCAGGCACAATCCATATTGCAGGCCTTTATGCGCAGGCTTACCAGCCTGAGTGGTAACAACCGTTCGTTGTTGTTATTGCGCCTGCATAGCGAACAACTTTTAGACCTTCAGCAACTGAGTCAGTTAAAAGGAGAACCTTCATTCAATATTATCAATGCGTTGATTGCCGGCAAGGATAAAAAAATTTGTCCGTTGCTGGATAGCCGAATGGAAGCTGTTAATGATGCCAGCAAAAAACTGAAACGCTTACAACGTGCAGATAAATTTATCTTTGATGAACGCGGATCAAACGATCTGCATGTAGGCTGGCCCATTCTTAGGGGTAAGCTGGCGGATGGTACATGGGTTCGTACCCCGCTGCTGTTTTTTCCGGTAACACTGGTGCAGGATAAAACCGATTGGATACTGAAAATACGAAAAGATGCCGGTACGGTGTTGAATAAAACTTTTTTACTGGCATTTTCCTATTACAACCAGGTAAAGCCAAATGAAGAATTACTCGAGGCGGACTTTGAAGATTTCGATACAGACAGTACCGTATTTCGAACACAACTTTACCAATTATTGAGAGACAGGATTGAAATCAATTTCAACCCCGATACCTTTTCAGATCACCTGCTGCCGTTTCACGAGTTTAAAAAAGAAGAATTCGATCAGCTTCACCGCAATGGGGAGATTAAACTTTTTCCTGAGGCTGTGCTTGGAATTTTTCCACAAGCCGCGCAGTTAGTGCCTGATTATCTTCAGTTGATTGAAGAAAATCAGTACAGTACCCTGGAGGCATTGTTTGCTGCAAAAAACCAATCGCAGGTAGGAAGATTATTTGATGATCCTGTATCGGTGAACTTAGGTGTAAAAGAAGAAAAAATCTATACGGCCTTTCCAATGGATGCCTGGCAGGAACACGCACTAAAGTCGGTGAAGTTAGGCCGCTCCATTGTTGTGCAGGGGCCGCCCGGTACAGGCAAGTCGCAGTTGATCAGTAACCTGATTACTGATTGCATTGCTTCCGGAAAGCGGGTGTTACTGGTTTGCCAGAAACGGGTAGCGCTTGATGTTGTGTATAATAGATTGGCCGCTGTTGGGTTAACAGATTTTTTAGGATTGATCCATGATTTTCGTGACGATCGCAAACCGGTGTATACGAAAATTGCCCGTCAGGTCGATCGGCTGGAGGAATACAAAATGATTAACCGGGGAATCGATGCCATCCAGACAGAACGCAGATTCAACCAGGTGTGCCGAAGAATTGATCAGTTAACCGAAGAACTCGAAGAATTCAGAAAGGCATTGTTTAACAACGATGAATGTGGGCTAAGCGTTAAGGAGCTTTACCTCACGTCCAATCCTGCTTTGGAAGGCATTAACATTACCCAGATTTATCAGCAGTTTCATTTTCATTCACTACATGATTTTATCAGCCGGCTAAAACAATATGTCCGGTACGCACAACGCTTTGAGCAGGATGATTATGCGTGGAGAAACCGGATTTCATTTGCCGGATTTTCACTTTCCGATTATAAAGAAACAGCGCGGGCAGTTAAGGATATACCTGCGCACCAGGCTGCACTGTCACAGCAACTCGAAAAACTTATTGGCGTTACCCTAAACCTGGAAGATTGCGAAACCTTGCGCAACCGAAGAGAAGCGGTAAATGAGATGGTGAATTTACTGGCCGATGAAACAGCTTACACTTTTTTTAAAGCTATGGCCGATGAGAAGGACGAAGAGACCAGTTTGCTGTGGCTGCAAAACATGGAGCGGCTGGTGCTCAATTGCTTCGATGGGCCGGGAGTAGAAACTTCTTTGCGCAATGATCAGATAGGCGTGTGCCAGGGCGCCTTGCAGCAACGCATGGTGGCCCGCAGAAGCCTGGTGCGAATGATCAGGTGGGAGCTTTTTTCAGAACATAAATTTTTCCTGAAGCGGGTACTTATTGGAAATGACTTGCCCTATACAAAAACGGGGTTGCGCACATTGGAGGGCCGCATTGATAACCGGCTTAATCTTGAACATCATCTTACCGCATTAAAAGAAAGACCCTGGCTCATTGATCTTCCGCAAGACTATAACCTGAAGAGTTTCAAAAAGTGGTTTGAGAAACAGAAACATGCCGTTCGCGCCAAACTATTGCTTGGTTCATTGCGCGAGATCAGGAAGGGACTTCAACCTGCCGACTACTCACGCGATGAATTCATCAGGCTTATCTGGACAATAATGGATAGCCTGGAACCTTTACAGGAACACCGGCAATTTTGGCAGAAGTATTTATCATCCTATCAAATTAATCAGATCATTCAAAATCCTGAGAAGGCGGACGAGTTGGTAGCTGCATTGAATAATGATTTTGATCACCTACGGGAATTCGACCAGGTGAAAGAAGGAATGCAACCACATGAAAAGGAAGTGATCAACCGAATTTTTGATTCGATAAACGCCTGGGAAGTTGATGTATTTGTGAATATGTTTCAAAATAGTTTACGTATTGCCTGGATTGAGCATATGGAAATGAAATACCCGGTGCTTCGGTCAGCTTCAACCTTAATGATGGAAGACATGCAGGCGGAACTTCAGAAAATGGTGGAGGAGAAAATGACGATGAGCAAGGAAATTCTGTTGTTACGAGCCCGTGAAGGAATCTGCGAAAGCATAGAGTATAACCGGCTGAATAACCGGATTACCTACCGTGATCTCTACCACCAGGTAACCAAAAAGAAAAAAATCTGGCCGGTACGAAAGTTAATGGCTGAGTTTTATACCGAGGTATTTAAACTCATTCCCTGCTGGATGGCTTCACCCGAGTCGGTGTCGGCTATTTTTCCCATGACGCAAATGTTTGACCTGGTGATTTTTGATGAGGCTTCGCAGTGCTTTGCTGAGCGGGGTATTCCGGCTATATGCCGGGGCAAGCAGGTGTTAATTGCCGGTGATGATAAGCAGCTTCGGCCATTCGAACTTTACCAGGCGCGTTGGGAAGAGGAATCAGAGGTAGCCGAACTGGAAGTAGACTCCCTGTTGGAACTTACGGCCCGGTATTTTGACACCGTATTTCTGAATGGACATTATCGCAGCAAATCATTGGCGCTGATCGATTTCTCAAACCGGAATTTTTATGGTGGAAAACTCCGATTATTACCGGATAAGAGAGAAGTGGACAAAAAACAGCCCGCCATTGACTATTATCATGTAGCGGGTATATGGGAAGATCAAACAAACTTGTGCGAAGCCGAAAAAGTAGTTGCCGTTGTGCTGGAATGGATACAAAATTTTCCGGATAAGGAATTGGGCGTAGTAACCTTTAACCTTCCGCAGCAAATGCTCATTATGGATTTGCTGGATAGCGAAGCAGCAAAAGCAGGCATAGGAATTCCAGAATCTTTATTTGTTAAGAATATTGAAAACGTACAGGGAGACGAAAAGGATATCATCCTATTCTCGGTTGGGTATGCACCCGATAAATCCGGTAAGATGAATATGCAGTTTGGAAGCCTGAATGTAGCAGGAGGTGAAAACCGGTTGAATGTTGCGGTTACACGGGCACGGGAAAAAATCATTGTTATCGCCAGTATTTGGCCTGATGCGTTGAAGTTACAAGGCATAAAAAATGATGGTCCAAAGTTATTAAAGCAGTGGCTGGAGTATGCGCAGGCAGTATCAGCCGGTAATTTTGTTCCTGCTGCTCCAGAAAAGAAAAAACATAATCCCGATTGGTATTTGGGCTCAACCATTATGCGTTGGAGCCGGGTGGAACAAACCCGATTTTCTTTTTCAGCGCATACACTGCCGGGTGTAGATATTGTGTTGAATCAAGGCAGTGATCTGCTAGGCATTATATTAACCGATGACGAACTGTATGAACAAATGTTTTCCGTAAAAGATGCGCATGTATATACGCCCTATTTGCTGGAGCATAAAAACTGGACATACCTGAGAATATTCAGCCGCAACTGGTGGGTAAACCGGGAACAGGTGCAGCATGCGCTAACACGATACCTGTATCAGTTAAATCAAACCGATTAAGTTTCTAATGATAGAAGCAAATTAATTGCTGCTCGGCACCACGTTCAACGTTTCCGCATGCTGACTGATATCCAACCCAATACTCTCTTCTTCACGCGTAACCCTCAACTTGGTTATGCTGGAGGTGATCTTAAAAATCAGCAGTGATCCGAAGAATGTGAAGGCGCCAACAATAACCATCGCCAGCAGGTGGTAGAGAAAGGTTGTAGGATCGCCATGGATTAATCCAACATCTGCTGCGAATACACCGGTAAGCAGCATCCCCACAATACCGCCTACGCCATGGCAGGGAAAAACATCCAGTGTATCGTCAAGGGAAGTGCGCTGCTTGTAGTACACCGCCAGGTTGCTCACAATAGCAGCCACAAATCCGATGAAAACGCTTTGACCCAGGGTTACAAATCCTGCGGCAGGCGTTATGGCCACGAGTCCAACTACAGCACCAATACAAGCCCCCATAGCCGAAATTCTCCTACCTACCAGGGCATCAAACATTACCCAGGTAATCATGGCTGAGGCAGATGCCATATTGGTGGTGGCAAATGCTTGCACTGCCAATCCATCGGCCGCCAGAGCTGAGCCCGCATTAAAACCAAACCATCCGAACCAGAGCATGCCTGTTCCTAATATTATAAAAGGAATGTTGGCAGGCTGATGATTCTTAGTTTCCCGTTTACCCAGTACATAGGCACCAGCCAATGCAGCAAACCCTGCCGACATGTGCACTACGGTTCCGCCTGCAAAATCGAGAACGCCCCACTGACGAAGAAAACCTTCAGGGTGCCAGGTCCAGTGTGCGAGTGGTGTATAAATAAATAAAGAGAACAGGCACATGAAAATCAGGTACGAGGTAAATTTCACACGTTCTGCAAAACTGCCCGTAATAAGAGCCGGGGTAATAATGGCAAACTTGAGTTGAAACAAAGCAAAAATGAGGAAGGGAATAGTGGCCGAGAAGTCGGCATTAGGAGCCAAACCAACATTATTGAAACTGAAAAAGGTTAACGGGTTTCCAATCAGGCCATGGTAACTTTCGCCAAAGGCAAGGCTAAAACCCACCAGGTACCAGAGTAAACTGATCACGCCCAATGCAATAAAACTTTGCAGCATGGTGGAGATTACGTTTTTGTAACTCACCATACCGCCATAAAAAAAGGAGAGTCCGGGAGTCATAAACAGCACAAAGGCTGTGGCGACAATCATCCAGGCTGTATCGGATTTATCAATTCCTTCCGTTGCTGAAGTGTCGAATGAAGTACCGGAACTGAAAAGGGAAACGATTTGTAGTAATACAATTAAGCCAAAGATTATGATGTATCGGGTTTTAGGCTTACTCATAGGGTGGTGGTTGAAAAATTTGCCTTAATTTCTAAATATAAGGGTCAAAAACGAACCACTTTAATCAAAAAATTATAGAAAACGATTGAAATAGGGTTAAAATAATTAGTTGTTAAAAAATGAGTGGAGTTGTCAGTTGGACTCTTTGGAAACGATCTAAGGTGCAAACCTGATCAGTTTTAAACAACCTCACTCCGACATCGAACCTCGAACACCCCTCTCCTTTAGGAGAGGGGCGGGGGTGAGGTGTTTACCTGTCATCACGTTACGGATTTTGTTTTCAGGAGAAGTTGCTTAGCTTTTGCTTTTTATCACCCATTATGAAGAATATTTTATACCTGCTTGGCCTGATCACATCACTAACACTGGCCCAAGGAAGAATTGCCAAAGCCCCTGAAGTAAAAGAAGGCGATGGCCCATTCACACAATTAATCATCCGAGGGGTAACGCTTATTGACGGAACTGGTGCACCGCCTATTGGCCCTGTAGATATTGTAGTAAAACAAAACCGCATTGAACGAATAGTAAATGTGGGTTACCCTGGCGTACCCATTACCGAAGAAAGACGGCCCAAGTTGGAGGCTGGCGGAAAAGAATTGAAAGCCGAAGGCATGTATTTGATGCCGGGCTTTATTGACATGCACGGGCATATTGGTGGAGGACAGGCGCCCAATGCAGAGTATGTTTTTAAGTTATGGATGAGTCATGGCATTACTACTGTGCGCGATCCATCAGCGGGTAATGGATTAGATTGGGTTTTAGAGCACAAACAAAAAAGCGCAAAGAATACCATTACCGCTCCACGTCTTCACGCGTATACTGCTTTTGGTATGGGGAGTGACAAACCCATCAGCACACCGGAAATGGCACGTGAATGGGTGCGCAATAATAAAGCTAAAGGAGCCGATGGTATTAAATTCTTTGGGGCATCTCCCGAAATTATGCAAGCCGCACTGGAAGAAAATAAAAAGCTTGGATTACGTTCGGCCTGTCATCATGCGCAAATGGATGTAGCGCGTTGGAATGTGGTAAAATCTGCACGTGCCGGACTTACCAGTATGGAACATTGGTATGGACTGCCGGAAGCATTGTTTGCCGATCGTACAATTCAGGATTATCCGTTAGATTACAATTATCAGAATGAACAGCACCGGTTTGAAAATGCAGGTAAGTTGTGGAAGCAGGCGGCTGCCCCCTATTCTGAACATTGGAATAATGTGATGAATGAACTGCTCAAACTTGATTTTACACTTGATCCCACCTTTAATATCTATGAAGCCAGTCGTGATTTGCATCGGGCGCGCAGGGCGGAGTGGCATGAAGATTATACCCTTCCGCAACTGTGGTCATTTTTTCAACCCAATCGCAGAGCCCATGGCTCATATTGGTTTGCCTGGGGAACGGAACAGGAAGTGAATTGGCGTGAGAACTATATGTTGTGGATGAAGTTTGTGAATGAATATAAAAACAGGGGAGGCCGTGTAACAACCGGTTCTGATTCGGGTTTCATTTTTCAGTTGTACGGATTTGCTTATATCCGTGAATTAGAACTTTTACGAGAGGCTGGCTTTCATCCATTGGAAGTAATTCGTTCGGCAACTTTGTATGGTGCACAGGCCTTAGGTGTTGAGAAGGATCTGGGTTCCGTTGAAATGGGCAAACTTGCCGACTTTGTGTTGGTGGATCAAAACCCATTAGAAAATCTTCAGGTGCTGTATGGTACCGGAGCCATAAAACTTTCGGATGATAACAAAGCAATCCGGGTGGGTGGTGTTCGGTATACGATTAAAGATGGTATTATCTACGATGCCAAAAAGCTGTTGGCCGATGTGAAAAAAATGGTGGATGATGAAAAAGCAAAAACAGGCTTCGTATTGAAACAGCCAGGTGTTGAGTAGTAGTTAATCGTGCACATCAGAACATTTTGTTGTTGCTTATGATTTCATAAAATTTTGTGGCGTAATGTCAAAATAAAATCCGGTTGGGAAAACCAGATCCGGACAAATTTCGTTACATTAGTGGACAAATTTCCGAAGTCATGAAAGCACGAAAATACCCCCGAAAAAATGCTCCCCCTGAGGTGTATGAGCCTGCGGTAGCGTATGAAAAAGCCCGGCAGTTGGCGGTGCATCAATTGTTGGAAATTGAATCCGCAAAAGTGAGTGAACCCTTAAGCCGTGTAGAAACCTTCCGTAAAGGATTACGCAAAAGGTCATTTGAGCGCTTAAAAGAAGTTACAGGATTGGATAACGAAACTCTGGCGGCTGCATTGGCGGTATCGTCTAAAACCATTCAACGCACGCAGGTTTTTGATACCGTGCAATCAGAAAAAATGTATGCATTGGCTGAACTTTACGCTACCGGTATTGAGTATTTCGGAAAAGAGGGGTTTCACCGGTGGATGGATCGTCCGTTATTTAGTTTGGGAAATATTAAACCCCTTAATCTCATTGATGTTTCGGAAGGCATCAACCTTTTAAAAACTGAAATCTTTCGCCTGCAGCACGGTATAGCTGTATGATTATTTACCGGCTGGCCAGAACTGAATTTTGCGATGTAACGGGTGAAGGTGCCAAGCGTTATGGCGGGCGGTGGAATTTACCCGGTTACCCGGCTTTGTACGGCAGCAGTTCTGTTTCTTCGGCCTTGTTGGAACGACTTACCATTGATCCGGAACTGTTTGCGGCCGAGCGGTATGTCCTTTATTCGGTAATGGAATTCAATTGCCCGGATCAACTTGTTCAACTTCCCACCATTCACGATTTGCCAAAAGGTTGGGATGCTATTCCGCCCCAGCGCACGTCACAGGAATTTGGCACAGCCTTTCTTCAGGCAGGAGTTTTATGCTTCGGAATACCTTCAGTAGTTGATAAGTCTTCCCTCAACTTTGTGCTAAACCCGAATAGCAAACAGTTTAGTAAGATTACCTGGAAAGCCTATCCATTAAAGCTGGATCATCGGATTGTGCGCTAAAAATTTAAAGCTTACTTAAGAATTTATCTGCATCATCTCGATTTTTAAGTTTCGAGAGATACGTATCATAGTTATCCTGATCACCATTTTTCTTATAGGCGAGGAGTAAGGTATAATACATCAGCGATTCATTTTCGGTATTGATGTATTTTGATGCGTTGTCGGTAATTTCCTTAATCGCTTTTTTGGGATTGTTCCGGTATACCCAATTGAGGGAGGTCAGCAATTGAACTTCGTTGATTTCGGATTCTTGTTTTGCAAGTTTAGATCCCTTTTTAAAGTACTGATCACTTTGCGTTAAAAAAGATCGGTTAAGCGGTTCATAATTTGTTTGTTCTGAAAGAAGTTGCAGGGCAATACCCAAATCTCTTAGTGCACTAAAACTTTCATTTTTCGGATCAATAGCCGAAGATTTGGAATATAATTCAGTTGCATCTTTAGGTATTTGAGAAATGAAGTTGAATAATTGATCCTTACCGCTGTAGCCTACAGATGTATGTAGCACCTTCCCCGTATAGTCCATGAGTATAAGCATTGGAATTGATCTTACCCCATACGTGCTGGCCAACGATCTTTCCTGATCAATATCAATTTTCACGGGTATAAAATTCTGTTTAAAAGCTTCAGCCTGTGGGGTATTCCAAACGTCTGCATCCATTTGTTTGCATGGCCCACACCAGGTAGCCCAGAAATCAACGAGTATCAGTTGATTTTTAGTTTCGGCAACTCGTTGAGCAAGTTTCAGGTCTCGTAGCCATGCGGATTGACCCAGGCTCAGAATAGTTACAAGGCAAAAAGTTAGAATCAAGGAGGTGGTTTTCATTTTCTTTACAGCATTAGTTGTTTCCGAAATTTAAGATATTTCTCTTTTGTGAACTTTCTGAGAATTGCATTTTCTAATGTTTCTGACTCAAAATTCATACTTTTGCTGTTCTAAAATTTTGAGGAACTGACGGGTATGGAAAACATCCGCAATTTTTGCATTATCGCCCATATTGATCACGGTAAAAGTACCCTTGCCGACCGGCTATTGGAGTTTACGGGTACCCTTACCCAGCGGGAAATGCAGGCCCAGGTGCTGGATAATATGGATTTGGAGCGTGAAAAGGGCATTACCATAAAGGCTCATGCCATTCAAATGAACTATAAGCAGGATGGACAAGAGTACATTCTGAACCTGATTGATACCCCCGGCCACGTTGACTTTTCATACGAAGTGTCGCGCTCCATTGCGGCCTGTGAGGGTGCTTTGTTGATTGTGGATGCCAGCCAGGGTATCGAGGCACAAACCATTTCCAATCTTTACCTGGCGCTGGAGCACGACCTGGAGATTATTCCGGTGATGAACAAAATTGATTTACCCCATGCCATGCCGGAAGAGGTAACGGATGAAATTGTTGAACTAACCGGTTGTAAGCGTGAGGATGTGATCCGCGCCAGTGCAAAAGAAGGCATCGGTATTGAAGATATTCTGCGTGCCGTGGTGAGCCGCATTAAACCTCCGAAAGGAGATCCAGCGGCTCCGTTACAGGCCATGATTTTCGACTCGGTGTATAATTCCTTTCGCGGCATTGAGGTTTACTTCAGGGTTTTTAACGGAACCATTAAGAAAGGCGATAAAGTAAAATTTGCTAACACCGGAAAAACCTATGAGGCCGATGAAATTGGCGTTTTAAAAATGCTCAAGCAAGCCAAAGGCGAGATCAGCGCGGGTAATGTTGGCTATCTGATTTCCGGTATTAAAGATGCCAAGGAAGTAAAAGTGGGTGATACCATAACGCATGTTGACAGGCCGGCTCCTTCCATAAAAGGTTTTGAAAATGTTAAGCCCATGGTATTTGCCGGTATCTACCCGGTGGATACTACGGAGTTTGAAGAATTGCGAGCCTCCATGGAGAAACTTCAACTGAATGATGCATCGTTGGTGTGGGAGCCGGAAACATCGGCAGCGTTGGGTTTTGGTTTCCGTTGTGGTTTCCTGGGCATGCTGCACATGGAGATCATCCAGGAGCGACTGGAGCGTGAATTTGACATGACAGTGATCACCACTGTTCCTTCCGTTCAGTTCCATGCCGTACGAACGGATGGCTCGATGTATGAAATCAACGCACCTTCCGAGATGCCTGATCCGAACACGATCGATCACATTGAAGAACCCTACATTAAAGCACAGATAATAACCAAATCGGAGTTTATTGGCGGTATCATTAAGCTTTGTATGGATAAGCGGGGTGTTATAAAAAATCAAACCTACCTCACCACCGATCGTGTTGAGATGAGTTTTGAAATGCCGTTAGCTGAAATTGTGTTTGATTTCTTTGATAAGCTGAAAACTATTTCGAAAGGATATGCTTCGTTGGATTATCACTTAATCGGTTTCCGTGAATCGGATATGGTGAAGTTGGATATTCAATTGAATGGCGAAAAGGTTGATGCACTATCGGCTATTGTTCACCGCGATAAAGCCTATGAGTGGGGTAAAAAGCTTTGTGAAAAATTACGCGAACTGTTACCACGCCAGATGTTTGAAATTGCCATACAGGCTGCGATCGGTCAGAAAATTATTGCCCGCGAAACGGTAAAGGCCATGCGCAAAAATGTGTTGGCAAAATGCTACGGGGGTGACATCTCGCGTAAGCGTAAACTGTTGGAGAAGCAAAAGAAAGGTAAGAAGCGCATGCGTCAGGTGGGCAATGTTGAAATTCCTCAGGAAGCTTTTATGGCCGTACTCAAGATTGATTAATAAAACCAGTTTAAAAACATGGTTGAAACCAATACGTATACATTAATTGACGGCCGCAAGGTCGCTTCCCAAATCAAGGATGAGATCATTCAACGTGTTAATGAATTAAAAGCCGAAGGAAAAAAAATCCCACACCTGGCCATTATACTGGTGGGGGATGATGGCGCCAGTCAGACGTATGTGGATCATAAAGTAAAAGCGTGTAAAGAAGTTGGATTTCATTACACCATGATGCGCTTTGCCGACACCATCAGTGAAGAAAAGTTGTTAAAGCACATCGACCAGGTGAATCGCGATCAGGATGTGGATGGTTTTATCGTTCAGCTTCCGCTGCCTGCACACATCTCTGTCGAGAAAGTAACCGAACATATTAAACCCGATAAAGATGTTGATGGGTTTACCAATAGAAATTTCGGAAGTATTGTTTCGAAAAATCCCTTGTTGATGCCCGCTACGCCTTTCGGTGTGATGGAATTATTGAAGCGCTACAACGTAGAAACTGAGGGAAAGAATTGTGTTGTTGTTGGGGCCAGTCGTTTGGTTGGTGCTCCATTAAGCATGATGCTGATTGAACATGGAAGGGCTACCGTAACGGTTTGTCATAAATACACCCAAGGCCTTGCGAATTTTACAAAGCAAGCTGACATATTAATTGTAGCCGTGGGTAAACCGGGTTTGATAACAGCCGACATGGTGAAAGAAGGTGCTGTAGTTATTGACGTTGGCACAACACGCGTGGAAGGGCCGCAATACAAAAACGGTTTTGCGCTTAAAGGTGATGTTGACTTTAAGAATGTTGCACCTAAATGTTCGTTCATCACGCCTGTGCCGGGGGGCGTAGGCCCCATGACCATCGCCTCCTTGTTGCTGAACACCCTACGGGCGACTGAACTTCGTAATGCTTAACCCGTCTACTATCATCACGCTAACACATACAAACACCAGCACGCTTCCCTTAATGGAAGATTTCTATACCATTCAGGGTGAGGGGTTTTATCAGGGCCATGCAGCTTATTTTATCCGGTTAGGCGGGTGCGATGTGGGATGTGTTTGGTGCGATGTAAAGGAATCGTGGGATGCCGCTGCTCATCCTCACGTTTCAGTTTCCGAAATGGTTAATCGGGCAAAAAGCAGTGGTAGCAACATTGCAGTGATTACCGGTGGTGAGCCTGCCATGTATAACCTGACAGAACTAACAACGTCATTGAAAGCAGAGGGCTTGCGTACGCATATCGAAACCTCAGGCGCATATCCGCTGACCGGCACATGGGATTGGGTATGCTTTTCTCCTAAAAAGTTTAAAGCACCGGATCCATCCATTTTTTTACAAAGCCACGAGTTGAAAGTGATCATCTATAACAAAAGTGATTTTTCATGGGCAGAGGAATTTGCCGGAAAAGTAAACACAGCATGTAAATTATTTTTACAACCGGAGTGGTCGCGTGAAACGGAAATGCTTCCGTTGATTATTGATTATGTGAAGCAAAATCCCAACTGGCGGATATCCCTGCAGGTGCATAAATACATGGATATACCGTAGTGTATCAAAAGCTGTTCAAGCAAAAAATCAAATGACAATTACTGAGTTTGCCAGAACACTAAATCAATGGGGGGCCGACCAGGTTCCTTTTTTCTTTCTGGTTGATTTTGAATTGCAAAAACCACAGGCGTATCGGTTAGCTGAAATTGATTCGCATGAAATTTTATATTTCTTCAATGGGTTCTCCAATGGTAATCACATACAGGTAAATCCCGAAAAGGAGATTGTCTTAACTAAATATCCTGTTGATTTTTCCGGATATGAGAAACGTTTCGATAAAGTGATGCAACACCTCAGGTATGGCGATTCGTTTCTCACCAACTTCACGGTAAAAACAAAAATCGAGCTACACCAATCCTTACGGGATTTATTTTTCACCAGTAAATCGAAGTATAAATTGTTGTATAAGAATCAGTTCCTGGTGTTTTCACCCGAAACGTTTGTTCAAATCCGCAATCAAAAAATATATTCTTTCCCCATGAAGGGAACGATAGATGCACGTGTTCCTAATGCCCGTGAAATCATTCTTAATGATCCTAAAGAAATGGCTGAGCACATTACGATAGTTGATCTGATCCGGAATGATTTGAGTCAGGTGGCTTCGGATGTAAGCGTTACACGGTTTCGTTATATCGATAAAATCAAAACCAGTGCATCAACCTTGCTACAGGTAAGTTCAGAAGTAGTGGGCAAACTTACAGCAGATTATTCTACGCATTTGGGCGATATACTTTCCGCGCTGCTACCTGCCGGATCGGTCAGTGGAGCACCTAAGCCAAAAACACTAGCGATAATTCGTGATGCAGAAGGCGAAAGTCGGGGGTATTATACAGGAGTGTTCGGGTATTTTGATGGAACAAATCTTGATAGCGGTGTCATGATCAGGTTTATTGAGAAGGCGGGTGAGGACTATTTTTACAGAAGTGGAGGAGGCATTACTACTCAAAGTTTAGCGCAAGCCGAATACGAAGAAGCAATCCAGAAGATCTATGTCCCGGTTGATTGAATCCATTTGCCTGAGCAATGGTGTATTTCATCGCTTGCCTTACCACCAGGCAAGAATGGATGATGCTTTCAGGGAAATCCTTCATCATCAGAATCAAATTCAGTTAAGTGATTTTCTTCATTCACAACCCTACCCGGTTCAAGGATTGTTTAAATGCAGGATCGTTTATGAAAAGCATAGTCACGTGGTCGAATTTTTACCCTATACCGCAAAACCAATTACTAGTTTGAAGATGGTAAGAGCGGATAACATTGAATATGCATACAAGTTTGAAAACCGATCGGCTCTTCATCAACTATATCAACTCCGGGAGGATTGTGATGATATCCTTATCGTTAAAAACGGATTTATCACGGATTCATATTATAGCAATGTAATTTTATATGATCGCGCTGATTGGTTTACTCCCTCAACGCCATTGTTAGCGGGCACTATGCGTCAATACTTACTGGAGACAGGAAAGATAAGCGAAGCAGCAATCCGTGTTGAGGATGTCCGTTTGTTTAAGAAAGTTAAACTGATCAACGCTATGCTGGGTTTAGATGGCCCGGAACTTTCTATATCGCAGATAGTTTTTTAGTTTTAAACCATGTACATGAAAGTAATGTGGTGGAAGGTTTCAGTATTTTTTCTTTTTGGATTGTTTCTCCTTCCGGCAGGGGCAATCGCCCAGGTTCAACTCAGCACAAAATCGAAAAAAGCAATTGAGCTTTATAATCTGGCGGATAATTATCGTGTTCGAAACCAACATGAACAGGCTATCAGCTTATTAAACCAGGCGATTACCAAAGACAAAAATTTTGCGGAAGCATACTACCGGCTCGGGCTGGTTTACATGAGTATGAAGAATTATCCGTCTGCCATTTCCAATTTTGAAAAGGGCCTTTCGTTAACCTCCGATCCAAAAAAACAAAAGGTATATTGGTTTGATCTGGGCGAAGCCTGTCTGATTACCGGTCAATACGACAAGGCCGTTAAGTATCTCACAGATTTTGTGAAAGTTGAAAATCAAAACCGGCAGAAGGCTGAACGTGCGGAACAGCTATTAAAAAATGCTGCATTTGCGCAAGCCAATGCCTCGGTGAATGCCGAATGGAAGTTGAGGCCATTGAGCGACACAGTAAACCGTTTTCCATTGCAATATTTTCCGGTGCTCACGGCCGATCAGCAGGAGTTAATATTCACCCGCAGACTGGGTTCAGGTGGGGAGCATGACGAGGACCTGGTGGTTTCCAGAAAGGATAATCGCGGTCGTTGGACAAGCCCGGTTTCGATTTCAAAAAATATCAACTCTGTATTAAACGAAGGCACCTGTGCCATTTCTGCTGATGGGCGCAAGCTGATCTTCACTTCATGCATGGGGCGGCAGAGTTTTGGAAGCTGCGATCTGTATCAAAGCCTGAAAATCGGAAATGAGTGGACAGAACCGGTTAACCTGGGGCCTAATGTAAATTCCAGCGAATGGGAATCTCAACCTGCGCTTTCGGCTGATGGTCGTACACTCTACTTTGTTTCCGACAGACGGGGCGGTTTAGGCAGGCGCGATATCTGGGTTTCTAACCTCGATGAAACCGGACAGTGGACGAAGGCTAAGAATCTTGGAGCACCAGTGAATACACAGTACGATGAGATTTCCCCGTTCATCCATGCTAATAATAAGGTCTTGTACTTTGCTTCAAAAGGCCATACCGGGTTTGGGGGTTATGATATTTTCTTTTCTGATCGAACAGACACGGGTTGGTCAGATCCGGTAAATATGGGAAGTCCGATAAATGATTTTGAAGATCAATTCTCTTTATTCATCACCGCTGATGGCAAAATAGGCTACTATTCACACGAAGAAACTTCGGGTCAGGGCAATACACGAAGCCGGATTTATGAAATGCAGTTCCCGGCAGAATACCAGGTGGAGTACAAGAGTAATTATGTAAAAGGTATTGTTCGCGATAAGCAGACCCGAAAGGAGCTTAAGGCTACCGTTGAGCTATATAACATTAACGGCAATAAAATTGAAGCCGTGGTAGAATCCGACTCCATTTCCGGAGAGTACCTGATGGTACTAACCCAGGGAGCTGAATATGCCCTTTATGTAAATAAAAAGGGCTATTTATTTACCAGCTCTAACTTCAATTACTCGGAAACCACTGATTTTCAGCCTATTCGAATGGATTTTGAGCTTGAGCAGGCCAAAAGGGGCTCGTCTGTAGTATTAAACAATATCTTCTTTGATACCGATAAGTATGACCTTAAAGAAAAGTCAATTACAGAGTTGCAAAAGATTATTCGGTTTTTAAATGAAAACCCTCAAATACGCATAGAAATAGGGGGTCATACGGATAATACTGGTAACCCTGCCTATAACCTTCAGCTATCGGAGAAACGGGCGTTGGCGGTTTATAATTACCTAGTAGATAATGGCATAGAGAATAGCCAATTGCGCTATAGAGGGTATGGTCAGCGTATGCCATTGGATTCTAACGACTCCGAGAGAGGAAGGGCACTCAACAGACGAATTGTCTTTCAAATACAATAAAGTTAAAAACAGACTTCTGTTAGTAGTCTGTTATCCAAATTAAATTTTGACCAAAATTATTTGAACGGAACTTTATTAATTCGAATTGCTTCGATAACTTTATCACTTTACTAACCTAAACTTAAACTTATGAGGAGACTTTTACTAAGTTCGATGTTGCTTCTCTTCGCCATCAGCGGAGCGATAGCACAAGATCGAACTGTTTCCGGTAGGGTAACATCTACCGAAGACGGTTCCCCGCTTCCTGGGGTTAACGTGGTTCTCAAGGGTTCAACCATTGGAACCGCCACAGACTCAGAAGGAAGGTACACGTTATCCGTTCCCGCTTCGGGAGGGTCACTTATCTTTTCATTTATTGGATTGCAAACGCAGGAAATTCCAATAGGTGATCGATCAGTCGTTGATATTTCGTTGGCTTTGGATGCCACGCAACTCAGCGAAGTGGTTATTACAGGTCAGGGTATTGCCAGGGAAAAGAAAGCCCTTGGTTATGCCACGAGTACTGTCGGCCAGGATCAACTGGCGGCACGGCCCGTTAATGACATTTCAAGAGTATTACAAGGAAAAGTACCAGGGGTTGTTATTACCCCTACCGGTGGTACCTCAGGTGCTGGAGCCAGCATCAACATCAGAGGGTATTCTTCACTTACAGGCAGTACCCAGCCGCTTTGGGTTGTTGATGGCGTACCATTCAATTCCGAAACAAATAATGGTTCTGGATTTACAACAGGCGGAACAGCAACAGCTACAAGTCGCTTTTTGGATATTGATCCAAATACGATTGAGACCATTAACGTTTTAAAGGGGTTAGCGGCCACTGTACTTTATGGTGACCAGGGAAGAAACGGTGTTATTTTGGTAACAACCAAATCTGGAGGTGCAAAGAAGAAGCAGGCTGAAGTTTCTTTTCAACAGACTCTTTCCGTAACCGAAATTGCTTCCTGGCCTACCATGCAAAACAACTATGGTAATGGATTCCAGGGATTGTTTGGAAACTTCTTTAGTAACTGGGGCCCCAATTTTAACCAGGTTGACTCTGTTGGTCACCCGTATCAGTTTGCCAACGATGCATCGCTGCGTGAGGCTTTCCCCGAGTTTTATTATAAGCGCATACCCTACGAAGCTGCTCCCGATCCAATAGGATTTTTCAGGAAAGGAGTTGTTTCAAATACATCTATTGGTATTTCTGGTGGTACTGATAAATTAGGATACAACGCCTCCGTGGCTTATACCACTGAAGAAGGCTATGCCCCGGGCAATGAGCTTCAGCGTTTAAATATCTCCACAGGGTTTAATGCTGCTGTTACCGATAAATTTTCTATCCGCACATCAGTACTCTTTGCAAACACTGAGTTTGAAACACCTCCGCTAAATGGAGCCACGGGTGGTTCTACTGCATTCAGTGGAGTTCCCTCTCTTTATGCAAACTTCTTGTATACGCCTCGCAACTGGGATATTTTAAGTTTCCCATATGAAACACCATTGGAGAAGAAAAGTGTATGGTATCGTGCCAGTAACGATATTCCAAACCCGAACTGGATGGCGAAATACCATCGTGAGGCTAGTATAACAAACCGTGTATTCTTGTCGTCAACTTTCGCGTATGATTTTACTGATAACCTGGCGTTGAGTTACCGGGTAGGTTTAGATACCTATACTGAAACGCAAAATCGTGAATTCAATAAGGGTATTGGTCCCAGCTATGCGAACATTGACCGTGGTGTTTTACAAACCCAATCGATTAACAATACCATTTGGAACCATGATGTGATTCTTTCATTCTCCAAATCGCTTAGCTCGGATATTAATATGACTGCCCGTGTAGGAGGTAATGCCCGGAATGATTATAGGGTTCGCGATGGAATTTATTCTGAAACTCAAACCGTGTTTGGTTTAATGAGGCACTCGAATTTTGAAGGAAGTTCTTCCAGAAGTATTGCATTTGATGGGAGGGTTTTCTATCGGGAAGATGAAACCCAACGCTATGGTATCTACGGAGATTTCTCATTCGATTATAAAGATTATTTATTCCTGAACTTATCCGGAAGAAATGACTGGATATCAACACTTGAAGCTGGTAATAATTCTATATTTTATCCAAGTGTGAGCGCTTCGTTTTTACCAACTGAAGCTTTCAGCGGTATTAAATCAAGCACTCTTAACTCTTTAAAATTAAGGGCTGGATATGGAACCTCAGCAGGTTTCCCTCCAACCTACAGAACACGCGATGTAGTGAACCAAAACCTTCGGGCGTTTATGAGCCCTACAGGGGTATTATTGGGTGAACATACTATTTCTAATCAGTTGGGTAACCGTAATTTAAAGCCTGAATTGCAACAGGAAATAGAAGTAGGTTTTGAGGCTAAACTGCTTAATAATAGGATTGGTATTGACTTTACTCTATATGACAGATCAACAAAGGACTTGATTACTTCTGCATCAATCGATCCTTCCACCGGTTTTACTTCAACATTCGTTAACTTAGGTAAGATCAGTAATAAAGGTGTTGAACTGGGGCTTACAGGCACTCCTCTTCAGTTGTCTAATGGATTTCGATGGGATGCTATCGTAAACTATACCTTGGTTAGACCTGAGGTAGTTAATTTAGGTGGTGAAATTGATGAAGTACCATTATCCGGCTTTTCTGATCAGGGTAACTTTGCTATTCCCGGACAACCCTTTAATATTATGAAAGGCTCCGTTCGGGCCAGGGACCCTCAGGGTAACCCCATTGTGGCTGCTGATGGATTGTATGTACGTTCACCAATTTTGGGTGTTGTTGGCAATCCCAACCCTGACTATTTCGTAACCTTCATCAATAATTTCTCTTGGAAAGGTTTTGAACTCTCCTTCCAGTTTGATTATCGTCATGGCGGAGATATTTTTTCTTCCACGGCCAATGCGGTGCTAGGTAGGGGTACAGCCGCAGCCCAGGATTACAATCAGGATTTAACATTGATTCTGCCGGGTGTTAAAAATGTGGGTACTGCCGATGCGCCTGTTTATGTGAAGAATGATATCATGATTTCAGCTTCAGATTATGGTTTTAATACACTGTATGGTGCAGGTGCCACAACCGAGGTGGGTATATTTGATGGTACAACGATTCGCTTACGTGAAATCAGTCTTAGCTATACGTTGCCACGTTCTATTTTGAGCAAGACTCCTATTAAAAATGCCTCTATCCAGATTAATGGAAATAACCTGTGGTTCAATGCTGTTAACGTACCAAAGGTTGTAAACTTCGACACAGAAGTGTCCAGCCAGGGTGTTGATAATGGTGCTGGTTTTGATTATCTGACCGGACCAAGTGTTAAGCGTTACGGTGCCGTATTGAGATTAACGTTCTGATCTAAACTTTGTAATTCTCATGAAAAAACATATAAAACATATAGTGCTTGCGTTGGGACTGGTGCTCGCAAATGCGTGTACACTTGACTTACGCGAAGACCCTAATGCTGTTCAGCCAAATCAGGCTTTGCCTAACTTGTTGTTGAATTCTATGCAGCGGAACTTAGGTGGCCTTTTTAACACCTTTAGTACATTCGGTATGCAAATGACTCGCCTTCAAAATTCAGGCGGTTCGTTGTACGATAACGTTTACACACCTCAATCATTTGACGGAGTGTGGACAACTGCTTATGCGGTTATTCTTAAGGATGCTGACGAATTAATCAAAACGGCTGATGCCAATGGATTAGCCCGGCATGCGGGTATGTCACGTGTCATTACCGCTTACACCTTGTTATTACTTGTTGATCATTTTGGTAATGTTCCGTTCTCACAGGCGTTTAAAGGCTCTGCTAATTTCAATCCCGAGGTAGATCAAGCATCAAGCCTTTATACTGTTGCACTCAATTTGCTCGATAAAGCGAAGGAAGATCTGAACACACCAACTATACCAAATGGTGGCTACCTGAATGGCACAGCGCCTGCTCCTGTAGATCAGTTTTACGCGAATAATTACTCGCGCTGGACGAGGCTGGCTAACACGCTTAAATTGAAAATTCATCTCAATTTGCGTCATGAGGCACCTGCAGCTTCTACAACAGCGATAAATGCCTTGATTGCGGATGTTTCTGCAACAGGAGGATTGATTAGTGCTGCAAATGAAAACTTTGTTTTTCGTTATGGAAGCACCATTGTCGACCCTGATAACCGGCATCCTCGCTTTACCGCAACCTATGTTGCCGGCTCCGGTAACTATCAGTCCAATTGGCTGATGTGGCAAATGTTTCATGGTTATGGTGCCACACAAGGTGGCCAACCAGGTGATCCACGTATGCGTTTTTACTTCTACCGCCAGCGTAATTCTAACTCATCCGACCCTAATGAAATACGTTGCGTTGTACAGGCTATTCCGGATCATTATCCAACAACAACAGGAACAGCACTTTTACTGAATGCCAAAGCGGGAATGCCTCCCGGAATAGATCCAGATCCGGCAAATCCTGCATGGACCAGAACCTTTTGCTTTCCTACAGACAGGGGATATTGGGGGCGCGACCATGTCGATCCGCAGGGTATTCCACCCGATGGTTTTGCCAGAACCATGTGGGGTGCTTATCCTTCAGGTGGAAGATTTGATGCCAATGTTAATGGTAATGTGAATCAAAACTTAGGGATGCGCGGAGCTGGTATCCAACCTATTTTGATGCGCGCTAATGTTCAGTTTATGTTGGCTGAGGCCGCCCTTTATTTGGGAACAACAGGTAGTGCGAGAACATACTTTGAAAATGGAATACGCTTTTCTATGGCCGATGTTCGGGCTTGGACGGTAAATGGAACCTTTGGTATTGGTGGAGCGTCTCCTACTGAAGCCACAACGATTGAGACATTTTATCCAGCTGCAACGTATACAACGGATGTTAATAATTATGTTACACTTGCTTTAGCAGCTTACGATGCCCAAGTTGGTAATGATAATATTATGGATTATATCGCCCGGGAGCACTGGATTGCCAGTTTTGGTTGCGGTGTTGAAGCGTATAATCTTTACCGCAGAACTGGCTTACCGAATGGTATGCAACCGACAATAATTGGAACCCCTGGCTCCTTCCCAAGAACGTTTTGGTATCCGGCAAATTTTGCTAACCTGAATGGTTCAGTGGATCAAAAGGCCAACCTGAGTGGTAAAGTATTTTGGGATCAAAAGGTTAAAGACCTGGACTTCTAACAAAAGACAACTATGAGAAATTATAAATTTATTTTTTCACTGCTTATCCTTTCTATGGTGGTAGTGATGTCGTGCCGGGATGAGAGTTTATATCCACTCCCGTATGCTGACAAGGAATTTGCAGGTTATTTGCGGATAATTCATATTCGTTCGAACATATTAGATGCAAATAATTTAGCGGCTTCAGCTTTTGAGTATACACTAGAAGCTGTTGACGAAAAAAATGGTGATAACCTGGATGAAATTGAGATTTATGTGAGCCACAGAAGAGGCACAGGGTTGACAGACGAGGTGTTATTAACAACGGTTTCGGGTTCTGTGTTTTCTGCAGTACCACAGCCAACGATCTCAATTTTTAAACGGGCAACCATCACGCTTACAGCTACGCAAATACAAACTGCGTTGGCGACATTAAATACTGACCCTGATGGTGCATGTCCTACTTGTTCGCCTGCAGGGGGCTTGGTTGCATATCCAGGGGGTGCATTGTTAGCAAATGATCAGGTTATTGTGCGTTGGATTATGAAGCTAAAGGATGGTAAAAAGTTTTCAGTGTTAAATCCTCAGGCTTCTGTAAACCCGGCTTTTGCGAAAACAGCTGAGGCTAATACAACACCAAACATCACGGGTGGTCAATTTTATAGTTCACCGTTTATATATACTGTATTTGTCAGAACGCTTCCGGCCGTTTCATGGGTAGGTACTTATTCGTTAACCCAAACCTCTATTTGGTCGCCTAACCATACTTGGAACCAGCATGCGGAGTACCCGGCCTCACTGAATAACGTTCTTTTTCCAAACCAAACCGTTACATTAGCAACAGTTCCGGGCGGTTTGTCAACAGAACGTCAATTCACAGTTAATTATCGTGGTCAAAATGTAACCATGCGAATTAATATGGAGAACGGAACAGTATACGTTCCTCTTCAGAATACAGGTATAAATTGCGCCACCAACAAGGCATTGTTCTGGACCTGGCCGCCAGCCGGTAACTTTACTGTTGGTTCAATAGGGGCTGTTTTACAAGCAGGTCTGCCTCAGGCCACCACAGCAAACCGCGGCACTTATACTGCCGCTAGTGATGGATTGACTGTAGGTAATACCTTTACTATTGGACTTGACGATGATGCGGATGAATATGGTCTAAGGAATGGCTACTGCACATGGACAAGACGTGTCAGATTAACACTGGTTAAGTTGTAGCGATTTTTTAACCAAAATTTAAGGGCTAAGGAGATGTCTCCTTAGCCCTTTTGTTTTATATTTACTCTGTGAGACCTACAGCGACATTACTACTGTTTTTCGGTTGTGTTTATTTGCAAGTTCTAGGGCAAAAGCCTGATGACGAAATTTCAAAATCAGTTCGTGCGAATAACATAATTACCTCCTTCAGTCAATTCAATCAGCGCTTACCCGTGGGGCAGATTATTACGGGTATGTCCACCCCATCGGTTTCCGAAATTGTAGGTGATCCGTATTGGGATACGCATTGGGGAAAATCATCCTTGTTACTGTATAAGAATGATGAACTTGTGGAGGGTTATTTTACCCGGTATGATATTTTCAAAGATGAGGTTGAGTTCAAACTTACTAATAATGATGTTCGGGTGTTAAGTGGAAATAAAGTAAAAAATATAGTTTGGATTGATTCTGTTACCAATAAGGACCGATATTTAGTTAATGGCAGAGAATACCATGAAGATGGAGCTCCCCTTTCAGGGTTTGTGGAGGTATTGGTTGACGCTGAGGTTGCTTTGATCAAGCACATAAGAATAGAGGTTTTAAAACCTGATTTTAATCCTGCTTTGAATGTAGGCAGTAAGGATACGAGAGTTATAAAAAAGGAAAGCTATTACTTTAATAGAGCAGAATCCTTAGTTCGTATAAAATCAAAAAAAAGTCTGGATGTTTTAGGCCCTGTGTATGTGCAAAAAATTAACCAGTTTATAAAAACCAATAATGTTAAGCTGAATAATGAGGCTGACCTAATAAGGTTGTTTCAGTATTTGTCTGGCAAGTGATTTCTCACATAATGCCTTCCATGTAATTTAATTTTTATTAATAGCGACTCAGTACTAAGGGCCGGATTGATTGGAGATACTGGCATCTTCTAAAAGTCCCACAACATCCCTGTAATTCAAAAAAATACCCTTTATAGGGGATTATTGTCGATTATTCAAAATTTGGTCATTTTTTAAGGTTCCCGCCTGTCAATTTCGAATATTTTTCCTTTTGCCAATTATTATTTTGTCTTATGTTTGACCCTCATAGAAAATTAACATTAACCTAAATTGTTTAACATGAAGAGAATTCTACAAGTAATCATTGTAGCGCTACTCATTCTGCCTTTCAGCCCAGCCTGGGCGCAGGATCGTACCGTTACAGGAAAAGTGACTTCCCAAGAGGATGGGTCGGGATTACCGGGTGTGAATGTTACCTTAAAAGGTACCACTACTGGTACGGTAACCAATGTGGATGGTGTTTATTCCCTTAGCGTTCCAGCTTCGGGTGGCACATTGGTGTTGTCATTTATTGGACTGAAAACCCAAGAGGTGCAAATTGGAAATCGCGCAGTTATTGATGTGCAAATGGCTTCTGATGTTACTCAATTATCAGAAGTTGTGGTAACCGGTTATGGTGTTCAGGAAAAGCGTACCTTAACAGGGTCTATTTCTTCTGTTAAGGGTGATGTGTTCCAGAACTTGCCTGTTCAATCCGTTGACCGCGGTATTCAAGGTCGATTAGCAGGTGTGCAAATTTCCAGTACTTCAGGTGCTCCTGGGGGAGCGCTTAACGTTCGCGTTCGAGGAATTGGTTCAATCAACGCTTCAAATGACCCGCTTTGGATTGTAGATGGTGTTCAACTTTCCCGTTTTGGTCAAACCACTCAAGGATCGTCAAACCCACTAGCGGCTATTAACCCTAATGATATTGAATCGGTAGAGGTGTTAAAGGACGCGGCTTCTGCAGCTATTTATGGTGCCCAGGCTGCAAATGGTGTGGTTATTGTTACCACTAAAAAGGGAAAAAAGGGCAAAACAAATCTTGATGTAAGTATTCAGCGCGGAGCTGTTCAGCCATTTAATCTTTATGAGGTAATGGATGGGAAGCAATTTGCTACCATTAAAGCAGAATCGTACGTAAATGCTGGCTTGCCACTCACAGGTCCAACTGGGGCCCACACCGTTTTTGGTGATCCAAATGACGATAACTTAACGAACTTTAGCTGGAGAGATGAATTGTTCCGTACGGGCCAGTTAGCCACTTATGATATTTCAATGTCAGGTGGGGACGATAAAACTTCATTTCTACTTTCACTTTCTTATCAGATGCAAGAAGGTCAGATTATTATGAATGACTGGCAGCGTGGAACAGCCAGATTGAATTTAACGCACAAGCCTATCTCAAAGCTGACTATAGGAACAAACATTTCATTGTCTTATCAGCGGACATTTGGATCAATTACTAACGGTAACTTCGTTAACGGTCCTTTCCAGGCAGCGTTTACAGCTCAACCAACATCTACAGCATATAATGATGACGGTACATTCCGTAACCCTTATCCTTCATCCGGATCAGGTCACCTCTTCGGTTATAACATCGTTCAAGGTGTTAATGAAGAAGTTCGCCTAGGCCGTGTACCTCAAACGGTATCCAGTTTTAATATTGGTTATGAAATAATCCCTGGATTGACAATCAATGGGTTTGCTGGTATTGATGCTTCTTTTGGTACCGATAACAATCAGCGCCCGGGAACAATACCCGTATTTGCGGGTGGTCAGATGGTGGTTGTAAGCCGCAGAACAATCGCTTATAATGCCAACACAACGGTGAACTATACAAAACGTTTTGGTGATATTCATCAAATATCCGGTATAGCTGGTTTTGAGTATCGTAAAGAAGAACGTGGTGGCGTAACAGCATCACAATTTACATATCCTAACCCTGCACTTCGATTACTTTCATCGGGTGCAACAGCTCGTCCTGCCGGTGAGTTCTTCTTTGACAATGCCCGTCAAGGTGTTTTTGCACAAGTGAAGTATACATTGAAGGACCGTTATATTGTCGATGGTACTATCAGACGTGACGGATCAAGCCGTTTCGGACCAAACAATCGCTACGGAACTTTCTTTGCAGGTTCTGTTGCTTATCGGATTTCCGAAGAGAGTTTTATGGATGGTATTACCTGGCTTGATGATTTAAAAATTCGTGCCGCTTATGGTCGTGTAGGTAACTCAGAAATTGCAGATTACGACTGGTACACGGCCTATGGTAGCCCTGCAGCTGGATCAGTTGGTATCCCTGCCGGTGCTCAGTATCTGGGTGGATCTATCCTTCGCTTAACCCGCTTGGGTAACGACATTATCGGATGGGAAGAAGAAGATCAGTTTAATGTGGGTATCGACTTTTCGTTATTTGGTGGCCGTTTGTTTGGATCTGCTGAATTTTACAACAACGTAACAAATAATCAGCTATTCAATGTTGACTTACCAACCGATAGTGGTCTTGGTTCTGTTCGTGGTAACGTGGGTGAAGTGTTGAACCGCGGTTTTGATTTTGAATTGGGAGGTATCGTTTTAGATCGTGGAGGTTTCCAGTACCGTGTTTCTGCTAACTTCAGCACACTCTATAATGAGTTATTGTCACTGCCCAATAATCAACAACGTTTAGTAAACAACGGTGTTCAGCTTATTGTAGGTGAGCCGGTTGCATTTCCGTTTTTACTCCAGTTTGCTGGCGTGAATCCGGCCAATGGAAAAACTATGATTGTTGACAGAAACGGCAACTTGGCTTATCAGGGTACACAAGATGATGTGGATGTTCGCGGAACATACATTCCTACATACTTTGGCGGATTGTCCAATAATTTCTCATACAAGGGAATTAACCTGGAAGTATTCTTTCAATTTCAGGGCGGTAATTCAGCTTTTAATGGTGACCTATATAACTTACATGCTGCTGGTTCAAGTGCAAATAATCAGTTGGTAAGTCAGCTTAACCGTTGGCAAAATCCTGGGGATATCACTAATGTACCGCGCGCTTATCAGGGCGGTATTATTGATGGATTCGATCAGCAACACGGAACATTTGGATCAACCCAGTTTTTATCGGATGCTTCATATGTTCGCTTGAAGCAGGTTACCTTATCGTACAATATTCCAAATGCACTGGTCTCAAAAATTGGCTTAAACAAAGTGAATGTTTTTGTTCAGGGACTTAACTTATGGACCGCTACTAAATTTGCCGGAATTGATCCTGAAGTTGTTAGTAACAATAATGGAACTGCGATTTCAAGTTTTGGTGTATATCCGTTAGGTAAACAATTTATGGCTGGTGTTACCATTGGCCTTTAATTAACTTTAGAAGACAGAGACATGAAAAAGATATTAATAAGTACAGTTTTAATTGTTGCGTTTGCATCGTGCAGCCTGGAAACTGAAGATCAGGCAAGCTTAAGCCCGGCCCAAGCATTGGATAACGTGGCCGGTGTGCAAAGTGCTGTGTTGAGTGCTTACCGCAGGTTGCATGAATTTGACATGTATGGTCAAAATTCCATGATGGTGGGTGATGCACTGGCTGACAATTTCGAGATTGTGAACCGCACGGGTCGTTACGAACAGGAAGTAGTAAATGCCATTGGTACCTTCGCCAACCGTTGGGCCAACGCTTATAGGGCCATCAATGATGCCAATTTCGTTTTAAAATATCTTCCGTTGCTGAACATAAACCAAGTGCCATCAACAGCTACCCTTACATCGCAACGTGTATTGGATCAGTTGAAAGGTGAAGCACTGTTTGTTCGTGCGCTGGCTTATTCCGAATTGTTGCGTATTTATTCCTACGAACCGGGTAAAGAGGTAAATGGATTTAATTTGGGTGTTGTTTTGCGCAGCACACCTACCGAAGTTGTATCAGATGCTGACAAACGTACACGAAGCACCAACACGGAATGCTATCAGTTTGTTGAAAATGATTTAGTCGAAGCTGTTAACTTGTTAATAACCCCGGCAGAACAAACAACAAGTGGAGCATGGCCCTCTTCATTAGGCGCAATTACGAATCCATTCCGTGCCAACCGTGCAGCTGCGCAGGCTTTATTAGCCAGGGTTTATTTGTACATGGGTCGCTATGCCGATGCGGATACAAGGGCTACAGCAGCCCTCGCATTACTTGCTAATCCAGTTCCTGTGGCAGCTGCCAGCTACGTTACTTCATGGAGTGCTACTACGCATCCTGAATCGATTTTTGAACTGGAAATTCGCCCAACCGATTGGAGTGGTGTTGATGGCCCTAACAATTCGCTAGCTTCTATCACCACCAACCTGGCTTCAGGTTTTCAATATGTTGCCGCAGCCAGTCCTGAACTGATTGCTGCACATGAGCCTGGTGATGTGAGATTAGGCGTTTATGTAACAAATGCCTCAACACTCAGCAAGCCCCAAGCACGTAAATGGCCAGGTGAAAAGGGAAGTGGTGTTGAGAACATTCCTGTCATTCGTAAGGCTGAAATGTATCTGATTCAAGCCGAAGCGCGTGCCCGCCAGGGCGGTAATGATGCCGGAGCACAAACAGCCATTAATACCCTGCGGACGAATCGTGGCCTCACAGCTACAAACCTCACCGGTGCTGGCTTGATTGCTTTGATTATGAATGAGAGAAGGGTTGAACTGGCCTTTGAAGGACACCGTTGGTTTGACTTAAAACGTAATGGTATGGATATTACTAAACCGGCCGCGGCTGGCGTAAATACTTTACCGTATAATGACTTCCGGATGCTTCAACAAATCCCGAACTCGCAGATTGTGTTAAATCCGAACCTGGTACAAAATCCTGGTTATTAATTCTAAAAATTGAAATCAATGAAAAAGATAAATCTTTCATCAATTGTATTATTCCTGGGGTTAACAGCAGCGATGTTTTCGTGCTTTGACGATGCAGGAACGGATATCTTGCTGGATGGAACTTTTGTAGAAATACAAGAAGCCACTACTTCGGCAGGGGCAACGGTAAGTAAATCGTATAACAGGTTAAATGATGGTATTGCCAAGAAAGACTCCATCCGCATTAACTTGGTGGGCCGTCAGCGCAGTACACCGATTACCGTGAACTTTGCGATTAATGCAGCCAGCACAGCTGTGGCAGGGGTTCATTATAATATGGTAACTGCAGGTACGTCAGTAACTATTCCGGCCAACAGCAGTTTTGGGTATATTCGTTTTGATGTACTGGCTGATAACATTAACCCGGGCGAAGTTTGGAACCTGCGGTTTGATTTAACCGGGGTTGATGCTGTCGATGTTAAAATTAGCGAGAATTTTAAAACATTTACTCGGCAACTGAGGACGTTGTGCCCATTCAGTAGGGCTAACTTCTTGGGAAATTACACGTGCAATGAGCCTGGCTACGGAAACTATACGGTGGTGTCTACCCCAGGCCCGGATGCAAACTCAATTACCATTACAAACTTTTGGGACTTTGGCGGTGTGGTTAATTATACATTTAACCCAGCCTCCAATGCGGTTACCCTGCCAACTCAAAATGTGGTGATGGGCGGTGTTACTTATGTTGTTTCTCAAAACGGAACAGCTACATATGATGCCTGTACGTATTCATTTGTTGTGCCTTATCGTGTTGCAACAACAGGCGGTGTGACACAGGATACAAATACGCATACCTTTACTAAACAATAACTTTGTTATTATTTTCTTGAAAAGGAATGGACTTAGTCCATTCCTTTTTTGTTTTGGATCGACATGGATTATCAAATAAATTTGTAATAAAAATAGGGTTATGGTGGGTTTGAGAAAGGTTTTATTGACCATTCTGGTGAGTGTTTATACACTAGCATTGTATAGTCAATCCGTAGAGGAGCATAGAATAGGTCTTGCTGAACTTTCAAAACAAGCAGAAGATTTTGCTAAGGAGCAACGGGTGCGGGCATATGAATATGCAATACGCCATAACGTACCTTTATCTTATCGTGATGATAAAGGCAATCTGGTGTTATTGGTTGGTGTTTCTGAAAGCGGTTTGCCCATGTACGAGTCTACTCTAAATGCTGGGGCTGCTATAACCTCTGGCGCGGCCAAACTCAGAGAAGGGGGTAGCCTGGGGCTTAACCTGCAAGGCGATGGCATAACTGTAGCCGTATGGGATGGTGGTATTGTTGACAGCCATATTGAATTTGGTGACCGTATTCTTTCTGTGGAGGGATCAGCTGAGGATGCCCACGCCACCCATGTAACGGGTACCATATTGGCGGCTGGTCTTAATGCACAGGCAAAGGGCATGGCGCCAAAGGCTAAAGCGTTTACCTATGATTTTGCAAACGATACACCTGAAATGTCGAGCGTGGCCCGGCCCGATCAATCAACTATCATTCTATCTAACCATTCGTATGGTTTAATTACCGGGTGGCGCTTTAATGCCGGCTCATGGCAATGGTTTGGCGATGCAGGCATAAGTAACCAGGAGGACTGGCGTTTTGGCTTTTACAGTTCTGCGGCTGCGCAGTGGGATCAACTCGCCTTTAATGCTCCGTACTATCTTATAGTAAAATCCGCAGGAAACGACAGAAGTGATACGGGTAATGGTTCGTTTCCTCCGGATTGCAACGGAGGAAGTGGCTATGATTGTATTGCTGATAAAAGTGTTGCTAAAAATATTCTAACCGTGGGTGCAGTAAATAAGGTACCCAACTATGCAGATGCTGGTAGTGTTGTAATGAGTTCCTTTAGTTCGTGGGGCCCTACTGATGATGGCCGTATTAAACCCGACTTGGTGGCAGCCGGTGTAAATATTTTTTCCACCATAGCCTCAACTTCTGACGATGCGTATGGGTCGCTAAGCGGTACTTCTATGGCCGCACCAAGTGCAACGGGTTCTCTGGCTTTATTGCAAGAACTATATAAAAGTTTAAATGGTGGTAACTTTATGCGAGCCTCCACGCTAAAAGCACTAGCCATTCACGCTGTTAAAGAGGCGGGTCCTGCACCTGGCCCTGATTACCAATTTGGCTGGGGACTTCTGGATGTAGAAGAAGCTGCCAGGCTTATCTTAAATGAAGATAATCAAAATATTATTATAGCAGAAGAGGTGTTGCAAAACGGTCAACCTTTTGAGTTAACACTGCAACCAAAGGCAAACACAAAAATTACAGCCACTATAGTTTGGACAGACCGGGCAGGAACACCTGTTGGCGCATCTCTCGATCCGCCTAACCTTATGTTGGTGAATGACCTTGACATGCGTTTGGTAGATGATGCAGGTAATACCCAATTCCCGTGGATTCTCAATCCAGGTGATCCGGGAGCCTCTGCAACAAGGGGTGATAATTTCCGGGATAATGTCGAGAAGATTGAATTTAGCAACCCCGAACCCCGCACCTATAAATTGCGCATAAATCATAAAGGAACATTAGTTGGCGGGCAGCAACAATTCTCCTTAATTGTTCAGTATACTTCTGTTAATGATCCTCGTACGGCCCTCTACTGGATTGGAAATAATGGAAATTGGAACAATCCGGCCAACTGGTCATATACAAGTGGGGGGACTACTGCAGGTGTAGTGCCTACTATCAGTAACCGTGTTATTGTTGATGAAAATTCCTTTTCAGGAGGGGTTAGGACAATTAACATTAACAGTGATGTCTTTTGTCATTCTATCACGTGGTTGACCAAAAGTCAGTCAGGCATTACTTTTGAAAGTAATAGCAATACCCTTACCGTGGCCGGATCAGTTACGGTTTCATCTAATGCTTTTGCCGTTCAGGGAGGAACCATTCGATTCACGGGTAGTAGTACAGAAGAGTATAGTATCAATTTAGCATCGAGTGATTTTTCATCAACTGCATTAACATTTGATGGCGAAAATTCGACCTGGCAGTTGATAGCCTCTGGCTCTATAGGAACAATTGAGTTAATTCAAGGAAACCTGCTTATGCGTGAACAGACCCTTGCTATTGGCAAAATTATATCGATTACCACGGGTGCGCGCGTTTGGGATATAACAAATTCGGTTATTTCAGGAGTTGATTTGATATCGTTAGTGGGTTCTGGATTAACATGGCTTTCCGAGGGGTCAAAAATTTCTGATGTTAAGGATTTTATACCGTCTACTTTTAACTTGAGTACTTATACATACCTGGGTGAATTTAATATTTCCGGAACTAGAGCTATTCAAACAACCGGAATGATAAATCGGTTAAATGTATTTGGAGGAGGTTTCTGTACTTTGGGAGGCACAACTTTTATTCAAAACGTTTTGGCTGAAGAAGGATCAACACTACGGTTTCAACCAAGTTCAAAAGTTTTATTTGGAGAAAATACAGTACTTAATTCAAGTACCTCGAATAAAACAGAATTATTGGGTATGGGCGTTGAGGCTACCACCTCTGAATTACGCTTTGAAGGACATTTTAAATTATGTTTTGACAATTTAAAGATCACAAACCTGAATGTTGCGGGTACGGCAGTAATTAATGCGGGTGTGGCAAGTGAACTTTTAAACGCACAAAACTGGCTCCAGAGTAATTGCAATGACGTTCTCTTTCCAGACTTTCAGGTAAAATATGCTTGCGTTGGCGCTCTAACTCAATTCGAAGACAAAACTTCTGGAATTGTGAATTCCTGGCATTGGGATTTTGGTGCTGGTAACGGAAGCAGCAGCAATACGTCATCTCAAAACCCCTACCACATCTTTACTGAAACCGGAGAGTATACGGTTACATTAACCGCTTCAAACAACACGGAAAGTCGATCATACACCCAAGAAGTATCAATTCTTGCCAACCCATTACCTCCAAATCAAATTATTTTATCCAGCAATACCTCATTGTTTAGCTTTCGAACGGCTAGCGAGTATGCATGGTATCGCGATGGCGTTCTTATTCCGGAATCAGATAACAGACTTTATAATACAAATGGCCAGCCTGGCGTTTATTTTGTTGTAACTAAGGAGGGGCAATGTAACAGACCATCTGAAGCCTATGTGATAACATCGATTGAGGAGGCTTTTGGTATAGAGTTCAGAGTCTACCCGAATCCTGCCACTTCATTATTAACCGTTGAAATTCCATCTCCCCTAGTAGGAAGCGCTCTCCAGATAAAAGATGTACTTGGCAGACTAGTTACCTTGGTGCAATTAATGGAAGAGTCTACTGCTTTGGATGTTTCAGGATGGCCAAAAGGACTTTATCTTATCTCTTTAGCAAACGGTATAGAAAGCAAGAAGATTTTTATTCACTAATTAATTAACCATGAGATTGTTCACCATTCAACTATTTTTAATTTTCGCATTTTCAGTTAAAGGACAAATTTCTAACATTCCAGGAGCTGGTAATGAAGTAATTCGTATAAAAAAATATGCCGACATAGAAGGATCTCCTTACTTGTACAATGATTGGAAGGCAGGAACAATAACCGATAACACAGGTAAAGTTTATTCAAATGTTTTACTAAAGTATGATGCTTATAAAGATGTTTTAGAGATTAATCAAGATGGATCAATCCTACAATTAAACACAAAACAATACCCGAATTTTTCAATCTCCTTTGCTGATGGGTCTACCAATAAGGTAATTAAGCATTTTTTCAAATCGGGGGTATCACAAATTACGGATTATCCCCCAACTATATATTTCGAAGTTTTAAATGACGGCCCAATAACCGTGCTAAAAAAGTATGATATTAAATTCATTGAAGAAGTTGTTAACAGCTATGGAACAGCAGCCGCAACCAAGCGATTTCAGCGAGGTGAAAAGTATTTTGTGGTTATAGAGGATAAGGCAGTTGAGTTTAAACTAAATAATAAATCTTTTTTATCTGCCTGCGGTGAAAGAATGACAGACATAGACAAAATAATTAATCAACGAAAGATAAAACTTAAGAATGAAGCTGATCTTATTGCTTTGTTGCAGTTCTACGAAAACCCTTAGCAGTATCAATGCTCTACATCTCCCGCAAAGAACACTTTAACGCAGCTCACAAGCTATATAATCCAGCTTGGACGAAGGAGAAGAATATTGAGGTGTTTGGCCCGTGCGCCAACGACAACTGGCATGGACATAACTTTGATTTAATTGTAACGGTAAAGGGCACTCCTGATCCTGAAACTGGATTTGTGGTGGATTTAAAGAGACTCAGTACGTTGATTCGTAGTGAAGTAGTCGATAAACTGGATCATAAAAATATCAACCTTGATGTTGATTTTATGCAGGGTAAAATGGCCAGCTGCGAAAACCTGATTGTCGAAATCTGGAAGATTCTGGAACGTGGTTTGCCTGCTATTACCACCCGCGGAAAATTGCATAGCGTGCGATTGTACGAAACACCCCGAAACTATATTGAGTACTTCGGGGAATAACAATTATCTTCCTGCGTGAATGATTCATCACCTTTAAAAATTTACTTTGTGGCCGGTGAGCGATCCGGTGACCTGCATGGTGGCAATCTGATTTACGCCCTAAAATCTAAATCTGCAAATATACGCTGCCGTGGATTTGGTGGCGACTACATGCGGGATGCAGGCATGGATTTGGTGGTTCATTACCGTGAACTGGCCTTTATGGGTTTTGCAGAGGTACTGGCTAATCTCTCTACCATAGCGAAGAAAATTAAGCAGTGTAAACAGGACATACTCACATACAAACCCGATGTGGTGGTGCTAATCGATTATGCAGGCTTTAACCTGCGCATAGCAAAATTCGCGAAGCAAAACGGTATTAAGGTTTTCTGGTACATCTCGCCCAAGGTGTGGGCCTGGAATCAAAATCGCGCTATTAAGCTGAAAGCAAATATTGATAGGATGTTTGTCATTCTTCCTTTTGAAAAGGAGTTTTTTAAAAAATTTAATTGGACTGTTGATTATGTAGGAAACCCTGTACTTGATGCAGTAAAAATGCATCAGGCAGATCAGGAATTTTTAATACGAAATAGAATTTTGAGCGATAAACCTTTAGTTGCCCTTCTGCCAGGCAGCAGAAAGCAGGAACTCAACATGATTATTCCGTTGATGGCCGAAGTGGCGAAACAAAATCCATCGTATCAATTTGCAGTAGCTACAGTAGATAATTTATCGACAGAATTTTACGGAGACTTAAGGTCTTTACCGAACATTAGCTTTATTTCTGGAGCCACCTATGATCTGCTTCATCACGCACAAGCGGCTATTGTCACATCGGGCACGGCAACGCTGGAAACAGCATTGTTCAATGTTCCTCAGGTAGTAGTTTATCGTACAAGCTCAATGAGTTATCTTATTGCAAAGAACTTAATTCGAGTCCCTTACATATCGCTTGTTAATTTGATTGCTGGCCGGGAAGTAGTAAAGGAAATGATTCAGCAAAGGGCTAATAGTAAAGATGTTTCAGCAGAACTCAACTTGATCTTAAATGATAATCAATACCGCGAGGGGATGTTGACCGGGTATAAAGAAATCAGAAATATCCTGGATACAGGATCAGCATCTGAAAATACGGCCGAACTTATGTTACACTACCTACAAGCTTCAAATTGACTACGCTACTTTCAGCTTACTGTATTGCGAACGACTGAATTTTTCTTCTGCGTAAGCACGGGTAATCACTAACTTCTCAACTGTTTTTTCGGAAGGAAGTTCAAACATGGCATCATTGATAACAGCCTCACAGATGCTGCGCAGACCACGTGCGCCAAGTTTGAATTCAACAGCCTTTTCTACTATAAAATCAATCGCTCCATCTTTAAACTCAACCTCAATGTTCTCCATTTCAAAAAGCTTTTTGTATTGTTTTACTAAAGCGTTTTTCGGTTCAGTTAAAATTTTACGCAGGGCAGCATGGTCCAACGGGTTAAGGAAGGAGAGTACCGGTAACCGTCCGATGAGTTCAGGGATGAGCCCAAAACTTTTAAGATCCTGAGCTGAAACAAACTGAATTAAATTGTCTTTGTCGATATCGGAAGGGTGCAGGCCTGAAGAAGACGCAAAGCCAAGTGGCCGGGTGTTTAACCGGTTGGCAATAAATCGGGATATTCCTTCAAATGCACCACCACAAATAAATAGTATGTTTTCAGTGTTCACGCTGATCATTTTCTGATCGGGATGCTTACGGCCGCCTTGTGGGGGAACATTGACCGATGTTCCTTCCAATAATTTTAATAAAGCCTGCTGAACACCTTCTCCACTAACATCGCGTGTAATGGAAGGGTTATCCGACTTACGGGCGATTTTGTCAATTTCATCAATGTAAACAATCCCGCGTTCAGCCGCTTCAACATTGTAGTCTGCAGCTTGTAATAAACGGGTTAAAATACTTTCTACATCTTCGCCTACATAACCAGCCTCTGTAAGCACAGTGGCATCGGCTATGCAAAAAGGAACTTGTAAAAGTTTAGCAAGTGTACGGGCCAGGTAGGTCTTTCCGGTACCGGTTTCGCCTACCATAATAATGTTGGATTTTTCAATCGTAATATCTGAATCAATTTTGCGCTGCATCAATCGCTTGTAGTGATTGTACACCGCAACTGACATTACTTTTTTTGCCTCATCCTGCCCTATAACGTACTCATCTAAAAACTTCTTTATTTCCTGAGGCTTTACAAGTTTAAAGTTGGGGGTTACCCCGGCTTCGGTTTTGCTTTTCTTTTCTTCTTGTAAAATCTGGCTGGCTTGTGTAACGCACTTGTCACAGATATGGGCGTGAATACCCGAAATCATCAGGTCTACATCCTTCTTGTTTCTGCCGCAAAATGAACAGGTTACTTCAGCCATAATTAATTAGTGATAAGTCAATTAGCCAATGGGCTAATGGAATACAAAGGTACCAAATATTTCATAACCCATTGACTAATTGACTTATTGACTAATCATCTAATTACTTCTTACGCTCCAAAACCTCGTCAATCAGGCCATATTCCTTGGCCTCATGGGCACGCATCCAGTAGTCGCGGTCGGAGTCTTTCTCAATTTTCTCGTATTTCTGGCCGCTGTGCTTTGAAATGATATTATACAAGTCCTTTTTTACCTCCAGCGTTTGACGAAGCGAAATCTCCATATCAGAAGCCTGGCCCTGCATACCACTCATCGGCTGGTGAATCATTATGCGCGAATGCGGAAGACCTGAGCGCTTCTTAGGTGCCCCGGCCGTTAACAATACTGCTGCCATGGAAGCGGCCAATCCAATACAGATGGTAGCCACATCGGGGTTTATGTATTGCATGGTATCATAAATTCCAAGCCCGGCATAAACGGAACCACCGGGGCTATTGATGTACATAATGATGTCTTTCTTCGGATCTGCTGATTCGAGGAAAAGCAATTGGGCAATGAGCAGGTTGGCAATCTGGTCGTCAACGCCCATGCCCAGGAAGATAATCCTGTCTGAAATCAATCGGGTAAATACGTCAATTGCACGAAAATTTCCAGGACGCTCTTCGATTACATACTGCGTCATGTTTTCAATTTTTTGAGCATAGTCGTCAATAGTGGCACCGCTCATGCCCAGATGGTGCACAGCGTATTTTCTGAATTCGTTGGTATTGTTCATAGGGAATGTTTACTGTTTATGTGTGTCAAATTATGGTTTTTACCGGAATAGCCTCAAGGAAATTAATATAAATCTTCAGTGGTAAACCCGATTTAAACAAAAATGGTTTTGGGAGCACCAAAACCATAGTCGTAAAAAGGCATATTTTAGTTTAATGGCGGTGTTCTTCCACTATTTTTTTAAACTCTTCCAAACTTACCTTTTTCTCGTTTACACTAATATTCTCTTTAATGTGCTTCATAATCCGCTCGTTGCGGAGTTGGTTATAAAGCTTCATAAAGTTTTGGCCGTTTTCATTTGAAAGATAGTTGTCAGCAATAGCATCCAGCCTTTCGCCCAGTTGACTGGCAATGGCTGGTCCGCCAAATTGTGCGATAATCATTTCCTTTGCCTTACTCTTTACTTCTTCAGCGTCAACCTGAATTTTGTTATCCTCAGCTATTTTGTTCTTTATCAAGTCCCACTTCAGGTTGCGGGTGTAGGCGTCAAATTCTTTAGCCAGAATTTCATCGGTAACCTGGCCTTCACTTGTGGCTTTTAGCCAGGTCTTCAAAAATCCTTCGGGTAAATTTATTTTGGTATTGCTTATAAAATGGTCTTCTACATGGTGTTCCAAAAAATGTTCTGTCTCACGTTGGTAATTACCGGCTATGGTCTCCTTGATTTTCTGGATAAACTCTTCTTCATTTTTAACGGCATCCTTACCAAATACGCGATCAAACAATTCCTGGTTTATCTCAGCCGGTTCTGTCCGACTTATGGTGGCGACCTTTAATGTATATTTTCCTTTAGCTTGTTTGGCTTCTTCTAACGAGGTGTCGAGTACTTGGGCAAGATCAGCACTATCCTCAAATATTTTTTCAATGTCTAAGCTAACAGTATCTTCTTTCTTTAGGCCAATAAATTTCTTTTGTTCTTTCTTAGAAATTTTATCCGTCTGAATAAAGACAGCTTCCTTTTTAAAGCTGGCGTCCTCATTACTTAATTCACCAATAAGGTTGTCACCCGCTTCACTTGTTTCCGGGTAGTTTACTTTGCCAAATCTCTTTTTCAGATCAGTAAGTGTTTCGTCAATTACCTTATTGTCAACTTCAATGGGATAGGATTTGATCTTTACCTTAGGTGATAACTCATAAGTAAAATCATCAACAAGGCCAATCTGGTAATCAAATTCAAAGTCTTTTTGATTTTCCCAGTCGATTACGTTGGCGGAATCGGCTACCGGAAGTGGATCGCCAATGATGCGAAGCTTATTGTCGCGTATGTACTCATTAAGCTTTGTGGATAGCAACTGATTAATCTCTTCAACAAGGATAGACTTGCCGAACATCCGGCGAATCACCCCATTAGGTACTTTGCCAGGCCTGAACCCTTTAATATTGGCTTTACGGGCGTAGTCTCTGATCTTCTCGTCAACTTTAGACTTATAATCTCCCTGGTTTAACTTGACCTTAATTAAACCTTCCGTTGCATTCTTTTTGTCCAGTGTAATTTCCAAAGCAATAAATTTTGAAGTCTTTCTATTCTATCTAAATCAAGAACCCTCAATGCCAATGGGGCATTAAGGGTTCGAGGGTTGTGCGGATGGAGGGACTCGAACCCCCACGCCTTGCGGCACCAGATCCTAAGTCTGGCGCGGCTACCAATTACGCCACATCCGCATTTTCTGTAATTTCCTTTAGTTTTGATGGGGTAGCTCCGTCAGCAATTTTAAAGGAGCGCAAATTTATAGATTATTCGGAAATTGAGAAGTCTGATTTTGTGTTAAATTAATGGGTTCATAGTTCAACCTAATAAAGCTGCAAACGAAGAATGGTAATTGATGTAGAGCAGGAGAAGAAGGAAATAATTGGTCGATACAGAAAACTGCTGAGAAAGGCGAAGCCTGTATTGAAAGATGGCGATGCGGGGCGTATCAAAAAGGCCTTTTCAATGGCCTTGGAAGCCCATAAGGATATGCGCAGAAAATCGGGTGAGCCGTATATCTTTCACCCGTTGGCTGTTGCCCAAATTTGCGTGGAGGAAATCGGACTGGGAACAACCTCCATTATTGCTGCATTATTACACGATGTTGTAGAAGACACCGACATCGAATTAACCGACATCGAACGGATGTTTGGCAAAAAGGTGGCTCAGATTATTGACGGCCTCACCAAGGTTTCAGGGGTTTTTGAATTTGGAACCTCACAGCAGGCAGAGAATTTCAGAAAAATGCTTTTCACCCTGGCCGATGATGTAAGGGTTATTTTGATTAAGCTGGCCGATCGGTTGCACAACATGCGTACGTTGGATAGCATGCCGCGCAACAAGCAATTAAAAATCTCATCCGAAACCATTTATCTCTATGCGCCACTGGCTCATCGCTTGGGTCTTAATGCCATAAAGAGCGAGCTGGAGGATTTGTATCTGCGGTTTACAGATCGGCCCGTGTATGAATCCATCGCCCAGAATATTGATGACACCCGGGCATCCCGAAATAAATTCATAAAGAGCTTTATGCAACCGATTAAAGAGGAGCTGGATCGGTATAAAATCAAATATGAAATAAAAGGTCGCCCGAAATCTATTTACTCCATCTGGAATAAAATGCGCAAGCAAAATATTCCATTTGAAGAAGTGTATGATCTTTTTGCCATACGAATCATAATTGATGTGCCAGTCGAAAATGAAAAGGCTGTGTGTTGGCAGGTTTATTCAGTTGTAACTGATTTTTATACACCTAATCCCGATCGACTTCGCGACTGGATCAGTACGCCAAAAGCCAATGGGTATGAATCGTTACACACAACGGTAATGGCTAAAAATGGGCAGTGGGTTGAGGTTCAGATACGTACCCAGCGAATGGACGAAATTGCTGAAAAGGGCTATGCGGCTCATTGGAAATATAAAGAGACAGCTTCGGCACATGAATCAAACCTGGAGAAATGGTTAGTGAAAGTCCGGGATTCTTTGGCACAAAATGATCACTCTGCCCTCGATTTTGTAAATGATTTTAGGGGTAACCTATTTAGTGACGAAGTGTTTGTATTTACCCCTAAGGGTGAGTTAAAAACACTTCCTTATGGTGCCACTGCACTTGACTTCGCATTTGAAATTCATACACAAGTGGGCTCAAAATGTATTGGGGCCAAGGTGAATAACAAGTTGGTGCCTATTAACTATATTTTAAAAAATGGTGATCAGATTGAGATCCTTACCTCCCAGAAACAAAAACCACATGAAGACTGGCTGCGCTTTGCCATAACCTCTAAAGCTAAAAGTCGCATTAAAGATGTACTGAAGGAGGATAAAAAGAAAGTTGCGGAAGATGGTAAGGAAATCGTATTACGCAAATTGAAACAGATGAAGGTTGATCCAACACAAATTGTGATGGAGCAACTTCGTGAGTTTTTTAACCTGCCTTCTCATTTTGATTTGTTCTACCGCATTGGTAAGGGCATTATACCTGCAGCGGATATTAAGCGATTCAAAGACTTTAAACCCAAATCGCCTCTTAAAAACAAGCCCAATGTACGAGTTGCAGATGCCCAGGCAATCGAACAGGAAATCACCAAAATTAAAGGTCGCTATGAGGATATTTTGCTGATTGGCGAAGACATGGATATTGTGGATTACAAACTGGCAAAATGCTGCACCCCTATTCCTGGTGATGATGTCTTTGGATTTGTAACGGTAAGTGAGGGGATTAAAATCCACCGTACAACCTGTCCAAATGCAGCCGAATTATTGGCCAACCATGGAAATCGGGTGGTTAAAGCAAAATGGACCTCCCAGCACGAAGTCGCCTTTTTAACCGGGTTGAAAATCAAGGGCACCGATCGGGTAGGACTTATTAATGATGTGTCAAAAATCATCTCGGAGGAACTAAAGGTAAACATGAGTTCCATGTCCTTTTACACTGATTCGGGAATATTTGAAGGTGAGATCATGCTGTATGTACACGATACCCGTCATTTAGAACAATTGGTTAACAAATTGGAGAAAGTGGAAGGCGTTGTTAAGGTGAGCCGCTTCGACTCCAAGTTGGTTGAATAGCTCAAATCCTGATGCATTCCCTGTTTGAACGGGGAAAGCCTGTTCTTATCTTTGCCCGTAATTCTGAATGACTACCACCACGAACATATACGAAGAGGTAAAGAAAATTTTTTCAGCATACCTGGAAAACAAGGCCTTGCGTAAAACCCCTGAACGGTATGCCATTCTGGAAGAAATATATTCACGCAAAGGTCATTTTGATGTTGAGTCGCTCTACATCAGCATGAAGAATAACAATTATCGGGTAAGCCGGGCAACGGTTTATAATACGTTAGACCTTTTGGTAGAGTGCGATCTGGTGAGTAAACATCAGTTCGGGAAAAACCTTGCGCAGTATGAAAAATCATATGGTTTTAAACAGCATGACCATTTAATCTGCACCGATTGCCATAAAGTTATAGAGTTTTGTGACCCCCGCATTCAGAACATACAAAAAACAGTAGAAGAGATTCTTCATTTTAATGTCATGCACCACTCATTAATTTTGTATGCATCTTGTAATAAACCCGATTGTGAGAATAAAAAGAAACAGAACCTCTAATTTCAAATGGATATGAAGTATAACAGTGAAATTAAAAATGATATTCTGATCCTTCATCTTGAGGGTGATCTTATAGGAGAAAATGATGGGGCAAATGTATTGCAAGTAGCATCAAGTGCTGTTCAGCAGAACATAAAAAGTTGTATCGTTGATATTTCAGCGCTTAGGTACATTAATAGTAGTGGTATCGGGGTATTAATCACCATCCTTACTAAGTTTAGAAACAAGGGAGGAGAAGTATATCTGCTTAACCCCTCCGAAAGTGTTAAAAAACTTCTCGTCATTACAAAATTAAATGCCATCTTCCATGTCATCAAATCGGAAGATGAGGTAATAAAATAGTTAGTTCAGTTTACGCAACGTTCACATGGCAAAAGTTGATGTTTTATTGGGTCTTCAATGGGGAGACGAGGGAAAAGGAAAAATTGTTGATGTACTGGCTCCAAAATACGATGTGGTGGCCCGCTTTCAGGGCGGACCTAATGCTGGGCATACCTTGGAGTTTGATGGTATCAAGCACGTACTTCATCAAATACCATCCGGTATTTTTCGGGAGAAAACCAAAAACATTATTGGAAATGGCGTTGTACTTGACCCTGTTATTTTTAAGCGCGAAATCGAATCACTAAAGAAATTCAATCTTAACGTCTTAGAGAATCTTTATATATCAAAGAAAGCTTCTTTAATAATTCCCACACACAGGTTGTTAGATCAAGCTTACGAAACTGCAAAAGGCGAAAGTAAAATTGGTTCTACCCTAAAGGGAATTGGCCCAACGTATCAGGATAAAATCGGTCGGCAAGGTTTGAGAGTTGGCGATATCCTATCCGATAAGTTCCACGACAAATTCAGGCATCTTACAGAAATCCATTTTGCTATCCTCAAAAATCTGGAGCTGAATTTTAATTGGTCTGAACTTGAAGCTCAGTTTCTGGATGCTGTTGATTTTTTGAAACAGTTTAAACTGGTGGAAAGTGAATACCTGATTAATCATGAGTTGCAGGAAGGTTCTTCCATTTTGGCGGAAGGAGCACAAGGCTCTTTATTGGATATTGATTTTGGAAGTTATCCATTTGTAACAAGTTCAAATACAGTAACAGCAGGTGCCTGCACGGGATTAGGAGTTGCGCCACGCCATATCGGGGAGGTATATGGAATCTTTAAGGCGTATAGCACACGGGTAGGCAGTGGTCCATTTCCTACCGAACTCCAGAATGAAGAGGGAGAACTTATGCGAAAGCAGGGAAATGAATTCGGATCAACCACCGGTCGCCCCAGGCGGTGTGGATGGATTGATATCCCATCACTAAAATATTCCATCATGATAAATGGCGTCACGCAGTTGTTAATGATGAAGGCCGATGTGCTGAGCGTATTTCCAACAATTAAAGTGTGTACAAAGTACCAGTTAAAGGATGGATCCATTACAAGTGCGCTTCCTTACGAACTGGTTAATGAAAAAATTACGCCTATTTATGAAAATATGAAAGGTTGGAATGTGCCATTAACCGGAAATTCCTTGAGCGATCTTCCAGGTGAGTTGAGTCAATACATTGATTTTCTGGAAGATGAACTGCAAGTTCCCATTACTTTAATTTCAACCGGCCCCGATCGCTTACAGACCATCCTCAGGCCACTTTCGGTCGGATAAATTTTTTTCAGGCAACCTTGCATATTGAATTTCCGAAACATACCTTTGCACTCCCTTTTTGGGTAAGCGGGTTGGATTGAGGGATTTGGGGGGATTAGACTGGTTACCGGCAGGGTTGCCAGGGGTGTTTAGATTCAGGGATGGATTTGGATACGCGTTT